>WNGH01000072.1_pt1 | contig 127057 bp, 101 predicted proteins | sample 5400631 | NCBI WGS metagenome assembly WNGH01 (sample SAMN13153373, study PRJNA577476) | soil metagenome | isolation source: 115 cm soil or saprolite under Garry oak tree replicate 1 | place: USA:California | collected 2016-06-15
TCTGTAGGTCTCGTGACCTTTCGAACGGAGCAGCTTCCAGACGGATTGTCTCCCGGCTGTATGAAACTGCTGAGCCTAGTCAGCAGAAGCTTGCATCAGCCTGGACTCTGGCGTCCAACAGTATGCAAGCCTATCCCCTCAAAGGGGATGGGGTTACTGACAACTCAAGCTCCTCTATATTCATAATTTGAAGATTCTTGAGGTGGCCTCAGTGTATCCCGTCGCTCATTCTGTGATGCTTTATTTGCTTGCTCCGGTGAAGGGAGTACTACAAGCTTAGGCTGCTCCTCTGTTTCAGGAGTTGTTTGTGGTGATCGATGATGGATTTCGACTCGCACCTGAGTAATGCGCCGTCCACGTGTACTCAGCACGGTAAAGGTCATCTCCTGGAAAGTGATCGTATCACCGACATTGGGAATTTTGTCGAGTTGAGCATACAAGAAGCCACCCAGAGTGTCATAATCCTGATCTTCCAGGTTTGTGTTCATGAGTTCATTGAAATCGTCGATACTGATCTTGGCATCAAAGACATATTCGTCTTCGCTGATCTGCTCGTAGAGTTTTTCTTCACGGTCATATTCGTCTTGAATATCACCTACGATTTCTTCGACCAGGTCCTCAATAGTTACCAGACCAGCGACCGAGCCATACTCATCGACGACAATAACCATATGCACACGCTGCTGTTGTATCTCGCGCAGGAGATCATCAAGCTTTTTGGTCTCAGGAACAAAGTAAGCCGGGCGTACCAAGTCCCGAATAGGGAGAGTATCGTGGCCCTGGCGTAGTTGTTTGAGCATGTCTTTGGTATAGAGAACGCCAATAATTTCATCGATGCTTTCTTCGTAGACAGGAATACGTGAGAAACCGGCTTCCAAGGCCAGATCAACAGCTTGATCAACAGTAGCATCACTCTCCAGTGTGACCATATCTATACGTGGGATCATGACTTCGCGTACCGTGGTATCGGCAAACTCGAAGATACTATGGATCATCTCGGTCTCTTCCTCTTCGAGGACACCTTCCTTTTCACCAACAGAGACCAGTAGACGCAGCTCTTCCTCGGTAACGAAGGGGCCACGATGCTTCATCTCACCACCAACCAGACGTACTAAAAAGTTGGTGATCGCACTGAGTGACCACACAATCGGAGTGAGCACCCAGGCCGCACCACGGACAGGGCGGATAAAGATACGCGCCCAGCGCACTGGGTTCTGAACGGCAGCAGTCTTCGGTGTAATCTCACAGAAAATCAACACAACCAGGGAGATAACAACAGAAGAAAGGAGTTCACCATAGGTGGCCGAAAACGCGAGGGCCAGCACGGTTGCCATGCTGGAAGCAACGATGACAGCTACACTATTGACGACCAGAATAGTCGACAGCAATTTGTTGGGATCGGTCAGCAATCTGTCGATTTCAATGGCCTGCTCGTCACCGCTCTCAACAAGATTTTTGAGCTTGATACGGCTAATAGAGGTCAATGCGGTCTCAGCAGCAGAGGCCATGGCACAAAGGAATAAAGAGACGATCAAAATGGCCACTTGCAACCATTGTTCTGGCGTAAATTGCGGTATATGAAAATCGATTACGGCGGCTATACTTGCTAAATCACTGCCGTCCATAGCATCCCTTACTCTTTCTTACTGCCCTCAGTTATATCTGTGGTCCCAGGTCCAGAGCCTTCGAGGGACTGAGTCATACGCAAAATCCGGGCAGGCACACCAGCAACAATCGCGCCAGGGGGGACATCTTTCTTCACGACCGAGCCTGCGCCTGTTACTGCATGTTCACCCACCGTAACGGGTGCTACTAACATTGTATCACTTCCAATGAAGGCTTTTGCACCGATATGCGTATGATTTTTCCGTTCTCCATCATAATTACACGTAATTGTACCCGCTCCGATATTCACATGCTCACCGACGGTGGCATCACCAATATAACTGAAGTGATGCATATCTGTTTCGCTGCCAATATATGAATTTTTCACCTCGCCAAAGTTTCCCATGCGTACATTACGCGCAAGATAGGCTCCTGGACGACAATGACTGAAAGGGCCAATGCTTACTCCCTCTTCAAGCGTCGTCTCTTCCAGAACTGAATTACGGATCATACAGTTATTGCCAATAGTTGATTGATCGATGGTGGTGCCAGGACCGATACGGCAACCTGAACCTATCTGTGTCTTTCCTGTTATCATTGTATCTGGAAGAATAACGGTATCGATGTCAATACGCACTTCAGCGTCAATGTAGGTGGTAGCGGGATCAAGAATGGTCACACCTGCATACATATGCTGCTCTAAGATGCGCTGACGAAGGAATTGTTCCACCTGGGCCAGTTGCACGCGGTTATTGATACCGATAGTTTCTTCAAGGCTACCGATGACAGTGGCTATCGTGTGTCCCTGCGAGCTGGCAATGCCGATGAGGTCGGTGAGGTAGTACTCACCAGAGGGATTACGGTCTAATGCATGGAGGGCAGGCCAAAGCCAGGCCCGATCAAAGCAGTAGACACCTGAATTGACTTCAGAGATACGTTTCTGCTCTTCGGTCGCTCGTTTGACCTCGACGATTTCCTGCACATCTCCTTGAGCGTCACGCACGATACGCCCAAAATCGCTGGAGGCATCGGTGTAAGCGGTCAGGAAGGTGATGGTGGCATGCTGGGCGAGATGTTCAGCGAGGACACGGGCAAGCATATCGCCGCTGACGAGGGGGGTATCGCCGTAACAGACCAGGATTGTCTGTGGCAGAGGAGCAAGAGCGTCAACAGTAGCTTGGGCTGACAGAAGAGCATGGCCTGTGCCAAGTTGGTCTTGTTGGATGGCGTAGAGACAACGATCACCAAAGGCAGCTTCTACCTGGGCGGCTTCATGACCGAGTACGACGATGGGACGGTAGCTAGTGGTCGTGGTCAAGTGAGCAGCAAAGGTAGAGCTGGTAGGAATTGTGTCAACGGCATTGAGTACATGAGCCAGTATAGGGATACCAGCCAATGGATGAAGGACTTTTGGTAATGTTGAACGCATCCGTGTACCTTTGCCTGCGGCAAGGACGACGGTCGCATATGTATTCATGATCGGAGGTACAAATCCTTCTTTGTTTTGTTGTTCTTGATCTCTTGATTAAGGGCTTGTTAAAAAATAACTTTCCATGCTAGCTGGCAACACTCTTACTGCCTCTTGCTACATGACCGGAAGTTATTTCTTAACGACTCCTAAGTGGGAAGCAGTGGCACAAACAATGAGGCGTAATTCACCTTCGGCGGCTTGGAGGCCCCTGGCTTGTAGCCATGGGGAGGAAAAGCCACCGCTCGCAGGCGCCTTCTTGTCCATTGTTCGCGCCACACCCCCTTGCGGGGAGCCGTTTTGAATGGGAACGGCCCAAACCCCACCGGTTTCCCGGGTAAAGTGAGCCTCGACAAAGTTAAGCAGCGGTACTTTCGCTCTCGCACTTCCTCCAACCCCGTTCAGATGTTTAACGAGAGCGTTCTAGAGCAGCGGACTGGCTCGCGCATCCGCAGGTAGGAACTCGAACGCTTCTGCTTAACGGAGCTCCTCGCAGGCTGATTGTATCCAGACTGTCGCCGAGGAGCCGAGTCTGGTCAGGTCCGGGCCTGGAGAAGGCGGTCAGAAATCAACCCAACTCCAGGCCCCCGGCGCAGAGCCGGGGGGTGCCTAACCTGAGTCATGGTTTATAGCACTGCATACACAAACAACTGGCTCGGGTGCCAGGATTCGAACCTGGGATCGCGGATCCAAAGTCCGCTGCCTTACCGCTTGGCCACACCCGAATGGGGTACGAGAGACTATTTAAGGGGTAATAGACTTTAGAGGAAATCTATTTGTCTCTTGTACGATACGCATGTATAGTACACGATAGGAGCAGCTTTGTCAACATTTTGATGCCAGCGAAAAAGGGAGCCTGTTCTAACTTGACGCCTCTTAACATGCGGTGCTATGCTGCAAACAATCAAGGGGCTACTGTGTAGCACCATAGGCGTTAACCTAAGCCAAGAAGGACCGGTGTTCCAGTGCTCAAGGCAACGCCCAGGAGCTCGCCCCGCCCGCCAGCTGTCATCCTGAGCGCCGCGAAGGATCTCTCGCTGCCCTCAGAATGACAGCCGTGTTTAAGTTAACACCTATGCTGTGTAGCACAGCCCCCTAGACACTGCTGTCGAGAGGAAGAGACAACATATGGCTATGATTGAGTCCCGCATTGATCGCAATAGTGCTGAATTTCAGGAGAACAGACGCTACTTTCAGCAATTGCTCGATCAGTTGAACGATCGCATCCAGACCGTGCAGCAGGGAGGCGGCAAAGATGCCATCGCCAAACATCACAAGCGTAATAAACTGCTAGCGCGTGAACGCATCGGCTTGCTCTGCGATCCGGACACGCCTTTTTTGGAGTTAAGTCCATTGGCAGCCTGGGATATGTATCATAATGAGGCTCCGTCGGCGGGTATTGTCACCGGCATCGGCTTGGTAGAGGGACAGGAGTGTATGATTGTGGCGAATGATGCGACGGTAAAGGGGGGCACATACTACCCGATAACAGTCAAGAAACACCTACGGGCGCAAGAGATCGCTGAACAGAATCATTTGCCGTGTATCTATCTGGTCGATTCGGGTGGAGCTTTTCTGCCCCTGCAAGCCGATGTCTTTCCTGACCGCGAACACTTTGGACGCATCTTTTACAATCAGGCGCGTATGTCGAGCCAGCGTATTCCACAGATAGCGGCAGTGATGGGATCGTGTACAGCAGGTGGGGCATATGTGCCAGCTATGAGCGACGAGACGGTCATTGTGCGTGGCAATGGCACCATTTTCCTGGCTGGACCTCCCTTGGTGAAAGCAGCTACAGGAGAAGAGGTAACGGCAGAAGAACTGGGAGGAGCCGATGTCCACTCACGCACCTCTGGCGTGACCGATCATTATGCACTGAATGATGAGCATGCCCTGGCAATCTGTCGGAGTATTGTGGTCAACCTCAATCGACGCAAGTACATTCCCTGGAAGATTGCAGCACTGGAGCCCCCTCGCTACGACCCCGATGAATTGTTGGGCATTGTCCCGATAGATATGCGTAAAAGCTATGATGTACGCGAAGTGATTGCGCGTATTGTCGATGGTAGCGAGTTTCACGAATTTAAAGCCTTATATGGAACGACACTGGTTTGTGGCTTTGCCCACCTGATGGGTTATCCAGTGGGTATTATCGCCAATAACGGTATTCTTTTCTCAGAGAGTGCCCTCAAGGCCACACATTTTATTGAACTGTGTGCCCAGAGACAAACCCCCCTGATCTTCTTGCAGAATATTACAGGTTTCATGGTAGGTAAGCAGTATGAGAGCGGCGGGATTGCCAAGGATGGCGCGAAAATGGTGATGGCAGTGGCGAACGCCCCCGTCCCGCGCTTTACAGTGATCATCGGTGGTTCTTTTGGAGCGGGCAATTATGGCATGTGTGGGCGTGCTTACTCACCCCGCCAGTTATGGATGTGGCCCAATGCACGCATTTCAGTGATGGGTGGCGAACAGGCAGCAAGCGTTCTAGCAACGGTACGCAAAGAAGGGCTGGCTACACGTGGCAAAACGATGACCGAAGAGGAAGAGGCAGCATTCAAGCAGCCCATACTGGATAAGTACGAGGCCGAGGGCAATCCCTACTATAGTACGGCCCGTCTCTGGGATGACGGTATCATCGATCCACGCGATACCCGAACCGTGCTAGCTCTGGGTATTGCAGCGTCATTGAATGCACCGATGCCGAATACACCGTTTGGAGTATTCAGGATGTAATAGAAGATATTAGGAAAGAGCTATGAAGATGAACTATACCCATATCACGGTTGAACGCAGCTATCAAGATAAGATTGCCGTCATCACTATGCGACGGCCAGAGGTACACAATGCCTTTAATGCCCAACTCATTCAGGACTTGCAGGTGGCTTTTACGGAACTACTGGCAGATGAGCAGTTACATGCGGTAGTCCTGGCCGGTGACGGTCCGTCGTTCAGCGCGGGAGCAGATATCAGTATGATGAAGGCTTCGGCGACATTTACGCAAGAGCAAAATGTGACAGAGGCTCTACGTCTAGCCGACCTATTTGATACGATCCAGAGTTTCCCTTGTCCAGTAGTGGCACGAGTTCAGGGAGCAGCTATGGGCGGAGGTGCAGGGTTGGTGGCAGTTTGTGACATTGTGATCGCGGCTGAGAATACTCGTCTGGCTTTTAGCGAGGTGAAGTTAGGTATTGCACCGGCAGTTATCTCTCCATACGTAGTACGCAAAATTGGCGAGACGCATGCTCGCATGTTGTTTGTCACGGGTGAGCGTTTTAGTGCAAGCCATGCGCGTGAGATCGGGCTGGTGCATACAGTTGTACCATTGGAAGAACTAAACGCAGTGGTAGAGAAGACGGTGCGTGAGTTATTGAGCAGTGGACCGCAAGCAGTACGGGCTTGCAAAGCTCTGGCATTGAACGTAAGTCACATGAACCATGATACGGCGCGAAAGTATACAGCGGAGTTGATTGCGACGTTGCGTGCTGGGAAAGAGGGGCAGGAAGGGTTACAGGCGTTTCTGGAGAAACGGAAACCTGGTTGGGTATCGTGATGGATAATAAAGAAGGTATATCCTGATCCTACCTACACCTCCCTCTGCTTAAGAGGCAACTCTACAATAAAGGTACTGCCCTTACCCAGACGTGAACGGCACCAGGTGCGCCCGTTATGATGCTCAACTATATCTTTGCAGATAGCAAGACCCAGACCCATGCCGCTAGTAGACGTCGTCTGCACCTCTGGACTACGGTAAAACGGCTCAAAAATGTGCGTTTGCTGGTCTTGCGGAATACCTATGCCACTGTCAGTGACCTCAATGATACCGATATCGCGCTGCTGGTCTACCAGTACCTTTACAGGCGTATCTTTATCTGAGTATTTGAGAGCGTTGCTGATCAGGTTCACTATCACCTGATATAAGCGAGCACTATCGGCCTGTAGAGTGATAGACCCTAAAGGAGCCTCCATTTCAATTGTACGCCCACTCAGCAGAGATTGCTCCGCCACCACTTCACGACAGATAGCACTAAGATTACAGGATGCTATGTGTAACCGGACTTTGCCCGCACGGATATTGTACAGGTCAAGTAAGTCAACAATCATTGTATTCAGGCGTTGGGCTTGTCCATTGATACTTTCCAGTCCAGAGCGTATCACCAACAGGTCGTTTGACAACTCAGGTATTCTTGCCAGTCGACGGAGCATAAACTGGGTATGACCTAAGATGGTGGTCATGGGCGTTTTGAGTTCATGTGAGGCCATGATCAAAAAGTGCTCTTTCATCTCCATCTCTAGTATATTTTCCTGGGAGATAGACGCCTTCTCTTTTTTCTGTACTCTAGACGCCATCTTGCCAGCCAAGCCAGAAAAGATAAAAGCACACAGACGCCATACAAATATGCCGCTTTTTATGCACAAGCCAACTAGAGGGATGGTTAAGAGATAGGCATACAGAGCATGAAGATATTGGGGAATAACCCTCTTTGATTGTCGGTGATTCCCTATTTTTGATGGAACTGTGATTTTACGATTGATGGGCGCCACTTGCATCTACCTCTCCTCCTAGAAATTTCCAGGTTTTTATGAAAGGCTCAATACTTCCCGGACTGATTACTTTCATGACTCTCATAGGTACACGTAGTTACATAAAGGAGCGTTTCACAATAGAGCAGTGGTTATTTGCCGAAACGAGCTTGCATATAGTAAGATGAGGCACAAGCACTCAAGCTTCTTGAGAAGAGGCTTGAGGCAAAATCAATAATGCTAGAACACACCATACAAAGCAGTCAGGTGTTTTATTATGTTTCGAAAGATATTGATCGCCAACCGAGGTGAGATCGCTGTGCGTATAATGGCGACATGTCGTGAGATGGGCATACGCACGGTGGCTGTTTACTCGGATGCCGACCGCAATGCACAGCATGTACGCGAGGCCGATGAAGCTTACGCGATTGGGCCAGCTCCGGCGGCAGAAAGTTATTTACGCATCGAAGCCATTCTTGATGCGGCCCGGCAGAGCGGAGCAGAGGCCATTCATCCAGGCTACGGCTTTCTCTCCGAAAATGTTGCTTTTGTGGAAGCCTGTGAGCAAGCAGACATCGTCTTTATTGGCCCCCCAGCAGCAGCAATGCGCCTGATGGGATCAAAGATTGCCGCAAAAGAGTTGGCTCTATCGGTGCATGCCCCGATCATTCCTGGTTATAATGGTGAAAGCCAGGAAGACGAAGTCCTGATGTGTGAGGCTGAACACATCGGTTTCCCCTTGTTGATCAAAGCTTCGGCTGGTGGTGGTGGCAAGGGAATGCGCGAAGTATATAAGGGCGACAACTTTGCAGAACAGTTGGCAGGAGCACGGCGCGAGGCTCTCATGGCCTTTGGAGATGGCACAGTTTTTCTGGAACGCCTCATTGCACAACCACGCCATGTGGAGATTCAAGTATTGGGTGATACCTTTGGTAATCTGATTCATCTGGGAGAGCGTGAGTGCTCTATTCAACGCAGACACCAGAAAATTGTTGAGGAGAGTCCGTCAGTAGCCCTGACTCCCGCTTTACGGGCCGAGATGGGTGCGGCAGCTGTGCGTATTGCAAAGGCGGCGAGTTATGTGAATGCAGGAACACTGGAATTTATTCTGGATAGCGATAAACGCTTCTATTTTCTGGAGATGAATACGCGCCTGCAAGTAGAGCATCCGGTCACTGAACTGGTAACAGGACTTGATCTTGTAAGACATCAGCTGTTGATCGCTGCCGGTGAGCCACTTCAGTTGAAGCAGGAAGCAATCAGCCCGCGTGGACACGCAATTGAGGTGCGTCTCTATGCTGAAGACCCCGAACATAATTTTTTACCCTCAACAGGTATGGTTACACGCTTTATTGAACCGCAAGGGCCAGGAGTTCGTGTTGATAGCGGTATTGCCACTGACGATGAAATCACGCAGTTTTACGATCCCATGATCGCTAAACTGATTGTTTATGCAGAGGATCGGATGGCAGCTATTTCTCGCATGCGTCAGGCATTAGAACAGAGTGTGGTTTTTGGGGTGAAAACCAATACGCCGTTGTTGCACAGCATTGTGACGCATCCCGCTTTCCAGGAGGGCCGCACACATACTGCCTTTCTGGTTGAGCATGGCCTAACGGGCCAGAATATACAACAAGAACACACATCTTTACCACATGAGGTACTGATAGCAGCAGCACTGGTTGATAGTGCCGACCGCGGGGTCGAAAAGAGCATAGAGTATGGGCACCAATCTACCCTCGACATAGATGCCGTCAATCCCTGGAAGACATTGGGACCTTGGCGTATGATAGGCGAGGCACAGCGCATTACCTATACTTATCAGGGAAAGGAACATCTTGTTGCACTCTATCCAGGATCACGCAAAGTCCAGATAGATAAGCAGCCGATACAAGAGGTGAATGCTCTCTTTGGCAATGACGACCTGGTAGTATTGCGCTATGCTAGCGAACAGATACGTCTGCATGTGCAACGCAGCACAGATGGAACTGACGTAGCTCTCCATGGACAGATGTATCGCCTAAAACGGCGTCAACCACCTGACCTAGATACGGCGGCACGTGGAAGCAATCCGGCAAGCGTACAAAAAACTCTTACGGCTCCCATGGCGGGTACCATTGTAAGGGTACAGGTACATGATGGTGAGCAAGTGAAACAACATCAGATGCTGGTCGTTCTCAGTGCCATGAAAATGGAACATACTATAGCCGCTCCCTACGCGGGAACAGTGAAACGAGTCTATTATCCAGAAGGGGCTGTTGTTAAGGGTGGAGCGACACTGGTTGAGATGGAATGATGCAACAACTCTAGATACACAAAGAAAGGATACATCCTCATGCAAATTGGATTCATCGGTATTGGGGTCATGGGTCAGCCTATGACCCTCAATCTGCTCAAAGCAGATCATCATGTGACGATTTTTGCACGTCACCCAGACAAGCCGGAGGTACAGGAGGTTCTGAACGCGGGAGCGAGGCTAGCTCCTTCGTCGCGTGCGGTGGCTATGGCCTCGGATATAGTGATTACCATGGTGCCAAACTCGATGCAGGTGGAAGAGGTGGTCATGGGGCCACATGGCGTCCTGGAAGGTTCCCGCAAAGGGTTGATTATTGTTGACATGAGTACCATTGCACCTTCAGTGAGCCGTAAGCTGGCAGAAGCGGCATCAGCAAAAGGAGTGCATTTTTTAGATGCACCGGTCAGTGGTGGTTCGCAAGGAGCAGTCAACGGAACGCTTACGATTATGGTCGGCGGAGAACGTGAGATATTTGAACAGGTGCGACCAGTCCTAGAGGCAATGGGCAAAAAGGAGAATATTTTTCATGTGGGGCCAACCGGTACTGGTCAAGTAGTCAAGATCGTGAATAATATGCTCGCGGGGGCGATTGCCGCAGTGACAGCCGAAGCGTTTTTGCTGGGAGTAAAAGCAGGTGCGGAGGTGGATATGATGGCAAAGATTATTGGTGTCAGTACAGGTGCAAGTTGGCAACTTGCTAACCAATTTCCTTTACGCGCCTTCAATGGGAGCTTCCAGCCAGGATTTATGACCGATCTACTGCATAAAGACCTGGGCCTGGCTCTTGACCTGGCCGCAGAACGACAGACACCCGTAATGATCACCGCTCTGACGCGCCAGTTATACGAGATGGCACGCGCAGCCGGTTATGGTCACAATGATTATACCTCAGTACTGAAAGTCCTAGAAGGGATTGCCGGAGCAGAGGTCAGAAGCAAGGGTGAGGATAAATAGCGCAATAGGTGACATGGTGAGCATGATGCCCGCAAGGGGCATTACATTTCAAAGACGAGACCATCTCGCTTTGTCATCCTGAGCGCGAGCTTTGGATCTCTCTCCGGCCAGAGATCCTTCGCTGCGCTCAGGATGACACTCTTGAATCGCCTTCGTTTGACTCGCAAAACGTCTTCTTTGAAATGGATTGCCCGCAAGGGGCATCATGCGGCGGGAAGCCCGCCACTTTCTTTACTGGACTGGTATCCACGAGAGTATTAAGTTATGTGAAATGGTCATACCAAAGAAGAGTACGGCAGCGAGGCCGAAGTAGAGCAAGCTGAGAATGATACGCTCACCTAGAGGTACAGCGTAGTAAGCTTTCGCATCAGATGTGATAGGCAAAGAACGACGCGCCCACAATTGGGTGCCAGCCATAATGACGAAGAAGAGTAGCCATGGTGAGAAGTTACCGTTGACCCATGTCCATATCTGGAAGGCGGCTAAACCAAGAAAACCTAGAATCCAGACACGCCGGTCGATAGCAGCCAGCACTCGCCCACCATCGAATGGTACGATGGGAATAAGATTGAACAGATTCATGAGGAAGCCAAAGTAGGCTAATGGTGCCCAGATACTGTGTACATGCGGTGCCTGCAGGGCCAACAGCAGACATACAGATGAGGCAATAGCACCGGCGATTGGGCCAGCAATACCCACCTCCGCCTCATCTTTAGCATTCTTGGGCATCTGGTTCATGAACACGGCTGCACCCAGCATAGGGATGAAGATCATACCCCCAACAGGTATACCCTTAAGCTTCATAACGATAGCATGTCCCATTTCGTGCAAGAAAAGCAGGGCTACCAGACCGATAGCAAAAGGCCAGCCGAAGAGAAATGAGTAGGCCACAACGGAAATTATGGCAGTGATACCAGCAAAGCCAAACTTCCCAAAGAGGGCCAGCCACTTAAGATTGAGCAAGAAGAGCAGAACTGTTTTGATTTTTAACAACAGCGTACCGATGGCAATACCGAGCCCGCCGAGACCAGCCAGGCCTTTGCGTTTCTTACCATCGCTCACATGACCACGTTCGGCAGCTTCACGCTGTTCAGCTCCCACATCGGCAGTATAGCTATCTAGATGCGTAGGACCACGATATGGAGACATGGCAGCAGGATCATAATGATCGTAATTGCCAACCGGAGCTGCCTTGTCTTCTAAGGCATCAGGATAGGCATCTAGCGATTGTACAGGTTGGCCTGAATGAGGCGATGATGTTGTCTCTTGCTGGTAGTAAGTAGGATTGGAGTAATCATAATCGTCCGTAGTTTGACCGTATTCAGAAAAATTGTCGGGATTCCAATGCATTATGAGCCTCAATTCTGGCTATGCCAGTATACCACTTTGTATTATCATGTATATTATACATTACGCATAACAGGTTGAAGAAGTTACTTATTCCATCACAACGTAATACCGAAGAGCTGGTTGAGGAGGAAGAGGATAATCAGGATAGTGACGAGGACTACGGTGGCCCAGGAAATGATATTAAAGGCAAGATTATTGACGCGCCTCCCCATTAAACGCCGATTGTTGACCAGCAGGATAATGAAAACAAGCAAGATAGGCAGCATAGCGGCGTTCAGGTCTTGCAAGAGAACGAGTACCTGAAAGATGGGCAGGCCGGGAATGATGGCGATAAGTACACCCAGGATGATCAGGCCGGTGAAAATACTTTGAAAAACAGGAGCTTCCTTAAAGCTCCGTGAGACGCCACGCTCAAAACCAAAGGCTTCACAAATACCATAGGACGTGGAGAGCGGTAGGACAGCACCCGCTAAGAGTGAGGCTCCAAACATACCTACTCCGAAGAGGAGTGAGGCATATTGACCAGCAAAAGAGCGCAGAGCCTGCGCTGCTGCAATAGCATCAATAGCGACCGGTAAAGGGTGTCCCCTATAGAGTGCTGCTGCCGAAGCAATGATCACAAAACCAGCGATAAACACAGCAAATACAGTGCTGCTGTAGACATCAAGCTGCTCATACGCATATTCACTAGCAGGAATGCCTTTATCGGCAACGGAAGATTGCACAAAAAACTGCATATAGGGGCTAATGGTAGTACCTACCAGAGCAACAGCCGCAATCAAATAACCGCTGCTCGTATCCAGATGTGGCAGTATCACTTGTTGCCCTATCGTACTCCAGGATGGATGCGCTGCGAAAGCCGCAGGAATATACGCCAAAAAGCCTAGAGAGATAAAGAGAAAGACCTTCTCAACCCGGCGGTATGATCCCTTGATGACCAGCCACCACAGAATGAGACCGGACAGAGGTACGACCAGATAGACAAAAGGAGTATGAATATCATTCGCCAGGACTTGTACACTGGCAGCAATGCCGAGAAATTCAGAGACCGTGACACCGGTGTTAGCAACGAGCAGCGCAAGCATAGCCAGGGCAGCCCAACGCACACCAAATTGTTCACGAATGAGGTCTGCCAGACCTTTGCCGGTGACCGCCCCCATACGCGCACACATTTCTTGCACAATGGCAAGGCAGAAGCCTGCAACTGCCAATGCCCAGAGGAGATTATAGCCATAATTCGCACCAGCAGAAGCAAAGGTAGCAATACCGCCCGCGTCATTGCCTGCGTTAGCCGCAATGAGTCCAGGCCCCAGAATGGTCAGAAGTTTGAAAATTGGTGAAGAGCGACTAAAACCAAAACGCGACCTCGCCAGTTTGCGACGTTCAGCGCGGTCTTTACCTTTAAAATTTGGTGCTTGCTGATGTGGCTTCTCCATAGGCGCACACATGCAGGAAAGAAGAAGACTATTCTTCCCTGTCCTTCCTTTGTGATAAGCTCCCTTGAGGTGATGATACCATTGTTCGCCACATCTGACAAGAGCAATCCATGAAACAGTTCTTCCACTCATCGGCCCTACGGGCCTTCAAATAGACGAAGCTATTGCGGCTTTTTCACACCCTCAAGATACAGCCTTAGCAGATTGAGAGCAGCCAACACGGAGAAGCGTTTCTGATCCTCCCGATGGCCGCGCCAGCCTGGACCCATAGTGGTGACAACCCCATCCGGCCCTTCTACGGCTATATAAACGGTGCCAACCTTCTTGCCTTCCTCTTCATCTGGTCCTGCCACGCCAGTAGTAGCGATAGCGTAATCTGAGCCGAAATGCTCGCGAATAGCATGAGCCATGGCACAAGCCGCTTCTTCGCTGATGCTGCCATACTTCTCGATCACTTCATGAGAGACACCCATTTGCTCTTTGACTTTGACACTATAGGCAGTGACACCACCAATGAAATACTGGGAACTGTTCGGCACATTCGTAATAGTATTAGTGAGGAAGCCACCAGTAATCGACTCCATGACAGCAAGCGATTGCTCGCGTGCCTGGAGCAGATCACCAATGACACCTTGTAGAGTAGCTTTGTCTGTGCCAAAGATGTGATGGCCAAGGAGTTGACGAGTTTGCTCTTCCATAGCGGAGACCATCTTCTCGGCTTCTTCACTGCTATCAGCTTTAGCAGTGATGCGTACATCAATGCCGTCGGCTTTGGCATAGGTAGCAATAGTGGGATTGTTATTGTGGAGAAGAGAATCAAGTTGCTCTTCTACTGAAGATTCTCCCAGACCGGAGACGCGGAGGATGCGTGTAAAGATGAGACCACCTGTATAGAGCCGCAGTCGCGGAACAACCTCTTCCTCCCACATGCGATACATCTCTCTAGGAACCCCTGGCATGGCCACGATGATACGCCCATCTTTTTCCACCCACCAGCCAGGAGCAGTGCCACGCGGATTAGGCAAGGCCTGTGCGGAAGGAATAAGGGTGGCCTGTTTGATATTACGCTCCGGCATATAAGCATGGCGGCCAGCAAACATATTGCGTAATTCAGCCTCAAGTTTAGGGTCTACCTGCATAGTCTCACCAAGCAAGGTGCTGATGGACTCGCGAGCAAGGTCATCTTCGGTCGGTCCCAGACCACCGGTCATGATGATCAGCTCGGATCGTTCCCATGCCCGCTTTAAGGTGTCTACGATACGACCAAGATTATCGCCTACCTGGGAGACAAAATAGAGATCGATGCCCAATGCACTCAGACTCTGGGCGAGATAGGTGGCATTGGTATCGGTAATGTGGCCCAAAAGCAGTTCGGTGCCACATGAGAGAATTTCCGCACGCATGGTTCCTCCGCTAGGATCAGGTTAAGTGATAGGTGCCTCTGCAAAAAGAGGGTGCTAAACCTTATACGTGAGAGCCACGGCTAAAGGTACACCCGGCAGGGTAGACATTTCCGACGCACCTGTTATTGTAGCATACTCCGCAAGGGTTTATCAATATATTGTGTTTCAATCCTTAGAAAATCAATATGTTGTGCCAAAAGGCTTGTAATTATCGTTTTTTCTGAGTATACTGAGTTGCGTAGGTCAATTCCAAACTCATTTCAGCAGGTCATACCGGAGGCAATGTAGTGCAGATGGGTTGCGGTACAGACACGATAATGCAAAACAAACGAAGGAGTAGACTATGTTAGAGCAGCAGAAAGCAGCTTCTCAATCTCAGGATGGTAGCAGTACTGAGAAGCGGACGCCATTAGAGGGTATTCGCCAGAAAGTGTTTATGGATAGGTATTCTCTGAAAGACTCATCCGGGCAACCATTAGAGTTTTATCCAGAACAATTGTGGACACGGGTAGCACGAGGTATTGCCGAGGTAGAGACAACAGAGGAGAAGAAAGCATTCTGGGAGAAACGTTTCTACGAGGCATTGTCGAACTTCCAGTTTGTGCCAGGGGGACGTATTTTGGCGGGAGCAGGCTCCGGGCACCAGGTGACATTTTATAACTGTATGCCACCTGACCAAGAAGTGCTTACAGCAGATGGTTATCGACCAATTTCTCAAATCAAGATTGGTGACCTTGTAGTGACACATCGCAATCGTCTACGTCCAGTATTACATAGGTTTGAGCGCGAGACTGAGGAAACACTCTACATCATCCGCCCTAAGAAAATGGGCTACGATGATTTGCGCGTGACAGGCGATCACAAAGTGTACATTATCCGCTCTGAGTGGGTTAACAAACACAAGTCGCGTGATGGTCTGCATTTGCAACATGAGCCGGATTGGATTCCCGCCAAAGAAATTAAACCCGGTGATTACGTTGCCATCGCATATAACAGCGAGGAACATCCTCCCGACATAATTTCCCTCCCGGATTATGTTTCAGGATATGAAACGAAGGATGGCAAGCTCTTTAAAGCGACAACGCGTGGCTATCACGGTTATGTATCGGATTGGGGAACACACTACAAGATTAAAGATAGTCTGGTTCTCGATGGAGAATTATGCTATCTGTTCGGGCGCTGGCTTGGTGATGGTTGTGTAACCCATCGTACTGGCACAGATATTCCATCTGGAATCAAAATCGTTTTTTCCCTGGATGAGCAAAATGAAGCTGAAGAGGTTGCTCGAATTATCGAAGCCAAGTTTGGTATCGAAGGCTCCATCAAGTTGAGCAGTACAGAACGCTGGTATGACCTGTGGGTGAATTCCATGCCCATCGGGGAGTTCTTTAAGGCATTTCTCGGTTATTACAGCTATGGTAAGCGGCTTCCTGACCAACTGATGCACTTGCCTGCTGAACTCACGCTAGAATTGTTGCGTGGATTGTTCAGTGCCGATGGTTACTTATCTGATAACAAACTCGGCATAGTGTTATCCAATAGAACACTTGCTGTCCAAATTCACCAGCTTCTACTGCGAATGGGATATTTATTCTCGATTCGTGAGAATACGCATCGCTTAGGGCGTGTGCCTGCCTACCGTGTTCAGGCTACTGCAAATGAGTGCGCCCCACTCTTTGATCGATTCTTTGGTGTTCAAGCACCTGAGCATAGCGTCGATTTGAAATACTATTTTGAATACGATAGCCTCAAGTGGGTGCGAGTCGATGAAATTGCTGTTGAAGATTATTCTGGCATCGTACTGGATATTGAGGTTGAGGAAGATCACTCGTTCATTTCAGCCGGTGTCGTGGTCTCAAACTGCTATGTCATTCCTAGCCCTGAAGACAGTCGCCAGGGAATACTCGATAACTTAAAGGTCATGACCGAGATCATGGCGCGCGGTGGGGGCGTAGGTATCAACCTTTCGACGTTGCGACCTCGCGGGTCGTATATTAAGACGGTGAATGGGACGGCTTCGGGGCCGTGTTCATGGGCACAATTGTATTCGGTAGCGACAGGGGATGTGATTCAGCAGGGGGGGTGTTTTGGCCCTGATGAGCGTATTGCTACTGATAGCGGACTGATTCGAGCAAAGGAATTGGCTGAGCGCCTGGATGCTGGAGAGGCTATCCAATCACAGACACATAAAGGATTACACCCGTTCACTACGGTTTTCCGCAATGGCATCAAGGACCTTTATGAGGTAACGACCAGTCGTGGTTATCGAGTGCGAGTAACACTCGATCATAAGATGGGTATACTCCGCAACGGCGCGATTGTGACCATTCCATTGCGGGAGCTCGAAGAAGGTGACGAAATCTTGCTTCTCTTAGGTGAAGGAGTAAAGGATAATGTATCATTGGTGCCCCTTCAGTTAAGTCCGTATAACCGCTCCAAAATGAGTACTACTCTCAATGAGAACGTGACCTTACCCACTCATCTGACAGAGGAACTAGCATATCTGTTAGGTTATTTCTATGGCGATGGCTGTGTGAAACAGGGAAAGAAAGTTACCTGGCAGGATGAGAAAGGCATTTCTCTGTCCGTATCAAATACGCAACCTGATGTACAAAATCGCCTCATCACCCTGATCAGAAGTTTGTTTGCGATGGAGCCAAGAGTTAATCCAGGTGATGGTGCATGTACAAACATTACAGCTTATTCACGCCTAGTGGTAGAATGGCTACAAGAAAATGGACTCCTCAAACAGAAATCACATGCTATTCGTGTACCCGAAGCTATCTTCCAGTCCCCCTCGACAGTCATGGGAGCGTTCCTTGGAGGTTACTTTGATGCTGATGGTAGCGATCGAGGCGGAAAAGGTGGCTATGGCTTTGATAGTGTCAGCCGGGAAATGCTGGAGGATGTCCAGCAACTCTTGCTGGTAAATGGTATTGTTTCTCACATTGCAACTCAAGACCGAAGCAAGCAAGGTTGGTTAACCATTTACCGTCTAATCGTCACAGGAGCCCAGTTCAAAGAACGCTTTAGCAAGCTGGTTTCCATGTCCGTTAACAAGGATAAACAACGCAAGGGACTACGTAGCCATCACAGCAACTACCCAATGGAAGTATGGAAACCTTTGGATATTCCAAGTCGATATCGTCTCAGCCTCTTTGACTCCACGAAAGAGCGAGTATCGCACTATGCGCTGACAAGAGTGCGAGAGCGAGTAGTAGCCGCAGGTGGAGCGGCACTAGTAGAACGTCTTGACGCGTTGCTGGGTGTGTTACCTGATGCAATTGTCTCGATAAACCCACTTGGACCATCAGAGGTGTATGATTTTGAAGTAGATGAAGTACACTTATTATCCGGTGGTGGACTTTACACATCGAATAGCAGGCGAGGAGCTCTTATGCTCATGCTCGATGACAACCACCCCGACATCGAAGAGTTCATCACCGTGAAGCGCAAGCCGGGGCAGATTGAGCATGCCAACCTGTCTGTATGTATCTCCGATAAGTTCATGGAGGCAGTGAAGAAGGATGAGGACTGGCAGCTCGTGTGGAATGGTGAGGTAAAGAAGACGCTCAAGGCGCGGTATCTGTGGGATTTGATCTGTAAGTCAGCGTGGGAGTCAGCGGAGCCGGGCATGGTTTTTATGGATCGCTATAACAAGCTCTCGAATACCTGGTACTATGAGGATATTCGCTGTGTAAATCCATGTGGCGAACAAGGACTTGCGGCATGGGGCGTATGTAATTTAGGAGCATTGAATTTATCATCTTTCGTGCATAACGGGCAAATGGATTGGGAACGCCTTGCCGAGACCAGTAAGGTAGCCATGCGTTTCCTGGATAACGTGATTGATGCCAACGAGTACTTCATAGAAGAGAATCGCGAGGCACAGTTGGGAACGAGGCGTACCGGGCTGGGCACGATGGGTCTGGCGGATGCACTGATTAAGATGAGGGTGGCGTATGGCAGTGAGGCTTCAGTGCCAGTGATTGAGCGCATTTACACGACGATTCGCGATGCGGCGTATGAGGCATCGACAGATATTGCAGCAGAGAAGGGCGCATTCCCGCGCTTTGAGCGTGAGAAGTATATGCAAGGGCAATTTATTAAACGCTTGCCGAAGTCGACACAGGCGAAGATTCGGGAACAAGGTATTCGCAATGCAGTACTACTAACGCAGGCTCCGACAGGGACGACGAGTTTGCTTGCGGGGGTGAGTTCGGGTATTGAGCCGGTATACGACTTTGCGATGGTGCGCCGTGACCGCACAGGTGAGCATATTCTCTATCATCCGTTACTCCAGGAATGGCGGGACAAGCACCCGAATGAGCCGACGCCTGACTACTTTGTGGCGTCAAATGATCTGACGCCAGAGGAACATGTGCGTGTGCAGGCCACGATCCAACGCTATACAGACTCAAGCATCAGCAAGACGGTGAATGCGCCGAACAACCATACGGTTGAGCAGGTGCAGACGTTGTACCGGCTGGCCTATGAAATGGGTTGTAAGGGGATTACGTATTACCGTGATGGGTCGCGTGATGCGGTATTAACTCGGGTGGAGGATGAGAAGAAGGCCGCAGAACAACAGCCAGGCTCGATGATGGAGCCAGTCATGTCGATTCAGCAGGGAGTCAAGGAACGGCCCCCTGTGGTGCAGGGCTATACCCGGCAGGTGAGTGCGCCCGAAGGCAAGATCAATGTGACGATTAATAGTGATGAGCATGGGCCATTGGAGGTGTTCGTCAACGTTGGTAAGGCCGGTAGTGATATTGCCGCCTTAGCTGAGGCTCTAGGTCGTCTGATTTCCCTGAACCTGCGTATCCTCAGTCCACTTTCGCAGACGGATCGTGCTCAAGAGATTGCGGAACAATTGCGCGGCATTGGTGGAAGTCGTTCAGTGGGCTTCGGTATGCAACAGGTACGCTCGTTGCCAGATGCAGTGGCGCGTGCGTTAGAGTTGCATCTGGAGGCGTTGGAGGCTGAGTCAGAGAAGAAGGAGGCAACAAAGCCAGCGAATGGGACAAACGGTAAGAAGCTGAACAACAGTAGTGGAGGTGGTAATGAAGCGAATTTTGAGGTGACAGGGCCCTTGAGCTTGAGCCATTTAAGTGTGACGGGCAATCTGTGTCCCAAGTGCGGCTGTAACACAATGGTACATGAGGAGGGGTGCCGCAAGTGTTACAGTTGTGGGCATAGTGAGTGTTAAGTTCGGACTATGTTTTGGAATCTGGGTACCGTCTAGTAGAGCCTGCTTTTCCGCTCAGACAAAGCAGGCAACGTAAGTAACCTAAGGAGGAGCTATGCAATCAAAACTTAACCCATACCTCGGCTTTAAAGACAACACCCGCGAAGCTATGGAATTTTATAGCACGGTCTTTGGCGGCAAACTTGAGTTGCACACCTTCAAAGAATATCACGCCTCTCAAGATCCAAGCGAAGACCACAAGATTATGCACTCCATGTTGGAAGCTGAGAATGGTATTACGTTTATGGCCGCTGACACCCCGAACAGCATGGAATATCGCGCCGGGACGAACATGAGCATGTCACTGAGCGGTGACAACGAAGCCGAATTAAAAGCTTACTTCGAGAAGCTTTCGGCCGGCGGCATGGTAACAATGCCACTCGAAAAAGCTCCATGGGGCGACTCGTTTGGTATGTGTACAGACAAGTTCGGCGTTCAATGGATGGTGAACATCGCGGGCCAAAAGGCGTAGCGCTGGAGATAAATTTTCTGCGCAAAGGATGCTAGCAATGAGAATGATGATTACAATTCATTTTGATCCTCAAGACTTTGAAGCAATAAGCGCATTGGTTCCTAAAGAGCAGGAACACATCAGAGCGCTTATGAGCAAGGGAAGAGTTGAAGCGATCTATATAAGTGCCGACCGCACGGTGGTCTGGCTGCTCATGAAAGGGGAGTCAAGAGAACAGCTTGAGCAAGAGTTGAGCACCTTTCCGCTCTATCCCTATATGAAGCCACAATTCGTACCTCTTCTATAAGGATGAACCAAGTTCGACTTGCCTGGAATGCTGTAAAAACAAAGCACACATGAAAACACACATTAGCAACCGAATATAACGAAATTTAAAAGCGGCTTAGCTAGCGCGGCCTACAGAGCCATTTCTTGCCGACAGAAACTGCGTTTGGGAAAACACATGTGTGTTCTCCCTTTCATATTAATTCGGCTTGAGAAGGGCCCCGGGCAAAACTATGTATCTTTTCCCCGATGTATAAATCGGGGCAAGCTCAGGGAAGGTCATGCGCCAGTGCCGGAATGACGCCGAGCTGCTGCATCATGCCCAGATCATCCCGCACCGCCCGATGCTCTACCCCCTTGCCGTCCCGGAAGCGCACGAAATGCATCGAGACTTGCCGAACAGAGCGACCGGTCGGAGCCATCCCCAGAAAAGGGCCTTGATGGGTCCCGCTCATGGTCACGCGGCCTGCAACCGTGTCCCCTTCGGCCACGAGTTCCTCGATCGTGAAGTGCAGGTCGGGAAAGGCGGTGCGCAGCATTGTGACCACCTGACGCGCCGACTCGGGGCCACGATTGTTCATGCCAGGAGGAACCTCGTGGTTGATGCAGTCGGGTGCGATCAGCTCGTCTACGTTGGCGAGGTTGCCCTGGTTGAACAGCTCCTCATAGGTACGGCGAAATTGGGCCTTGTTTTCTTCTTCTGTGGTTGTTGACATGCGGTTGACTCCTTTGCTTTCTGCTTGTCTCCTGGAGACATGTACCAGTTGGTTTGTGAACCAGGTACTGTTTAGAGTCTACCCTGTTGGCTCGTACGAATCATCGGTAAGATTACGTGATGAGATTACCTGTTTTTGGAGCATGGGAAGCCGTTACGTGAGCACCTTCCAGGTAATATTACCTAGACCTATCAGCTCGTTCTCCCTGACCATCCATGACGTTGGCTAGTGCTCCGGTGCGCTATGCGCAGGTTCTGGCGGTTGGATGGTTGCTCCGAGTTGCTGGAAGAGGCTCAGGAAGTCCGGGCTCGCCCAATGCTGAACAATTTTGCCATCAACAATGCGGTCGATCATTAGCAACATGAAGCTCACCTCTTTGCCGATCGGGGCGATCCCCATCAAGGGCCCCCGATGAGTGCCCCTCACAGTCACCACACAGGCGATCATCTCGCCCTCTACCAGTTCGACTTCGATGGTGTGGTGCAGGTCGGGAAAGGCGGCACGCATGTGCGGCAAATGTTGGCGCGTTTCATACAGACCGGGGTGGGTGTCGAAGATGGTCCAATCGCCTTGATCGAGGGCGGTGAGCACCTGACGTAGTACTTGCTTCGTTGTTTCTGCTGGCATGACAATCCTCCTTGTGCTTCTCTGGTGCCTGGTAACCAAGTAGTTAGTGACGCTAATCTGTCAGGTTTCCTGACTATATTGCAATTATACGGAATCCTGACTATAATGTCAAGAGGAAAGGGGAGCACAGATCATGATCGAGCAATCCACACCCTATGACTCACTGATGATTGGGGCACTGCTGGCTATCCCGTGGCAAGTGATTGGACGACGGGTGTCTGCCGCCCTGGCGGAACGGGGCTTTACGGACTATCGCCCGACATACCAGGTGGTTTTCCAATGGTGTAAGCCCGAAGGCAGTCGCCTTACGGAACTAGCCGAACGCGCTGGGATCACCAAGCAATCGATGGGGGAGCTCATTGACGTGTTGGAGCAGCGTGGCTACGTCGAGCGGGTTCCCGATCCCACGGATGGCCGGGCCATCTTGATTCGACGAACGGAACGCGGCTGGGAGATCAACCGTATAGCCCGCCAGGTGGTCGAGCAGATCCAGCAGGAATGGGCACAGGCATTGGGGGAAGAGCAGTTCGCGCAACTGCTCCACAACCTGCGACGCCTCGCTATCCTGTTGGATGAACACCCTTAGGCTGAGGACATCCGCACGTGATCATCCTTCCAAAGGGAGAACGCAGGATCAAGCAGGGCAAACTGGCATGATAGCACGAATTGCCGCTGCATTGGAGCAAGATCGCAAGCAACTTCATGACAAGCGGCGTTCAGACCAGCTTATGCTCAATGGCGTAGCGCGTAGCGGCAGTGCGCGAGTTCACGTTGATCTTATTGAAGATGGAGCGCATGTGTCCCTGCACGGTCCGCGGACTGATCACCAGCTGTTCAGCCACTCTGCTATCTGTAAGGCCCTGCGCGACCAGGCGCAGCACTTCCACCTCCCGTGCGGTCAGTTCATTCGGGTAGGCCGGAGGTGGTGATGGTGTCGTATGTACCGGGGGAGATTGCGTCGTCTGAGCCAGTGACTCCTGGAACGCGAGGGCTTGTTCCAGCGTGAAACTGCGTCCCTCAGCTCGCGCAGCGGTAAAGTCTCGCAAACCCAGTCGTGCTTGTACGATGGCTCTGATGCGCTCATTGAAGACACGATCGATGGGCGGTACGGCCACACCAGCGGACTCACGCAGCATTTCTGCTGCACCCAAAAGCATTGCAGCGCTTCTGGCCTGCCCCTGTACTCCGCATATCCCCGCCAGTCCCTCCAGAGCCTCAGCAATCCCTTCTCTTTCTCCTGATTCCTGGCGCAGCACCAGGCTCTCTTGGTAACAGGCGGCCATCTGTTGATACTTGCCCTGAGAGAATGCCACGCGCCCGAGAATAACGAGGGTATGGGCGCTACCTCCTTTATCGCCTAGCTTCTGGCGCAGTGACAGGCTTTCTTCACACAGCCTGCTCGCATGCTCATGGTCTCCCTGTTCCAGACTTATCATGCCCAGATTGGTGAGAACTGCGGCGATACCCCGCATATCGCCCATGTCCCTGAACAGAGCTAAGCTCTCTTCACAGAGTGCCCTAGCCCGTTCGTGGTTTCCCTGATAGAGGTTCATGAGGCCTAAACTGGAAAGAACTATTGCGATCCATTGCTTATCCCCAACCTCGCGCAACAGTGGAAGACTTTCTTCATAGCGGGCGGTTGCTTGTTCGTAGTCACCCTCTCTCAGCGCTCCGTTGCCAAGGATAGACAGTGTAGAGGCAATCCCTTTCTTATCATACAATGTCCTCCACACGTCCAAACTCTCCTCGACCAAGCTTTTTGCGCGCGTGGAGTCACCCTGGTGGGCCGCGATGATAGCGGTTACCCTGAGCACCTTTGCGCGTAATGTTGTACGAACTGGGAGTTCCGCCAGCGTACGATCCAACCATTGACGTCCCTCGCTCAAATGACCATGTAGTAACCAGAAGGACCAGATAGAGGCAGCTATCCTGGCGGCTGCTTCTCCCTCATTCTGCTCAAGTGACCATCGCAGTGCTGCTCGCAGGTTATCATGCTCTGCCTCTAAGCGATCGAGCCATGCTGCCTGCTGTCTCCCCACGAGTTCTTGTTCTGCTTGCTCTGCAAGCCCCAGATACCAGTCCCGATGGCGTCTACGCAAGCTCACCACTTCTCCCATCTCCTCCAACTTATCCCGTCCATACTGCTGAATTATCTCCAGTAGTCGGTATCGCACTTCACCACCCCGCTCCTGCATGTGTACCAGTGACTGATCTATCAGGTGTGAGAGCAGTTCAAGAACATCTTCCTCTTCGATCCCCTCACCCGCGCAAATGGCTTCTGCGGCCTCCAGGGTACAACCACCAGCAAAGGCACAAAGCCGACAGAACAACGTTCGCTCCTGTTCCGACAGCAGGCCATAGCTCCAATCCATCGTCGCCTGCAAGGTTTGATGTCGAGGCAATGCTGTTCGGCTGCCGCCTGTTAACAGGCGGCATGCGTCATTCAGCCGTGCAGCGATTTGCTTCACCGAGAGTACTTTCACCCGCCCTGCTGCCAGCTCGATTGCGAGTGGCAGTCCATCCAGGCGGACGCAGATCTCCGCGATGGCGCGGGCATTGGCTGGGGTGATCTGGAAGTCGGGCTTGCTGGCCTGTGCCCGCTCGAGAAACAGCGCCACACCTGCATACTGTATGGGGATCTCGCTATCGGCGAGACGCCTCAGGTCAGGGAGGGCTAATGGCGCGACCGAGTACTCCTGCTCACCCTGCACATGTAGAATGGTGCGACTGGTCACAAGGATCTTGAGCTGCGGGCAGTTGGCTACCATCTCCGCAAGCAGAGGCGCTACCACTACCACCTGTTCAAAGTTGTCGAGAACGAGCAGCATGTGCTGCTTGCGGAGGTGCGTTTGCAGTTGCTCTTGCACGGACCGCTCCCTGGTTTCTCTGAGGCCAAGCGTTTGAGCGAGCGTAGGCAGAACGAACTCGGGGTCGCTGATCAGGGCCAGGGAGACGAAGCAGACGCCATCGGCAAAGTCGTGGAGTAATGCGGTCGCCACTTGCACTGCCAAGCGGGTTTTGCCAATGCCACCTGCGCCGGTGAGTGTCAGCAGGCGTATGTCTGGCCGTCGCAGGAGCATCGAGACTGTCTGTATGTCAAGCTCACGTCCAATGAGTGGTGTGAGTGGTGCAGGGAGATGGTACCTGGAAAGAGGTATGCGCTCATCTGGCGATGGTTGTGGAAACATGACGATGTTATCCTGCATGCCTGGCCCCTTCTTTACAGAAACTCTTTTCCCTGGTTACCTACCTATTTTTTTACATGATCAGCAGTATATCACAGGTCGAGTTTCCGATAACAGGTAGGAATACTTAGGAATGCCGGTTTGATTGTTTAAAATGCGCGGATTACCCCGCGCAATTTGCTCTTGACATTGTACTGAAAATCATTACAATAAACCCATGAAGGAATTGAGTATTTTAGCACTGGTATGGGATAGTTTTAATGAGGCACATATATGGGAGCGCCATCAGTTGACACGCGCTGAGGTTGAGGAGGTAGCATATGGCCCGGCTGAAAATCTGTACGTACGCCACACGTATGGAGGCCGATTTTTAGTCATTGGACCAAAAGCAGACAGACGACTCCTGGTCCTGATTTTAGCACCCAAGGGATCAGGGAAATATTACCCGGTCAGTGCGCGACCAGCAGATAGGAAAGAGCGCCGCGAATACAGAGAATGGAAAGCAGGTACACAACAATGAGCGATACATCAGCATACCATGGGCCAGAGTATCCCACAGAAGCACACGGCTCAATCCCAGCTTTCAACAGCTACGAAGAAGAAGCCAATTTCTGGGATACCCACAGCATCACCGACTTTACAGAAGAAACCGAGCCAGTAAAGGTACGTGCAACACGTGGTCTCTCCGCAAACATACAGGTACGATTTGACCCAGAAACCGACCACGAATTAGAGGCAATAGCACGTGAGCGCGGCATGAAGAAGGCCACGTTAATACGCACTTGGATATTAGAACGACTGCGCCAGGACCGGAACCGCCACGCTTCCTAGAAAAGGGAAACCTATACTTAGGGATTCAAAAAGAATTAAGTATCCGGACTTTCCCTCCAGACTGTTCTCGTGAGTATAGCACAGTCTCTTGGGTAATTTAATCTTTTTGCTTCCCTTACTCGATGTACAACCGGGCCCAGATGATCTGATCATCTTGAATACCCTGGATGGTCACTCCCCTCACAGTGAACTTCTTCCCATTGGTCTGGGTTCCATGATAGTGCAGCTCGGCCCATACAGTGTCTCCTTCTGCCACCTCGTTCAGAATCTCTACCTGTATATCTGGAATCGTCGTGAAGAAGAAGCTCCAGTTTTTCCGCACACCTGCCTGACCGGTGAAATTTCTTTCCGGGTGGAAAGGCTGTTCACTGCGATAGTCAGGCGCGAAACACGCCACCATCGCTTCAAGATCGTGGCGATTCGCGTCCTGTATCATTCGTTCGAATACTACTTTAGGAGACGATTGCGTTTGCGCACCCTGCACTTGTTCTTCTAACATTGGAAACCCTCTCTTCCTTCTCCTTTCGTCCTGCCTAACGCGAAGCGTAGCCGCGATCAAGCGGCGTTGGCAGGACGGATAGGTGCCTAAGTATGGAACTTATCTATTCTCAGAACTCATTCGTTGGCATGCGATCTTTCTCTAGATGCACCTGCTCGGGCTCGCTCATCACTTAAAGCAGCTCCAGCACTCGTGACAGCCCGGCGAGCAACCTCCTCCATCGTAGTCTGTTGGATCCCAAAGGCGCGAGCAGTGTCAGCCATATCGTAACGGAGATTCACCGTATCCATATAGATGCCGTTGCGTATCAAGCGACTCATAGTCGGATTGATCGGCTGCATCAGGATAGACATGACGCGCATCATAAGCAGAGGGATATGGCCCTTTTTCGCCTGGCGCTCGCTTGTGCGTTCAAAGATCTCCGCCACCTGGTTCATGGTCAGGTTCTCCGGCCCACCAACCTCGATCACGGTGTTGCGCGCATGAGCATCATCCAACCCGATGCTGACAAAACGCGCAACATCCTCCACCGACACAAAATTGATCGGATTGTTGCCACGCCCAAAGATGGTGGTCTTGCCCTGCTCCCGTATGGGCTGGCCGATCAACTGGGTCCAGAGCTCCATATATGCACTAGGGCGGAGGATAGTGAAGTTCAGGCCACTGGCTCGCAGATACTCCTCTGTACGGTGTTTGATGCGAAAGAACTCCAGTGGAGAATCGGGACTTGCGCCCAGAACGGAGACAAAAATGAAGTGTTTCACGCCAGCAGCTTTAGCTGCATCGATCAGGTGTCGATTACCCATGTCATCAACCGTCTGGGGATTATTGTCGCCCTTTCCGTCGAGAGCATGCGCGGCAGCCAGCACCTGCTCAACTCCCTGGCAGGCACTCGCAAGAGAGGCGGGATCTCGGAGGTCGCCGCTCACAATTTCCACCCCCTGTTGCTTCAGGTGCGCAAGGCCGAGCGGGTTCCTGGTCATTACCCGTATCGATTTGCCCTGCTCGCGCAGATGCTGGACGACAACGCTGCCGAGACGGCCACTGGCCCCAACGATCAATATCATATCTGATTCCTTTCTCGCACTCTTCATTATTATGATGGATACGCCCTGATAGTGCTATTCCTGTTGGAAGTATAGATGACCCAGCTTGCTTTTACCATGAGGAAGAGGCACATCTTTCTCACATATTTCTTCACCCCGGTTGATGTGCTATCATAGAGTGGAAGGGGAAAAGCATCAGAGGACAAGGTATCTATGCAGGAACAGAGCAGCTTCGGCGCGCTTCTCAAGCACTATCGCCTGACGGCAGGTCTCTCACAGGAAGCACTAGCGGCCCGTGCCAGCCTGAGCGCACGCACGATTTCCGACCTGGAGCGCGGCATTCACGATGCGCCGCGCAGCGATACGCTTGAGTTACTGACCAGCGCACTGACCCTGACAGACCAACAGCGTACCTTGCTCCTGGCCTCAGCTCGCCCCGAGGCTGCCACCTTTATTGATAAGCCTTCACACCCTCCCACGCTCGATTTTCCCGTGCCTCCTACTCGGCTGGTTGGTCGAGAGCGAGAACGTTCCCATACACTTGAGCTGCTGCGCCACGCGAGTACGCGCCTGCTCACTTTGACCGGACCTTCCGGTGTCGGCAAGACGCGCTTTGCGCTTCAGCTTATCCAGGACATAGCTCCTGATTTTGTCAATGGCGTAGCCTTCATAGCGCTGGCACCTGTCCGTGACGCGGCACTTGTTCCCGGCGCGATCGCTCAGGCACTCGGCATTCGTGAATCGGCCAACGCCTCGCTTGCTGAGCAGGTACGGGTATTCTTGCGACCGAAGCATTTCTTACTTATACTCGATAATGTCGAACAGGTGCTGGACAGTGCATCGTTTGTGGCCGATCTGCTGGTGAACTGCCCACACCTGTTCATCCTCGTGACGAGCAGGACACCCCTGCGCCTGCGTGCTGAGCAAGAGGTACAGCTTGCTCCACTTCCCCTGAAAGATGCTGTAACACTTTTTTGCGAGCGAGCCAAAGCAGTGAGGCCGACGCAAGTATACGCTGCAAGCGAGGTAGCGGCTATTTGCGAGCAGGTGGATCGCCTCCCCCTGGCAATCGAGCTAGCAGCTATGCACGTCAAACTCCTTCCCCTATCCGAGTTGCAAAAGCGTCTTAGCCACCGCCTGGCGCTCCTACGTGATGGGGCGAGAGACCTACCCATACGCCAGCAGACAATGGAGAACGCGATCGCCTGGAGCTATGAGCTACTCACGGAGGAACAACAGCGCTGTTTTCGCGTGCTCGGCGTCTTCGTAGGAGGCTGGACGCTTGAAGCGGCTGAAGAGATCTGCCGGGATCGACAAAACACGGCGTCAGAAACGTTCATACTCATCCTCGCGGCTCTCGTAGACGCCAGCCTCGTCCAGGTAGAGATACCGACAGAGGGCAGGGAACGCTTTGGAATGCTTGAGATGATTCGAGAGTATGCCCTGGAACGGCTGCACGCAGCAAGAGAGGAAGAACTGTGTCGTCGGCGACATGCTGCCTATTACGCGCGGCGGGCAGAAACTGTCATGGCATACTTTGGGGCAGAGCAGGGAGCGCGCGAGTCGCACTTTGCATTGACACTGGAATTGCCCAACGCCCGTGCCGCTCTGGAGTGGGCTGAGGGGAAGAACGAGGCGGAATTGGGACTGCGACTGGCAGGCTTCACGCGTCTCTGGCACGTGCGAGGGCAGATGAGCGAGGCCGAGCGATGGATGGAACGCATGCTGGCGCTCGACCAGCAGGCAAGAGAGCGGGGAGAGCAGACTGCACCGCTCACACTACGCATAGCAATGCTCTATGGCTTCGGACGAACCCAGGTGCGGCACGGAAGGGCGGAGCATATCGCGGAAGTGTACGCGAACGAAGCTTTGCACCTTGCCCAAAGCATTGATGATCACAACGGCATGTGCAATGCCTACGCGACGCTCGGTATGATCGCTCAAGCAAACGGTAAACTCGACGAGGCAGAGCGTGCCTTTACCGAAAGTTACAGGCTTGCCAGGCTGCTAAAGCATAGCGGGCTGATGAGCCGCGCGATGTCTCATCTTTCGGACGTGGCAAGCATGCGAGGTGATCTAGAGCGTGCCACTGCGCTCCTAGAAGAAGCTCTCGCCAATGCACGCGTTAGCGGGATGACGTGGGATATCCCTATCATAACGACCATGCTCGGCCACCTGGCACGCCGGCAGCAGCGCTACGATCTGGCGAAAGCGCGCTACCGGGAAGCCCTCGTGCGCTTTCGCACATTCAGCAGCCCCACCTACATCGCCTGGTGCCTGGAAGGTTATGCCGCTGTGATTTGCGCTGAAGGCCGCTATGCCCAGGCGGTGTGGCTTTGCGCGGCAGCAGCGGCCATGCGCGAACAGACACAGACACCACTCCCACCAGCCGAGCGAGAAGCTCTTGAGAAGACAATTGCCACGGCAAAGGCCGCAATGAAGGAGCCTGCCTTCGGAGAGGAGTGGACCGTCGGTGCGAGGCTCACACACGATCAAGCCATTGACTACGCCTTGTCAGATGCATGCATATAGCGGTGAAAAGTTCACCGGGAGAATTAGAAAATCGAACCAATTCTGATATGTTAGAATGGTAAGAAATTCGACCTATTTTGTCAAGTGCGAGAAACAGGGAATCTTTGTCATGAGCCAACAAGCTGAGACCCCATTAATCGGAGCCGCCATGAACGCGGCGCTGCAAACAATCTCGAGCCGCGTCCTCGCCGAACTTCACACGGCTGGCTTCGATGACATTCGCCCGGCCCATCTGTCGATCCTGAGGAACGTGTGGCCCGGAGGGCGGCGGATCGGCGAACTTGCGGACCGCGTGGGGATCACGAAGGCCTCGGTAGTCTACCTGGTCGATCAACTGCAACAACGTGGGTACGTGGAGCGGGTATCAGATCCAGGTGATGGGCGTGCCACGCTCGTCCGGTTGAGCCAGCGCGGCCAGTCGGTCCACCAGGTGGCACGGGCAGCAGTCCAATGTGTTCAGGAGGAGCGGGCCCAGGTAGTGGGCAGGGCCGAGATGGAGGCATTTCTCGCAACGCTTGCGCGTTTGGCCGATTGGGCGGGCGACGAAACGCAGCCTGGTGAGGGCAACGTAACTTGATAGCATTCATCTTTTGCAACAGAACCCTTGCAGATGGTATTTCCAAATAGTATTATTACTGTGAAAGACTCTCTCGTTAGGTGAGAATCTTGCTGTGAACGTCTGTAACCTTAGAATATGAATTGGCCAGAAGATAGAATATGATGACTGACCCCGTAAACGCATTTCGAACTACCAGTTGCGAACTGCCAACTGAGGATCGAGAGACCACAACCCTCAACTCTCAACTCTCAACTCCTCATGTCGCCTATGATGCACTCGTGCTTGATGGGAAGTTGCGGCAATCCTTGACCACCGTCCGTTCGCTCGGGAGCCGTGGGTTGCGTGTGGCTGTCCTGGAAACTGGGGATAGCGGAGGTGCGCCAGCCTTCTCGTCGCGCTGGTGTCAGCAGAGATTTGTCTGCCCGGCAAAGGTGGGCACAGAAGAATATTTTACCTATTTGGAGCAGCTGCTTGATCGTACTGACGCACGAGTGCTGATCCCTTCCTCAGATGCCACGATAGCCTTAATCCGTCGACATCGTGAGCAACTCGAGCAGCGGGCACGGATTGCCCTGGCCACAGAACCTGCCCTGGGCATAGCCATCAATAAAGAACACATGTTGGCGATTGCCAAACAACTCGGAGTGGCCATTCCGCGTGCGGTCACCGTCGGAGCGGTGAGCGAAGTGGAGGCAGCACTGCATGAGATTGGACTCCCGGCCGTGGTCAAACCTGTGGAGTCCTGGTCCTGGGATGGGCAACACGGAAGCCGGATTGTGTCACAGTTAGTGACGACCCCCGATGAGGCGCGACGTGCCGTTGAGGAGCTGACACGCTTTGGGGGGATAACTCTCTTTCAAGAGTTCCTCTCGGGCCGACGCGAGTCCCTCAGTCTCCTCTCTGCGCATGGCGAGGTCTACGCCCGTTTCGCTTTTTGGGGGAAGCGCACCTATCCCCTCTTGGGTGGTATCTATGTCCTGCGTCAGGCTATGGCCTTTCCACCCGACACCGGCGAGCAAGCCGAACGTTTAGTGCGCGAAATAGGTTTGGAAGGCTACTCTCAAGTGGAGTTTCGGCGCGACGCCGCTGGGAAACCCTACCTGATGGAAATTAATCCGCGCCTCAATATGGCGATTGCGCATGCGGTGAGTGCGGGGGTTGATTTTCCTTACTTGCTCTATCAATGGGCGAGTGGAGAGCAGATCGATAGGGTGAAGAGCTATCGTGTAGGTGGCTGGATGCGCCATCTGCATGGCGATATACGGGCAACAGCAGCAGCGGTGCGCCAACGAGGTAGGCCAGGAGTCCCCTCTCCAGCCAGGGCCATCCTCGATTTCTGTCTCTCTTTCTTCATTCCTATGAAATATGACTACGTCGATTGGAGGGATCCTCTTCCAGCTTGGACGGCGACAAAAGGGGTTTTGACCCACCAGTTACAGCGACTGCTAGGAAGACGTTTTTCAGCATGAAAGTTATTGGGCATCGTGGAGCAGCCGGTCTGGCACCGGAAAATACATTTGCGGGCTTTGACATCGCCTTAGCTCTTGGAGTTGATGGCATAGAAACCGATGTCCAAAAGACAAAAGATGGAAAGTTCGTGCTGTTCCATGATCACCTTTTAGACAGAACCACGAATGGGACAGGAGTTTTACAAGAAACCTCGTGGCAAGCGTTACAACAGCTTGATGCCGGTTCATGGTTTGATAGTAAATATGCAGGGGAACGCATACCCCCGCTCAGAGAAGCACTGAAAAGGTATGGGACACAAACCTATTTCGACCTTGAAATAAAACAAGTTGGCATTGAATATGAAGTGTTAAACACAGTTGAGCAATTAGATCTTTTGGATCGTGTCACCTTCACTTCTCAAGACCTTCCAACGGTCTGCAAGATCAAAAAGAAAAATCCTCTTGCTCGTGTTGGGTACTTAACAGCGGATTTCTCGGAGGAAGGTTTAAAAAGAGTTGTCGAGGCGAAAGTGCAGGACTTTTGTCCAAGGGCGGAAAAAATTACAAGACAGTTAGTTAATCACTGGCGCTCTTTAGGATTATTCATTCGGGCCTGTGGGGTAAAAAACGCCGCAATGATGAAAAATGCAATCTACGCTGGCGTTGACGGAATGACCTTTGACTTTCCTGATTTACTCCTCAAAGAGTTGGGAAGAGTCTAAGGACCTGCCTCTCATCGCTGATGAATGGAGAGGAGGACTCCTTTTCATCACGCGTGACCGAGGCAAGTGATGCAAACGAGAAAAAAGGAACTCATATGGAAAGCAACCAGGTTATAACTCGTGATTCACAGCCAGCAACTCACCAGGGAACCTATGACGCACTCGTGCTTGATGCCGAGTATCGGCAATCGCTAACGACGGTGCGTTCGCTTGGTAGCCTGGGGTTGCGCGTTGCAGCTCTGGGAAGCTCTGCTGGTCTGCCTGCCTTCTCATCACGTTGGTGTCGGCAAGCCTTTGTCTGCCCAGCGGATGTGGGGACGAAGGATTATCTGACGTACCTGGAGCAAGTACTTGACTACCCAGGTGCGCGAGTGCTGATCACTTCCTCAGATAGCACCATAGCATTCATACGTCGACACCGAGCGCAACTTGAACAGCGAGTCCATATCGCGCTGGCCAGAGAACCAGCCCTGGGCATAGCCACCAATAAAGAACAAACGTTGGAGATTGCCAAACAATTGGGGATAGGTGTCCCAAGGGGGGTAAAAGTGAAGGTGGTGGGCGATGTGGAGGCGGCACTGCATGAGATTGGGCTGCCAGCAGTGGTCAAGCCGGTGGAGTCCTGGGATGAACAACACGCTACATTCATGAAGGCTGAATTGGTGACCACTCCTGACGAGGCTCGTCGGGCTGTTGAGAAATTGACACGTTTCGGGGGAACGACGCTCTTCCAGCAGTTTCTCTCGGGCAAACGGGAGTCCCTGGGTCTGCTCTATGCGAACGGTCAGGTGTATGCACGTTTTGCCCAGTGGACCAAGCGTAGCTCTCCCCCGTTGGGTGGTATAAGTGTGGTGCATCAGAGTATTGCCATCCCGCCCGACCTGGGCACCCAAGCAGAGCGTTTAGTGCGTGAAATTGACCTGGAAGGTTACTCTCAACTGGAGTTCCGACGCGACGATGCCGGTAATCCCTACCTCATGGAGATCAATCCACGCCTCAATATGACGATTGAAAACGCTGTCCATGCAGGGGTGGACTTCCCCTCTCTGCTCTACCAATGGGCGAGCGGGGATCACATCAGTGTGGTGAAAGAGTATCGTGTCGGCAGGTGGATGCGCGATCTGAGGGGTGATATCACAGCAACGCTAGAAGCACTTCAGGAACGCGGAAGGCCGGGAGTGACCTCGCCAGCCAAGACAATCCTCAATTTCTGCCTTTCTTTCCTCATGCCCATGAGATATGTTTATGTTGATTGGAAGGATCCCCTTCCGGCCCTCATTGCAACAGCAAACTCGGTAGTGGCTCAATTAAGAAGGATCCGTTATTGTTTTCCAAGCAGATGATGCCTTCCCCTCCATTTGTGGAAATGGTTTCGTTAATCTTTCATCTACCCCGTATATCCACATACTCCCACACGTGGAGAATTGACCATATGAGATAATTTCATTTCTCAAAATTGTATCTCCATTATACAAACAGAGAGACTTCCAGGCTTATTCCTGATGCGAAAGTCTACAAGTATTTCATACCCAGCCGGTATAGCTTGGCATTAAGCATTTGGACCCTCATGGTATCCTTATAGTAAGAGAAAGTTCTAACCTCTTTCTCGCTGGATTGATACGCACCGTCACATATCATCCGTATCACCTCCTTACCCCCAACACCTCATATCACCTGTCCTACACATCCAGAAAGGAAAACCTATGCACTCCCACGACAACCTCTCCGAAGACTTCAGTACCTTGCTTTCCGACATCAAATCTGAGCAACTCCATTGGCTCTGGGAAAAGCGCATCCCTCGCGGCAAATTGACCACTCTTGACGGCGACCCCGGCCTTGGCAAATCCTTGATCACCATCGACCTTGCCGCCCGTATCACTACAGGCCGCCCCATGCCCGACGGCACACCCGGCGTCCAGGGTAACGTCCTCTTGATCGCCCCCGAAGACGGAGCCGCCGATACCATCAAACCTCGTGTAGAGGCAGCAGGCGGTGATCCCTCACACATCCATCTCCTTACCCTTGTCAAAAGCACTAACCCCAGAACAGGGGCAACCGACCTGTTACCCTTCACCCTTTCAAAGCATCTCTTGACCTTAGCCAAAACCATCGTACGAACACGTCCCATCCTCGTCATCTTCGACCCCCTCATGGCTGTCCTAGGGTCAGGCATCAATGTCTTTCATGACCAGAAGGTCAGACAAACCTTCTCAGATCTAACATTCATAGCCGAACATCGCAACTGTGCTTTCTTGATCGTTCGCCACCTCACTAAAGGCGGCTCTGAGAACCCGCTCTATCGGGGTGGTGGTTCTATTGGCATCATCGCCATGGCTCGCACTGGCCTTCTCGTCGCCCAGCACCCTTCTGACGAAAACAAGCGTCTCCTCGTCACCGTCAAAAACAACCTCAGTGAAAAAGCTTGCAACCTGACCTACCAGGTCATTCCCAATGAACACGGCATCCCTTCCATCCAATGGCTCGGCACGAATCACTATCCCGTCGCATCCCTCCTAAGAGCAAGCACACCCCTCTCCCTTGAGCGACAAGAGATCCTCAAAGTCTTGCAAGCAATGAGCCGTCCACTTAGTCCCAAAGAAGTGGCCGAACAGACAGGTCAAGACCATACCCTCGTGAGACAATTGCTTCGACGTATGCTCAATGCAGGAGACATCATCTCTCCAGCCTATGGTCTTTACACTGCTCATCACTATCCATCTCCCGAAACAGGGTTCTCCCAAAACAATGCTGCTATACCCGCTACACCTGCTACACCTGCTACACTCACTACACCTATACCCGCTACACCACTTCATCACTTCAGTTCATCGTCCATGTAGACCGCATCGGCTGTCAAACTGAAGGCAATGACCATCGGGATGCTGATTGCTAATCCATTATTTGGCTGGCTAAGCGATCAGACTCATGGTAGGCCTGCCGTTTGAGGTTTGACTGCCTACGCTGAGATCAATGGAACCGCTATCAGTGCCAGCAGGATACCAACGGCCTGCACGCGTGTCACACGCTCGCGCAACAGAAGCGCGGCTAACAGCACCGTTGCGGCGGGATAGAGGGAGGAAAGCACGGCAGCAACATCGAGACGCCCGCTATGCGCCGCAAGAATGAAAAACGCATTGCCCATGGCGTCCAGTACTCCTGCCAGCAGCACGAGAGGTGCAACCGTCATCTTAGGCAGCACTGGCTGCTGTCGAATCCGCACCACGATCAGCAAAAAGAGCACGGAAGTGAAACGTGCCATCGCCAAAGGCCAGAAGATTGCAGAGGGACTGACACGACTGATAAGAATGAAGAAACAACCAAAGCCACAGCCAGCCAGCAAAGCCAGCATGATGCCCTTTGGACGCCCTTTTGCCCGTTCTGGACGTGAGATTAGGGCTATTGCAAGCAGGGCCAGCACAAAGCCACCCAGTTGGAGCAGACTAGGCAATCCTGCTATGAATGCGCTAAAGAGAACGGGAAGGGAAGCCGTCAGTACCGCAGAAACGGGAGCGGCAATTCCCATGCGTCCAATTGATAGAGCCGAGTAGAACGATATCAGTCCTATAGCTCCCGCTAATCCGGCAAGTCCTCCCCAGAAGAGGTCCAATAGAGAGGGAAATGGCTCTCGCCAGAGCAGTGCCAGCCCAACCAGCAGCACAAAGCCAACCCCATAGGCGGCTATGACCACGCTTGAGGAGTTGGCGCGGCGGGAGGCGAGTCCGCCATTGAAATCGCCGCTTCCCCAGCAAAGAGAGGCAGCAAGCCCAAAAATAACGGTAGCAAAAACGCGGCTCATAGTTGTGTCCTTGAAAGAGGCTAATTGGCTCTGATCTGAAAAACATTTGCCCCTCTGGAGGGCATGGAAGACTATTTTCTCAGAAATACGCTACAAACACAAGAGCCAATCAGCCAATATTGGCTCTTGTGCATTTTCCCTGCCAGTGTAACCTCCCAACGTATAGCCTGTAGGAAAGTCAAAACCATAGTATGATTAGTGAGCTCTGTCAGTGTGTCAATGGGTGGTAAGCCCCACGTTGTCCCAGACTCCTGGTGCAATACTCACCAAGCGACAACAGTCTTTGCTCAGAGGAGGTACATCATGGCATTTTCAAAACGTTTTTTTCTTGCAGTCATTGGTCTTATTCTTGTGACAATCATAAGTGCATGCGGTGGTAGTACCAGTACCGGCTCAACTTCGAGTACTCCTACTACCGCTCCTACTACTGCTCCTACCACGGCTCCAACAGCCACCACTGCTAGTACCTTCACCGTTCAGACAGCCCAAGCCACGGTAAACGGGAAAGCCACAACGATCTTGACCAACGCGCAAGGAAAGACCCTCTACTACTTCAAACCAGATACCGCTTCAAAAACCGTTTGCACAGGCACTTGTGCCCAGAACTGGCCTCCGCTCCTTTTCACCGGAACAGGGATGCCCACATCATCCACTCACCTTGCTGGTGAATTAGAAGTGTATAAGAATGCCAATGGCAATCAGGTTATCTACAATGACCATCCCCTGTATTCTTTCTCCGGAGACAGCGCAGCAGGGCAAACGAATGGGGAAGGAATCGGTGGAAAATGGTTCGTTGCAACACCTGATCTGGCAAAGAACACACCCTAACTATCACACTGTTTTCAATCAATTTGTGTGGAGTAAAGGATAGTGCAGGTAGGAGACCAAAGTCAAGGTGTGTGTCTCCTCCCTGTTAATCTGCAACATAGGCAAGTAATTTGAAACCATGCTCCAGACAGAAGCGGATCGATCTGGAGCATCGCATCGGTGGCAAGATCACTCATGTACCAGGGGAACGGAAAAACTGAAGATAGAGCCTCCCCCTTTTCGGCTCTGCACCCAGAGATGCCCCTGATGCCGTTTGATAATTTGACGCACAATATATAATCCGATGCCAAGCCCAGGATAGGTTTTCTCCTCTGACTCGCTGACTTGATAGAACCGCTCAAAAATCTTCTCCTGGTAGGCTTTAGCGATGCCAATGCCAAAATCCTGTACACTCACCAGGGCGTTTTCTCCATCGATAGCCACCTGCATGATAACCCTATCCGCATCAGGAGAGTACTTGATCGCATTGGTCAGCAGGTTGATGAGGACTTGCCCTATACGGTCTCTGTCGCCCAATATACGTATCCCTGCGGTCTTTTCCAGTAGGAGACGGTGAGTTTGGGTCGTCCCTTGCACACTTTCCACGATCTCCTGTGCCAGCACGTCCAGATCAAACACCTCCATGCAGTATTCCAACTTGCCGACCTGCATCTTAGAAATGTCCAGCAGGTCGCTAATGAGTTTGGTCAGCTTATTGAGTTGAGTATCTATACGGGCAAGGAAATGGAGAGATTCCTCATCGCCGCGGCTCTTGAAGCGCCGATGCAAGAGTTGCGTAAAGCCCTTGAGAGCTGTGATCGGTGTCTTCAGTTCGTGGCTTGCCATGCTGATAAACTCATCTTTGCGCCGGTCAAGCTCTTTGCGTTCACTAATGTCACGCGCAATTTTGGCTGCACCAATAACCTTCCCCATACTATCTTTTAAAGGTGAAATACTCAAGGAAACTTCGATGAGCGTGCCATCTTTTCTCAGGCGCACGGTTTCATAGTGTTGGATACGAATGCCCTGCCGCAGTTTCCCAATAATGTCTTCTTCTTCCTGGTATAATGTAGGTGGGATAATGATAGTAATTGGTTTGCCCACGGCTTCTGATGCACTGTAGCCAAAGAGTCGCTCTGCGGCCTGATTCCAACTGGTAATGATACCATCGAGGGTTTTGCCAACAATCCCATCATTCGAGGACTCGACAAGAGCAGCTAAACGGGAGTGTTCTTCTTCGGCTTGTCTTCGTTCAGTGATGTCGTGTATGTTACATTGGATGACAGTGTACCCATCTACCTGGTACAGTGTACTCACGAACTCCACTTCCCGACACCGCCCATCTTTGGTGTGGAGCGGCAAAGTCGCGTAACGAAGATACTGTTTCTCCTGCAATTCCCGCAACGCCTCCAAGGTGGCTTCCCGATCCTGAAACAGACCGGTTTGCCAGAGTTCTTGAGCCAGCAACTGCTCATGCGTGCAGCCCAACAACTCCGTCATAGCGGGATTGGCATCAGTAATTTTGCCTGTGCGAGGATCGACCATCAATATCCCATCTTTCGACTCCTCAAAGAGACGGCGGTAGCGGTTTTCAGAAATCCGCAGTCGCTCCTCTGCTCGCTTGCGTTCTGCTACTTCAGCTTCAAGCGAGTTGGCTTTCTGTTGCAAAAGCGTAATGGTACGCAGCCGTTCGTCCAGGCTCGTTAAGGCAGTGTAACTCTCATCAGGAATGACCTGCGAGTGCTGCTTGCAAATCTCTGTGAACGGCACCTCGTGTGCTTCCCCATCAAAGCTGTGCATCGAATAGGCGCAGAAGAGTGAAAAGGGATAGGTTTTGTGGTGCAAATCGTTCCAGAGTTCTTCCAGGTAGATGGCAGCAGCCTGATTTCCCTCCGTCCACAGCAGTGCAACCATATCCCCAAAGATGCGCACGTGGTGCCGACTCTTCGCCGCCCGCATGAGAACACTCCCAACAACTTCGGCGAAGCGTTCCGGCTCCGGCAATCCATCAACCATGAACTTCGACAGCGTCTCGGCCGCATCCAGCGAGAGGTACTCACCCCGCGTGTGGGCGGCAGCCAGATCCACTCCCCTTGCCTTCAACAGTTCTTCAAGACCCTCTCGGTGCGCCTTGGTGGCGATAACAATGCAGACATCACCAGCTGCAAGCCCCGTACTGACGAAGGCACTCAACGAGTCCAAGAGGAAGATATCCTTCTCATAGAACTGGACGAAGTGTTCAGACGCACGCACCTCACTCCCATTCAAGTGCGGTGCCAACTTCTGTCTCTGGAAGTTTGTATGCGTCTTTTTCGATGTGATTGTCATATGCTTCCCCTGACTCTCCTGTGATCTATGCTTTTTTCAGTACTATAACAGCTTTACTCTACCTAAGCAACGTGAACAATATGAAGACACGAGGGAGTGCAGTTCCTATTCTTACCAAGCATGATGACCGCAAGGGTTATCATAGGGTAGGGCACTCATCATGAAGTGGGGCGCTCATCATGCCCACCACCTACTCTGATAAATTCTTTACAAATTTTTGACACTTTCCCTACGAAAATACGCTATAGTACATTAGACTGGAAATGTTTTTGTCATACGTTCATCTAAGTTTTTATTATGGAGAAGGAGAAACGTCCTCTTCAGGAAAATGTGAGAGGGTCTACAAGTAGCGTTTATGAAAACAACACCTCATCGGCCTATTCAGCCTGGAAACATAAACCAAACAAATCAAATAAATCCACGCTATCAGCCTGATATGCCAGACCAGCCCGAACAGCCACAGGCCACCCCTATAGCGAAATGGGTGCTCCTACCGATGCGCCTCTTTCTAGGAATCACGTTCATGTATGCGGGCATTCAAAAATTGACGGATCCGCAGTTTTTTAACCCGGCAGCACGTGGTTACATTGGGAAACAAATCATCGCCTTTGCGACAGGCTCTCCTTTGCACGACATACTCATTCGCTTAGTACCTCATGCGGCACTCGTTGGGGGACTGACCGCCTATGGCGAGATTGCTATCGGGCTAGGAGCACTTCTTGGGTTGCTTTTCCGTCCTGCCGCCTTTTTCGGTATTCTGATCAATCTGATGTTTTATTTGTCAGCTACATGGCACGTCTACCCATACTTCTACGGCTCTGACATCGTTTTCATCTTCTGCTGGCTTACCCTGTTTATCTCTGGTCCAGTCAATACGGGATTGCCTTCCATAGATGAAAGGTTTGTCCAGCATTTCCTCACAGACGAGCAACGTACACACTATGCTCCCCTCATCGCCTTCTTCTTAGGCAGAAACACCTCACGCGCTCCGGTTCCGTCACCTGCTGCTACCCCAATAATTCAGGGAAAGCCAGCCCCAGGGAATAAGCGTTCTCAAACCAGATATGCCCAGGCCCAGCGAGCTAAGCAGCAAAGCAGGCGCAGTTTCTTATGGGGCCTGCTGACAGGTGGCGCAGGCATTGCTATACTGACATGGCTGGGGAATAGCCTTCATCTTTTACCAGGGAGTACCACAGAGAGCAGCAGTTCCGGCAGTAGCAGTGCCACTACTTCATCCGGTACAGCCACAGCCAGTGGGACACCAGGCTCACCAGTGATTACCCAGGTCAATTCGGTGCAGAATAATAGCTCGGTCAGCTTTACTCTTGCATCCAGCGGTGATCCCGGTGTCTTAGTTCGCCTCAATAATGGGAATTTCGTGGCATATGATGCCACATGCACTCATGCAGGATGTCCCGTCAGTTACGATCCCAGTAGTCAGCTTTTGCAGTGTCCATGCCACGGAGCAGCGTTCGACCCGGCAAAAGAAGGGGCTGTTGTTCAGGGACCGGCCCAAACGCCCTTAACCAGTGTATCCATTCAAGTCAATAACACAACTGGGGCGATTACAACGAATCAGTAATTTTTAGCTCTACCTTTGAGAAGGAGGAATCCTCGAATGAAGCACCGTATCCTGATCTTCCACGGTTATCTACTGCGCGGCACAGGCTCAAATGTCTATAACGCGAATCTTGCGCGTGCGCTCGTGCAACTTGGTCACGATGTCCAGTTGCTCTCACAGGAGCAGCACCCAGAAACCCTTGACTTCGTTGACTCGGTGGTAGATTGCGACAGCGATGTGCTTCATGGGCGAATGCAACGTACGCCTCGCTTCGCAGGTCGCTGTACTGTGTACCGTCCCAACATTAGGGGGCTATTACCTGTGTATGTGCGAGATCGCTACGAAGGGTTTGAGGTACGCACTTTCCCTGAGCTGACAGATGAAGAACTGGAACGCTACATTACTCTGAATGTATTAGCAGTACAAACGGTCGCGTTGGCTGCCAAGCCTGAGTTTGCGCTCGCCAACCATGAAATCATGGGGCCATATATTTTGCATCGTGCGCTAGCAAACTTGATGCCATATGCAGTTAAAGTGCATGGTAGTGCTTTAGAGTACGTTATCAAGCCGTATCCGCGTTTTCTACCATACGCACGCGAAGGTATCCTTGGTGCGCGAGCGGTCCTTGTCGGCAGTGGTCATATGGCAGCACGCTTATTGGCGACAATGAATGCACCGGAGCTTCAACCCCGTGTGCGCCTGGGACCTCCCGGTGTTAACATAGAAACCTTTGCGCCACGGGATTCACAGGCACAGGCAGAGGGACTACAACATATCGTTCATTTCCTCAATAGTGTGAAGCGGACTGGATTTGATATTCCTGCTACCCAAAAGCTTGATAGCCTCGCACGGCGAGATGTGCTTGAGTGGTCAGAGCTACGTACAATTCGCGAGGGATATGATCCCGATGGGATTGACGAGCAGGCGGCCCAAAAAGTGGCAACACTTGATCCCGTCCATGATCGTATCGTGGCCTATGTGGGCAAGCTGATCGTCTCCAAAGGTGTTGATCTGCTCCTGTGCGCATGGCCTCTTGTGCTGGCTCGTGAGCCTCATGCTAAACTACTCATCGTTGGCTTTGGGGCCTATCGGGAAGGACTTGAGCTGTTGCTGCGAGCTATCGAGAGCGGAAATCTGGCTGCTATCCGTCGGATAGCGCAACAAGGTCGCGCTCTGGAGGGTGGGACAAATGATCAGCTTGCCTATATACAGGCATTCTTCGAGAGTCTGACCGATAGCGAACGAGAGGCATACTTCAGTGCAGCACAAGGTATGCAACGCTCGCTGGTCTTTACAGGAAAGCTGGATCATGCGGCTCTGGTTGATCTACTGCCTCTGGCCGAGACACTAGTTGTACCATCGACTTTTCCAGAGGCATTTGGGATGGTTGCGGTAGAAGCGACGGCCTGCGGTGTCTGGCCTATTGTGGCGAAACACTCTGGACTAGCAGAGGTAGTTGAGGAACTTGCCAGGGTGGTACCTGCTGAATATCAGAAATTACTTTCCTTTGAGGTCGGCCCAGGTGCAGTACAGGAGATAGCCGGACATATCATTACCTGGCTAGGTATGGATGCTGACGAGCGAAAGCATCTCACGAAGATTATTCGTGAGTTGACCGTAAAAAAGTGGAGCTGGAATGGTGTGGCCCATACAGTGCTAGCTGCCTGTGAGGGCAAGATTGATGAGCTACCTGAACCAGTGTTGCCCAAATTTTTTTAGAGGAAAGAGTGAGAATGGGGCCTGTGCCGCGGCACAGGCCCCATTCTCACTCTTTCCTACTCACCCTCGTCTTCTTCTTCCTCATCCTCATCCTCATCCCACTCGTCGCCAAATTCGTAGTCTCCGGTGTAACCACAGACGCCTACTCGCGGAGAATTGACGATGGGTAGAAACGAGTCTTCGTACTCGTCTCTCCTGGCCTTGGCGTGCTTATCACAAACGGCCCCCTCTTCCACGGAATAGTAACCGGAGAATAATTTGGTAGCAGGTTGGCCGCAGACACGACAGGGGATAACAGGCGGCTCGTTTCTTGCCATCACAGAGACACCGACGGGAGTGCCATCTTCGTCTTCTTCTTCTACGCCTTCGCGTTCACCCACTACTCTGAGAGCCAGATAGGTAGTGGAACCAAAGTCGTACTCATGCGTAAATTTGAGTCCAACTTTGAGAACCTCTCCCAACTCGACATCCATATCATACTCTTGAGGCGCATTTAAATCAGCGAGTAGGCTGGATTGGAGCAAGGGAGCCATAGTGACAAATTGAGTTTGGACTTCGGGAGGCAGAGCGAAACCCAGCTTCGCTGGCATGGTCGTAGCTAAAAATTCCGCCAGTTTCTCTTGAAACTCAGAGGCTGAAAGGCCGGCAAGGGTAGAATCAAATTCTTCGCCTAAAAGATCAGATATCATGAGCATAAGCTCAAAAGGCGAGAGATTGGCAATCTCAGCCTCGGTTAGAGGGGGCGTTTCAGCTTCGTCCTCTTCATCCTCACCTTCTCCGACTTCCTCAGCAGGGGTTTCCTTTGAATCGGCAAAACCCCACATCATATCTGGAGATGGTGAGGAGTAGGAGTCCTTGCCAATCCTAAACGCGCTGAGGTGACCGCAGCACTCCAACCATGTATCCCGTAAAAAATCGTCCAGATCGACTAGCGTTGCATCAGTAGGCATTTCGAGATGCATCCAGTACATGGGGAGATAGCGACCCTCGACGACAATGTGGAAAAGTTTGGTTTTCTCCGACTCCCCAGCATTTGCTGCTTCGATAGCGGCTTTTCTCTGTTTGCAGTGTTTGAGGTGCTGGGTCATTTTTGATTTGTCGAACTCAGCATGACAAAAGTTGCATATACCTTTGTAAGTTTCCTTGACTTCAGTTGTCTCTTTGGTTGTTTTCATGTTTCTTCATCCTTACTGTTTAAAGGCGATTGGAGAGGTATTTCCAAACCCTTATATAGTTGGCCATCCCTGTATACCTTGCTTATGTCGGCTGCGTAGATAATACCGCCCCAAAGATGAGCTAGAAAGAGTGGCTCGCTGTAGCTCTCTGAAGTATGGCCTAATGCAGTATACCACGAACGTCCACCCTCGAAGTCGTGATACCAGGCGATAGGGTGATCCGCCCCCATAACTCCACCTTTATAGGTATTTTCGTCGATAGTGATCAGGACATGAACGTTAGGACGCGGATTGGAGGCGAAGTTGTACCATTCGTCGGTACGTATCCAGGTAGCGGGAAGCATGCTAGTGGAGAGATGTGTATGGTCAACAACGTGGAGAGTGGCCTGTGTGACATGTGAATGGCCATGGATACGGTCGAAGTAGGCTCCCACAAGTTTACCGTACCAGGACCAGTCGTATTCGGTATCGGTAGCGGAGTGGACGCCAACATAGCCACCACCTGCATGGATATAGCGTTCAAAAGCGGCTTGCTGGCTGCCATCGAGTATTTCGCCAGTAGTGAGGAGGAAGACGACGGCGTTGTATTGTTTGAGGTTGGTATCGGTAAAGGCAGTGGAGTCTTCGGTGAAGTCGATGGCAACGTTATGTGCGCTAGCAAGTTTTTGTAGGGCAAGTTTGCCATCTTTGATGGAGGCATGACGGAAGGCTGCTGTTTTGGAGAAGATGAGAAGTTTGTAAGGACATATTTGAACTACGGAGGAACTAACCGATTGTTGAGAATGGCAATTCACATGCTGGATAGCGGTTACAGGTGCCTGTGAATGAAGGATGATAGCGAACGTCCCCACTGTGATTACAAGTATGAGCATGATCCCTAGAGTCGCAAGCCACTTTTTCTTAAACATCATAAGAGTTACGTAACGCTCAGAGTGGGTGGATGTCCCACCATCCCGCATGGAGCGCGATAGATTGGGCCCCACGCTGTGACACGTCACGTCCCATGATAGGATTATTTCGTTACATCTCATTAGCGCATCCTTGCAGAAATCCAAAGAGGTTATGCTACGAGTATACCTATTCGCATAGTATTTTTCCAATGTTTTGCAGAGATATTTATCCGGCGTTTTACCTGGAAGACTTGCTCATAGCCAGCCGCAGCTTCTTTCTCCCTCTCACAGAGATTGGTTGGAACGTGCTATAATCTAACAGAAGCTATCATTGATGGATTTCTCTGAAAATCAGTACAAGGGAGACAGTGTACGCTGTGTACAGAGAATTTCTCCTCTCAGCACCTGTTTGGCAATTTCTAAACAGGTGCTGAACGTCTAAATGGAGCAAGGTTGTCAGGGACCCGATCCCCTTAAGGGGATAGGCTTGTGAACTGTTGGAAGCTCTATTCCAGGCTGTTGCAAGCGTTCCACCTGACTAGGTTCAGCACGCAAGTGCTACGTTCGGAAGGTCACGATACCTTGGGATGCCTGCTCTAGTTCCAGGCCCTATCGTCAGTGGTTAAAAGTCTTGGCGGGTAGAGACGGTGCTGCTGGCACGACAAGCCTTTTGAACATTGCCGAAGAGCACCATACACCTGTGCGGAGGCGGGCTGCATCATCTTTGCAGTCAACCGAAGGGTACGACCGCACTTCGTGCCCTTTCTTTCCTCCCACCGCCTGAAGGCGGGTAGGTCTCTAGAAAGGATTTTTTATGAACGACACGGCCACGTTGAGCCGCTTATTTGCCAGTATTCAGTCCGATCTAGAGCGGGTCGACGCGACTTTTGAGGAGAGGGCAACCTCTGGACTGGATATTCTCAATTCTGCTTCTATGCACGCATTGGGATCGCCTGGCAAACGTCTGAGAACGGCACTGACGCTACTTTCAGGCAAAATGCACACTTATCGTTTTGATAAATTACTACCTCTAAGCGTCGCCTTTGAAATGGTTCACCTGGCGACGCTTATTCATGATGATATTGTCGATAATGCGCAAACCCGCCGTGGTAATCCAACTGTGAATGCCATTTGGGGAGATAGTATTGCGATCCTGTTGGGTGACTACTATTTTGCCAAGACGGCGGGATTGATTGCTGACATCAATGACAACCGCATTGATCATCTTTTCTCCGATACCGTGGCAACTGTCTGTGAAGGCACAATTATGGAGATGATGACAGCCGGGCGCATCGATCTCACGCTCGTCAGCTATTACGAGAAGATTCGCCATAAAACGGCATGCCTAATTGCGGCCTGCTGTAAGGGTGGAGCGACTGTTAGCCAGGCATCCGATGAAGAAATTGCACTGCTCTATGAATATGGTATAAATCTGGGTATTGCCTTCCAAATTCTTGATGATGTACTGGACTACACGGAGGATCAAGCAACGATAGGCAAGCCAGCAGGCAATGACTTACGCCAGGGCATGGTCACGCTCCCTCTGATTTATGCCCTGCAAGAGCAACCACAGAATGGATACTATCAAAAAGTACATAACTTGCTCAATGGTGCTTCCCATAAAGATGAAGATATTCACTCAGTCGTCAATTGGGTGGTGAGAGGACACGGTATAGAGCGGGCTATGATCGATGCCCATATCTATGCCGAAAAGGCACGTGATACACTGCACCAATTTCCGGCATCTTCTAACCGTGATGTGCTGGACGAATTGATTGACTTTGTCGTGTCGCGTAGACGCTAGAGATAAGTTATGAGCACAAAGATTTCTTTAGAGAAAAAATTTCGGGAGACCGGCGGTAAACGTCCGTATGTACAACGTCTATTCGGTCGCATTGCGCGTATCTACGATCTGATGAACCGTTTGATGAGCTTTGGGCTAGATGGACGCTGGCGAGCATTTGCGGCGCATTACTTGGCATTAGGGACAGGAGAACTGGGGCTAGACCTGGGAACAGGAACGGCAGACCTTGCTATTGCCGTGATTCGACGTTCCGGGCCTGGAACCCGTATGATCGGTATGGATATTACACCAGAGATGCTTGAGCAGGGGCGTCTCAAACTGGCCCGTTTGGGGTTGGAGGATCGCATTGAGTTGCGTATAGGTGATGCTGAGCATATTGATTTGCCAGATAATAGCGTTGATGGATGCTGTTCAGCTTTTACAGTACGGAATCTATCGGATCTACGGCAAGGGTTTCGTGAGATGTTACGGGTGGTACGTCCAGGTGGGCGGGTTGTGTGTCTAGAAATCAGTCATCCACCCGGCAAAATTTTCGGTTCTTTGTTTCACTTTTACTTTTACCGGCTTGCGCCATTGTTTGGCACAATCATCGGCAAAGCATTTGAGGAATATAATTACCTTCCCCATTCACTGACTACCTTCCCTGATGCTCCAGCACTCAAAAGTATTATGGAAGAGGTTGGCTGGCAAGATGTCCATTTTTATCGACTCAACGGCGGCATTGTGGTAGTACATGTAGGAACGAAGATGTAAGGACTTGAGGCACAAAAAAGCGGATGCGATCAATATCACATCCGCCTTTTTGTGCTTAGAAGAAACCCCGGCTGAGGAATACAATCAGCAATAGGCATATCATGATACCACCCAGCCAGAGAGCAGCATCCAATTTATTATTTCTTTCCTGAAGAGGTGGTAGTTCCTCTGGACTTGGCAATAAGAGTTTATGTTCCTCAATATCTTCAGCAGGAACAAGAGACTGGAATGCCTGCATCAGGCTGTCAGGCACAGAAGTTTGTTGAGGAGGCCCAACAGGCAGTTTCCCTTGACCCTGATCGATAGCAGGCAGTGTACTTACAGGTGGCTCAAAGCGTTGGGCTGAACTAGAAACGAGCGTACTGTTGACCGAGCGCATGGCTAAAAGGTCTTGTCGCAACTCAGATGGGCGTTGATAGCGTTGGCTGGCAACGGGACGCAGCCCTCTAGAGAGAATAGCCTCAAACTGAGGGGAAATGTTCGGATTCAGGCGTCGCGCTGGCGGAAAGCTGCCGTTCACACCCACAGGTAGGCTACCGGTGATGGCATGATAAGCAGTTGCGATCAATGAAAAGAGGTCGGAACGTACATCAATTACGCCACGCACAAATTCTGGTGCCGTGTAGGCGGAGAGATGAGAACGTTCGATACCTGAGATAAATTGAGTAGCCCCACCGGCCAGAATAATCGAAAAGGAGGTCAGAACAAACTCCGAGCCTGAACGCCCGATGATGATATGTTCGGGGCTAATAAGGCCATGTACCAGGGGAGGTGACTGTTGAGCCATCAGCTCTAATATCTCGGTCATTTGCACACAGCACTCAATGATCTCTTGCTCCGCTATAGGTCTATTAGTACGACGCATGCGAGCCACCAAGGATTCACCCTCAATGGGCTCAAAGACAAAGAAACTACGTCCACCATCGCCAAAGGCATTCCACAGCGTGGGTATATGAGGGTGCCTACCGAGAGAAGACAGAGCCATGGTAGCAGTACGGAGCGTTGTGAAAGCCATTCCTGACGTTCTAGAGGTTTTCGCAGCCGATAGCGACCCCTACGCAAGAGTGTTCCAGGGGAAAGCTGAGCTGTGTCAGAGGTCAAAGCACTCGCTCCCTGTTGAGTTGACGAGGTATTCTGCTGTAGCGGCTTTATGGAAGGCATTTGTGATGGAGTTTGTGCAGTGAAGAGATCGTTGGCTAAAGGGTCGGTCACAAGCCGACTGCCATGCGGAGCATTTAATGGGCGTTGCAACTCCTGGGCTGAGGTATCTGCGGATGTTCTCATCTGAGATATGGGAGATGCTGTTTGTGGGCCTTGTGGACGATGTGGCACTTTACGGGCAGACGGAGTCTCAGGAGGCGTCGAAGCGGGAGAGGCAGAATTTGCATTGGATTGGGATTGCTGCGTTTGAGAAAACGAGCGCTTCAAAACAGGATTATTTTCAAAGTTAGGCGTGGACGGAGGCGGCACAGGAAAACGTGGTGTTTCCGGTCTAGATGCATTAAACGAGGCCTGTGGCATATTGGGTGCCTGTTCCGAGAAAGGGAACGCTGGCGGAGGCGAGGCCTTGGTCGATCTGGGTGCTGAATCTGAAGGCCGAGATGGTATCTTCTTTGGAGGAAAGAGAATGTTATCAGACAGTGACTTAGCAGCAGGTGTGGGAGGCATAGGCATGCCCCCCGCTTGCTGTATGTTGCTTGCCGGGGGAGGAGTAATACCGTGCCCCATTGCTCCCGGTTGACCGGATATACGTAGTACAAGACCGCAACGTGGACAAGGTCCCCTGGTAGCATCCCAGTCGCTAGCACAACGTGGACATATCATGACATTCCCTCTCTTACACGGTTCCTTCATGGGACCTTATTTGCTCACTACTTGGCGAAAATAAAGTATACACACCTCCCCAGCAGGATCATAATACCCCAAAGCATATCCTCTTGTTGAGTATAGATGAATATAGTGACATAAGTCAATCTTTTCACCTATTATTACTACTATAACAGGCTCATCTCTTGAGATTCCGTCCAATGGGTGCTAAGTCAGCGAGAAAGCCTTCTAGAGCTTTGGCAAGCTCATATAATTGCGTCGCCTCTGCTATAGAAACTTCATGACCGGCATGAGCAACCTGGTACAGTAACTGGACCGAGGGATGCTTGACTGGCGCAGCGGGCTCGCTGGCGGCAGAGCCAAGCAGCGAGGCACGCATGGCATCGACGCTGGCATTCACTTCCTCAAGATGAGTGATATCTATAAAGCTGGCCGGCTTGACATGTCCTTTGCCCTTGTTGGCTGCACGTTCCGCTTCCCACCGGCGTCTGGCCTGCTTCCCGGCGGCACAGTAGCAAAATTCAGGATGATTAGAGTCGGAGTTCTGTAAACCGCTATCATCACAAATCGGGCAGATAGGCATAATGACCTCCTCACTATCGAACATAACGTATATTTCTGACTGAGAGTACTATATCACACAAGTGGAAGAGATTCGATTATGAAAGACACTGCTTACCACCCTGGTAATCTTTGAGCATGTCTTCACAGTCAAAGGCCATGTGACCAAAGACTTCGCCCGGTTCGCGCCAGCAAGGTTTGCCTTCACCAGAGTCTTGGACAGAGCCACTGACAATGGCTCCCTTATAGGCAATGGAGACCGCTCGAAAACGAGGATCGCGATGCAGACTGGAGTAGACACCGACTATGCCATGAATGACAACCGTATAGCCAGTCTCTTCGCGTACCTCACGTACAACACACTGCTCAACGGTTTCCCGATAACGGACGATACCGCCAGGGATGGTATAGCCAAGGCCATCAGAGCGATCGATAAGCAGGATTTTACCATCTTGCTCAATAATTACACACGCACTGAGGATAGGGGAGATTTGCCCCAATGTGAGAAGAGCAATGACACGAAATATCAATCCTGCTACAAACCCTTTAATCTTCTCCTTCATCGCTGACATGCTCTCCCCTCAAATTATCTAAAACTTGTTCGTTCTTATTCAAAAACCACTAGGTCTTGTCGGTTAGTATACGAACAAACAGAGCATTTGGCAAGGTTGCGGGGACATTCGGATTAATTGCAAAGCATGCTCACCACACACTCTGCCAAAAAGTGAACCGCACCCAAAATGGTGGTAGTATGGAGTAGAGCATTTTTCACTCAGGAGTAACACATGTACCGCTTACTTGCCATAGACCTTGATGGAACACTTCTCAGCCCCGAAAAACTGATCACACCACGTACCTATAATTTATTATGTCAAATTGAGCAGAAAGGTGTAGCAATTGTGATTGCCACCGGGCAAACGGCACAGGTGTTACGAGCGGTATGTGCGAAGTTGCCCTTGACGGCACCACAGATTATTGAGAATGGAGCTGTGGTAGTTAATATACAGAATGGGGCTGTTCTGCACGAGAAATTGATACCGCGTGAACTTATTTTGCCCACGTTGGAGGTTTTGCGATCATTTGGTATGCACCGGGCCTATCATACGCACAAGCGGGTGTATGTGGATGCTGATACACCGCGTGCGAAACGGTGGTATCGACCACCGGTACCATCGGTAGTGGAAGTAGAAGATGTGGCAAGCTTGTATCCACAGACATGTATTAAGGTCGCGGGAATTGGTACGGCAGAGACACTACGAGAGAAACGGCATGAACTGGAACGGATATTTGCGGGAAAACTCTACGTGACACAGTCTTCGTTCGATATTGTGGAGTTCCTGCATCCAGAGGTATCGAAGGGCAACGCATTAAGGATAATTGCGGCGGATCTGGGTATTGCGCCTGAAGAGGTTGTTGCAATTGGGGATAATCATAATGATATTGGGATGTTGCGTTTTGCAGGCTCAGGCGTGGCGATGGGCAACGCTCATAACGAAGTGAAGGAGATGGCGGATTTTGTGACGCTGAGCAACGCAGAGGAAGGTGTGGCAGAAGTAATTGAGAAACTGATTCTGCCGACGCTGCCATGAACGGGAATTTTCATATTACCAGTACGCCATAGCTGCTGCACAGGCCCAGTTAGGAGAAGAGGCTTTTGCCAGCGCATGGAGCGAGGGCCAAGCGATGATACTGGAAAGTAGATATCGAGCGAGGTACAATAGCAGTAACGAATAAAGCAACGATATGTTATCTGTTTCATGCAGTGAGGAAAGCAATGTCTGACACACATTCACAATTACAGCCACTCTTAGAGCCAAAACAGATGCTCCCGGCCTTTTCGTTACCGGGAGCCGATGGTATGCCACACAGCTCATGGTCATATAAGCAGAGAGAGCATCTGCTGTTGTTGTTTACCCAGAGTATAGATGAGAGCGAGTCGAGGGGAGTGTTGCGTGCCTTCGGGAAGGAATACAGGGCATTTCGCGAGGAACAATGTGCGATCTTAGCGATTACTCCTGACACGGTATTCGCAAATTTGCAGGCACAGGAGGCTCTGAAGTTGCCATTTCCTTTGTTGGCCGACCCGCAGGGTGAGGTGATTGCGAAGTATACCCAGTGGGATAAGGATAAGCGAAAAGTGGCACCGAGTATTGTGCTGGCCGACAGGTATGGAGCAGTGTACCGGCAGTGGACGACAGAGAGAGAAGCAGAGCTGGTCAGTGTTGAGGAAATCCTGGCGGATTTGAGGTACATGAATAATTTGTGTGCCCTCTAGGTCGGGCAGAGCTGGAGAATACGATAGGTATGACGATATTTCGTCCAGCACATGAGACTGATCTGCGAAAAATGTACGAGGTGTTTTATCAGAACGAGGTGCTGGATAGCCTTCACCCACCTCCTCCAGGCGGCACTCCATCGTATTTGAGGCACGTCCTGCAGACAGGAACGATGTATGTGGCAGAGCAAGATGGAGAGGTGCTGGCATTCGCGGGAGCCATTACGCGAGGAAATATTACATTTCTCACCGATTTGTTTGTGCAGCCAACTTATCAGTCGGGTCAGCTTGGCAAGGCACTCTTGCACTTCGTTTTACCACAGGACGATCTTGTGCATTGCACCGTGAGTTCCAGTGATACGCGTGCGCTTGCCCTCTATATTCGAGCCGGGATGCGCCCATTGTGGCCTTGCTTCGCACTTTGTCTGGAAAAGTCAACGCCTGAGTGGCATTTGCCTTCCGATATAGAAATTCTCCAGGCAAATCTCGATGATCCAGCATTAGTTCACTGGGATACCCAGATCAGCGGACGTCCGCGTCCCGTTGATCATACATATTGGGTGCGTGAACAACGAGCGGTCCCCCTGTGGTTTCGACGGCAAGGGCAAACAGTCGGCTACGGATATATACGCTTAGATGGAGGAACGCTCTGGTATCCCCAGGCCTGTGTAATTGGACCTATTGGCGTGAAAACTCCAGAAGATGCGGCAGCTTGCGTACTGGCCTCCGTATACTGGGCTTTGCAGCAGGCAGAGGTGTTGCGCATCGATGTACCAGGCCCTCATCCTTGCCTGGCCACACTACTCGAAAGAGGCTTCCGCATAACCTACGCCGATACGTTTGTTTCGACCGCAAGCACTCCCTTCTTTGATGCCAGCTGCTACATCCAATCGGGCGGTGATTTGTTCTAAAAGGTTGCCTCTACCCCCTTTGGGAGATGCGCTCCCTCTCCCCCATCATAAATCTCCCTTTCGGAAGATGTGTTTTTGACGGCTCTGGGTTACAACTACGATTGCAAACGATAAATACACGTTTGACAGTAGTTATCAGTTCAAACACTAGAAGAAAAAGCTCAAGTTCATTCTGTCACAGCAGCACAGAGGAACATAGTTAGCACACTTGTTGAGGTATCACAGGAGGTCTAGAAGTGGCCCAGGAAATTTACCAGATTCGGGTGCAAGGCCATCTCGATGTGGAGCGTTCAAGCTGGTTCGATGGACTGGCGATCAGCCATACTCCCAACGGTGAGACACTTCTCACCGGCCCACTCCTCGATCAAGCGGCTCTGTATAGCGTACTTCTCAAGATACACAATCTAGGTCTGCCCTTGCTGGCAGTACAACGCAACAGTGCTAGACATGATGACGTATAGACAAAACGAAGAAAGAAAACGATTCCGCAATAGCAATCGAACGAAAGGAAGAAAATATTATGCAGAAGACAGTGTTCATTCTCGGTGGCACAGGCTTTATTGGATACGAGACGGTCACGCAGGCAGTACAAGCAGGATGGCAAGTGAAGGCTCTGGTTCGCTCAGAAGAAGGAGCTCAGCGACTACGGCAAGCTGGCGCACAACCTGTTCTCGGCGACATCTACCAAGCACAAGCATGGATAGACGGGGTGCGAGACAGTGCGGCATTAATCGATCTGACTCAACCCAAGCTTCCCCAGCGTCTCAGCCGCGCTGCTATACAGGCTATCTCGCAAGAGCGACAAGCGATGACGCGAAGTGTGTTAGAAGCACTGCAAAGCCTGCCAACCGACGAGCGGCCCCTCTTCTTCTCCATCAGTGGTGCCGACGATCTGCAGCCAGATACGAACAGCGTCATCAGTTCTCGTTCCAGCATCAGCACGCAACCAAGAGGATTTGCCCATATCGGTATTCCAGTACGCAAACTGATCGAGGCATCAGGACTGGATGCTACCTACATCTACCTTGGCAATCTTGTATACGGACCAGGAAAGGTCTTTGCCGATACCTACATAGCTGGCTTGAAAAAAGGCTCGGCTCCTGTCATTGGCAAAGGCACCAACCACCTACCGCTCACCCATGTGACGGATGCAGCACGCGCACTCATCCACCTGGCAGGATTACCCCGCCCAGAGATTGTAGGTCATACATTCCTGGCTATGGTTGGAGCAGATACCACGCAACGCGAACTCCTCAACGACACCGCCCGCTATATGGGTGTAAAGAAGCCCAGTGCCATACCAGCATGGTTAGCAGCTCTAGTAGCCGGACCAATTGCGGTCGAGACGATGATCTTTGATGCCCATGTCGATAACTCGGCCCTGCTAGAGACAGGCTTTCACTTCCTGTATCCATCGCACAGAGAAGGAGTGGTGGCAACGCTAGCTGAGCTTGGGTATGGGACTGTTAGTATGAGTGGAGGGAAAGTTGCTTAGCAGCAGGTGAGAATTGGTTTGAGGTGAGATAGAGAGGAAAGAGGATGAGGCCAGAATGGACTGATTGTTGTGGTTCGTTCTGGCTTTTTCTTTATTGAACGCGATAAATCACGTCCCTACCATGGGATATTTATATTCACCCATGATAATGTTGTAGTATACAATAAGGAGGACTTATCGACTACCATGAATTTACACAAAGGATTACCCATCCTTTATCTCTTTCTTCTGGGAGCTACTCTCGGCACAGCACTAGACGCATTTCACGTCTATAGCGGAGTGGAGCGGTATCCTGCGCCTGTCTTTTTGGGAGTAGCATGGTGGGTACCTTTGTTGTTTGGAGGGGCGGCGGTAGCGATTGGGTGTTCGCATGTGAAGATTGACCCGCTGTTGGGACAGAGGAGACGACCGGTGCGGTTGGCGTGGAGTTTGGGAGAGGTAATGTGGGTAGTGTTGGCGTATGTGGTAAGTGCAGGTGAGTTGGATTCGTGGGAGAAAGTGGGATTGTTAGGAGTAATTTATTTCAACTTTTGGGTAATGGCGGGAAGGAGTTGGCAGAATTTGGTATTGTCGATTGTGACCGCTATTACAGGTACGCTGGTTGAGATGGTGTTAGTAGCGGCAGGAGCATTTTCTTACGTTCATCCTGGTATGCTTGGCGTTCCCTACTGGCTTCCCTGCATCTATATGTGTGCATCGTTGGCCGTAGGGGATGTGGGTAGAGCACTTTTTCTATATCAACAACGAGAGGTAGTACATGAAGCAACGCAGTAATCAGTCCTGGGGACTGAATACGTTATTTGTCCATGGTAGCAGGCAGCATGTGTATGGGGGGACGCAGGGAATGCCGACAGTTCAACCTATTTTTGCAACCACAACATATTTGCATGACAGTGCGCAAGCTCTTGATAAGGCGTTTGATACGACACCAATGCATGAGGACGGGTTGGCATTTGTGTATGCGAGGCAAGGCAATCCCAATGCCCATGCATTGGAAAGTGTGATGGCGCAGGCAGAAGGTGGCACAGGGGCAATTGTGTGTGGGTCTGGGATGGCCGCCATTCATGCCGCCTTGCTGGCCGCGGGTTTGACTTCAGGGAGCAAACTGGTGGCAGCGAAGGACTTGTATGGAGCAACGATCAATTTACTCCGGCAGGTATTTATGCCGTTGGGCGTGGAAGTGGTGATGGGAGATTTATATGGCGAGAAGGCAGGAGATTTTATCCGCGAGGAACAGCCGGATGTAGTGTTTGTAGAGACTGTGTCGAATCCATTGGTGAAGGTCATCGATCTGGATGCACTAAGTGCAGCAGCGAAGGAGGTGGGAGCGGTAAGCGTGGTGGATAGTACATTTGCGACACCATACCTGGTGCGACCGCTTGAGCATGGCTTTGATCTGGTGGTGCATAGTGCAACGAAGTACCTCGCCGGGCATGGTGATAGTACAGCAGGGGTGGTCGTGAGTGCCAGGAATACGTTGCTGGATACCTTGCGAAACTATGCAATGCTGTTAGGTGCGGCTCTTAGCCCTTTTGAGTCGCATCTGGTAATACGAGGGTTGAGGACGTTGCCATTACGGATGGAACGTCAGTGTAGTAATGCATTGCAGGTGGCTCAGTTTTTGTGTGGACATCCGGCAGTGGCACGGGTGCATTATCCAGGTTTGCCACAGCATCCACAGCATAAGCTGGCAAGCGGATTATTAGCCCCTGGACGCTTTGGTGGGCTACTTTCGTTTGAGTTGAAGGAACAGACGCGAGAGGCAGCTTTCCGCTTTATGGATAGTTTACAGTTGTGTTTGCCTGCGACAACATTGGGTGATGTTTTTTCGTTGGTAAGTTATCCACCCATATCTTCGCATCGAGGATTGACACGAGAGGATCTGGAGAAAATGGGGATTTCAGAAGGATGCTTACGTTTGTCGGTGGGAATTGAGGATGTGAACGATATTATGCAAGACCTGGATCAAGCATTAAGAGTATAACAAAAAGACAGTTCCACTTAGAACGCTACGCTGATGATTCGAGTTTCAGGTGAAGAGCATGAAAAGAGCCGACTATCGTGGTCGGCTCTCTTTATACGGGACAGCTTTATTATGTATAAGCTGAACAAAAGTATAAATTGTAATTGCGCTGCACAAAACCATTGACAAAAAAAAGATAAGCAGTTTATACTCACTATAGTATCATATATTTCTCTGTCTAAGAATAAGAATTTGGAAAGGCTATAAGAAATGTTTTCTGCAAGTTTATATAGTTTAAAGATGTGTCACATCATTCTTCCATTTAAGAAAATAGTGTAAGATGCTCCGCTAACATTTTGCTTTCCCTCAGCAGTACTACGGTCCATCTTCTCTGCTGCTTTGCTTATGCAACGCATGTTTTCGGCTACCACTTTAACGCTTGTTTTTGGAAATATCATAGGCGGCTTTCTCAAATACATATAGGGGGTATGCTAAAGTGGATATTACTGAACTACTGGCTAACTTGTTGAATGCTGCGCAAAATGGGCCTTTCACAATTTTTTTGATAATGGTTGCAGTTATTGCTATTGCCTTCGCTATGCGAGATAGAGAAATAGCACTGCTCATTTTTGGACTCACCCTCATGTTGTTTGGTTTCGTCTTGCCAACCACTTATATACGGGATCACCTTATACAGTGGTTTCCTGATGCGCTTGATACTGTCTCTAAGGTGCTCAATATTGTACAAAACCCACAACTGGATAATTCACTGATTATAACCGGCATCATAGCTTTGCTCAGGGCATTACATCATAACGAAGGAATGCTTATCATCTGTGGGATTGCTCTGATAGTTTCCGGTATAAGTTTGTCGATACAAAGCGGTGCTTCAAAAACGTTTCTAACTCTCCTGGAAATGAAGGGTACTCCAAATTTTTTCAAACTGATAGATTTAGCGCATAGTGCTCCTTTAGGCACCTTTTTTGTTGTGGCCGGTTTTACCAGTATCATTTGGGCATTACGCAACAGAAAGGCAACGCTGATTACTGCTGCCATTGTCCTTATCATTGTTACCGGATTTGGAGTTCTTCACTCCTAGAAAAAGAACTATACCTCTACGGTAGAAGGAGACCTATCGTTTCCTTCTACCCCAGAAGAGGAAAAGCTTATTTAGTGTGGCGGATATATTTGCCGGGGACTATATCTTCGGCTTCGCCACCTTCAGGGCGAGCCATGACGTAGAGGAGGTCGGTTTTGGGGTTGACGACGAGGTCGTTGATGACTCCGCGCACACCTGGAAAGTTACGCACAATCTCTCCGGCTGCGGCTTTTTGCTGGGCATTATGAACAGCACCACTGAGGCGAACAGTACCGAGGCGGGGGTAGACGCCGATGGGAAGGTCACGGGTACGTAGGTCCTGAGCCAGGGTCATGGCGAGGTCGCTGGCCAATCTATCGTCACCAATCAGATTATTTTTGATTTCTAATAAGCCCGCCACACCCAATACTTGATCCTGGGCTATATCTCCACGCAAGGAGCTGGAAATGTTACCGTCGAGGTAGAGGACGCCGTCAAGTACACGGATAGTCATGCCCGGCAAGTCAATGTGCATAGGAGTGATATCGTAGAGAATAGCTTCCACCTCCTGCTGAAGAACGCTGTCAGGACGATAGGGGGGGAGAGCATCAAGAGTTGCTGCCGGAACGTTCACACGCACAGTATCAGGAGCTAAGGCAGTGACGAACTCTTCACGCAGGAGAGTATCTTGCCCTGGACGTAGATGATGGGCAACGAGATAGGCCAGTCTACCACTTTCTGGATGTATAGCAATCAGCAGGAGTGTTCCACGAGCAGCAGAAGCGGTGTTCTCTACAATGGACTTGTGGTCGAGCAGTGCGCCTTGAGGAGGAGTTGCAGGAGCGGCAGAAACATCAGCACGCTTGATGTTAAGCGTTACGCCCTCACCGGTGGCAGTGGTAACAGATTCATAGGGAACATACACAGTTTTGCCAAATAGACGCCCCTGTTTCACACCAATATGCGTGATCCGACGTGCAGAAGCATCAAAGATAACAGACATAAGCACACCGTCATCGCCATCGGAGCAGACGATCTTGTTGCCAAAGGAAAATTTCTGCATTTCAGAGATTAATGTGGTTTTCGTCATAAGTCCAACCTCACCTGTTTATTTTTGGTTCTCCACTTTGTTGAAGGGAATTGTAGGAAAAGCCGAGATTAGGAGGTATTTCCCAACGAGTGGCCATAAGGATTTCTACCTGTTTTTACCTCACTCCCATCTCTATGCGAAGCTCTCCACTCAGTAATAAATGTAGCACGTTATTCATACACATGACAAGCAGAAATGGCTCTCACTGACGCAGAGGCTCATTAGAGCTGGGAACTCCTTCTTTCGGGACTCCAGGAGTAGGTTGTGGAGACGGTGTAGGCCAGGTTTGTGGGCCGGGCCATGTTGGCAATGTGGCTGACGGTGAAAAAGATGGAGTGTGTGGTACGGTTGGTATGCCAGCCGCTGGTGCAGTCAGATCGCCCTGAGCCGCCTGGCCTACAGCACTGGGGGGGGGAGTTGACGACACATACCTGGGTTGCACGATCTCGGCCTTTTCTTTTAAGCCCATGACGAGGAGCAGGTGGTTGATTTCGGTAACTTCGTTGCAAGATGGAGGAATGATTAAAGGCCCACCAATACGATAGCGTTCAATTGCTTGGCTCAATTCAACTAGCGCACGAGTTAAGCGTTGAGAGTAAATCTGGCCCTGTTCCAGGCGCATCAAACGATCGGCCATGAGGTTGAGGTTAGCAGCAAGAGGAAGAAGTTCACCACCAGAAAGACGGGCACGGGCGCGGAGATTGCCATTGGCTAAGCGAGCCTGAACGTTTTTGAGGTGGTTGATGCCTACTTCCAAAGCGTGGTTGCGCTCAGCAGTCATACGGACCTGTTCTTCTATCTGGCGATTAGCTGCTTCAAGACGTTGCAAGGCATCTGCTTGCTGCCTAGCGAGGCGTGCATTATCAAGTAGCGTTAAAATCTGTCGTAAGACCACCAGACTGACAACGACCATAGTGGCGATTACCAGGATGGGACGGATGTTGCGCTGAATTACATCCATAGATAAGACGTTAACGATCAGCACAACAAAAAGAGTGAACAGACACAGATAGGGTAGAAGCAGTTCAGGTCCAAAAGTGAAGCGTTCCGTACGCCGACGCAGGCGTTGCTCAATCTGATCATCCGAGGTTAAAGAAAGGAAGCGGCGTAAATAAGCAGCCAAACCTATAGTAGTGAGACCGAGCGGCCAACCAATGTCTACCCATGTACCTTCTACGTAGGTATTGGCATTTTGCAACAAATTAAAGGCGAAATCAGAGATAATGAAAAAACATAGACCAATGCCAATGACGATGAGGCTGCTACGACGTGCAGTCGCCTGATAGAGTCTACCTTGCCCGCGCAAGAGTAAGATTACAACGCAACTGAGTAAGGCAACGTCGGTCGTAGGATAATAGAGACCGAGAAACTTGGCAAGTAGATCCTCAGTAGTAGAGAGCAGAGCCATATCGCCGAATAACAAGTACCAGCCAATAGCGAGCAAGGCTCCCATGGAGATGAGACTATCGAGCAGCAACATGATCGTACGACGACCGGAGCCAGAAGAGGGCAGCAGCAGCAGACCGACAAAGATAAATGGTGGTAAAGCAGCGTAGCCCAAATCAGCATATGAGGGGAATGGATTTTGGTTGGTAATGATATAGTATCGCCAGATACTTTCACCAAAACCCCAAGCCAGTAATCCACAGCCAACGAGCGTCCACGCTAATCTCTCACGGCTAAGCAGAGGCTCGGTAGTTTCCTCAGAATGACGAGGGATGTTGATAGAAATCAGGGTGATAGCACCACCAACAAGCGCACCAAACAATTGGGCAAATCGCCAAGCATTGCCACCAAGGTGAAAAAGCATAAAGAGGGCCATGAGGACCTCTAGCCCGAGCACAATGCCAATGAAAGGCCATGAGAAAGAACGCCTTGGCATATGTACCTCCTGTAAGAGGATAGAAACGTCCACAAACGTGCAGGGACTATTCTTCCTAAAAATACATGTGTCAAGTGTACCATATTTGCACAATGTTGTACAACATGTTAAGACATTTGTTTACAATGTTGTATGTTTATTGTGCCTTATTTGTAACAAAGCGGGCAGCAGGAGGTAATCATCACACAGGTATCTGGTATTGGGCTAAATCGTCTCTACCAAAGATGGTACCCATGGCCTCTGGAGCGTAGCGTTCGACGATAGTTTCGGTGATAGCATTAGCACGGCAGATTTCACCAAACATGCTAGCACTTGGCCGAGGAATACGTTGCTGCGTATGCGGGTCAAATTCTATCAAACCGAAGCGGGCGCTCCAACCATCGTTCCATTCAAAATTATCAAGCAATGACCAGTGCAGATAGCCACGCACAGGTATGCCTTCCATGATAGCACGATGTACCATAGCTAAGTGTTCTAAAATAGCACGGGGACGCCGATTGTCAAGAGCATCGCAAAAGCCATTCTCGGTGATATATAAAGGCTTATTGCCGCGAGTCCGGCGGTAAACATTCTTGAGGACACGATAGATGCCTAGAGGGTAAATTTCACCAAAGTTGTTATCCAGGCCCGGATCATTGTGTATGGCGCCAGGACGGGTAAAACGACGCCCAAACAGTTCGTTAGGCAGCCCGGGATCAAAACGCACCATTTCACGGGTATAGTAGTTGACACCATGATAATCGCGTGACGACGGGGCGTGTGCCAAGGACTTGAGAAGGACGTTTAAGGGGAAAGAAAAATGGCCTGTCTCACTGGCATGCAGGGGACTCCAGTTAAAGGCGTTTTCTTGCATACTGGCCGCACCACGGTCCAGTAGCGAAAGGGGATTGGCAGGATCGAAGAGGCGATAATGCAGGCAATAGCCTATCTGGGCCATTGGCTGTAGGTGGCGAATAGCGTAGAAGGCACCAATGTGGGCCTGTAATAGGTTGCGCAGGACGAGGAGCGCACGAGAAGTATCCTGTTCTCCAGGAGGAAACTGGCCCATAGCATATCCTTGGGTAGCATAGACATTGGGTTCGTTAATCGTCAACCAGAAGTCGCAGAGATCGCGCAGGGCTTCTACCGCATGTTTGACATAGCGCACGAAGAGGGTAACGTTGGCCGCTCTGGCAAAACTGCCCCGTTCGGCAAACCAGAGTGGTTCGGTAAAGTGGTGCAGAGTGACAATGGGTTTAAGGTGCCGACGGCGTAAGTTGGTCAATATGCTTCGATAGCGATCAATGGCGGCACTGTTCCATCGGCCTTCAGTCGGTTCGATACGACTCCATTCCAGGCTCAAACGCAGGGCATTGTTCTCCATCTGCTCAGCAAGTTCAAAATCGCGTTCAGCCTGTGCCCACCAGTTGTTGGCTAGTCCACACGTATCTCCACTTAGAATATGCCCCTGTTGTTCCCAAAGATACCACTGGTCGTTAGTATTGCCACCTTCATATTGATATGAGGAAGATGCGATACCCCATAAGAATCCTTCAGGAAATCGCAGAATACGCCGCTGTACCATACATGGTCTCCTTACCGTTTGCGATGTATTGCCCCATATGTATTGTAACACGGATAGGAGGAATAAAAAATGATTCGTGCTGACGGTTTTTTTGCGTATATTTCTTCTACTCTTCCGTTTATCCATAGAGAAAAAAGTATTTTTAGATGATTGTTTATTGTTTGCAAGGAAATAGCTAGACATTGGTAGGTAGAGGAAAATATAGTACAGGTCTCCTATGTTGTGTTGATAATTTTCCCCTTGCCGATAATTAAGAGTACAATACCATTATTAGGTTCGGCTTACCTGGTGGAAGTGGTCAATCAGGCCGACGATGTGGCAGAAGACCTTCTCGTTGACCATAACGAATACACGTACTGTTCACAACTGTACGGTCAGCTGCCGCACCACATACCAATGGAACCACATCGGCTTGCTTGGAGAGTATTTTATGCTTCATACAATGCGTAGAGTGTTTACCAGCCTGAGTTTACTCGTTCTTGTAACACTACTCATTTCATCACCACCCACTTATGCGAGTAGTGCATCATTGAAGAGTGAGCAACAGATGCATGAAGCATCACAGACTAGCTTTCTTCCCCTGACAAGGTTTCAACTGCGCGGTATAGATGGGCCATATCATACTCAAGGAAATTTGATTCTGGGTGCCGACAATCAGCCATATTTGTTCCATGGGATGGCACGCGATGATCTGGAATACTTTTGCAAGGGTGATGGTCATTACACAGCCAAAGAGCTTAGCTACATGGGTATTGGTCAGAATACAGCCAATGAGACCTACTGGGGGGGTAATGTTGTGCGCCTCCCATTGTCCGAGAATTTCTGGCTATATGGTAATTCCTCAGACGATAACTATAATAACTGTAGCCCCAACGAATATCAGGATCTGGTCAAACAGACGGTAGATCATCTCACGGCATTGAATATGAACGTGATCATTAATTTGCAATGGACAAATGCAGGTGGACAAATTATCGGTAGTGGCACTCAACTGGCAATGCCTGATTCTGATAGCGTGCTGTTTTGGCAGCAGGTCGCTAGCAGTTATGCGAAGTATCCCAATGTGTTGTTTGAGGTATTCAACGAGCCGCACATTTATAACTGGTCGTGCTGGGTCAATGGGTGCCAGATCTCAGACGATATGGGCACGGATCATCGCTACTACAGCTATCAGGGTGTGGGGATGCAGCAATTAGTGGATACGATACGTGGCAGAGGGGCCAATAATCTGGTATTGGTTGGAGGACTGGATTGGGGCTACGACCTCAGCCAGTTATATACCTATCATTTACGTGGTAAAAATATTGCCTACGACACCCACCCGTATAGCTATGGAGATAAACAGCCCAGTTACTGGGATAACGCCTTCGGCAATCTGAGTAGCAGTTACCCTCTGTTTGTAGCGGAATTTGGTGAGTATGATTGTAAAACAACATACATCAGTCAGTTGCTCAGCTATCTGGATGCACACGATATCAGCTGGGTAGGCTGGGCATGGGTGGTAGCCAGTGGTAATCCGTGTATCTACCCCCAGGCCATAAAAAACTACAACGGGACACCCTACCCTGGTATGGGTCAATACGAGTATGAGCATATGAAGGGGTATATCCATCTGCTGGCAAATGAGGAAGTGCCAGAGAAAAGGAAGTAACCACTTTCCCCAGAAAAGCCAGCCAAAAGGAGCGAGGCCCATTGCGATGGGCCTCGCTCCTTTTGGCTGGCTTTATCCAATTTACTCACGAATGCCGCGAGCAGGCAATGGGCGCACCAGAGGGTTCATAATCGGTTTATCTTTCTTATCACGCGGGAGACGCTGGCGAACCAGATAGTTTGGTGCTACCGCGAGATCACCTTTCTCCAACGTCACATCGGCACCGAAGCGGTTGAAGAACGACAACTCAAAGTTGGGGGTTTCACCAAGTGCACCGTGAGGGCAAACCTCAACGCAGTCTCCGCAGAAGATACAACGATCAAGAGCGAAAGCATAACGTTTGAGATAACGCTCGGCCATCATCAAGGAACCAGTTGGACAGACCTGGACACAGGCTCCACAGGAGACGCAATCGGTATCATGCAAGCTGACATTAAAGGGCGTAGCAACGATAGTGTCGAAGCCCTTCCCAAACATCCCATAGCAGTCCGGGCCAATGACATCGTGGCAGACACGCACACACTGGGTACAGTTGATGCACTTATTCGGGTCACGCAGGATGAAACTGTGTGAGAGATCGGTGTCATAGTCGTGATAGTCGCTCGGTTCACCATCATGGAAGCGATTATCGGCGAGCCCATGCTCGATGCTGTACTTTTGCAGGTCACACTGCCCAGCTGCTGGGCAGACACATTGCAAACAGCGACCAGCCTCACGCTGAGCCTGTTCCCGCAAATAGCCCATCTCAATGATCCTGAAGTTGCGCTTGCGTTCCTTGTAGGGCACCATAGGCATCTTTACTTTTGGCTCATAGGGCTTGTAGGGAACAATGTCAAAGAGGTCAGGCTTACGCTCTTCCAGTTCGAGGCGGCGGGAGACTTCCTTCATGTCTTCACCATTGAGGAAGGCGTGAATGGAACGTGCGCCGAGCTTACCCTGGGCGACACATTCGATAATGGTCTTTGCACCCATCTGGCAGTCACCACCAGAAAAGACACCCACACGATCAGTCATGTAGTTATGTGGATCGGTCTGGACAGTTTTCCACTTTGTCCACTTCACTTCTGATGTTTTTTCGTCGATAACGCTGGTGTCAACGGCCTGTCCAATGGCAGGAATGACGGTGCTACATTTAATAGTGAACTCGGAGCCGGGGATAGGCACAGGACGACGACGGCCACGAGCGTCAGGCTCGCCGGGCTTGGTGCGGGCATATTCAACACCAACCACTGTGCCATTCTCAGTAGCAATGCGTTGCTGGGCAACTCTGACCATAAGGTGGGTACCTTCGGCTTCACCGTCCTCCACCTCTTCCTGGGTCGCGCTCATATCTGCACGAGTACGATAGTAGGTGGTATGAACTTTGGCACCCAGACGCAGAGAGGTACGGGTGCAGTCAAAGGTGGTAAAGCCACCACCGATAACGACCACTTCTTTGGTATCGTCAACAGGAACAGACAGACCTTCGACTTTTTCACGCAGGAAGGCAATAGCATTGACGACGCCATCGGCATCATCACCAGGGACGTTCAGCGGATTACTTGTCCAACACCCGATGGCGATGTACACAGCATCAAAGCCCTGGGCAAAGAGGTCATCAATAGTGAAGTCGGTACCCAGTTTGACGTTGCATTGCAGGTCTACACCCAACTGCCAAACGTGATTGATCTCTCGATCCATCATGTCCTTCTGCAAGCGGTATTCAGGAATACCGTAGCGCAACATACCGCCGGGCTGGGGCTGCATATCGAAGATTTTACAGTAGTGACCCTTGAGAGCCAGATAGTATGCACAGGTAAGACCGGCAGGGCCAGCACCCACGATGGCAACTTTCTTGCCGGTAGGTGGGTCTTGCACGAACGGGACCGGCGGATCGAGCAGACAGGTCTCAGCGGCATGACCATGCATACGGCAGATAGCGATCTCTTCCTCAACCAGGGTGCGGCGGCAGGCCTTCTGACAGGGAGCTGGGCAAGTGAGGCCAAGAATAAAGGGGAAAGGTAGCACTTCTTTGACGAGACGTGCCGCCTCCTTCATAGAGCCTTTGGCAATCAGTTCCAGATAGCCCGGAATGTCGATATGGGTAGGACAGTCGACCTGACAGGGTGGCTGGCAGTAGGCATTGTGGTCAGAGAGTATCATCTCCAGATTGGTGCGGCGAATGTGAAATAACTCATCCGACTGCGTAGTGACCACCATGCCAGGAGCCGCTGGTGTATTACAAGAAGGCAATGGCCGCTCGGCACCTTCGATGTGTACAAGGCACATACGACAGGCGGAGGTTGGCTCTAGCTTCTCATCATTACATAGGTTAGGAATGTCAAGAATACCATTGTCGATGGCAACGCTGAGAATGGTCTGACCTTGATAGGCCTGCACAGTTTTGCCATCGAGAGTGAAGCTAAAGCTAGGATGCCCTCTGTCGTTGTGTGGCAGAGAGCCATTCGACTCATCAGGGGTCAGCGAAAAATTGTCTCGGATTGATATTGCCATATATTTCCTCTTCCGAGTGTTCGATATTATGGTAAAACGTGCTTGGTCACAAAACGATGAGAGCGTACCGGGATACAGGTACCTGTGGGACAGGCTTGCTCTTCAATATGCTTCTGGAAATGATCGGGCCAGTAGCGTTTGGCTGTCTTCAATGGGTTGGGAGCCTGTACACCAAAGCCGCAGAGCGAGCCGTTCGGAACATACTTGGCAAATTCATCCAACACATCCAGATCCGCACTAACGCCGATATCACTGATAATACCTTCCAGGATGCCTGCGATACGTTTGACACCGAGGCGACAAGGGACGCATTTACCGCAGGACTCTTTGGAGAGATAGCGGCTGCGTTCCATAGCCCAGGCGACCATACAGGTATTGGCAGGCAGGAGTTCGATGACACCAGAACCAACGATAGCACCAGCTTCCTCAATGGGATCGTAGTCAAAGGGCGTGTCCAGCAGCTTTGGTGGTAAGGCACCACCCTCGGCTCCGCCGACAACCACGGCTCGCAGTTCGCTATCGGGATGGTTGTAGCCAGCATGACGCAGGATTTCACGCAGCGTCGTTCCAAAGGGTACTTCAATGACCTTTGGCTCACTATCAGGCGCATAATCGTAGACGGTCAAGACTTTGGTGCCGCCAGTCATAGCAGTACCGACACTGGCAAAGGCACTGGCCCCATCACGGATGATAAGGGGAACGTTGGCCAGCGTTTCAATACAGTTGATGGCGGTGGGCTTATCCCATAGGCCGTATTGAGCCGGGAAGGGTGGCCGCTGCTCAGGCATGCCACGTCGCCCTTTGATAAGGGCAATCTGAACAGTTTCTTCACCGCCCATGAAGCCGATATCGACGCCAACCACGTTAATAGTGCAGCTAAAATCGGTCCCTAAAATATCACGCCCGACCAAGTTAGCTTCTAGGGCCTCGTTCAAGGCCCGTTGGAGCGAACCAACGCCTTCCACATAGAGAGTGCGAGTGAAGAGATAAGCTACCGATGCTCCTACGGCGTAGGCGGCCAGCACAATGCCTTCAATGATTTGATGAGGATTACGTTCGAGCATGGAACGAGCAGCCCAGGCACGCGGGTCAGCATCATAGGCATTGCAGATAACATATTTCTGGTTGTCGTCTTGCCCACGCACAATGCGCCATTTTTCGCCGCTCAAACGGCCAGCACCGCCACGGCCACGCAGTTTGGCGTCGGTGACCTCCTGGATGACTTGCTCCGACGTCTGCTGACGAATAGCTTTCTCCAAGGCCGTATAGCCACCGTTACGGCGATAAGCTTCAAGTGAGCGTATATCTGGCTCACCACGTTTGCGTAAGACACGATAAGAAGAATTCAACTCAGGCATTTGGTTGCCTCACATGGTTAATATTTCCCCATACACCACGTCGATCGGGTGCCAGCCCACGTTCGGGTTGATCGTCACGCCTTACTCCTTTAACGGCGGGGGCGGGCTTGAATTTGGGACTCATCGTTGCGATGCCAAAGATGTCACTGAGATCGACGCCACGTACCTGGACAATGCGCTTGGCTGCTTGCAAGGGCAGGTACCCATAGATATCCATGACGGCATCGAGCAGAGCAGGCAGGTCAGTTGCTTCTTGCGGCCATGCTTCCAACAAAGCATCGACTTTGCTGATATCAATTTCTGGCTCCAAGTAATCTTTCACAGGCATAGCTACACAGGGAGGAACCGGTTTGTCATAATATTCAACAGCGTATTCAGCGATACGTTGCGTATAGTAGCCTGCTTTAGAGGCACCGGTGGCGGTAGTGAGTTTACGAGGTGTAAACTTTTCAGCACCTTCGCGAATATATGATTTGAACCACGGGCGAGTTTTCCAGCGGTGCAGGGGCTCATATTCAATGGTAATGGCACGAGGGGGACAGGCCTTCTCACAGAGTAGGCAAGCTTCGCATTTGAGATTGAACTCCGTTTGTAGACCCTCCTGTGAGATAAGCTGGATCAGACCCCGGCTGCGCGGTGGCAGCTTGGGCTTCTCATAGGGATACAGGCGCGTTACCTTTGGCCGGAAGAGGTGGCTGAAAGTCAAACCCATGCCTTCAAGGATTCCACGCATACATTACACCTCAATTTCTTTTTCACCGCGCACTTTGAGGCCTTGTTTCAAAATTTTCTCACGTAGTTTGAGGATGCCTTCAATCAGTGCTTCTGGACGAGGAGGACAGCCTGGAACGTAGATGTCGACAGGGACGATGGTATCGACACCCTGGACGGTGTAATAGCTGTCATAGAATTCACCACCGGAGTTGGCGCATTGACCCATGCTCAGGACCCATTTGGGGTCGGGCATCTGTTCCCACAGCAGGCGCAGGCGCGGTCCCATTTTGATTGAGACAGTTCCGGCGACGATCATTAAGTCAGCCTGGCGTGGGCTGGAACGAAAGACTTCTGAGCCAAAGCGTGAGAGGTCGTAGTGTGCCTGCGCACTTGCTATCATTTCGATAGCACAACAGGCCAGACCATAGCCAAGCGGCCAGACAGATCTTGAACGCGCCCAGTTCTGCGTCCACTGGAGCATGTCCGCAAGGCTGGTCAGCTGAACCGGTAGTTCTTGATCTCCTGGAACATATTCTTGAGGGCCAGAAGCCATAACAATTGGCACGGCCTTGCGTCGGGTGCCAGGAATCGACGCTTTCTCATTTTCGTTAGGTTCGCTGCTCATAAGAGAACTCCTCTGCAAAGGTTTAGCAGCACCTCTGCTGGATAGGTATGATATATAGGCATAATCGCAATTCATGCATTCTAATCGCCATCTAGCCTTAAGGCTAGATGAGGCATTGACATCCTCTTTATTCTATCACAGAAGCACACAAACGCAAAGGCCACCAGCACCGCGAATAAGCCCTACCCCAGCATGACCGCAAGGGTCATCCCTACTCTACTACGGAGGTGCTTGGTGAGGCTTGGGGTAGGTTGAGTGTTATAAGAGTTACGGGTGTTACCGGCTTGTAATGCTGATGTTACAGATGTTGCCGATGTTTTGGGTGTAAGACAAAGTTTGAGTGGAAGGGGCTCAAAGTGACAGGTGTGACAGAAGTGATCGGTATCGATAGGTGATTCTAGCCCATCATTGGTTTAGGACAGGGGCCGAGGGTACGGAGTTTTTGCTGGGCGAGGGCGAGTTTTTGGACGATGTCGGCGTCTTGCTGGTGTGCCTCTTCGGCAGGAGGTTGTTGCTCGGTCGGAGAGCGTGCGGAGATGGCGAGCATGGCTTCGAGGGCAGCTATTTCGTTGAGAAGAGATTGGCGTTGGACGTACCAACGGGTGACGGCTCGTTCGACTCCCAAAGTATTTATCCTTTCTCTTTCTAAGGAAGACTTATGCTCCAGAGAAGTACTACCACAAATGAAAGCTCCGCTTCTCCTACGCTTTCCATTTAATCAGCAGGCTTTCAGAAGAAAAGAGAAAGATGCGGGGATATTCCCGCATCTCTGGCAGGGGATAGCAGCCCCTGCTCAAATTAGCGTGCAGCGGCTCCATAGACGAGCTTGTTGAGCGTGTTGATAAGTTCCTCGTCCTGGTATGGCTTGATAACGTAGGAACTGGCACCGAGCTGCAAGGCACGTTGCTGGTGTTTGGCGGCAGCACGCGAAGTGAGCACGACCAGTGGCAGAGTGCGATATTGCTCCTGTGCTCGTACAGTGGCGATGAACTCGTAGCCGTCCATACGAGGCATCTCGATGTCGAGCAGGACAGCGGCTGGCGTTTCGTGCGTGATTAAGTCAAGGGCCTCAAGACCGTCACGAGCCATTTGTACTTCCCAACCATGCTGTTTGAGCATATTGCTGACCACGCGACGCACACTGGGACTATCATCGACAACAAGAACGAGCTTCCCATGCTCTGACTTTGCATCTGGAGCAGGTGGCTGAGGTACAGACTGTGGGCTGGACGATGATGCAAAAGTTGGTCGAGGTGCCTGTATAGGTACAGATGCCAGCGTAGCTCTCTTGTCGGGATGCTCTCTTAGGGCCAATACTGGTGTCGATGGCGGGGTGCCCATGACAGTACCAATCAGTTTGTTGCGGGTCGTAAGGAGTTCATTCAACTCAAGGATCAGAACGACACGCCCATTACCCATGACAGTACCGCCAGCTATACCATGGACATGTCGCAGGTGAGGCCCAAGGTTCTTCATGACAACATCTAACTTGTTGCGAATTTCATCAACAATTAGGGCAACACGATGTCCGCCGCTGTTTACGAGCAACAACGGGGCTTTGTCGTTAGCCTTACTATCCGGTAACGAGAGGTACTGCGAGAGCATACTCAGTGGATAGATCTCATTTTGTACGAGTACCGCAGGGCGTCCAGCATATGTTGCACGCTTAAAGCTGTCCAGGCGACCAATGGCTTCAACCATGACCGTTGGAATAGCAAAGATATGCTCACCAACCCGTACCATCATGGCACTCTGGATAGCTAAACTGGTAGGGAACTTCATAGTAAAGGCAGTTCCCTGGCTAGGCATGGACTCGACCTCAAGCGTGCCACGCAGGCGTGATACACTATCACGCACAACATCCAACCCAATGCCACGTCCACTTTCTTCGCTGAGCACTTCAGCGGTTGAGAAGCCAGGGCGGAAGATCAAGTCGATGACATCACTATCACTGATGACCTGATTGATACCAATCAAGCCACGAGCGATGGCTTCTTTACGCACACGTTCTGGATCGATACCAGTACCATCGTCTCGCACAGTGATCACGACTTGATTTCCTTGATACCCTGCAGAGAGTTTGATCTGACCAGCTAGTGATTTGCCCTTCTGAGCACGAACCTCTGGCGTTTCGATAGCATGGTTCATGGCGTTACGCATGAGGTGTAGCAATGGACCAGCGATCTCTTCATAGACGGTACGATCAACTTCGGTATCCACGCCTTCGAGCAGGAAGTCAAACTGTTTATGTTGTTTGAGTGCGACAGCACTGGCAGTACGATAGAGGCGTGGAGTCATGGTGGAAAGTGGCACAAGACGAGCTTTCATCAGCCGATCCTGGAAGGTGGTACTGAGACGACTCTCACGCCCAAAGATGCCCTGACATTCCCGAATGAGGGCATCCATCTCGGTGCTGAGGGTCGCCATATCCGAAATACCTTCACTCAAGCCACGTGCCAGTTGATGAAATTCGCTGTAGCGGTCAAATTCCAACTCATCAAACTCTGTCAGATGAGAGGGTTGGGTGCGATTCTTGCTATTACCGTTATTGTCGACACCAATTATACCGGAAGAGCGATTACCTTCACCGGGCATAACTTGAATAGAACGACCGCTGGGGAGTGTAGCAGCCTCAAAGCGGCTTTCCAGCTTCTGACCTACATCCCGCAAACGTGTACTACTCACACCTACATCGGCAACCAACCGATTGAGACGTTCAATACGCTCTTCTAGAATGCTACGATTGACGAGGAGTTCACCAAAGAGGTTGACAAGCTCATCCAGTTTTTTAAGACGAACACGCACGCTGAGTTCACCACGAGCAGCACGCTGAGTATTTGTGTCAGAGGAAGAGATACTGGCAGTTCCTCCAATAGATGCGCTATCCATGATGGTTTCGTCATCTATGTCAATATCTTCCTCGTTCATCTCCAATGGCGTATTCTGTATCCCAAGCAATTCAATATAGCGAGGGCGCAGAAGCTGGACTTTCTTTTCATCCTCACTTGCACTCGAAGGTGCAGTAATAAGCTGATCAAGCGTCTCGGCTGTATCAAGAATAAGACTGAGGACAACAGGCGTGATGAATGTAGCACCATCCATGATACTGTCTAGCAGGTCTTCTGAGATATGGGAGAGGTCAGCAATGGCACGGAAGCCCATCATACTAGCAGCACCCTTCAGAGTGTGGGTGGCACGACGTATGCCCTGGATAAGTTCGCGATTATCAGGCGACTTCTCAAGAGCTGCCACATGCATACTGATCGTTTGCAGGTGTTCTTCGGCTTCCAGGCGGAAGATTTCAGCAGCTTCTTCGCCTAGGTCTGCGCCAAAAGCGGAAGCAGATGACAGAGGTTTTGCTGCTGCTGGTGCTGGCGACACAGATGAAACTGGCGACACAGGTTTAGAGCTCACTACCGGGCTCGATGATCCTGGTGCTGTATCTGTAGGCCCTTTTTGGGGCACTCCAGGAGCAGGTGGAGTTGTGGACACGACACCTGTTGCATGTTGCGCCTGTTCAATAAAGTTCGAAGTGCGTACTGGTGGCTGAGCTGGTGGCATTAAGGTTTGCGAGGTGGCAGGATTTAACAGATTAGCGCCACTGGCCGTAATGAGATCGAGAAATTCCTGACGAACCTGGATCTCTATCTCACTACGGAGCCGGGCCTCCATTTCGTATGGCGATTCAGTATATCTTGGAGCAGAAGCATGTTCTTGTACCTGCTGCTTCGCTTCAAACTCCTGGCGGACTTCATTGCGTATCTGCTGTTCCAATTTGGAGCGAGCGGCAAGGGTTAACGAACGATCTTCGTATTCATGCCATATTTGCTCGCGCAACCTAGCCTCTTCACGGCTCATCTCCTCATGTACTGCCGCATCGTATTCACGGCGCAGTTCCTCGCGAACACGTACCTCGATCTCAGCACGGAGAGCGGCAAGGTCGCCACGACGCTCAAAGGTGACACGTTCACGCAGTTCTTCAGGATGCAAAGAGGTTTGCATCTCCCAGGCATCCCAGCCGGGTTCCTGTGTCAATATGTGAGCAGGAGTAGCGGTCTGGGATTGAAGTTGTTGGAAAGCTTCGCCACAGGAGGCAATAGAGAAAGAAAGCTGTTGCAAAACACCGTGAACCTGCTCATCTGTCATCTCTACGCCACTTGTAATCTGTTTAAGCAGATCGAGAACTTTCTTGAGCTCCTTATTAGAAACCCACATGACCGAGAGGGGCAGGTAGCGACGAACCTGTTCAGGGCTGTTACGGAGATTGAGGCCCATAGCACGTCCGGCCCAGTCTTCCATACGTTCGAGAGCATCCTTCGAACCATCGAGGAAACCTTTGAATTCGGCGCGTTGTCCTTCAATAACGGACATCGCCATACGTAGCTGGTCAAGGATGGCCTTAAGTGAGGAGGATTGTACTTGTAACGCCTCAGTCTCTTCTTGCATATTGGCATATATTGCTGGAAATGCTTGCACGTTTGATGGTGCCGAATGCCCCCTAGTCTGCACAAGTGAACTGGCAGGTTGCTGCTCGTGGCCTTCAGGAGTAAATGGGTTGGAGGATGGGGATGTTACCGGAGGTGCTTCTTGAGAGAAGGGGTCTCTGGTAGAAGCAATGAGAGTATCGAAGGCACTCCCATTGACGCGTACAGATGCAGGTGGGGAGACTGCTTCGACCGGAGTCTGCTCTTCCTGCTGAGAAGCGTGCAAAGCAGAGGCAGAAGTGGGAGCAGACTCTGCAGATGCTGGTTGTACAGTAGACTGTACAGCCTTCTCAGGCAAAGCAATATTTTCTCCTGCTGTTACAGAAGGAGTACGGAAAGAAGCTAATACTTCATCCAATGATGGCGATGAACTTGGGAGAACGAGCGAGGACTCCTCGTCAAAAAGTGGATCAGAAACTTCGTTCGTTTGACTGTTACTATTTACCGGAGTGGGTATCACAGCAGTTGGTTGAGAAGAGGTATCGAGCAAAGTACGATACTGGACATAGTCGGTGTCATCTTCTGCAATTACCGCATCTTCATCAACGCGATCATGAATACCTTCCACTAGTCGGCGCATTCTGCCAAAAGAACGTCGCAATAGCCCTAGAGTAGGTTCATCAAGGATTGATAGTCCGTCCATGACATCACCCAGAATATCTTCCATGCCATGGGCAACATGAGCTAATCCTGGAAAATCCATCATTGAAGCAGAACCGCCAATGGTGTGAGCATGACGATAGGTTTCCTCAAGGGCATCCATGTCGTCGGATGACTGTGCCAGACGCTCAAGGTTTGCCTCAATTTCCGGCAAATAGCTATTCACTTCTTCGATAAACGAATCGAGGACTGATAGTTTATCAAATGTATTCGACATGATGCATATACCCTACTTATCTAGCTACACATTTCTCAGGAGAGGAGAACTGAGCCAGATACCTACCTCTGCTAGGAAGCTGGTTGCTGGCATGCCATCTCTTAGAAAAGAGACTTTCCTGAGAGGTGTGTAACTCACTGTGCCATTGACCAAACTACCCATTGTGTCCACTAGTTGGGAAAGGTGTTTGATCTTGACCGAACTGCGACTGACCTGGATTCTGCTGGGGACCTCTTTGCCATCGCGGACGCGACGCCTGAGGCTGACCTTGCGGCTGTGACAGAGAGCCAGAATTAAAGGATTGCGAATTAGGGAGCTGACTGCCAGGTGAGAAGCCTTGTTGACCACCAAACCCTGATGGTGGAATATTTCCGAATTGTGCTTCTTCAAAGCCATAACTATCAAAGCCGTCGAATTCTCCGAAGCCGGGCTGATTATTAAACGACTGATGAGCAAGGCTTTGCTGTCCTGGTTGGTTACCAAAAGATGATGGATTACCAAAAGCCTGCACGCCAAAGTCTTGTTGATTGGCAAATGACGGTTGGGGTTGCTTACCAAAGCTTTGCTGGTTCGCAAAGGCTGGTTGCCCACCGGCAGATGGCCGAGGTTGATTACTCATTCCCCCGAAGGCTGGCTGTCCGAAATCGTGATCGTTAAAAGCGAATTGTCCACTATGGCTAGGCAAGGCAACAAGTGAAGCGGAGCCACCCAACTCTGGCGCAGGTGGGAAGTTACTAGAAAAGTTCTGATTCCACTCACCCTCGGCACCTGGGACAAGAGCAGCAGGGAACATTTGGTTAGCATTGCTATGGGGCAATTCAGTGATCGAGGTTATACCCGCAAAAGCACCCTCATTGCCATGGTCAGGCAAGCGGAAGGTAGCGACGGAAGCACGCAGTTGATCGGAAAGCTCGGCAAGATAGGTGACGCTGCCCGCCGCTTCCTGGGTACCAATGTTTGTCTGGTGTGTAATTTCTGAAATCTGACCCATGGCAATGGCAACGGCTTCAGAGACAGACGTCTGTTCATTGGCGGCGCGAGCGATACTTTCGATCATTTGAGCCTGTCGTTCCACAGCACTATAGATGGAGTTTAAGGAGCGGCCAGCTTCATCAGCGAGTTGGGAACCTTTGACCACCTCCTGGGTACTATCTTCCATAGCAACGACAGCCTCATAAGTATCACCTTGAATACTCTTGACGAGAGTAGCGATACGTTTGGTAGATTCGGTAGAACGTTCGGCTAAGAGGCGGATTTCATCGGCTACTACAGCAAAACCACGGCCATGCTCACCAGCCATGGCTGACTGAATGGCGGCATTAAGGGCAAGCAGGTTGGTTTGATCGGCAATATCTTCGATGATACGCACAATTTCCCCGATCTCATTGGAGCGTTCACCAAGGCGTTTAATCTTCTTGGAGGTTTCCTGCACGTTTTCACGAATGAGCATCATACCATCTATAGTTTGACGCACAGATTGTTGACCACTGTTGGCATTACGTAAGGCCTCCTGGGCCACTTCGACACTCAATTGGGCGTTACGAGCAACATTTTGAATGAATACAGCCAGTGCTTCGACAGCCTCGGTGGTATGCGAAATCTGCCCGACCTGGGTTTCGGACGCTTGAGCTAGTTCTGCAGAGCGGTCAAGAATACGACGAGTGGCGTTGGTGATCTGGACAGCCGTGGTTTGGACACGACCAACGACTTTGGCAAGCTCTTCGATCATATAGTTGAAGGAGTCAGCCAGCACACCAAGGGTATCGGGGGTAACTTCGGCCTGCACGCGCAAGTCGCCGTCACCAACAGCACTGACTTCTTGCAGAAGCTTTTCAATTTGAGCTTGCAGTGCAGCGGCATCACCACTGGAAGTACCGAGGGGGGTGGATCCTTGGGAGGTTCCTTGATTATCCAGCAAGGTATTCAACGACATGGTGAGCATGGCAAATTCGTCGTCTCCACTGACAGTAGCACGAATGGTACGCTCACCGCCAGTATAATCACGACAAACATCAACGAGACTAAGGATACGCGATTTAACCTCACGCTGTACAAAGTAATTGGTGATGAGGATGCCAATTAAGACGGTAATAGCACAGGCAACAATCCACAGTATGAAGGTTGAATCAATTTGGATGTGTTGGTTGGCAATAAAGCCAAGTAAAGCGATCAAGACGACGGGAATGATTGCAGAGACATACATGCCAGTCTGCAAGAGAGCATTCACGGTCATGCCAGTTTTGTTCCGTTCAGGATTCATCCGCCAAGCCTCCTGTATGTAAAAATAGAGCGAAAAGCGACAAGGAAATAAGCATTAAGTCAGGGTTTCATAACGCTGCATCTTTTCAGAGAAAAGTAGACGCGCCGCATCCAGCAAGACAATCGCACGAGTATCGAGCAATGCACTGCCAACAGCGTAGGGAATAGCCCATTGTGGAATAGAGGTCTGGCGTACATTGGCATTGGTGATAGCACTATCGGCAATGGGAACCATATCACTGACTCCATCGACGATCAAGCAGATCACCATCTCGTTATAATCCACCGATAACAAGCGTGTGCGTGGATTATAGGATAGTGGCTCCCTCTCTAGAAATGCACGCAAGTCTACCACAGAGGCGATAGAGCCACGCAAGTTAATCACACCACGCATCCATGGAGCAACATTGGGAACAGGAGTGACATCGCCCAGGCGTTCTACTCCTTGAATGTGCTCAGCTTTCAGAGCACATTCACATCCAAGAAGCCAGAAGACGAGATATTGTTCACCAATGACGACGGCTGATGTTCCAGATCTAGCACCGCTATCCAGCTGTGACTGGGTAAGTTGTGTCAGTCTGGATTGTAATGCAGCAAGGGAAGTACGAGAACTACTGAGGGTCTCATAGGATTGCCCAGAATTATCATACGGTGTGCCCGTACGCTGAGCAAGCGATAGAGGCCGCGCTGTCAAAACATCGCGCTGCCGCGCTTTCAGATCATCGCTAGCCACCAAATTACTCCTCTGGGCACTATTGAAATAGCCCGCCTATCTCTATCTCTCATGAATTCAAATTTATGAGTGGGAACAGCTTGGGATATGCATATCCCCATATCTTCTTACATGAGACTACGTACACTTGCGACCAGTTCATCGCTGTTAAAGGGCTTGGTCACGTAAAGGTCTGCGCCCTGTCTTAGTCCCCAGGATTTGTCCAGAGGAGTACTCTTGCTTGTCAACAAAATAATGGGAATATGCTTGCTCGCTTCTATACTTTTGAGTTTGCGGCATAACTGAAACCCATTTTGTTTTGGCAAAACCACATCTAAGACGATACACTGTGGACGTTCCTTAAACACTTTTTCCATAGCTTCGTCGCCATCAACAGCGGTTACAACATCAAAGCCACTATTGCGTAGTGGCGCAACAATCATGGTTAGCTCAGTCCAACTGTCATCTACAACGAGAACTTTTTGTCCAGGCATCCTATTATACCTCTCAGCTTAGCCTGTGCCGTCAATAGAATGGGAAATATGGGCTATTCCATTGCCGTTCTATACCATATGATACACCCTGTCACAGGCATAGAATATACCACGCCTAGCCACGATGACGCAGGCGAGTGCGTATGCCCATGCCTTCCTGCCGGTATTGCGGTGGGATACGCTCCTCCCAGTTGACAAGATGTTTCTTGACGGTCTGTACGAGTTCAGCCGAGTCAAACGGTTTAGTGAGATACTCTGTGGAACCAGCAAGCCGACCGCGCATCTTGTCAAACAAACCATCTTTCCCACTGAGCATAATAATCGGTATTTGTCGAAACTGCAAGTTTTTGCGAATGATCTGGCAAATATGGTACCCATCCAGACCTCGAGGCAATTGAATATCCAGCAAGATGACTGCCGGCATTTCATCTGCAACCGAGGTAAGGGCACTCAGACCATCAGAGGCAGTAATCACGCGAATATGCTCCCGTTGCAGGGTCATCTGGACGATCTTGCGTACGGTAGGACTATCATCCACAACGAGCACTGTCGGTTCAAGCATTTATATTGACCTCCTTCGTGGCTCTGATGGCCCATAGGGCTCACCATTGTTGCCAGAGATATTATTCCAGTTCGGGCTCATGCCTATGGCGGGTGACGAGAAAGCCTCACGTCCATAATTTAATTGACTGTTGCGCTGAGCACGATACACTTGGTATTGTTGTATTTCGGGATCTATTTCGGTCTGAAAGGCTTTCCAGACCATGTTGAGATGACGACCAGTATGTGAGTTGCCTACTTCATCACGCAGAATTTCGGCAAAGACCATACGTAAAAAGGCGGCCAAGCCGAGCACAGCATCCCAGTAGAACTCTTCGAGTTTTTCACCTTTGACCAGCTCCTTGAGAGTCAGAATACTGGTGCAATCGAGTTTGCCATTAGCAAACTCGATGGTCTCCAGAATGGGATACTGTTGAGTTGCAAGGAGTTCCAGATGTTGACCAAAGCGGCGTTCTACATAACGCACAATTTCGCGCACAGGGATTTGTCCCCGTCCACGCAAGGTTTTTGCGTAAGTGCCATGATGGGAAAGGAGTCCATTAATGCATTCGGAGAGGATGGCCACCAAACCGAGCAGGTGTTGTTCGGGGTTGGAGGAGTTTCGCTGGCGAGCTAAAGAAGATTGGCAGCGAATGATGAGATTGGAAAGGTCTTGTTGCAGTTCCGTCTCAAGGGCAGTATCGACAACTTCGATAAGACGCAGCTCAAGGAGGCGAAGCATGATACGTGCCACACGAGCCTCCGGCGTCATGAGTACCAGAGAGATAGCTTGGAGGGGCAGTTCTCCATTGGAAAGACAGAGGACCTCAATGGCTTCCTGGCTTAACCCAAGGCTACGTACGTCGTTATTGACCTCTGGCAGCCAGCGTGGAACGGAAGTGCGGGTCAGATGAGTCTCACCCATCTCTTCCCATTCATCCGCCTGACGCAAGGCTTCGAGCAGTACCGAGTCAATATCAAGGGGTTTTATCTTGTTCTCGATAGTGAGCAACTGGCGATGGAATGCGAAACGCCCGTTGACCCAACGAAGAGCATGGCTAATTGACTGGGTGATAGCAAACTCCAGGCGGCGTTGCATTTCAGTCAGGCTCATCCAACCACGTTCAACTAACAGAGAGAGCGCAACCTGGGTGTTGTCGCCCGCATACTCACGAATAGCTTGTGCGCGTGGAGGATCGAGCTTATTGATGAGGCAAAGCATTACCAATAAGTCTGGCTGCGCCACGCCTTCTTCGCGAAGAGACACTATCTGACCCTTGCGCAGGCTAATCGAAAGGGTTTCTGGGCCTGAATGCACAAGAAGAGTCCCAGTTTTCCCACTCAATGTGAGCATTTTGAGGATAGATTGCAAACCTAAGGTTTGTAGGTCACCATCCATAATACGGTCTTGCTGCTCCATTGTCTCTCAAATCCTTTCCCAAGACAAAATATCTTCATGCACTGAGCGGTCTCACCACACCTTGCCATGACAAGTACACGCAAGGAGTGTCCATGGCTAGACGCTTTCCATACAAGCCTGCTCAATAACGGAGAGGAGATGAGGCATATTGAACGGCTTGTTGATATACGTCAGCATTTTCCCCTGTAAATATGGGAGGTTCGTTGGTTCCTCAAACTGAGTCAACGCGCTTGTGATCACGAATGCAGGCATGTGTTGCTGCATGCTGGCGGCAAGGCATTGTATGACCTGATAGCCATTCATTCTGGGCATAATCAAATCTGTGACAATGCAATGCGGCCTCCAATCGAGGTACAGTTCTAACGCTTCCAACCCATCATACGCCACTTTCACATCATACTCATATTCAAAAAGAAGGTAATTACGAATAGCATTGGCAATGGTAGCATCATCGTCCACCACCAGAATACGTCGCTGCACACATGCCTCCAGTGGCTGTGTTGGTTCAAGCAAGAGCCTTTGCAATACCCGCAAATAGTGCTGGAGGCGCCCCATCTCAAATGGTTTTTGCAAACAGGTTATGGCCCCTATATGCTCAAGAGTGGCCCGTGAGACAGAACAGCTACTCAAGGCAATGGTCAGTCGTATACGAGGCCATTGCTCAACACAGTTCTTAATCATACCATATGTATGTTCACTCGCCAATAGCATAGATAAAATGTGGCTATCTTTACTACTCATCATGCGAGAAGATTCATCCAGATCATAGAGTAAGACGTCCCCTTCAATCTCACTATAGCTATCCATGGTTACAGTCCAGGGGAGTATTATAACGTCATATCCCCAGCAGCGAATATTGGTAGCTAAAATATGATCAAAACGATTGTGTTGACCAGCAATTAGCACCCGAAGCCGAGAGTAACTTTGCTTCATGATCCACCCACCTCTAGCACACTTCTCAAGACATTACGCATCTGGTAACAGTTCACTTTTTCTGAGTACAGTTGCGTAACAGTGTACGTCAACATGGATTAGGTAAACATAAAAAAACTCCTTAAAGTTATTAAAATTGCATTAAATATTTTAGATTTCAACGTTACTACGAAAAACATAGCCAATGCCTGGCTCAGTGAGTATATAACGAGGCCGAGATGGTTCTGCCTCTACTTTTCGACGTAACTGACGTATGTAGACGCGTAAATAATCGGCCTCTTCGCCATACTCTGGTCCCCAGACGGCTCGTAATAATGAACGATGCGTGAGTACTTTTCCAGCGTGAAGCATGAGCTGATAGAGAAGATCAAATTCGGTACGTGTTAAGCGGACATCTTGTTCGCCAACATGCACTTGTCGACGCGGAACATTCATCCACAAATAGCCATCCTCGCTTCGTAAAATTTCGGGTTGACCCTGCATATCATTGCCGGTTGCTTCAGAGACGCTGGCACGGCGTAAACAGGCACGTACCCGCGCTTGCAGCTCATCACTACTAAAGGGTTTGGTAAGGTAATCATCAGCCCCTAAATCGAGAGCTTCAATTTTCTGCTTCTCTTCGGTCACAGCCGACAAGACAATGATAGGGGTTTGTGTCCACTGGCGTATCCGTCTACAGACCTCGAGACCATCGATCTCTCCAGGAAGGCACAGATCAAGGAGAATGAGATCAGGCTCATGCAAGCGCACCATTTCGAGAGCTTGTTCGCCATTCTCAGCGATCAAAACCTCGTAACTACTCATGATGAGATTGCGACGTAAAATACGTTGTATGGGAATCTCATCATCCACCACTAAAATGCGTTTCGCTCTGGATTTCATCGCCATTCCTCCATTGTGGGTAAAGTCTGCTGACCGGGAGCAGACGAGAAGGTATGGTTGCCTCCCATCGATACTGATGATACACCCCCATGGGAATGAATAGGTAAGGTAAATATAAACGATGAGCCTTCGCTATTAGAAGTCGTTTCGACACCAATCTGCCCTTGATGGGCTTCGACAATGCCCCGGCAGATAGCTAAGCCGAGGCCCCCACCACGAGTATGCAAGCCATAAAACGATCTGAAGATACGCTCACGCTCACGAAGGGGAAGATCATAATAACGGCCAGTGATCTTGACACGTAAGGCAGTAAAAGCAGCTTCGCCTCCATCCTCTACTAGAGTGTCGATAGTCACGAGAATATCGGCATTGCGTACGTTTTGTCGCACAACGTTTTCAATTAAGTTATAGAAGACACGCTCTAATTGGGCATGATCGGCATAGATCAGCGGTAACTGAGGTTGAATAGAGGTACGTACTTGTTGACCGGCCAGTATGCGTTCAAGGCGGATTAAGGCTCCGTGGAGTACTTCAACAATATCACACCATTCCTTATCTAAGACCAAAGCCCCCATTTCGATGCGCGAGAGTTCGATGAGTGCTCCGATAAGGACGCTAAGGTGATCGGTCTCGGCATCAATTTCTTCAAGAATTTCGCGCTGGGTTATTTCATTCCACTGGACGCCAATTTGCAAAAGGCCGGTTACAGCAGCCTTAATGGTGGTAAGAGGGGTACGCAAGTCGTGCGATACTGAAGAAAGGAGAGCCGCCTTATTGTGCTCGTCATGTACCTGGGCAGTGATATCATGAACCTGCAAGACATTGGCTAACAACGCACCCTGTTGGTTGAAAAGAGGATGATGAGATAATTCATAGTACTGATCGTTGGTTTCTTCATATAAAGAGTTGCGATATTTGTGGCTTTCGCCAGTTCCTAGGGCCGTCTGAGCGAGCGATGTATGCGACGGATTGATGGGTTCTGCCGCCAGGACACAACGTATGGTCTGGCGATAGGCATTTCCCTGATGAAATTCGCCAAGATATGCTTTGATCTCTTCCTTATTACGCACGCGTGGCAACAGTTCGCTAAAAATATCAGTGATGGTATTCTCGACGGCAAGGTCCATAAGCATACCACAAAAAACCTCTGCTGCCGGATTCATGTACATACACAAACCATGGAGATCGACAACAAACCAGCCATCCTTGATACGACTTGTTGATTGTTTGAGCTGTGAGGAGAAACGCCCCCATTCACTTAACACCTCTGCACGAGCAAGGGCGGTCTCAGCGGTTTGAGTGAGCAGGACAACACTATCCTGAGCTGAGAATGGAAGGTCAGATGTTACACTTTCCTGAGAACTCTGCAATGAACCTGGTAGGGTAGCAGCAACTTCTTCCTCCAAGGAAGAGCTAAGGAATGGGGATGGATATTCGGCCTGCTCGTCCTGTTGCCTTGTGTGTAAGATGGCGTGGAGGTCGCGTTCATTGCGCGTCAGCAGGTGTTCACTGATAAAATGGAGCAGACTGCTAAAGCTGATGCCAAAGGTACGCTCCGCTTCCTGACGAATATGCGTGAGCATTTCTTGCTCATCACCATTTTGCGCGTATGCTTGTTCCAGTTGTTCGATAGCTTTTTGAAAGCGACTGCGCTGATGAGCAGATTCGATGAGCATGGCATTATGAATGGCAATGGTGGCTTGACTGGCAAAGAGCGAGAGAATATCGGCTTTGAGCGGTGTGAAACCTCCTGGTTCCGGTGAACAAAGCAAAAGTGCACCATAAACAGTGGTGCCAGTGACGAGAGGGTAGACAGAAACTGAGCGCATGCCCAACTCTGTCATAAAGACACGGCTGGCTGGGAAACGCTCATCATTGCTGATATCCTGCGAAACGTATGGCTGTCGGCGTCGTAAGGTATGGCCAACGATGGTCTGGTCGGGCATAGTGACTTTTTTAGCCACAATCTTACTCAGTATAAACGGCTCAAGACCAGACTGAGCAGCCACACGCAGAGAGCCTTCACGTTGATCGAGTGTAATAATAGCAGAGGCAACATTCAAGGCATTGGCAATACCATGCACAATTTGATCGAGGATGGCCGATAAGTCCATCCTGGAGGTTAAGGCACTGGAAACTTTTTTGAGAGCTTGTCTCTGGCGATTCTGTATCTCAGCACTCCCCCCCATTTGTGCGCTTTCAATCGCAGTAGCCAAGACATGAACGACAGCCTCGATCAAGCGTTGCAACGTCTTATCGGCATAGGTCTCAAGGGTGGTACTACCAAGTTCGAGTACACCTAAGACGCGCTCACCAGCGATGAGGGGGGCAATGAGTGTGGCACGTAAGTGATGATGGCTACTGAGGGCATCACCACAAGTGGCAGGAGGACCATCCAATCCAAAGGGATAGTTAGCTATCAAAGTAGCGGGCGTATACTCCATTTGCTCAACCATTGAGCCGACAAAGGGATGCTGATGGCAGCGAGCAATCCAGATATCCTCTTTCTTCTGGCAGACGGTGACACGGACAGCTTGGCGATCATGACGCAATAAAACAACACCAAAGACATCAAAGGGTAGAGCAGGCTCTAATTCGGCAGCCAGACGGGTGTAGTCGGGTTTATTGCCACGCACACTTGAGACGATGCGTGCCACGCGTTCAACAATAGTCGATTCTTTTACTGTGGGAGTATGTACTTTAAACTCCATCGCATCCCCCTTTATGTGATCCGGCTCTCTCGTTACTGATCCTCCCCTGAACTAACCCCTAGAGTATAACATATACCCATTTTCAGAACAATGTGTAAAAAAACATTGTTGTACAATGCCTATACCAATGTTAGCGGAATATCAACATATTTGTATAGGCAGAAAGTACTACTATGCAACTGGAAAGGAGCTTTTATGCGATAAAAGAGACGTAAAAAATTGAGTAGAAGTAGTTCATTGGGGCTGGTACAGTTTGCTACTTATTTATGAGGGGGTTTCCGATGAGTTTCTTGCGTGTTGGTCCTCTAGTGCGTGCGGTTACACCTGATAGTGTGATTATTTGGGCGGAGTACTGGCAAGCTGGCGAGGTGACTATAAGAGTGCTACCTATGGAGGCAGGAGCAGCAATCAGCATGAGAGTACATACGGTGACAGTTGGGGGTCGTCATTATGTTGCACCACAACTGGGCGGTTTGCAACCTGCAACATGGTATAGCTATCAGATCGAAAGCCGTTCTGATGAAGATAGCCTGGCGTCTGCAAGGGAAAGTACTCCGCTACAGCAGATCCTATCGTATCAATGTTTTCGGACACTTGATGCCTTTGATGAGGAAAAACAACGAGATGCACAGCCGTTGCTCATAGCATATGGTTCGTGCCGTAATTTGAAGGAGCGAGGGAGTGACGCACTGAGTGCTTTTGGCCCGTGGCTAATGGAACATTTCGCGGAAAGAGAAAAAAATTGGCCGCGCTTATTATTACTGATTGGAGATCAGATTTATGCAGACGAGCCATCGGAAGACTTCCTGCAACGTCATCCTCATTTGAAAAAGGGAGCGCAGACGTTTGCGGATTTCGCGAATATGTATGAATATGCCTGGACGTGCGATGAGCAGGTGCGGCAGGTACTGGCAGCGTTACCGGTATATACCATCTTTGACGATCATGAAATTATTAATAATTGGGACATAGCACCAACGTGGAGGGTAAGAGCACTAAAACATGGCAAGGAACAACTCCTGGTCGATGGATTGGTGGCGTACTGGGTTTATCAAGGTTGGGGCAATGTCCACGAGCGAACGGGAGTAGTCCATCCCCTCTTAGAGATTATGCAGCGTGCCGCCGAGAGTGGTGAAGATGCCCTGGAAGCGTTGAGAGCAGCTATTGTACCGGATATTCGAGGCAACACCCACCTGAAGTGGCACTACGAAATTCCCACAAGGCCACCGATTTTTGTGATGGATGCACGCGCTGATCGGCCCACCGACTTTGATAGCCCTCAGCTCTTTACTGAGAAACCCTCACGGATTATCAGCCAGGGACAGATGGAGCGCATAGTCTCATGGCTATATGAAAACAGCGAGGAGCCTGTCATTTTTGCCTCGTCGGTACCGGTATTGCTACCACCATTGATTGGCTGGGCGGAATACGTGATGGGCGTGCGTCCATTGTACAACAAGGCGGCTCCGTTCCACTGGTTAGGGCGGCAACTGGCACGCATACAGTATAAACTGGCGATACGTACAAGCTTCGATCACTGGCCGGTGTTTACAGAGACGTGGAAGGAGTTGGGAGATACGCTAGCTCAACGTGAGCAAGATGTGCTCGTGCTTTCGGGTGACGTGCATTTTTCCTATGCCATGGAGGCCTCTAGTACCAAGAAAAGCTCAAAGGGAGCACACCTCTATCAGCTTATTTCGACGCCCTTTGCAAATAAGCTGGATGAGAGCAGTCGCAAGCTGGTGCTGGGACAGGCCCGATTGAAGTGGGCAAGCTACGGCGGATTGCGCATGCGTATGCTGCCGATGTATACGGCTCAACAGAAAAGGGTGCCGTATGATATGTTATTGCAGAATGTGGTGGCCATGGTGAAGATAGGGAGAAGAGAGGATGGAGGATGTGAGATCGGACAAGAGTATTTGGGGGTGGAAGATAGGGGAATGGAGGTGGTAGGAAAAACAGTGATTAAGGAAGCAGGCAACCGTCCATAACAGCCCCTTCATGGATGCTGAAGTGGATAGTCACCTGCTGTACTCTCACGTTAGGTATTCACGTTGTCGGAGTAGTTATCTTCTGTACTGCAGGGATATTCTGTATGACTATCTTGATTTGATGCGCATCTACAGGTAAAAGTCACAGTAACCGTCACACTCGTTGCCTTATTGTCTGCCGCGTGGTCAGAGGTTACATTCGGTTTACACTGAGGAGTTCCGATAAATCGCTCATTGGCCTGAACCTGCCTCTGCAAGACCTGTTGTGCATTGGGAGCATTTGCCTGCTCCAATGAGTGAGCCGCGCCATCAATATCGCTCTGCTGTACGACAGTATAGGTTTGAGAATCTGTACCCCTGTGAAGGCAGTTTGACTGAACATGTCATGTGGCTGGCCACAGTTAGCAGTAACACTACACTGGTTCTGGAAGACTGGCCCACTTCCGCAACACTGAAAGATATTGCCAATTGTCCCAGTTTGGACAACATGGGCAGCAATGTCTGCAAATCCTCACGTCGATTTTAGCGGACAACACATCAATGGAAGTATATCACAAAACGAGAAGCCCTTGAACTTGAGTCCAAAGGAAGTGTCACAGGTCTAATGTGCATACCCCGTCAACTCCACATACCCCTCACCCTGCACTATTTGACCGGCACTCTGTCCTTGAATGCTCACAGCACCTTCCCAGTAGCTGTTGCCGGTCGATTGATAGGCAGCCAATTCTTGATCCTTGAGTTCTGGTGTGAGGGTTAATGATGTTTGCAATTGTGAATTATTGATCTCAAGCCGCCAGCCGGAGGGGTACGTAGCATGTGTCACAGGACTTGTCCAGTGATTGAGTACCTTCACCTTTAATGCTCTGGCAGGTAACAGGTGATCGTTGGCGGTAGTATCAATATAGCCGATGTAGGTAGAGATAATCTGGCCGGAGGCGTTGCGGATCAAGTAAAGCATCATCTCGGTATTGTTATTGAGTTGGATGCTGAACCAATCCCAGCCACCACCACCAAGAGTAAGGAAGTTGCCCCACTGGTGGTCCATCCAGGCTTCACCGGCTACACTCAAGGACTGATTGTGGTCAATGAGGGTGCCTGAGAGGGACATGCGAGTACGGGAATAGTAGTAGGAGAAACCGCCGAGACCGTAGGTAATCAGACCGTTGCCGTTATGAAGAATGGCAGGTTTGAGGCCGTGCAGGTCAATATGCATAGTGTAGTCCGGCATTGCGGCGGCAAGGTTATCAAGACCATTGAGGCCATGAACTGACCAGTCCCCGATAGAAACGTTGATGCCGGTGGTCGAGGTGCCATTGGGAATGATGGCGTTGGGTTCGAGCAAGCGGCGTTGATCAAAGTGAAATTGACCGCGTGTAACGTCGCTGATGGCAAAGTGGGCAGCATAGACAGGCGGCAGGTCACTACGCAGTGCCTGGAAGAAGACGAGTTCAAAACCATAGTGGTGTGACTTGCCATCGGGTGTGGTCGCCTTCATATGGCCAGTGTAGTACCACCATTCGGTCAGGTCACGGTGGGCAGCTTCATCCTCTGGGAAACTGATAGGCGGCAAGGACGTTGCCTGTGGAGTTGCACCGACTACAGGCAGTTGGGCTGTTGTAGAGACAATGCCAGGCACGGTGCAGGAGGAAAGAATAAGAGATAGGAGTAAAAATAGCCCCATAAAGCCTTTTTTCATCGCCTGCCTCCTATACCAGTATCAGTCCTATCTTGTGCAGGAATGCTACCCTGTTCGTCTGCTTGCATATATTCCGCGAGCTGTGGTGGATGGCGTTGCACACTGGCGAAGGGAAGCCACCAGTTAAGGTTGCCGAGGAGACGCATGGTAGAAGGCACGAGCAAGCCACGTACCAGGGTGGCATCAATGACGACAGCCAGAGCCATACCGAGACCGAGGGCTTTGACGAGAATCATATCGGCGGTGGCAAAACAGGCACTGACGACGATAACGATGACGGCGGCACTCGTGATAATACCTCCACTGCGCTGCAGGCCAAGAGCAACAGCGTGAGTATTATCGCCTGTCTGCCAGAAAGCTTCTTGTACGCGTGAGAGCAAGAACACTTCATAATCCATGGAAAGGCCAAAGAGCGAGCAGAAGAGGAGGATCGGCCCCGAAGCTTCGACAAAACCCAGAGGTGTGAAGTTGAGCAATTGATGCAGGAAGCCATCCTGGAAGATGACGACAAGCGCACCATAACTGGCAAGGATAGAGAGGGTATTCATCAGAATAGCTTTGAGGGGCAGAACCAATGAACGGAAGAGCAAGAGCAGCACAATATAGGTAGTGATAGCTACAACGAGTACGGCTATAGGAAAATCAGTATAGAGAGAAGTGACGTAGTCCATGTTACCGGCGGTACTGCCATCGACGAGAACGGTCATGCCATCGCCAGGAGCAGTGTTGCGAATGGTCTGAACAAGGGCTTGTGATTGGGGAGCAAGCATGTCATATTTGCTGATAACCTGAAGCATAGTGATGTCACCAGCTACCGATGCTTTGACAAAGGCAGACAGGTAGGGGTCAGCAATGAGTTCAGGATGGGTATAGAGCAATTCGTATTGGGCCAGAGTAAAGCGAGCATCGGCACTGACGATGCTGTCTACACGTGCAACACGCGGGTCAGCCTGGAGACGTTGAACGTAGGAGTAGAGCTTGCGGATGTTGTCTGTGGTCATGACGTTGCCCCGCATTTGGACAGCTATGAGAATAGGCGTTGTTTCACGGCTGTTGAAGCGTTGGGCTAGAAGATCAAAAGCGGCGCGGGACGGTACGTCAGTAGGAAGGATGGAGGCGTCGGGTGCTGAAAAACGCACGCCCAGGAAGGGCAGGCCCAGCAAGACGAGCAAAATGAAGGTTGGGACGAAAATACGCAGAGGATAGCGCATGACGAGCTGAGAAAGGCGGTACCAAAAGCCATGATGTTCTGGTTGAGCGTTCACCACTAGCGGACGCTTCCACAAACGGGGCAGATGAACGGGAAAGGCATTGATGCGCGTGCCGATGATAGCCAGGGCAGCCGGTAATAGGGTGATGGCAGCCAGGACGGCCAGTAGGACAACCAGAACACCAGCAGCACCTACGGAACGCAGCATGTTGATACGGAAGAAGATGAGGCCCAACAGGCCAATGGAGACAGTTAAGCCGGAGAAGGTAACGGCACGCCCGGCAGTGCCGGTGGAGATGGCAACAGCTTCATCGACAGGCCGTCCACGTGTCAGTTCTTCACGGAAGCGGCTGACCATGAAGAGGGAGTAGTCTACACCAAGGCCAAGTCCAAAGAGGGTGGTGATGTTGAGGACGAAGATAGAAAGGGTGGTAACATGCCCTAGAGCGAAGATGAGGGCAAGCGAGACGACTACGGCACCCCCTCCAACGAGGGCTGGGAGGATAGAGGCTACGACGGAACGAAAGACGAGGAGCAGGGCGATAATGGCAAAAGGTACGGCTAAAAACTCGGCACGGCGCAGGTCGCGTTCACTCACGGCCTGGATATCTTCATAAAAGACAGGGCCACCACCGATGCTCACTTGCAAATTGGGAACGGTTTGTATACGGTGTTGCAGTTCAGGGAGCAGTTTGGTTGCGCTGTCGGGATCGGGTTTGAAGAAGACGTTGATATAGGCAGCGTGGCGATCCAGGGAGATCTGACGCGGGTTGTCGGTGAAGCTGACGACGCTAGAGACTTCTGACCAGTGACGTACATTGCTCAGAGCTTGCTCTGTCTCCTGGATGAACTGTGGGTCGTCGGCGGTATATTTTTGGCTGGTGAAGAAGACTTCGACGATGGTCAGGTCGAGGCGTAATTTTTGGGCCAGCAAGTTGATGGCACGTTCTGATTCAGCGTCGGGACTCACGAATCCGCCAGGATGCAAAACAGAGCTAGTCTGGGGGGCAAATGGTAATCCAGCGATGATAGCGACCATCCATAAGCCCACGATCAACCAGCGAAAGCGGGTGGCTATTCGGCCAAGATGGTAGAACATGATAGGACCTTTCTTTATTGCCTCTCGACGCATGCGGTCTCTTGTTGTATGATTAAGAACACCTCTAATTAATAGTAGTAAGTCCTGTGTACGCTAGGTGTCAAGGGGAGTGATTGTTTTTATGGCAAAACAGACAGCAAATAAAAAAGAGCAGCCAAAGGCGGCGTTGAATACGGCACCTATCAAGGTGATTACTGTCAATCGGCAGGCGTATCATGATTACTTTGTCGAGCGCACGATTGAGGCGGGTATTGAATTGAAGGGGACGGAGATTAAGTCTATTCGCGATGGGAAAGTGAATCTGCGGGGTGCGTATGCATTGGCACGCAATGGAGAGTTGTGGCTGGAGAATGCCCATATCGCTGTGTATGAGCATGGCAATCGCTATAATCATGAGCCAATGCGCAACCGCAAGCTACTCTTGCATCGGCGCGAGATCGAGCAGTTGCTGGGCAAGGTGGCAACGAAGGGTTTGACGCTTATTCCGCTCAAGCTGTACCTTAAGGGTGGAAAAGCAAAGATTGAGTTAGGATTGTGTCGCGGTAAGAAGTTATACGATAAGCGTGACGCGATTGCCGAGCGCGATGCGAAACGCGAGATTGAACGGACCATTCGCACGAGATAATTAAAGAAGGGGTGTGGGTATGCTCGACTATGTTGGACAGCAACTGGGGAACTACTCTGTACTCCGTCTATTGGGGCAAGGTGGTGCAGCTTCGGTTTATTTGGGAGAGCATATTTACCTCAAGAGTCATGCTGCACTGAAAATCCTGCATGCACAACTTACAGAGCAAGATGCTGAACGGTTTTTAGTGGAAGCGCGAACGTTGTCAGGTCTCTCCCACCCACATATTGTACGGGTGCTAGACTATGCAGTGCAGGATGGCCTCCCGTTTTTGATAATGGATTATGCGCCTAGTGGCACGTTGCGTGATCGTTACCCCGTAGGTACTCGTTTGCCAATTGACACCGTCATCCTCTATGCCCAACAGATAGCCTCGGCCTTGCAGTATGCCCATGGCCAACGCCTCATTCACCGCGATATTAAACCCGAGAACATGCTTCTCGATGCTCGCAATAACCTCTTGTTAAGTGACTTTGGCCTAGCTCTCTTTACACCTCATACGAACTCCTACAGCACACATACGATGACTCAACAAATAGCCGGAACCTTACTCTATCTTGCCCCTGAACAACTGCAGGGCTACCCGCAAGCAGCCAGCGATCAATATGCTCTTGCTGTGGTACTCTATGAATGGCTCTGCGGTAAGCCTCCTTTTCAAGGCTCTCCTCTCGAAATCGCTATACAACATCTCTCTGTTCCACCACCGTCGTTACGGAACATAGTGTCTGAACTCTCGCTTGCCGTCGAAGAGGTGGTGTTACATGCCCTGGCAAAAGAGCCGAAGCAAAGGTTTGCGACAGTGCTGGAGTTTGCATATGCACTCCAGCAGGCAAACCAGCAAACGGTATTCTATGCAGTCTCGGAACCTTTGGGAGTAAGCGTCTCTTTAGAGAACGATCGAGATGACAAGTTCGATAGTACGAATACATCTGAGCCACTTTGGAAGGTACCAACATTCCTGACCCCATTAGTTGGACGTGAGCAGGATACTCTTGATACCTGCGCTTTACTTCTGCGCCCAGAGGTGCGTCTCCTCACGCTGCTGGGGCCAGGTGGCATCGGCAAAACGCGTTTGAGCGTCCAGATTGCCTCCAAACTCCGAACCTTCTTTGCCGATGGAGTCTGCTTTGTCCAACTGGCTCCAGTATGCGATCCAGATCAGGTGGTGCCGACAATCTTCTATGAGATGGATTTATCAGAGAAAGGCATTCCTCCCCCTGAGCAGTTGAAGGAGTTTCTGCGTGAAAAACAGATATTGCTGATTTTGGACAATTTCGAGCAGGTTGTCCAGGCGGCTCCATCTCTTGAGGTCTTGCTGGGGGCCTGTCCGCACGTGAAAATACTCGTTACCAGTCGCGTTGCCCTTCGCATTCGGAGTGAACAGCGCGTCGCAGTTGCCCCGCTGGCACTGCCGGATTTGAAACAGCGTCTTGACAAGGAAGCCATCGCAGACTATGCCTCCGTTGCTCTCTTTGTCCAACGTGCACAGGCACATGTCCTAACCTTTGATGTGACCTCGACCAATGCTACAACACTTGCCGAGATTTGCGTGCGCCTCGATGGCCTGCCTCTGGCTATTGAATTGGCTGCTGCTCGTATCAAACTCCTGCCCCCCCCTTCTTTGCTTTCTCGCCTAGCGCACCAGCTCCAGGTCCTCACCAGGGGAGACTCAACGCTGCCAGCACGTCAACAGACGCTACGCCGCACTATCCAGTGGAGCTACGACCTTCTGGATTCTGGGGAGCAGCAACTCTTCCGGCGGCTCTCGGTCTTCGTGGGTGGCTGCACCTTAGAGGCAGTGGAGGCACTCTGCACCGCCCTGGATGACCCAGGCAGTGAGGTGAGTGTGTCGGTCTTAGATGGGGTTGACTCCCTGATTGAAAAGAGTTTACTACGACCACTCACGCTAGAGGAGCAAGAAGAGGAGCCACGTCTCCACATGTTAGCGACCATTCGGGAGTACGGGCAAGAATGCCTGACAGCGAGTGGAGAAATGGAGGCTGCCCGACAAGCGCACGCTGATTACTACCTACGATTTGCGGAGGAGGTAGAACCAAAGCTTGCAGGTCCAGAGCAAGTTGTCTGGTTGGATCGCTTAGAGCGCGATCACGACAACTTGCGGGCAGCACTTCAATGGTCGCTTGAACGAGGAGAAGGGGCGTATGATACGGAGATAGCATTGAGGTTCGGGGGAGTACTACGGCGATTCTGGTTGGTACATGGTCACTTATATGAGGGGCGAACCTTCCTGGAGCAGGCTCTGGCGAGGAGTGAAGGAGCCAGAACGCTCGTGCGAGGCAAGGCACTCAACGCTGCCGCGAACATAGCTCTTAACCAGGGCGACATTGATCGAGCAGAGGTATGGGCAGAGGAGAGCCGGACACTGTACCGAACATTTGGAGAGACACAAGGCATCGCCTTCTCCCTCCACCAGTTAGAAAGGGTGGCCAGAGCAAGAGGCAATCTGAGAGTAGCACGCCAGATCGCTGAAGAAGCCCTGACACTCTTCAAAGAGATAGATGATAAAGAGCGTGTAGCCTGGTCACTCTTCCGTCTAGCACGGTTGCATAGGGAACAAGGTGAATACGATAGAGCATGCACTCTGGCTGAGCAAAGTCTGGCAATACATAGAGAGCTGGGAAACAAGGAAGGCATTGCCAGTGCGCTCTTCCAGTTGGCACGGGCACTCTTTGTTTCCTTGGGGGATCAGCTCAAGGTACGCTCTCTCCTCGAAGAATGTCTTGAACTCTATAACGAGCTGGGTGATAAGGAGGATATAGCTGACTGTCTCTCTCTCTCGAGTCAGGTAGCTCTCAGCCAGAAGGATACTAACACGGCTCGTATGCTAGCAGAGGAAAGTGTTGCCCTCTCCAGAGAGATCGGGGATCGCGAGGGAATCGCTGATTCCCTGCCTCTCTTAGCCCAGGTGCTTGCTGCCCAGGGGAACTATCCAGCAGCACGTACACTCTATGAAGAGAGCCTGGTTGTAGCTGGGAAGACGAGTAACAAGCTACTCATCGCTATCTGTCTGGAAGGATTAGCAGATGTAGCTGTGGCTCAGGAAGTTGACGGAGCATCCCTCACTGGCGAGAAGTTTGGCAGGCTTGCAGCACTGCAAGCGGCACAACTTTGGGGAGCTGCAGAGTGCTTGCGTCAAGCTATTGGTGCACCCATTCCGCCTGTTGACCGCGCTACCTACGAACATGCCGTAGCTAGGATACGAACCCAACTGGGCGAACAAGACTTTGCCAAAGCGTGGGCCGAAGGACGAATAATGTCACTTGAAGGGGTATCGGCAGAACGCATCAAAGCGATGAGAACCCAACTACCTACGCAGTTATAGTTATTTTATCAAAGTCTGGAGCCCAGCCAGTCGGGTTGTAGAATTTGATAGTATTGTTCCCAGCATTCAGTTTTATTGATGTAGTTATGTGCCCAACAATAATCCAGTCACCCGTGCTAGAGAAAACGAGTTGAACCCCAGCATCATTATTTACACTCATAAAGGCATTTCGGTTTTCACCAGAACAATAGTAGATCGTTAAAATGTACATCTTGGTGCTTCCCACATTCACATTATTAAACTGTAGTGTTCCGTTGTTATCACCTACAAAGCCGACTTTCAGATGCCCAGAACAATTAGTGCAGTCCTTCACGGTTGCACTTCCGGTAAATGTGTTAGTAGATGACTCAGCTTCATAGGTGTATGTGATAGGCGCAGGCGTTGATACCCTGGTGAGAACACCAGCAACTGATGGACCATGAAAGAGGTTCGGCAAGAAGGCAGTTGCGTAATAGACGAAACCACTTACGAGAACAAGGAGTAGTATTGCTCCAACGATTAGAGTTTTCAGATGCTTTGAGGCACGTCGCCGTGGTGGGATTGGAGGCAGTGAAGAAGGAGGAACCAGGTCAGGACTAAATGGCTCATATGAATTTTGCTGCCCCATTCCAGAGGTCAATGAACCATACTCGGTTGATGGTATTTGTGGTGAAGTTTTAGGCGATGATGTAGGCAAGGCGAGATTAGTCGACGAAGCATCAGCATTGGAATAAGATAAACCATCATCGACTGCTGGTACTTGTGATAAAGTTCTGGCCGATAACATTGGCAATGTGAGATTATCCGACGAAGAACCAGCATTGGAATAAAAAGAGGAGGTAGATGTCCCACACTTTGAGCAAAAATTAGCGTTCGCAATGAGTGGATTTCCACAGTTCTTGCAAAAACCTGTCATGTGCCACCTCTCTGTTAAGAAGCCTATCCCGCTATGTGAATCTGCGAGCACCATGCAACTGAGATGTAAGTTACTAATGTGAACGGTAACCGTTATACATTATACTCCATTGTTTGCATTTATAACAGGGTGTGTTTGTATTAGAAAATGTCACTTTACTTGCAACCTTGAAGAAGGGGTTATGTGCCTATCTGCCCGGTAGCTTTTTTATAGACGTAGAGAGTTCTTCGATCATGACGGAAGAGAATGAGGAGACAGATGAGAGCGATAGAGGTGAGAAGAATGGTGAGGTAAACGAGGCCGTCGAAGCCCCACATGTGCGCGAAGAAGCCACCGAGACCGTTGCCAAGAAGTTGGCCGAGACCGAGGAAGACAGAGTAGAGGCCCATGAGTAGGCCACGGTCTCTGGCAACTTCTTCGGAGAGGTCTGCAAGATAGGAAAGGGCGGCAGGAGCGAAGCTGGTTTCGGCAAAAACGCCGACCATTAAGACAGGTATCCAGATATAGAAGAGGTAGTCGTTGCCAAGGCCGCGATGGTTGATACCTGTGAGAGCGAAGCAGGCCAGGTAGACGCCACCTATTGAGGCAAGCATCAGAACAATACGCGGTACACGATTGAGGAAGAAAGCCCAGAAGAGTAGGCAAAGGCCAAAGAAAAGGGCAAAAGCTCCCAGCACAAAGCTCACCCTGCGACCACCATCGTGACCACTCATGCTGCCCATGAGGAGCTGGTTGGGATCGTGTACGGGTGTTGCCAGCACAAAGGTAAGTTGGGAACTAAGCCAGATTCCTACTAAGGCAAAAATACATATCCAGGCGGGAATGAAGATGAAAAGGCGCGGAGAGCGGATGATGCGCCAATAGCGTGTGGCTAATACACGCGCACTACCATGCTCAATAACCTGCTTGATACGGGGAGTCAGGAGCATACAAACTACGACCGCAACGTAGATGAGGGCAAGGACAGCAAAGGCGAAACGATCGAAGCGATCCCAGGCAAAGCCACCGACGACAACACCCGCAGCGATCCCTCCACTGGTCGCAAGCTCATAGAAGCTCATGATCCGCATACGGCGAGAAGAGCTATCTGACGTGAAGTCCGCTAGATAGCCGAGGACCGCTGGCACCTGCATGGAGGAAGCGATGCCGGAGAGTGCCTGTAAGCCGATCAGATAGGGAACTGGCTGAGTGAGTGGGGTAAAGAGAAAAAGGGTAACAACGGCCAATCCAAGTATGGGGCCGATGACAAGAAATCGCTGACGCCCCCAACGGTCGCTCAAGGCTCCCATAATGGGGGAGAGGAGTAGTTCGGTGGTAAAATAGACAACAGAGAACAAGCCCACCTGCAAGCTTGTGATCGTATGACCAAGATGGGCTGAAAGATGAGCCAGGAAGAGTCCAATAACAACCGTTCCCGCACCACTATTCGTCCTTAAGAGAAATGTACCGATCAGGAGGGGTGCTACTGACCGTTTTGACATGATCTGTCCTTATATTCTATTCCGCTCCCTTGGAGCGGCATCCATGTATGCGCTGTACACTTGTTGCCGTTTGCGCCACGTGAGTAACGCAATGATACATCCTACCATAATTAGTATAACAGCTACCAGCACAAGTATAAACAAGATCAGTCGTATCGGCCCACTATCTACAGCGGCAAGTGCTACTAGAACCATATCCAGTTTCCCCTATTGATTCGTTTTTCTACCCCACGCTATGTTGACGAAGCAACTAGATAGACAGTAACAAATAAAGGATGATGAGATTTTCATCATCCTTCTTAATGACTCCATGCTTATCCGTTTCGTTTTAAACGACCAGTTCTTTTGGCGTAGCGTTCGGCAATACCGAAGATGTAGATGCCGAGCGGCACACTGAGAATGGCACTGATAATCAAAGGCCAGGTATTGTTCCAGATTTCCGGCGACCAAATGGGTTTATTATACAGTAGACCCGCACGTAAGCCATCCAGTACGTAGGTGGCCGGTGAGATGCGTGCCAGTGGCTGCATCCAGGCGGGCAACACCTCGATGGGATAGTAGACACCGGAGATCAGGAGCAGTATGGCTCGCACGATGAAGGACATTTGCATACCCTTCTCAGTGTAGAGCAACGGGAGAACTGCGGCTCCGATGCCAAAACCGATGAACGAGATGCTGCCAACCAGGAGCATGAATACGGCTGTCAGGTAGTTGGCATGGCTGAGGTCGAGATGGAAGAAGGCTCCGACCACGATCAATTGGATGAACGTGAAGAGCAGACCATGCACGAGAGCGTACCAACAACTGCCTAGCAAGTGCGTGAAGCGCGAGATAGGAGCCATGAAAGTGTATTCAATGGTACCTTCCCAACGTTCCATGTTGATAATATCAGTTACTCCATCAAAGGTCACACTGAGGTATGACCAGACGGAGGTACCGATCAAGAGGTACAGGATCAGAAAGTTGACATTGATTGTGGCTCCAGTTATCAGTTCAGCACTGGCACCGATATAGGTTACCGACAGGGCATTGACGATCAGGTAGACTAACCAGACCAACTCCCACGCCCAGTAGCGTTTGGTCATATTCCAGTTGCGTTCAAAGAAGGCGTATGCCGCACGTCCTTGATGCATAAGTGTAGACATGGTTTTGTTTCTCCTTATTCTTCATCTTCACGCTCGGCCTCCAAGACTTCGAAGGCTTTCTCCCAACTACCGTAGCGTTGGATGTCGTCCTCAGTGATACGATGCGAGGCAGTATAGTGCATGAAGACTTCGTGCATGGTCACAGGTTGGCTACGTCCCATCAGGATGGCCACGGTACGCTTGAGTTCCCTGGCATCATCCAGAGCGACGATGCGGCCCTGGTCGATGATGGCGACCCGATCACAGAGAGCCTCAGCTTCGTCCATATCATGCGTAGTCAGCAGGATGGTGGCATCGTGCTCATCGCGTAACTCGCGTACAAAGGTCTGAACGTCGATTTTTGAGCGCGGGTCCAGTCCAGTCGTTGGCTCGTCGAGGAGCAGAACGACAGGTGCGGTCAAGAAAGCACGGGCAATGGCCACTTTTTGCTGCATGCCACGCGACATATTTTCCAGAGGTGCATCGATACGATCAGGTTTGATGCCCAAGCGACTCAGGATGCTGCGAATTTTGGCACGTGCCTCGACAGCAGACATGTTATAGAGCCGTGCCGCGTAGAGCAAGTTTTCCATTGGCGAGAGCTTCTTGAAAAACGACGCCTCAACGCTCACCCGGTTGATCAACCGCTGCACTACGCGCTCGTTTTTTTCAACATCGTAGCCAAAGATGGATACATGACCCGTGTCTGGAATGAGCAGCGTCGAGAGGATACGAATGAGGGTCGATTTACCAGAGCCATTCGAGCCGAGAATGCCAACGATCTCGCGGCGTTTGATGGTGATGGTGATATTATCGACGGCACGTACCTCGCGCTTGCCATCTTTCTGCCCCTCTTTCTTGTGCCAGCGTAAGAGAGGACGTGATTTTTTGAATATTTTAGAAACGCCTTCGATGACTACAGCATCTTGAGAGGCGTCGAGTACAAGATTTTCGAGAGGCTGAGGATAAGAATTTGTATTGACATGTATAGCCACAAGCTTTGTCTCCTCCTTGAGGCCGGTTGATCACCAGCACTATTCGTACACAATCTTTAGGATAACGTCCATTCTTGACTGAAACATTGATCATCAGGATAGGCTGGAGCCTGTCCCTTTGTACAAGTTGAAACCGCATGAGCAACTTCCTTCGCTTGAATAGTTCACCTTGATGTCGCTCCTTCATAAATTCTTAGGTAGTACGCATAAAACAGACATACAAACGTTTTGATGGTGACCGTTGTTCAGAAAAAAGACGACAAAAAACCGTGGGACTGAATGTTTTTGCCAGTGCCCACGGTTGAGGGTTTCTCTTCGCGCTTTACCTACTCATTCTCGTAAAGTAGGTGGAGATTCCCAGGAGATGGGCACACGGGGGCCTTGGGCCACGGCGGTAAACACGGGAGAGCCAAAGCCAAACAGGCCGATTCCACCGTTCGCATACGCCTTTCCCAGGCCGATGGGCATAGCATGGCCGCAGAAGTCGACGATATCACGCAGACGTGACGCGACCATATGAAGCTGCATGTGTCGTGTAACCATGCTCGCCATCTCCTTTCCCTTTGTTGATTTCTTTCCTCATCCAACTCTTGGATTGGATGCCAAAAAGCTTGTGCCAAAATGGTGTCAGGATTGCCTCTGCAATCCTCTAGAACGAGTATACGGGATCAATTAGCGTTTTGTCAAGGGCGATTGAGTCGCTTTAACCGACATTTAACAAAGAAGCTACACTAAGCGGTTTTGCTAAATTTTCGAACTCCGTCTTGCTGAATGGTTTGGGCAACGCTGATATGACGTTGTATGGCCTCTTCGGGATTTGGGCTGCTAAACTCGGCGATGGTCAGACGCACAAGAGTAAGATAGTCGTTTTGCTGCGGGTAGATGGCGGTCACATAGTTACGACCCAAACGGCGATCATCGAAGGTAGCCACCACATATCGCTTCCCGTCAGGAGCAATCACGGTATGACGAGCCAAGTCCAGAACTTGTAAGCGCATGGGCAAGGCATCGAGAAGCTCGACAGCATAGCTTTGTTGCTGCTGCAGGGCGGCGGATGGAGTATGTGCAGGCTCATTTGTTAGCATATTCGTCCTCCTTGAGGTTATTACACATTTTTCTATTTCATTAGAAGGAGCCTGACACCTGTATAGTGTCAGGCTACTAGATTCTTTTTGTGTGTAGACTAGTGTACAAAAGTTGAACCATTCCGTCAACAGAGCAGCTATAAGTCATGCTCGAAGGCGCGACGAGCCCGTCTCCTGGCTCTCAGCGTACTCAAGTTTTTCCAGGTGCGGCCCGGCAGAGAGAGCAAGAAGTAGGGGTGCCGTATGAGGTAGAGGAAGAAACGGGGTTGGAGCCGTTTCCACAAACTGGGCAACTCTTGTACTTCACCAGAGCTACGCGGATGCTCTTTGCTCTTAGGATCGGCCCACCGTTCACGTACGTAAATGTCGCCGAAGCGTTCTAGAGAGGGGGCTTCATTGGGAGCCACTGCAACCAAACCATTAATATACTCCAAAGGTGTTTGCGAACGCTGGACGGGGAAGCCTGCCCAATTTGCTAATAGGCAAATCCGTCCGTATATCTGAGTTGAGACGCTATACCTGCGGAAGAGACGACGCCACCAGATGCTAAAGACCATTAGGCCGAATAGAAGAAGCAGGACAAGGCCACCCAGTACAATACCGACACCCCGAGCCAACGAAAACACGGATTCAGCGGGAGTTTGCGTTGAGCTTGAAGCACCACTCTCTGATACCTCTGTCTGGTTGGGAAGGGGATGCTTAGGAGTGATGGGAATATTACTCCCATTTCCACCAATGGTATTTGAGCCATCGATCTGATATTGACCGGGGTTAGGCCGGGCGAAGGAAGAAAAGCCTGCAGATGGCTCAAAGTTGATCCAACCATAGCCAGCAAAGTAGACCTGCGTCCAACTATGCGCATCGGTACCGTAAACGGTACGCTGATGAGTTTTGGGATCAAATTTACCATTGGTATAGCCGACCACAACACGTGCAGGTATGCCAAGGGAGCGTGCCATGACAGCCATAGTAGTGGCAAAGTAGTTACAAAAACCCCTATGGTCGCTGTGGAAGAGGAACCAGGAAACAGGCTCCTGGTTATCGGGAAGATGGACATCGACACTATACACAAAATTTGTGTGCAAAAATGTCTCCAAGGCTACAGCTTTGTCATACATGGTGGGTGCATTCGCCGTAATCTGCCGAGCAAGGGCAGCAATGTTGGGATCAAGGCTTTTAGGCAATTGTGTGTAATTAACGACCAAGCTCGGTTCGTAGTAGGTGATGGGCAGCGGGCCGTCAAAGTTCGGCGGAAATTGCGGCGAGTTGGTAGGCAGAGGTACGGTACGGAGGGTTTTGACATCTGCCGAAGAGACATAAGAGATCACAGTGTAGTGTTCTCCAGCGGTTAATTTGCCGTGGGTCGACTCGACAGCAACTAATGCGTTTGTAGTTTTACTGTTGAGGAGAGTGGAAGATTGATCTACTTGGCCAATCTGGGATGCTCCAAAGAGATAGGAAAATTGCTCACCGGGTGGATTAACCACGTTCACGTGTTGTGTGACGGTATGGACAACGGTCGATTCAGGCGTATTCGGTGAGTCAGATGGTAAGGCGAGTGTACTAGTAGGGCCGTTTGACCAACCTCGCCCATCATAATTTTCGTAAGCCACAGACATGAGGTACTGGTTGACATCATCGCTTTGTACAGTAAACACGGGATCGTTATTCAGGTTGGGATTGCCGCCTAGAACAAGGGTATCTCTAAAGTTGCCATGGTTGGCGGCATTGGTGCCACCACTGAGCGAGATGATTCTATTCCAGGTATCTTCAAGCTGCACCCATGGATTGGCGTCCGCATTCCAGATTTGCGATGCTGTGTCATTGGTATAACCCCAGGGCAAAAACCAGGAAAAGATCAAGATGCCGATGGAGATAAGCGCACCAGTTTGCATGACTTCCCAGCCCAGATCATCAGCATAGCGTAGCCCTTGCCCTCGCCAGCGGTGGAAGGATTCGTGAAGATTGAAACGAAGCAGGAGGAGCAGGGAAGCGATGAGGAATATAACCAGAAAGACAATATAGCCATCTTCGATGTTGCTGAGATTGATCAGGAGAACAACGGCATTGGCAACAATGAGTAGCCAGGGGCTGCGCGTGCGATACAAAAGCCATGCACTGGTGTAGGCCAGAGCGAAACCAAGGAAAGTAATAAAGAAGAGAAAGATGGAGTCATCCTCACCTGTGCCACCTGCGATAACGGAGGCATACCATTTGTACTGACCATTGAGCAAAGCAGTAATATTACCTCCATCGAAGGCTCCGGCAGTTTGCCAGAAGGCCAGTAACAGGCCAAAGAGGATAACAACCACGTGAATAGCCAGAGGTGGAAAGCGTTGTTGTTTGGCAGCAATGACGCCGATGAGCAGTCCGATGAGGGTGGTCAACGTGAGGACGCTCAGGTGGTCTACCCAGTCCGCCGCTTGTACAGACCAGATGGTAGTGTAGACCACGGTAGCAAGCAGGAAAAGGGAAAACCACCCCTCTTCAAGGTGCAAGTGTATACGAAACGTGGGCCGACGTGGGCGAGCATTATTGCCATTGTTCCCATTGGTTGAATGCTGGTCGGTGATCAGCTTAGATAGTCGTTCAACGGCTGGATCATGCATAGTTTCTTGCATCGTTCTACCTCCGGTATGCGTAACTCGCTTCGTGGCTGCCTTCAAGTGCCTCTGCCAAGAAATCACCGCACTTGATACGCACTACAGGCACACCCGCACCTTCTAACAGAGCCAGGGTATCTTCATCCTGGGGGCTATTATCGAATGAAGCAGCATTCAAACCTACTACGGCTACCTGTACTCCGCGCCGTTGCAGGTGACGAAGGCCTTCATGCCAATCTCGTGAGTTAGAGGGCGTAATGATGATCGCCACTGTATTTCTGCCGAAGTGGAAGGCATCGAGGGCCAGGGCCTCTTTCAATTCGGGACCAGAGCCAGCGGTGACGACTGCCAGCAGTTCAAGCACGCGCTCAACCTGACGATCACCACGGTCGAGCGATAAAAATTCACGCTGTTGTCCATTTACAATCATACCTACTGAGAGGTCATGACGCAAAAGGTAGGTGGCTATAGTTGCCGCTAGAGTGACTCCATACTCCTCGGTTGACTGCTCTTTCTCACCCGCCTGGACGCTAGCATGAAGGTCAAGGAAAACCCAGGCATCCACGGCGGGATCAAGGTCGAATTCCTTGACCATTAACTTATTATTATGTGCGCTGGAACGCCAGTGTATACGGCTGAGAGCATCGCCTGCCATATAGTCGCGGATAGTGGTAGCATTGGTAGTGGTTTGCAAAGCGCGACGAGAGCTACGCCCTCTGCCAGGTAAGCCACCGGTGAAGAGCGCAAAGCTGGTAATAGGCACAACACGTGGCAATACCAGCAGTTCATGAGCAGGAGACAGGAAGATGCGACGCCGGAAGAGGCCAAAGGGATCACCACTGGTCGCTGTTACCGGACCCAATTGAAAACGCCCGCGCTGCCGACAGACGGTACGAGCCTTCCACATAGCTCGTTTGCGTCCACCCATGCTGGCAACGTAGCCCGCACGATGGTTCGGCAAAGTCGAGCCATCGGCGATCTGTACCCACAGTTTGGGCATGACACTAGTATTATCAAGCATGAGCCGCTCTTCAAAGGTCTCACCGACCTGTACACGACCACTGATGATGTTGCGATGAAAGATCAATTTTCGTAAGCTGTACCGCGCCCATAACCATGAGAGGACGAAGAGCGTCACCAAGACATAGGTGAGCTTGTACAGATCGCTCCAACCACTACTAATGGCGAAGAAGAACAGCGCCACGATGAGTACAATTGCTTGCCAGGGTCGCATAGCCTAGCGTCCTTTTCCGCCGCCGACCCATGCATTGGGTACGGGTACGCTTTGCAGTATCTCTTCCAAAACAGCCGTCGAGGTGATCGAGCGTACACGAGCAGCAGGCGTGACAATGATCCGGTGTGCCAGAGTGGGCTTTGCCAGCAGTTTGACATCATCGGGGATGACATAGCCACGCCCACGCACAGCCGCCAGGGCTTGCGAGGTACGGAACAAGGCTAACGAGCCACGTGGGCTTGCTCCCAGATAAACATTGCTGTGGTTGCGAGTCGCGTTGGCAATGCTCACAATATATTCACGAATCGAGGGGTCAACATAGATGTGGCGTATCTGCTGCTGAATATGCACCAGTTCCTCAGCCGTCATAATCTGGACCAGATCATCAAGGGGATGATGATGCTGATGAGTATCAAGAATATTCATTTCATCGCTCGCTTTGGGATAGCCGATGCTAATATTCATCATAAACCGGTCAAGTTGGGCTTCTGGTAGTGGAAAGGTGCCTTCATATTCAATAGGATTTTGAGTTGCCATGACCATAAATGGCTCGGGAAGGCGATACGATACACCATCGACGGTAATCTGGCCCTCTTCCATAGCTTCCAACATGGCCGACTGGGTCTTGGGTGTAGCACGATTAATTTCATCCGCCAGCACAATTTGAGCCATGATGGGACCAGGGCGAAATTCAAAGTTGCCCGTTTTCTGATTATAGATGGAGGTACCGGTGACATCGCTGGGCAAGAGATCAGGGGTAAATTGAATGCGCTTAAATGTGCAACCAATGGAACAGGCAATGGCTTTGGTAAGCACGGTTTTGCCCACACCGGGCACATCTTCGATCAAAACATGCCCACGACAGACCACGGCGATTAGACTAAAGGCAACGGTTTCCCCTTTGCCAACAATTACTTTTTCAACATTGCTGATAACACGCTGTACTGCTGAAGCTAAATCTTGTACTGATTGCATGAATTTTTACTCTCCCCAATTCGTTTTGAGGTCTGCCTACTTTGTGCATACATATGAACATTGATAGTGTACCACGTTCAAGCCAAAGCAGAAAGGGCTATATTTTGCAACTTTGCAAGGGCTCTGTCCAAAAAGTGCAGGAATTGCATATATAACTACGCTGCAAGATGCACTTTGGTCGCAACAATTTCTCGTCTGTACAGGAGTATATGCCCTTTGACTGAAAGAAAGCTGAATGACCTTTCGGGCTGTAGCCCGCCGCAAGCCATGCCGTTTCAACGGCAGTGGGAAGGCGTGTTTCGGCTTCAGCTCTTGAGTATAGTAGTCAAAACGTGCTAGAATCTGAGCATAAGAACGTTTGAGTATCGAATGCGCCCCAACCGAAGACAGGAACAAGCCTTGATGCAAGTACTGATCGCCTCTCGACAGACGTACAATTCCTGTCTTGAGGAACTGATCACGCACTATCAAGAAACAGGCAAGTATCTGCACCTGTATGAGGTGGAGTGTCAAAATATACCTTGTCAATCAGTGCTACATAAATAACTAGCACTACTGGTCAAGAAAGGAGTGACTTTTTATGGCTTTTTCTCTAGGCTCAACCTCAACATTGATTGATTATCTGGTTCCACCACAGCAATCCCGAAGCATTAATCTCCTCAAGGATGGCTTGCTTGTCATTGGCTTTAGCCTGTTTCTTGCTTTGTGTGCACAGCTATCATTTCATCTTTCATTTACTCCTGTTCCAATCACCTTGCAAACCTTGGGAGTGTTACTGACGAGCGCAGCACTTGGTAGTAGACGTGGTGGTCTGGCTATGCTGAGCTATCTTGCCGAAGGAGCACTTGGCTTACCTGTCTTTGCTGGTGGTACCGGGGGATTTATCCACCTTATCGGGTTTACCGGTGGCTATCTCTGGTCATACCCACTTGCCGCATTCGTCACCGGACTCCTCTGCGAACGTCACCTGGATCAGCGGTTTCTTACATCTGCCCTAGCCATGCTCCCTGGCTCACTGATTATCTACCTGATAGGTGTCCCTTGGCTGGCTATTGTTGGGATACCTACGAAACAAGGAATAACCCATAACCTGTATGCCGCATTTCTAGGAGGCATGCTCCCTTTCATACCCGGCGACCTGCTCAAGCTTGTACTTGCTGCTCTACTGCTTCCAATTGCCTGGACACTTGTGCGAGCCGTAAAACCGGGTAGGGGCACAAACCACTAGCCCAGTTTATCAGAGTATGCTATCATAGGGCCATGAACAAGAACGCCAATGAAACACAACAACTACGTGCAAAAGTACGTGGACTAGTACAGGGTGTCGGCTTCCGCTACTTTGTCATCGAGGAAGGTCTGAGGCTAGGTCTGCGTGGTTATGTACGCAATACATCCAGAGGCGATGTAGAGGTAGTGGCGCAAGGGCCACGTCCCGCGCTGGAACGCCTGCTAGCCTTATTATACCGGGGGCCAGCGGCGGCCTCTGTAGATGAAATCGAGACTACATGGCAGCAACCAACGGAGCATTTTAGCGGTTTTAATCTGCGTTGGTAAATGTTTGCAACGAATAAATAAGGGCTGGAATCTGTCCCTGACAAGGGGAGTTTTTGCATTACAACCCAGCCTTCTTAAATACTCAAAAGTGAAAAGGATGTTCGCTATGATTGACCGTGAGACCGTAAAAAATGTAGCCAAACTGGCCCGTTTGGGCATGACCGAAGAAGAAATTGATATCTTTAGCAATCAACTTTCGGTGATTTTGGAGAATATCGCCATTTTACAGCAGGCAGATGTGAGTGGGGTGTCACCAACATCCCATGCCTCACGCCTGACCAATATTATGCGTAGCGATACACCACAGCCATCATATCCACCAGAAGTATTATTAGCCAATGCCCCTGCTCAGGAAGATAACTGTCTCAAGGTGCGTGCTGTGTTGGAGGGAGAATAAGAGAATATGGCCGAATTATATGAATTAACGATTGCCGAAGCCGGAGAACTGTTGCGTTCGAAAAAAATCTCATCAGTTGAACTGACACGCGCCCATCTTGAGCGTATTCGGGCGGTAGAAGATAAAGTCAAAGCCTTTACGCTCATCACCGACGAACTGGCCCTGCAACAAGCCGAGGAGGCTGACCGCCGTATCGCTCGTGGCAAGGCACTTGCGCCCCTGACAGGTATTCCCCTTGCCATCAAAGATGTCATCTGCACAAAGGGCATTACCACCACCTGTGGTTCGCGCATGCTGGAGTACTTCAAGCCACCGTTTGATGCGACGGTCATGGAGCAGCTAAACGCAGCAGGCATAGTAATGGTCGGTAAGACCAACATGGACGAGTTTGCGATGGGCTCATCCACCGAGCATTCGGCGTTCTTCCCAACACATAATCCGTGGGATCTGCAACGTGCCCCCGGTGGCAGCAGTGGCGGTTCGGCGGCAGCAGTGGCAGCGGGTATGGCTATGGGTGCCTATGGCAGCGACACGGGCGGCTCGATTCGCCAACCTGCCTCACTCTGTAATGTGATTGGCCTCAAACCGACATATGGGCGCGTCTCGCGCTTTGGGCTGGTGGCCTTTGCCTCTTCGCTCGATCAAATTGGCCCCTTCGCACGCAGCGCACGCGATGCCGCCTTGATGTTGCAGGCGGTGGCTGGACCCGATCCCCGCGATTCGACCTGCTCTCCCAAACCGGTACCAGACTATAACGCAGCCCTGGATGGCAATATCAAGGGGCTACGGATCGGGGTGCCGCAAGAGTACTGGGTAGAAGGCACACAACCCGGCGTGATCAAGGTGGTGCGCGAGGGTATCGAAAAGTTGCGCCAGATGGGAGCCGAGGTGAGTGAGGTTTCGCTGCCCCATACGAAGTACGGCGTGTCTGCTTACTATATCATTGCTCCGGCTGAGGCCAGTGCCAATCTGGCACGCTACGATGGCGTGAAGTATGGCTATTCCTACCGTGATACCGACGAGATGTGGGAGGCCCTGGAGAAGACCCGCGAGTATGGCTTTGGGCAGGAAGTGAAACGGCGCATCATGCTGGGAACCTATGCCCTCTCATCAGGCTACTACGATGCTTACTACAAGCAAGCCGAGAAGGTACGTTCGCTGATCACGCAAGATTTCGACCGCGCCTTTGGGCAATTCGATGTGCTCGTCAGTCCAGCCTCACCAACAGTCGCCTTCAAGATCGGCGAGATATCCGATCCCTATCAGATGTACCTGCAAGATGTCTTCACCATTCCGGCAAACTTGGCGGGCATCTGTGGCGTCTCCATCCCCGGCGGCTTCAGCGATGGCTTGCCAGTAGGCGTGCAACTTCTGGGCAATGCTTTTGCCGAAGATAAGATTTTGTGCGTGGCCGATGCCTTTGAGCGGGTAACGGACTATCATACTAGGTGGCCAAACCTCTAATGCAATAGGTGATGAGTGACGGTGTGGCGCAATGTACATTGCGCCACACCGTCACTCATCACCTATTGCATCACATTTAAGGAATACACTGATGGGACGTCGTACTCTTGCCATTATTCTCATAATCGCTATTGGTATCGGTCTGACGTCGGTGATTCTAGCCTTTACTCCTCTGCACACTACATTTTTTGCTCAGGCCATGCCCACGGCAACGCCCAAACCAACGCCTACACCGAAACCCACACCCATTCTCACCGTGGTGGGAGAGCCACCAACGCTCAACGTCAAAGCCGCTTACCTGCTTGATACCGATACAGGGCATACGCTGGATGACTTTCATGGCGAGGTTCCCCTGCCCATGGCAAGTACGACCAAGATTATGACGGCAGTCATCGCGCTACAGACAGGCAATCTGGATCAGGTGATCACGGTTCAGCAGGATGCCATTGATGAGGTGATTAATAATGATGGCAGTAGTGCGCAGTTGAAGGTGGGCGATAAGCTGACGTTGCGGGAATTGCTCTATGGACTGCTGTTGCCTTCAGGCGATGACGCGGCCATTGCCATTGCCGATGGGCTGAGCGGCTCGCAAGACAATTTTGTAAATGCGATGAACATTTTTGCCTATCGCCTGCACCTCTTCCAGACACACTATATTAATGCTGATGGCCTCACCTACTACAACGCATCTAACACACCTATCCCCGGACACTATACAACAGCCTATGACCTTGAGCGGCTGGCACAATATGCCATGAAGATCCCCCTGTTTGCTCAAATTGTGAAGACACCTCAATACTTGCTTCCCGCCAGCGGCGATCATCACGCCTATAGGTGGATTACTACCAATGCCCTCCTCTCCTCTACCAATCTTGGTGATGCCCCCACCGTCCAGCCCTATACGGGGACGACTGGTATCAAAACCGGCTATACACTTGAAGCTAGCGGCTGTTTAGTCTTCTCGGCCACCCGCAACAATCATCATCTCGTAGGCGTGGTGCTCGGTAGTCCCAGCTATACCCAACGCTTCCTCGATGCCACAACGCTGCTCAACTGGGGATTTGGGCTGCCTTTGAGGATACCGTCAAGCTGATACACAATTTCGGGAATATATGTTTTCGTACTCATTGCATTTTACTTTCCCTCAAGACGGTATATCAATTCTCTTTGTTTTCCAGGTCTTTCACCATTCCCATATCCTGTTTCCAATTGCGAAAGGTTTGGAGGAGTTCCTGTTTTGTGGCAGGAAAGACTGGCTCCGCTGCCAGTTGGTGCAACATGCCAATCGTGAACTGCATCTGTTCCAGATAGGTTTCACAGCTAGGGCACTCTGCAAGATGCTCATCAAACCGCTTACGCATCTCTGGAAGCAGAGCATGTTCTAGATAGGCAGTGACCAGTTTCACGACCTCTTTACAAGTGAGCTCATCGTTGCTCGTCATATCATCCTCCCTTATCAAGGCAATCCTAAGAGTACACTCATCTCTCCATTGCTGGTGCGACCTCTAGATAGACCTTGATAGCGTCCTTATCCTCACTTTATCGTCTTATCGCACGTCGATTTGTTACAGTAAGATGGAAAGTGAGCGAGAGAAATAAGCCAAGTGTAATGCCGCCTCATTGCCACTGCGCAGTTGCTCAATGAAAAGGAACTCATCAGCCGTAAGCCTAACATGAGAGCCAACGACTGGTTGTGAGATTTCAGTTCTGTCAATGAGGTGTTCGGAAGGAGAAATGGGTGTACGGAAAAAATGATCTAACAGGATTAAAGAAACGTACGGTATTATGACAACGCATTGGTGCGTGAGCAGGGGGGGTTCGTTCCAGTGACTGCATACCCATTAAAAACGAGACGGGGGTTCCTCCCGTACGACTAACAGCCGGTGTATACCCATTGTGTTTTTGATGAGCATCTGTATGATCTGTGCGAAGTTCCTGTTCTGTCGTTGAGAGCCTGTCTGCGACAAGCTACATGAGATTATGTAGCTGGAGGAGATCACAACAGGTTCCCCTCACTTAGAGCACGAGAAAGGAGTTGCTCATGGCAGACCATTTGGATGCCCCAGGTCTTATGTCTCCTAATGGGAATGCGAAGACCGATATCACCGATATCTACGCCTTCCAGAAGCCAGGAGACGATGACAAGTCAATACTGATTCTGAATGTGAATCCACTAGCTCCCACACTCGCGACCGAATTCGAGAGCAACGGTCTGTATCAACTGAAGATTGATACAGATGCAGATGCGCTCGCCGAAGTCGCGTTTCGTATTGAGTTCACGCCTGTCGTGAATGGGCAGCAGTGGGCAACGGTTCGCCGGGCCGTTGGGGGAGATGCGGATGATGATGAAAACAGTGGAGAGATTATTATTAAGCATGCCCTCGTGTCTTTCGGTAGCCAGGCTCATGTCACTGAGTCCGGTCCCTACAAGTTCTTTGCCGGAATCCGTAGTGACCCCTTCTTCTTTGACTTGATCGGGTTTCTGCATAACTTCCAATTTACGGGGAGCGATTTCTTCATTGACAAGAACGTGTTTGGCATTGTTCTGGAGGTTCCCAACCAAGCACTTGGCGAGAGCTCCAATATCGGCATTTGGGCGCGGACCCTCCTTTCCACCGCAGATGCTGATGGCGATGCGAACGACTATGTCGTTGACGACCGTATGGGTCGCCCGGCGATCAACACTGTGTTCAACCACGGAGATGCCAAGAACCTATTCAACTCAATTAATCCTCCTAAGGACCGGGAGCTCTTTGAGAGCAGTTTTATCGCAACGTTGGAGTCCTTTGGCTACAGCGCGGACCAGGCAGATGCTATTGCTGATATTCTGCTCCCGGATATTCTGACGTACAATTACAACAGCAGCGCTGGCTACCTCAACGGTCGCAAACTGACGGATGATGTCATCGACATCTCACTCAAACTTGTGACCAATGGAAAGGTAACCACTGATGGAGTGGGACCACACACCGATTACCTGGATCACTTCCCCTATCTGGGGCAAGCGCACTAAGGAGGTACTATTGATGAACAAGCTCAATCGCCGTAAATTTTTGGCACTGGCCGGTGTAAGTTCCGCCGCTGTCACAACGGGCGGCGCGATCTCCTTGGTTAAGTTGGGTCAGACACAAGGGGAAACGCTGGCATTCCGCGCAGTAGCAGGGCTGCCATCGCGGTTACTGCCAGCCTATGCTTCCTACGTCATTGAGGGGCATGTAAACCTCGCTTCCCGCTCAGGAGTGGTGACGCAGACACTCTATGCAGGTGCGCCTGAAGGGATGAGCAAAATTGCTTTTCCCGGACAGTCTCGTATTGTTCGCATCACCGATGCCCAGGATCTCGGTGGTACCTTCCGCATCTTAGGCACGATTGATGACCGCTCTCAACTGCAGCGCGGAGAAAGTTCGACCTTCGACATCTTGCTTAATCCCTCTCAGCGTATTGCCAAGACCAACTTCTTCGGTTCTGAGCTGGTGCTACAACTGGAAGGGTAAACGATTGAATCCTCGTCTTCTTACTGCAATCAGGTAGAGCAGGGTGTTTCCTTGCAGACTTGTAGATTAGCGCGTATCAAAGATGGAATGGGTATAGACCGGCAATAACAAGGGAGGAGACTTCCAGCCCATCTTTGATACCTCTTGCCAGGGAAGTCTAAGGCAATGAAAGATGTACCAACATGAAAGGTGGGACATACCCGTGTGTGATGAAGAACATCTCGCTTCTAAGCTAAAACGCAACAGCGGAGAAGAACTCACAGTGAACCTGAAACGTGATATAGAATCATTCTTCGCACAAAAGTATGGGACTTCATCCTGCCACTTTCAGCTTCTTTTCCCGCAGGGAGATGACATGGCAAAGGTTGATTTCACCGTAAGCCGTGACAGGGATTTTACCCGCCGCTATGTCGGAAGTGCAGGCTATGTTGACGGTCACTTATCCTTGGGAAGGGTTATCAGGCTCATGTAGTACATGAGTTCCTTTTCAGTTTACCCTCTAAAGGCAGTGTCTCTCGTAAGAGTAGCATAGGCGCTGCCTATTTTTTATGACAAATTTTATGTATTGGCGTTTAAATTCGGCTCAAGCGACCTGTAGATTGGGCTTAGACTACACGGGTGAGTGTCACATTTTTGCACATGGTAGAGGCGGCATTTATGACGCCAGTCAGCCTCTCGTGAACATGTTTGATGGCTGGCTGACTGGCGTCATAAATGCCGCCTCTACCATCTCTTTTCAATTCTCGCAAAAATATGACGCTCACCCAGACCACACCCTTGACTTTTCTTCCTCTTCACAGTATAGTTGTGATAAGCAGTTTTATGACTAAATCATCTTAAATGGTCATTTGTCTTATTACAAAGGAGAAAGACGTTTGGCACAGCAGAGTCAGGGAGTGAGTACACCAGCGCAGGAAGTTTCCAGGCGTGAAGCGCGGGCACAGCGTATTCTGGATGCGGCCTCCTCGTTGATCCTGCGCTGGGGTTTCCAGAAAACTACCCTCGATGATGTCTCCAGGCAGGCAGGAGTCGCGAAGGGCACTATGTATCTGCACTGGAAAACGCGAGAAGAGCTGTTCAGGGCGCTCATAAGACGTGAAAAGCTGGAGTTGGCAGAGGAGATCAAGCAGCGCATCCAGGACGATCCCGCGGGTTCAACGCTGCGGGGGATACTCAAACACTCAGCACTTGCGCTGATGAAACGCCCGTTGATGAAGGCGGTACTCCTGAGCGATATGGAGGTGCTTGGGAAGTTGGCGCACGGCGAGCAGAGCAGTGCTGCCCACGCGGAGAAGCTGATGGGCTTCAAAATCTACCTCGAATTTCTGCGCGAGTATGGTCTGGTGCGTACTGATCTCAGCCTGCGAGCGCAAGTGTACATGTTTAGTGCCATTTTTATGGGATTTTTCCTCGTTGCGCCGTTGATGCCGGACGAATTCACTCTTTCTGATGAGGAGCTTGCCGATCTGATGGCCGAGACGGTGCATTGTACACTTGAGGCTGGCTGCTCTGTACAAGATGATGCATTACAAGCGGCTTCTCACACTTTTATGCAGTACCTCAATCGTGCTATAGCAGTTGCGCACGAGCAGTTTCAGCAAGAATTAGAATAAATGTGATCCTTCAGGAGAGGAGAATTTGAAATGAGGGTTGAACAAGATATCCCTCTCGTATTGGCTCTGGATGATGCCTCCACGACATTGGAGCAGGTGGGAGGAAAAGGGGCTTCGTTGGCACGCTTGGCAGCGGCTGGCCTGCCTGTGCCCCCTGGTTTTCACATCACCACGACAGCCTATCGCCGTTTTGTAGAGGAGAATGGGCTGCAAGAGCAGATTCTGGCGGCTGTCAGTGCTGATGATCCGGCTCAGCTCGAAGAGGCATCCAGGCGGATTGGACAGCTCTTCGCGAATGGCGTGGTGCCGGATGATATTGCTGGGGCGATTCGACGGACGTATGCTGAACTTGGCGGGGGTGACTTGTCCGTCGCGGTGCGTTCCTCTGCTACTGCTGAAGACCTGCCGGAGATGTCGTTTGCCGGTCAGCAGGAGACGTATCTGAACATACGCGGCGAAGCCGGGGTGCTGGATTCCGTCAAGAGCTGCTGGGCTTCGCTGTGGACGGCGCGGGCGATTGGCTACCGGGCACGGCATGGTATCGCACAAGAGGGTGTGAGTCTGGCGGTGGTGGTGCAGGAACTGGTACCTGCCGATGCCGCAGGTATTCTCTTCACCGCGAATCCGTTGACAGGTGTACGCGATCAGGTGATGATCAATGCAGCGTGGGGCCTGGGTGAGGCGATTGTGGGAGGGTTAGTCACGCCCGATACGATGGTGGTTGATAAGGGGAGCGGGACCATTGCCAAAGAGGAGATCACTGAGAAGAAGAACATGACGGTGCGCACCCCCGAAGGAACACACGAGGAGCCGGTCCCTGTCGACAAGCGCACGGCAGCTGTACTCACGGCTGAGCAAGCGGCTGAACTGGCACGCATCGGTACACGCATCGAGCAACTGTATGGTCAGCCGATGGATATTGAGTGGGCGATGAAGGATGGCCGCTTCTTCATCGTACAGGCCCGCCCGATTACCACCTTGCGCAGCAACAATGCGGCGACCGAGGAGTGGAACGACAGTCTGACCGGCGACTATCTGTGGACGAACGGGAACCTGGGCGAAGCTGTGCCCGACGTGATGACGCCCTGTACCTGGTCGCTCGTCCAGATGTTCATGTCCGAGGCTATGGCGCCGAGCTTCATGCTTGGCTATCAGCCGATGGGCAACATCGGCGGGCGGTTTTACATGAACCTGAGCCTGTCTGCGAGCCAAGGTGCCGCGATCGGCATGGGCCGAAAATGGTTCACCGAGCTCATTGAGCAGGTCTTCGGGCGGATCCCCGACGACTTGGAGATTCCACCGATCCCGCTCTCACGTTGGAGCTTGCTGCGAGCGTTGGTGCCCATCGCGGTGCGCCTCCAACTGCGTGTGCGTGCCAATGTGAAGCGGTTGCCCGCATTCCTCGCAGCGGCACCAGCTCGCTGCGAGGGGCTACGCGCCCAGATCCAGGCCACGTCTAGCCCTGGGGACTTGATCGAACTGTGGCACACCGACCTAGAGCCGTTCTTCCGCGACTGCTGCCGTATGCTGGAGGCCAGCACCCGACGGGAAGGAGGGGCACTACTCACGGTTCGGCACGCTCTGTGCAAGCTGGTGGGCGAGGCCGACGCCAACGAGCTGCTCTCGGGGCTGAGCACAGGCGCGAACCATCTGGCGAGCCTCGGGCCACTGCTGGGGCTCGCGCAGTTGGCTCGCGGAGAGATCGACCGCGCAACTTTTGCGCAGCAGTACGGCCATCGCAGCCCCCACGAGTTCGAGGTCTCTCTCCCGCGCCCGGCAGAGGACCCGGACTGGATCGACCGGGAGCAGGCTGGTCTGCACGAGGCCCCGGTGGACGTAAATACGCTGCTTGCTCGCCAGAAGGAGGCGCAGTCAGCCGCGTGGAAGCGGTTCCAGCAGCGTTACCCGCGCAAGGTAGAGGCGATGCGACGTCGGATCGACAAGGCGGCGGCGGTGTTCCGCGGTCGCGAGGAGGCACGTTCGGAGGTGATACGCGTCTTCTGGGTGCTGCGCACGTTTGTCCTGCGTGCAGGTGAGCTTACCAGACTGAATGATGCGCTGTTCTTTCTGTCGATCGATGAGATCCTGACCGTTCTTGGCGGCGATGAGACAGCCCTGGCGTGTATCCCGGCCCGACGTGTACTCTATGAGCGCTATCGTGCATTGCCGCCGTACCCGGTGCTGATTCGTGGGCACTTCGACCCATTCCAGTGGGCGGCGGACCCGCAGCGGCGCAGCGACGTGTTCGATGCGAGTGGTGATACCCGCGTGCCCCTAAGCTCCACAGTCACTGGCTTCCCGGGGGCGGAGGGCGTCGTCGAGGGTTGGGCGCGAGTGATCCCGACTTTTGACGAGGGCGACCAGCTGCAGGTCGGTGAGATTCTGGTAACGAGCGTGACCAACGTCGGTTGGACGCCACTGTTCCCGCGTGCGGCCGCGGTCGTGACCGATGTCGGTGCGCCGCTGTCGCATGCAGCAATCGTTGCACGAGAACTCGGCATCCCCGCCGTGGTGGGCTGTGGCAATGCGACAATGTGCCTACACACCGGCGATTGGGTGAGGGTCAACGGTAAGAAGGGCATAGTGGAGGTGCTGAGGTCGGTATCCAGTTAATGAGGGGAGCCTGAGATGGCTCTCAGGGGTAGGTTTTTGGGGAGTGGAGACGCCACCTCGCGTAGGGGCGGGTGTGGCGCGGATGTGGGGGGTGGGCCCTTGTGGCCGCCCGCGGGGGGAAGGGCCCACTCTCCACCAGGCACGGCGGGCAGCCACAAGGGCCCCAACCCCGCTCAGCCCCGCTCCTGCCCCTACGCGAGAGTGCATATTCGTTCCCAAAAAACCTCCCTGTGTAAGCCCAAATGGAGCTGACGAAGAAGATATGGGGCAACTGATCAACCGCCAGCGGCCAGTGATCGAATGCGCTCCACATTGACCTCTTCCAACGTCCTCACCATCAACTCCGCCTTGCGTAGGCCCGGCAGATCGCGATCTCCGGCCACGGCAATACAGCGCATCCCTGCTGCGTGAGCGGCCTCAACACCGGCTACCGCATCCTCAATAACCAGACTACGCTCAGGAGGCACGTTCAAGGCCCTGGCCGCTGCCAGGAAGGTATCGGGGGCAGGTTTGCCGCGTGGCACGGTTTCGCCTGATACCAGTACCGAGAGATAACGTTTTAAGCCGAGTACCTCGCTGATCAGCTCAATATTCTCAATCGGTGTGGAAGAGGCCAGGGCTTGAGCAAAACCTCCTGCATGCAGTCCGCTCATTAATTCCATCGCCCCTGGCAGAGGTGCCGCACTCTCGCGAACCAGTTCACGGAAATAGGCTTCTTTGCGGTCTGCCAGCGTCTTGGCCTGCTCGGCTGATAGTGATCCCCACAAAGTGGCAAAGATATCATCGTTGCGTTTGCCAAAGGTTGCCCAGAAATCTTCATCGGTCATTTTAACATCTTCCTCAAGGGCCAGACGCTTCCAGGCGAGACGGTGGTCATTGGCACTATCGATGATCACCCCATCTAAATCCCAGATGACTGCTTGTATGGTATTTGACATAAAGTAAGAAACTCCTCTGTGTTTTTTTCATCATATCATATGAGCTGGGTGGGCGTGGGATTTTGGCGAAGCATGATGACCGCAAGGGTCATCACTACTATAATACGCCTTTTGCTCGTACTTCGCGTATAGTAGTGATGACCCTTGCGGTCATCATGCTCATCACACTCTGAAAAATATGAACCTCACCCATATAAACTTTGAGAGTAGACGCCTTCTGTCACCCATGCTACAATGGGTGGCGGAAACGGAGGAATTTTATGAGTTCTCGTAGATATTTCAATGAAGAGCTAGAAACACTTTCCAAAGCTAAACTGCAAGCGTTGCAATTGCGGAGGCTCCAGGCTATCGTAGAACGTGCCTACACCCAGAACATATTCTATCGTAAGCTCTATGATGAAGCTGGCGTCAAGCCGAGCGATATTCGCACTCTTGAAGATATGCAAAAGCTGCCATTTCTGGAAAAGAAGACCGTGCGAGCAGCCTACCCTTATGGTATGGCACTGGTGCAACCAGGAGGCCAAGGTGGTGCCTTAGAGGTGCATGCCACCAGTGGAACCACGGGTAAGAGTGTGCCCGTTTTCGCTACGAAGAAAGATATTGAGTACTGGGCTGAGCTAAATGCGCGTGAACTGTGGATGACAGGGATGCGCCCCGGTGATATTTTGATGAACTGTTACGGCTTCGGTCTGGCAACGGGCGGCTTTGGTTTCCACTACGGTGCTATGCTCATGGATGTGATGGCCATTCCTATGGGATCGGATGCTCGCCAGTATGAGCGCATGCTTGATTTTATTGTTGACTTTGGTGTAACCGCTATCTGTATGACCCCCTCAGTTGGCCTCTATGTCGGCGGCAAAGCGCGTGAACGAGGCATCAATTTGGCGCGGAACCCTGGCCGTGGGAGACGCGCCTGAAGCTGGAAGAACTATTCAATATCACAGCCTACGATGAGTTTGGCATGACCGAATTTCTCGGGCCGGGCATGACCTGTGAGTGTGAAGCCCGCAATGGTATGCACGCCTGGGCTGACGCCTTCTTCGTCGAGTGCATCGACCCTGAAACCGGCGCATGGGTCGAGGAAGGGAAAGATGGTGAACTGGTCTGGTCATGGCTAACCGCCGATGGTACTGCTATGCTGCGCTATCGTAGCCGCGACCTCTCGCGCCTATGGTGGGAAGAACGTTGTAGCTGTGGACGCACACACCCTAAAATCGCTGCCATTAAAGGCCGTAGCGACGATGCGGTCTCCATTCGTGGCCTGATCGTCTTCCCCAGCCAGATTGAAGCTGCCCTCGTCAAATTCTCCGAAACAGGCTCAAACTTCCGTATCATTGTAGACAAACGCGATGGCTTGGATACCTTTGATCTCAAAGTCGAAGTAAAGGATGTTACCCTCTTACAAAATGGAGAACGAGTACATATGCTGTGTCACAAAATGGCTGAGTCCGTCAAAGCTGTAACCGGTAATTATCCTCGAGTTGAGCTTGTACCTCCTGATAGCCTACCACGAGCTAGCGGCGGCGAGTCGAAGACGGCTAGTGCGCGTGTTGAAGATCGGAGGCAAAATAAAGCATAAAGCACACGAGAAGGCCCTTTGCGCCATGGTGCAAAGGGCCTTCTCGTGTGCTTTATGCTTTTATTATCCCATTCATCACCAGAACGATCACTAAGGCACCTAACCCATTATTAATAGTATGCAGGATAATACCAGGCCAGATAGAGCCACTGCGCCAGCGCAGGAAGGCGAGAGCTAACCCGATGATGAAGAGAACTGGAAATGAGCCAGGATCACCGTGCGCTATACCGAAAAGCAGGGCACTCAGCACTATTGCCACGGGAAGGGATATGCTGCGCAGTAGCCCCATAAAAACAAAGCTACGGAAGAAGAGTTCTTCACAAAAAGGAGCGACGAAGACGGCAGCAAGAAGCGTGGCATAGGTGCTGAGCGGAGCCTGTTTGCTATGGGCCAGGATAAACTGATCATTAGTCTGAATATTCAGATGCAGGACTGTAGTCACATATTGATAGAGATTATCAACTGCGATAATAGCGAAAACGAAAAAGAAGAGCCATGTTACTGCTCTCCCTGCGTTGAAGTTGCGAAAACCCAGAGTCTGCCAAGCACGTCGCCAGTGGGAAGTCACTGAGCGAAAGGCGTGGTTGGCAAAATAAAGCGGTGCGATCACGAAGGCACCTTCAATGACGATGGACAAGAGAAAGACAATAATAGCATTGGTCGCATCTGTTGATGGTGGAAGAGGGGTATTCGATAGCGTGGTGGAGCTGCTGATACTGTTGGTAGCGAGTATGAAAAGTATCCATGGGACAAGTGTGGCAACGAGACCCAGAGCAGTTTGTGAAGTTGTCCATGGCACTTCTTCTACGTTTTTTTCGATCAAGGCAGCCTCCGATATTTGCGTAATCATGAAAGTTAACAAAATACTTACGGTCGTGGTAGAGGCGGCATTCATGACGCCAGTCCCCTTCACAGGCGGACTGGCGTCATGAATGCCGCCTCTACCACCATGGACCCATAGCCGGATTAATTTGTTAACTCTCATCATTATACCATAGAACGCTTTCGTTGTCTGTGATGTATTCACGCCTAGTTTTGGTGAGGTCTTGTGGTATACTACTGACAATAGTTTGTTCTCAGTAAAGTCAGATATATTAGGAAGGATGCTTGTTTGTCAAGCACAATAGAAACCAATCCAGCTGAAAATTCTAACTGGCGTAGACATAAAAATGCCTGCCCATTTTACCGTGAACGATGGTTCCCTGGTAATGATGTGCGGGCAGGTGAGCCGATGTATCAAGTCTTCTGTCTAAAGGGTACGCCCCCTGTAACGCTAGAAGAACAGGAAAAGTGTTTTCGTAGCAAGACATGTTGTTGGCGTCTGGCAGAAAAACAACAATCGACTAAGCAAGGTCCCTCTCACGCGGAAGCACCACTGCCTAGCTCCTAACTGAGCATTAAGAAGCTGGTAGTCACAACGCAACCACTGGCCTGTCTCTCTTCTCCGAAATTCCCTTCGCTACTACTCGTAGACCCACTGTTGTGTTGCCAGTGTGTATTCGACTAGCTCTTCTGACTTGAAGAAGAGGTTGATCTCCTGCACAGCCGTCTCCGGGCCATCAGAGCCGTGAATAATGTTGAAGCCGATTTCCAGGCCATAGTCACCACGGATGGTGCCTGGAACGGCTTCAGCCGCATTGGTGGCACCCATAGTGGTACGCACCACACTAATAGCTTTGGGGCCTTCCACAACACCGACAACGACCGGGCCGGAGGTAATGTGTTTAACCAGCCCAGCATAGAAGGGTTTGCCCTTGTGAACGCCATAGTGCTGTTCGGCCAGTTCAGGGGTAATCTGTATCAATTTGAGGCCCACGAGCTTGAAACCACGCTGCTCAAAGCGACTTACAACGTTGCCAATCAGTCCGCGCTGTACGCCTTCGGGTTTCACGATGATGAGTGTACGTTCCATAGAGTTGTTTTCAGCTCCTTACATGTTAGTAACTTGCTACCAGTTGTAGAATTTGTTGACAAGCTTTTTTCATTTCGAGGCGAACGCGACCGAGATTGCTGGCCGCTTGAGTTGTGACAACCAAAATAAGGTCGCCTACCTCTTCGAGTTGTATGATATTGTTGTGGGTTTCAATGATGAGATGGCGCATGCTACCACTTTTCATCTGGCTGATGAAACTACTCATAGAGCCAAAAGCTGCTGCCGCCATAGCTCCAATGACCTCCTCATCCTCGCTATGCAAGGTGCCGGTCACAATCAAGCCATCTTTGCCCACAAGAACCGCGCCCACTACATTATTCAGATCGGTTAGTCGTTGTAGAATAGTTTCCACAAGTGTTTACTCCTTTAACTGCTTAACCTTTGGCTTTTTTTGCCATTGTCAGTGCCTTATTATAGGCTTCCATCGCCTGGAGATACTCACCTTGACGCATATAAGCATCTCCCAAGACGCGATATCCTGGCGAATACTTGGGAGCTAACTTGAGTAAGGCACGCATATTACTGATCACTTCACTTAGCAGTTCAGGAGCATGGCGGATGATCATGCGATACTCTTGCATGGCGTCGTCATAGGCACCGGCCAGTTGATACTGGTAGCCCTTCAGTAAACGATCCTTGTAGCTCAACTGCCCTTCAGAGGCTTTGCTGCCGCTTGAACGATTCCCATTGCCTGCCTGCGCTTTTGCAGGAGCTTGACCTTGAGAGGTTGTTGGACGCTGTTGTATGGTTTGCAAGCGCACAGCGGGGCGTTTCATGGTTGTCTCTAGTTCAGTATCCATGGCTGTCGTAGATTGTGCTGTTGGCTGAGCGGGCACAGCAGGTGGAGGGGCCGGAGCATGAAAGGCCGGGCTTGGTGCAGTGCTGGAAACGAGGCTGGAGAATGCCTCTGTGCCGACCGGCTCAGGTTTGGCTTTCGGCTGAGGAGAGGGTGCAGGGCGGGAAACATAATTCGATAGGGCCTCCAGGTGAGAAACTGGTACAGGTGGAGCGTTCTGCGGCTTGCTTGTTACCTGTGAGGGAGCTGTTGACGGTTGTGAAATAGAGGGAGAAGTAGCAGGCCACAATGGCTCTGCCACAGACTCATGCTGCGTAATTTCTGGGGCAGTTCCCTGGACAGAGTGTGGCTGGCTCGTTGGTTGCTCCTGCCGCACGGGTTGGGCTGCATAGTTGCCAAATTGGGCCACGGCAGACGAGGTGTCTGGCTCTGACCTATTATTTTGTGTAATGGAAGAAAGTGCGCCTCGTTCGAGTGGCATGAAACCTTGTGATTGCAAATCTTGTTCGAGTTCTTCCAGTGTTGTCAGCATATTCTGGTCTGACTGAGTAAGTCTGTGAACAGCGTGATCAAGCCAATGGTTAAACGATGCTGGTCGTGCTGGCTGTTCAGGTGGCTCAGGTGCTACTTGTGGTGTGGTGGAGACTGATGTTGATGCAAGTTCATCAACTGCTGCCGCATCTATGCGGGTTGTAGCTACTTCAAGCTCAAGGGGTGTCGACGCGGCTGTTATTTCAGGCAATGACGGCTCATCTGAGGAGGCTTCGGAGGTGGGTGGCTCAGATGTAAGAGATAAGGTCCAGTCAAGCATAGCTTCTTCGTCAGTAAAAGATGCTGTGGGTGCATCCACATCCGCTTCATATGCTGATAGCGTCTGTGCTTCGTCAGTAGTGGTCGGTTGTGCTGATGGCAATGCTTGTGGTGGCGTTTCCACATCCTCTTCCTCGGATGAGAAGGGGCTATCCATGGCTGTTGCTCCCAGCGATTTAAGCCATTCCGGCCCAAAGAAAAAAGGTTCATCTTCGCCTGATGAAGGCTGAGGAGACGTCTGTGCGGCTGACTCTATTTCGGGCTCTACTAGTTCACGTGTAATGCGTGTGGTTGATGGAACGGCTGGTGTAGAGCCTTGTTGAGGCAAGCTACCACTTGGTTGACGGCGCTCACTGTTGGTAAGCATATCGAGCCATGTAGGCAGAACTGGCTGGTTTCCTGCTTTTTCCCCAGTTTGCCAGGGAGTGTCCGCAGTTTCCTGCTTTGAAGCAGGCATGGCAGGCCAGCCATCGACATATGGTTCAGTAAACGTATCCAGAGAGTGCGATGGCTGCTCTTGCTCATTGTCCTCCTGATCTTGTGGATGCGCTGCTGTACTATCCTGATGAGTATCTTGGGGCATGTGCCAGACTTCTTGTGGTGGTGGTGCCTCTTCTACTTCCCTATCTAGCGTGTTCCATAAGCCGAGATCTGAGGGAGCTTGGCTGGAAGATGCCTCCTCATCCTGACCAAAGATACCCCATGAGCTAAAATCTGTTTGAGAGTGTAGCGACTGATCTCTATGGGTTGCCTCTACGTGGGCTGGTGGTTGCCCCTGATCAAAGGTACTCCAGATGTCATGTTCTGCTCTCCCATTGGATGGGGGTGTTGGCTGAACAGGGGCTTCTGGCTCAGGTAATTGTTCTGGTGGGTTGAGGGTATTCCATGTATCAAAAGCTGAAGATAAGTGCAAATCGCTGGCTGGAGCCTGTTCTGCACGAAGTTCCTCTCTTGGCGGCGTGGAACGATCTTGTTGAGCAACTTCGTTCCATCGTTCAGGTGCGGCAGAACTATTATTGCCCCAAGCCGCAAAGGGCGAGGCGTCGTGCATCGTTTGATAGTCTTGTTGAGGCTCGATAATGTTGTCGAGACTGCTCCAGCGTGAAAGCGGATCTGAGAGTGTGGAAGCAAGAGAGGTACTATTGGTGCCTGTAGTTGTACTTGGTTGTGACGCTGCTGTCCCGTGATCGGTAGAGTGCCCACCAGTTGTTGCGGGCAGCACAGCGGGGGCTTTTTTCAGCAAGGCAAGGAAAGGGTCTTTAGGATGGTTGACTATAAAGTCGCTGAACAGTTCTTGGGCCATAATTAAGTCGGGATCTAAGTCAGCTGCTCGTTGTATAAGCTCTTGTGATTGCAGGGCATTTTGGGTGAAGGTCACATGGGCTAATAGCAGTAGAGCCTTTAAGCAACCAGGAACATCTTTGAGGATTTCGGTGGCTAGTTGTTCGACACGATCGTAACTGCCCTCACGCCAATATGCCTCAAGCAGTCCTGTACGGGCATCGAGGCGATCAGGTGTCATAGTAAGCACAGTTTCCCACTCTTGAATAGCCTGTGAAAGGAGATCGCCACGCATGTAGAGGCGTGCCAATCCGGCACGTGAGAAGATGAAACCTTGTTGCCCAACTTTGGCACTCAACTGGTTAAATTCCTGGCGGATCTGGCTATTACCACGACTCAGTTCATATGCCTGCTGATAGCAGTCCAAGGCTGTATCGTATTCTGCCTTGCGCTCACTGACTAAGGCACGAGAACAGTAGACGATCACATTTTCTGGATCATTAGTGAGAACCCAATCAAATGTATGTTGTGCCTCATCCAAATAACCTTGCGCCAGATAGACCTCGCCTAAGAGGCGTTGGGCCTCGACCAATTCGGGAAAGTGAGTGAGGATGTGCTGGCAGTTGGTAAGCGCATTCCCGATCTCACCTGTGTTGATCGCATCCTCGGTTGTTTGCAAATAGTCGCGAAGGGTTGTTTGTGCCATAGTCTGGTCTCCTTCTTCTACTTTACGCACCTTTCAACAGCGAAGCAAAACGCTTCGCCTGATCAGCGTTATCTGGACCAATGATAGCCAGACGACGCCATTGGGGGGCAAAGCAGAACTGTGCCACTCGTTGAATATCCTGTGAGGTAACTGCATCAATATGTGCAAGTATCTCATCAACGTCCATAATTTGATTGCGCAAGCTTTCCTGACCTGCCAGCCAGGAGGCGACCTGATGTGTTCCCTCTAACCCCAGGAGAACACCGCCGCGTACATACGCCTTGATACGCTGTAATTCGTCTGCTGGTACTCCTGTCTCGCACAATCTATTAAGTTCATGAACGATTGCCTGGATAGCTGGTTCAGCTTGTGCAGGGTCTACGCCTGCACTAATGACCAGACTGCCAGTCTCGTGGTAGCTATTAAAGTAGCTACCAATATCATAGGCTAATCCCTGCTCTTCGCGAATACTCTGGAAGAGACGAGAACTCATGCCATCGCCTAAAAGAGCATTGATCAAAAGAATTGTATAATAGTCAGGAGAGGTATAAGCTGTACCGAGGGTTGCCAAGCAGATATTTGTTTGTTCGGTTTCTTTCCTAATCATGGCGATCGGCAGGGTATCGCGGGGTGGTAGGCTCTCCTGCCAGTGGGGCTGTTCCCGTGCTATCCAATCGCCAAAGAGATGTTCTGTTTGTTCAATCACCTGAGCATGCTCGATATTGCCAGCTACACTGATAATCAATGAGCCGGGGTGGTAGTGTGTTTCCAGATAGTCAAGCATGTGCTCGCGTTGTATCTGAGCAACAGTCTCCTCGAAACCTGCATCGTCACGACCTAGCGGCAGGTTGGGCCACATAACTTCATCAATGAGTAAATTGGCCCATTCTTGCGGATCATCACGGGTCGCGCTTAGCTCCTCAAGAATGACGCTGCGTTCCTTTTCGATCTCCGTCCCGTCAAAAAGGGGGCGTCGTATCATATCGGCCAGCACATCCATAACTACGGATAATTGGTCGGCGGGAACACGAGCGGTGTAGCTGGTGATTTCTTTGCTGGTACTGCCATTAAAAACGCCTCCCACGCCTTCGATAGTCTCAGAGATCAAGCGAGCCGTCGGATAGTGCTGCGAGCCTTTGAAGAGCATATGTTCAATAAAATGGGAGATGCCTGCGAGATTACGTGGCTCGTAACGAGAACCAACGGTGAAAAAAATGGCCATACTCGCGGAACGCATACTAGGCATGGAAGCAGTGAGTAAGCGTAGACCGTTATGTAGCGTTGTGCGCTTGTAATTCATCCAACTACTTTTATGGAGCTTCCTCTCTCACGAGAAGAGCCCCACTTCTCCTTGTTTTCAGGTCAAGACTAGAGCATGTGTAGGTTTCGCTTCCTGACAGCAAGGTCAGGCTTTTTAGGCCGTAAAAATAACAACAATATAGACTATTCCAACGTATATCGGCACTATTATAGACGGTTTTGTGAAGCATCGCAACAAAATGAAAAAAGCATAGGGGAAACAATAGCCAATTTGGGTACTGTTGCGCTTAGCAAGAGAACCACGAGGGGTCGCTCCTCCATTTATCGTCTGCCATCATAGTGCTGAAATGTGAGTACGACCCTTGTGGTCATCGACTGGTGATAGTTATGGAGGGGTGGAGACTTCTCTAAAAGAGGCCAATGTCTTTACCGAGTTCCCCTAACTCACCGAGCATACCTTCATCGCGCTGGTGGTGATGTCTTTCGCGACCGTAGCCCATATCCCCTTCGACACGCTCCTCAACGTTGCCTTCGACACCATGAAGGAGCATTTCACCGCCGAGAACCGCAGCAGCACCACCGAGTGCGCCCATAGCATACTTCCCGCCGCTTCCCTGCATAAAGCCACCGAGACCTCCCTGTTGTTGGCCCTGTGGAGGCATATTGGCTGGCGTGGGAACGACTCCAGCAAGGCTGGTATGACAGCTGGGGCAGTTGGGCGTTCCCATTGGGGACATCGCCATACATACGGGACAGCGCAAGACCATCGGTTGTTGCCCCATCATCTGTCCTTGCTGCGGATATTGGGGTTGTCCATATGGTTGCGGATATTGCTGCTGTGGGTACTGTGGTTGACCATATTGCTGTTGCGGATACTGTGGTTGTGGCTGGCTATAAGGTTGTTGGCTATACTGTGATGGCGGAGCAGTATAGTTTGGTTGCTCATACTGAGATTGTGTTTGATACGGTTGCTGCGGTTGTGGTACTTGTGGATGTTGTCCCGACTGGATGAAACTGGCCGGCGTCATCGATGCTGCGGAGGGTGCATGTAGAGAGGTACCACAATTGGAACAGAAGTGTTCGCCGGGTGTGCTCTGTTTTCCACAGTTAGAGCAGAAGGTAGTTGCTGGAGCGGCTGATCCGCTCGCCGTAGGAACAGCAGTAAGCTGTACGGGTGTCCCACATTCTGGACAAAACTTTTTGCCGGTAACATCGCTACCGCAAGATGTACATGTTGCCATGATTCTCGACTCCTGTATATGTATGATCAGAACTAAGTCGCTCTCAAGCTCCTGAAAGCAGTGTAGCATAGATTACCAAATTAGTCGAGATACCTGAAGTGGTGGGAGTGGGCATCATTTTTTTGCAGAGGACATGACGTGGTGAGCATGATGACCGCTCCTGGGCCGCATGATGACCGCTCCTGGGCCGCATGATGACCGCCAG
>WNGH01000076.1_pt1 | contig 124594 bp, 105 predicted proteins | sample 5400631 | NCBI WGS metagenome assembly WNGH01 (sample SAMN13153373, study PRJNA577476) | soil metagenome | isolation source: 115 cm soil or saprolite under Garry oak tree replicate 1 | place: USA:California | collected 2016-06-15
ACGTTGAACCGCACCGCCGCCGGCTCACCGACGCGGAGCCGGCGGGCCGCCTCGTCCTTCGGGATGCGGCGGCAGCGGCCGGGATAGAGAGAAGCGCGGCCGGCCTCGCGCTGCGCGGCGCGCTCGTCCTCGAGGACCTGCTGCGAGCAGAAGCACGGGTAGGCCAAATCGCGCTCGATCAGGTCTTCGGCGCGACCCTGGTAAAGCGACAGCCGCTCCGACTGGCGGTACGGCCCCGCATCGCCCCCTTCTCCGATCCCTTCGTCCCAGCCCAGGCCGAGCCAGCGAAGGTCATCCATCAGGTGCTCCTCGTGCTCGGCGCTGGAGCGCGCCACGTCGGTGTCCTCGATGCGCAGGATGAAGACACCCTGGTGCCTCCGGGCGTACAACCAGTTGAACAGCGCCGTGCGGGCGTTGCCGACGTGCAGGTCACCGGTGGGGGAGGGCGCGAAACGGACACGCGGAGGACTCACGCGCCGGCTCCTGCGAGGAGAACCACGGCCTGGGCCATGATCCCCTCCTGGCGGCCGACGGCCCCCAGACCCTCGAGTCTCTTCGCCTTCACGGAAACACGGCCGCCCGGCGCTCCCAGCGCTCCGGCCAGCGCAGCCCGCATCGCCTCGATGTGCGGCTGCAGGCGCGGCGCCTCCGCCAGGACGATGGCGTCCACGTTCACGATTTCGAACCCGCGGGTCCTCACGTCGCGCATCACCTCCTGGAGGAACCACAGACTGGAGCGGCCCAGGTACGCCGGATCACCGGCGGGAAAGCGCGTGCCCATGTCGGGCAGCCCGAGCGCGCCGAGGAGCGCGTCGCAGACCGCGTGCGACAGCACGTCCGCGTCCGAGTGACCGGCCAGGCCGCGCGTGTGCGGGATCTCGACCCCGCCCAGGACCAGCCGGCGCCCCGGGCGCAGCGCGTGCGCGTCGGCGCCGCAGCCGATGCGCAGGGGCTGCGGCGGAGCGGCGCCGCGCGGCGCCGCGGCGGGAGCCGCCGCCGGCCGCCGCCGCGATCGCGTTCGTGCTCGCCGCTCACGCACCGTGTCCCCCCTCCGTCTCGCGCGCCAGCATCGCTTCGGCCAGCGCCAGGTCCCCGGGGGTGGTGATCTTGATGTTGCGCTGCGATCCCTCGACGAAAACGACCAGATGCCCCGTCCTCTCCACGAGCGCGGCGTCGTCCGTGCCGGTAAACCCGTCGCGCTCGGCGCGCGAGTACGCGTCGCGCAGCACGTCCCCCCGGAAGCCCTGCGGCGTCTGCGCCAGGCGCAGCCGGTCGCGCGGCAGGGTCGCCACCGCGGCCCCCTCCTCGTCGACCTGCTTGATCGTATCGGGCGGGACGAGGCCCGGGATCGCGGCGCCGCTCTTTTCCGCCGAGGCGATCACGGCGTCGATGATCGCCCGCGGGACCAGCGGTCGCGCCGCGTCGTGGACCAGGATGATCTCGTCCTCCGCGGAGGTCGCGGCCTGAAGCGCAGAGCGCACCGACTCCTGACGGGTCGCTCCGCCGCGCACCAGGACGACCCTGTCGGCCGACGGGCCGAGGAGACGCCTCGCTTCGTCGGGGTCCGGGACCGCCGCCACCACGCGATCGACGCGCGGGTGCGACAGGAAGGCGGCGAGGGAGCGCTCCAGCAGAGTCAGCCCCCCCAGCCGCAGGAACGCCTTCGGCCGGCCGGCCCCCATGCGGACGCCCTGCCCCGCCGCCACGATGATCGCCAGGACGTTCATGATCTCGGGCGCCCCGGCAGACGGCCCGCGGCATCCGCGTGGTCGGCGGGCCGGCGGCCGCTCTCAGATTTTGAGGATCTCGTCTTCCTTGTGCTTCGCCAGCTCGTCGATCTGCCGGATGTGCAGGTCGGTCTGCTTCTGCACGAGATCCAGACCGCGCTTCTCATCGTCCTCGGAGATCGCCTTGTCCTTGAGGAGCTTCTTCAGGGCCTCGTTCGCGTCGCGGCGCTCCAGCCGGATCGCCGTCCTCCCGTGCTCGGCGATCTCGTGCACCTTCTTGGCCAGCTGCTTGCGGCGCTCCTCGGTGAGGGCGGGGATCGGGATGCGGACCACCTTTCCGTCGTTCGCCGGGTTGAGACCGAGCTCCGACGAGCGGATCGCCTTCTCGATCTTCGGGATCAGCGACACGTCCCAGGGCTGCGCCACGATCAGGGTCGGGTCGGGGATGGTCAGGGTGGCGACCTGGTTCAGGGGTGTCGGGGTCCCGTAGTACTCGACCGCCACCCCGTCCAGGATCGCGAGCGAAGCGCGCCCGGTGCGCAGGGTCGAGAGATCCCGCCGCGTGTGCTCGGCCGTCTCGTTCATCTTCTGCTGGGCGCGCTGGACGATCTCGTTCAGATTCATGTCTCACTCCTTCACGATCGAGCCGATCTTCTCTCCCATCACCGCGCGCATGATGTTGCCGCGCGTACCCAGATTGAAGACGATGATCGGCACCCGGTTGTCCATGCACAGCGAGATGGCGGTCGCGTCCATCACCTTGAGGCCCTTCTCCAGGACCTCGAGATAGGTGATCTGCTCGAATTTCCTCGCCTTCGGCTCCTTCTTCGGGTCCGCGGAGTAGATGCCGTCGACCTGGGTGGCCTTCAGGATCACCTCCGCCTTGACCTCCATGGCGCGCAGCGCGGCCGCCGAGTCGGTCGTGAAGTACGGGTTCCCGGTCCCGGCGGCGATGATGATCACGCGCCCCTTCTCGAGGTGGCGCATGGCCCGGCGGCGGATGTACGGCTCGGCCACCTGACGGATCTCGATGGCCGACAGGACGCGCGTGTGGACGTCCAGCCTTTCGAGCGCGTCCTGGACCGCCAGGGAATTGATGACGGTCGCGAGCATCCCCATGTAGTCGCCCGTGACCCGGTCGATCCCGCTGCTCGAGCCGGCGAGGCCGCGGTAGATGTTTCCGCCGCCGATGACCATGGCGACCTGCACGCCGCGGGCATGCACGTCCCTGACCTGCTCGGCGATGGCGCGGATGACTTCGAACTCGAGGCCGAACGGCCTCGATCCCATGAGGGCTTCGCCTGAGAGCTTGAGGAGGACCCTGCGGTACCGCGGCTCCCTGACCACGCGACCGGCTCCTTCGGAGGAGGGTTCGCTATCGCGACGTGTGATCCGATCCCTGCCTGTGGTCCTGGCCGAGCACGAACCGGGCGAACCTCTTGACCCGGATGTTCTCGCCGGTCTTGGCGATGACGTTGTGGATGACGTCCTTCACGGTCAGGTTCGGATCGCGCACGAACGGCTGCTCCATGAGGCAGAATTCCTGGTAGAACTTCTCCATCCGGCCGGCGACGATCTTCTCCACCACGGCCGGAGGCTTCCCCGACGCGGCGGCCTGCTGCCGGTAGATCTCCCGTTCCTCATTGAGGACGTCCTCGGTCACCTCGTCGCGGTCCACGACGCGCGGCTCGGAGGCGGCGATGTGCATCGCCAGGTCCTTCACGAGCGTCTGGAAGTCGGCCGTGCGAGCCACGAAGTCGGTCTCGCAGTTCACCTCGATCAGGACCCCAATCCGCCCGCCCGCGTGGATGTACGAGCCGACCGCCCCCTCGCTGGTCGCCTTCGAGGAGCGCTTCACGGCGGTCGCCTGTCCCTTCTGGCGGAGGATCCTGTGGGCCTTCTCCAGATCCCCTTCCGCCTCGACCAGGGCGGTCTTGCAGTCCATCATCGGCGCTCCGCTCTTGTCGCGGAGCTCCTTGACCAGGGTCGCGCTGATGGCCATTCACTCCTCCTCGATCCGTATCGCCCGCCCTCCGCGCGATCCGCGCCGGGCTGCTCGCGCCCGGGGGTCATCGCATCCGGGTCGTCCTTCGGCTGGGCGGGGGTCTTCTGGGTGCGCTTGCGGTCTAGTCGGTGGTGGCGCGGCCGCCCGGAACGGCGGCGGTGCGCTCCGCCGATCCCTCGACCTTCACGGTACCGCCCTCCGGCTCGGCGGAGCCCGCGGACTCGACCTCGGCCGCCGGCGGCTCGCTCCGGGGACCGGCGGTCTTGCGACGCGGCGCCGAGCGGCGGCTGTCTCCGCCCGACGGCCGGCGCGGCGGTCTTCCGGGCGAGTCCTCGCCGAGCGCCGGCATGCCGGCCACGACCACGCCCCCTCCGCCCGCGGCCGCCAGGGCCCCTTCGGATTCCTGCTCCCCCGCCTGCTTCTCGTAGACGCTGCGGCCGTCCAGGATGGCGTCGGCGACGCGGGACGCGAATAGCTTGATGGCGCGTATCGCGTCGTCGTTGCCCGGTATCGGGTAGTCGATGTCCTCCGGATCGCAATTGGTATCCACCACCGCGACGACCGGGACATCGAGCTTGCGCGCCTCCTGGACCGCGATGTGCTCCTTCTTGGGGTCGATCACGAAGAGGGCGTCCGGCAGGCGATCGAGCGTCTTGATGCCCGAGAGGACCTTCGCCAGCTTGACGCGCTCCTTCTCGAGCTGCAGGAGCTCCTTCTTGGAGTAGCGTCCCTCGACCGGCTTCTCCAGGAAGCTCTCGAGCCACCGCAGCCGCTCGATGCGCTTCTTGATCGTCCGGTAGTTGGTGAGCGTTCCGCCGAGCCAGCGCACGTTCACGAACGGCATGCCGACGCGGTTCGCTTCCTCGGCGATCGTCTCCTGGGCCTGCCGCTTGGTGCCGACGAACAGGATCGTCCCCCCCTGGCCCGATTCCGCCAACACAAATTCGAGGGCCTCGCGGAACTTGATGAGGGTCTTCTGGAGATTGATGATGTAGATGCCGTTGCGCTGGCCGAAGATGTACTCGCGCATCTTCGGGTTCCACCTCTTGGTCTGGTGCCCGAAGTGGACACCCGCCTCCAGGAGCTCCTTCATCGTCACCGACGTCAAATCGTTCCTCCTGTTCGTGTCGGCGGCCCCCCGGGGGGCCGTCACCGTTCCTAGCGCTTCGAGAACTGGAAGCGGGCGCGCGCCCCGCGCTGTCCGTACTTCTTCCTCTCCTTCACGCGCGAGTCGCGCGTGAGGAATCCCGCCTCTTTCAGCCGGGCGCGCAGCGCCGGCTCGAACTGCACCAGGGCCCGGGCGATCCCGTGCCGCACGGCCCCCGCCTGCCCCGCTTCGCCGCCGCCCGCCACGTTCACGAGGACGTCGAACTTGCCCTGCGTCTCGGTCAGGACCAGCGGCTCCCTCACGACGCGCTTCAACGCGTCGGTGTGGAAGTACGTGTCCAGCGGCCTGCGGTTGACCTGCATGGTCCCCGACCCGGCCCGCAGATAGACCCGTGCGGTGGAGGTCTTTCTCCTGCCCGTCGCGTAATACTGCATCACCGACATTCGACGCGTCTCCGTGCCGGCCTCAGGCCGGGATCGACATCACCTGGGGCTTCTGGGCCTGGTGTGGATGGTTCGGGCCGGCGTACACCTTGAGCTTCATCCCGAGCCGCCGGCCGAGGCTCCCCTTCGGGAGCATGCCCTTGACGGACCACTCGATGACGCGGGTCGGCCTGGTCTTGAGCATACGGCCCGCGGCGACCTCCTTGAGGCCTCCGGGGTAGCCGGTGTGCCAGCGATAGAACTTCTTCTCGGCCTTGCGACCGGTCAGGCGAACCTTCCCGGCGTTGACGACCACCACGAAATCGCCGGTGTCGGCGTGCGGCGTGTAGGTGGGGCGGTGCTTGCCCATCAGGACGCGCGCCACGTGCGTGGACAGACGCCCGAGCGTCTGCCCGGCCGCGTCCACCACGACCCACTTGCGATCCGCCTCTGCTTGTTTACAGACGTACGTGCTCATCCACCCTCACGCGAAAATCAAGGATGACTGTCTTGTTCCGCAAGCCGGTCATTGTGGCAGGTCGGCGCGAGAACTGTCAAGTCTGATCTGCCTTCCGACTCCGGGGTCTTTCCCATTCGCCGCCCAGGAGCAGGAGCAGGACCGTCTTCTGGGCGTGCAGCCGGTTGGCGGCCTGGCGGAAGACCACCGACGCCTTCGACTCGAAGACCTCCTCGGACACCTCCTCGCCCCGGTGCGCGGGCAGACAGTGCATGAACACCGCCCCCCGGCTCGCCAGGGCCATAACGCCGGCGTTCACCTGATACGGGCGGAAGATGCCGACGCGCTCGTGATGCTCGGCCTCCTGCCCCATGCTCGCCCAGGTGTCGGTGTAGACCACGTCGGCGGAGTCGACCGCCTCCTTGACGTCGGTGCCGACCGTGATGCTGCCGCCGGTGGAGGCGGCGTCCCCGAGGGCCCGCGACACGACGCCCGGATCGGGTGCGTAACCGGGCGGCGTGGCCACGCGGACGTGCGCCCCGAGCTTGGCGCCGGCGTACATCAGCGAGTGCACCACGTTGTTCCCGTCCCCGACGTACGCAAGTCGGATCCCTTCGCAGCGCCCGAACACTTCGCGCACGGTCAGGAAGTCGGCGAGCGCCTGGCAGGGATGCAGGTGGTCCGAGAGACCGTTGATGACCGGAACCGCGGCGTGCCGGGCCAGGTCGACGATGGCCTGGTGCGAGAAGGTGCGTGCCATGATGCCGTCGACCATGCCGGAGAGCGTGCGGGCGATGTCGGCGACGCTTTCGCGCGTTCCCATGGCAATGTCGGCGGGCCCCAGGTTGATGGCGTGCCCTCCGAGCTGGGTCATGCCCGCTTCGAAGCTGACGCGCGTGCGCAGGGACGGCTTCTCGAAGATCATCGCCAGCGTCTTCCGGTGCAGGGCCCGGCCGTAGGCGCCGGGATCCTTCTTCACCTCCAGGGCGAGGTCGAGGATCTCCCGCACCTCCTCGCGCGTCAGATCGTGGATCGAGATCAGATCGACGCTCGTCATGTCCGGGACCTCCGCCGCCCGCCGGCCGTCGGCACGATCCGGGTTCCCCCCGTGCCGTGCAGCGCGTCCAGCAGCCGGGCGCTCGAGGTGATCAGCACCTCGCGGCCGGTCGCGTGGACGAACTCGATGGCGGCGCGAATCTTCGGCCCCATGCTTCCCTCCGGGAACTCGCCGCCGGTCTGATGCGCCCGTGCCTCGTCGAGATCCATCGTCCGGATCGCCTTCTGGTCCGGCCTGCCAAAACGGATCGACACATGGTCGACCCCCGTCAGGATGACGAACAGGTCGGCCCCGAGGTCGGAGGCGATGAGCGACGCCGTGTAGTCTTTGTCGATGACCGCCTCCACGCCGCGCAGGTCACCCTCCTTCGTGCGATAGACGGGGATGCCTCCGCCGCCACCGGCGATGACGATGCTCCCGTCCCGGACCGCGCTCCTGATCGCCTCTCTCTGCACGACCTCGAGCGGCCGGGGCGATGGCACGACCTTGCGCCAGCCGCGGCCGGCGTCCTCGACCATCGACCATCCCTGCTTGTGCATCAGGTCCTCGGCGCGGAAGCGCGGGTAGAACGGCCCGATCGGCTTCGTCGGTCTGCGGAATCCGGGGTCGCGCTGATCGACGACCACCTCCGTGATCAGCGTGACGATCCCGGGGCGCTTCAGGCGCCTCCGCCTGAGCTCGTTCTTGACCGCAACCTCCAGCATGTAGCCGATGCTCCCCTCGGACATCGCCACGCAGACATCCAGGGACAGGGGCGGCACCTTGGTCACCGCCTCCTCGACCTGGATCAGGACGTTTCCGACCTGGGGTCCGTTGCCGTGCACCAGGACCAGGCCGTAGCCGTCCTTGAGGATCGGGATCAGCGAGCGCGCGGTGGCCTGCGCGTTATCGAGCTGCTCCCATTGCGTCCCCTCCTGGCCCTTCCGGATGAGCGCGTTGCCGCCGAAAGCGACGACCGCGAGCTTCCTCGATTCCCGCATGGAGGGATTTAAGGCAGCTTCGCCAGGACGTCGTCCAGGTCCGGCTTGCCGATCTCCTGCAGCTCGTAGGTGACGCGCAGCGCCGGCTTCTCGAAGTGGATGGCCCGGCGCAAATCGATGGGTGTGGCGATCAGCACCAGGTCGCAATCCACCTTGTCGATGGTCTGCTTCAGCTCGTCCATCTGCTTTTCGCCGTACCCCACGGCCGGCAGGAGGGTCCCGATGCCCGGATACTTGCGGAAGGTCGCCGCGATCGATCCGACCGCGGCGCTGCGCGGATCGACGATCGACGCCGCGCCGAAGCGCTGCGCGGCGATGACACCGGCCCCGTATCCCATCTCGCCGTGCGTCAGCGTCGGGCCGTCTTCCACCACCAGGACGCGCTTGCCGCGGATGGCGGCCGGGTCCTCCACGGTCACGGGGGACGCGGCCTCGACGACCAGCGCCTTCGGGTTGTAGCGGGCGATGTTGGCCTTGACGTCCTCGATCCCCTTCTTGTCGGCCGTGTCGATCTTGTTGATGATCAGGCACGAGGCGCGGCGGAAGTTGGCCTCCCCGGGATGGTACTGGATCTCGTGCCCCGGGCGGTGCGGGTCGACCACGACGATCTCGACGTCCGGCTTGTAGAAGGGCAGGTCGTTGTTGCCGCCGTCCCAGACGATGACGTCGGCCTCGCCCTCCGCCTCCTGCAGGATGGCGCCGTAATCGACGCCGGCATAGACGACCGTGCCGTTCTTGAGGTGAGGCTCGTACTCCTCGCGCTCTTCGATGGTGCACTCGTGCCGGTCGAGGTCCTCGAAGGTGGCGAAGCGCTGCACGCGCTGCCTCACGAGATCGCCGTAGGGCATCGGGTGACGCACCGCCACGACCCGCCTCCCCTGGTCGAGGAGCTTCCTGCAGACGCGGCGCGTCGTCTGGCTCTTGCCCGCGCCGGTGCGCACCGCGCACACCGACACGACCGGCTTCTTCGACTTCAAGGAAGTGGCGTCGAACCCCAGGAGCGCGAAGTCGGCGCCGGCGGCCACCACCTGCGAGCCCTTGTGCATGACGTGCGCGTGCGACACGTCGGAGTACGCGAACACGACCAGGTCGACCGCCTGCGTGCGGATCAGCTCCTCGATCCGGTCCTCTTCGTAGATCGGGATGCCGTCGGGGTAGAGCGACCCGGCCAGCGGCGCGGGGTACCGCCTGCCGCTGATGTTCGGGATCTGGGTCGCGGTGAATCCGACGACCTCGAAGGCCCGGTTGTCCCGGTAGCAGAGATTGAAGTTGTGGAAGTCCCTGCCGGCCGCACCCATGATCAGGACACGTCGTGCACTCATTCAGCTTCTCCCCGGAAAAAGCGAAGGAGCAATCGCACGTTCCGATCGCTCCTGAGGATTGTGTGCAGCGCAGGACGCTCGCGGGAACCGGGCCACTATAGCAGAGGAAGGGTTCTTGTCAAGAAGAGCCGCCGGCGGCCGGCGCGTCGGACACCGCCTCGGTCGCCGAGACCGGCACCGTCCGCGTCCCCGGCGGCAGGGCCGGCGGCGCCTCGGTCATGATCGGCGTGCGGCCGTCCCCCGCGCTCCAGCGCCCCGTGCGCTGGTCCTTGCGGATCAGGATGGCGCGCAGCGGTATTGCGGAGCTGTCCTGGCTGCGGAAGACGCCCCAGCGGGCGGAGGCGTCCGGCGGCGACGTCGGGGCGATCTCGACCGCCTCCCGCCGCCCCGACTGCCGCCCGGTCATACAGAACGAGATCAGGACGCTTCTCGGATCGGGACCCACGACCTCCACGACCTGGCCGGTCGAGTCGGTCTTCGGCACGGTCATCGGCGGGGGCGGGGCCGGCACGGCGGGAGGCTCCGCGGGTGCGGTCACGTAGGCTCGCGTCGACGCGGCGGCCGGAGTCGGCTCGAGCATCGCCATGCCGCGCTGCGCCAGGTAGTCCCCCCAGACGTGATAGACATGCACGCCCAGCCCGGCCAGGATCAAGGCTCCGACGCTGAAGGTCATGAAGTTCCACACTCCGTGCGACACCGAGGTCTGCGGGCGCGGCGGCTCCTTCGCCTCGAGGACCGCCTTCTGCTGAAGCGCCTGGTGAACGGTCACCCGGTTTTCCGCAACCCTGAACGCCAGCTCCATCGGCAGCCTGTGGCGCTGCGACAGGCGCAGGGCGAGCGCCTTGCGATCGCCGCGCTCCAGGGCCTGCTGCGGCGTCAGGCAGCCGTCCCGGACGGCCGCGGCGAAGCCAGGGTCGTACGACACCTCCGACTCGGCGAGACTCGGTCGCTGGGCCGGAATGAATGGGGCCGGTGCCGTGACCTGGGTCGGCGCGCTTCGCCAGGACGGTGTCGGCCGGAGGGACGGCTCCGCGGCCAGCGGCGTAATCTCCGGAGCCGGGAGGGCCGCCGCGGGGGGTATACCCGGCTTCGCTTCCTGTCCGTCCTGGAGAAGACGCGGGACCGGCAGCCCTTTCCTGATACCGTGCGCCTCCTCGAGCGTCATGACGCCTTCGAGCACCGAGTAGGCGCTACCCAGGTCGATCTGGTTTGTCTCGGCGAATTCCTTGGCCCGGCGGTAGCGTTCCTGGTCGTCGGCGGCCCGCGGGCGATCCACGGCGAAGCGGTACTTGCGACCGCAGCCGGAGCAGGCCGTGATGACGGGCGCGGTGATCTTCGCCGGGATCTGGACCTGGGTCAGGGCTCGGCACTGGGCGCAGCGGAACCGCATCGGCACCTCGTCATCCCGGCCACAGGCGATCCGCTCCCGCGCGGGCGGGGCGGGGTTGACGGACTGAATCTAGGGCCCTAAGTTACGGGTGTCAAACCGGATGGCGCGAATCCGCGAGGGAGCCGGGACGATGGCCAACGTCTTCGAGAACCGGGTGGTCAGGCCGGTGCGCATCTTCGCGGATCGACTCACCTTCGACGGCCTGCTCAACATCAGCCTGGGAGGGCGCACTCTCGACGAGCTGAACCTCGAGGCACGCACCTTCCTCACGCTGGCGACGCCTCGACTGGTCGGCGGATCGTGGGAGATGGCGGACGGGCCCGTCGCCGTCAACAAGGCCTCCATCCTGTTCGTCGTCGAGATCAAGGAGCTCGGAATGACGCTCCGCAGGACCGACGAGGATCCCGAGCTCAGGCAATTCGGCCGCGCGGCCATCCGGCTTCGAGTGGGCGAGTTCTCGGTCGAAGGGTACGTCCACACGGGATCGGCAGGCAGCTCGCTCCTTCGACTGAACCAGACCGCCCACCGCTTCATCGCTTTGCAGTCCGCCGTCGTGACCAGCCAGGGACACGAATTCACCTCATCCTTCCTCGCGATCAACCGGGCGCACGTCCTGTCGGCCCAGGAGATGTTCAGCGTCAGTCCCGTCGCAGAGGAAGTCGGCGCCGGCTCGGCCGGCGACACCCCCTGAACGAATCCGCGGCGCGCCCGGGATCGAAGCGTCTCAGCGCTGGCGGAACGAGACGACCCTGAACGGGAATTCGTCCTGGCTCGAGGAGATGTCGGTGGTGCAGTAGACCGTGTCCCCCGTACCGCCCCCCGCGTTGTTGTAGGTCGCGACGGCCGCCCCGTCATCGGAGTTGCCGAGGATTCCATCGGGACCGGAACAGTCGTCGGACGTCCACATGAGGCCGTCCGGCCCGGCGACGTTGGCGATGAAGTTCGCTCCGGAGATCACGCCGTTGCCGCCGCCGCTGCGCTGGAAGTCTCCCTTGCCGACGGTGAATATCGTCCCCTTCCAGGCGGCGTTGCCGTCGAAGGTCAGCGTCCCCGTCACCCACAGGAGACCGGCCCCGTTGTAGCCGCCGCCGACCGTGTAGTCCCCCTCGATGTAGACGATCTTCGGCGTGACCGTCGTCCCCAGCGAGCTGTTCGGTGTCGCGCTCGTCCCGACGACGTCGGCGCCGCCGCGCACCTTGCGCGCCAGGTCGTGCAGGTAGGTGCAGTCCTTCCAGGATGGATCGACCGTGCCGCTGATGTTGCTCACCGTGGCCACCCCGGTGGCGCCGCCCGAGGTGTAGGTGTCCGGTTTGTTCACGCCCAGCTCGGCGTGGGTCTCGGCGGCGGACCCGACCACACCCACGGTCGGAACGGACAGGCCGGAGACGCCCCCCGCGCAATCGTCCCCCACGTATCTCTTGGAGCTGCTGTTCCCGCCGTCGAAATTCGGCACCGGCCCGATCAGGGTGATGGTGGCCGGCAGCGTGGGGAACGGGTCGCGCTCGACGATCGCCTGGACGATCGCGCTGGAGTAGTTCGGGCCGGTCCCGATTGCGGTGATCATCACCCGATCGTTCGAGTCGATCTTGCTGGTCCGCCCGTCCACCGCGTCGTTGGTCAGGAATGCCGCGTACTTCCCCTGCCCGAATGCGGTCACCCCCTTGAGCGGCACGTCGTCGCCGTAGCCGGTGAACCCGGTGGCGTCTCCGTTCGAGTCGAACACCGGCTTCAGGGCGGCGGGATCGAAATTGATCGTGGCGTTCGCACCGGCGGCGGACGTCAGCTCGTCGTTGAAGCTGCTGCGCAGCGCCGCGTTGACGCCCGCGAGATTCACCACGCGCAGCGTCTCGCGCGCGTCCTCGAGCCCCGCCTCGGAGGCGTAGAACACCGTCTTCGAGCGCAGGTCCACCTGCCCGGTCTTCATCTCGTTCTCGGAGACGAACAGCAGGGCCGCCCCCATGGCGGTCAGGAGCACGAGGACGAAAATCGCCATCACGAGGGCGGAGCCGCGCTCCCCCCGCCTCGTGATCCTGCCGTCCTGCATCGGGCACGGCGGTGCCGGTCTCACAGCTTCTTCCTCAGGACCACCTCGCTCGAGACGGTGTACCGGATGTACTGCCCCGTGCGTGGGTCCGGGACCGGCGAGCGGGCGGTGATCCGGACGGTGATGCGCGTGGGGTTGCTCATCGAGTCGGCCACGAACATCGTCTCCGCCGTGCCGTCGCCGTCCGCGTCGTTGCTGATGGAATCGGCGAGGATCACGTACGGTTGGGTCGTGTCGCTGCTCTGGCGCCACTCGATGCGCTCGGACGTCCAGCGGATGGTCACGTCCTCGCCGGCCTCGTTCGTGTCCCCGTCCTCGTTCAGGTCCGCGAACACCTCGATGAAGTTGTTGCTGTTGGTGGGCGACGGGTCGAGGGCGACCGCGGCGAACCCGGCGTTGCGCGGGTCCCAGCCCGCCGAGCGCAAGGTGTTGACGATCATGGACAGGCAGCTGCGCGCGGTCGACTGGACCTCGGCGCTCATCTGCTCGGCCCTGTTCACCTGCGAGTTCTGGATCAGGAGGCCGGCGACTCCGCCCAGGACCATGGACAGCAACGCGAGGCTCACGAGCAGCTCGACCAGGGTGAAGCCCCCCTCGCTTCCCGCACCTCTCATCGAGCCCTCAACGAGCTCAGCGTGACCTCCTTGGCGATGCCGATCACCTGGCGCGCCGAAATCGCCCGGACGCTGATGGTCTTCTCCGTTGCGGGGGTGCCGTTGTCGGTGATCTGCCAGCGCACCGTGTATTTGGTGCTCGAGGTGTCGGAGTAGCCGCTCACATTGGAGGTGAGCCCGCCCCCGGCCGTGAGGGAGTAGAAGTCGGTCGCCCGCAGGAGCTCCATCCGGTCGACGGCGGCTGCTCCCACCGAACCCATGTCGGCCCCGGCGGCGGTCTCCTTCATGGCGAAGATGAACATCGGCGCCGCCGCCACGACCCCGACGAACAGGAGCGCCAGGGCCAGGAGGACCTCGACCAGGGTGAAGCCGCACGACTCACGCCGGGTCGGCATCAGGACCCCAGCACCCAGGTCGAGCCGTTCCAGCGCTCGACGCGCACGCCGCCCGCCCCGTAGAGGCTCACCCTGTAGTTCCCGTCTCCTCCCTGCATCGCCACGAGGCCGGCCCCCGCCGAGACGCTGCCGTCCGACGCGAAGGTGGCCCCGTACAGGTTGCCCCCCAGGGAGGTCAGCGTGACCGCGGAACCGCTGTCCGGCCGGGCGAAGGAGATCTTGGAGGACAGCGTCGCGTCGTTGAGCAGGATGTCGTCGGTGGTGCTGGCCGGATCGTTCAGGTCGAACACGGTCATGCGCCGGCTCGAGGTGTCGATCTGGAAGCGGCAGGAGCGGTTGCGCGAGATGGCGTGCACGCGGGCGAGCTGGAGGTACTGCTGCAGCTGGTACACGGCGCCACGCATCTCCTCGCGCCCGAGCCACGGGATCGTGTACGTGGCAGCGGCGGTCGCGATGATCGCCACGACGACCATCACGACGGTCACCTCCGCCAGGCTCATCCCCCGATCGCTGCGCATGGATCGACCCCGGTCCGCCCGGCAGAATTTAGGGTCCGAGGCGGGACAAGTCAAAGAGCCCCTTGGCTTAAGGGGTCGGCCGATCCGGAGTCAGGCGGCCTGCGGGCCGGCGGGGAGGTGGAGGTCCTCAGGCAGGAGGCGATCCCCCTCCCCCAGGATGAGGGCGCGCTCGATGGTGTTCTCGAGCTCCCGGACGTTCCCCGGCCAGGAGTAGGCCCCGAGCGCTCTCAGGGTCTCCGGCGTGAGCGTGATCGATCCTCGCCTCTTCTGCTCGGCGGCGAACTTCTTGACGAAATGCCGGGCGAGGATCGGCACATCCTGCGGGCGCTCGCGCAGGGGGGGCACGGTGATCGGGAAGACCGCAAGCCGGAAGAAGAGGTCCTGCCTGAATGTCCCCTGCGCCGCCAGGGCCTTCAGGTCCTTGTTGGTGGCCGCGACCAGGCGGATGTCCACGCTCCGGGTCTCGGTCCCGCCGACCCTCTCGAACTGGCGCTGCTCGATGACGCGCAGGACCTTCCCCTGCAGGCCGAGCGACAGGTCGCCGATCTCGTCCAGGAACAGCGTCCCCTTGTCGGCGATCTCGAACTTTCCCCGCTTCGTCCCGGACGCCCCGGTGAACGCCCCCTTCTCGTAGCCGAACAGCTCGCTCTCGAGGAGGTTCTCGGGGATGGCGGCGCAGTTGATCGGAAAGAACGAGTGCGCCTTGCGTCCGCTCAGGTGGTGCACGGCGCGCGCGAACAGCTCCTTCCCCGTGCCGCTCTCCCCCAGGAGCAGGACCGTGGCGTCGGTCGGGGCGACGCGCCGCACCTGGTCCAGGGCGCCTTTGAGGGCCGGGCTGTCGCCGAGGATCTCGGGGACGTCCAGCTCCTGCGAGAAGCGCTCTTTCAGGAGAGTGTTCTCGCGCAGGAGGTTGCCGTGATCGAGGGCCCTCCGGACGAGAGCCAGGAGATGATCGGTGTCGACCGGTTTCTCGAGGTAGTCGTAGGCCCCCGCCTTCATGGCGCTGACCGCGTCCCTGATCGTCCCGAACGCCGTCATGAGGATGACCGGCATCTCGGGATCGGCGTCCTGGGCGGCCTTCAGGACCTCGTGGCCGTCGGCCCGGGGCAGGCGCAGATCGGTGAGGACCATGGCGAAGCGATCGCGCCTTATCCTGTCCATCGCCGCCCGCCCGTCCGACGCCTCGTCAACCCCGAATCCCTCCGACTCCAGCGTCTTCTTCAGGACGGCGCGCAGGCTTTCCTTGTCCTCCACCAGGAGAATGCGGTCCGCGGCCTTCACCGGGACTGCGATTCCTGCGCGAAGCGTGTCTCGACGGACGCCAGCTCGTCCCGGGCGGTCTCGAGCTCCTCCGTGACGCTCTTGATCTCCGCCTCCACCTGGTCGATGAGGTCTCTCACCTTCAGCTTCTTGTCGTTCTCCTTGTCCTCGTCGGTCTGCGGAGGGGGCAGGGGCGGGAACAGACCTGCGACCGGGAATTTTCCGGCTCCCGGGGTCGCCGTGAGGCCTCTGCCCGGGCCCTGGATGGGGGTGGGTGGCGGAGGGGGCTCGCCCGGCTTGGCCGGCGGGTTCTGGGTCTGCGTCTGGCCCGCCAGGAGCGGTGCGGGGTTCGTGAGCGCATCCCGCTTGGCGTTCAGGTAATCGAGCCGGGCCTGGAGCTTGGCGATGCGGTCGCGTCCGGTCTCGATCTGCATCTGGCGGAATTTTTCCTTGGCCTCCCGCTCCTTGAACGACTTGAGCGGATCCTGATCCGGCTGGGCCGCGATCGGCTTCGGCCTGGTCTTCGCCCGGGGCCCCTTGATCGTCGTGGCGGGGGCCGGCGAAGCGGCGGCGGTCGGTCCCGCCGGTACCACCAGGCCTTCCTCCTCCTCGGACTCGCCGTCCTCCGGCTGCGGGATCGGCTTGTGATATTTCTCCAAGTCGAAATCGTCGAACCGCAGCGTCGGTTCGGGGGCTTGCGCCGGCGCTGCCGGCTTTGCGGCAGCGGCAGGACGCTTCGCCTGCGTCGCAGGGGTCTTGGGCGTCGGGCTCGGCTTCGGCGCGGGAGTCGTCGCTGGCTGCGACGTGGCGCTCCTGGCGGCCTCGGTGCTGTCAGGCTCCTGGCCCGACTTCTCGGAGGACGATGCTGCAGCCCGATCGTCGGCGAGGATGGATGACACGCCCGGCAGGACGAGAACGAAGAGGCCGGCGAGGATCGCCCCGGCCCCTAGGGTCGGAGCGAACCGGACGGTCTCGGTTTCACGCTGCCTTTTGGAGTTCCAGGGTTTCGGATCCATCACCTCTCTCCGGTGACGGAAATGTAGTGTCCGGCGGTGCGAGGATCAAGCCTGCAGCCGCCTGTTCTCCTCGGGCTAGAGTCCCGTCTGCCAGGATGAGACGATGACGCGCGGCATGTTCATCCCCTTGCGCGGCCAGTTCCCCTTCACGAGGCTCTCGTCGAAATAGAATCCGGGGTTTCCGCCGCCGTCGATGACCCCCTGCTGCGCGACGAACGACCCGAAGTAGCGCGCGTTCCCGGTCGCCGTGAAGGTCCCGCTGTTGTACATGACCCCGTCGAGGACGGTGGTGGTCTGGAACGCCAGTCCGGTGTCGTCGCGCTGCGGCGTCGCGGCCTGTGTACCAGGGGTGGCGCTCTGAGGGCAAGTGGCCGCGTCGGTGCAATACCGGATGCCCGCGGCAAAGTCCCAGAATTCCTGGTGAGACACGGTGCCGTTCCGAACGATGTAGTTGTCGGTTAGGTCACCCGGGTATTCCAGGTTGACGAAACCGCTCCCGTCGAACGGCTCGCCCGGCGGGATGATCGTCCGGAGGATGCCGATGCCGCCCGACCCGGTCGTCTGGAAGGTCGAGGTGTTCAGGTAGGTGAACCCCACCAGGCCGTCCCAGGGGTCGGAGCTGGCGATGGCGATGGCGGGCGTCATGTTGGTCGTGGGGTAGGTGTCTGAATAGAGGCCGCGCGGCGGCTGGCCGTCACGCGTGTCGAAGAAGAAGATGCCGCTCTTCCCCGAGGTGGCCGCCGCGAAGTTCACGGGCGTCCCCTGCCCGTCCAGCTTGAAGTTGGTCGTGTTCGTCGCCGGATTCGGATCGCCGTAGGAGTAGTAATAATTCCCGCGGTTCCCTCCCTGGGCGATCGATTTCCACAAGTTGTAGTCGAACGCCGGGCAGTTGATGACTGTGTTCTGGAAGATGTTGGAGTGGCTCGTCTGGCCGTCGCCCGGATAGGCCACCGGGTAAGGCTGCGGGTTCGACGTCGCGGGCGACAGGTTGGTGATCGATCCGCCTGCGATGAACTTGAACCACGGGTCCTCGACCTTGTTATTGTTGATGGCCGGATCAGCGGCCCAGGTGGCGAGGGTGTGGGGCACCGCGTCCGAGTAGTAGGTCCCGGGGTCGTTGAGCGCGTAGGGCATGCCCGTGGCGACCTTGACGTTCAAGTTCGTCGGCGGCGTGGCGGCCGCCAGGGCGGAGCCGGTCCCCCAGTGGATCTCGAAGGAGCCGGTGTAGTTCATGTCGGCGCAGGACTGCAACGGCCCGACCGGGCCGGGGACCGGGATCTCGTTGACCACCGCCTTCACGACGCGCGTGGCGATCTGGCGCTCGTTGACGGTCCCGGGATACATGAAGACTCCGGCCGTCACCTTGATCGTGGCTACGCCGAGCCGCGTGAGAGAGCCGCCGATCGTCGCCAAAGGGGGGCCGTACACCTCGATCCGCGAAATCCGGGCCCGCAGATCCGGTTTCGGGAAGTTGGGGAACAGCGTGTTGTTGATCGTCGTCAGGTGGGCGGCGCTCACGACGAGGTCGGGCCCCGCCGTGGGGAACCCGGCGTCGGCCCCTGTCTCGACCCCCAGGAAGGTGTTGGCGTTGTCCGACCTGTACGGACGGTCGAAGATCGGGCTCGTGGTGAGAGTGGAGTCCTTGTAGATCGGCTTGGTCGCGTCCCCGGACACCCCCTGCACCCGCGCCGTGCCAGGGTTGTCGTCGTTGTCGTACACGCGCAAGGTCCGATCGACGTTGCCGACCGTCGGGACCAGGTAACCTGTCGACGTCGGGTCGTTGAACCAGCCGGTCACGAGCCTGGCCCCGGCTTCGGCGACGTACATGGCGGTCGCCGCGTTGCGCTCGTTTTCGGCGATGGTGCTCTCCGTCTGCGCCATCATGAGATACGACAGACCGAGCAGGGCCAGGATCACCGTCACCAGGGTGGCGATGATCAGGGCCGATCCCTGCTCGCCCTTGCCGCTGTGAACCTCGCGTCCGTTCATTTGAGCACTTCCCCTGATCATGATCGCGCTCCTATGGGCACGCCCCGCTGGTCGAAACGGTGATGGTCTGGGTCGGGCTGACGCAGAACGTGCAGACACCGGTCAGATTGGAGCTGTCCGTGTAGTCGTACTTCAAGGTGATCGTCTCGCCGGCGACCGATGCGTTCCAGATGTACTTCGTGTCATTGGTCGCGCCTGGCAGGATCGCGGACGAGAAGCCCGGCACACAGGTCGCTCCACTGGCCATATTGGCGCCCGGGCCGCAGTAGGTCGATTTCGGTGTGAATGGGAGATCGAATTCATTGACGACCCTCGTGCCGGGGTTCGTCCAGCTGACCGTGATATCGTCGATGGTCAGGCTCTTGGTGTACGTATTGGTCAGGTTGAGCGTCAGGATGTTCGTCTTCAGGCCACCCGACGCCGGCAGGAGAGTGGCGCCCGAGGCCGACAGCTTGCAGGGCAGGCTGTTGGTGCGCGTGTACTTCGTCGTCATCGACGCGATGCAGCCCCGGGTGTTCTCGATCTCCCAGTAGATGGTGAAGACGCCCGTGTCGACGGATGACCACGTGACAGTGCTCGGGGTGGAGCTGATGCTCGGGAAGGTGTTGTCCAGCGCCACGGAGCCGTCCGAATCCTTCGTGACGTGCACACGTCCGACGTAGCCCGGGTCGGTGCCGCCCGAGATCGCCAGCGACAGGATGACGTCCCCGCCCCCCGCGGAATTGTCCGCAGGAGACTGGACGAGCGTTCCGTTGAACACGCAGGTCGCCCCCGAGCCGTCCGAGAGCGCGCTCTCGTTCGGGCAGTAGTCGAGAGCCGAAACCTTGTAGAAGGCCTTCTGGGTCTTGAGGACGTTCTTGATCGAAAGGATGTTGTCGTCGTAGTTGGGCGGGCCGCTCGGCGTCGCCGTGGTGACGTACGCGTACGTCAGGGACGGGTCCGACGGGGCCAGCGTCGGATCCCCGACCGCCCGGTAAATCTTGTACTGCTCCACTGTGATCGTCTGGGACGGCGACGCGGTGTTCGTCGTCACGGGCGACCACGTCAGGTGCATGGTGTTCGGGTCGAGGCGCGTGGCGCTAATGCCGGTCGGCGCCACCGGGACGTACAGGGTGTTCGCCCGCCCGGTGACGATGGCGCTCTGCGTCCCCTCCGTGCCGCACAGGTCGACCGCCGACACCTTGTAGAAATAGTCCTTGCAGGCCGTGACCGTGTCCTGCGCCGACTGGGTCCCGACCGGCACGTCCGTGGGAGTCTTGACCGGCACGGCCGTTGTGAACGCAGCGCTGGAGTCGCGGTACACCTTGTACCCGGCCAGGTCGCGCAGAATCGTCGCGCCGCCGATCGAGTTCGGGTCGCCCGACAGCGAGGTGCCGACCGTGTTGACCCTCAGCTCGTCCCAGTTGAGCTGGACCTTGCCGTCGAGGGTCGAGGGCATCCCCACGGTGCTGGAGTAGTAGGACGCCGTCAGGTTCAAAGGCGTCCCCGGCGTCGTGTTGTTGACGACCTGCCCGCACGGCGGCGTGGACGCCGGCGCCCAGCCGCTCTGGTTCCCCCCCAGGTCGCGGGCCTGCACCTGGAAGCAGTAGTTGCTCAGGTCGAGCAGCCCCGAGACGAAACCGTGGCCCAGGTAATCGAGAGTGCCGTAATCCAGGTGCGGGTAGGTGAAGCTGCGCGTCGAGAATGCGCTCGGCGACCCCTGCGGGTAGTACTTGATGACGTACGAAGTCACGCCCGACGTGGGCAACGGCTGGTCCCACTTCACGAGCGTCCCCTTGCAATGCCCGTTGACGATCGAAACGTTCGTCGGCGCGGGAGGGGGTGTGATGTCGATGTCCTTGACCCCCGTCTTGCCGAGGTTCTCGGGGTTGACGTCCGACGTCAGATCGAACTTCCGGTAGTGGCTGGTGGCCGTGGCGTCGGTCGGGTCGGTGTAGTCGAGGTCCTCGTCCTGGGTCATTCCCACGATGCTGACGGCGATACGCCGCACACGCGCGCGGATCGTCGTGTTGGCGTCGCCGCCACCGATGTCGTCGGCCGAGTTGGCCGGCGTATTCGGGTTGAGCAGGGTGCCGGCGTCGTCATAATAAAGGAACGTCATGGTCCGGATGTTCTCCGCCACCGGCTCGTACACGAAATTGGTCGCCGCCTGCGGCGAGGCCGGGAACGCGCCGTTCACGTCGGCGAGCGTGACGCGGTACAAGGTGTACGGCGGGTTGTTCTGCACCTGGACCACGTTCGGGATGGTGATGGTCTTCAACGTCTTCGTGCGCGGCCGGTCCGCATCGACGCGCAGGGTCAGCGTGTCGGACCCCACCGGGCCGGGCTTGGCCAGGGCGTAGGTGACGATCTCGTCGTTGCCGGTGGACACCACGTTGTACTGGATCCCGGGGAGGGAGGACTCAGGCGTCGTGCTCGCGACCGGGTCCTCGAAGTCGAAGTCGCCGCGGATGGTGATCGCCGTGTCCCACACCCCCTCGACCTGCTCGTCGATGCGGCTGGCGTCGCCGTCCGGGTTGGTGTTGAACCCGGCGAGACGGATGTCGGAGAGCATCCGGTCGAAGGCCACGCGCGTGGACTGCTGCTGGTCGGTGAAGTTCTCGCCCGACTTGTACGACTTCTGGGCGGCGCTGTAGAGGATGAACGCCACCGCCGCGGCGATCGCGAAGATCGCCGACGCCACCATCATCTCGATCAGGCTGAACCCGCGCTCGTTTCCGTGTTCCGACTTCAGAAGCCCGTGCACGCTGTCCTCCGTTCCGCCGCCGGATGACCGGCGGCTCTTCCCGCCTCCCTGCTAGAACCTTATCGTCGACAGTGTCACCGTCTGGGGGCGCCCCAGCTCGCTCCAGGTCAAGGTCACCGTCATCTTGATTCCGATGGCGTTTCCGAAGTTCGTCCCGCCGACCGGGTCGAGCGTCGCGGTCGCGACGCCGCTGTCCAGCTTCCTCGTGACCTCCGCCTTCCACGGCGTGATCACGTTCGTCCCGGTGCTCGTGGTGATGCTGATGGTCGTGGACGTGTCGATCGCGCCGAACGTCGTGTACAGCGAACTGAACGACAGCTTGTCGAAGGTCTCCATGATGTCGTGCGCCAGGGCGGTCGCCTCGGTCATCGTCTTGCCGCCCTTGAGCTGACGTCCGCCCATGATGAACATCGAGCAGATCGACAGGAGCACCCCCGCCAGGACGCCGATGGCGATCACCACCTCGATCAGGCTGAACCCCGTCTCCCCCGACTGCCCCGATCTCCATGGTCTGCGCGCGATCATGACTCTCTCCTCGTCCCTAGAAGGTGCTGTAGGCGCTCGAGATCGTCCCGCTCGGCGTCACGGTGATGGTGTACCGGTCGTTGCGCGATCCGTTGATCGCCATGCTCACGGAGACCGTCTGATTTCCCGACACGCCGGTCGAGCCGTACATGTTGAACGTGATCGACGCGGCGCTCGTGGTCTCGATGTTCACGAACGGCTCGATCCGCACCGTGATCGGGTCGCCCTTGAAATTGGTGTAGGAATACTGGTTCGGCGCCGTGGCGTCCGCCTGGTTTTTGATCGTCATGGCCCGCGATCCGCGCCCCGACACGGCGTTGTAGCGCAGGGCCCTGATGTCGACGGTGAGGCTGTTGGCGACGCTTCTCACCTTGTACGCCTTGAACGCGTCGGCCATGGCCGGCCCGCCGAAGAGGACGAACAGCCCGATGAGGGCAATCACGATGAGGAGCTCGGGGAGCGAATACCCTCTGTCGTGACCCGCGCGTCGTGTTCGTGTGAATACCGGCTTCATGTTCGTCTCTCCCGCTCCGCTGAAAGAGCAAGCAATGTGCCACGATCGGGATCGCCTATGCGTCGGCGGGATGTGATGCACCTGCGGGAGTTAGGCGGGGGGACCGGGAAGCGACGGCGATTACGGAATCGTTCCCGGGCAGCACCCTGTTACAGGACGTAACAGCGTGTTCGGCCGTTCACAAATCGGGAAGAGCGGCGCCGCCTCCAGGGCGTGCCGGCAGGACGAGGGCGAACGACGCTCCGTGCCCCCTCTCGCTCTGCACTTCCACCTGGCCGTCGTGCACCACGGCCGTCTTCTGGACGAGCGCCAGGCCCAGACCGGTTCCTTTCTCCTTCGTGGTGAAGAAGGGCGTGAAGATGCGCGGCAGATCCTCCGCCGCGATCCCCGCGCCGTTGTCCCGCACGACGATCCTCACTCCCCCCTCCCCTCCGGCGATCGCCTCGCACCGGACGACGACGCGACGCCCGTCCGTGGGATCCGGCGCCGGCACGTCCCCTCCGGGAAGAGTCGCCGTGAACGACTCGACGGCGTTCAGGAGGAGGTTCCTCACCGCCTGGCGGATCAGCGCCTCGTCGGCGACGATGCGCGGAAAGGTGCCGCCGACCGTCAGCGTGACACCCGCCCCTCGCGCGTCCTCGGCCAGGTCGCGCGCCAGGTTGTCGATGACCTCCTTGAGATCGACCTCCGACAGGTTCAGGTGGAGCGGACGGGCGTAGCGCAGAAAGTCGGTCACGACCTTCTCGATCCCCTCCACCTCGCGCAGGATCGTCTCGGCGTGCTCGCGGGGGGCCGCGGCGTGCCCCGCACCGTTGCCGTTCCCCTTGAGGATCAGGCGCGCCAGCCCGTGGATCGTCGCCAGGGCGTTCCTGAACTCATGGGCGATTCCCGCCGACATCTCCCCCAGGACCGCCAGGTTCTCCTTGAGCCCGACCTTCTCCCGGAGGGACTTGATCTCGGTTAGATCGGCCAGCAGGCACAGGACTCCTTCGATCGGCGAGGGGCCCCCCTGCGCCTCCTCCCCCGGGCGGATCGGCGACACCATGACCCCCAGGTGCGTGACCTTGCCGCCTGGACCCGTGAGCGGCACGACCTCACGCGACAGGCTCTCACCCGTGCGCAGGCTGCGCTCGATGAGCTCGATCAGGCGCTCCGCTCCGCCGAGCAGGTCGCCGTACTTGCGTCCGACGGACGCGGACCGATCGAACGACAGAAGCCGCTCCGCCGCGGTGTTCAGGACGGTCAGCCGGCCGCCGCGATCGAAGACGAGAACGGCGCTCGACATCCCCCCCACCAGGTGGTCGCCCGGGAGCGTCGACTGGGACACGGGACCGGCCGGGCCCTTCAGCCGCGTCAGCTCCTGCTCCTGGGCGCGCAGCTTGTCGAGCACTCCCTGGAACGCCTCGACGAGGTAATCGGGCTCGTCCTTCCCCCCCTCCGGCGGAGGCCCCGGCACCTGTCCGGGAGCCTGCACGGCGGCCCGGAGCAGCCGCCGATAGGGCTGTAGCAGCCAGCGGGCGAACAGGATCACCAACGTCAGGATGAACACCAGACCGGCCGCCTGGAATGCCGCGATCAGGGTCAGGTTGAAAGCGACGCTGCCGAGGGCCGGCACCTCGGTGAGGACGCGGACCACGGCGATGGTCGCGCGGCTCCTGTCCTGGATAGGGCCGTAGGCGGCGAGCGTGGTGTAGCGCGACCGTGGCAGCCTTTCGGGTTGCGCCACGAGTCCGCCGCCGCTTCGCAGACGGGCCGCCGCGGCGGGATTGCCGGCGATCAGCGGGTCCGGTCTGCCGACCCGCGCCGCGTCGGAGGAGGACAGGACCCTGCCGTCGGTCGTCAGGATTTCGATCGCCAGCATCCCCTTCTGGCGGGCCATCAGGTCGAGGAACGCGGGCGGGATGTAGGGGGGGGTGCCGGGCTCGGCGCGCAGGCCGCGCAGCATCTGGTCGCGCTCCAGCTCCGCCCGCACGACGTCCGCCTCCAGCGCGACCCTCCGGCCGACCTCCTCCTGGATGGCGTCGCGCGCCGAGACCAGGAGATGGAAATCGAGGACGATCGCGACCGAGAGGAACAGCACGAGGAGCACCAGGAAGATCTTGATCTGCCCCTCGTAGCTGTGCAGCAGGGAGCGGGTCATCGGGCGGCCCCGAGAAGACCGGCGTACCACCTGACCCACGGCTCCCCCACGAACAGCGCCAGGAGCGCCGCACCGCCCAGGAACACGCCGTACGGCAGCCTCGACTTCCAGCCGTAGCCGCGGAACAGGATCATCGCGACACCGTAGACGGCCCCCGAGACGGCGCCGAAGAACAGGGTGAACAGGAGGAGCTTCGGGCCGAGACAGGCGCCGATCATCGCCAGGAGCTTGAAGTCCCCCTGGCCGATGCCATCCTCGCGACGCTCCTTCGGCACGGCGCGCGCCTTCTGCCAGAGGAGATAGCAGGCATTGATCGTCCAGGGGATCGCGTAGCCGAGGATCGACCCCAGAAGCGCGCCCCGTACGGGATGGGACGCCGTGTCCGCCCGCAGCGGGCTCGTGAGCAGCCCGAAGAGGATCCCCGGCAGGGTGATGGCGTTCGGCAGGATCTGGTGTCGCGCGTCGATGACGATGAGAGCGACGAGCGCCGACGACAGGATCGCCTGCAGCACGAAGGCGGGGGACGGACCGTTCCTCGCGAACAGCAGGGCGAACAGCACCGCGGTCGCCGCCTCGACCAGCGGATACTCCGGCGAAATCGACGTCCGGCAGTGACGGCATCGCCCCCGCAGGAGGATGTACGAAAGGACCGGGACGTTGTCATGCCAGGAGATCCCCCGGCCGCACGCGGGGCAGGCGGAACGGGGACGGACGACGGAGAGCCGCCGCGGCAGACGGTGGATGCAGACGTTCAGGAACGAGCCGACGCAGGCGCCCGCGGCGATCACGAAGAACCACAGGATTCCGTTCGGCATGCGCGGCACCACGGCGCGGTCCGATCTACCTTCCCAGGACCAGGCCGCCGCCGTAGCGGACCGCCCCCGTCTGCGGATCGTACAGGTAATCGCGGTCCTCGGGGTCGCGCGGCAGCGCCGGCAGAAGACCGGCCGTCAGGATCTCCTGAAGGTGGCGCGGCGGGCGCTTCTCCCGGTCGCGGAAGCGGCCCACGGCCGAGGTCAGGTCGGCGATATCCACGTCGACCTTCAGGTCGTGGACATGGTTCCAGGCGATGCCGTGCGCGTAGGGGTCGTCGGACGTCTGATAGATCTCGAGCCATTCCTTGAGGGACGTCCGCTTGTCGCCGGCGCGGTTGTACATCTCGGCGTAGAAGCGACGCACCAGAGGGTGAACGCCGGGGACGCGGAGCGCCTTCTCGAAGTAGGACGCGGCCCGCGTGTAGTCATGCAGGTCGTTGTAGCACAGGAAACCGGCCTCGAAAGCGGGCAGCCACTGGTCCGGGTTGGCTTTGACCGCCTTGTCGAGAAGCCGGAGCGCCATCTCCGGGTTGCGCGCCTCGGCCGTCATGATGAGCGCCCCGACGAGGTACGGATCGAGGTAATGCGGGTCGAGCTCCGTGATCACCTGGTCGTAGATCCGCTCCAGGTAGGTATAGCGGTCCTTGATGTCGTAACTGCCGTAGAACTGGATCGACCAGAGGTAGAGCAGATCGGCGAGGAGTCCGTCGAAGCCGAGCGCCGCGACCTTGAGGTACTTTCCCGACGGGAGGTACAGGAGTGGGTGGGCGGTCGCGCCGGGCTTCAGTCCTTCGATACGCCCCTGCACGAAGATCGCGGCGAGCAGGCAGGCGAGCGCCCCCAGGGCCATGATCTGCCGCCTCCGGCGCTGGACGAAGGAGGCGGCCATCTACTGCAGCTCCTTGCGCTCGAAGACGGCGCACGCGGTCCACAGGATCGCGCACCCATAGACCAGAAGATAGATCGTGGCCCAAGCGATGCGGCCCGGAGCGACCGCCAGGCCGTGCACGATCTCCCCCTTGATGTCGAAGTTCCCGAGGTTCGGGAGGAGGTAGTACAGGACCCGGCACAGGATCCTGCCGGTCTCGGTCTGGAGACGCTTCGCCAGAAGGTCGAGGCTCCACAGCAGGTGGCCGACCACGTAGAGCGCCAGGGTCATGACGCTCGCGAGGATCGGGGTGGACACGCACGAGAACAGGACGGCCAGCGCGGTGATCAACAGGAACTGGAAGAACAGGAGAAGGACGGCGATCCCGAGGCGGGGATCGAACATCCCCTTGATGAGCAGGACCAGGAAAAACCAGGCGGTCATGACACAGGTGTTCACCAGGAGCGTCAGCGCCAGACCGGCGTACTTTCCCAGGACGAACTCGAAGCGGTGGATCGGCTTGGCCAGGAGGGTGTACACCGTCCGCCTCTCGATCTCACGGCTCACCAGGCCGATGCCGATGAACACCGCCGTCAGGACGCCGAAGACGTCGATTGTGGCAAGGCCGAAGTCCTTGATGATCTTCTCCTCGCTCCCGACGGTCAGGAGCGACAGGATCTGGGCGAAGGAGATCAGGACCACCGCGAACACCAGGAGAAGGTACAGGATTCGATGCCGGATGGCCTCGCGGAACGTGTTGAGTGCTATCGCGCTAACTCTGGCGAGCATGGCCTTCTTCGAGCCGCGCGGTGGGAACCGAGGCGGCCCGCGCCTCCCTGATGAACAGGTCCTCGAGCGACTGGCGCGCGGGCGTCACCGACACAAGGCGGGCCCCGTGCCCGTTGAGGATCGACAGCAGCCGGTGCAGGTCCCCCTGTGTGTCGACCCGGACCAGGACGCGGTCCTCGCGGCGGGACACGATCCGGCCGCACGGCAGGTTGCCGTTCACAACTCCCTGCAGCGCCACCTCCCAGTAGGGCACGTCGCGCGACACCAGCTCGTCGATCGTCCCGACGGCCTTGAGGGCCCCTTTCACCAGGAGGCCGACCCGGTCGCAGATCATCTCGGTGTCCGACAGGATGTGGGTGGAGAAGAAGACCGTCCGCCCGCGCGTCTTCAGATCGAGGATGATGTCGCGGACCTCGCGACGGCCGATCGGGTCGAGGCCCGACATCGGCTCGTCGAGCACGACGAGATCGGGATCGTTGATGAGCGCCTGGGCGAGCCCGATCCTCTGCAGCATCCCCTTCGAGTAATGACGCAGCTGACGATACCCCCGGTTCCCCAGGCCGACGCGCTCCAGGAGGTCCTTGACCCGCTTCCGGCGCGTGATCCTGTCGAGCCCGAACAGGCGCGCGTGGAAGTCGAGGAACTCCTCCCCCGTGAGGTAGTCATAGAGGTACGGGTTCTCGGGCAGGAATCCGACGCGTCGTCTGAGCTCGACCCTCGAGGCGTCCTCGCCAAAAAGACGGACCGACCCCTGATCCGGAAAAATGAGGCCCAGGGCCAGTTTGATCGTGGTGGTCTTGCCGGCCCCGTTGGTCCCGATGAAGCCGAACACCTCCCCTTCCCCGATCGACAGGCTGAGACCTCGGAGGATCCAGTACTTGCGGATCGACAGGTGGGATCGATAGCTCTTGTGAATGTCGAGGAGATCGAGGACCGCCATGGCTGACCTCTGAAGACGGGCGGACGGTCACCTGCCGCAAGTCTCAATATAATGATGCTACCCGGCTTTTCAAGTATCGGCTGTTCAACGAGTTGCGGCCGCCCGGGTGCGCGCGGCGCGGGGATCGCCCCGGGAGGCGCCCCCCCGTCCGTCATCATTATTAGTATCCGTCTCAGCCGGGGGACGATGCCGCGCTCCGGTGCTGTGCGGCTCTCCACCGTGCAGCGACAGGTAGAGACGCTCCTGGTCGCGCACCATCTCGTCGATGTCGAATTCCCGCAGGACCGCCCGGGCGCGCCCGGCCAGGACGCGTCCGAGACCCGGGTCGCGAAGGAGGCGGCTGACTCCGCCGGCCAGCCCTTCCACGTCGCCGGGGGCGCGGACGATGCCGGTCGAGCCGTCCTCCAGGATGTCGGACGTCCCGTCCGCCGAGGTCGCGACAATCGGCACGCCCGAGGCGATCGCTTCGGGCAGAACGCGCGGCAGCCCCTCCCACAACGAGGTGTGCAGCAGGACATCGAGCGACGCCATCACGTTCGGGATGTCGCGCCGCCAGCCGAGCAGTCGCAGCCGTCTTTCCAGACCGAGCTCCGCCGCGCGCCTCTCGACCGCGGGCCGCATCTCGCCGTCGCCGGCGATGACGAAGACGGCTCCGGGCACTTCCCGCGTCACGCGCGCCGCCACCTCGACGAATGTCAGCGGTGACTTCTGCGGTTTCAGGCACGCGACCATGCCGACGAGCCGCGCGTCCGACGGCAGACCGAGCTCCCGCCGTAGGACGCCGCGCCCCCCCGGCCCGTCGGGAGCGCGCGTGGCGCCGTCGAATTCCCGCAGCGCGATGCCGCTCCTGATCAGGCTGACTTTCTCGGGTGTGAACAGGCCCAGCGCCAACCCCTGCTCCAGATTGGCGCGCGACACGGCGATGAAGCGGTCGGTGAAGCGCGCCGCCAGGCGCTCGAGCGCCAGGAACGTCCGGTACTGCCATCGCGGCTGCGCCGCGTGGAATCCGTACCCGTGGATCGTGTGCACGACCCTCGGCACGCGCGCCCGGCGCGCCGCCAGCCGTCCGAGAATGCCCGCCTTGGACGAGTGGGTGTGGACGATGTCGGGTCGCTCCTCGCGGAAGATCCGGACCAGCGCCAGGAGGGCCGCGAGGTCGCGCGCCGGCCGCACGGCCCTGACGAGCGACGGAACGAAGCGCACCTTGATCCCGAGCCGCTTCGCGTCCTCATCCAGGATCCCTCCCGGACCGCACACCAGGGACGCCGCGAACGGCGGCTTCATGTGGGACACGGTGTAGAGGGTATTGTCCTGGGCGCCCCCCAGCTCGAGGATCGTGATCACGTGGCAGACCCGGATCGTCCCCGGCATCAGGCGGCCTCGCGCGCCGGCCGGCCGCGCCGCGAGCGCAGCCACAGCTCGAGGACCAGGAGCGTCCAGATCATCTCGTCGTAGTTGCGCTGACCCATCCGATGGATCTTCAGCACCGCCCCGACCGAGTCGGCCCTGAGATACTCGCGCGACAGCGCTCCACGCCCCAGCAGCAGGTCGTGCGCCGGCTCCCTGAGGCCGTCGCGGAACCAGTGATCGATCGGCATCCCGAAACCGGCCTTGCGGGCCCGGCGCACGCTCTCGGGGATGTGTCCTCTGTAGACCTCCCGCAGGAACCACTTCCCCCCGCCTCCGCGCACCTTCCACCCGGGGGGCAGCGCGGCGGCGAACTCCACCACGCGATGATCGAGGAACGGGCTCCTGAGCTCGAGACCGAACGCCATCGACGTGATGTCGGCCTTGAACAGGAGATCGTCCGGCAGGTAGCGCTCGAGATCGGCGCGCAGCACGCGGTCGATGAGCCGGGCCGAGCCCCAGTCGTTGGGGAGCATCCCGAGGGCGCGGGTCGCGTCGATCCCGGCGACCCGGGCCGCGAAGTCCGGCTGGTACAGCCGGGTGATCCGGCGCGCCCCGGGGTTGGCCATCCACAGGGCGTTGCGCTCGCGGGCGGGCAGCTCCCATCCTTCGAGGAACCGCCTGATCCGTCCCGGATAGTTGCGCCGGTTCTTCTCCGAGGACACGGCCTCGAGGAGGGCGAAGAACGGAGTCCGCGAGACCACTCCCGGCAGCCAGCCGAACCGATCGGCGAGCAGGTGGGCGCGGTACCGATCGTACCCGCCGAAATTCTCGTCGCCGCCGTCCCCCACCAGACCGACCTTCACGTGGCGCGACACCTCCCGCGCCAGGACCCACGACGGTACTATCGACGGATCGGCGAAGGGGGTCTGCATGTGCCCCACGATCGTCTCGAGAGTATCGAGGACGGGTTCGCGGATGGTGATCTCCTCCAGCGCGAGACCGAGCCGAGCCGCGGCGGCGCGCGCCCTGGGCACCTCGTCGTAGTCCGCCTCGCTGAAACGGACGGTGAAAGCGCGGAAGCTGCCGGCATGGTTGCGCCTGACGTGATAGGAGATCGCCGTCGAGTCGATCCCGCCGGAGAGGAGAAGAGCAGTCGGCACGTCGCTTCTCAGGCGGATCTTGACGGCCTCGTCCATCAGGCTCCGGTAGCGCTCCTGGGACTCGCGCAGACGTGTCGCGGGAACGTCCACGATCTCCGGGAGCGACCAGTAGCGCTCGAGACGCGCCCGGCCGCCCTGGTACACGAGGACGTGGGCCGGCGGCACCTGCAGGATGGTGGCGAAGGCCGTTCCTGGATTCGGGATGAACCGCAGCGCGAGGACGCTGTGGATCGCCTCGGGGTCGGGGGCCGGGGAGAAACCCGGCTCCGCCAGAAGACCCCCGATTTCGGAGGCGAACCGCAGCCCCCCGTCGTCCAGGCGGTAGACCAGCGGCTTCACCCCCAGGCGGTCGCGCGCCAGGAGGAGGACGCGCTTCCGGCCGTCCCACAAGGAGATGGCGAACATCCCGACGAGGCGGCGCAGGAACTCGGCCCCGTGCGCCAGGTACAGCTGCAGAAGGACCTCGGTGTCCCCCGTCGATCGAAACCGCACGCCGCGCCGCTTCATCTCCTCCCGCAGCTCGACGTGATTGTAGATCTCGCCGTTCCAGGACAGGACGACCCGGCCGTCCGGACTGGCCATCGGCATGTGCCCCGCGCGAGACAGATCCTGGATTGACAGTCTCCGGCTCGCCAAGCCGATCCCCGGCTCCAGGTGCTCTCCCTCGTCGTCGGGGCCGCGGTGCCCGAGCGCCCGGGCCATGGCGCGCAGCGCCACCGGATCGGGGGGTCTCTGGTCGGGATAGGCGATGCCGGCGATGCCGCACATGTCAGCGCACCTCCGTTCGGGTCGTCACGATCCCGTCCTCAGCACCGGCGGGCGCTCCGGAACGGCCCCGGACAGACGCTCCGCCAGTTCCATCCCTGTCTTGATCGCCCCTTCCATCGAGGAGTACTCCCACGACCCGAACCGCCCCGCCGAGAGGATGCCGGCCTCGTTCAGCGCCCGGTGCGCCTCCGGCAGGTTCTTCGCCCTGAAGCGATCGTAGATGACGTACGCCGGATCGAGGACCGACAACCGCCTGTAGACGAGGCGATCCCCCTTCCAGAGGATGCCGGCCCGGCGCAGATCGTCGACGGCCCGCTCGATGACCTCCTCGGGGTCGAACGGCTCGTCGCGCAGGAGCGAGCGTTCCACGTAGAGCGACGAGCAGCCGCGCGGGGCCAGTGTCCGCGACAGGTTCGCCGGGAAGCCGACCCGGTAGAAGGAGTATTCCTTCTCGGGGAAATAGATCCAGTGCGCTCCCGACACCGCGTCACGGTCGACGCCGAGGCTGATGTTCAGCACCTTCACGGCGCGCAGCCCCTCGCCGATGCGCGGCAGGTCGGAAGGCAGTCCGCGCGTGATGCGCAGCAGGCGGTCGAGCGGAATGGTCGAGACGAGCCTTTCGTATGCGACCACCTCGCCGGTGGAGAGGTGCACCTCGCGCGCGCGCGCGTCCACCGACGTGACCGTCCGGCCCAGCCGTACCTCCGGCCCGCGCAGGGCGAACGCCTGAGGCAGGACGCTGATGCCCCCCTGACGGGGGTACAGGAACATCGGGTTGTAGCCGAGCCCCCGCACGGTGGCGCCGAAGGCGCCGTCCAGGATCTCCTTGAGGGTCGGGCGCGGGATCGACCAGGACACCCAGCCGCATTCGATCTCGTCCAGATCGGTGCGCCACAGCTTGGCGTTGTACGGCAGAAGGAAATGGTCCGCGATCCCCGCGCCGAACGTGCGCTCGGACCATTCGCGGAAGCCGATCGTTTCGAGATCCGGCTCCCCCTCCGCGGCGCGCCGGACCTCCGCCCGCACGAACCCGGCGATGCACTCCTTCACCACCTCGAGCGGCAGGCCGTGCAGGTTCGCCTGGAACGGGTAGGCGGTGTACACACCCTTCGAGAAGATGAGCGCCCGACGCTCGTGACGGGCGAAGGCCCCGGGCAGGATCTGGTCGACGAGTCCCGCGACCCGCTTGTCGCGCAGGTGCAGCAGGTGGCCGGTGCAGTCGAAGGTGAACCCCTCCTCGGCGTGGGTGCGGGCCAGTCCGCCGACCTCCTCCTCCCGCTCGAGGATCAGGCTCGGCGTGCCGAGGTGATAGCCGACCGAAAGACCGGTCAGACCCGCCCCCAGGATGACGACGGGGTACGACTTCGCGCTCACCCGATCACCCCCTCACAAAGACATGTCGATGCGCCGCAGAAACAGCCCGAGGCCGAGAGCGCCGAGGAAAATCGCCGCGAGCAGGAGGACGGCCAGATCGGTCGGCGACAGCATCATGACGATCGCCAGGACCCCGAGGACCGCGGTGGCGGCCCAGGAGAGCAGGACCGTCTGTCGCGTGCTCAGGCGCCACTTTCTGAGACGCAGGGCGAAGTGGTCCGGGCTCCCCAGGAACACGGGGAGACCGCGCCGGAATCGGACGTACATGACGAACAGCATGTCGAAGATCGGCACCCCCAGGACGATCACCGGCGCGACCGCGGCGGCGAGGTTCCGGCGCGTGTAGGAGTTGTTCATCGACAGCGCCCCCAGCATCAGTCCCACGAACATGCTCCCGGTGTCCCCCATGTAGATCCGGGCCGGCTCGACGTTGTAACGAAGGAAGCCGCACAGCGAGCCGCACAGGGCCGCCAGCAGGACGGCATACGTCTGGCGGCCGTTGACCGCCGCGATCAGGAACAGGATGAACGACGCGGCCGCCGCGACACCGGCCGCCAGGCCGTCCATGATGTCGATGAGATTGAAGGCGTTGGTGATCCCGAGAAGCCAGAGGAACGACAGCACGATCGCCAGGGGCGGCCACAGGAACCCGAGCTTGATGTACACCGAGGCGTTGATCAGCGTGAGCACCGCGACCACCTGCCCGGCCAGCTTGATCCCGGGCGTCAGGACGCCGAGGTCGTCGACGAGCCCCAGGATCAGGACGATGGCGCCGGCCAGGAGCATTCCGAGCACCTCGGTCGAATCGAATCGCCGGGTCGCGGTCAGCGCCAGGAGGAACGACAGGAAGATCGCCAGCCCGCCCAGGTACGGAACCGGTTGCGCCTGTGTCTTCAGCCGCCCGTCCGGCCGGTCGACGATCCCGAAGCGCAGCGCCGCCGCCCTCATCAGGGGAGTTGTATAGAGGGAAATCACCAGAGCCAGCGCGAACGCCAGGCCGCAGCCAAGGAGCCACCCGGTCACAGGGCACCCCGCCGTCCCGCGGCCGCGTCGCTGTCTCGACCGGCCCGGTCCCGGTCCAGGAGCTCCCGGTACAGGTCTTCGATCTCCCGCACCAGTCTCTCGATTCCGAACTCGGCGCGGGCCCTGTCGATTCCGGCCCGCCCCATCTGCGCGGCGCGCACGCGATCCCCGAGAATCGAGGCACAGGCGGACGCCAGCGCCTGCGCATCACCGGGCGGCACCAGGAGACCGGTCACGCCGTCCGCGACCGCCTCGGGGACGCCGCCCACCCGGCTGGCGACGACCGGCGTGCCCACCGCCATCGCCTCCGCCAGCGTCAGCCCGAACCCCTCCCACAGGGACGGCTGGACCAGCAGGTCGAAGGCGCGCATGATCTCGGGGACGTCCCGGCGCAACCCGGGGAACACGGTGCAGTGACTCACCCCTTCACGCGCGGCGAGCGCCTCGAGGGAGGGGCGCGCCGGTCCCTCGCCGACAATCGCGAAACGGACACGCGGGAACTCGCGCGACAGCAGCCGCGCCGCCTTGAGGAAGACGGACAGCCCCTTCTTGGGCTCGTCGAGCCTTCCGAGCGTGCCGATCAGGAGATCGTCGGCGGAGGCCCCCAGCTCCCGGCGCACGCGCTCGCGGGCGGCCTGCTCGGGAATGGAGTCCGGCAGCTCGATGGCGTTGCGGAGCGTGCGCACCAGGCCGGGCCGCAGTCCGAACGTCTCGATCGCCTCGCGCCGCACCGACTCGGAGCAGGTCGTGATCGCATCCGACATCGGGGCCGTCAGACGCTCGGCGAGGCGCTGGTGCCAGCGCATCCAGGAAAACGTGTCGTGGTGCGTCGTGACGATCACCGGGACCGAGGCGAGACGTCCGACGACGCGCGCCACGAGATTGGCCCAGAAGAGATGGCTCCGGAGAATCTGGATCCGGTCGCGCCTCAGGATCGAAAGCAGCCGCCCGAAGACCCGCAGGTCCCAGACCCCCTTCGCGCCGAGCGCCATCGCCCGCACGCCGCGCGCGTCCAGCTCGTCGCCGAGGATTCCCCATTCCTTCAGGCAGGCGACGGTCACCTCGAAGCCGTCGCGCTGAAGGCGCGGCGCCGTGGTCAGGATCAGCTGCTCCGCTCCGCCGACCGTGAACCCCACCGTCAGGATCAGCACGCGCGGCAGGCCGGAGTGGTGGGCCGGGACCGGGCGCGCGGCGGCCGCCACCCCGGGACCGGAGCCCTGCGGCTCAGGCAGGGGAAGGGTCGCGCTCATCGCGGCCTCGCCATGATGTCGCGGTACAGGTCGTCGACGCGCTGCGCGACCCGCGACAGGGAATATCTCTCACGGGCGCGGTTCGCCGCGGACTCACCGAGCCGCCGCGCCCCCTCCGCATCCCCCAGAAGCCGCACGACCGCCCCGGCGAGGGCCGCGGGGTCCTGCGGCGGGACGAGGATGCCGCTGTGGCCGTCCTCGATCACTTCCGGTATCCCGCCGACCCGGCTGGCGACGACCGGCAGCCCCGCCGCCATGGCCTCGAGCAGGCTCAAACCGAACCCTTCGTAGATCGACGGCTGCACGAACAGGTCGAGCGCCGCCAGCACCATCGGCACGTCGCGGCGAAATCCGATAAAAACGACCCGGTCTCCGATCCCCAGCCGGCGCGACTCCTCCTCGAGGGCCGCTCGTGAGGGTCCCTCCCCGGCGATGACGCAGGCGGCCCGCGGGAACGCCGCGAGAATCGCCGGCAGGGCCTGCATCAGAAAAACCTGCCCCTTCTCGGGAGACAGCCGCCCGACCGCGCCGATCAGCGGGCCGGGCGAGGGAAGGCCCAGGGCGCGCCGCGCTTCCCCCCGCGTCGCGGGATGGGGCGTCGCCTCGATACCATGGCCGATCACGACCATCTTGCGCCTCGGCAGGCGCTCCACCTTCTCGAGAAAGGCACGCAGCCCCTCGGACACGACGATGACCGCGTCGTCCATCTCGTACGCCAGCCGCTCGAGAAGGAGGAAGGGGTAGCGCTTCCAGGTGCGACGCGTGCGGAACTCGTCCGGGGCGTGCTTGGTCGCCACGACACCGCGCGCACCGCCGAGACGACCGGCCAGGGCCCCGTAGAAGTCCGCCAGATCCAGGTGCGTGTGCACGATGTCGATGCGCTCCCGGGCCACGTACCGCCGCAACCGGAGCAGGCAGCCGGGATCGAACTTGCCACGCATCCCGAACCGCACCACTTCGACCCCCGCCGCCCTGAACTCGTCCGCCAGGATCGGTTCTCCCCGGAGGCAGCCCACGCGCACGAGATATCGGGTCGTGTCGAGGGCCGCCACCAGCCGCAAGACGGAAATTTCCGAGCCGCCGGGAAGGAGCGTCGCCAGGACATGCAGGACCCGCACACGGACATCGCGCTCTCCCCGCGCGGCCGGGGAGTCGATCGTCGGGCTCCTCCCGTGTTCGGCCCTCCGCATCGTGGCGATCACGCCACCCCTCCCGCGGCCCGGGCCACCGGTCGCCCGGTCAGGGAGGCGAGCGCGCCCTCCAGGATCTCGAAGCGTCCGTCCCAGCTGTTGCGTCGGGCGTACGCCACGCGCTCGGCCCGCGCCTGCTCGCCGCGGGGGCCCTGGTCCTCCGCGAGGGCCTGCTGGAGGGCGCGCGCGAAATCCTCCCCCGTCTTCGCCAGACGGAGCGGCGCCCCCATGGCGGCCGTCTCCTCCATCGGTGTCGCGACCACGGGCAGCGCCGCGGCGCAGTACTCGTACACCTTGAGAGGGTGGATGGAATGCGTCAGGTCGTTCAGCGCGAAGGGGACGATCCCCGCGTCGGACGCCTTCAGGTACGCAGGCAGATCCGCATACGGACGGGGCCCGAGAAGGCGCACGTTCGAGAGGGCGCGCAGAGGGGACAGGTCGGCCCGCTGCGGGCCGATGAGCAGGAACGTCCACCCCGGCAGGCGGCGCGCCGTGTCCACGAGGAGACTCACGTCGAACCAGCCATCGATCGCTCCCGCGTAGACGGCGCGCGGTCGCGCGGCGGTCCGGATGTCCTCCGGCTCGGCGCCGCCGGCCACGAACGGCCCGGGATCGCAGGCGTTGGGCAGATGGAGGACGCGCCGCGCTCCCTTCTCGCGGGCCCGGGCCACCAGCCGCCGGGCCGTCGCCACGACCAGGTCGGCGCGGCGGCAGATCTCGGTCTCGAGAATCGGGAAGCTCCGCGGCGTGTCCGGAAACGCCGCGGTGTCGTCGCTCATGCGGTAGACCGCCGCCGTGTGCGGCATCTCGTCGAGGAGCGCCAGGAACGGGCTGCCGGTCGACATCCACAGGAGATCGACCCGCTCGAATCCGGCGCGGGCCAGGACCTTCCTGAGCCGCGGCACGGTGGCCCGCAGAGTCAGGCGGTGCATGAGCGGGTGATCGAAGAGGGGATAGGGTCTGTACGGCAGGAGCGTCATCGGTGCGTAGGCGAACAGGCGTCCCTTCTGAAGCGACTCCCCGCCCCGCCGGTACAGGCGGAGACGTCTTCGGGTCTCGTCGTTCCGCTTGACGAGGTTCACGGGCGACAGGGGGCCGACGCACCAGGCGACGCGATCACCCCGGCGCACGAATCGCTCGGCGTAGTGGTGCCCGCCGACCCGGATCGGAGCGCCCGGCGCGAACGACTCCCACATCAGGACGTTCACGTCTCACCCCGCACGGCCCGTCCGAGCGCGAAGGTGGCGCGCATGGCGGCCCCGATCTCCTCGAGACCGATCACCTCGTGGGGCTGGCCCAGGAGCGCCCGGCCGATCTGCTCCCACTGCCGGGCGAACCCCTTGTCCTGCCGACCCAGGTCGAGCGAGCCGCCCGGCGAGCCGGCGACCTCGAGCCGCGTGAAGTCGTCCAGGACGATCGCGGCGCCGCCCTTGAAGATCTCCAGGCGCTCCTTCGGGAGACCCGCGTCCCCCAGGCCCGTGTAGGCCAGGACGGCGCGCGAGCCGCCGGGGAGATCGAGAAGCGCCGCGAACGAATCCCCCTGCACCACGAGGGCGCCGTCCGAGGGGAGCGCCGTCGCGCGGATGGAGAGCACCGGACCACCGCCGGTGAGATGCAGGATCAGGTCGAGGAAATGGCAGCACTCCCCGAGGATCCGCCCGCCCCCCTGCGCGGGGTCGTTGACCCAGTGATCGGGCGGCAGCGCCAGGGCGTTGACCCTGTACACCAGGAAGGTGGGGCCGGGGAGCCGCGACAGGATCTCGTCCGCCCGCTTCACCAGCGGGCTGTACCGTCGGTTGAATCCCACGGCCAGAAGACGCCGCGTCCGGCGCGCCTCCTCCAGGATCGGTTCGATCTCCGCCTCATCGAGACAGAGCGGCTTCTCCACCAGCACGTGTCTTCCGGCTCGCAGCGCCTGGAGCGTCTGGGACGCGTGCAGGTGGTGCCGAGTCCCGACCAGCACCAGGTCGATCGTGTCGTCCCGCAGCATCTCCTGCAGGTCGGTCGTGGCGAGCGCCATGCCGAAGCGGCGCGCGGTCTGCCGCGCGTTGAGCGGCGATGCCGTGGCGACGCCGCGCAGCCGGAGCCCCGGTGCCCGTTTCAGGAGCGGCAGGTGAACCGATTTCACGAAGCCGCCGGCGCCGCAGATCCCGACCCCAGCCTCGGACCTTCCGGCGGGAAGCGGGTCGAACGCCGCCGGCGCGGCGCCGTGTCTGGACGAACGGGACGCGGGCGCCGGCGCACCGGCGGCCCGGGAACCGGGCTCCGCACAGGCGCCCGCCGCCTCGTCGCCCGCTTCCGCCGCTCCGGACGCCGCGGCATAACGCAGGAGGACGCCGATCGGCCTGCCCGCGGGAGCGTCCCGATCGATCTCCTCGTACGCGGCGACCGCCTCCTGCAGCGGGAAGACGCGGTCGATGAGCGGACGCACCGCCACACGGCCGTCGCGCACCAGGTCGAGGAAGGCGATCATGTTGCGGTTGAGCGTGAACCGGACGTACGGCGCCGGGTAGTCGGTCCCCTTGTCCTCGTAGGACGGATCGTACCGGCCGGGACCGTACGAGGTGCTGATGAGCAGGTCGAGCTCCTTCTCGTACATCAGGGACCGATCCAGATCCAGGCGGACGTCACCGACGATCACCACCCGTCCTTTCCTCCTCGCGAGGCGCATCGCCAGGTTGGCCGTCTCCGGGGCGCTCGAGTGCGCGCAGACCAGGACGGCGTCGGCGAGAAGACCGCGGCTCGCCCGCGCCACCTCGTCGGTCGGGTCGCGAGCCGCGAAATCGTACGCCTCGAATCCCAGCGAGCGGCCGCGCGCCGCGCGGGCGGGATCCGGATCGAACGCGACGACGCGCGCCCCGGCGGCCCGGAGGATCTGGGCGGTCAGGAGTCCGATGAGCCCGATCCCCAGGACCACGGCGCACTCGCCGATCTGAATCCCCGAGCGCCGCACCCCCTGAAGCGCTATCGATCCCAGCGTGGTGAACGCCGCTTCGTCGAGCGGCACCTCTTCGGGCACGCTCACCGCCAGATTGCGCGGCACGCAGATCCACTCGGCGTGCGAGGCGCGTCCCGCCCCGGCGCAGGCCAGGCGGGTCCCGGGCGGGAGATCGAGGACCCCGGGTCCCGCCTCGTGCACGATGCCGCTGGCGGAATAGCCGGGGGCGATCTCCTCCCCTTCCCCCGCCGCGCGCACCCTGTCCCACACCGCGGCCGCCCCCTCGCGACGCAGGAGCTCGATGGCCCGGGCGAACGTGGACGGATCGGCGGCGCGCTCCAGGAGCGTCGACGCCTCGCCCGAGCGCAGGGCGGCCCGCTCGGTGCCGGCGCTCAGGACGGACCACGCCGTCCTGACCAGGACCGTGCCGGGCCCGGCGGAGGGGACGGGAACCTCCTCGACCACCGCCCTCCCGCGCCTCAGCAGGACCTGCCTCACGGACGCTCCTCCTCGCCGGGGCGGTCGCGACGGCGCGCCTCCAGGCTGAACCGACCGATGATCGGAAGCTCTCCGGTCCAGTCGTAGCGAACGACGGGCGCCCGCTCCAGCCGCCCGTACCCGGCCGAGAACAGCCCTTCCTCGAGATGCGCGCGCGCCCCCTCGGGGAGGGCGATCGGCGCGAGCTCGAGCTCGACCTCGTCCGCGACGAAGCGTTCCGGCGGCCCGGACGGCGGGAATGCGGGGCTGAACTGAGGCGCCAGATGGAAGAACCACTCGATGCGGTGCCTCGATCGTCCCTCCAGGCGATCCTCGATGACGAACCGGCGCGTCCTCTTGTTGAGGAGCACGATGCGACGATGCACCACAGGATCCGGGAGACGGGTGTACCCGTGGTGCAGGGCGTCGACCAGGTCGAAACCGGCGCGCGACTCGAAGCGGAGCACGCGCGGACGGTCGGCGCCCGGCAGCACGAAGGGCGTCTTCGGGATGGGATTGATCTCCTCGCCGTCGACGCGAACGGTGTTGTGGAACGAGGTCGAGCGGAACCGGTCCCGCAGGACGAGATCCGGAGTGTAGGTGCCGGTGCCGGGGTCCACGATCAGGTCGCGACCGAAGGCCTGGATCTCGACCGCCAGGGTGTCGTTGTGGGCGTGCGTCCCCTGCCCTTCCAGGCCGACCGGCCCGGCGTCGAGGAACGCGTACAGATCGTCGTGGCGCAGCACGACGGTTCCGGCCGACTGGAAGTGGCGCCCGGTGACGGTCACGCGCGAAGCCCGGCTCCGCCTTTCGAGACGGCGCGCGCAGTCCTCCCCGAAGAGCCAGAACGCCTCCTCCCAGCGGTCACCCGCCAGGCTGAACAGGGCGTCATCGTCGAAGACGCACCCGGCGACCGCGAGAAGGTGCCGGTGATCGCGCCGGTCGGCATCGTGGTCCCCGAGAATCTGCAGCCGGCCGTCGTCGTTGTCGCCGATCTGCGGCGCCCGCCCGTCCGGCTTGGTGTAGTGCGCGACGTACTCCACCATGCGGCGCACCCGCGCGCGCATCGCCGGCAGCCGGAAGCCGGCCCGCTCGAGGAGCAGCAGGGACGTCAGCGCCATCTCGGTCATGAGCCTGTGATACGCGGTCGAGGCCTCGAAATCGACTCCGTCCGGCAGCGTCTGCCGCTCGTTCTCGCGCACGATTTCCGTCACGGCCATGCCCTTCCAGTCGTCCGCCTCGGGGGCGCCGCGGAACAGGGTGCCGAGGAACAGGAGCCCGACCAGGTCGGCGAAGTAGTGGTTCGACGTGACCGGATGCCCGTTCTCGAGATTGGCGGCGATGAAACGTCCGTGGACGAACAGCGAGCGCAGGAACAGGGACGCGAACGGACGGTCCACCAGGATCTCCGGGCGGAAGAGGACCCAGGCCCAGACCCAGTTCACCGCGCGGATGGCGACGTCCATGGTGCAGGTCCAGTTGACCCCCCGACCCGGGCGGTTCTCCGCGATCCAATCGACCACCTCGCCACGGAACTCCTCGTAGTACTGTCTGTTTCCCGAGAGCCAGAGCGCCTGGCCCAGGAGCGGCAGGTGCTGGAATCGCGACAGCTCCCACGGAACCTTGACGTCGGCCCCCTGTCCGAAGCTCTGCTCCAGCCCGGCACGCAGGTCCTCGAAGTAGGCGCGTTTGTCCCACGACCGTCCCGACTTGAAATCCGCGTGCCAGGGCAGCCGGGGCCCGAGGTCCCTAGCACCCGAGCCCAGAAGCGCGAACCGGTGCGCCCGGGCCGCGTCGGCCTCCCGGAGGATGCGGTCCCGCCTCCCCCCGCCCTCGTTCGCGAAGAACGAGGCCGCGTAAGGACGCGGGAGATCGACGACCGGCAGGCTTCCACTGTCGCGCGCGGCGGCGGCCAGGAATTCGTCGAACGTGCCGAACCTCCCCCCCAGGTCCCCCAGGAGACCGTTCTCCGAGGGCGTGGACAGCCGGGCCGTGTCACGGAAGCGGCGCACCGCCCGCCCGACGCACCGGCGCAGGTCGCGCGCCGCCTCGAACGGAGCGCTGAGAGCCCGGCTCAGCTCCATGCGACGAGCCCCATGGTCTCGAGCCTCGCGGCCAGGCCGGCGGCGCGAGCCCGCCAGGTGTGCCGTTCGACCGCCCGGATCCGGGCCGCCGCGCCGAGGGACGCCCGCAGGGGGGCGTCGTCGATGAGACGAACGACGGCCCTCGCCAGCGCCTCCTCGTCGGCGGGCGGGACGAGGAGAGCGGTCCGTCCGTCGTCCAGGACCTCCGCGATCTGCTCCAGCCGGCTCGCGACGATCGGTTTTCCCATGGCCATGTACTCGAACAGCTTGGTCGGCGATCCGAAGAAGCGACTGCCGTCGGCGTTCGGCACGTGCGGCGCCACCAGGATATCCATCGCGGCGAGGTGCCGCGGTCCCTCCTCCTGGGGCACGAGACCGGTGAAGACCGCCCGGGCGGACAGACCGCTCCGCTTCAGGAACGTCTCGCACGCCACCCGCTGCGGCCCGTCGCCGACGAACAGGAAGACCGCCTGCGCGCGCTCCGCCAGCACGCGCGCCGCGGCCCGCGCCAGGACCCGGGCGCCGTGCCACGCCTCGAACGTCCCGATGAAGCCGACGACCACCCCGCCCGGGACACCGTGCCGCTGCCGCTCTTTCCTCCCATCGATGTCGGGGCGGTAGCGCTCGACGTCGACGCCGTTCGGCAGGACGACGACGCGATCCGCCGCGACACCACGCGCCAGGAGTCCGTCCCGGAGCGGCTCCGACACGACCGAGACGAGGTCGGCATGACGCAGGTTGACCTCTTCGATCCTCTCGAACAGCCGGCGGTGTCTGAGCGGCCGGCCCCAGTGATCGGCGATCCAGACCTCCGATCCGTTGTATTCCAGGACCAGCGGCAGTCCGATGGTCCTCGACAGGGCGACCCCCGCGTGGCTGGCCGGGTCGAACCGCTGGTACAGCAGTCCGGCCCGGCGCCGCGCCAGGAACGCCGCGGCCCCGGTCTCGAAGACCAAGGAGTGCGCCACCGCCGGAAGCTCGCGGCGGGCGGCGTAGAGACGGCGCGGCGGCACGATGTGGATCTCGTGGCGGGCCGGGTCGAGCGCCGCCGGCCGGGTCGAGGCGACGAAGTCGACGTCGCACCCCAGGGCGCGGAGCCCCGAGGCGACCCCCTCGGTGTGCCCGACCGAGCCCCCCGCCGCGACGCCGCTCCACAGATCGGTGCGCAGGTAGCAGACGCGCCTCGAGGACGCGGGGCGGGGCGCGTGCCGCGCCGCGCGCAGGAGCCGGCGCAGCCGTAAGCCGGTGCGCAGGAGGGCCACGGAGGTGGCGGCGCAGCCGGCGAGCAGGAACGGCACGTCCCGGACGAGAAAGCGTCCTGCCGAGACGTCCAGCGCTCGCCCGCTCCTGTCGACGAGCCGGCGCCGCGCCGCCAGGGGCAGTGCCAGGAGCGCCTGCAGTCTTCCGATCGATTCGTGGGAGTCGATATCGTCGACCAGGATCACGATCTCGTCGGCCCCGAGACCCCTGAGAAACCTCGCCAGGGCGACGGGACCGAGAGCGCTGATGTCCTCCCGGCGCACGGGCAGGACGGCGCGCCCGGGAAGCAGCGTCTCGAGCGCGCGCTCGGTCCCCGGGACGTCCCGCACCAGGAGCAGGACGGCGGCGCGCGTGACGCCGGTCCGAGCGCGAGTCACAGGCGTCTCCTCGATCACCCGTCTCAGGACGGAGGGCATCACGCAGCCTCCCGCGCGATCCAGTGGTCGTACCACCGGCTGAGGTTGTACAGCGTCCAGAGGTGCCACGAGTGGTCCCGTGCCGAGGCCCGATGGGCCAGGAACAGCCGCTCCACGTGGTCGTAGTCCAGGAGGTTCTCCTGCCGCATCCGCGAATGCATCACGGCCGAGAAGGCCTCGCCGTAGAGCTCGCCGCGCAGCCACTCCTTGACCGGCGCGCCGAACCCCTGTTTCGGGCGGTGGATGATCTCGTCCGGCAGGATCCCGGTCATCGCCTTCTTCAGGAGATACTTCGTCTGACCTCCGCGGATCTTGAGGTCGGTCGGAAGGCGCATGGTGAACTCCACCAGCGCGTGATCCAGGAACGGCACGCGCGCCTCCACCGACGAGGCCATGGTGATCTTGTCGACCCGCATGAGCAGGAGCTCCGCCAGGCGATTGTGCAGCTCGAGATAGATCATGCGCTTCCCGAAGTCGTCGTCGCTGAGGCGCTCACGGGCGCGCCGGTCGATCTCGAGCACGACATCGTGAGAGTTCAGGCCGTCGATCCGCAGACGGGCGTCGCGGGACAGGAGACGGCGCTTCTCGGCCTCGCGCCACGCGATCGCCCCGCCCCAGAAGAACGTCTCCTCGCGCGCCGCCGAGCGCAGCAGATCGAGACGCTCACCCCCCCGTCGCAGGAGGAAGGCCAGGCCGCGGGCGGCATCGTAGATCGCACCGCGGACGTTGCGCGGCAGCCGCATCAGCGGTCTGAAGTAGCGCGCGTGGTTCCTGTACGAGCGCATGTAATGCTCGTAACCGAAGAACTGCTCGTCGCTCCCCTCCCCGACCTGCACCACGATGGTGCCGGTCCGCCGCGCCAGGCGCGCCACATAGTGCAAAGGGACGCAGACCCAGTCCGCGATCGGCTCGTCCTGGTGGAAGATGAGCTCGGGCATGAAATCGAGCAGGTCGCGCGATCCGATCTCCACCTCGTGGTGGTCGGTCTTGAACAGCGTCGCGACCTTGCGCGCATAGTCGAACTCGTTGTACGTCGGCTGATCCTTGAAGCCGACGGAGAACGTGCGCACCGGGCGATCCATCACGCGCGCCATGAGCGCCACGTTGGCCGAAGAATCGAGCCCGCCCGACAGGAACACGCCGAACGGCACATCGGCCATCATGCGCTTCTCCACCGCCCGGGCGAGCAGGTCGCGGATGCGCGCCGCGGCGAACTCCCCGTCCTCGTAGGGCGCCCCTTGCTCCGGCGGGACCTCGAGCGGGTCCCAGAAAGTCTCCGAGCGGATTCCTCCCTCCCGATCGATCGTCACGCACGTGGCCGGGGGGATCTTGTGAATCCCCTGGAACAGAGTGCGCGGCGCCGGCGCGGCGATGAACGTCAGGTAGTGGTAAAAAGCGGCGAGGTCGATCCGACGCGACACGCGCTGGTGGGTCAGGATCGCCTTGATCTCCGAGCCGAACAGGACCGTTCCGGGGAGGACGGCGTAGTAGAGCGGCTTGATCCCGACCCGGTCGCGCACCAGGAGGAGCTCCCCCTTGCGCGCGTCCCACAGACCGATGGCGAACATCCCCTCCAGGCGGCGCACGAAGCCTGGTCCCTCCTCCTCGTAGAGGTGTACGAGGGTCTCGGTGTCGGTGCGCGACCGGTAGGTGTGCCCCTTCTTCTCGACCTCGGCACGGAGCACGGCGTGGTTGTAAATCTCGCCGTTGAAGGTGATCCAGACGGTGCCGTCCTCGTTCGACATCGGCTGCCGGCCGGCCGGCGACAGGTCCACGATCGAAAGACGCCTGTGACCGAGACCGACGCGGCCATCCGGGGAGATGTAGATGCCGGCGTCGTCAGGACCACGGTGCGTCATGGTGTCCCGCATCCGGATGAGAACCGCCTCCTCGACCTTCCGCGCGTTCGCGCCGAACTCAAAGACCCCGCAGATGCCGCACACCGCCCGACTCCGTCATCTCAAATCCTGTAAACAACTTGTGGAAGGTCAATATAGTGCCCGGCCGGTGGCTCGTCCACATTTTGACAGGGCCCGGCGGGCGTCTCAGGAGCGCGTCGCCGGGGAATCCCCCGCGCCCAGGGAGGCGGCCAGGCGTTCCCTCTCACTCCGGGCATCCATGCTGATGTCATGGGCGTATCCACTGTCCGGCTCGTAGCCGCGCAGCCTCCCAAGGGTCTGCTCCGCGAGCTCGAGGGAGGCTCGCGCCTCGTCACGGCGCCCGGCATCCAACAGGATGGATGCCTCGAGCACCCGCGCGCGCACGAAGTTCGGCTCCAGGACCAGCGCCTCGCGGAGGACCCCGAGCGCGTCATCCGGCCGCTTCAGATCGACGTAATGGGCCGCGAGCTCCAGTCGGGGACGCGGATCGAGCGGCGTCAGGCGGACCGCCTCCTGGTAGAGCGCCAGGGCCCTCGACGCGGCGGTCGCGTCGTCGAACAGGCTGCCGGCGGCGCGCGCCTCCAGCCGCGCCAGGTGGAGCGGGAAGCGGTAGTCGATCGGCTTGAGACGGCGTGCCTCGAGAAGATTGAAGGCGGCGCGCGCGTATCCATCCGGCGTGAGCGGACCGGAGTTGAGAATCGCCATCGCGAGATCGTTCCGGTAGTCCGGGTGGTACGGGTTGTGACGGGCGGCGCGCTCCATGTAGAAGACCCCCTCCCGCCCGAGGCGAAGGGCGGCCGAAGCCTCGGCGTCGGCCCGGTAGGGCAGCAGAACCGCGACCACGAACAGGTAGACCACGAGCGTCACCCTGACGATCCGCGCCGGGCGCAGGCGGCGCGCGCCGGCGATCCCTGCCGGCGCGAGGCCCGGCGGTCCGGGTCCCCGTCGTCGGCGCGCGAGGGCCCCGCCCAGGAGCAGGGCCGGCACGAGTGTGAGGGCGGGACGGACGGCGAGGTCCTCCACGCACCCCTGGACCAGGAGCGCGAGGAAGCCCAGGCCGACCCCGAAGACTCCATCCTGATCCCAGGGGGCGCGCAGGCACAGCAGAGTCGCGCCGACGATCGCCCCCAGGATCAGCGCTGCGGCCGGGATCCCCGTTTCCGCCGCAAGGGTGAGGCAGGCGCTGTGCGCCCCCTGGAAATTGCGGCCGTAGCGCACCGGGCCGATATCCGCCGGGAAATTGAACAGCGGCGACACGTGCGGGAACATCCCCGGGCCGAACCCCAGGAGGGGCCGCTCGGCGATCATCCCGGCCGCGGCCTTCCAGATCGACAGGCGCGTGTAGCGGTAGGGATCGACGGCGCGCGAGAAGCGGGCGCCCAGCACGAGGGCCGCGCCCAGGGCGCACGCCAGGATGAGACCCACGGCGAATTTCCGGGTGTGCGGAGGCAGAGCGTGACGTCGAAGCACTCCGAGCACGATGAGGCTGACGAAGAACGCGGCGAGCGATCCCCGCGACTCCAGGAGGAAAATCGCCACGACGTGCATCCCCCCCAAAGCACCCCACGCCGCCCGGATCCGCGGCGGAGCGGGACGCAGGACCCCGACCAGAATCAGGAAGAGTCCGAGGTTCAGGAAGGCCGCCAGGTGGTTCGGGTTCACGAACGACGAACCGGCGGCCGCGGCCCCCCCGCCGGGATAGCGCGCGATGGCCAGAAGAGCCTGGAGAGAGGTCGAGGCGACGACGGCGCGGACCAGCCACCCGAGATCGCGATCGTCCGAGACCGCGAGCGCCGCCGCCCCGAACAGGAGGAAGGGAACGACGATGTCCCAGGCCGCCAGAGCCGCCGCCAGAGGGTAGGTGGCGCGCAGGGCGGAGAGGAGGGCGAGTCCGAGACCCGCCACGGCCACGACCCCGAGACCTCGAAGCGGATCGGCGAGGAGCGGAGCCGGACGCGGACCCCGCGCCCGGGGAGATGACCAGGCGAGGACCACGCACGCCAGGGACAGGGTGTGGAGCACGAAGAGCGCCAGGGGCGCGCGTCCCCCTTCACCGAACGGGGCGAGCATGACGATCGCGGCGGCGGGGAGGAGGGGCACGTGACGCCTCACGGTTCGTTTCTCCTGTCCGGGACCGCCTCCGGGAGACTGTAGTCCTGCTTGAGCGGGAACAGGACGCGCGCGATCCACTGTTCGCGGAAGGCGGCTCCGGTCTCGCCGTACGACCTCATGTAGAGCGACAGATCGTAGTGCAGGATCGCCGACTCGGGATCGAGGCGGACGGCGCTCTCCGCCTGGCTCCTACCCTCCCGGCTCAGGACGCCGTCGCTCATGCCGTGCGCCAGGACCCATTCCGCCACGAAGGCGCGCGGCGCTGGATCCGATGGTCGCACCCGGGCGGCCCGCCGGGCCAGCGACAGGGCCTCCCGGTCGCTCCCCTCGACGGCCGCGACGCGCGCCCGGTCGATCAGGTCCGTCGCGTGCGCGGTGACGACAGAGTGTCCCACGAAGCCGATCAGCGCCATCGCAAGAAGGAAGGCCCGCAGCGCCACCGCGGGCCCTGCGCCCCGCCCGGTCCGGGCGGACGGCGCGGACGGGGCGCGCGATCCACAGGCCAGACCGACCAGAAGCGCCCCCGGGATGGCGACGCTCGGCAGGAACGCCGTGAAGTCCATCAGGTTGTGGGCCAGGAATGAGGCCGCGGCCGCCGCGTACGGCAGCTCGCCGGAGCGCCCGCTCCAGGACTCCCGCAGCCTCCGCGCGAAGGCCAAAAGCACGCCCAGCATCGGCACGATCGCCCAGACGCCCCAGCCGGCGATCACTTGAAGATACGAGTTGTGCGCGTACCGCGTCTCGTTCATGCCCGGGCGCATGTAACGCGGGTAGAAGGTTCCGAACGAACCGGGGCCCGTTCCGAACACAGGATGGTCGCGGATCATCCCAGCGGCCGCCCGCCAGTTCCCGGCCCGCAGAAGGAACGGATCGCCTCCGGGCGCGCCGAACTCCTGGCTGCGGGCGCGCAGGAAGTGGACGCCGACTCCGAGCACCACCAGCGCGACCGCGGCGAGGAGAACGAGGCGCCGTCGTGCGGCGAGGAACGGGAGGGACAGCGACAAGGAGACGGCGGTCGCCGCGAGCCCACCGATCGATCGGGTCAGGAAGAGTGCGTACGCCTGAAGAAGAGCGGCGGCGACCAGGACGCCCCGCATCCCGCGGCCGCTGAGGGAGCGCCTCCCCAGAAGGGTCAGGGGCAATGTCATCGCCAAGAATCCTCCGAGCGCCGCGGGGAGCGTGAACGGTCCGGCCGGCCTCCCGTCCCGCAGGCGTGCCAGGACGTACGGTGAAACCGGAGCGGTCCCCTCGAGCAGACTTTGCAGTTCCTGACGATACGTGATGTGGGCCTGCAGCACGGCCAGAACGGCGGCGATGCATCCGAGGGCCACGAGAACCCCCGCGACCACCTCGCGCCCGCGCCGATCGGAGGCGATCCCCTTCCCCAGAATCGCCGCGAGCACGACGGTCGAGACCAGGCCGGCCTCGTCGAAGGCGCGCGCCCGGCAGGAGGACAGGAGGAGACTCGCAAAGGCGAGCGGCAGCAGCCCCGCCGTCCACGCGGGGAGCAGCGGCGCCCCGTCCGCCGAACGCCATGCCAGCCAGCCGGCCGCGGCCAGCAGGATCGCGCAGACGGCCCCGGACCACGCGTAGGTCTCCGGGGGACGCAGCACAGCCGGCACCAGGAGCGCCACCGCGAGCGCCGGCATCAGGATGTGAGTCCGGGTCAGGTGCTGTGTGTCCATGTCCCGCTGGAAAAAAAACGGGCGGCGCCGCGAGGCGCCGCCCGTGTCGACTTCAACCCAGGGAGAACTAGGTCTGGGTACCCTGCGGCCACTGGAAGAACTGGCCGTTGGCAAACAGGATGTCGCAGTTGAAGTCGGTCGTCTGACCTCCGGTCTGCGTACCCTGCACGCCGTCCTTCGCCGGGCTGGTGATCGTATACTGCGTGCCGCCCGCCGCCGAGTCGCAGTCCCAGGCGTTGTTCCAGCCGTCCGTCGTCGGCACCGTCTTGATGTAGATCGGCGAGACGTAGGTGCTGATGCCCGAGGCCGGGACGCTGGACATGCCCTTCGGGTAGAAATTGTTGTCCACCGCGTAGGACTCGACCGCCGTTCCGATGGACCGCATGTCGGCCATCGTCCTCTTCTGCTTGCCCCTGTCGATCGCGTTCAGCAGGTTCGGGATCGCTATGGCGGCGATGATCCCGATGATGGCCACGACGATCAGGAGCTCGATCAGTGTGAAGCCCTTGTCCTTGCGCATTCGAGTAACCCCCTTTCGGCAATCCACTAAGAGCAAGCCGGATGCCACCCGAAAGCGCCTCCGTGAGGACCGGCGCAAGTGCCTGAGTCACACCCATTTGCCTTTCCGATCCCGAATCCGTAGCGGTCCCGCGGTCCGGGAATGCGCCCGATAGTAACAAGTTTCGTCAGGTCGAGGGACGCCGGCTGACACTGCGCGTCACCGGTCGACCGAGCCCTTGTCCGGAGAGGCGTCCGGGCGACCCGCCAGGTGACTGAACGTCGAGAGAAGCGATCGCGCCAGGACACAGCCTGGATCGTCCCGCACCTTTCTCTCCAGCTCACCGAGGATCGGTTCGACCGGCAGGTGCCCGGTCATGACCCCGGCGTAGAGGTAGCGCCAGTCCTCGGGATGGACCGCCCGGTACTCGTGGCGGGCGATCACGGCGGCGTTCTCGTCCGACCGCCGGACCACGATCATCGCGTCGTCGTCCCAGTAGACGAGCGCCCAGGCCTCCCTGGGAAAGTGGTTGACCGAGAAGGCCCGCTCCACGACTCCCGCAGGCCGGCCGTCGGGCCCCGGACGGATCACCTTTTCGAGCGCCGGACTGTAGCGCAGGAAGGCGGCGTCGATGCGGTACCGCTCGAGGAACGTCTCCCAGGTCCGGGAATCTCCGAGCGACAGGAACACCTCCCGCAGGAGCGCGGGATAGATCTCGTTCCGCCCGTCGATGAACACCTTGTGTCCTGGGAAACGCCTCCAGATGAGATACCCGCCGAAGCGGACATCGCTGTAGAGACGCTGGCCGATTCCCTCCTGCTCGACGAAATCGACCGCCGGCCGCGGCTCGTTCCCGGGAGCCGGGCCGAGGCCCCAGGCGAAGGCGGGTGGAAGAACGGACAGCGTCGGCACGGCGCAGAGCAGGACGACGCCGGCGATCACGAAACCGGGTCGCACGCCGCCGGGAGCGGCGGGAAGCGCCCGTCTCCACAGGCGCTCAATTCCCAGAGCGACCGCGCGGGCCGGACGGGCGAGGCCGAAGGGCAGGAGCACGAAGAAGAGACCGATGTTCCGCAGATGCGCCGCGGCGAGCATCGCGGCGATGAACAGAGCGGGCGTCGCGATCGGATCGAGCCGCCGCCAGCCGGCGAGGACCAAGGTCGAAGCCGCGGCCGCGGCCAGCCAGAACAGCGGGAAGTCCTGGACGCCCGGACGGGTCCACTCGAGGTTCGGCGACGGGAGTGAGGCCAGGAGACGACGGACCTCGAACGGCACGGTGTAGATCCGATACCCGTAAGGGTTCGCGCAGGCGGCGATCGAGGCGGCGACGGCGACCAGCAGGAGCCGCGGCGCAAACGAAGGGCGCGGCCCCGCGGGCCGGTCCCCTGCGAAGATCGCCAGGCGCTCCGTCGCGAGCGTCGTGACCACGCCCGCACCGAGGAGGACCGGCGCCAGGATTGCGCCGGGATGGAGATTGGATCCGAGCGCCACGAGAGGCGGGACGAGAATGAGAGGGCGAGCGTCGCCCGTCGCGCGCCCCCTGAGCACGAGGTCGATGACGAGCGGCAGAAGCAGAAGCGTGGCCAGCTCCGGCCGCACGTCCAGACGGAACGACGCCCCCACGAGCGCCGCCGACAGGAGGAGGGAGGCGCCGGCCGGGCCGTGTCCCTCCCGTCTCACGTGGGAGAGCAGGAGCAGGCACAGGCCGCACACGAGCAGGGATTTGAGCACGATGAGTCCGGCCGGACCGAAGAGGCTGAACCCGGCGTCCAGGAGGACCTGCGACAGCCATTCGTGATCCACCCAGGGGGCGTTCTCGGCCGTGAACGAGAACGGATCGGTCCGCGGAACGGCGTGCTGCGACAGGATGAGACCGCCGGTCTTGAGGTGCCACCAGAAGTCGTAGTTACGAATCGGCGTCAGCGACACGGCGAGGGCCAGGAGCAGGAGCAGACCGACGAGCAGGACGCGATCGCCGCGCGACTCTACGGTCCGGACGGTCGCCTGGTCGTTCACCACGCCCTCGACCGGGCGGCGACACCGTAGAGAGTCACGAGCAGAACGCCCACGAAGCCCAGGACGAGTCCCGCGACCACGTCCGCGGGCCTGTACTCCATCACGACCGTGTGCTCGCCGGCGGGCAGCGCCACCGCGCGGAACAGACCATCGGCCCGGAGGATCGGGACGGGTCGGTCGTCGAGCGTCGCCCTCCATCCGGGCGCGTACGCATCGGCCAGGACCGCGTAACCGGGTCCGGTGGTGCTGAGGCGCATCGTGATCCGCTCCGGCGTCTCCTGCGTGATGGCCGCTTCGCCGCCCACCGCGGTCCCTCCCGCCTCGTCGTCATCGGCCGGGGCCCCTCCCGCCCCGTCCTCGAGCAGCACGGCGCGTCCTGGATCATACGCGGGGTCGGAAAGGGCCGCGGCGAGGTCGGCGTCGCGGTGAAGCGGCCGGGCGCGCGCCACGATGCGCAGCCGCGGCACGACGGCGCGCACCCGGTAGAGCCGCGCCGGCGGCCGGCTGAGGTCGTCGAGGACGGGTCCCGGCAGGAGTCCCGGATCGTCGAGCGGATCGTAGGAGAGGAGGTAGCCGACGCGGCAGGCGGCCAGGGCCCGGACGCGCCTGTCCAGCGGCAGCGTCTCGAGGGAACGCCCGAGATCGGCGCTCTCCTTCAGGTCCATCCTGTCGGTTGCGGCGTCGAGCGCCGTCGGCACCGAGTCCGCGTGCCCGGTCATCAAGGCGTACACGAAGCGATCGTACCTGTACCCCCACACCAGCTCGTCGGTCGAGCCCCGCACGCTCAGATCGGGAGGACGCCGGGCGTGGTGCAGACGGGGATCCGCGGCACCCCGACCGACGAATCCCCGGAGCGGCGAAGGAGCGGTCAGCCAGCCCGCGGCCGCCATGGAGCGGGCCGGGGAGGACGCGACCGCCAGGGAGACCGACGCCATGACGACAACGGCGAGCGCCGCGACGCGCGCCCGCGTCCCGGAGGGACGCCGCACGAGGTAGAGCGCCAGGACGAGCAGCAGCGCCGATTCGCCGAACGCCCACAGGCTCGAGCGCAGGAGGGCCCCGCGCAGCGTCGCCCCTCCGTCCGCCGCGAGGAAGGAGCCTGGGACGCCCGCGAGGCGGGACAGGAGCCCGTCGGCAAACCGGGCGGTCGCGGCGCAGGCGCAGAACGCGAAGGCCGCCGCGCAGACTGCAGCGATGCCGAACACCGCCTTCCGGGACGGCGGCGACGCGAGCAGCCGCTCGATCCCGTACCCGGCCAGAAGAGCCGCCGCGAACAGGAACACCAGGAGGAAGCGCTCCGGGTATCGCACCTGCCGCAACGGCTCGACGGAGCCGAACAGAAGCCGGTACGGGGTGCTGTACCGCCCGAGCGCCAGAAGGAGCGCCAGCACGGCGATCACACCCAGGACCCGCCGGCGCGCGAGAGCCGGGCCGCGGTGCCACGCGCCGATGCATGCCAGCGCACACGGCAGAGTCCCGACGTAGATCGACAGCAGGAAGGGGTACCCCCCTTCGAAGAGGAACCCGCCCCACCACGAGACCGGCGACATCCGGGTCGGGTCGCCGAACAGCCGCGGGAGCGCGATCTCGGGCAGACGCTGCGGCAGCAGGGACCATTTCAGCCCCTCGACGCCGTCGAAACCCGCGCCCCGCGCCGACAACGGCAGGAGCGCTTTCGCAGGGACGATCTCGACCGCGGCGACGAGGACCGCGGCGGCGAGGACCAATCCGAAGGCCAGGCAGGCCGGGAGGTTCAGCCGCAGTCCCGGGGAGGGGGCGGGCTCCGTCGCCACGAGAGCGCCGCCCAGGAGGACCAGGGCCAGGACACAGGCCGGCTCCGCGGTGATCAGGACGACCGCGGTGCACAGCGCGGCCGGCGCCAGGAGAAATCGCCGGCCCGGGACGGTACCCTGCAGCAGGGCCCACACGGCGATCGGCACCCAGGCGGCCGCCGACAGGACGTTCTGCAGGCTCGCGAGGGACGCCGCCGGTCCCGAGAGGGACACAACGGCGGCGACGAGCAGCGACGCTTCGGGCCCCAGACGCAACGACCGGCCCAGCAGGTAGCCACCCGCCGCGAGGAGGACGAACTGCAGGACGATCGAGACGACGAACGCGGTGTTGAACGGCAGGACGAAGAACAGGAGCGAGATCGGATGGAGCACCAGCGCGTTCGGGTTGGCGAGGAGCGGCGTGCCGCCGCCGTGGAGGGGATCCCAGAGCGGCAGGTCGCCGGAACGGAGCCGCTCGGTCACCAGGCCCCGGACCGGATAGTGGTTCTGGGAAACGTCGCGCAGGTAGAAGAGACGTCCCTGGAGCATCCCCCGGAAGGCAAGCAGGAGAAGGAGGCCCAGGACGAGGGCCGGGATCACCCTCAGGATCGGCCCGGGGCGCGCAGCGCTCGAGGAGTGCATGGCCGACACGCGCCTCCAGACCGTCTGTCGTGGACGAGGGCGGAGCGCTAACCTACGTTCGCCCGGGGCTCCTTGCGCTCCGCCAGCCGGTATTTCTTCGCGAAATACCGGAACGAGCGGAAGCTCATCCCGAGAATCTCGGCGGCCCGCGTCTGGATCCCCTGCGCCCGGCGCAGCGCCTCCTCCATGTAGTGCTCGCGCAGCCGCTCGAGCTGGCGCTCCAGGTCCATACCACCATCCGACAGGACGATGGGGAACTCCTGCAGCGGGCGGCCGCCGCTGCGAACCTCGCGCGACAGGCTGTCGATGGTGATGGCGTCGGTGGATTCGAGCGCCACGGCCCGCTCGATGACGTTTTCAAGCTCGCGCACGTTGCCGGGCCAGTCGTGCTCCGACAGTCGGGCCATCGCCTCCTCGCTGATGCGGGTGATCTTCTTGCCCATGATCCGCCCGTACTTGACGAGGAAGTGCAGCGCCAGCTTCGGGATGTCCTCGGGCTTCTCGCGCAGGGCCGGCATGCGGATCTGGATGACATTGATGCGGTAGTACAGGTCCTCGCGGAAACGCTTCTGGCGGACCAGCTGCTCCAGATCCTGGTTGGTCGCCGCCAGGACGCGCACGTTGACCTCGAGCTCGTCGGTGCCGCCGACGCGCCGGATGCGGCGTTCCTGCAATACGCGCAGGAGCTTGATCTGCATCGCCGGGGTCGTGTCGCCGATCTCGTCCAGGAAGATGGTGCCGCCGTCGGCCACCTCGAACAGTCCCTTCTTGGCGGTGATCGCTCCCGTGAAGGATCCGCGCACGTGACCGAACAGCTCGCTCTCCAGGAGCTCGTCCGGCAGGGCCCCGCAGTTGATCGAGACGAAGGGGCGGTCCTTGCAGGGACTGCCCGCATGGATGGCCCGGGCGACGAGCTCCTTCCCGGTCCCCGATTCCCCCGAGATCAGGACCGTGCTGTTGGTCGGGGCGATCTTCGTGATGAGCTCCATGGTTTCGCGCATCCGGGCGCTGTCGCCCACCATCTCGTCGAAACGCAGCTTCTCCTTGAGCTCGCGCTTCAGGACCCGGTTCTCGTTCTCGAGGCGCCGCTTCTCCAGGGCGTTGCCGACGACCGTCTTCATCTCCTCGACGTCGAACGGCTTGATGATGTAGTCGTAGGCGCCGAGCTTGAGCGCCTCGATCGCGCTCTCCGTCGAGGCGTACGCGGTGATCATGATCACCGGAGTGTCGGGGTTGGACGCCTTGGTCTGCTTCAGAATGTCGATCCCGGACTTCCCGGGCATGGAGATGTCGGTGATCACGAGGTCGAACTCCCCCTTGCCGACGAGCTCCGAGGCCTTCTCCGCCGATTCCGACACGACGACCGAGTACCCCTCCTTCTTGAGCATGATGGAGAGGAAATCGCGCATCCCCTTTTCGTCGTCGATGATCAGGACGCGGTCCATCGCCTCTCCTCGTGTACCGTCCGGACGTCCGTCTGGCGCGGGAGGTGGACCGCGATCTCCGTGCCCTTCCCCCGGCGGCTCCTCACGCGGATGCGCCCGCCGTGCTCCTCGATGATGCGATAGACGATGGCCAGCCCCAGCCCCGTGCCGCTGGGGAACGATCCGTGGAACGGCTGGAAGTTCGTGGCGATGTCCTCCTCGGACATGCCGATCCCGGTGTCGGCGAAGGTCACGCTCACCTGTCCGTTACCCGGATCGAGGGCGCTGACGGTCAGAGTACCCCCCTCGGGCATCGCCTTGAGGGCGTTCTTGGCCAGGTTCCAGAAGACCTGCTTCATCCTGTTGACGTCGAGGTCCACCCGGATCGTCTCCGGGCGGAAGCGCGTCTCGACCCGGTGGTGCGGCTGCAGCTCCTCGCTGTTCTCCAGGAGACTGAGGGTTTCCCGCAGGACCTTCGCCAGGTCCGCCGATTCCGGGTGGAAGCGTCCGGGCTTGGCGAACAGCAGGAAGTCCCGGATGATCTGGTCCAGGCGCTTCGACTCCTTGATCACGATGTCCATCAGCTCCGCCGCTTCTCCCTGCGGCTTCAGGTCACGCTTGAGGACCTGCACCGACCCGCTGATCGAGGCCAGGGGATTCCGCAGCTCGTGCGCCACGCCGGCGGCCATCTCCCCCAGGGCCGCCATGCGCTTCTTCAGGGCGACCTCGTCCTCCAGGGCCCGGATCTCCGTGAGGTCCTGGAAGATGAAGATCATGCCGAGAGGATCCCCGCTGCGATCCCTGAGGACCGAGACGGTGAACCCGAGAAACAGCCTGCGGCCGCGGCCGTCCTCGTAGTTCAGCTCGCTGCGGTACCGTCTCTCGCTCTCGAGGGCCGCGCGCACGCGCGCCAGGAAGTCCGAGGATCGGCCCAGGACCTCCAGGATGTTGCGGCGCGTGAGGTCGGTGATCGGCCGGCCGGTGATCTCCGCGGCGCCCCGGTTGGCGAAGGTGATCGTCCCCTCCGGGTCGGTGGTCAGGAGCCCGGAATTCATGCTTTCGATGATGTTGTCGTTGTAGTCGCGGAGCTGGGCCAGGTCGTCCCGGCGCATCTCCAGCTCCCGCCCCGTGCGTCTCAGGTTCTCGGTCAGGTAGGACGCCAGGTAGGCCACGGCGATGAACGACACGAGGTGCGCGACCAGGGAGTACAGGATGCGCACGGTGGCGGTCCCGCCCTCCTCGCTCCCCGCGGGGTACGGCGTCAGGACGCCCCTCTGGATCAGAAGGACCATGCCGGCGTACATCAGCCAGGAACAGGCGGCCACGAGGAACCCGCCGCGCCTCACCAGGAGGATGCTGCCGATGATGATCGTCAGCAGATAGAGGAACGAGAACGGGCTCTCCGCCCCGCCCGTCAGGTAGACGAACCCCGTCACGATCAGGAGATCGCCGATGAGCTGGGCGTAGATCTGCGGCGGGACCGCGCGCAGGGTGCGCGACAGGATCGCGTAGGCGATCGTCATGGCGTAGGTGACGACCGCCAGCACGTAGAACGGCTGGAGCGACAGGAGCGGCCGGTACATCAGCTCGATGACGAACGTCGAGACCATGAGGGTCGTGATGATCACGACCCGGAAGGTCATGAGCCAGTCGAGCTGCCTGCGGAGCTCCCGCTCCTGCGCTCCCATTCATGCGCCTAGGCGATCTTGCCGAGCAGGCTGAACATCGGCATGTACATGGAGATGACGATGCCGCCGATCATGATCCCGAGGAACAGGATCATGACGGGCTCGAGCAGGGCCATCAGGTTCTCGACCGCCTCGTCCACTTCATCCTCGTAGAAGTCGGCGATCTTCGAGAGCATGGCGTCGAGGGCCCCGGTCTGCTCGCCGACGCTGATCATCTGCACGACCATCGACGGAAACACGCCCGTGTCCTCCAGCGGACCGGCGATCGTCTTGCCCTCCTCGATGCTCTTGCGCGTCGCCATGATGGCGTCCTCGACGATGGCGTTGCCCGAGGTCCGTGCGGTGATCTCCAGCCCCTCCAGGATCGGCACGCCCGACTGGATGAGGGTGCCCAGGGTGCGGCAGAAGCGGGCGACGGAGATCTTGCGCATCAGGTCGCCGAGAACGGGGATCTTGAGGACGAAGGCGTCGATCTGCCGGCGTCCCTTGTAGGTCTTGTAGTAGCGGTTCAGGAAGAAGGCGACGGCGCCGAGCGCCAGAACCAGGAGCGGCATGAACCGGCCCAGGAAGTTGCTGACGGCGATCGTGATCCGGGTCGGAAGCGGCAGGGTCGCGCCGAGCCCCTGGAACAGCATCGCGAAGGTCGGAATGACCTTCCAGAGGATGATGACGACCACTCCGATGGCGATCGTGATGACCGCCACGGGATAGATCATCGCCGATCGGACGGCCGCCTTCAGCTTGACCGCCTTTTCGATGTATTGCGCCAGGCGCTGCAGGATGGTGTCCAGGATGCCGCCCGACTCGCCGGCGGCGATCATGTTGCAGTACAGGTTGTTGAACACCTTGGGGTGCTTGCGCAGCGAATCGGCGAGCGTCGAGCCGGACTCGACGTCCTGGCGCACCTGGAAGAGCACCTTCTGGAAGGCGCGGTTCTTCTGCTGGGACCCGAGGATCTCCAGGCACTGGACCAGCGGGAGACCGGCGTCGATCATGACCGAGAACTGGCGGGTGAAGATGGCGATCTCCTTCTGGCCGACGCCCCCTCCGAACTTCGGGACGGCGAGCTCCTTCCCCTTCTCGGTGACCGCCGACACCATGATCTGCTGGCGGCGGAGGAGCGAGATCACCGCTTCCTTGTTCTCGGCGGCGACCGTGCCCTCCTGCATCTTCCCCATCCGGTTCTTGCCCTTCCAGGTGTAGTTCGGCATGTTGGCTCCTCGTGCGTCTCCCGGGACGTTACTTGCGGGCTGCCGACCGCACGGCGGCGTTGCTGGCCGCCGTCGGCTGGTTGATGAGCCCCGCGCCGCGGTTGATCATCTCCTGCAGCTCGTCCGGGTTGCTGCTGTGCGACAGGGCGGTGGTCAGCGTGATCTGTTTCTTGAAGTAGAGGCTGGCGAGGGACTGGTTGGACGTCTGCATCCCGAACTGGGCCTGGCCGGTCTGCATCATCGAGTAGATCTGGTGGATCTTGTCCTCGCGGATGAGGTTCCTGATGGCGGAGTTGGGGACCAGGATCTCCATCGTCAGGCAGCGTCCCTTCCCGGAGGCCTTGGGCAGCAGGGACTGGCAGAGGATCCCCTCGAGCACGAACGACAGCTGGGCGCGGATCTGCGACTGCTGGTGAGCCGGGAAGACATCGATGATCCGGTTGATGGTCTGCGCCGCGGAGTTGGTGTGCAGGGTTCCAAAGGTAAGATGGCCGGTCTCGGCGATGCGCAGGGCCGCCTCGATCGTCTCGAGGTCGCGCATCTCGCCGATGAGCACCACGTCGGGATCCTGGCGCAGCACCGACTTGAGCGCGTTGCTGAACGAATGGGTGTCCGCGAACAGCTCGCGCTGGTTCACGATGCAGCTCTTGTGGCCGTGCAGGTATTCGACCGGGTCCTCGATCGTGACGATGTGCCCCTTGTCCTCGTTGTTGATCTTGTCGATCATCGCGGCCAGGGTGGTCGACTTGCCGGAGCCGGTCGGACCGGTCACCAGGATCAACCCGCGCGGCTTGTCGCACAGCGTCGCCACGACTTCGGGCAGCCCGAGATCGGCGAAGTTCTTCACCTCCCAGGGGATGGTCCGGAACGCGGCCGCCACGGCGCCCCTCTGGCTGAAGATGTTGGCGCGGAAGCGCGCCAGCCCCCTGACGCCGAAGGAGAAATCGAGCTCCAGGTTCTCCTCGAAGCGGTGCTTCTGGTTGTCGGTCAGGACGCTGTACGCCAGCGCCTTCGTCTCGGGGGCCGTGAGCGGCGGAAGCTGCAGGGGAACCAGCTTGCCGTCGACGCGGATCTGCGGCGGAGAGTTGGTCGTGACGTGCAAGTCCGTCCCACTCTGCTCCACCAGCGTTTTCAGCAATTGATGCAGCGTGACCGCCATCTGTCCCTCCTCAGAGCACCGTCTCGCGCACGACTTCCTCCACGGTGGTCTGGCCCGTCTTGATCTTGCGCAGGCCCGATCCGCGGAGGGTGATCATTCCCTCTTCGATGGCTTTGTTCTTCAGCTCGATGGAGGATGCGCCGGTCAGGATCATCTCGCGCATCCCGTCCGTGATCTCCATCACTTCGTACAGTCCGACGCGTCCCTTGTAGCCGGTGTTGTTGCACGTCGGGCAGCCCCGTCCCTTGTACAGCTTGACCTTGGGCGCCTCGTCGGTGCCGTAGCCGATGTCGATCAAGGCCTGCGCGGGCATGTTGACCTCCTCCTTGCAGTCCTTGCACAGGCGCCGGACCAGGCGCTGCGCGCAGATCAGGTGGACCGAGGTCGCCACGAGGTAGGGCTCGATGCCCATGTTCATGAGTCGGTTCACGGTGGACGGGGCGTCGTTCGTGTGCAGCGTGGACAGCACCAGGTGGCCCGTGAGAGCCGCCTTGACCGCGATCTCGGCCGTCTCGAAGTCGCGGATCTCCCCGACCAGGATGATGTTCGGGTCCTGCCGCAGGAAGGAGCGCAGCGCCGCGGCGAAGTTGAGCCCGATCTGCTCTTTCATCTGGACCTGGTTGATGCCATGCAGGTTGAACTCGACCGGATCCTCAGCGGTGATGATGTTCGTCTCGGGCGAGTTGACCTTGCTGATCGAGGAGTACAGCGTGTTCGTCTTCCCGGAGCCGGTGGGTCCGGTGACCAGGACCATGCCGTACGGCTTGAAGATCGCCTTCTCGAACTTGGTGAGCGATTCCTGCTCGAACCCGAGCCGGGTCATGTCCAGCATCAGGTTCTCTTTGTCGAGGAGCCGGAGGACGATCTTCTCGCCGAACAGCGTCGGCAGGACCGAGACGCGATAGTCCATCTCGCGGTTCTTTCCCTGCAGCTTCATCTTGATCTTGATGCGCCCGTCCTGCGGCAGCCTCTTCTCGGAGATGTCCAGCTTCGCCATGATCTTGAGTCGCGACGTGATGGCGTCGCGCAGCTTCATCGGCGGCTGCATGATTTCGTAGAGGACGCCGTCGATCCGGAAGCGCACGCGGAAATCCTTCTCGTACGGCTCGATGTGGATGTCGGATGCGCCGCGCTTGATCGAGTCGGTCAGGATCAGGTTCACCAGCCTGACGACCGGCGCCTCTTCGGTGGCGGCCTCCAGCTTGGCGAGGTCGACCTCCTGCTCGTCCTCCAGGAGCTCGAGGTTCTGCTCGTTCTCCTCCTGCGCGAGGTCGTCCATGACCTTCTTGAGCTCGAGGGCATGGATCGAGCCGTAGTACCGGTCGATCGCCTCCTTGATGGCGACTTCGCTGGCGACCACCGGCTCCACGTTGTAGCCGGTCATGAACTTGATGTCGTCCATGGCGAACACGTTGGTCGGGTCCACCATGGCGATGGTCAGGGTGGCGCCGGTGCGGCTGACCGGCATGATCAGATATTTCTGCGCCACTTCGCTCGGGATGAGCTTCACGACCGTGTCATCGACCTCGACCTTCGTGAGGTTGATGGCGGGCACGCCGTACTGCTGGGACAGGACGCGGGTGATGTCCTCCTCTTTGACGAACCCGAGCTTGACGAGGTTCAGGCCGAGCTTGCCGCCGTTGGTCTTCTGATATTCCAGGGCTTCCTGGAGCTTCTGAGGAGTGAGAAGCCCCGACTTGATCAACATCTCGCCCAGCTTGACCGCCATTCAGGACCTCACCGGGAATTCGCGGACGGCGCTCCGCTGTCGCAGTCGCAAATACTCGAGTACGGTGTGACAAATTATGTACGTGAACAATTTATGTCAAGTGATTCGAGGAAATATGCATACAAAGATTTGACACCTCGCCCATGAAAATGGACGCGTCTGGATTGATGCCGTTAAGTTGTTGTAAAACAGAGCGATAGATTAGCGGCAGGGATTGCCACGCCGGCGGCAGGCGATGAACGGAAGGATAGAGGGCTCAGTCCGGCTCGTAGCGCAGCTCCATCGAGGTGCGCGATCCGAGCGCTCCGCGCAGGAGCCTGACCAGCTGGGGCTCGGCGCCGCTCCCCTCCAGGTAGGAGATCACCGATGAATTGATGTTGTAGGTGTACTCATCCAGGCTTTCGTCGGCGAGCTCTTCGATGAGGAACTCGAGCTGGGGCTCCGTGATCAGGCCGATCTCCTTCTCGTTCTCGTTGTCGTAGAGCTTGATCATCGCGTCTCTCCCGGGTGGTCCGGGATCGCGGACCCTTCATGCATCGGGACCGCCCCGGCCTCCCAGAGTCAGAAAGTAAGCCCCGAGACCGCCCGCGGCAAGGAGGGAGACCGCCCCGCGCGCCATGCCCAGGGGTCCGCCCCCCGTGCCGCGCGCTCCCGCGAATTCCCAGACCGCGTAGAACGCGAAGAACGCGATCGCCGCCCCGATGAGGATCCGGTGCGCCGTCAGAAGGGTCATGACATGCTCCTAGGCGCCCAGAAGGAGGCGGTCGCCGAGCCAGCGCGGCAGTCCGGCCCGCAGGATCTTGTCGCGCGCCTCGGCGGCGCGATACTCGACCCGGTGAATCGCCACGGTGTCCGACGCGTCGTCGTAGATCGCGAACCCGCCGCGCGGATTGTGATCGCGCGGCTGCCCGACCGAACCGGGGTTGACCAGGTAGCGTCGGCCGGGGAGGAGGTCGATGACCGGGCCGTCCCCTGTCGCCGGCCGGCGGGACACGCGCGACTCTTCCAGGACGAACGCGCCGGGATAGTGGCTGTGCCCGAAGAAGCAGAGATCGAAGCGCGCTCCTTCGAAACAGCGCCGCGCTTCCCCTTCATCCATCAGGTACTGATCCTCGTCGAGCGGCGTGCCGTGGGACAGGAGCTTCCCCGGGGCGAATTCCAGGGGACCCCGCGGCAGCCTCCTGAGGAAGTCGCGGTTGTCGGCAGTCAGGGACCGCCTCGTCCAGAGCGCGGACTGTCGCGCCGCCTCGTTGAATCCGTCCGCCTCCTCCAGGGAGGCCGCCACCCTGTCATGGTTGCCGCGAATCGCGACGAGGCCGGGGAGTCCGCGCAGAATCTCGACGACAGGGTTCGGGTCGGCTCCGTAACCGACGATGTCCCCCAGGACCAGCGTTCTCTCGTAGCCTGGTGTACGCGCCACGGCCAGAACGGCCTCGAGAGCCTCCAGGTTGCTGTGCAGGTCGGAGAGGACGAGGTATCGCATCAGAGGAGCCCGGCGATGCGCTCGGCGACCTCTTCGGCCGACAGGCCGTGGGCGTCGATGTGCAGGGAGGCGGCCCGATAGGACGGCAGACGACGGCGATACAGCTCGTCGGCCTGCGCCGCGGTCTTCAGGAGCGGCCGGCCGGCGTCGCCTGCGCAGCGCCGGAGCGCCACCTCCAGAGGCAGGCGGATCCAGACGGCCCGCCCGAGCTGATCGATGAGCCGGCGGTTCTCGTCCTGGGCGTAGGTTCCCCCGCCGCAGGCCACGACCAGCCGCGAGCCGCCGCGCAACGAGGCCAGGATCTCGGTCTCGAGGCGCCGGAAATACGCTTCTCCTTTCACGGCGAAGATCTGCGCGATGCCGAGCCGTTCGTCCGCCACGATCCGCTCGTCCAGGTCCAGGAAGTCCCAGCCCAGGAGGCGCGCCAGGTGCCTGCCGACGGTGGTCTTTCCCGCCCCCATGAAACCGATGAGGAACACCACGTCCGGCCGCTCGCCCATGGTCGCATTTCCGCTCCCCGGCGGGTCAGGAGGCGACGGCGGCCTCCACCTTGCGCTCGAGGAGCCGGTCGAGAAACCCGGTGTGCAGGTTGCCCCGGATGAACTCGGGATCGTTCATGATGCGCCGGTGCAGGGGCACGTTCGTCCGGATCCCCTCGACGACCGTCACCTCGAGCGAGCGGCGCATGCGGGAGATCGCCTCCATGCGGTTGTTGCCGCGCGTGATCAGCTTGGCGATCATCGAATCGTAGTACGGCGAGATGGTGCACTCGGGATGCGCCGCCGTGTCGACCCGCACGCCCGGTCCCCCGGGGAGGTGGAACGTCGTGATCTTCCCCGGGGACGGCGCGAAGGTCTCCGGGTCCTCGGCGTTGATGCGGCACTCGATCGAGTGCCCGACGCTCTGGATGTCCTCCTGGCGGAACGCCAGCGACTCGCCGGCCGCGATCTTGATCTGCTCCTTGATCATGTCGATCCCGGTCACCATCTCGGTCACGGGGTGCTCGACCTGGATACGCGTGTTCATCTCGATGAAGTAGAAACGGCCCTCCTCGTCGAGCAGGAACTCCACGGTGCCGGCGTTCTGGTAGCCGACCGAGCGCGCCACCCTCAGGGCCGATTCCGCCATGCGGCGCCGGAGTTTCGGCTGGAGGCCGGGGGAGGGGGACTCCTCCACGATCTTCTGGTGGCGCCTTTGGATGGAGCACTCGCGCTCCCCGAGGGTCACGATGTTGCCGAAGGAGTCCCCCAGGATCTGGAACTCGATGTGCCGCGGCGTCTTGATGTACTTCTCGAGGTACACGTCCGGCACTCCGAAGGCCGCCTTGGCCTCCGTGCGGGCGGCGCTCATCGCCGAGGTCAGCTCCTCGGCCGAGTTCACCACGCGCATGCCGCGCCCGCCGCCGCCGGCGGCCGCCTTCACGATCACCGGGTAGCCGATGCGCGCCGAAAGAGGCAGCGCCTCCTTTTCGTCGTTCACGGTGCCGCGGCTGCCGGGGATGATCGGCACCCCGGCGGCGAGCATGGTCTCGCGCGCCTTCGCCTTGTCGCCCATCAGGCGGATGACGTTGGGGCTCGGACCGATGAAGCGGATGTGGCAGGCCTCGCACACTTCTGCGAAATGCGCCGACTCCGCCAGGAATCCGTAGCCCGGGTGGATGGCGTCGGCATCCGTGATCTCGGCGGCTGCGATCACCGCGCCGATGTTGAGGTAGGAGTCGGCGTTGCGCGGCGGCCCGATGCAGATGTCCTCGTCGGCGAACTTGACGTGCAGGGAGTCGGCGTCGGCCGTCGAATACACCGCCACGGTCTGGATGCCGAGCTCGCGGCAGGCCCAGATGATCCGCAGGGCGATCTCCCCGCGGTTGGCGATCAGGATTTTCTTGAACATCGGACGGATGGGAGCGCGCTCATGCCGGCGCGGCTTTGCGGATCTTGAACAGCGGCTCCCCGTATTCCACCGGCTGCCCGTTCGCCACGAGCGCCTCGAGGATCTCGCCGTCGCAGTCCGACTCGATCTCGTTCATCAGTTTCATCGCCTCGACGATGCACAGGATCTGTCCCTTCTTGACCTTGTCGCCGACCTCCACGAACGAGCGCGACCCGGGCGCGCCGGCGCGGTAGAAGGTGCCGACGATCGGCGACTTCACCAGGTGGAGATCGGGGGATTCGACCACCGCGGGGCGGGCCGCGGGCGCCTCGACGGCCTGCTGCGCCGCCACCGTAGCGGGTGCCGTGGCGCCCGCCGGACCGTTCGAGACGGCGCCCCGCTTCACCAGCTTGATCTTGAAGCCCTCGCGCTCCAGCTCGAACTCGACGAAGCTCGAGGCTTCGATGTACTCCATCAACTCCTTGATTTCACTGTCCAAACGTCCTCCGTCCATGCGCGCTCTCCGGAATTCCGGGGCGGCCCACGAGACCCCCGCCCCGATGGACGCATTCGACCGTCCGCATCATAACCCAAGGCGACGACAAAGCCACCGGCGGGGGCCGCCGCCGCGGGCCGCGATCCGGGATCGGGGGACCCGCCCTTCAGGCGAGGGCCTCCTCGAGCTGCAGCCCCGCCCTCCAGACTTCGTAGCGGACGCGCCCCTGCATGCACTCCGGGCCGACCACGACGCACAGGAAGTAATCCCCGCCGATCGATCGCAGGATCGCCAGACCGGAGCGACTCGTGACGGAAATCTCCTCCGGCCCGCCGGCCGGCGTCGCACCACGCAGGGCGGCGGAGGCCCTCTTGACCAGGCTGACCCACTCCGCGGAGGCCAGGTCGATGTTGAACGACGGCCGGGCCGCCAGTTTCTCGACCGGGATTCCGTCCAGACCGACCACGGCCGCTCCGAGCGCCTCGGGAATTCGATCGAGGATCTCCTGCAGCACGGCCTTCATCGGAGCGGCGCCCCCTTCGCGGCGGGCCCGCTGAAGTTCGCCAGCCACCGTTCCAGGCGGCTGATGGTGTCCCGTCGGGCGTCCGCGTGGGACGCGACCGGCACCGCCGACGCACCCGCGGGCGTCCGTGCGGGGGCCCCCGGAACGGCCGCGATCACCGCGGCGGGCAGCGGACCGTCGGACGCCGCGACATCCGGCACCGGCGACGGAGCGCCGGCCGGCGCGAGCTCATTCAGCCGCCGCGCGGCTTTCTGATTTCCGGGATCGACGCGCAGCATGCCCCTGTAGACCTCGATGGCCCTGTCGACCAGCCCCTGGCGCAGATACAGCTCGGCCAGCGTATTGGTCTGCAGAGCGTCGTCATCCGCGGGCCCCCCGGCCGCATCGGACGAGGGCCCGGGCCAGGATGGAGGAGCGCCTGGCGCGGGGGGGCTCCAGGCGTCTCGCGGCAATGACGTGGCGGCGCCGCCGAAGTCCTCGGGCCTGAATTCGGGGGATGGATCGGCCCGTCGATCCACGTGGCCGCGCTCCGGAGCGGGAACGCGGCCCGCCTGAGGGACGGGGGGCGCGGGCGGCTGATGGCTCGACCCGGGGACCGCCCGTGTTGAAGGGGCGGGGCGGCTCGTCGGAATCGCGGGGGCTCCGATCGCCGCGGATCGGGTCGGCGGCATGGACGCCGCCCCCTGTCGCAGAGTCTCATCCAGGAGAGTCGCGACCTCCCGGTCGGTCGGGTAGTAGCCCAGGATGGCACGATAGGTGGCGGCCGCGCCCGCCGGATCCCCCATCTTCTTCTGGATTTCAGCCAGGAGCTTGGCGGCGAGATGGTTCTCAGGCTGCAGTTCGAGGACCTCCACGAAAGTGCGCCGGGCGTTCTCCAGGTCGCCGGCTTCCAGGTAGGTCCGGCCCAGCGAAATGCGCGCCGTGTGGTAGGCCGGGTGCCGCTGCAGTCCATCCAGGCAGACGTCGATCGCCTCCTGGTAGCGCCCCTCCTTGCGATATTCCTCGGCCAGCTGAAGAAAGGCCCGCGACAGGGGATCGCGGGCGATGCGATCCTTCAGGGACTCGATTGCCGGATTGCGCTGGGTGGCCGGTTTCGTCATCGCCTAAATGATTGTGTCCCTTGAGGTAAGCTCCCGACCAGGAGCTCGACGCCAGGATTATAGAGAATGACCGAAAGCCTTGTCAAAACAGAAGCGCCCCCGGCTGAGCGGGGGCGCCTCCATCCCATGCGTTCTCGTTCCCGCCGGTGCGCGGCGCGGCCCCCGGAAGGAGGCGTGGCGCGGGCTGGAACGATCTTCGTCAATCCTTGGCGGCCCGGGCCTCCGGCGGGGGCTCCATCCGTTTCGTGATCCTCGGGGTGATGAAGATCAGGAGCTCGGTGTTGTGTCGGTTGAGCGACTTGTTCTTGAACAGCCAGCCAAGCCCGGGAATCTTGGACAGGCCCGGGACAGCCGTCTGGCTCACGGAATTGTTCAGCTTGAAAATGCCGCCGATCACGGCAGTGCCGCCGTCGGACACCAGGATCTGGGTGGCGGCGCGCTCGGTGATGATTGGCGGCACGTCCCCGACGCGGTTGTTGAAGTCCGGAGACGAGTTGTCGACCTTGACGTCCATGATGACCGTCCCCTCCTTCGTGATCTGAGGCAGCACCTCCAGCTTCAACGACGCCGAGATGAATTCGACGTTGATCTGGGTCGCCGTGGTGCTGACGACCGGGATCTGCGTGCCCTGCTCGATCACCGCCTTCTGATTGTTCTGCGCGGCGATCCGCGGAGAGGACAGGACCTTGACGTCGCCGTTCAGCTCGAAGGCATCGAGGGTCGCGTGGAGCTGGAACGTATCGAGAACACTCCCGTAGGCGATTCCGAACGTGCCCACCGATGTGACCCCAAGGTCGACGTCGTAAGTCAGATCGGTCTGCTTGCCCCGAATCGTCGTCTGCTTCGCAGCCCCCCAGATGATGCCCAAGTCACGCTCGAAAAGGCGGTCCGTCTCGACGATGCGCGCCTCGATGACGACCTGCGGCGTCTGCTCGTCCAGCGTGTCGATCAGTCGATTGATCGGATCCTGGCGTTCGCGCAGGTCGGTGATGATGAGCGTGTTGGTCCGGTTGTCCATGATGGCGTCGCCGCGCTTGGACATGATCTTCTTGACGATCGGCATCACGTCGTTCGCCTTGGCGTACGACAGGCTGCGCGTGAAGGTGATCGGCTCCTCCTCGAGCTGCTGCGCCTCGATCAGCGCCTTGCGCGCGGCCGCCTCCGCCGCCAGTTTCTGCGACGACGCGATCCGGATGACGTTGTTCTCGAAGACCTTGTCCAGCCCGTTGTTCTTGAGGATGATGTCCAGCGCCTGGTCCTCGGGCACGTTCTCGAGGACGATCGTCAGCGTCCCCGCGACCGCCGGATCGAGGACGATGTTGTAGCCGGTGATCTCGTGGAACAGGCGGAACACATCCTTGAGATCGGCGTCCTTGAAGTTGAGCGAGATCCGCTTGCCGGTGTATTTCGGCCCCGTGTCGGAGATCGCCCGAGAGCTGAACCTGCTGCTGCCCTGCGAGATGACCACGTTCCCGCTGTCCCTGCCCGAAGGAACGAACGCCACCTCCTGCTGGGGAGTCTGCCCTTCGATCTTGACGCCACCCTCCGCGACCAGTGGGTTGAGCGGGGCCTTCTCGGCGGACGGGGTCACGGGCGACTCCTCGTTCGCGGCCGAGGTGTCCGAAGCGGCGGTCGTGGTCGACGGCTCCCCAGCAGATGTCTCCGCGCTGGAGGTCTTCTCGGCCGGGGTCTCCGCCGCCAGCGACGAGGCGACCGGCTGGACCTGCTGCGGCTCGGTCTCGAGAGCGTGCCGCACCCCCTCCTCGGTGAAGTCGACGACCAGCCCATTCTCCGTCGGCACGATGGCATACGGGCGCGGGCTCGACATGTCCAGGACGACCCGCACGACCGGCTTCGGCCGCGTGGCGAACTGCGCCACGCGCACCCGCGACAGGCCGCCGCTTCCGATCGACAGCGTCTTGGCCGGCGTCTTGTCCACCACGCCCATCAGGTCGATCACCAGGCGCGGCGGGTTCTTCAGCTCGAAATGCTCCTGCTGGAGCCCCCCGTCCGCGGTCAGGACCACGGTCTTCTCTTTGTCCTCGCCGCGCGCCTCGACCGACAGCAGGGCGTGGGCCCGGGAGCCCGACGGCGCGGCGCCGCGAACCACCTTGACGCCCCGCGATCCGGCCTGGGCCGCTGGTGTCTTGGAGGCGGTCTGCGCCGAGCTCGTCCCGGACGAGGCCTCGGCAAGCGGCGTCGGCTCGGCCGTGCCGGCTGCGGCCCCCTCATTCGTTCCTTCGGCCGGGGGAGGGGTCGATTGCACGGTCTCGATCGGCGCCCCTTCGGGCGGGACCGTGGAGCCCTGGGGACTCGTCCCCGTCGGCGCGCCGCTTTCCGGGGCGCCCTCCGCGGTCGATGACGCTGCTGCGGGGGACGATTGCGCGANNTCAGGTCGTGACCCTCCAGGCGGATGGAGTGCTGCGCCGCGAGGACGTTCTTGAATTCGAATTTCGCGATCTTGCCGCCATCCACGCTTTCGACGGACGTGACACGCACACCCTCGACCTGCGGCGTGCCGATCTGGACTTCCTGGGACAGTCCCTCGACGTGCACGTCGAGAAGCTCCAGCACGAGCGTTCTCGGGTCCGGCTGGTAGGAGGTGTAGCTGAACGGGTAGTTCCCATGCAGGACGACCTCGGTGCCCGCCGGGGTCTCCTGGTGGTCGATGGCGTTGATGACCACCGCGGACGGCGCGTTGAGCACCGCCTGACCCGGCTCGCTGACGGGCGGATTGCCCGAGCATCGCAGGGCGGCCGCGGCGATCGTGATCAGGATCGCGACCTTCCCGTACCTCATAAGCTACCCTCCTCCGCTGTCGTCAGCCTCTTCGTCACGTCCCTGTACGGCTTGATGCTTCTGGGGTCATTGATGTCCTGCCGGAACACCATGCTTCTGGGGTCATTGATGTCCTGCCGGAACACCACGATGCCGGTCCTGCGGTCGATCCGGATGATCTTGCCGTCGTAGAGCGCGTCGCCCACCCTGAGGAAATATCCCTTGTTGTCGCTTCCGTTGAAGAACGCCAGCGCGCCCTTCCCCTTCTGGACGATGCCGACCAGGTCGACCTCGGAGATGAGCATCCCCGCGATGCCGCGCGGCCGGGGACCCTTCCCCACCGTGTTCGCCGCGTCGACCAGCGAACGGAACGGATCGCGCCGGCCGGCGGGGTCGTAGGTGAAGCCGCGGCCGGACAGCATCGCTTCGTTGTCCTGCATGATCTTGTTGATGGTCTCGGCGTCCTGCCCCGCAGATGTGGCGCTCGCGGCCGGCGGTTTCGCCGGCGGGTCGTCGGCCAGGGCCCGGGGACCACCGCAGAGGACCGCTCCCAGAACCAGACTTGCCGGAAGGAGAAGGCGTCTCGTCACTTGGACGCACCTCCCTTGTCGTCGTAGACGAAGGTCGTGGCGGTGAAACTCGATTTGATCGAGTGCTGGCCGCCTTGCAGCGCGGAGATGGTCACCCCGCTCACGTTGATGATGCGCGAGTACTTGCTGATGCGGTCGAAGAAGACCCCGAGATCGTGGTAGTCCCCCTCGACGTCCATGGCGATCGGGAACTCCTTGTAGAACTCGACCTGCTTCAGCGCCCCCGGGTTGAACTGCTTCAGGTCCAGGTTCGACTGGTCCGCCAGGTTCTTGACCCACTTCAGGAGCTCGCCGGTCTCGGGCTCGGTGGGCAGGATCGCCAGCAGGTCGCTCAGCTTCAGCTGCAGGTTCTCGATCTCCTTCTCGAACTCCGGCAGCTTCGCCTCGATCGCCTGACCCTTGCGGATCTCGGTCTGCAACCCCTCCAGCTCCGATCGGGAGCTGGCGTTGCGCTTCTCCATTTCCGAGAAGTTCGGATACGCCATCCAGGCGACGGCGACCAGGGCGATCGCCATCACGGCGACCACCGCGAACTGGCCCCAGAAGGGCAGCTTCTTGAAGTCCATGATCGCCCCCTACCCGCCCGACGGCGGGGTCGCGGCGTTCGCCTGGTCCTGCACCTCGGGATGCGCCGTGAACAGGCAGTTCAGCGAAAACGTGACCCCCACCGGGATCGCGGTGATCGTGCCGAGGACCACGTTGTTGAAGTACCGGGACCCGGTCAGGTTGTTGTAGAAATTCGATACCGCGTTGTACGTGGTGGCCTTCCCCTGGATCATCACGCTCGCGCCCGACTCGGTCATGCTGTCCAGCCACAGGAAATCGGGGAGCTGCTTGCTGACCTCGTCGAGAAGATGGACCGGGCCGCTCTGGTTCCGCTTCAGCTGCGTGATCAGGGCGATCTTGCGCTCCAGGAGCTCTTTCTTGGCCTTGTACTCCTCGCCCTTCTTGATGATCGCCTGCAGCCGCTCCTTCTCCACCTGCGCCTTGGCGATTTCGGTGCGCAACCTGCGGCTCTCGGTCTCCAGGCTGTACCAGCGCCAGCCGATGAACAGGAGGGCCAGGATGACCACGCCCGTCATGAGCACATTCTGGCCGAGCGTCCCGACACCCTCGAACCGGGGGGCCTTGACGGCGCGCGTCTTCGCCTGCTGCGTCCCGGCGAGAAGGTTGATCTTGATCATCGGTTGTCCCCCTGACGGCGGGCGGCCAGCCCGACGGCGATCGAGACGCTGGAGCCGATCTCCTCGACCATGTCCTGCGAGATGCCCTTGCCGATCTGCACCCGGTTGAAGGGGTTCAGCGGCTCCACCGGGATGCCGAAGCGCTCCGCCAGTGCTTCGCGCAGGTGCGGGATGCGCGCCGACCCGCCGGCGATCACCAGGGTCTCGATGTTTTCCCCGGGAGTCGTGTTCTTGAAGAAGTCGATGGTCTTCTGGATCTCCGCGCCGATGAAATCGTTCACCGAGGCGATGATCGGATTGACGTTCTCGACCGGGATGCCGTCGACCTCCTCACCCCGCTTCAGCGACTCCGCCTGCTCGAAGCTCAGGTTGAGCTCCTTGCGGATGGCGTCGTTGTAGTGATTGCCGCCCACCGAGATGTCGCGCCAGAAGATCGAGGTGGTCCCCTTGAGGATGGCCACGTTGGTCGTGGAGGCGCCGATGTTCACGAGAGCCCGGGCCACGCCCGGGTCGGTGTCGTAGTTCATCTCGTAGCAGTTCTGCAGGGCGAACACGTCGACATCCACGACGAGCGGGTTCCGCCCGGCCTGGCTGACGACGGAGGTGTAATCGTTGATCTTGTCTTTCTTGGCGGCGACCAGGAGAACGTCCATGTTCCCCTCCCCCCCGCTGGCCCCCTTCAGGACCTGGTAGGCAAGGTTGACGTCCTGCACGTCGAACGGGATGTACTGCTCCGCCTCCCAGGGGATGACTTCCGCCAGCTCTTCCTCCGAGGTCGCCGGGATCGAGATCTTCTTGATGATGACGCTGTGCCCGGAGAGCGCTATCGCCACGTCCCCTCCCTTGATCTTGCGGGCGGAGAAGGCGCGCTGCACGGTGTCCACGACCAGACCGGCGTCCATGATCGCGCCGTCCACGATCGCCTCGGGAGAGAGCCGCTCCAGCGCCACGTTCAGAAGCTGGTAGCCGCGGTTCTTGCCGAGCTCCTTCAGCTCGACGACCTTGACGGCGCTCGAGCCGATGTCGAGCCCCACCAGATTCTTTCCCTTTGAAAAGAACACCCTCGATCTCCTTTAACCTCTGGCCTTTCGGGAGGTTGCGGACAACTGTGCCGGACACTCCTTAGTCACGAAAGTCCAATATATTCCACGACTCCATTTTTGCAAGTTGCCGCTCCTGTTTTGGAAATCAGGATCTTGATTGATAAATATACTCTTTATTACCAGTAACATATGCATTTACACGCAGATCCGGGGTAACCGGCCCTCAGAGCGCGTTCGCCGGTCGTTTGATCGGTGGGTCCTTGATGTGGTAGAGTGCGCGCTCGCTTTTCAGGAGGGAGACGAGGTGGCCCGATCCTGCGAGGTCTGCGGCAAGGCTCCGGCGTTTGGACGTCAGATCAGCCACGCGCACAACGTGTCGTCGCGCCTCTGGTATCCGAACGTCCAGCGACTCAAGGTGATCGTCGGGAAGACCCGACGACGGATGAAAGTGTGCACGCGCTGCCTGCGGTCCGGCCGAGTCGTGAAGGCCGCGCACCGCGCCCCAAGAACGACCGCCTGAAACTCCCGGTCGTCCCCCATCCCTGTCCGGTCCCCTGCGCCAGCGGTCAGCCGAGCGTCGCGATCGCGTCGATCTCGACGCGCGCTCCCCTCGGCAGCGCGGACACCTGGACCGTCGAGCGGGCCGGCCGGCCGTCCCCGAACGCGCGGGCGTAGGCTTCGTTCATCCCCTCGAAGTCGTTCAGGCTGGTGAGGTAGACGGTCGTCTTCACCACGCGCTCGAGCCCCGACTCCGCGGATTCGAGGACCCCTTTCAGATTGTCCAGGACGCGCGCCACTTCCTCCTGGATCGTCCCCTGAACCAGGGTGCCGGTCTTCGGGTCGAGCGGCACCTGGCCGGAGAGGAAGAGAAGGCCCGCAGCCGCGATCCCCTGCGAGTACGGACCGATGGCCCTGGGGGCCCTGTCGGTGCTGATCGTCCTGGCGCTCATCGTGCCTCCTGGTAGGTTCTCGAGATGGGGCGGCTCGGTCCCCGCCCGGTCAGGCCACCTGTCGCTCCACGTGATACACCCCTTCGATCCCCTTGACCTTCTCGACGATCTTTTCGAGGTGCGCGACGTCGGCGATGTCCAGGATCAGGCTGATCTCGCCGCGCCGGTCCTCGAAGGTGCGCGCCTCCACGTTCTTGATGTTCGATTTGGCGTCGGCGATGACGGACGTGATCTTCGCCAGCATGCCGGGCCGGTCCTCCGAGAACACGGTGATTCGCACCTCGAATCGGGATGCGTCGTCGCTCTGCCAGGTGACCTCGATCCGCCTCTCCGGGTCGTACAGGAGCTTTTCGAGGTTGGGGCAGCGCTCGCTGTGGACCGTGACGCCGCGGCCTCGCGTGATGTAGCCGACGATCGGCTCACCCCGGATCGGGTTGCAGCAGCGCGCCAGCGAGATCAGCGCGTCGTCCAGTCCGCGCACCGTCACCTTCTTCCCGGACATGCCGAGCGCCTTCCTGACGGCGTGCGCGATCGGTCCCTCGGCGGTCTCGTGCGGCTTCGCCTGGGGGTCGAGCTTCTCGATGAGCGCCCGGGGGGCGACCTTGCCGTACCCGACCGCGGCGTAGAAGTCCTCGATACTCGCGCATCCCAGCTCGTGCAGCACCGTCTGCAGGCGGGCGGCGTCCCCCTGGTGCTTGCGCAGATTGAACCGGAACTTCTTGAACTCGCGGTCGCTGACCGTCTTCCCGAGCTCCACGCTGCGATTGCGCTGGTCGATGTTCAGCCACTGGCGGATCTTGGCTCTCGCCCTGGGTGTCTTCGCGATCGTGAGCCAGTCCTGGCTCGGATGGTGGTTGGGCGAGGTGAGGATCTCGACGATGTCGCCGTTCCCGATCTCGGTCCGGAGCGGCTGCAGCTTGCCATTGATGCGGGCCCCCACGCAGCGGTGCCCGACCTCGGTGTGCACCGAGTAGGCGAAATCGATGGGGGTGGCCCCGCGCGGAAACGATTTCACCTGCCCCTGGGGCGTGAAGCAGTACACCTCGTCGGGGTAGAGATCGACCTTGACCATGTTCAGGAACTCGCGCGGATCCTTGAGCTCCTGCTGCCACTCCATGATCTGTCTGAGCCACTGGATGTTGGCGTCGTTGTCCTTGGTCCCTTTCCCCTCCTTGTACTTCCAGTGGGCGGCGATCCCTTCCTCGGCGATGCGGTGCATCTCGTGCGTGCGGATCTGAACCTCGAACGGAACCCCCTTGTCGCTGATGACCGAGGTGTGCAGAGACTGGTACATGTTCGGCTTCGGCATCGCGATGAAATCCTTGATGCGGCCCGGCACCGGGCGCCACTGGCCGTGGATGATCCCCAGAGCACCGTAGCAGTCCTTCACGCTCTGGGTCAGGATGCGGAAGGCGATGTAGTCGTAGACCTCCCCCACTTCGATCCTCTGCCGCTTGATCTTGCGATAGATGCTGTAGAGGTGCTTGCGGCGGCCCGAGATGTCGCACACGATTCCCGCCTTCTCCAGCTCGGCCCGCAGGGTGCCCTGGATCTCCTTGATGAATTCGTCGGTGACCTTGCGCTTCTCGTCCATCGCCTGCATCAGGCTCTGGTAGCCCGCGGCATCGAGAAACTTGAGGGCCAGGTCTTCGAGCTCGTTCTTGATCTTGGCCATTCCGAGGCGGTTCGCGATGGGTGCGTAGATGTCGAGGGTCTCGCGGGCGATGCGCTCCTGCTGGCGGGGCGACAGGTGCTCGAGGGTGCGCATGTTGTGCAGGCGATCGGCCAGCTTGACGAGCACGACGCGGATGTCGTCCACCATCGCCAGCATCATCTTGCGGAAGCTCTCCGCCTGCTGCTGCTCCTTCGAGTTGAAGGTCATACGCGAGATCTTGGTGAGACCCTCGACCACGTGCGCGATGTCCTTGCCGAAGTGTTCCTCCACGACCTCGCGCGTCGTCAGCGTGTCCTCGAGGACGTCGTGCAGCAGTCCCGCGACGATGCAGGTAAGGTCGAGCTTGAGGTCGGCCAGGATGAAGGCGACGGACAGCGGATGCGTCAGGTACGGCTCGCCGGAGGAGCGTGTCTGCCCCTTATGCTCCTTGGCGGAGAAGACATAGGCCTTGCGCAGGAGGTCGAGGTCGGCCCCCTTCATGTAGGCCTCCACCTTCTCCTGAATGTCCTCGAACCGGATCATGGCGTCTCACTCGACGGCCCGGCCCCCCGGCGAGGGGCTTCTCGACCTGTCGCTCGGGGGAGCACAACGGGCACGCGGCTGTCGAAGGCACCGCGGATGGCCCAGTATAGCAAAAAGGGGGGGGCGGCCCGCGATGCTCCAGGGGGTGGGACGAGCGGCGGCGGCCGGGGATTTCAGCCCTTCACGTATTTCGAGCCGAGATGCCGGTAGACGATGACCAGGAGCGCGGCCGCCACGAACACCGAGGAATAGGTCCCGAAGACCACACCGACCATGAGACAGAAGGACATCGGGTTGAGCTTGTCGCCTCCGTACATGAACAGCGCCGTGATGGCGATGAACACCGTGAACGACGTCAGGATCGTCCGGCTCAGGGTCTGGTTGATGGAGGCGTTCACCAGCTGCTCGAAGTCCACGTCACGGTAGAGCCGGAGGTTCTCACGGATACGGTCGAACACGACGATCGTGTCGTTGATGGAGTAGCCCAGGATGGTCAGGAGCGCCGCCACGATGTCGACCGAAAACTCCTTCCGCATCAGGGAGACCGCGCCTGCGGCGATCACGACGTCGTGGAACAGAGCGATGACGCTGGTGAGCCCCCACATCCATTTCTTGAAGCGGAACCAGACGTACGCGAGGATGAACAGCGTGGAGCCGAACACCGCAAGGAGCGTGCTCCGGAGGAGCTCCTTTCCGGCGGTCGGGCCGATGAAATCGACGCTCCGCAGTGTGAAGGAGCCCAGGATCGACTGCTCCCGGAGCAGCCGCGTCACCTCGGGCTTGAGGCCGGGGATCGAGTCGATCTCCGACTCCGTCCTGAGGAGTCCGGCGTGCTCGGTGCGGTAGCGCACCACGGCCGCGGCGATCGCGGCCGCCTCGTCGCCCGCCGACGCTCCGGCGGTCTGCGCGGGCAGGTGCGCGGCCAGCCACTCCTTCAGCTCCCCCTCGTTGATCATGTTCAAATCGATCTTGCCCGCCTGCTGGGACTGCCGCCACTCGGGCGACTGCAGGGAATCGATGACCTTGCGGCTGACCTCCCCCCCCTCGCTTCCGGTGGCCGACGAGCCGGTCTGCGACAGCTCGACGCGCACCAGCACCTCGTTGTCATCGGCCTGGCCGATGTTCTGGATGCTGATGTCCCCGAGACCCGAGCGCTCGAGCGCCAAGCGCATCTCCTCGACGTGCGGCCGATCCCGGAACTTGAGCCGGACCGCCGTGCCGCCCGCGAAGTCGATCCCGTAGTTGAAACTTCGGGTCAGGATCGTCCCGACCGCCGCGACCACCGCGAGGGTCGAGAAGGCGATGAAGACCCATTTCACACGGCCCATCAGCGGAAAGTTGGCGTTGGAGAAGACCTGGATCATCGGATCCTCAGATACTCAGCCTCTCGGCCCTCGGATTGAGGGCGAGCTCCGCGTCGAAGATCGCCCGCGAGACGATGAGCGCCGTGAACAGATTGGCCAGGATGCCGACGTTCAGCGTGACGGCGAAGCCCTTCACGGCGCCCGTCCCGTACGCGTACAGGAAGAACCCCGCGATCAGCGTCGTGCAGTGGCTGTCGATGATGGTGTTGAACGCCCGGTCGAACCCAGCCTGGATCGCCGCCTTCACCAGCCGTCCGTGCCGGAGCTCCTCCCGGATCCGTTCGAACACCAGAACGTTCGCGTCCACCGCCATCCCCACGGTCAGGGCGAATCCGGCGATGCCGGGAAGCGTGAGGGTCGAGTGGAAATAGGCCATCGCCGCCAGCAGGATCAGCAGATTGAGAACCAGCGCCACGGAGGCGTTGACGCCGGCGAAGCGGTAGTAGATCAGCATGAACAGGACGATGATGGTCGAGCCGATCAACGACGCGACGATCCCCTTGCGGATCGAATCGGCGCCGAGGGAAGGCCCGACACTGCGCTCCTCCAGGATGTCCATGCCGGCGGGCAGCGCCCCCGAGCGCAGCTTGAGAGCCAGGTCCTCCGAGCTCTCGAGCGTGAAGTCCCTCCCTTCGATGATCCCCTGCTCGGAGATCACGGCGTTGATCCGCGGCGCCGAGATGATCTTCTTGTCCAGCACGATCGCCAGGAGCTGTCCCTGATACTTCCTCGTCAGCTCCTGGAAACGCCGCCCCGCGTCGGCCGTCAGCAGAAAATTCACGGCCGGGTTGCCGAACCGATCCTGGTCGCGGCGGGCGTTCTTGAGATCGTTCCCGGTGATCGGCGAGCTCTTCGTCACCGGCCAGTAGACCCGCACCGTCCGGCCGTCGGCACCCGTCGCGTCCTGGGGGAGCACCTCGACATCCTCGGGCAGTTTGCCGCCGAACATCTGGACGACCGCCTCGGGGTTGTCGGGAGCCCGGAACTGCTCGGCCACGACACCGGGCGGGACCTTGACCAGCTTCCATTCCAGGAAGGCCGGCGAGCCGATCAGGTCCTTGACTCTCTCGGGGTTTTCGACGCCCGGGAGCTGGATCAGGATGCGGTCGGCCCCCGTCCCGGTCCCCTGCCTCTGGATGGTCGGTTCGGCCACGCCGAACTTGTCGACGCGCGTCCGGATCGTCTCGAGAGCCTGCCGGACCGCGGAGTCGCGGATCGTCGACTCGTCCTTGGCCTTGAGCTCCAGGCGCAGGCGGCCGCCACCCGTCGAGGAGACGGAGTATTGCGGGAACTGCAGGGCGAGAAGATCACGGACCTCCCCGACCCGCGCCGCGTCGACCCCCTCCAGGACGATCCCCTTGAGACCGTCGGGGGAGATCTTCGCGGGAGCGAGCCCCTTCTCGCCGAGCGCGGCGCGGATGCGCTCCTGGGACAGATCGATCTCGGCCTTGACGGCGTCGTCGGTCCTGACGCGCATCACCATGTGGATGCCGCCCTTGAGGTCCAGACCGAGGTGGATCTTCTCCGACGGCGGGTAGATCGCGAGGACGCAGAGCACCGTCAGCCCCAGGATCAAAAGCAATCGCCAGCGAAGCTCGAGTCTCATCGAGAGGTCACGCCTCCGGCCGCGCGGAGGTCTCCTGGTCCTGGAGACCGACGATCGAGCTTCGTGTCACGTCCACCCGGACCTTGTCGGCGATTCGCAGCTGCACGATTCCCTTGTCGAGGCCGACCACCGTGCCGAGAAGACCGCCCGAGGTGATGACCTTGTCTCCGCTCTTGAGCGCGTCCAGCATCTTCTGGACGAGCTTCTGACGCGTGCGCATCGGCCGGATGAGGAGGAAGTAGATGATCGCGAAGATCGCGATCATCGGCGGCAGCTGGAACCACCACGGACTGGCCTGCCCCTGACCGGGCGGCGCCATCAGAGCGACGGACCACACGTCGGCGTTCCTCCGTTCATTCAACAAAAAAAGAGGGGCCGGTCACCCCCCTCGCGAGCGTCCCGGCCGGACGGGCGCGGCGGGACCCGGCGCGTCCGACCCTTGTTGCGGCCCGAAAGATTGCCCGAAGCGCCCGGGCTTGTCAAGGCAGCTTCAGCTCGCCTAGACTGCGCGGCATGGATCGGGGGATCTCCGCGGGCCCGAAGGACGCGGCCGTTCTTCGCGGCTCCGGCCCGACGCGCAGGATCGAGGTGCCGGTGCTCGCGGCGGTTCCGGGGCTCGTTCACATGTTCACGGCCAGGGGATCGGATCCCCGCGCGGCGATCGTCGAAGCCGCCGGACGCGACCTGTCGCTGCGGACGCTGCGGCAGGTGCACGGTGCGCTCGTGCGCACGATCGGCCCGGCCCGGCCATCGGAGGACGACGGCTCGAGCGGACGCGAGGAGGGGGACGCCCTGGTCGTCGATGGACCCGGTGTCGCCGCGGGCGTGTGGGTCGCCGATTGTCTGCCGATCCTGATCGGCGACCCGGTGACACGCACGGCCGCCGCCGTGCACGCCGGCTGGCGCGGCACCGTGGCCGGCGTCGTGGGCCGGGCGATCGAGACGCTGCGCCGCGCCCGCGGCGCCAGGGCGTCCGATCTGAGGGTCGCGATGGGTCCCGCGATCGGTCCCTGCTGCTTCGAGGTCGGGGACGAGGTGGTCACGGCGCTCCTGTCCGCCTTCCCGGACGCCGGCGCCGCCGTCCGGCCCGGGCCGAAGAAGCGGATCGACCTCGTCGAAGCGAACCGGAGCCAGGTGCTCGCCGCCGGCGTGCCCGGGGATCGCATCCAGGCCTCCGGCCTGTGCACCCTGTGCAGGCCCGATCTTCTCGAATCGTACCGGCGCGATAGCACCGGGGCCGGCCGCATGGCCGCGATCATCGCCTGGAGGGACTGACTTGAAGAGCCGCGTCGCGCTTCGTGGATCCGTCGCCTCGGAGAGGGTCCGCAGGCTCCACCGCGAACACGCCGACGCCGCGGAGCGATTTTTTCTGGAGGGGGCGGCCGTGGTCGAGTCCGCGGCCGAAGCCCTCGTCACGGCGCTTCGGGGCGGGCGCACGCTCCTCTTCTTCGGCAACGGCGGCAGCGCGGCCGACGCCCAGCACCTTGCCGCGGAGTTCGTCAACCGCTACGTCCGCGACCGCCCGGCCCTTCCCGCCCTGGCGCTGACCACCGACACCTCCGTTCTCACGAGCATCGCCAACGACTCCGAGTTCAAGAGCGTGTTCGCGCGGCAGGTCGAGGCGATCGGCCGGCCGGGCGACGTGGCCGTCGGGATCAGCACCTCAGGCCGTTCGGCGAACGTGATCGAGGGACTGCGGACCGCCCGCGCGCGGCGTCTTGTCACGATCGGGTTCTGCGGGGAGGGGGGGGGGGCGATGCGCGGTCTCTGCGACCACCTGATCAGCGTCCCCTCGAAGACCACGGCGCGCATCCAGGAGGTCCACATCCTGGTCGGTCACATCCTCTGCCAGATCGTGGAGGAGACCCTGTACCCCCCGAAGTGAACGTCCGCGACGCCCCGCCCCCGCCTTCCCGTCAACCCTTGAGCAGGGCGATCGTGTCGCGGATTTCCTTGGCGTCAGGGGCCTGCGGGCTGAGCTTCAGGTATTCCTGGTAGTGCTGCACGGCGCCCGGGAAATCCTGCAGGCGCGTGAGAACGCGCGCCAGCTCCTTGTGGGCGGGGGCGTACTTGGGATCGATCTCGATCGATTTCTTGAAGGCCTGGGCCGCCTCCTTGTCCTTGTTCTCGTTCCAGGCGTGCACGCCGAGGTTGAAGAACACGGTGGCGGCGTTGCCCGGGTCGACCGCGATGACCTTCTGGTACATCTCCTCGGACTTCGCCTTGTCCTTCCGCTTTTCGTAGATGGCGGCCAGATCCATGTAGGAGTCCGACTTCGTGGGATCGATGGCGCTCGCCTTCTCGAACGCCGCGATCGCCTTGTCCTCCTCGCCACCGAGGACGTACGCCTTCCCGAGCTGGAACCAGACCTTGTCGATGTCCGGCTGGAGCTCCGTCTCCTTCTCGAGCTCCCCGGCCGCCTCCTTGTAGCGTTCCCCCCTGATGTCGACGTTTCCGAGGAAGTAGTGGGCCCATTTCATGTCCGGCTTCAGCTCGACCGCCTTCGCGAACGCCTGCGTGGCGCCCGGATCGTCGCCCGTCTCGAACAGGCTCTTGCCCAGATAGAAATAGACCGCCGGGTTGCCGGTGGGGTCCTTCGCGAGGTAGGCCTTGTACCCTTCGATCGCCTCCGGGTGACGGCCGGCGTCCGCCAGCTCCTTGGCCTTCTTCAGCCCCTCCACGTTCGCCTTGGGAGCCTCTCCGGAGCCGGGGACCGCGCCAGGGGCGCCCTCGGGGGCGGCAGGTTGCGTCCCGGCCGGCGCCACGGTCGATGCGTTGGATTCGCCGCCCTCCTTCTTCTTGCGCTCCGCCTGGACCGCCGCCATGAAGTCAGCGTCCTTGGCGATCACGAAGTTCACGAGGTTGCGGCCCGCGTCTCCCCCCCCGCTCACCAGGGCAAACTGCAGTTCGGGGTATTCCTGCTTGGAGCCCATGATGACGTCGCCGCTGCCGCGGTCCTCCTTTTCCGAATCGACGATCTCGTAATGGACCTTGACCGTCTTGTAGCCCGGCAGTTCGGCGACGACCCGCCACTTCTTGGCGACCGAGATGTCCAGGGTCGCGATGAAGAACTTGCCGTCCTTGTTCGTCGTGAGGGGAGCGATCTTTTTCTTGACGTCGACGCCCTCGAAATTGATCTTCACCTTGGGCACGGGCTTGCCCTGGGGGTCGGTCACGACACCCCACACCTTCGTGATGGCGTCCGCGTAGGCCGGCTTCAGCGATGCGACGGCCACGGTCAGGGCCACCGCCGCCGCGGCCGCCAGGAACCTTCGTTGTGTCCGTGTCATGGCGTTATCTCCTCCCGTCCGGCGGGCCTGTGCACCGCCCGGCGCCGGACCCAAGATCTTATACCCCGTCGTCCGGGACGATCAAGATCGCGGATCGAACGACGGGCACGCGATGTGCCCGCCCGGGACCGGCCGACCAGGAGGTGCCCGGCGAACAGAAGCGCGTACAGACCCCCCGAGACCAGGTGCGCTCCGACCAGAACGCGCTTCACGGCCGGGTTGGTGATGACTTGCAGAAGATAGCCCGAGGCGATCATCGACGGGGCCAGGAGGAGAAGCACAAGACCGGTGGCGCGACCGTGGCGCTGGCGCGGGTCGAGCAGCCGATCCACGATGTGGTCTCGCGCGATCAGGCCCAGTGCGAACACCGCGATCGGGCCCCCGATCACGTGCAGCGACAGGGCGTGGGGCTGCCAGGGGTGATGGATGACAGAATACGGGTCGGCCGAGCTCATCAGGTACTTCATGAAGAAGAACGCCGCCCCGGTCAACGACATCCACCAGGTCGCCAGGCCCACGATCGTCCGCTCGATACCGCTCACGGGCGCGGCTCCTGGACGCGCTCCTGGCCTGCGGGCCGTGGCGGCGCAACGAACAGGCGGTGCAGCGCCAGGATTCGCCTCGCCGCCTGGGTGACGGCGCGGGAGGACAGGGTGGCCCCCGTGAGGGCGCGGATCCCCTGGCGCGTCCCGAGGTCCGCGGCCCCGCGGCCCGGAAACTGGTCCAGCCAGCGCCGGGGCGGCAGGTAGTCCTCAGGCTCGTCGAACGACAGGATGTCGATGCGCTTGATCGTCGCGTCCGGGCCGACGAGGATCAGGACGGTTTCGGGAAGTGTGCGCACCAGATGGGTGTCGAAGTAGGCATAGCCCAGCACCCGGCCGGCGCTCGTGCCGACGGTGTAGGGGACGACCCGCGCCTCCACCGGCGCTCCCGCCGCCTCCGCGGCGCGACGGACCTGCTCCTCGTCCAGGTAGAGAGTCTTGCGCTCGACCTTGGCCGGCGGCGGGAATGCGGCGTCGAGGGCCTGCTGCACGGTCATATAGACCCGCGCCGCGGCCCCCCCCGCGGGGAGGAACAGCGCCGTGACCAGGACCAGGATCAGGCGGCGACCGGTCATCATCAGAAGAGGTATCCGAGCGCCAAATTGAACTGGTCGACACCGGTGCCGGCACGGTTTCCAAAGTCCTGCACGTCCGCCTTGAGGACGACGTTCGGGATCGGCCGGAAGGTCAACCCGTACGTCTTCACGGTGCGGTCGTTTCCGGGATCACGGGAGTACCCAGGCGCCACCTCCGCCTGCGTGTCCAGGGCCTCGTAACGCACGAAGGGACTCAGCTCGCGTTCGGAGTGGCTCAGGAGGGTCAGGATGTTGAAGGCGGCCTCGCCGTACCATCCCGCGGTGCGCGCGCCGATCGCCGTCCCGCGCGTGGGGTCGGTCGCGAGCAGCGGGTCGTGCGCCAAGCTGACCGCCTCCGCGTCGCTCAGGATGCCGCGGGCATAAAGACCGCGCAGGTGGACCCCGCGCGCATTCCACTCGGCGTGCGCGTCCCACAGTGTCAGACGCGGATGTCCGAGGGCCGAGTCCCCCTGCCCGGTCCGTCCCGTGAAGGCCGCTGTTCCCAGCAGAAACCCCGGCGCCGGAGTCCAGTCGATGCGGGCCGTCACGGCCAGGTCCTCGGCGCGAGAGGCCGCCCCCTGCTGTCTCCCCTCCCGGATCCCCTCGTCAGCGGAGAATCCCGAGGCGTCCAGGGAGGCCACCACGTAGGCGCGGTACGAGATCGGACCGAGATCACCGTAGACGCCGAGCCCGTTCTCCCTCCAGGTCGAGGGGATGATCAGCGTCTCCACCTCCGGACGAAGGGCGCCGTGGAAGATGGGCGGCTCGTGCAGCTCGGTCAGGAATCCCAGCGGCACCAGGAGCAGCCCCCCGCGCATGCCGAAGCGCCGCCAGGGGCGGTAGTCTACGTAGGCGAACTCGACAGCCGTCTCCCCCGGCTCCCCCTCCCCCGAGACCGCGTGCTCGTACTCGACCTCCGAGTTGAACAGCAGGTGGTCGGTCCACTTGTACCCGAAATAGAAGACGGCACGTTCGAGGTCGAGGGTGTCCGGGACACCCGCGGGCGCGCCATCGTCCCGGCGCGCCGCGAAGTCCTGGTACAGCATCTGCCCGTATCCGCCGATCGTCACGCCGCGCTTGACGGCATAGACCTTCGACGCCGCCGGGCCGAAGCCGGGGACCGGCCCCTGCGCGGCCGGCGGTGTCGCGGCCGCTTCGCCGATGCGCAGCCTTTCGATTTCCAGCGCCAGGGCGTCGATCCGCTTCTGCAGCTCCTGCAGCGCGGGCGCCCCCGCCCCCTCTTCGCGCGCCGCCCGTATCGAATCGATTTCCGCCCGCAGCTTCGCGACCAGCGCCTCGAGCTCGGCGATCCGATCCGCCAGGCTCCTCGTCTCCTCGGCGCTCGATGCGGTCCGTTCATCCGTCGCGCCCTGGGCCGTCGGGCCGGGCCTCCCCGCGGTCCACGCGACGGTCAGCAGGGCCCAGGCGATCGCAGCCCGCCTCGGACCGCCGCGGCGCCGCCCGGCCCGTGCCTGTCCTTGGGTGCGGTTCACCTGGCCTCCTTGCGCCATTCGGCGGCTCGACCCGCCCGCTCCCGTCGTAAACCCACGCCTTCGAACCGCTCTTCGAAGGCGCGGGACGACTTCGACCGGAGCGCGCCCGTATCGTCGCGCCACACGTACAGCGCCGGGACGTCGCGCGCCTCCGCCCACGCCGATCCCCTCTCCGGCCCCATGACGAAGAGGGCGGTCGACAGGGCGTCGGCCGAGGTCGCGTCGCGGGCTGCGACGGTCAGGGATCCCTGGAAGCGGGCCGGCCGCCCTTCCGCGGGGTCGAGGATGTGGCCGATCCGGCCCCGTGGTGTCTCCACGAAGCGCTCCGAGTTGCTCGAGGTCGCCAAGGACAGGCCGTCGATGCCGACGACTGCGATCACGCTGTCCCGGTCCCCCGGGTCCGCGATGCCGATGCTCCACGCCGGAAAACGCACGGGATGCCCGATCGCCAGGACCTGTCCGCCGAAATCGAGGAGGGCGCGCCGCACTCCATGGCGCCTCAGGACGCCGGCCGCCGCATCCAAAGCAATGCCCTTGCCGATTCCCCCGAGATCGAGTCCCACGCCTTCGGTGTCGAAGCGCACCGAGCGCGTCCTGCGATGGAGATGCACATGGCGCCAGCCGATCGGTGGCCGCACGGAGGGGGCCGTCTCGCCCCCCGCCGGCACCGCGGGACTCTCCGGGTCCGGCATGCGGCCGTCGTCACCGCGCAGACCGAGGGCCCGCACCAGGGGCTCCACCGTGGGATCGAAGGCACCGCCGGTCTCTTCCGCCCAGCCCAGGGCGACGCGCACCGCGCCGAAGAGCTCACGCGAGCAGAGCACCGGAGCCAGCGCCGCCTTGTCGTTGAGGCGCGAGACCTCGCTCTCGCGCCGCCAGTTGCTGAAGATCCCCTCGAGACGGGCCACCTCGTCGAACGCGGCTTCGAGGGCTCCGGCGGGCTCCGGGCCGTCCGTCTCGATCGCCAGACGGGTGCCCATGAGGAAACGGGCCCGGGCCGTCCCGCCCTGCCCGCTCGCGGCATCGTCCTGCGCGGAGAGGCGGCTGGGACCTGCGGCGATGAGACAGGCGAGCACGCCGGCCGCCGCGGCGCGATGGGCTGCGCGGCACCGCACGCCAAGCGACCGTCCGATCCGCATGTCCGCTCCCCGGGTTCGTTGTGATTGCGACTCAGTCTCAATTAGGTCGCGTACTCTACCGCGGGGCGCGACGGGCTGTCAAGACGGCCGCGGCCCTCACTGTGGTACGCTGCGCGCCCCCGGGACCCCCCGTCCCGGGAGGAGAGGGCCGGCATGAAAGCCCGAACCGCTCCCAAGCCCGTCAGCGAATCCCGCGTCGAGATGACCGAGATCGTTCTCCCGGAGGACACGAACCAGTACGGTCACGCCTGGGGCGGACGCGTCATGACGCTGATCGACAAGGCGGCCGCCATCGCCGCCACGCGGCACTGCCGCACCAACGTCGTCACGGCGTCCGTCGACTCGCTGGTGTTCCGCATCCCGGTGAAGCTCGGCCACATCCTCAAACTGTTCGCCTCGGTCAATGCCGCCTTTCGCACCTCGATGGAGGTCGGCGTGAAGGTCGTTTCCGAGGATCCGTTGTCGGGGCTGCAGGCGCACTGCTGCAGCGCCTATGTCACGATGGTGGCGCTCGACGCCACCGGGCGACCCGCCTTGGTTCCGGCCCTCCTGACCAAAACACCGGAGGATCGGCGGCGGCAGCGCGAGGCCCTGCAACGGCGCCGGGCCCGTCTCCGGATTCGCGCGCGCAAGGAGCGCCGCCCCTCCCGCACGCGTTAGGGGCGTGTCCGAGTCTGGCCCGGGTCGGGCCCGCTCCGGTGCTCTGGCCGGGACGCTTCCGGGCCCATGGACTCGCTTCGACGCGATGTGCTAATCTGCCGCCGTCACAACACACAGGCCGGGCCCACATCAGGAGGTCAGCACTCATGAAGATCACCCTCTCCATCATCAAGGCCGACGTGGGCAGCATCGGCGGCCATATCAAGCCCAGCGAGACGATGATCCGTCGCGTGAAGGAGTTCATCGCCTCGGAGGGCAAGGGGCTGCTGATCGACTCCTTCATCTGCCACACGGGAGATGACATCTCGATCCTGTCGTCGCACACGCACGGGGTCGACGACTCCAAGGTCCACAAGCTGTGCTGGGACGCCTTCAAGGCCGCCACCGAGGTTGCCAAGAAGGAGGGGCTGTACGGCGCCGGCCAGGACCTGCTGAAGGACGCGTTTTCCGGCAACGTGCGGGGACTGGGGCCGGCCTCGGCGGAGATGGAGTTCGTGGAGCGCGAGGCTGAGCCGTTTCTCCTGTTCATGGCCGACAAGACCGAGCCGGGGGCCTACAACCTGCCGTTGTACCTGGCGTTCTGCGATCCGATGTTCGCGCCCGGACTGATGTTGAGCACCAAGATCAAGCAGGGCTTCCGCTTCACGATCATGGACGTGAATCACACGGAGGGCGACCGCGTCATCGATCTGGACACGCCCGAGAACATCTACGACGTGGCGGCGCTCCTGCGCGACAACCACCGCTTCGTGGTCGAATCGATCAAGACGCGCTCGACCGGCGAAATCGCCGCCGTGGTCTCCACCTCGAGGCTGCACAACATCTCGGGGAAATACTCCGGGAAGGACGATCCGGTGATGCTGATTCGCGTCCAGGGCCAGTTTCCGGCGACCGGCGAGATGCTCTCCCCCTTCCGGATCGCCCACTACGTGTCGGGCTTCAGCCGCGGCAGCCACCACGGGCCTCTGATGCCCGTGAAGATGAACTCTCCGATCTCCTTCTTCGACGGCCCGCCGATCGTGTCGTGCGTCGCGTTCTCGATGAAGAACGGCAGGTTCGCCGAGCCGGCGGACGCGTTCGACCACCCCTTCTGGGACCGAGTGCGCGATATCGCCTCCCGCAAGGCGATCGAGATCCGCGAGCAGGGCTTCTTCGGCCCGGCCATGGTCGGGCACGAGGAGCTCGAGTACGGCGGCATCGTCGACACCCTGAAGGATCTCGACGGTCGCTTCAAGGTCCGCCAGGAGGCGCGCGTCAAGTCCTGACGGGCGTCCTTTCCACCCCGTCGCTCCGCGTTCCAGGCCCGGCCCTCTCCCTGCCCGGCTTGTTTGCTTCCCGCCTGTCCGCGACCCATATTCGGTGGAGCGGCAAAGCGGAGGGGGGAACTTGCCTCGCCAGACGGTGCGCCTCGAGATCGCTCTCCCCGACGGCTCCTCTAGGACCGTGCCCCTCGATCACACACCGTTCAGCATCGGCTCCGCGCCGTCGTCGCGGCTGGCGCTCGCCCTGCCCGGCGTCGCGGAACATCACGCCCAGATCGTCGTTCTCGGAGGGGCCTACCACCTGGTCCCCGGCGCGTCGGGCGCTCCCCTTTCCGTCGACGGCCTGCCGGTGCCCGCGGACGGTGTCACGCTGGCCCACGGCGCGCGCATCGTCCTGGGGAGCGCGAACCCCTGCACTGTCCGATTACTGGTCGAGGGGTCTCCCGTCTCGGACCGCGAAGACCGGCTGGTGACCCTGATGGAGGTCGCCCGCACGATCACCTCGTCTCTCGCTCTCGAGGACGTGCTCGATCGTGTCCTGGAAGGTGCTTTGCGCTTCTCCGGGGCGGAGCGCGGCTACCTCTTCCTCAAGGAAGGAGGACGCCTCGACCGCTGGCACCGCGGACCCTCCGGGGTTGACGACGTCCAGGTCAGCCTGTCGGTCCTCGAAGAGGTCGCGGCCACGGGCAAGCCGGTCTACCGCGACGTGGCGTCCGGGGAGCCCGGGCAGCTCACCACCGACAGCATCGTGCGGCTGCGCCTGCAGGCGATCCTGTGCCTTCCCCTGTCGGTCCGGCAGGATGTCATCGGAGTCGTCTATCTCGACAGCCGCAGGCGCCTGCCGCACCACCGGCCCGACCTGCCGCTCCTCGAGGCCCTGGCCGGTCTCGCGGCCGTCTCCATCCAGAACAGCCGCCTGGTCGAGGAGCGGCTGCGCGCCGAGCGGACCCAGGTGATCGGGCAGGTCGCGCGCGCGGTGGTGCACGACCTGCGCAGCCCGCTCTCGTCCATCCGCGGCCTGGCGGAGCTGCTGCACGAGCGTGCCCCGCAGGAGGATCCGTCGCGTCCCCACCTGGCCACGATCATGGCCGAGGCGGATCGTCTGACGGGGCTCACCGGCGATCTGCTGCAGTTCTCGCGTGAGGCCCCGCCCCTCCTCCGGTCGCCGGCGCGTCTTGCGGACCTCGTGCGGCAGACACTCAAACCGCTGCAGCCGCGCCTGCAGCGCGCCAACGTCAGCCTGTCGCTCGGCCTCGACGAGGAGGCGCGCGCCTCCCTCGACGGACCGCGCATGCTGCGCGTCCTGCACAATCTCATCGCCAACTCGCTCGACTCCATGCGCGGCGGCGGTCTGCTGGACATCCGCTGCCGGCGCGTCAACGGCACCTCGGAGCTCAGCGTGCGCGACAGCGGCTGCGGCATGAGCGAGGACGTGCGCCGCCGGGTGTTCGAGCCCTTCTTCACTCACGGCAAGGCGCAGGGCACGGGGCTCGGAATGGCCATCGTGCAGAAGATCATCGCGGAGCACGGCGGCACGATCCAGGTGGACAGCGCTCCCGGAAAGGGCACGACGGTCACCATGGGCCTGCCCGCGGCCGCGAACGCGGCCGTGGAGCGCGCTGCATCCCCCGGGGGCACCTCCTAGCTCAGTCCGCTTCCTTCAGCGTCAGGGTGAACTGCCCGCGGCGAAGCGCCGCGTCGGCCTCGAACTCGAGGCGCGTCCTCGCCGGGAAGGCTTCGGGATCGATGAGACCGGGACGCTCCACCTCGAGAAACGAGGCGACCTCCGGGTGGACGCGCGCCACGACGCGCGTCGCGGCCTCGAGCCGCCCCAGCCGGCGGACCTCGCGCAGGATTTCGTAGACGATCGTCTCGGGCGATTTGAGCCGGCCGGATCCGGAGCAGGTGGGACAGGGCAGACAGAGAAGCCGTTCCAGGCTGCGCTTCGTGCGCTGGCGCGTGATCTCGACCAGACCGAACTCACTGATCTGCAGGACGCGGGACTTCGCGCGGTCCCTGCGCATCTCCGACTGCAGGGCGAGCAGGACCTCGTCCTTGCTGGCCTGCGTCTCCATGTCGATGAAATCGATCACGATGATCCCGCCCAGGTCACGCAACCGGATCTGTCGGACGATCTCCACGGCCGCCTCGAGGTTGGTCCGGAGGATCGTTTCCTCCAGGCGCCGCGTGCCGGTGTATTTCCCGGTGTTCACGTCGACGGCCACCAGGGCCTCGGTCGACTGGATCACGATCGACCCGCCCGATTTCAGCCAGACGCGGGATCGCAGGGCGCGCTCGAGATGGTGCTGCACACCGCGCGCCTCGAACAGGGGCTCCGGACCCGCGTGGCCATGGATCCTGGAACCCAGCGCGGGCTCGATCCGTGAGACCAGCTCCTGCACTTCCCGGAGGGCCGCATCCCCCTCGACCACGATCCGCCGCACGTCCTCCCCCAGGACATCGCGCAGGACCTTGGTCACGGCCGAGGACTCCTGATGCAGCAGGGACGGGGACTGCGCCCCCTCCGCGCGGCGGCGCACGTCGTCCCAGGTCGTGGCGAGTGTCCGGGCTTCAGGGACAAACTCCCCGATCGCGCGCCCTTCCCCGGCCGTCCGCACGATGAATCCGCCCGGCAGCCCCAGATCACGGGCCACGCCCTGAATCAGCCCCTGAAGCCGCTCGCGCTCGGTCGGATCTTCGATCCTGCGCGAGATTCCAATCTGAGGATGGTTCGGCAGGTACACGAGGAGACGGCCGGGGAACGACACGAGCGACGTGAGACGCGCCCCCTTCTCGGGCACGGGATCCTTGGACACCTGCACCAGGAGCTCCTGGCCCGCCTTCAGGCGATCTTCGATCCGTCCGGGGGCCGGCGGGGCCCCGACCCCGTCGGGCATCGGATCCCCGGCGTCGCCGGTCTCGAGGAGCTCCACGTCTTCTGTCGGCGACTCGAGGTCCTGCACGTGCAGGAAGGCGTCGCGGCCGGTGCCGATGTCCACGAAGGCCGCCTGCATTCCCGGCAGCACGTTGCCGACGCGACCCTTGTAGATGTTTCCCGTGATGCCGCGACCGGACGGCCTCTCGACGAACACCTCGGTCAGAACATCGTCCTCGAGCAGCGCGATGCGGGTCTCGGGCGTGGCGCAGTCGATCAGGATTTCGCGACGCATTCCGGGATGTTCAATTGACGAGACGGCGCATCCAGACGTTCAGCACGAGTCCCATTCCGAGCAGAGTGCTCGCGAGCGACGAGCCGCCATAGCTCATCAGCGGCAACGGCACGCCCGTCGTGGGCAGCATGCCCACCACGACGCCGATGTTGAGCAGGGCCTGGCCGGCGAACGTGCAGACCACCCCGATGGCGAGGAAGACCCCGAGGCGGTCGCGCGCCGCACGGGCCGTCGCCAGGCACCGGTAGATGATGACGAAGTAGAGCCCGAGCGCCAGCATCGCTCCAATGAAGCCCCGCTCCTCCGCCAGGACCGCGAACACGAAGTCGGTGTGCTGTTCCGGCAGGAACTGCAGCTGACCCTGGGTCCCGGACAGGAACCCCTTGCCGAAAATTCCGCCCGAGCCCACGGCGATGAGCGACTGGATGAGCTGGTAGCCCGAACCCTTCGGGTCCCGGGTCGGTTCGAGAAAGGTCTTGACGCGCTCCTTCTGATACGGCTTGAGGTGACCCCAGACCATGGGGAGGGCCAGCGTGGCGATCAGGGCCAGGATCACGAGCGTGCGCACGCGGATCCCGCCGATGAACACGGCGCCGGCGTAAAGCGGCGCGAAGGTGACCGCCGTCCCGAGATCCGGCTGCCGCAGGATCAGGAGGACCGGCAGTCCGATGATGGCGCAGATGGCCGCGAAGTGGAGAACCCCCAGTCCGCGCACGCGCTCGCGGCCCAGGTAGGCCGCCAGCATCAGAATGGTGGAGACTTTGGCGATCTCCGAGGGCTGGAACTGCACCCCTCCGATCCCGAGCCACGACTTGCTGGAGTTGACCACGCGGCCGTAGACGAGAGTCAGCAGGAGAAGCGCCAGACTCAGGCCGTAGAAGGCGGAGGCGAACTCCGCCAGGGTGTGGTAGTCGATGAGGACCGCCAGAAGCATGAGGACGATGCCCAGGAGCAGCCAGATCAGCTGGCGGTGGAACGCCCCGGCGCTCGGTGTTCCCGTGGTCGCGGAATAGATCACCACGAGCCCGATCGAGCAGGCCGCGAGGATCGCCAGGAACAGGATCCAGTCGAAATTACTGAGGGACCGCCACGCTGGCAAGCTGCTGCCCTCCCTGGCGCGCGTCGAGCTTCTGGAAGAAACGCTCCAGCACGGCGCGGGCGATCGGCGCCGCCGTCGTCCCGCCGTGCCCGCCGTTCTGCACGAACACCGCCCAGGCGATCTTGGGGTCGTCCTTGGGCGCGAACCCGACGAACCAGGCGTGGTCCCGCTTCTCCTTCGGCAGCTTGTCCGCGTCGACGTCGCGCGACGCCTTGAACACCTGGGCCGTGCCGGTCTTGGCGCAGATGTCGCGGCCCGCGATCTTGGCCCGCCCCCCCGTGCCGCCCTCGTTGACCACGCCCCACATCGCGTCCTTGATCACCTCGAGGGTGCGCGGGCGCATCGGCACGCGTCTTTCGACGTAGTCCTGCCTCTCCTCCTCCTCGACCCCCTCGCGGACCTCGCGCGACAGCAGCAGGTGCGGGCGGTACAGCGTGCCGCCGTTCCCGATGGCGGCCGCGAACCTGGCCATCTGGATCGGCGTCACCTCGATGGCCCCCTGTCCGATCGACACCGAGATGGTCTCCCCGGGGTGCCAGACCTGATCGCGCGGGACCGCCCGCTTCTTCCACTCCGGGTCGGGCACAGTGCCCGACTCCTCGTGCGGCAGGTCGAGACCGGTCGGCTCCCCGAACCCCAGGAGGTGGGCCCACTTCGAGATGCGGTCGATTCCCATGTCGTTGCCGAGGTGATAAAAATAGATGTTGCAGGACTGGATGATCGCCTCGCGCATCGTCAGGTAGCCGTGTCCCCCCTTGCGCACGGCCCCGCATTGATAGACCTTCTCGCCGAAGCGCCAGGACCCCGTGCAGTGATCGCCTCGCGCGGGCGTCGCGACGTTCTCCTCGAGAGCGGCTATCGACATGACCACCTTGAACACCGACCCGGGCGCGAACTTGGAGAGCGACACGCGGTCCTGCAGCGGGTGACGCGGGTCGTTCACCAGCCCTCCCCAGGTATCCTGCGAGAACCGGTGCGCGAACACGTTCGGATCGTAGGCCGGGCGCGAGATCATGGCCATAATCGCACCCGAGTTGGGATCGAGGAACACCGCCGATCCGGCGTCGTCGCCGTAGGCCTCCTCGAGCGCGCGCTGCAGGTCGAGATCGATCGACAGACGCATCGCCCGGCCCGGGTTCGGCTTGCGTCCCTCCTCGATCTCCTGGATTTCTCGACCCAGGCTGTTCACGACGACCTGCTTCCAGCCCTTCACGCCCTTCAGATCGCCGTCGTACTGTTTTTCCACGCCCGCCTTCCCGACGATCTCGCCCAGATCGAATTCGCCGGAAGGATCGCTCCGGATCTGATCCTCGCTCACCTCGCCGACGTAGCCGAGCGCGTGGGCCGCGAGCGCGCCGTAGAGATAATTGCGGCGCGACTCGACCTCGACCGACAGCATCGGCAGCTCGAGGCGGCGCGACTCGATGTACGCCGCCTCCGCGAGATCGACGTCCTCCTTCAGGATGACCGGCTCGAACGCCGGGCGCCCGCGATATCGCGCCAGGCGCTCGCTGAGGGTCTTCTCGGGGACGCCGAGGATCTCGGCCAGGCGCGGGAAGAACGCCTTCATGTCGGCGACCTTCTCCCGGTCGAGACGGATGTTGAAGGCGATGCGACTGTTGGCGAGAACCCGGTGCTCGTCGTCCGAGATCACCCCGCGCAGCGGCATGAGGGTCACGCGGCGGAGCCGGTTGTTGTCGGAAAGCCGCTTGTAATAGTCGACCTTGACGACCTGGAGATACCAGAACGCGAACAGGTACAGGACGAGGACAGCGCCGAACAGGACCTGGATCACCTGGATCCGCGTGTTCAGGCGCCGCGCCTCGTAGTAGTCCTGGAACCCTTTGTAGTCCTGCTCGAAGCCCATGGCGTCAGGGGAGCCGCGCGGCGGACCAGAAGAACAGGAGGCCGAGGACGCCGTTTCCCAGGCCCCGCTGAAGGAGTTCGAGCGTCGGGGGGAAGACGAAGCTCCGCCCCATCGCCAGCGACAACCCCAGCTCGGCGACGGGATCGAACACGGTCGCGGCGAACAATATGCCGAACCTCGGGATCGGCTGATTCAGCATGAACAACGAGCCGAAGGAACCCACCAGGTATCCGATGAGGGTCTTCTTGAAGCCGTTCATGCCCAGGACGGATCCGAGGAGGGAGTCCTCCACGAGCCCGGCGCCGATTCCCATGAGCATCGCCCCCGCCGGCGGGCTCGTCAGACCGAAGTACACCACGATGATGAGGAACAGATCGCAGTAGCGCGCCAGCGACGGCGCGTAGCGGGACAGGAAGGCCTGCGCCAGGGCGGCGGCGGCGAGCGCCACGACACCGCGCACGATCCTCATCGCGAGGCGCTCCGCTCGGGCGGCCCTTCCGGCTTCAGCATCACCAGGACCTCCTCGAGACGGCGGAAGTCGACCTCGGGCCGGAGCTCCACGAGCTTGGTCAGACCCTCGCCCTCGCCGATCGACGCCACGATTCCGATGGTATACCCCTTCGGATAGATCTGGTCGAGACCGGAGGTGATGATCACGTCCCCGACCTCGATATTCGAGAGTTCGTTCACGTACTCCATGCGGCAGCCGTGTTCCCCCGATCCGACGATCATCCCCTGCACGCGCGTCCTCTGGATGAGACCGGCAACCCCGGAGTTGGGATCGAGGATGGTCTGGATCTTGCTCGTTCCCGGGGCGGCTTCGATGACGCGGCCGACGATGCCGCGCGGGGTGAGGACCGGCATGTTCACGCGCACTCCGTCGTGGCTGCCCCGGTCGAGCGTGACGATGCGCGCGCTGCCGTCGGCCCCGCGCGCGATCACCCTCGCCGCGACCGTGGTCCAGGGCACGCTGTCACGCAGGTCGAGGAGCTCGCGCAGACGCACGACCTCCTGGCGCGATTCCTCCGCCTCCTGCGCCTTCAGCGCCAGCCCGTCGATCTGTTCGCGCAGGTGGCGGTTCTCGCGCTCGACGCCGCGCAGGTTGACATAGGCGCCCCACGTCCCCGAAAGGCCCTGACCGGCCCAGTGCGCCCCTTTGAGAAACGGCGACATCAGGCTCATCACCGCCTCCTCGAGCAGGGAGCGCTGGCCGGCGCTCTTGATGCGGGTCGACATGAGGCCGAGATTGAGGGTCAGCAGGACCAGAAGCAGGAGGTACGGCTTGCGCTCGGTGAGGAGATGGGCCATCGACTCAGCCTCCCTGCCGCGTGCTCATGAGGACCGGGAGGAGCGCCGCCCTGTCAGTCGATCGCGATCTTGCGCAGAAGGTTGAAGTCATCCAGCATCTTCCCCGTCCCCAGGACGACCGAGGCCTGGGGGTCGTCGGCCATCGAGACGGGGAGGCCGGTTTCCTCGCGGAGGCGCTTGTCGAGGTTCTTGAGCTGCGAGCCGCCACCGGTCAGGACGATTCCCTTGTCGACGATGTCCGCGGACAGCTCGGGCGGGGTCTGCTCGAGGGCGACGCGCACCGCCTCGATGATGTTGGAAACCGTCTCGGAAAGAGCCTCGCGGATCTCCTCGTCGGAGATCACCAGGGTCTTGGGGATCCCCTCGACCAGATCGCGGCCCTTGATCTCCATCGTCAGCTCCTCGTCCAGCGGGAAGGCCGAGCCGATATTGATTTTGATCTCCTCCGCCGTGCGCTCGCCCACGAGAAGGTTGTACTTGCGCTTGATGTACTGGATGATGTCCTCGTCCATGCGGTTTCCTGCGATGCGCACCGACCGCGAGTAGACGATCCCGGCCATCGAGATCACGGCCACGTCGGTGGTGCCGCCGCCGATATCGACGATCATGTTGCCGGTCGGCTCCGTGACGGGCAGGCCCGCCCCGATCGCCGCCGCCATGGCCTCCTCGACGAGGTACACCTCGGAGGCCTTGGCGCGGTAGGCGCTGTCCTTGACCGCGCGCTTCTCCACCTGGGTAATGTCCGAGGGAACGCAGATCACGATGCGCGGCCGCACCCCCAGGGAACGGTTGTGCGCCTTCTTGATGAAATAATCGAGCATCTTCTCCGTGTGCTCGAAATCCGCAATGACGCCGTCCTTCATCGGCCGGATGGCGATGATGTTGGCCGGGGTGCGGCCAAGCATCTCCTTCGCCTCCTTGCCGACGGCTTCGACCCGCCCGGTTCTCTGGTTGACCGCGATGATCGACGGCTCGCACAGCACGATGCCCTTGCCTTTGGCGTACACCAGCGTGGTGGCGGTCCCGAGGTCGATAGCCAGATCGTTCGAGAACAGACTGAGCACCGACCTTGGACTCCAGGCCATCGTCGCCCCCACCTGCGCCTCCTTTTCGTCTCAGTCCCTGTCAAGGACCGCGGGTTCGTGCAAGATTCCGCGCGACAACATCTTACGAACGGGGCTAATATTAGGGCCCTGCCTGCCCAAAGTCAAATCATTGACTTTAGACCACAACCCCTTTCAACACTGATGCTTACACACAGAAGCGCACACTCTGCACGGAGCGCGATTCAACGGACTGTCCGCACGGCGGCCGGCCGGGGACTTTCGACCTCCGCCAGGGCCACACCGTTCTTGCCGCGGCCCTTCACGAGATACATCGCCTGATCGGCACGCGCCAGCAGGTCGTCCTTGGTGCGTCCGTGGTCGGGGAACGATGCAATGCCGAGGCTGGCGGTGATGCGCACCTCGAGGCCGTACGACGCGAGGAACGTGGTCTCCTCGATCTTCTGACGAATGCGCTCGGCGATGATCGCGGCCCCCTCCGGACCGGTCTGAGGCAGGATCACCGTGAACTCATCGCCGCCGAAGCGCGACACGACATCGATCTCGCGCACCGTCGAGCCGATCACGCGACCGACTTCCACCAGCGTCCGGCTGCCCCAGAGATGGCCGTGCTGGTCGTTCACGTTCTTGAACCCGTCGAGGTCCAGAAAAATCAGCGACACGGGTGTGCGGTACCGCTTGCTGCGTTCCACCTCGCGTCGCAGCGTGGCGTTGAGGTACCTGGAATTGAAGAGCTTCGTCAGATCATCGGTGACCGAGAGCTCCTCCGATCTCTTCAGGAGGAGCGCGTTATCGATCGCGACGGCCGCGGGTTCGAGCAGGAGCGACAGCAGACGGGCGTCCTGGCCGGTGAAGTGCCCCGCCCTCTGGCGGTCCAGCCCGACCAGCACGCCGATGAGCCGTCCGCGGCTCAGGAGCGGCACCGCCAGGACGGATCGGGCCGGGCTCGATTTCGGCAGGTCGGGCATCGAGGCGTCTCCGGGGCCGGCATCGTCCAGTATCACGGGCTGACGTCGCTGCGCCGCGCGGCCGGCCGCCCCTTCACCGATTCCGAGCCGCTTGCCCCGCATGGCGCCCATCCCTTCGCCGCCGGTCCGCTCGACCGTGAGCAGCCCCTGCTCAGGGTCGGCCAGAAGGAACAGCCAGGCCCGCAGCTTGAGGAATTCCCCCACCCTCTCCATGGCCACGTCGATGATGCGGTGCGGATCGAGCTCGCTGCCTGTCAGCCGGACGATCGTGGTGAGACCCCTCATCCTGGAGGATGCGTCGCGCGCCTCCAGCGCAGCACGGCGGCCGCGCTGCCGCTGGTCGGCCAGCTGCTTCTCACGGTCGAGCAGGGTTTCGAGCAGGCGCACGTCCAACGTCGGGCCGATCTTCAGGAGACCGGGGTCCGTGTTGCGCGCCGGGCCGGCACCACGGCGCTGGCTCGCTCCGCCGCCGGAACGTTCCAGACGGAAAGGCAGGAGCAGCGCGTTCCGGTCCAGCCGCTTGAGCAGACGCATCGCCGCCTGCGGCCTGCCGGCATCGTCCACCTGGTAGAGGATGACATCGATCCGGCCGGCGACCGGCCGCCCCGCGGCGAGGCCCGAGGAGCGCACCACGGTGAAGTGGTCCCTGGCGCGGCCCGGCCGCCAGACGGCGGGCAGGCCCCCGGACCCGTCGGCCAGGACCACGAGGATCTTCGAGCCGCGGGGCATCGGACAGGCTCCTAGTAGCTCTCGACGTAGACGCTGCGCCGCATCCGCGTGGTGTTGCCGGCGGTGTCCTGCGCAACGAGGTCCACCTGGTTCTGCCCATCCTTCTTCATGCGCACCACCGCGGTGAAGGCTCCGTCGTCGTACACGTCGATCTTCTGACCGTCGATCGACAGGACCGCGCCGGGCTCGGTCCGGCCGTTGATGATGACCAGGTGACCCGAGGGCAGGAAGTCGACGACCTCGAGAGGCGGCGGAGTCGTGTCGTCCGTATGGTGCTCACGCGAGCTCGCCACCTTGAACTTGCGTGTCTCCGAGAAGGGGCTCTCGACGCTCCCCGCGTCGATCGCGGAAACCCGCCAGTAGTAATTGCTCTCCTGCAATCCGGGGATCTCGACGCTCGCCGATCGAATGTCCGACTTGTCGAGGAGGATCTCGCCGAACAGCGCCGTGCGCGCGATCTGCAGGCGGTAGCGCTCGCCACCCGCCACCTTGGCCCAGCGCAGCGTGGTCGTCTCGGTCGAGGGGTCGTCGTGCAGGAACACGCGCTGGTCGGTGGGATCGAGGAGAGACGGCGCCGGCAGCAGCTTGACCCTGCTGACGACCTGGTCGCGGGTGACCTCCATCCGTTCCAGGGGCTTCAGGATGAGGGTCTTGCCGGCGGTCTGGACCTCCGCCGAGCCGCTCTGCACCTCCGTGCGCGTCTTGCGGGTGTCGGCGTCATAGGCCACCTGGAACTCCGATCGATCGACGGCGCGTGCCGTGGTCGACTCGGTCGCCACCTCGTGGAACGATCCCGCCACGTTGGCGCCAGGCATGGTCGCGGACACGCCGCCCCAGTTGAGCTTTTCGCGGACCTTGCGGACCCGGGTCGTGGGGTCCTCGAACAGCTCGCGTATCTCCAGGAGAGAGCCGGGGTTGATCGTGGTGATCGTCCCGTCGAAATAGATGATCTGGGCGGAGCCGTTGCCGGCCGTCTTGATCTGATCGCCGACGCGCAATGCCGTGCTCGCGTTGACGTCGTCCCAGACGAATTGACGGGAGCGCTTGATCTTGACGTCCCCCTCGTACTTGTAGATCTTGGCGGTGAACGATTCCCCCGAGGACCCCTCGAGGATCTTCTGCGAAAATGACTGGGATTGCTGCGCGGCCGCGCGCGCCTCGGCGAAGTCCTTGCGTTCGTAGGACAGGCGGGCCGAGTCGAGGATCTTCCCGGCGCTCTCGATGACCCGCGCGTAGGATGCGTCGGCCGACGCCTGCGCCTCCCGGTACATCCGCTCGGCGCGATTGATCTCCTGGAGCGCCAGCTCTTCCGGCGTCGTGCGGCGCGCGGCGCGCAGGTAGTAGAACACGCCGCCCATGGCCAGGAGCAGCACCAGATACACGACCCCGCGCATGATGCTGCGGTAGGAAATCGTGGCCCAATCGAGGAGGATCGGGGTATTCGGGCGTCCCTGCCCCATGCGTTTGTCCTCAGCTCGCCGCAATGAGTCGCTGGCAACTCTTTGCGGACGCTCGACTTAGAGGGTCGAACGGCCATTCCCGGGGCGACCGGGTCCCGGATGCCGACTTAAATATAGGATTGGAGACGCGTTGCGCAAGAAAAGCGACTTGCAGAGGCACTCTTCCCCCGGTAGACTGTGTTCTTCCGCGGACGATGCCGGCCGTTTCCTCAGGGAGTAGTCTCGATGCTGCAGCAGATGCGTGAGCAGTTCCGATACCTGAAGTGGCTACTTGTCGTCATCATTTTCATGTTCATCTGGTGGGCGTTCGCCACCTGGGGCGGAGGAGCGACGCGGGGACGCCAGGACGTTACGTGGGCCGCCAGGGTCAACGGTGTCGCCATCCCGATCGAGACGTTCCAGCTCGCCGCCCGCCAGCTGGAGGAGAGATACCAGTCCCTCCTCGGCGAGCAGTACGCGCAGCAGCGCTCCATGTTCCGCATCGGGAGACCGGCCATCGACGGGCTGGTGGATGAGGAGCTGATCTACCAGGAGGCCCTGCGCCAGGGGATCTCCGTGACTCCGCAGGAGCTCGTCGAGGCGATCACGCGCGATCCGAACTTCCAGGAGAGCGGCCGGTTCATCGGCCTCGACCGCTATCGCAATCTGTTCCGCGGCAACCGCATGAGCGTCGAGGACTACGAGAACCAGCTCCGACGCGGGCTCGTGATCGACAAGTTCCGCCATCTGATCGTGGATGCGGTGAACGTGAGCGACGCGGATATCGAGCAGGAGTTCCTGCGGCGCAACGCGAAGGCGACCGTGGAGTACCTGGTCGCCGATCCCGCGAAGACGGTCGCCAGGACGGCGCCGCCGGAATCAGATCTGAAGACCTACTACGAGGAGCACAAGGACCGTTACAAGCAGGGCGAGGGTCGCACCGGCCTGTTCGTCCTGTTCAGTCCCTCGGACACCGCCGCCAAGGAGAACGTGTCGGACGAGGACGTGGCCGCGGCGTACGAGCGCTACAAGAGCACCCGCTACGAGGTCGGCGAGCAGCGCTGCGCCGCCCACATCCTCGTCAAGGTGGCCGAACAGGCCGCTCCCGACGCGGTCAAGAAGGCCGAGAGTAAGGCTCGTGATGTCCAGAGGCGGCTGAAGAAGGGCGAGGATTTCGCGGCCCTGGCGCGCAAGGAGTCCGAGGATTCATCGGCTTCGAATGGCGGTGACCTGGGGTGTTTCCCGCGCGGTCAGATGGTGAAGGAGTTCGAGGACAGCGCCTTCTCCCTCCCGGTCGGCGGTGTGAGCGATCTCGTCCGGTCGCGTTTCGGGTTCCACATCATCAAACTCAAGGAGATCCGGCCGCCGCGCACCACGTCGCTGCAGGAGGCGCGCGAGCCCCTCCGCCAGGAGCTGAAGCTTGAGCGGGCGCGCGGCGAAGTCCTCAAGCGCGCCGCCGATTTCGCCCGCGCCGCGGCCGGCGGAAAGCTCGAGGCGGTGGCGAAGTCGCAAGGACTCGCGGTCCAGCAGACCGGCCAGGTGCACGACGGCGATGCCCTGCCCGGCGTAATCGCGTCCCAGGCCGTCGTCGCAGGCATGCTGGCGCTCCCGCCAGGCGGCGTCAGCGACCCGATCCCGATCCCCGCCGGACAGGTGGTCGTCCAGGTCACCGGCACGGCGCCGCCAGCGGCCATGCCCTTCCAGGAGGTGCGCGCCCGTGTGCTCAAGGACCTCCAGGACGAACACGCCCGTCAGGCCGTGGCCGAGGCCATCCGGTCTGTCGGCCGGTCCGGCGACCTCAAGAGCGTGGCCCGCGTCCTCAAGGTCGAGGTGAAGACACAAGCGGACCTGGCTCGTGGCGCCGGCCTCCCCGGCCTGCCCCCCGACCCTGCGATCGAGAAGCAGATCGGCACGCTGGCCCCCGGAACCCTCGGCGACCCCGTGACGACCTCCGCCGGGATCGTGGTCCTCCGAATCAAGGAACGCAGCGATCACCGCGAAGAATTCGCCTCCCAGAAGGATTCGATCGGCGACGGGCTGCTGCGCCAACGCCAGGATCGGATGTACCGCGCGCTGGTCAAGAGACTGCGCGAGGGCGGCCGCGTCGAGGTCAACGGTTCTCTCGTCGACTCGCTCGATCGCGCCTGACAAGTTTGTCATCCGCCACATTCCCCCCGCGCCGCCGCACGCTCCGGCTTGAACGGCTCCGGCTACGCCCTATATTGCCCCTATCCATGAACCAGGGGAGGGTCGAATGGACGTATCGACGTCGGAGAACTCGTTCCGCCGGGGATTGCGCGCCGTGGACCGGGGCGCCCATCTGGAGGCCCTGGCCTATTTCGAGGCGGCGGTGCAGCTCGCGCGCCGCCTGGGCGCGGAAGCCGTCCCCATGAAGTACCTCTCGTATTACGGCTGGTGCCTGGCGATCTGCTCGGACCGTCTGGACGAGGCGCGCGAATTCTGCGAAGCGGCGGTGCGCAGCGAGTTCTACAACCCCGATGCGTACTGGAACCTGGGCCGCGTCTATCTGAAGACCGGGGACCGGTCTCTCGCCTTCGACACCATCGTGCGCGGGCTCCAGCTCAATCCCCGCCACTCCGGGCTCGTCGGCGTGCTCCGCAGGCTGGGGATCAGGCGCAAGCCGATCCTCCCGCTCTTCGACCGCGGCCATCCTGTGAACCGGCTCCTCGGACGGCTGCGCCGCAGTCTCTCGCGGGTGGCCCCGAGTTCGCGGGGACGGGTCCAGGCTACTGGACGGTGACGGGCGAGCTGGCGCTGCCGCCGGCCGTTGAGACCACCGTGACACTGCCGGGATTGGCGGTCGGGCCGGAGACGAGACGGTACACCGAGGCCGCGGGGACGTACGTCATGGCGCCGTAACCCACGACCGAGAGGGTCACCGACCCGACCGGGTAGTTGGACGTCGCCTCGACCGTGAGCGTGCTGGTGGAAACGCGGTACGTCGCCAGCCGGATGATGACCGTCTCGACGACGTCGTCGATGATGTTGTTGCAGTCGTCATCGACGCCGTTGAAGATCTCGACGGCCCCGGGATGGATGGACGCGACCGCGTCGTTGCAGTCGCCGCCGCACGACGTGTATCCGTCCCCGTCCTGGTCGAACCCTTCGTCCACCGTCCCATCGCAATCGTCGTCCCGCGCGTTGCAGACTTCCGTGGTGGGCTGTCCCGCCACGGCGTTGCAGGCCGATGACGTGGGCGAGGTGCAGACGACGGTGCCGGTGCGCAGGCACTCGCCGACTCCGGCGCTGCAGCTGACGTTCGTGCCGAACCCCTCGTCCGTCAGCCCGTCGCAGTCGTCGTCCTTGGCGTTGCAGATTTCGGGCGCCCCGGGATGGATCGCCGCATTCTGGTCATCGCAGTCGACGTCCGCCTTGAAGCCGTCTCCGTCACTGTCCTGGCAGACGTCCCCCACCCCGTTGTTGTCGGAGTCGTGCTGGTTCGGGTTGGCGAGTGCGGGACAGTTGTCGCACCCGTCGCCCCGGCCGTCGCGGTCCTGGTCCGCCTGCGCCGGGTTGGCGATGAGCGGGCAGTTGTCGTTGATGTCCGGGATCAGGTCGAGATCGGAGTCGCGGTTCTGGGGCAGGCAGGGCGTGGCCGTCGGGCGCGTGCTTCCGCCGGTGCCGGTGCCGAGAGTCCCCTCGCCGCAGACGTTCCTGGCGGCCTGCAGGTAGTAGTAGAACTGCCCGAGTGGTGGGGACTGGGTCTCGTTCAGGCGCACGTTCGCCGCCTCCGAGTACAGGCAGACGCTCTGGAACGCCCAGCCCTGGATCTGGACGAGACCGCGGTAGACGTTGTAGACGTTCGCCTCGGGCACCTGCTCCCAGGCCAGCTGCGTGAGACTCGGGGAGCCCACCACGCTCAGATTGAGCGCCTCGCCCGGGGTGTGCGCCACCGAGTACAGGAGCGGAGCGCAATCCGCGGCGTCGAGCACGCCATCATTGTCGTCATCCGTATCGACGCAGTCCTTCAAACCGTCCCCGTCGGTGTCCGGGAAGCCCTCGTCGACGGACAGGTTGCAATTGTCGTCGATCCCGTTGCAGACCTCCGGCTGGCCCGGGCCGATCAGGGGGTTCGAGTCGTTGCAGTCTCCGCCGCAGGACGTGTAGCCGTCCCCGTCGTTGTCGAATCCTTCGTCGATCACCATGTTGCAGTTGTCGTCGATGCCGTTGCAGACCTCCGTCGCCCCGGGGCGGATCTGCGGGTTGGTGTCGTTGCAGTCGCCGCCGCAGGACGAGTAGCCGTCGCCGTCCGCGTCGAACCCCTCGTCCACGACCCCGTTGCAGTTGTCGTCGGCGCTGTTGCAGATCTCCGGCACCCCCGGGTGGATCTGCGCGTTGCCGTCGTTGCAGTCGCCGTTGCATGTCGTGAAGCCGTCGCCATCCCGATCGAACCCCTCGTCGATCGCCTGGTTGCAGTTGTCGTCGATGCCGTTGCAGATCTCCGTCGCCCCCGGGTGGACCGCCGCGTTGTTGTCGTTGCAGTCCGTGTCGGTCGTGTAGCCGTCGCCGTCGGCGTCCACGCCGCCCGTGTCGGCCGCGATGCGCAGGTCGTACGACCCATAGATCCCGAAGTCGCTCGCGTGGACCGACTTCACGTACAGCGTCCCGGTCGTGGCCGGCGTGTAGAGGATCAGCGAGGATGCGTCGCTGGCGCTTCTGTCATCGTTGCTCGCCAGGACCGTCGTGCCGTTGGAGGCGAGAAGTGTCAGCGACGTGTTCGCGTCGCTCAGGAGATTCAGCGTCTCGACGACGTACGGAGTGCCGGCCACGGCCGGGAATGCGAACAGATCCGTGTCGGGCTCACCGAGGAGGTCGTTGTTGCGGTCGGCGAAGAAGGTGTTGTGCAGGAGCGTATTTCCGGGCGATACCGTCCGCGCCTCGGCGATCGTGTCGTTCGACTCGAACCCATCCGTGAAATACTCCACGCCCAGCTCGCGGAAGATGCTCTTCATCTCGGCGAAGTGCCCGTTGTTGACGCTGGGATGGAACCAGCCGTCCCAGAAATCCTCCAGGCTGACGTTGGTGGCGGTCGGGAGGTAGATGCTCATCGCCTTCCAGTACAGGGCGTCCTGTCCCGACAGGAGGTCCCACGACTCCTCCGTTCCGGGGGATTCGTCCTGGGTCGTGGCGCCGTCGATGATGTCCCAGAGTCCCGTGTACACGGTCGTTTCGCTCGTGGCCCCCCGGCAGACGAAGGGAAGCTGGGTCTCGGCATCGAAGTAGAACTGGAGATTTCCGGGGCCGGGGAGCCCGGTCGTGCGCACGTACAGGCTCGCGTGCGGCAGGCCGGCGAAGCGGCGGGCCGAGAGGCCGAAAAAGGACGCGTGCCCCTCGTCCCACGCCAGCATGATGTTCTGGTTGCAGTCGCTGAGATGGTGCTCGCCGCCGGGGTTGTCGCTCTTGGCGAAGTTGTAGGAGACGTAGTGCCCCATTTCATGCATCACGACCGTGTCGTCGTAGCCCGCGTTCCGCGCCTGCGTGATGGTGTTGTTGTTCGGGTTGAAGCTCGAGAGGTTCGGATTGAAGGCGTTGAACACCACGATCAGGAGCGGATAGTTGCCGGTACCGCGCAACGACACGAGGTAATCGCTCTCGATCTCGGTCGCGGCGAGGAGATTGAACGCCTCCCCCCCGGCCCCCGCCAACGCGGCCAGCGTGCCGATGAAGAGGTCCTGGTTCGACGCGTGGCCCGTGAACGTCTGAGAACGGATCGACCAGATGTCCCCGGATTGATTACCGGAGCGGATGTCGATCGGGACGACCGTCGTGCTCTGGCGTCGGGCCAGGCAGCGCACGTAGATGTCCCGCGTCCGGTTGTCAATCACGTGGAACACGAAATTCCCCGTGCTGTCGGTCACGCCGCTGCCGACGATCTTGGTCCCCTCCACGACTTCGACGCTCGCGAAACGGATCGGCTGCTGCGGCTCCACGCCTGTGAAGCCGTTGATGTCGAACTCCCTGTCGACGTAGACGAAGCGGCCGCTGACGTTGTAGTCGGCCAGGGCGGGGACGCACGACCAGGCGAGGAGTGCCAGTCCCAGGAGAGCGCGCTTCACGGTTGCGGCTCGCCGACCGGGACACCCATCCATTCATAGGCCCCGGCATGGTGCTTGCCCTGGGGGCCGGAGAGGCCGCTCCTCCAGATGATTCCCTGCTCGGTGTGGAACAGCCTCCCGTCGGGGAGACGGAAGGAGGCCTCGAGCCTGATCGGGAAAGCGCCGGCGCGCTTCGCCTGGATGGGGATGCTGTATGTCCGGTTCTCCCCGGCGCGCAACGAGCCCGGCGGGCCGCTCTCGATTGCCCCGGAATCGGCGCTGACCGCCTCCGGCACGACCAGCGACAGGTTGACGTCCTGGAGATCCCCCGAAGCCCCCAGAGTCGCCTCCAGCCGCGGCGGAAGGCCGCGGCCCGGATCCGCGGGGATCGCCTGCAGGTCGAGCGTCAGCGGGAGGGTCGGCTCGATGGTGGAGTGCGCGACGGAATACGGGCGGGAGGACGCCGGGCGGAGCCAGAAGGCTGCCACCACGAGGACCACAGGAAGCGCCACGACCAGAAATCGCGGTGTCCTGCGCACCAAACAGCCCCCTCTCCGCGCGGGCCTTGAATGATGGGCGATGACGAACGGGCGGTGTGCGACCCCTCACCCTAAGTACGGTGGCTGCTGCACAAAGTCAAGAACAAATGAGGTTTCAGGTGACCTTCCGGCCAGGAGGCCCTTGACTCGGACCGCGTTCACCGTAAACTCTGGGTGCTCCAGGAGCCTGGTGAAGCCGATGAAAATCATGCGCTTTCCCGTCCGGCAGTCTGCGGTGCGGGACATCCCCGGTCGGATCGCCTCGCTCGAGACCCTGCTGTCGGAATGCAGGAGCCGCCAGTCTCGTTTTCACGAGGATGGACGACGCCTGAGACAATCACTCGAAAGGCTTGCAGCCCTGGCGCGGAACATGGTGCGGGACAGCGAGACCCTGAAGCGCTCGGCCGGCCGGCTGCGCGCCTGCCGTCCCCGAATCGCGCCGAAGTCCCCCCCCGTTTGAGCGCGACCTCGATGGCCGGAACGATCTATGCGGACCATGCCTCGACGACGCCCGTGGCCGCCGAAGTGCTCGAGGCGATGCTGCCCTACCTGGGTGAGCGATTCGGGAACGCCTCCAGTCTCTACGCGCGCGGCCAGCGGGCCCGCGAGGCGGTCGAGCGGGCGCGCGCATCGGTCGCCCTCCTCCTGAAGGTCGCCTCGGACGAAGTGCTGTTCACCTCCTCGGCCAGCGAGTCGAACAACCTGGCCTTGAAGGGGATCGCCCAGTCGGCGGGGCGCGGGGGGAAAACGATTCTGGCGGCCGCCACCGAGCACATCTCCGTCCTGCACCCGCTGCGCACCTTGGAACGCCAGGGCTTGCGCGTACGGCTGCTCCCGGTGGACCACCACGGGCTCCTGGACCCCGACGACCTGCGGCGTGCCCTGGATGACGAGACGCTGATCGTCAGCGTGGCGCACGCGAGCGCCGAGATCGGCACGCTTCAGCCGCTCTCCGACCTCTGCCGAGTGGCGCACGCCAGCGGGGTGCCCCTGCATTGCGACGCGACCTTGACCGCCGGGGCCCTGCCGTGGCCGGAGGCACCCGACGCTCCGGACCTGGTCACGGTATCGGCGCACCTGCTGTACGGGCCGCAGGGGATAGCCGCCCTGCGCGTCCGCGAGGGTATCCGGCTGGCGCCGCTCGTCGAGGGAGGAACGCAGGAGGGGGGAATGCGGGCCGGCACGGAGCCGCTCGCCGCGGTGGCGGGGTTCGGCGCCGCCGCCCGCCTGGCCCTGTCGGAGATGGACGGTCGCAGCCGCCGGGCCGCTTCCCTCGCGACGCGCCTGCGACGCGCCCTGGCCGGCAGGCTCGATGGACTCGAGGCGACGGGACATCCGGAGCGCCGGATTCCCGGGCACGTCAGCCTGTGTGTCCGGGGGGTCGAGGCGGAGGCGATGGTGCAGGCCCTCGATTCGGAGGGGATCGAGGCGGGCAGCGGCTCCGCCTGCACGACCGCGGTCCACAAACCTTCCCATGTCCTGGAAGCGATCGGAATGGACCCCGTGACGGCACGCGGCGCCCTGACGTTTTCATTCGGCGAAACGAACCGCGAGTCCGACCCCGACCGCGTTGCGGCGGCTCTCATCCGGGTGGCCGAACGACTCCGGGCGCTGAGCCCGTTGCCTGGGAAATCTTGAGGGTCAGTCGAGGGGGTCGAAGACCAGGCCGGTCAGGACCTTCGGGAAGAAATACGTCGACTTCTGCGGCAACCTGAGCCCGGCTCGCGTCACCTCGATGACCTGCTGGATGCGCGTCGGATTCATCAGGACGCCGATCTGGGCGCGGCCCGTCGCCACGCTCTCGAACACCGCGCCCTGGTCCTTCACGTACTCCAGATGGGCCTGGCGCGCCTGGGCCTCGGGTGTGATCCCGAGGATCCCCTCCAGAAGCAGGTGGTGCAGGAGAACGACGTCGAGCCGGCGCAACGGTTCCGGGATCGGCGCGAGCTCCTTTCGCCCGAGCCCCTCCCCCTCGCTCCATTCCAGGAGCCAATACGAGTCGTCCGGGAGGACGAGCCCGAACACCCCCGGGTGGGCCGACCTCGACGACACCCTCACCCGGAGCTCGTCGGCCGTCCGCACGCGCTCGAGCCGGAACAGCGGCGCCAGGCGCGCACGGAATCCCGCCTCATCGAATCCCGGCAGGGAATGCACCAGGCGGTGGATCGGGTAGATCGCGAGACCGCTGTCCTCGAGGCTGCAGAGGAACGCCAGGACGTGCTCGGCGTCCCGGAGTCCGCGGGCGCGCCGCTCGTCGCGGTAGGCCAGGGCCGATTCGTACCGATGGTGACCATCCGCGATGAGGGCCCACTGATCGCGCAGGCGGCGGGTGATGAACTCGACGCGCTCCCGGTCGCCGACCCGGACCACGCGACTGAGCGTGCCGTCGTCGTCGCGGGCCTGCAGGAACGTCTCGCCGTCCATCGCCTCCGCGACCGTGCCTGACACGTCTCCCCCCGGATCCGAATGCAGGAGGAAGACCGCGCTCAGGTGCGTCCGGCTGGCGGCGAGCAGTCGTCCGCGGTCGGCGCGCGGCCCTTCCAGAGTGCGCTCGTGGGGCAGGATCGATCCGGATCCGAACGGTTCCAGAGTCAGACGGGCGAAGAACCCGCGGCGCGTGGCCACGCCGCCCGATGGAGGGCTGTAACTCTGCTCGCAGACATACAACGCGGCCTGCGTGTCGCGCACCAGGACTTCGTCGTGGATCCACCGATGGAGGAGCCGCGCCGCGCCGGCGTAGGGTTCGTCCCCGGCCGACGGCCGGGGCAGATCGATGTGCACGACGTTTTCGTCGTGACGGGCCAGGAGGCGGGCGCGCTGCTCCTCGGTGAGAACGTCGTAGGGCGGCGCCACCAGCCGGTCCAGGATCGGGCGCAGACGCGGCGCGTAGGTGAGGGCGCGGAACGGGGCGACGGCGGGCATCGAGGACCGGCTCAGAGGTGCTCGAGGCCCATGCGCACCTCGAATTTGTGGACGAAGTCGGCTTCGATGGAGCCGGTCGATCGTCGGTCGGCGAGAACCCGCACACTCTTGACCCGGTCGAACCCCGTAACGAGGATGCGCGCGCGCATCCTGAGCACGCTCCCCTCCTTGCCCTGCGCCACCACGCCCTCGAGCGATACCTTCCCTGCCTTCATCTTGAGCAGTTGCATGACGTGATAGCTCCCGCTCAGACGCGGCGGGGGCTCGGCCACCTGGAGCTCGAAATCGGCCTGTTTGAAATCGACGAACGAGCTCTTGACGGTTTGATTCTTCTCGTCGACCTCCTCCGGCGGGTACCCCTCGGCGGCCAGCGCCTCGAGAAGACCCTTGAAGAGCTTGGCCGGCCCGATCTTGTAGACGCGAACCAGGAAGGAGGACTCCGCCTCGGGCGGCACCGGCGCCGGGCTGTTCTCGCCGGTCGACTGCCCTTCCCCGGGGACGTCCGCCTGGGGGGTCACCGCGGGGGAGGGGCTGCTCCCGTCCTGCGCGCGTGGGGCGGCGTCAGCCGACCACGCGCAGGACAGGACGCATAGAATCGCCCCCAGGACGAGGGCGGACATCTCCCGGGCGGCCGGCGCACGCCGGTGAAATCTCGTCGTTACGCGCGTGGGCATGGAGCGGTCAGTATAGCAGAGACGTCAGCCGCGGGCCGCCCGGGCGGCGAGCGGATCGGCGCCGCCGACGATCGCTTTCATGGCGCCCGCCAGATGCTCCAGCTTGAACGGCTTGTCCACGCAGGGACAGCCCGAGGTGTCGAGGAAGTGCCGCGTGTCGGGGTGCAGGGTGTCGCCGGAGGCGAAGATGACCCGGCGCGCCAGATCGGGCCAGCGCCGCCGGATTTCGTGGAACAGCTGCTGCCCGTCCATCTCCGGCATCTTGAGGTCCAGGAGAATGATGTCGTAGTTGCGGCGCTCCAGCTTCTGCAGCGCTTCGCGGGCGCTGCCGGCCGTGTCGATCGTGTGCCGGCCGTCGCGGCCGAAGGCGTCGACGATCAGGTCCAGGATCACCGCCTCGTCGTCGACCGCGAGGATCCGGACCGTGGCGGGCTCGCCCGCCGCCGCGGCGGAGGCGGATTCCGCCCCCGCCTCGGCGGGACGCGCGTCCGTGACCACCGGGAGTTCGATGTTGATGCGCGTCCCCTCGCCGACCCGGCTGTCGGCCCAGATGCGACCGCCATGGTCCTTGACGATCCCGTACGACACGGAGAGACCCAGACCCGTGCCCTCCCCCACGGCCTTGGTGGTGAAGAACGGATCGAAGATCTTGCCCAGGACGTCGGGAGGCATACCGGGGCCGTCGTCGGCGACCTCCAGGCGGATCACGCCGTCCCTGGCGGACGTCCCGATGGTCAGAGTCCCGTGGCCCCTGTGCGACGCCACGGCGTGCTGCGCGTTGTTGATCAGGTTCAGGAGGACCTGCTGCATCTGGTTGAAGTCCATCATGGTTTTCGGGATGAGGGGGTCGAGCTTCTTCACTACCTTGAGATTGTTGACGCGCAGCTGATAGGCCTTCAGGTCGAGCGTTTTCTCGATGATCCCGTTGAGTCCCAGATAGCGCTTCTCGGAGGGGTAGCGCCGGGCGAACGCCAGGAGGTTCTGGACGATTTTCTGGCAGCGCAGGGCCGATTCGAAGATGCGCTCCACGCTCTTGCGCTGTCGTGCGTCCATCTGGCCGCCCATCAGGAGTTGCGCGTACCCGAGCACACCGGTGAGGGGGTTGTTGAGCTCGTGGGCCACGCCGCTGACCAGTTCGCCCATCGCCGACAGTTTCTCGGTGACCTGAAGGGATCGACGGGCACCTTTCAGATCCGTGATGTCCTTGATGATGCCGACGGTCCCGTACGGATCTCCGGACTCGTTCCGCAGGGGCGACGCGGCCACCAGGACGTCCCGCGCGCTGCCGTCCCGCGTGCGCACGGTCGTCTCCACACCCTGCAGCGGCAAGGCCTCCCCGAGGAGTCTCTCGATGCGCCCGCGTGCCTCCGCCTCGGGATAGAGATCGAGGCAGTTGGTGCCGAGGACCTCCTCTCTCTTCAGCCTCAGCATGCTCTCGCCGCCGCGGCTGAATTCCGTGAAGCGTCCTTCCATGTCGGTCGTGTAGATCAGGTCCGGGAACTGGTCGAGGATCTTCTGCAGCTTCTCCGCGGCCTCCTTGCGGGAGCGGGCGTCCCCGCGCATCTGTTCGTACATCAGGGCGTTCTTGATGGCGGTCGCGGAGGCGTTCGCCACCACCTTGCAGGCCATGATCTCGTGGGCCGTGAACCGGCGCTCGGCGCGGGCGGCGCGCAGGAACAGCATGCCCAGGAGAGCATCCTTGTAGAGGATGGGAAGGACCATGATGGAATGGAACCCGAGCTTCTCCAGCGTGTCCTTGATCGGCTGCATCAGCGGTTCGCGGGAGATGTCGTTGATCACGACCGTCTCGTGCGTCTCGATGGCGCGACGCACTTCCGGATACTTGTCCATGTCCAGGACCAGACCCGAGATCTTCGGGTCGTCGCTGCTGGCCAGCACCGAGCAGCGCCCGTCGAGCGCGTCCACCGTCAGGATGGAGCAGCGGCGGGCATCCACCAGCACGGCGATGCGCTGCGCGATCATGTACAGGACTTCCTTGATGTCCAGGGTCGAGGTCGTGGCCGAGGTGATCTCGTGGAACGTCTTGAGTTCGAGACGCTCGCGCTCGAACTCGCCGGCGCGCACCTGCTCGGCTCGTCCCAGATGCACGAGGTGGCCGTAGTAGAGCGCCGCCGTGTACAGGAACGGCACGCGCAGCAGGAGGGGCGTCAGATCGACGGCCATGCCGCCATGGACGCGCGTCAGGTACAGGTAGAATCCCGAGACCAGAGTGGCCCCCGCCATGGTGCGCAGCAGGTCCGTCCCCAGCGCCGCGAGCATCAGGTTCAGGAAGAACGCCAGCTGCAGATCGGTCCCCTCCAGGCCGGCGCGGAACAATCCGAGGGAGACCAGGAACGTGTCCGCGACCACGATCAGGTACTCCACCTGGCGCGAGGCGAACAGGCGGTCGGGCAGGTAGGTCAAGGCGATGTTGCTCGCCGCGAACGCCAGGATGAGACCGACCTCGAAGAGGCCAGGTGACACCCCGCCGGGCGGGGCCAGGATCAACGCGGTGGCCAGGATGAGCATCCAGCGCAGGGCGAGCCTCAGTGTCCTGGCGCTGGCGCGCTCCATCGGCTGAATCCAGACTCTGCGGGCCAAATCCTTCCCCCCATCCGGCGGTCTTCGACAGGTCGGAAATATAGTGCCCCGCGGGCCGGGTGCAAGGATCCGACCCCTCAAACCCTTACGCTCCTTGACTTTTGAGGATCGCCGCGTAGAATCAATCCGCCATGAGGCCCCTGCGACAGGTATTCCTTCCGACCGCGATCGCGGCCATCCTGATCCTCCCCGGGATCTCCCTGGCCGAGAGCCAGGGACCCGTGACCGATTTCTCCAAGGTCAAAGAAGTCGATTGGTCGGGCCTGTCGGAATCGCAGAAGAAGGTCGGCCTCAAGGTCATGAACGAGAACGGCTGCAACTGCGGCTGCAAGATGACGATCGCGGTGTGCCGGGAGCGCGACTCGTCCTGCCGCCGGAGTCTCATTTTCGCCCGGACGATCCTCGACGCCCTCCACGAGGGCAAGCCGGAGAACGAGGCCGTCCGCGTGCTGAAGGCCAAGTCCGACACGTTCGTCGAGGCCAAGCTTCCGGACGACGCGGGTGTCGTCTACCGGATCGACTCAGGGAAGAGCCCGATGCGCGGACCCAAGGAAGCGCCCGTGTCGATCATCGAGTTCTCCGACTTCCAATGTCCGTATTGCGCCGGGCTGGAGTCCACCCTGGATCAGGTCCTCAAGGCGTTTCCGAAGGAAGTCAATCTGATCTACAAGCAGTTCCCGCTCAACATCCACCAGTACGCGCGCCAGGCGGCGGTGGCGTCCATGGCCGCGCACCAGCAGGGGAAGTTCTGGCAGCTGCACGATAAGATGTTCCAGAACTTCACGGCCATCAGCGAAGAGAACATCAAGAAGTGGGCCAAGGAGGTCGGGCTGAACATGGGAGACTTCGAGAAGTCGATGCAGTCCGGCGCCCTGGAGACCATGGTCCAGAAGGATCTCGCCGACGGTGCCGCCGCGCGCGTCCTGGGCACGCCCACCCTTTTCATCAACGGCAAGCGGGTGCAGGATCGTTCGTTCGAGGCGTTCAAGAAGACGATCATGGAGGAGCTCGCCGCCGCCCGGACGGCGCCGAAGCCGGTTCCCGCGAAAACGCCGGCCGCCGCCAGGTCGTCCGTCAAGAACTAGCAGCCTGTCCGGGTCCTCTCCTAACCTCCGCCGCCGCTCTCGAGTCGAAGAAGGAGTTTCTGAAGCTCCGGCGCCTGGGGCTGCTCCGGATCCATCCGCAACGCGGCCTTGAGGTGCGCGACGGCCCTCTCGCGGTTCCGAATCCGCTCCGCGTAGAGGAGCCCGAGGCTGCGGTGCGCATCGGACAGCCCGGGATCGAGGCGGAGCGCCGTCTCGTACTGGTCGGCGGCCTCCGTGTACTTCCCCTGGCGCGTGAGGAGGTAACCCAGGAAGTTGGCGGCGCGGGCCGAGGGGGGCGTCGAAGAGACCGCGATCCGGAACTCGCGCTCGGCCGTCCCGACATCCCCCTTCCAGAGGGCGACCTCCCCGAGTCCGCGGTGCGCCTCGGCCAGTGACGGTTCAAGGCGGAATCCGGCCTCGAACTGCTCGGCGGCCTCGTCCCGGCGCGAGGCGGCGGTGAGGGCGTCTCCCAGGTTGATCCTGTAGATGGCGACCGCGGATTCGAGGCGCACGGCGGTCCGCAGATCCGCCACCGCCGCGTCCACATTGCCCCGCAGGAGCTCGATCGAGCCCAGGTTGTTCCAGGCGCGCGACGAATTCGCATCCAGCTCCAGCGCTCTCCGGAACGCCTGCTCGGCGCGGGACTGATCCCCCATTTTCCGGTAGGCCGTTCCGAGATTGATCGCAAGGTCCGCATCCTTCGGGTTTTTCTCCGCCGCCGTCTCGAGCAGACCGAGGGCTTCCGCGGCCAGACCCTGCTGAACGAGCGCCATCCCGAGATTGACGCGTGCGTCCTGGAAATCCGGGTAGATCGCCAGCGCCGCTCGGTAGCTCTGTGACGCGTCGCCGTAGCGCGCCTCTCTCAGGTACGCATTTCCCAGGTTGTACTGGATCCGGGCGCTGCGCGGCGAGACGCGGGCGGCGCTGCTGTACAGGGAGAAGTCGTCCTTCCAATCGGGGATGCGCGTGTAGGAGCGACCGAGCAGGAGAGCGGCCGCGACGGCCGCGACGACCCACGCGAATGCGCGCGCCCCGCCTCGATCGGGCCGACCGGCGGCCCAGCCCGCGAGAAGACACAGACCCGCGCTCGGCAGGTACATGAGCCTTTCCGCGAGGAGCGTGCCGATGAACAGCGTGATGTTCGTCGTGAGGGACGCGCTCACCGCCATGAACAGCAGGGCGAACCCGGCCATGGGAGCGCGTCGCACGAGCCACAGCCCCGCCGCGAGCACGGCGAGCGCCAGGACAAGGCCGCCTGCCGCGAGCGGATCGCGGAGCGAGCGGATGATCGGGATCTGGTCATAGGAATAGTCCGCCGACAGGTGCAACGGCCACACGAGAAGCGCCGCGTAGCGGACCAGGGTGCCCAGGCCGGTCAGCCGACCGTCGAACGGGCCGGCGGCGGCCGCCGGGTTGTCGACGAATGGAATCGGTCCGCCAGGACCGAGGCCTCCCAGGACCGCCATGCGGGTCGTCAAGTAGACGGCCACGCAGGCGGCGTAGCCGACGTACAGGGCCGCCCGCCGCCGCGGGGCCGGCGCTGCGGGCGGAAGCCCCGCTTCCGACAGCAGGCAGAGAGCGGGGCCGACGATCGCGGATTCTTTCGCGAACATGCCGAGCAGACAGGCCAGCCACGCGGCGCCGGTCAGCGGTGAGACACCGCGCCGCGGGTCGAGAAGCGCCCGCCTGTGGAACAGGATCGCAGTCAGGACGCCGGCGGCGGCGAGAATCTCGGAGCGGCCGACGATCCCGGCCACCGCCTCGACATGGACCGGGTGAACCGCGAAAAGGATTCCTGCGACGGCCGCGGCGGGCGTCCGTCCCCCGGCGAGATCGAGCGCGAGGAGCGTCACCAGGAGCGTGGCGAGCGCGTGCAGGATGGCATTCATCAGATGGAACCACGCGGGCCGCATCCCGCAGATGGCGGCGTCCACGGCGAACGACGCGCTGGTCAGCGGGCGGTAGAGGTCGCGCGCGTGCCCCGGCGCGTTCCAGTAGGGGGTGACCAGGAGACGGGGCAGCTCCCGCAAGTCGGTCATCAGCGGGTTCATGAGGATGACGCCGCGATCGTCGAAGACGAAATCGGATCGCAGCGCGGGAAGGTAGAGACCGAGTGCGAGGAGGGGGCAGACGAACAGGAGGAGTCGCCGGCCCGTCAAGGGCCGGAGGCCCCGGGGGTCGCTGCCGTGTCAGGCTCGATCGTCGAGCTCTCGATCTCGACCTGCCGCTCGGAGCCCGCCCCCAGGTTGACCAGGCCATCGAGCCTGGTCCTGCGAGCCTTTTCGACCGGGACATCCGTCAGGTAGCCGGAGCTCCGGTGCGCCCAGCTGTTCTGGCGGCTCAGAACATCGAACGCCAGGTAGATGTCGTACGTTCCTGGGTCGAGATCGAAGTCCATCCGCTCCGGGAGGGTCACGCAGCGGTACTCCTCCTGCCAACGGGGAACCAGCGTATCCGGCGCCAAGGGAGGCTCAGGCGGCTTCAGCGACCGCCGATCATCTTGCGGGACGACGACCGGCCCCCTTGGGCCGCTCTTCTTGACCTGGCCCGCCTTGTAAGCGGGAAGCCAGGTCGCGGTGCGGAACACGGGCGATTCGAAGAGCATCAACGGGGTGTCCGCCTGTCCTCGCTTCACGGCCGATACGGTGAATCTGTAGCCGAAGGTGAAGACCTCGTTCCTCTTCTCCGGCACTCCGGGCCTCTGAGGCGGGCGGATGGGCCGGTCGTCCGGGAACGTGCACCAGCGCCGGTTCCCGCCGATCATCAACGCCACCCGCCCCTTGTCGGTCGCGGGAGAGGCAGGCAGCGGCGGAGCGAGGATGACGGGCGGCTGCGGCGCCGGCGCCTCCGAGGCGGGTGGCGTCGCGGGGGTCGCGGATTTCGCCTTGGTCGGGGACGCGAGCGAGACTATGCCCGACCCGACGAGGACGATGGCGATCACCGACATGGGACCGGGAGTCCTCGGCGAACGACGTGTGCCGCGGCGGGTGAATCGAGATCGCCCCGTCCGCCTCTTGTGTGCTAGATTTCTCCGAGCCATGTGCGTCGTCACGGGCGGCAATTATACTTCGCGCGGGACCCCCGGGCCACGAATCGGCCCGGGTCGTGAGAGCCATTCATTTCCCGGAACTGCCCGTGCTTCAGCTACCGAGGTTGACGTACGCAGAGCCGAGGTTCAAGGCCCCGGCGAAGGTGTGGGGAACTTCGTGGAAAGGTCTCCAGTACGTGGTCAACTTCTGGAAGGCGGGCAGTTCCGGGAATCTCACAATCACCCTCAAATGAGTCGCGAATTTCCCTGGTTGCTCCAACCCGTGTAGCCCGACTCTACCCAAGATATAGGGCCCTGTCAACAGGAAAATACTACCTCTGGTAAGGGGCGTGGTCGAGAGCATACTCTCTTCCCTGGAATTCGACGGCGTCCTGAACCTGCTCGCCGCCGAGACCGCCACCCCGGCGGGGGCCACCTCGGCTCTGACGCTGCGCCCCTCGTTCCATCCGTCCGAAGTCGAGGCCGTCAATCGTCTCGTGGCGGAAATGCTCCACTACCTCGAGGTCCGGGGGGCTCTTCCATTCGGGATCGTCCCGGACGCGGAGCCTCTGCTGACGCGCCTGGGGGTCGAGGGGGCCGTCCTGGCGCCGCTCGAGGTGCTGGACCTGGTCTCGGCGATGAAGTCGGGGAGGACCCTGAAGGCCTCCCTGACCGAGACGCGCGCGCTGTTTCCGGGTCTTTGGGCGTCCGCGCGCGATTTCCCTGAGCTGGGCAATCTCATCCGGTTCCTCGACGGGAAGATTGCGACCACGGGAGAGATGGAGGACTCCGCCAGCGACGAGCTGCACACCGTGCGCCAGGAGATTCGCCGACGCAACGAGCGGCTCCGGGAGGCCCTCGACGCCATCGTCGCGCGGCCGGAGGTCGCGCGGGCGCTTCAAGATACGTTCATCTCCATCAGGAGCGACCGGCACGTGATCCCGATCCGCTCCGAGGCGCAGGGGTCACTGGTGGGAATCGTTCACGGTGTCTCCGGCAGCGGCGCCACCGTCTACGTCGAACCGATCGAGACGGTCGATCTGAACAACCAGATCGTCACGCTGCGCGATCGCGAGGCGGCGGAGATCCAGCGTCTCCTGCAGGAATACAGCGATCTGCTGCGGGGGCGACTCGCGGAGCTGCGCGTCCTCGTCGCCGGCATCGGACGACTCGACCTTCTCTCGGCCCGCGCGCGTCTCGGGCGAAGGTTCGGGGCCAGCCCCGGCCAGATCTCCTCGAGCGGCGAGCTGCGGCTGCGCGCGGCCCGCCACCCGCTCCTGGAGCAGGCCCTGAAAACCGAGGGGCGCGCGATCGTGCCCCTCGACCTGGAGCTGTCGACGGGGACACGCGTCCTGATGATCAGCGGTCCGAACACCGGCGGCAAGACGGTCGCCCTGAAGACCGCCGGTCTCCTGTCGCTCATGTTCCAGTCCGGGCTGCCGGTCCCCGCCACGGAGGCTGTGCTCCCCGTGTTCCGCGGCATCTTCATCGATATCGGCGACCACCAGTCGATCCCCGACGGCCTCAGCACGTTCTCGGCCAGAATGAGGAACATCTCCCAGATCGCCGGGGCGTTGGAAGCGCCGGCCCTGGTCCTGATGGACGAAATCGGCACCGGCACCGATCCGGAGGATGGTGTGGCGCTGGCCATCGCAATTCTGGATTTCCTGCGCGAGCGCGGCGCCCTGGTCATCGCCACCACTCACCTCGAGGCGCTGAAGGCCTACGCGGCCACGACCGAGGGGTGCGCCAATTCCGCCATGCAGTTCGAGGAAGAGACATTCAGGCCGGTCTTCAAGCTGATCGCAGGGATCCCCGGGAGGAGCGGCGGGCTGGAGATCGCCGAGCGTCTCGGTCTGCCCGTCGCGATCCTCGAAGCGGCCCGCGCGGGGCGCGGGCAGTCCGGCCAGAGAGTCGCGTCCTACCTGGCCCGCCTTCAGGCGATGACCGCCGACATGGACGCCCGGCTCCGCGACCTCCTCGCTGATCGACAGGGGCTCGCGGACCGGCGCGCCGCCCTCGAAGCGGAGTTTCAGGAGCGCGAGGCGCGACGACAGCGGGCGGTGGTGGCCGAGATCGAGCACGCCCTCAAGGCGATGCGCGAGGAGGGAGAGCGTTACCTCGAGACCGTCAAGGACAGGACGCTCCTGGTCGCCATGCGACGCCAGGAGACGAAAGCGGCCGCGGCGCTGCGGGCCCGGGCGCGCTCACTGCTGAAGATAGCGGGGCCGGAGCCCGCGGCCCCGAATCAAGAATGGAAGGGGCTTGGGCCGGGTACGCGGGTCGTGGTGGACAGTCTCGGCGTTCACGGTTCGGTGGAGTCGGTCCGCGGCGACCGCGTGGTCGTTCTCGTGCACGGCAAGAGAATGACGATCGCCCTTCGCGAGCTGCGGGCCGAATCGAAGCCCGGCGCGCCCGGGGTCGTCGAGTCCACGCTGCCCGAGGGAGTGACGCTGTCGCGCAAGCCGGGCGCCGTGGCGGCGGACGAGATCCACCTCCTCGGGCGGACGGTCGAAGAAGCGCTGGAGCTCGTGGACAAGTATCTGGACGACGTCTACCTGGCGGGGACGAGTCCCGTCCGCATCGTGCACGGCGTGGGCTCCGGTCGCCTGAAAAAGGCGATCGCGAGTCTCCTGGAGCGTCATCCGCACGTCGACGGATTCACGAGCGCGCCTTCCGACCAGGGGGGCGTCGGCGTCACGATCGTCACCCTGCGACTCTAGAAGACCGTCGAGGCGCGGCCCCCTACCGCAGGCCCCAGTCCGCGGGGACGGGCGACCGGTCTGCGCTCGGGTCGAGGACGCGCGGTCCGTTTCCCTCGACCTGGAATGAAAACGACCAGGAGCGCGGAACATCCCCGGTGGTCTCGAACGCCACGACCCGGTAGCGTCCCGCGACGACCCCCTGAAACTCGAACCGGCCGCTGGCGTCGGAAATGGCGCGTCCCGTCACCGCCACTTCGAAGACCGCCTGCGCGCGGGCACGGCACTCCTGGATCAGGTCGCGGCGCTCGCGCTGTCCCGTGGCCAGACGGGTCTTGGCCTGGTCACTGCGGCCCGACGCCTCGCGGAAGTTATCGGACGAACTGAGGGCGCGGTCGGCCTCCGCGCGCAGCGTCCCAAGATCGCGATCCTTCCGATCGAGGCGCGCCCGGCACTCGGCCCCCGCCTTGCGGTGCTCGGAGTCGAGATCGCCGTTCTCCTTCACGAGAAGGACGAGGACACCCGCCCCGGCGCCGCCACCGGCGCCCATCGGGGGAGCCAGGACCCCCTGCACGCTCACCAGGTGAGGCATGGCCGGCGTGGCCGCCTGCGCCGGGCTTCCGGGCGTGTCACCGGGGACGGGCGCCCCGGCTTCGCGCGGAGTCGCCGCACCCCGTCCGGTCGATTCGGGCATGCCCGTCCCGGCGGGCGCAGCGGTCGGCGCCATGATCCACCCCTCCAGCCGCACGCGACGCCATCCGTCGCGCTCCTCGAGGACTACGAGCGGAGCGTCTTCTCTCAGGGCTCCCAGCCAGGCGCCCTTCGGCGCATCGAACAGGGCGAGTTCGGGAGCAACTCGCCCCGCCGCGGCGAGGCTGACCCAGACAAGGACAAGCGCAAGAGGGGCCGTAAAGACCACACGCCTCATCACCGCACCCCCCGAACTCTCCTGCGTTTCATTTGTGTAGTTGCCCTGGGTCCGTCTTGATCGTCGTCGCACGGTCTCTATATTCGAGGCAGCGCGGTCCCGCGTCCGCGCGAGGACGGTCCCGCGTGCTCAAGACGAAAGTCATCCGGAGAATCCTCGAAAGCTGCCGCGATCAGGACACGCGGGAGACCGAAGCCCGCGCCCGGCCGGGGACGCGATCACCGGCCGCGGGCGGGGGGCTCGCCGGCGTGGCTCCGCCGAGCGGCTCGCCGCGCCGGACCACGCTCCGTGACCCGCGCCTGGGGCAAAGCCCCGGCACACGGCGTCGCAGACCCGATCGGAGCTGAGCGGACGTCAGTGGTCGTTGTCCGCGTCGTCCGTACCCGTGGACAACCTATGAAGCCACTCTCCGGCAGGATCGAACTGCGGCGCCGTCTTGGGGGCGCCGGCCTCGATCTGCGCGATCTCGTGCTCTTTCTGACGAATGTCCACGATGCTCTTGTCGAAGCTGTCCACCGTGGCGGCGTGCGCGGCCGCGGCCTCGAGTCTCTTGAGCTTCTCCTGCAGGAGCGTGATCTCGATGTTGCGCTCCTCGACTTCGATCTCGGCTTCGCGAAGATGCTTGCGCAGGAACTGGATCTCCTTCAGGGCGCGTGAGCGCAGCGCCTGGTAACGGTCGTCCGCCTGCTTCAGCTCGTCGTCCCTGGCTTCCGCGACCGCCTTGTACTCGAACAGCTTCTGGCCCCCGGCCCGGATCATTCCGTACTGGACGAGGATTTGCTCGTGCTTGAGAAGGAGATCGTTGTAGAGCGAGGCCGGCACCATCACCTCCTGCGGCGCCGTGTCGCGCATGGCCGGGACCGGGTGAGGGATCCTCGCCGGCAGCTCTCCATCCGTCGAGAACCCCAGGGCCTGGAGGTCCTCGCGACGGATCTTGTACTCCTCGCCGAATTTCCCGATCTCTTTCTCGGCCTTGAGACGGCCCGAGCGGATGTAGCGACGGACCGTGGCGGGCGTCCTGCCGATGAGCCTCGAAGCCTCGCGGATCGTCAGAAGCATAACCCCACTCAATCCGGTCGAGGCGTCTGAAGTTCAGACGCGGCCGGGGGCGTCGGTCGTTCTTATACCAGAATCTTCTTCATCCGCGCAAGCGTTCAGCCCTCGTGGAGCATCATCAGGAGGCCGACGCCGGCGACCAGGGCGCCGCTGATCAGATCGCCGTAGCGCGTGAAAAACGGCAGGTCGATCCGCCGGATTCCGCGCACGGCGAACAGCGTCACCCCCGTCATCGTCCCGATGGTGCACAGGGCGAACCCGAGGGCCGCCGCCAGGAGCGCCGCCGACCCCTCGACCGCGGAGGCGAAGAGCACCGGCACGAGGAGGGCGCAGGGACTGATGCCGATGACCAGGACCAGGGTCCTGGCGGTCACGGCGCCACGGAACCAGCGCTCGAGAAGGTGGCCGTGCGCGTGCAGGTGCTTCGCGGAGCCGTCGGGAAGGTCGCCTCTCCGCGCGTGGGCGGTCGCCTCACGGTAATGCCTCCAGAGTCCGTACGAGACTCCGAACACCACCAGGATCAGACCACCCAGGAATCCCAGCGACCGGCCGGTGCGCTCCGCCAGTCCCTCCACCCTCCCCGAGCCGGCCACGATCGTCAGCCCCCCGAACAGCATGGTCACGACCACGTGAAGGGAGCCCGCCAATCCCGTCAGGAGGACCACGCGTTTCTCGCTCCAGCGCTCGACGCGCGCCAGGAGGACGAAGGGGAGCCAATGGTCCGGGATGAGAGCGTGGATGACGGCGGTGCCGCACGATGAGAGGAAGAGCAGCAACGCCGTGCGGGTCACGCGGCCCCCGAGAGCCGGGCGGTCTTCCAGGCCCGGAGACGGGCCGGCCCTCCCCTCCGGCGATGGGCGCGGATTATAGCATCCGGTTCGAGCGTCGGCCGGCTGACATCGGTCCGCCCGCCGCGGGCCCCTGCTGCATGCTGACCGCGAAGACACCCTTGAAAGCCTTGATGGGCTTGACTTCCACGCGGTTCGCGGTACTTTTGGGCATGCCCTTCGGGACGCACTCCGTCCGCTTCGCACTTCGCGCCGCTCTCGCGCTTGTTCCGGCCGCCCCGGCCCTGTCGTTCGCGGCGGTCCTGCCGGAAGCGTCCGGCGACGTCCCGGCGGCGAATCACGCGTCGAGGCCTTCGACCGACATGCCCGGCCCCCCGCTTCCGTTACCCGTCACTGCGCCGCTGCGCTTCGCGCCCGGGCCCGGATTCTTCCCGTCCGTACACCCCCTTTTCGTCCGGGAGAGCCTGTCGTTCACACCGGTATTCGGCCCGGAAGGGGCTCTGGCTTTCCGGCCGGAGAGCTTCTCGGTGCGGCTCCTGTCGAAGATGAGCCACGAGGCACGGCGCTACCGCGAGAGGAACGTCTCGGAGGCCGGGAGCGCGTTCCAGAACGACTCCTTCGGCGTGTTCGACTCGGCCGTCGAAGCGAACCGGAGCGCCGCGGCGTCAAGGGTCATCACCCGGTCCTCACACCGGGCGTTGAGCGACGAGCTCGACCGTGTGGCTCGCGCCTCGCTCGGCCTGGCCCCCACTCTCGACCTGCTGCAGAACCTGTCCCTGCGCCGTATGCGGTCCGGGGGGCCAGGTGCCGGGGCACCGGCGCAGGGACGCGACGAGGCTCCCGCCGCAGCGGGCGGCGCGTCGCGGCTGCGCGGCGACGTCGGAGTCCGCCTGGACGCGCACCCCGCCCTGCTGTTCCGCGCCCAGTTCGGCGCGCTGCGCGGCCGGATCGACCTGCCGATGCGCAACGAACCGGTCCGATTCTCCCTGGAATCGCAACTCGGCGCCCGCGGGCGCGCGGTCCTCTCCTCCGGCCTGCCGCGCGACGGACAGGCCTGGGCGACGCTCACCTTCAGCTTCGGTTTCTAGACGATCGTCAGCCGCAGGCCAGGTCCGCGTCCAGGACGTCGAGCAGGGCGCGCGCCTTGTCGAGCGTCTCCCGGTGCTCCTTCTCCGGTTCGGAGTCGGCGACGATGGCTCCGCCCACGCGCAGGTGGGCGAGGCCGGAGGCGCACAGGATCGTTCGGATGACGATGTTGAAGTCCATCCCGCCGTCGAGCGACAGGTAGCCGATGCCGCCGGCATAGACGCCGCGCTCCTCCCCCTCCAGCTCGTCGATGATCTCCATCGCACGCACCTTGGGGGCGCCGGTCATGGAACCGCCCGGAAAGAGAGCGCGCAGGAGGTCGACCCGATCCACGTCCGTGCGCAACCGTCCGCCGACCGTCGTGACCAGGTGGTGCACCGTGGCGAACGACTCGAGCGCGCACAGGGATTCGACGCGCACGCTCCCGCTGTCGCACACGCGTCCCAGGTCGTTTCGGACGAGGTCGGCGATCATGACGTTCTCGGCGCGGTCCTTCGCGCTCGCGAGCAGGTCGCGGGCCAGCCGTTCATCGAGGTCCGTCGTGGCGCCGCGGGGGCGGGTCCCCTTGATCGGACCCGTCCGGGCCCGGGCCCCGTGGAGGGAGACGAAGCGCTCCGGCGAGGCCGAGACCAGATGGAACTCCCCGGTGTCGATGTAGGCGGCGAACGGGGCCGGATTGCGGCGGGAGAGATCGAGGAACAGGTCGAGCGGATCATCGTCGAAGGGGCACTCGATGCGGTGCGACAGGTTCACCTGATAGATGTCTCCCGCAGAGATGTACTCGAGGGCCCTGCCGATCGACCTCAGATAGGCCGCCTTGCCGGTCCTCAGGATCGCGCGGCGGCGGCCGGCGGTTCGCGGGGCGCGTGGCGGAGCGGCGGGTGCGGCCAGAGTCGATCGCATGTCCCGGAGAGCCTCCACGGCGCGCTGCTCCCGTTGCGTCTCGCCGGCGGCTCCCAGACCGGTCGCCAGAAGGAGGGCGCGCCGCTCGAGGTGATCGTAGACAACGGCCCGGTCGTACAGGCCGAACCACGCGTCCGGCCGGCCGAAGGGATCGGGAGGCGGGGCGGACAGACGCTCGACCGCCCGTCTCAATCCGTAGCCGAGATAGCCGATGGCTCCTCCGGCGAACGGAAGACCGGAAGCGACCCGCTGCACGGCGCCGGCCGGCGCCAGGGCGCGCAGGAGGTCGAACGGATCGCGCGCGCCGCGCGTTTCGACGGTCGTGCGCCCGCCGCAGTGACGCACCACGCGGGCCTCATCGGCGCGTATCGACACCGTCACCTGCGGGTCCCACGACAGGACGGAGAAACGCGACGCGACGTGGCCGGGAAGACCGCTGAAGAGCAGGACGGGATGGCGGCGATGGCGCACGCGTGCGAGGTCCTCGAGGGGATCGACCCGCCCCGGGCCATCCTCCACGAGCGGGCGAGGAGGTGCCGCCACCGGAAGGAGCGGCTCGATCATCGTCCCACCTGCCGCGGGGTGCCGGGTGTCGCGGCGCACTCCTTCTCAAGCAGGTCGCGATACGCCGCCAGCAGGTCGCGCGTCACCGGACCCGGGACCCCCTCGCCGATCCGTCGCTCGTCCACCTGGACGACCGGCAGGACCTCCCAGGAGGTGTTGGTCAGGAAGGCCTCCTGGGCCTCGGCCAGAAGACCGGCCGGCAGGCGTTCTTCGGACACCTCGATCCCCGCCGCCTGCGCCAGCTCGACGACGGCTTCGCGCGTGATCCCGGCGAGTCCTCCGGCGGGCGCCGGCGGCGTCAGAAGACGACCCATCACCACCAGGAAGACATTGCTCGCCGTCCCTTCGGTCAGGTGGCCACCCCCGTCCAGAAGGACCGCCTCGAACGCGCCACGATCCCGCGCCTCGCGGCGCGCCAGGACGGATCCCAGACGCGAGATCGTCTTGAGGGCGGGATCGAGTGCGTCCGGGGGGATCTGCCGTCGGCGCGGGATCAGGACGCGCACTCCGTCCGCATACAGGCTCTTATCCAGTCCCTGGAACGGGGCCGCGGAGACCACCACGGTCGGGGGCCCGACCGCCTCCACGTAGTCGCCCGGCCGCCCCGTCCCGCGCGTCACCGTCAGGCGGATGCGGGCGTCCGTCAGCTTGTTCGCCTCGAGGACCTCGCCCGGGGCTCCGGCCAGGACCGGACCCGCCGATGTCAGGTCGAGACCGATGCCGTCCGCCGAGCGATGCAGCCGCTCCAGGTGCCGGTCCTGCCGGAAGACCACGCCCCCCACCGCGCGCAACGACTCGAAAACGCCGTCTCCGTAGAGCAAGCCGCGGTCGAAGACCGAGACTCGCGCCTCCTCCTCCGGGACCAGCCGACCGTTCAGATGGATCCACACGGATCACCACCCCCGCGAAGGCGCGGGTTGCTCCCCGGCCGCGCCATCCCTGGCCGGAGCGAATCCTAGGACGGGACCCGGTCTCCGGCGGCCGTCGTGTCCACGGGGGTCGGTGGAACGGCGCGCCAATCGAGCGGCGGGCGGCGGGCGGGCGCCTCGACGGGATTGTAGAGCGTGTCTCTCTCGACCGGCACGCGCCCCGCCTCCTCGATCAGCGCGATGAGCTGGCTCCGGCC
>WNGH01000019.1_pt1 | contig 124200 bp, 104 predicted proteins | sample 5400631 | NCBI WGS metagenome assembly WNGH01 (sample SAMN13153373, study PRJNA577476) | soil metagenome | isolation source: 115 cm soil or saprolite under Garry oak tree replicate 1 | place: USA:California | collected 2016-06-15
GCTGCTCCCTGGAGACCAGCATGGCCAAGCTGTTCGCGTCGGAGGCCTGCATGCGTGCGGCGAAGGAGGGGGTCCAGATTCACGGCGGCTACGGGTACATCAATGAATACCCCGTCGAGCGCCTGTTCCGGGACGCCAAGATCACCGAGATCTACGAGGGCACGTCCGAGATCCAGCGGCTGGTGATCGCCAAGGAGATCCTGAAAGAGGACTGAGATGAAACCGAAGAACGGTGGACGGACCTCGACCCTGAATCCGCGCGTCCTGCGGGACTGGGAGGAAGGGACGCTGCGCCCGGCACTCGACAGGAAGCCGGAGAGAAAAAAGGAGTTCACGACGGTCAGCAGCCTGCCGATCGAGCGCCTGTACGTGCCGGAGGATCTGAAGGGCTGGAACGCCGGGGAGAAGCTGGGATTCCCCGGAGAGCCGCCGTTCACCCGGGGCGTGCACCCGACGATGTACCGCGGCAAACTCTGGACCATGCGGCAGTTTGCGGGTTTCGGCAGCGCCGAGGACACGAATCGCCGCTTCCATTACCTGCTGGAACACGGGCAGACCGGCCTGTCGGTGGCCTTCGACCTCCCCACCCTGATGGGCCGCGACTCGGACGACACGCTGGCCGAGGGGGAGGTGGGGCGCGAGGGGGTGGCCGTCGACACGCTCGCGGACATGGAGATCCTGTTTCAGGGGATCCCGCTCGACCGGGTCTCGACCTCCATGACCATCAACGCGCCGGCCGCCGTGATCCTGGCGATGTATCTGGCCGTGGCGGAGAAGCAGGGGATTCCCCTCGAGAGGCTCGAGGGCACCGTGCAGAACGACATCCTGAAGGAGTACATCGCTCAGAAGGAATGGATCTACCCTCCGGCGCCATCCCTTCGCATCATCAGCGACATGGTGGCCTTCTGCACCGATCGCGTGCCGAAATGGAACACCATTTCGATCAGCGGCTACCACATCCGCGAGGCCGGTTCGACCGCGGCCCAGGAACTGGCGTTCACGCTGGCGGACGGGATCGGCTACGTGCAGTCGTGCCTCTCCGCGGGACTCGACATCGATGCCTTCGCACCGCGCTTTTCGTTCTTTTTCAACGCGCACAACGACTTCTTCGAGGAGATCGCCAAGTTGCGCGCCGCTCGGCGGATGTGGTGCGCCATCATGCGCGACCGCTTCCACGCGAAGAGCCCGCGCTCCTGGATGCTGCGGACGCACGTGCAGACCGCCGGCTGCTCCCTCACGGCCCAGCAGCCGTACAACAACGTCGTGCGGGTCACCGTCCAGGCGCTGGCGGCGGTTTTGGGAGGGACGCAGTCGCTGCACACGAACTCCCTCGACGAGACCCTGGCGCTGCCGACCGAGGACTCGGCCCGGATCGCGCTGCGCACCCAGCAGATCATCGCGGAGGAGAGCGGTGTCGCGAACACGGTCGACCCGCTGGCCGGCTCCTATTTCGTCGAGTCGCTCACCGACCGTCTGGAGCAGGAGGCGTGGAGCTACATCAAGCGCATCGACCAGATGGGGGGGATCGTCGCGGCCATCGAGCAGGGCTTTCCGCAGCGCGAGATCGCCGAGGCGGCCTACGTATACCAGCGCCAGGTCGACGGGGGCGACAAGATCGTCGTCGGGGTCAACCGCCATTCCGAAGGGGACGTCCTGAAGGCGCCCACCCTGAAGATCGGACCCGGGGTGGAGGAGACGCAGGTCGCCCGTCTGCTCACCACGCGGCAGCGGCGCGACAGCGGGAGCCACGCGCGGACCCTGGAAAGACTGACGCGCGTCGCCGGCACGAAGGAGAACCTGATGCCCGCCATCCTCGATGCCGTGCGCGGGTACGCGTCGGTCGGCGAGATCTGCGACGCCCTCAAGGCGGTCTTCGGCGTCTACCGGGAAGGCCGGGTGCAATTCTAGACATGGGCACGGAACGGAAGGTCCGGCTCCTGATCGGCAAGGTCGGTCTGGACGGCCATGACCGCGGGGCGAAGATCATCGCGCGGGCGCTGCGCGACGCCGGCTTCGAGGTGATCTACACCGGTCTCCACCAGACCCCCGAGATGGTCGTCGCCACGGCCCTGCAGGAGGATGTCGACGGAATCGGACTGTCGCTGCTCTCGGGGGCTCACAACACGATCTTCCCCAAGATCCTGCGTCTGCTCGCTGACAAGAGCAGCGGCGACACCGTGGTGTTCGGCGGCGGGATCATTCCCGAGGAGGACATTCTGGCGCTGCAGCGTGCCGGCGTGCGACGCATGTTCACCCCCGGGGCGACCACCCAGGAGGTCGTCGACTGGGTGAAGGCCAACGTTCCTCCCCGCCGGCGTTGAAAGAACCACGCTTTCCTTGACAGGGTGCACCCTTTGGGCTAGTTTCTGACTCGGGCGGTCGCCGAGGTCATGAAACTCCTCATGGTGGACGTCGGAGAGGGTCGTTACGCGGTGCCGGCCGACGCGGTGACGAAAATCGTCGATCCGGCGCTCGAGACCGGCTTCCACCTCGAAGAGTGCGAGGCGGTATTCGGGGGCGAGCGCCTCCCGCTTTTCGATCTGCACGCCGCGGCCGGAGAGCGTCGCGGGCCTGCGCCGGTGTACCTCCTGCTGCAAGGTGCGCGGCGGCGAGGGGTCGTGGCGGTCGACGGCGCGGAATCGATCCGCGAGGTGTCTCCGGGCGACATCGCCCCGCTCCCGGCGTTCATCTTCGCGCAGCCGCATCGCGCGTTCCGGGGGGTCTTTCCGGACGGGGCGGGTTCGCGCCTGCTCCTGGACGAGGACGCCCTCCTGTGAGCGTCCGTGCGGACGATCGCCTGATCGGGTTCCACCTCGACGGGGCCGGCGCGGCCCTGCCCCTCGCTCTCGTGCGCGAGGTGACGGATCGCCCCCGGGTCGTGCGCGTGCCCGGAACGCATCCGTTCGTGAGCGGAGTGGCGCTGCGAGGAGGAGTGGCGTTGCCGGTGTACGACCTGCGCCGGTTCGAGTCGCTCTGGTCCGGCCGGGACCGCACGGGCCCCCTCGGCTGGTCGGCGGATGCGGACCGGCTCATCGTGTGCGACTGGGGTGAGATCCCCCTCGGTCTTCTCGGCGCGGGCGTGGATCTCGTCGTAGAGGGGGGCGAGGAGGAGGAGGAGGAGGGGATGCGGTGCGTCATGAGTGGCGATTTCGTGAAGCGCGTCCTCCGCGTCCACGGCGAGACGGTCGCCCTGCTCGACACGGACAGATTGTTCGCCTCGCTGGGCGTGCCCGCGGCGGAGCCGCGCGGAAGGAGGGAGACCGGTGAAGACGATCCTGCTGGCGGATGACAGCATCACCATCCAGAAGGTGGTGGAGCTGACCTTTTCCGAAGTCGATTACCGGGTGGTCTCCGTCAGCACCGGCGGGCAGGCCCTCAAGAAAATCGCCGAGGTGCGCCCGGACATCGTCCTCCTGGATGTCATCATGCCGGAGAAGAACGGCTACGAGGTGTGCGAGCAGATCAAGCGCAGCCCGGCGACGTCCGGCATCCCCGTGCTCCTCCTGACCGGCACATTCGAGCCGTTCGACAAGAAGCGCGCCGACACCGCCGGCGCCAACGGACACATCACGAAGCCGTTCGAATCGCAGGCTCTCGTCGCCAAGGTCGAGGAGCTGATCGCCTCGACACCGTCGGTCGCGGTCGACGACGAGGGGGGGCGGATGGACATCATTTCGGGCGGGGAGGTGTACCGCGTCGATCCGGGCAGGGCAGGAGAAGGGATGCGCCCCGCGCCCCCCGCCCCCGAAGCGGCCCCCCGCCCGTCGCCGCCCCAGACGGCTTCCGTTGCTCTCGGGGGGTCTCTGAGGCCGGGGACCGGAATGCCGCCCCCCGGTTCTTCTCTTCCGGACGAAGACCTGGACGCTGATACGGCGCGGCACCCTGCCTTGGCGCCCCCTGATCCGTCGGCCGGCGGATCGTTCGTCGGGTTCGCGGATGTCGGGATCGGGGAGGGGATGGACGCTGATGACATTGTGCCCGATCGCTTCGATGACCTGAGGGCCGGTACGTCCGCACCGTCGACCGTCAAGGTGCGCCGGGACGAGGTGATGCCCCGCCCTGACGAGGGAAGCCGGTATCCTGCCGCGCGGTCAGGGGCGGCGGAGGAATCGTTCGGGGGATCGTTCGAGGCCGAGTTCGACCTGGTCGATGAAGCGCTTCCGGAGACCACGACCGCGACCGGGGAGGCACCGACGGAGACGGGCGGCTGGACGCCGCCGCCGGAGGCGCCGCCCGCCGAGACCTGGCAGGACACCGAGGCCTCCACCGAGGAGAGCCCGCGTGCAGGACGGGGGTCGATCGATCCGTCACCGGTGGAGAGGCCGCGCTCCGCGGCCGCGCCGATGCCGGCCGAACCTCCGAGGGACGGCCGTGGAGCGTCCCTGACGCCGGAGATGATCGATCTCATTGCCGAGAAGGTGGTGGAGCGTCTGGCGGACCACGTGGTGCGCGAGGTGGCCTGGGAGGTCGTCCCCGGGGTTGCGGAGGCCATCGTCCGCAAGAGGATCAAGGAAATCGAAGAGAGCGGCTCTTAGTCCCCGAGACGCCGGCCCGCTCCCCGGAGGCCCCGGGCGAGGCAATCCAGCGCCTTCTTTTTTTGTCCCCGGACCCGCGGTCCGGGACTGCGCAGAGTGATCCCGCACATGGATTTCGACAAGGCGTTCGAGCCCGCGCGGATCGAGGGGCGCTGGTACGCACACTGGATCAAGCTGGGAGTGTTCACGGCGCACGTCGACTCACCCCGGCCCTCCTTCTCCATGGCGATCCCGCCTCCGAACGTGACCGGGCGCCTGCACATGGGGCATGCCCTGAACAACACCCTGCAGGACATCCTGGCGCGCTGGCGGCGCATGCGCGGAGACGACGTCCTGTGGCTTCCGGGCACCGATCACGCCGGGATCGCCACGCAGATGGTCGTGGACCGGCAGCTGGCGAAGGAAGGGACCAGCCGGGAGGCGCTGGGGCGCGACGCCTTCGTGCGCCGGGTCTGGCAGTGGAAGGAGGAGTACGGCGGGGTCATCATCGACCAGCTCAAGAGGCTGGGGTGCTCGTGCGACTGGACCCGGGAGCGATTCACCATGGATCCGGGTCTGTCGCGGGCGGTGCGCGAGGCGTTCGTCCGGCTGCACGAGGCCGGGCTCATCTACCGTGACAAATTCATCGTCAACTGGTGTCCCCGCTGCCGGACCGCCATTTCCGATCTCGAAGTGATCCCGCAGGAGACGCACGGTCACCTTTGGACCATCCGCTATCCCCTGGCCGACGGCCGCGGCGGGATCGAGGTGGCGACCACGCGCCCGGAGACGATGCTCGGCGATACCGGCGTCGCGGTCCACCCGGAGGACGATCGCTACCGCTCGCTGATCGGCAAGTCGGTCGTTCTCCCGCTCGTGGGCCGCGCCCTGCCGATCGTCGCCGATCCGTTCGTCGAGAGGGAGTTCGGAACGGGGGCCGTCAAGATCACTCCGGCCCATGATCCGAACGATTTCGAGGCGGCCCGGCGGGCCGGTCTGCCGTCGCTCGTGGTGATGGACGAGCAGGTGCGGATGAACGACAACGTGCCGGAGGCGTACCGTGGTCTCGATCGCTTCGAGGCGCGCGAACGCGTGGTCGCCGACCTCCAGGCGCAGGGATTCCTGGTGTCCGTCAAGGACCACGTGCACAACGTCGGACGCTGCCAGCGTTGCAATACGATTGTCGAGCCGTACCTGTCGACGCAGTGGTTCGTGCGCGTCAAACCGCTCGCCGACGAGGCGATCCGGGCGGTCGCGGACGGGCGGGTGCGCTTCACTCCGGCGCACTGGGTCAACAGCTACAACGAATGGATGGGGAAAATCCACGACTGGTGCATCTCGCGGCAGCTCTGGTGGGGGCACCAGATCCCGGCCTGGCACTGCGGGACTTGCTCGGAGATCCACGTGGCCCGCGAGGCCCCCGCCTCGTGCCGGCATTGCGGCGGACGGGCCCTCCGGCAGGACCCGGATGTCCTCGATACCTGGTTCTCCTCCGCCCTGTGGCCGTTCTCGACTCTCGGATGGCCGGACGACGCGCCCGATCTGCGGCGCTACTACCCGACCACGATCCTGGTCACGGGCTTCGACATCCTGTTCTTCTGGGTCTGCCGGATGATCATGATGGGGCTGCGCTTCATGACCGTCGAACCGTTCCACCGCGTGTACATCACCGGTCTGGTGCGCGACGCCGAAGGGCAGAAGATGTCCAAGACCCGCGGCAACGTCGTCGACCCTCTGGATCTGATCGACCGCTACGGTGCCGACGCCCTGCGCCTGACCCTGGCGGCGATGGCCACGCCGGGCTCCGACCTGCCCCTGTCCGAGGAGCGCATGGTCGGATACCGGGCGTTCGCCAACAAGATCTGGAACGCCGCCCGTTTCGTCCTCCTGAACCTGGGAGAGACCGGGGCGATCGAGACGCCGCCGCCCCTGCCGCCACTCGACCAGTTGCGCGTCGAGGACCGCTGGATCCTGAGCCGCCTGGCGCGCCTGGCAGGGACCGTGGAGGAACGCCTGGCCGAGTCCCGGTTCGACGAGACCGCCAACGCCCTGTATCAGTTCGTCTGGCACGAGTACTGTGACTGGTACCTGGAGATGGCGAAGCGTCATCTGCTCCCCGGTGCCCCGCCGGACGAGGCGGCCCGCGCGCGAACCGTGCTCCTGCACGTCCTCGACTCGGTGCTGCGGCTCCTGCACCCGGTCATGCCGTTCATCACCGAGGACCTCTGGCAGCGCATTCCCCATCGTGGAGAGACGATCGCGCTGTCCTCCTACCCCGAGCGCGACGAGACGCACATCGACGAGGCGGCGGAACGGGACATCGCTCTCCTGATGGAAATCGTGGTCAGGGTGCGCAACATCCGGGCCGAGCTGAACGTCGACCCGGGGCGCCGTGTGCCCCTTCTGTACCACGCGCGCGATCTCGAGGCGCAGACGATCGTCGCGGCCAACGCCGCCACGATCGCCACGCTGGCCCGCCTGGACGGCGTGAGCGCCTCGGCAGACCTGTCGGCCTCCGGGCCAGCGGCCCGGGCGGTCGCGCCGGGCGTGGACCTCGCGGTGCCGCTCGCGGGCATCCTCGATCTCGAAGCCGAAAAGCGGCGTCTGTCACGCGAGATCGAGAAGCTCGACAAGGAGAGGGAGGGTCACGCCCGCAAGCTGCAGAACGCCGAGTTTCTGGGGAAGGCGCGGCCCGAAATCGTCGACAAGGCCCGGCGGATCCACCAGGAGCTGCAGGAGAAGATCGACAGGCTCTCCCGGACGATCGAATCGCTCCGCTGAAATCCGGCCTCCGGTCGTCTTCCCCCTGTCTCAGAATTCCCAGCGGGCCGCCAGCCTCCAGGAGCGGGGCGCTTGGAAGGAGATCGGCTGTCCGAAGTCGGGGTCGGTCACCCCGGCCCGGAGCTCGATATCGTCGTCGTATGAGACGATAGTCTGCCGGTCCAGCACGTTGAAGACATCGAGCATGATCCGCATCTGGCTCTTGGCGAGCTGGACCGGGTAATCGGCGTGCAGATCGACCGTGGTGAACCCGGGGGTGCGTCCGAGATTGCCCCTGGTGACCGGCGTATAGGACTTCAGAAAGACGGTCCCGATGACGTTCTGCACGTCTGAGAGGGCCGCCGACAGGCTGGAGGTCGAGCGCAGGACGTAGTCGCCGGGACTACCGTTGCCAACAGGATCGGCCCAGTAGGCGTACACCGGGTCAATGCCGGGAATCTCTCCGGCGTTCTGATAACTCGGGTGCGCCAGGAGAGAGGTGCGCGGGACGCCGGTGGAGTAGCTGAGGTTCGCCCCGACCCTGAGCTTGTTTACGAACTCGTACGACGGATAGACGTGCAGGACGTGACGCGCGTCCGCGGGCAGGGGTCCCTTGAGGAACTGGCCGGACATCAGGGGGGAGTTGGGGAAATCGTAGAGCGAGGTGATGTTCGGGTCGCTCTGCCCGTTGTCGTTGCGGTACAGGCCCTCGTAGTTCCCCTCGAGCTTCGACAGCCGGTAATTCGCGTACAGGGACCAGTGGTTCGACATGCGCCGGGTGTAGATCATCTCGAGTGACTTGTAGACCCGCTCCGGCTTCGGGAAATTGAACAGACCCCCCGCAGGAACCTCCTTCGTCCCGGGATTGGCCAGGAAGTAGGCACCGAACGGCGTGGCCGGGAAAGTCGTGCTCTTGCCGCCGTTCACGGTCTTGACCCCGCCGAACGGGTCATACGGGAAGCCGTAGGCCACACCGTAATAGAAGTTCTGGGTCTGCTCGATCGCGTTGACCTGCACGTCCTCGAGAATGCGTCCCTGCGTCCTGTAGATGCCACGCACTTCGAGGGACGAGTCCGGTGTGATCTCGAAGGAATACCCTCCGGACAGCTCGTCTTCGTAAGGGAGCTTCACCCCCCCGACCACGGCCGTCTGGTCGATCCCCTGGGTGAACAATGGGGCCAGCGTGGCGCAGCCACCCAGACTGGTGTCCACGCCTGTGCTGTCGACGCAGGCGCCAGCCCCGCCCGCGATCGTGCGCGGATGGGCGAGGGCCCGATCGGTGAAGTCCTGCACACTGATGCCGACCTCGTTGCTGAACGATCGCACCGCCAGATCGTTCGGAACCCTCTCGTAGTACCGTCCGAAGTTCAGATAGGCGCGACTCTTGCCGTCCCCCCGGACGTCCCAGGAGACTCCGATGCGCGGCGCGATGTTTCCGCCGAACGTATAGCTGTTCGGCGAGTAGCTCGAGGTGCCGGGTGTGAAGATGCGCGTCGGGACGAAGAATCCCGAGCCGGAGAAGGTTTCCTTCTGCACGATCTCCGTGGCGAATGGAAGCGTGAAGCTTCCCGCACCCTGGACTTTCTCCTCGGTCGCCCGCAGACCGACGTTGAGCGTGACCCGCGGCGCCACCGTCCAGTGGTCCTCAATGAACAGGTTCGACTCCTTGGACAGGGTGGGAGGGATCTCCGGGCCGAGCCGCGCGCGGGTCACCCGGAACCGGTTGCCGCTGTCGAAGGCCACCGCCGGGTCGGCCCCGACGCCGTTGCGCACGTCCACCGTGGCGCCCCCCCGCGTCGGAATCGAAATCGTGTCCTGCACACCGTCCCCGTTGTTGTCCACCGGCAATCCGTTGGTGTAGCTGATCGGCAGCTGGATGTTGAACGAGGGACCGGTGTAGGTCGGCGTCTCCTGATAGCTGATGTCGTCGTACTCGACGCCGTATTTCAGCTCGTGCGTCCCCAGGATGTTGGTGAGCTTGACGGTGTACACCGTGTTCCGATCGTCCTGGTTCGTGATGAACCCCACGCCCCCCCGGTTGGGGGCTACGGGGTTGATCTGCAGGGGCTGGATGCCGAGCGCCGGGTCGTTGTAGCTGTGGGCGCCCCGGGTGAACTCGAGCAGGTTGCGCAGATCGCGGTAGTCGTAGTCGTTGACCGCCGACGTTTCCTTGAACACGCCGGCATGCCGGGCCACCTGCGCCTCCATGAAGAATTTCGGCGAGAAGACCGAGTTCCACTTGATCGACTGGTTGTTGGAACCGAAGCGGATCTTGCTCTCACCCCCGCCGGTGGCGAAATCGCTGAACTGAGGTGCATTGTCGCGCTGGGGGCCGTCGCTTCCCGTGGCGGGATCCCCGAAGAAGGTGAAATCGACCTGGTTGCTGGGCGACGCCTGCCAGGAGATCTTCAGCGCGTAGTTGTCGGCCCGGCGCGTTCGGTCGAGAGTGTTCGTGGAGGATGGGAAGGCGAGCCGATTGGTGGCGTAGGTCGTCCCCCCGAACCCCGTCGGCAGCCCCTCGTCGAACACCGACACTCCGGCCTGCGCCGGCGCGAAAGCCGGGTTGTCGAGGCTGTTGGCGCGCCGGCTGTCGACGGTGGTCACAGGATTGAAGGCGAAGAAGTAGAACAGCTTGTCGTTCTTGATCGGCCCCCCCACCGAGAAGGCGAAATCGTTGACATTTTCAGCCAGGGTGTTGGAGGTGCCTGTCGTGAGATCGACCGGTGTATAGGAGGATCGCCAGCTGCGAGGCGTGGCGTACCAGGCGACGCTCCCCTTGAAGTCGTTGGTGCCCGACTTGACGATGGTGTTGATGATCCCTCCGAGGGCCTGGCCGTACTCCGCCTCGAAGCCGCCGGTCTTGATCTGGACCTGGTCCAGGAACTCGCTGGTCACGCCGGTGCCCAGGGAGCCGTACACGATGTTGTAGGCGCCGATCCCCCCGAACCCGGTATTCGTGATGTTGACACCGTCGATCAGATACGAGTTCTCCAGGCCGGTCGCTCCGCTGATCGAATAGTTGCCCTGACCGGTGCCGAGGCCGCTCACGACACCGGGCGCGACCGCGTAGGTGTCGGTGAACGATCTTCCGAGCGGCACGGAGTTCGCGAAATCGTCGTATTTCAGGCTGGTTCCGGTCGCGGTCGAGGTGGTGTCGATGAGCGGTGCCGAGCCCCGGACCGTGACGCTCTCGGTCTTGCCCGGCTCGAGAGTGAAATTGAGCGTCACGCGCTGGTTCAGCGCGACGGCGATATCACTCCGAATGACCGTCGTGAACCCGCCGGCGGCCTCGACACGCACGGTGTACGAGCCGGGACGCAGGAACGGAACGATGTACCCGCCGTTCGCGTCGGTGGTGGCGGTGCGCGTGCCGGCCTCCGACACCACGATGACGATCGCACCCGCGATCGGCCGGCCGGCGAGATCGGTCACCTTGCCGGTGATCGTGCCCGTCGTCAGCTCCTGCGCGGTGAAGGGAGCGAGTGAGAGTGCAAGAAGCAGCAACGAGGTCAGGCAGGTCAACAGCGGTTTCATGGGCGGAGCCCTCCCGTCGACGACGCCTTCGATTCGGCGTCGCTTCAGTCCGTGCGGGTGAAGGCCCCTGCTGCTTTCCCCCCGTGACAGGAGGGGTCATGAGCGCCGCCTCGGCCCCTCGACCGGACGGCGCGAATCGGAGCGCCTTCCGTGCGGCGGAGAGTCGGCAGTCGCAGTCGCGCACCCGGCTCGAAGACCAGAAGCAACGAACGTGCCAGGGATCCTCGACTCCCGAGGCGGCGCGGTAGCGGCGTGCGCGGATGCTTCTGCACTCAACAGTACGGCGCAAAGCGCGAACAGCCCAGGGCGGGTGCGCGATCGGTGCGGGGAGCGCGCAGCAGGAAGGGGCGACTCGAAAACGTGGAAATTAGCAGCGGGCGGGGCATTCCGGGACGTGGAGCGGCGGGGGGAGGTGCGGGCGGCTGTTGACCCCCCCGGGGGCGTGTGGGACAATCCGGTCCTCCATGTTCGATCCCGAGGTGGTGCGCCGCGCCGTGCGCGCGGCCCTCGACGAGGATATCGGCCCGGGCGACCTGACGTCCCGCCTCGTGATCGAGGAGGGGGTCCGTGCCCGCGGCGACATCGTGGCGCGCGAGCCCCTGGTCGTTGCCGGGATGTCCGTGGCGCGCGAAGTGTTCCGCCAGGTCGACGAGTCCATGGACTTTCAACCCCGGTGCGACGATGCCGCGCTGCGGGAGCGGGGGGAATGCATCGCGACGGTCGAGGGGGCGGCGCGCTCCATCCTGGCGGCGGAACGAACGGCCCTCAACTTCCTGCAGAGAATGTGCGGCATCGCCGTCGCCACCCGGCGGGCCGTCGGGCTCCTGCGCGGAGCCCGCGTGCAGATTTCCGGGACCCGCAAGACCGCCCCGGGACTGCGTGTTCTCGACAAGTACGCCGTGGAGCTCGGCGGCGGGTCGGCCCATCGCCAGGGGCTCTTCGACGCGGTCCTGATCAAGGACAACCACTGGCGCCTGGCCGGGGGCGTCGAGAAGGCGATCGATCGCGCCCGGCGGGGGATGGCCCGGGACGGACGCCTTCTGACGATCGAGATCGAGGCGGGGACCCTGGACGAGGTCGGCGAAGCCCTGCGCGCCAGCGCCGATGCCATCCTGCTCGACAACATGGACCGCTCGACTCTGGAGCGCGCCGTCGCCCTGGCGCGCGGCCGCGCCTTCCTCGAGGTCTCGGGCGGGATCCGCGAAGAGGAGATCGCGGCGATCGCGTCCCTCGGGGTCGATCGCATCTCCCTCGGGTCTCTCACCCATTCGGTTCGGGCGGCCGACCTGGCGCTGGAGCTCCGGCCGGCATGAGCGGCGAGGGAGCACCCGAGGCCCTCACCCCGGCCGCGCTGCAGGGCCGTCTGCGCTCCGCGGTGTTCGGGCACCGGGTGTTCTACTACCCCACGATCGGTTCGACGAACGACCGGGCGCTCGACCTGGCCGCGGCCGGCGAGCCGGAAGGGTCGGCCGTCCTGGCGGAGGAGCAGACGGGCGGCCGCGGCCGGCGCGAGCGGACATGGCACTCGCCGGCGCGGCTGGGGATCTACGTCTCGCTCGTCCTGCGGCCGAACGTGCCGGCGCCGCGCGCCCCGTTGTTCACGTTCACGGCGGCGGTCGCCGTGGCCGACGCGCTGCGTGAGGTCTGCCGGCTTCAGGCGACCATCAAGTGGCCGAACGATGTCGTGGTGGGTCGGCGCAAGATTGCCGGCATTCTCGGCGAGACCCGCGGCTCAGATCCGATCATCCGGGAAATGGTCCTCGGGATCGGCCTGAACGTGAACCAGGGTGTCGAGGACTTCGGTCCCGAGGTGGCCGGACGCGCGACCTCGGTCGCGATCGAGACCGGTGCCGTGGTCGATCGCACCACGCTCCTGGCGGTCATCCTGGAGGGGTTCGAGCGGCGCTACGCGAGGCTCGTCGGCGGGCGACCGTCCGATCTGCTGCGCGAGTGGGAATCGTTCTCGGCGCTGCCCCACGGTCGCCCCGTCGTGGTCGAGTCCCCCGGGGGGCGTCTCGAGGGGCAGGTGGCCGGCGTGGACGAGGAGGGCGCGCTGCTCTTGAAGCTGCCGGACGGTCGCACGGTGCGCGTTCCGTTCGGAGAGATCGTCGAGTCGTTGTGGCCCTGAGGCTCGGGCGAGCGGGACCCGGGCGGTGGTGTGGATGGAACACGAGAGCGGGGGAGGGCTCACCATGCTCCTGGTGATGGACGTCGGGAACACCAACACGGTCCTGGGGGTGTACGAGACGGCCCGTCTTGTGGCGCACTGGCGGCTCACCACGGTCCGTGACCGGACGGTGGACGAGTACGGCATCCAGGCGCGCACGCTCCTGGCGCTGGCAGGAATCGAAGTGTCCGCGATCCAGCACATCATCATCGCCTCGGTGGTCCCGCCTCTCAACAGCGTTCTCGAGACCATGGCGCGCTCCTACTTCAATCTCAGGCCGCTGTTTGTCGAGCCGGGTGTGAAGACCGGCATGCCGATCCTGTACGAGAACCCCCAGGAGGTGGGGGCCGACCGAATCGTCAACGGCGTGGCGGCCTACGAGCGCTGCAAGAGCGCCGTGATCGTTGTAGATTTCGGGACGGCGACGACCTTCGACGCGATCTCGGCGAAGGGGGAGTATCTGGGAGGCGCCATCGCGCCGGGCCTGACGATCTCGGCGGAGGCCCTGTTCGAGCGGGCCGCGCGGCTGCCGCGCGTGGACATCCGTCGCCCGCCGAAGGTCATCGGACGCAACACGACCCACAGTCTCCAGGCCGGCCTGTTCCATGGGTACATCGCCCTCGTGCAGGGGATTCTCGACCGCATGCGCCAGGAGATGGGAGAGAAGGTGCGGACCCTCGGAACCGGTGGACTGGTCCTGGCGCTCGAGGCCGATCTGCGCACGGTCCTCGACGACCTGGACCCCAATCTCACTCTCGAGGGGCTGCGCATCATCCACGAACGGAATCGATGACGTCCCAGCATGAAAATGCCGCGTACTACCGGGCCGTCGAGGAAGCGTTCGTGCGGCGCCGCGGAGCGGCGATGCTGCTGTCGCCGCGCGACTGGAGTCTGATCGGCGAGTGGATCGACGTCGGCGTCCCGCTGCGGGTCGTGCTGCAGGCGATCGACAACATCTTCGACGCGTTCGAACGACGGGCGCCCGCGGGACGCCGGATCAACTCGCTGTCGTACTGCAGGCAGGAGGTCCTGTCCCTCCACGGGCTGTACCAGGCCCTGCACGCCGCCGAAGCGGGTCGCCCGCCGTCCGCGGATGCGGCTGGCGCCGGGGGGGAGGCTGCGGCGCGGCACCTGGGACGACTGGCGCGGCGTGTCCGCGCCGCCATGGCAGGAGCGTCCGGGGCGGGACGAGACCGCCTGGTCGGGTGCCTGGCGCGGGTCGCGGCCGAGCTGAAGCAGCTTCGCAGGGAGGTGAAGGGGGGTGTCCAGGACCCGCGCCTGCTCGAGGAACGGCTGCGCCGGTTCGACGAGGACCTCCTGGCGGTGGCGCGCGGCTCGATCGCGGCTTCCGAGCTCGACGCGCTGGAACGCGCCGCGGACCTGGCGCTTGGGCGGGCCGGCGACCGCATGACTCGTGATGCCCGGGAACGCACGCGCCGGACGGCCCTCGCCGCTCTTCTGCGTCAAGTCGCAGGACTGCCTCGCCTGACGCTGTTCGACTGAGCCGCGCGCCGCGGGGGCCGCCGCAGGGTTGCGCCGTCCCGCTCGACGACGATAGAATCGAACGTACCGCGTGGAGAGCCGCCCCGGGGGACCGGTACGCGTGGCTTCCGCGCCGCTCCGTCAGGAGGGTTCGTGCGGCCCGACGTCTCTCGCGCGGGCCGCCGCGTTCGCGGCCGGGACCGTCCTTCCCTTTCAGACGCCGCTCCACTGGCCGGCGGTCCTCGCTCCCGTCGCCGTTCTCGGTGTCATTCCGTCGTTCCGCCGCGTGCGCTTCTTCGTTCTGCCGTTCCTGCTGGGAGCGGCCGCGGGTGTCGGTCACCGCCTGGCCGATCCGATTCCCGCGATGCTGCGCACGTGGAGCGAGCACGGGTTCAGACCGGGCGTCACTCCGGTCGAGATCGTGGGACGGCTCCTCGACGCCGACGATCTCCCCGATGGAAGACTGTCCCTCACCGTCCGCGCCGCAACGTTCGAAATCCCCGGTCGTCTCCCGTTCCTGTGCAGACCCGCACGACCGATCCTGGTCCGGATCACAACGCCCGCGCCGGGGCCTGGCGATCCCCCTGGCCCTCGGCCTGGCGACCTGGTTCGGATCAGCTCCCGGCTCGGCCCCCCCCGGACGTTCCGGAATCCGGGGGCGTTCGATTATTCCTCCTACCTCCGGGCCCGCGGGATCGATCTCGTCGGCACGAGCAAGAGCGCGCGGCTGCTCGAGGTTCTGGGCGGCGACCGCGACGAGATCGCGGCCCTTCCTTCGATGGCTCGGCGCTCCCTCCTTTCGACCCTGAGACGAGCCGCGAAGGACCGGGACGACGGGACGGTCCCCTTCCTCGCCGCCCTCCTGATCGGCGAACGGGACGACCTCTCACCCGAGTTCCAGGATCGTCTGATCCGCGCAGGCGTGTATCACATCGTCGCTCTGTCCGGATTCAACGTGGCCCTCCTCGTCGGGCTTGCGGCCATGGCCCTGCGCCTCCTGCCTTTGTCTCCGAGAACGCGGCGTGTCGTGCTGGCGCTGTGCGTGCTTCTCTATTGGGGGGTCGTCCGCGCCAGCGGCTCGATCGCTCGAGCGGCGCTGATGTCCCTTCTGTCCCTGGGCGGTGCGGTGCAAGGGAGGGGCGTGCGCGGCAGGGACGCCATCGGCACCGCCTCGCTGCTCATCGTCGGATCCAACCCGGCCTGGGCTTTCGACCCCGGTTTCCAGCTGAGCGTCGCGGCGACGCTCGGCCTTCTCCTTCTCGTCACGCCACGCTCCGCCGGGACGGGAATCGTCAAACCGCGCGGGGAACCTGGACGTCTGCGGGTCGGGATGAGCGCATCGATCGGCTGGATTCTCGCGTCGCTGAAAGTGTCGGCCGCGGCGCTGCTCTCGACGGCGCTGGTCTCGGCGCGGCACTTCCAGACGCTCACCCCCATTGGGGTCCTCGCCAACCTGTTCGCGGTCCCGCTCGCGGCCCTGCTCCTGGTCGTCGGCCTGCTCGTCTCTGTCATCGAGCCGCTGGGCCATCCCGTGGCGATCGAATTGATCAACGTCGCGGGCGCTCTCGTCTTTATTCTGGAACGGGCGACCTCGATCGTCTCGACGCCGGCCTGGTGCTCGTTCTTCGTTCTGCCTCCGCCGGTCTGGCTGGTCCTGATGGGACAGGCCGCGATCGTGGTGGCGGGACACGGCGGTGGGTGGGTCCGGCGTGCGGCCTGGCTCTTCCTGGTTCTTGCCATAGGACTCACGGCGGTGGCCGGACGAGCCTCCGCTTCGAACGGCCGTCTGGAGGTGACCGCCCTCGACGTCGGGCAAGGGGACGCGCTTCTGGTCCGATTCCCCGCGGGGCCGACGATGCTCATCGACGCAGGCGGCTTCGCGCGCTCGCAGTTCGACATCGGATCGAAGGTCGTAGCACCCGCTCTCCGGTCGCTGGGACTGCTGAGAATCGACATCCTGGCCATCACCCACGCGCATCGTGACCACCTGGGGGGGGCCGCGGCGGTCGTCAGGTCCTTCGCACCGGGCGCCGTGTGGCTTGGAAGGATGCCGGTGGATGATGCGGCCGTGCGGGAGATCGAAGCGCTCGCGAAGAAGGGGGGCGGGGCCATCGTCTTCCCGCGCAGGGGGGTGCGCATCGTCCTGGGCGGCACCCGCGTGGACGTGCTCAATCCGGGGCGCGGTGTCGACGTCAGCGGACCGGCAAGGAACGACGACTCGCTCGTCCTGCGGGTCTCGTTCGGCGCGCACGGCGTCCTCCTGACCGGCGAGCTGGAGTCGGCGCTCGAGACGATTCTGCTCGGCGAGGGGCGCGAGATCGGGGCGGACCTCCTGAAGGTCGGCCACCACGGCAGCCGGACCTCGACGACCGGGCCGTTCCTCCGGGCGGTCGGTCCGAAACTGGGCGTGATTTCCGTGGGAGCGACCAACCCCTGGGGGCATCCGGACGCGGAGGTCCTGGGCAGGCTTGAAGACGCCGGCGTGGAAGTGTACCGGACCGATCGCGACGGGGCGGTCCGTTTCACCACGGACGGCTTGTCCGACTGGCTCGTGGAACGCCTGGACTCGGGAAACCCCGGGAGTCCGTGAGGATCAGACCAGCCGGGGAGAGCGTGGCATGAAGCAGAGCACGAAAATGGCCAGGGCCAGGAGCGCCACGAGCACGCGGGCAAACCCGATCGGCTCTCCCTCGTCGACCACAGGTGGATGCCGGGGACCGATGGCCGCCCAGAGCACGCCGAACAGGATGAGATGATACCCGCCGTACAAGAAACCACCGGCGATCAGGCCGACGATGACCGCGAAGGAGATCGGCCGGTGCAGGCGGCGCGACAGCGCGTAGAGCATGTGACCCCCGTCGAGCTGTCCGATCGGAAGAAGGTTCAGGAATGTCGCGAGCAACCCGACCCAGGCCGCCACGGTGACGGGATGGAGCTGGATGACGTCGCCCGGACGAAGATTCCGGAAGAGGTGAGCGTAGGCCAGCTCGAGAAGAAGACAGGAAGGCAGAGCGATGTCGTCTTGCCGGGGCAACTGGTGGACGATCATCGAGCGCGAGACACCGTATGCGAGGATCGGCATCGCCACCACGAAGCCGGCGATCGGCCCGGCGACGCCAACGTCGAACAGGGCCCGTCTGCTCGTGAACGGTGAGCGGATCCGGATGACTGCGCCAAACGTCCCGATGAACGTGGGGGCGGGAATGAAGAAGGGCAACGTGGCCTCGATGCCGTAGCGTCGGCAAGCCACATAGTGACCCATCTCATGCGAACCTAGGATCAGGATCAGGCTCAGGGAATACGGAAGCCCGATCGTCCAGAGTCCGGGCGCGAGGATGACGTCCCGAACCGTTTTCCCCGTGTAGTCATCGAGCGTCAGGAGAGTTCCGGCGACGAGCGTGGCGACCACCGTCATCAGGAAGAAGACGAGATTGACCCAGGCCGGCAGCCGGGGGCGCGACACGCGAACGACGATCGGGGGAGCGGGCGGGGTCGGGTGCCCGACAGGAGGATACTGATCGAGGACCCGCGGTGCGCTCTCCATTGGAGCGTTCATTCTACCGCGGGCGGCGGGCGTTGCCGAAGCGCCGCTCCAGGAAGCCCCCGGGCTACCTCAAGTTACGCAGGTTCTTGCCTGGCTTGAAGCGGATCGTCTTGCCGGGGGGAATGCGCACTTCCGTGCCCGTCCGGGGATTGCGGCCGATCCCTTTCTTGCGCGGTTTGACCTGGAAGACGCCGAAGCCGCGCAGCTCGATCCGATCCCCCCGGCGCATCGACTCCTTCATGGCATCCAGGATCGCCTCGACGGCGACCACCGCCTTGACGCGCGTGATATCGGCGCTTTTGGCTACATTATTAATGATATCGGTCTTGATCATCCCCCGGCCTCCCGTTCGACGCAGAGCAAACGAGCGTAAATTACTGAAAGTATAGGCAGGTACGACAGAGGCTGTCAAGACGTGCCGATTGCCCGTCTGTGCTATATTCCATTCGGCTTCAATCACTTGCGTTCGATTTCTCGAGGTCTTCCGCGGTGCCGGCTCCTGTCGTCGCCATCGTGGGCGCGCCGAATGTCGGCAAGTCCACTCTTTTCAACCGCATGCTCGGCCGGCGGAAGGCGATCGTGTCGGACGTCCCTGGCGTGACCCGCGATCGCCTGATGGCGACCTGCGACCTGTTCGGTGTGGCCGTGACCTTGGTGGACACGGGGGGCGTGGTCCATGGCAAGACCGACGACCTCACTCGACGAGTGCGGCTGGAGGCGCTCAAGGCTGTCGACGAGGCGGACGTGATCCTCCTGGTCATGGATGGCCGCGCGGGAGTCACCGGGCTCGATCTCGAGGTGGCGCGCCTCCTGCGCTCTTCAGGGAAGCCGATCGTGCCCGTCGCCAACAAGATAGACGCAGGCTCCCTGGAGGGGCTCGAAGCGGACGCCTACCGCCTTGGACTCGGAGAGGTCGTCCCGATCTCGGCGGAGCAGGGTCGAGGTCTGGACCAGCTCATCGATCGGCTGGTCGGAGCGCTCCCGGGCCCGCGCGGCCCCGCCGAGCAGTCCGGTGTGCCGGTGGCCATCGTGGGTCGGCCGAACGTCGGCAAGTCCTCTCTGTTCAACAGGCTGGTGAAGGAGTCCCGCGCTCTCGTGGCCCCGATCCCGGGAACCACGCGCGACCCGGTCGACGCTCTGTTCCAGCACGCCGGGGTGACCTACAGGGTCATCGACACCGCGGGGATCAGGCGGCGCTCCGGCCGCTCCGAAGAAATCGAGTGGGTCAGCGTATTGAAGGCAAGACAGGCGCTGCAGGAGGCCGCGATCGCCGTGGTCCTGGTCGATGCGTCGTCGGAAATCGACCACCAGGACAAGACCATCCTCGGGCTGGTGGCCCACGACCGGATTCCGGCCGTCGTGGCGGCGAACAAGATCGACCTGGTGCCTTTGAGCGGCGGGGCGCGGACGAAGCGGTTGGAGGCGATTCGCGATACGCTCGGATTTGCATCGTACATGCCGATCGTGCCGTTGTCGGCGCTCCAGGGAGAAGGGGTCGATCGGCTCCTCGACACGCTCGAGACCCTGCGACAGGAGGGTCTCAGACGCTTCACCACCGCCGAGCTGAATCGCGCGCTCCAGGAGATCGTCGCGGAGAAGCAGCCGCCCGCGGATGGCGGGCGGGAAGTGCGCTTCTATTACATCACGCAGGGGGGAGGGCCGCCGCCAAGGTTCATCGTGTTCGGGAATGGCCGGAAGGTTCCCGAGCCGTACCAGCGGTTCATGACCGGTCGCCTGCGCTCGCGTCTGGGGCTCTCCGTCTCTCCCCTGGTCGTGAGCTTCCGGCGCAGCAGGCCCGTTCGTTGACTCCCCCTGGAGCGGGTGTTATATTCCCGGACCTGCGGAGAGCGAATGGTTCTCTTTAACTATTCGACCCGCGAGCTGACCGCCAAGATCGTCTACTACGGTCCGGGGCTCTGCGGCAAGACCACGAACCTGCAGTTCACCTACGAGTCGCTCCCTGACAACGTCAAGAAGGGGAAGATGCTGTCCCTCGCGACGAAGACGGACCGGACCCTGTTCTTCGATTTCCTGCCGCTCGAGCTGGGCCGGATCCGGGGCATGAAGACGCGGGTCCAGCTCTACACCGTGCCGGGACAGGTGTTCTACAACTCGACGCGCAAGCTGGTCCTGAAGGGGGCCGACGGCGTAGTCTTCGTGGCCGATTCACAGTCCAAGATGCTGGAGGCCAACGTCGAGAGCTACAAGAACCTCGAGGACAACCTGCGCGAGATGGGCCTGCGCATCGAGGAGACCCCGCTGGTCATGCAGTTCAACAAGCGTGACCTGCCCCATCTCGCGTCGATCGAAGAGATGAACGCCCAGATCAACCGTCACAACGCCCCCTTCTACGAGGCCGTGGCGACCACCGGGATCGGGGTCGAGGACACCCTCAAGGCGATCACCAAGCTGGTTCTCAGCAACCTGGCGTCGAAGTACAAGCTCGACGGCGCGGGGGCGCCGGACGCGACGACGCCGGTCGAGGCGGCGGGCGAGGCTCCGCCGCGGGCGATCGCGCAGGGACCGAGGCCCATAGCACCTCCTCCCGCCCGGCCTGTACCGGCGGCGAGGCCGGCCGCTCCCTCCGCACCTCAGCCCGAGGAGGACCTCGCCCTGGAAGCCCTGGAGATCGAGGAGCCCGCAGAAGCCGCCGTCAGCGTCCCGCCCTCCCGCCCCGCGCGCCCGTCGCCACCCTCCTCGCGCGCCGCCGCGCCGCCGATGGACGACGTCATCGATCTGGTGGACGAGATCGACCTGCCCGAAATCGAGGAGCGGGAGGACGGATCCGTCGACCTGGGGGAGGATCTCCTCCAGGAGCTGGAGGCCGAGCCGGTGCCTGCCGTTGCCCGCGCCTCCGGGGGAGCGGGGGCCCCGTCCCGCCCGCTGGCACCGTCGGCGCCGCTGCGGGCCGTTGCCCCCCGCGTCGAGTTCGAGGATCCGATCGACCTCGACGAGCCGATCGATCTCGACGGAAACTGGGAGACTCCCGCGCCGGCCGCCTCCAGCATCGATATCGGCTCGATCGGACCCGGCCAGGAGAAGACCATCGAGCTGCCGGTCACCGCGAGCGTCGACGGCAGGCCGGTCCGTCTGAGCCTGAAGGTCACCGTCCGACTGTCCCGCTGACGCACTCTCGATGGAACCGGTGGACGCACCGACCCCCGCGACGCTCGGCCATCCCGTGCGCGCCCTGCGAAGCGCCCCGGAACGCCTCGAAATCGCCCTGATCCTGGGGCTCGTCCTGCTTCTCAACCTCCTGCCGGGACGCCCGCTCCAGATTGCGAGCCTGCGCTGGGGAATCCTGGTGACCCAGATTTTTTTCATCGCCGCGCCTGTGCTCCTCGGAATCCGCTGGTTCTACCTGGACCGCCGCGCCGTCCTTCCGATCGTTTGGCCGGGTGGACGGGTGCTCGCGGGGGCCGCTCTCGGTGCCGTGGGGCTGAACCACGTGATCAACTACGCGGTCCTGTGGCAGGACCGCCTCTTTCCCCTGCCGGAGGGTCTGCGCGCCCTGTTCGAATCCCTCGGGTCGTTCGACGGCCCTCTGGATTTCCTCCTCCTGCTCCTGCTGCTTGGCGTGGTCCCGGGCGTCTGCGAGGAGATCCTGTTCCGGGGGTTCGTGCAGGCTGGTCTCCGGCAGACATTCGAGAGCGGCAGGACGGCGATCGTCGTGGGGGCGCTCGTCTTTGCAGGATTCCATCTCAATCCGTGGCGGTTCGATGTCCTTCTGATCATCGGTCTGTACCTGGGCTATCTCGTGCAGCGCACCGGGTCCCTCGTTCCGTCGATGGTGGCGCATGCCTTGATCAACATCCTTTCGGTCTGCCTCGGGGCGGTCGGCGACGAGGCCCAGAACGTCTTCGTCCAATCCTCGTGGTCCCACCTGCTGGCGTGCGTCTGCCTCGCCGCCGCCGCGCTGCTGCTGCGCCGCGCGTCCGCGTGAAGTCGCGAATTCCGCATGCTATAATCGCGCGCTTTCGATCGACACACGAGGAGGAGGTTTCGCGATCATGACACGTTCCCGCGCCGCGGCCCTTGGCTGCGCAGCATGGCTCCTGGCGCTGGCCGGCCCGGCGTCCTCCCAGACGCCGCTGTTCAGCGTCTACCCGTCGTACGGCGCCAAGTTCGACATCGGAACCGAGAAGTTCTCGCTGGTCACCCAGATGGTCATCTACAACATCAGCGGCCAGACGTTCACCGACGTCACCTTCAAGCAGACGTATCCCGACGGGGTGTCGGTCAAGGAGACATACCAGCGCGACGTGGGAACCGAGGCGACGGGAGAGCAGTCCTCCGCGCGCAAGGTGGAGAACAACGTCTTCTTCGCGTCGATGCCGACGTTCAAGAACCGGATGTACGCCGTCATCCCGAACGAGCTCGTGCTGGCGCGCCGACTCAACGAGATCACCTTCCCCGGCATCGAGATTTCCTACACCGATCCGAACGGACAGAAGCAGACCGCCAAGATGCAGGACAACACCTACGATCTGTTCATCTATTCCAACGTGGTGGGCGGCCTCGAGCGCTTCCTGCACAAATACAACAACATGACCTTCGACTTCGGCAAGGCGGTGCCCAACCGCAAGGAATGGGAGTTCGCTCCGATCGCGGCGAGCGCGCAGGGGCGCTTCCCGACCGGCATCATCGGCACCTCCAATGGAGAGAACCAGTACAACGGCTTCTTCCGCCTGCGCAGCGGTCCGCCGGGCGACAACATCCAGATGGTGGTCGCCTACAAGTCGGTCCAGAAACACGAGCGCGTCAAGGACCAGGAGGAGCTCCTGAAGCGCCTGCGCGAGTACCTGCGCTGGTGCGGAGAATTCGAGTTCCAGAAGGACAGCCTCAAGGTCACGCAGGGGGAGTGGAAGAAATACGACGGCACATGGTCCGTCGAGGGACGCTGGCTCGACACGGTCAAGAGCCGCCTGAGCGAAGGCCCTCTGAGGGGGAAGGTCTTCTGGGGCGGGCGGGAGGACGTCGAGTACTACGTCCTGGCGCTGGCGCACGGCCGCGCCCTCGGAACGGACAGCGTCAACCCGAATCCGGAGAAGGAAGCGGCCCTCGTCGGGGAGATCGACAAGCTGCTCGACACGTTCAAGTCGTCGATCGTACCCCTTGCGTCCGACAGACGGCGCTAGGGGACTGGTCCACCCTCAGGATCGCCGGGGCGGTGTCCGAACCGGCGGGCTCGATGACGGTTCCGGCGAAGGGGGCGGAGCGTCACGTGGTTCGACCGGCGGGCCCCCCGACACCTCCTCCGTCGTGAACGCCTCGACGCGCGCCGATTCCGACCACGATCCTTTCGGCAGGGCCGCCTGGGAGCACAGCTCGTCGAGGGTTCTTTCTGCTGTCCAGCCCTGTCGGGAGGCGATCCCAGGAAGGAAGAGCGCCCGACGCCCCCACTTTTCGAGAAACACCCCCTCGCTCTCCACGTGGATGTCGGAGGGTCCCGCAACCTTCCGGCGTACGCCGATGATGGACAAAGCCACCGTGAGGCTCCCGAGGTCCCGCTCCGTCAAGGGCAGGAAGCGCGGATCGCGGGTCGCGGCCCGTCGTGTGAAGACAATCACCTGTTGATAGAGCGGGCGCGTCGGCTCGATCTCCCCCTGCAGACCCCGGACCTGGTCCCCCTTCTTGAGCGTGACGAACAGGCCCCGTGGCGTCATGAGACACGGCGTGAACGTGTAGGTCTCCAGGTCGGCGTCTTTGATCGGGTGGTCGGTCAGGTGACCGGACAGAGTGCGCCACGCGAGCCGGAGAAGAATGTCGCGCTCGCCCGCCTCCAGGGGTCGTGACAGGCAGTCAACCGGGGGAGGCGGAGCGGGCGAAGGGGACGGAGCGGGGGCCTCTGTCGATCGGCTCTCCCCGGCAGGAGTGGCGGCGGGGGCCGGGGCCGGCGCATCCCGGGCCTGCGCGGCACCGCCGCGCGCCAGGACCGCGAAGAAAACGATCGCCGGTGCGAGTCGTCGCCTCACGGGGCGCTACTCTAGCATTCGCAGGTTGCTCCGACAAGGACGATCGAGGCGGAGCGCAGCGGCGGGTGCGTTGACGCCCGGAAACGCTGTGCTATAATCCGCCCCCTCTTCTTGGCCCGGACCCCTCTCTACGAAGGAGACGCCAGACCCCATGCGAAAGCCGGCGGACGTGTTGAAAATGGTCAAGGACAACGACATCAAGATTGTCGACCTTCGCTTCATGGACATGCCTGGTCTGTGGCAGCACTTCTCGGTGCCCGCCCACGAGCTGACCGAGAGCAGCTTCGAGGAGGGGTTCGGGTTCGACGGCTCCTCGATCCGGGGATTCCAGGCGATCCACGAGAGCGACATGCTCGTCGTCCCGGATGCGGACACCGCGTTCCTGGACGCGTTCACCGACGTCCCCACGCTCAACCTGATCTGCAACGTGGTCGACCCGGTGACCAAGGAACGTTATGGCCGCGACCCGCGCGCCATCGCCCAGCGCGCCGAAAGCTATCTGCAATACACCAAGATCGCCGACACCATCTATTTCGGGCCGGAGGCCGAGTTTTTCATCTTCGACGACGTGCGCTTCGACCAGCAGGCGCACTGCGGCTACTACTTCCTCGACTCGGTCGAAGGACAGTGGAACACCGGCAAGGACGAGAAACCGAATCTCGGCTACCGGCCCCGCCACAAGGAGGGGTATTTCCCCGTCCCGCCGCACGACCACTTCCAGGACCTGCGCACCGAGATGGTGCTCAATCTCGAGCGCGCCGGCATGTCGGTCGAGGCGCATCATCATGAAGTCGCGACGGGGGGGCAGATGGAGATCGACGTCCGCTTCGACACCCTGACGCGGGCGGCCGACCATGTCATCATGTACAAATACATCGTCAAGAACACGGCCATCAAGCGCGGCCGGACCGTCACCTTCATGCCCAAGCCGCTGTTCGGCGACAACGGCTCCGGCATGCACTGCCATCAAAGCCTCTGGAAGAACGGGAAGAACCTGTTCGCGGGGGATGGCTATGGCGGATTCTCGCAGATGGGCCTGCACTACATAGGCGGGCTTCTGAAGCATTCTCCTGCGCTGGCCGCCCTCATTGCGCCGACCACCAACTCCTACAAGAGACTCACGCCGGGATTCGAGGCGCCGGTCAACCTGGCCTACTCGCGCCGCAACCGGTCGGCCGCGATCCGCATCCCGATGATCTCGAACAGTCCCTCGGCCAAGCGCCTGGAATACCGGCCGCCGGATCCGTCGTGCAACCCGTACATGGCCTTCGCGGCGATGCTGATGGCGGGCCTCGATGGCGTCGAGAACAAGATCGATCCGGGCAAGCCGCTGGACAAGGACATCTACGGCCTGGGGCCGAAGGAGCTGAAGCAGATCCCCTCACTGCCGGGGTCGCTCGACCAGGCGCTCCAGAACCTCGAAGACGACCACGACTTCCTGTTGAAGGGGGACGTGTTCGCCGAGGACAACATCCGGATGTGGATCGATTACAAGCGGGAGCATGAAGTGAACGCGATGCGCCTGCGCCCGCACCCCTACGAGTTCTCCCTGTATTTCGACATTTAAGCGGAACCCGGGGCCTTCACCCGCGCCGGTGGCTTAGGATGGCACCCTGGCGCCGCCGGCGCGGGGAGGAAGTCCTTGGAAGAGGCCGCTCTCAAGGCCCTTTTGTCCGAATACCTGCCGCGGGCCGAGGTGTCGCGCCTGGCTGCGGAGGTGCAGCGGCTTCCGGATCCCGCCTCGGCCTTGCGGGCCCTGGAGGCGTTGCGAGCGGAGACGAATCGTCCCATCGACCCGGCCCGCCTCCCGAATCTTCTGACGCTGGCCGGGTTCAGCCCCTACCTCTCGTCCCTGCTGGTCCAGAACCCGGAATTCCTGGAGGCCATTCCTGCGGGTGGTCTGCCGCGTGAACCACGCACTCGCGAGGATCTCGAGCAGGATCTGGCACGCTCCATCCACCTGAATTCGGGTCAGGACCCATCGCTCGTCCTGCGCCGGTTCATGAAGCGCGAGCTCCTGTGTGTGGCGCTCGCCGATCTCCTGTCGGTCGTGGATCTGCCGGCCGTGACGGGCGCCCTGTCGCTCCTGGCGGACGTGCTCCTGGATCGGGCGCTCCTCATGGCGCGAGCCCCCCTGGAGGCGCGCTACGGAAGGCCGACCTGCCGCGACGATCAGGGCCACCTCGCGGAATCCACGTTCACGATCCTGGCTCTCGGGAAGCTGGGGGGCCGGGAGCTCAACTACAGCAGCGATATCGACCTCCTGTATGTGTTTTCGCGGGACGGGGAGACGTCCGGCGCCGAGGCGTCGGGCACCGCGTCCATCGGCAACAAGGAATTCTTCGCCCGCCTGGCCTCCGACGTGACCCGTCTGATCGCGGGGTCGGGACCCGAGGGGCACGCGTTCCGGGTCGACCTGGATCTGCGGCCCGGTGGCCGCGACGGCGACATCGTCATTCCGCTCTCCGCCGCTATCGCCTATTACCGCAACTGGGCGGAGGCCTGGGAGCGGCAGGCGCTCATCAAGTCGCGACCCGCGGCAGGGGACCTGGAGCTCGGGCGTCGTTTCACATCCGGGGTCGAGCCCCTCGTCTACCGCCCCGATCCGGACCCCTACCTCATCCTGGAGATCGTCCAGATGAAGGACCGGATCGACGCGCGGCTCAGTGAAGAGGGACGATCCGACAGGGACATCAAGCTGGGACGCGGCGGGATCCGGGAGCTTGAATTCGCCGTGCAGGCGCTCCAGCTGCAGCACGGCGGAAGGGATCCGTGGCTGCGCCAGGGTAACACCCTCCTGGCCCTGCATCGTTTGGCCGACAAGGGCTTCGTCGAATACGAGGAGTACGCCGCATTGAACAAGGCGTACGTTTTCCTGCGCAACCTCGAGCACCGACTGCAGCTCGGGCAGAACAGGAAGACGGCCACCCTGCCCCGGCGGATCGAGGAGCTCGGGCTCACGGCGCGCCGGATGCGGCTGCATGAGACCCTTCCAGGCCGGGAGGTCGAGGCCCTTCTTCAGGAGCTCGATCGACATCGGGAGGTCGTGCGCCGGTTCTACGATTCGGTCGTGGGGGCGGCCGCCCAGACTCGGCTCGAGGAAACGGAACTCGACCTGTGGCTCGACCGGTGCGACGATGACACGCTCCGGGAACGGCTGCGGCGCTCCGGCCTGACCGACGAGGTCATCGCGCTCCGTCCGGTCAAGCTGATCCGCAAGATCCTCCAGGCGGCGGCGGTGGCACCCGCGGTGCGCCGGGCGATACGCAAGACCGGCCCGCTGATCCTCGCGGCCGTTGGAGAGGCCCAGAACCCGCGGCGAGCGCTGGAGAATCTCGAGAAGCTGTTCTCGACGATCGTGGCGGAGGAGGGGGAGCTGCTTCGATTCCTGTCCCGCCCCGCGCTCGTTGGACCGACCGTGCGTCTTCTGGGACGCAGCGACCTGTTCGCCGCCCTCCTGATTCGCCGCCCGGCGATCCTCAGGACGCTCGAGGACCGGGGGCGGATCGTGCGCACCCCGGATGCCGCGTACTACCGCAAGCATCTCCTGGCGGCCGGGAGTCGGCGCGGCGACGAGCGCGCCGTCGCCGCCGGGCTGCGCCGACGTCACCAGGAGGCCATCGCCATGATCGCGCTGCGCGACATCAACCGTCAGGTCACGCTGCGGGAGGTCCTGAAGAGCCTCTCCGATCTCGCGGAGGCGGCCCTGCAGGCGACGGTCGGACTGGTGAGCCGCGACCTCGACGGGCGCGGACGGCGCTCCCCGCGTGGCCTGCGCCTGGCCCTTCTCGGTCTCGGCCGGCTCGGGTACCGCGAGATGGACTACGCGTCCGATGTGGATCTCGTCTTCGTCTGCGAGGAGACCGACCGGAGCGGCCGGGCCCTCACGCTCGCGCGGGTCTGGTGCGAGCGGATCGTCAGGACTCTTTCGTCGCTCAGTCGCGAGGGCCAGCTCTATCGCGTGGACCTCAGGCTGCGACCCTCCGGCGGGGAAGGGGAGCTGGTCACGACGCTCGCCGGGCTCGAGGATTATTTCCGGGATGCCGCGGAGGTGTGGGAGATGCAATCCTTTCTCAAGGCCCGGCCGGTGGCGGGGGACCTCGGCCTGGGCGCGCGCGCGGTGGACACGCTCGAGGCCCTGATCCTGGGAAGGGGCTCACGTCTGGGCCCGGACGTCCTGCGCGGGGCGGTGGATGGCATGCGGCGGAGACTCATCCAGGAGACGCGTGGAGACGTACACAGGAGCGTGAAGCTGGGAGAGGGTGGGTTGTTCGACATTCACTTCATCATCGAGTTCCTGCAGCTGCGTCACGGTGCGCGCAATCCTCCCGACAAGGACACGATCAGACTCCTCACTCTGCTGAACCGGCTGGGGCACCTGAGCGACTCACGGATGCAGGTGCTTTATGAGGCGTACTTGTTCTTCCGCGCCCTGGACCACGAGATGCGTCTCATCCACGATCGGCCGCTGCGCGGACTTCCGGACGATCCGGCCGGGCTCGCCGAGATCGGTTTGGCCTTCGAGGGTGCTCCGCCCGACCCGGAGGCGCGTGCGGTTCGCGTCAAGCAGACGTTTCAGCGTCACACGGCCGCCGTCCGGGGCGTGTACGCCGAGATCATAGGGTAGTCGCGAGCGGTCCTAGTGTTGCAGCACTTCGAAATCCGCTTCGCTCGGCTGCGAGGCGTTGCCCGCCAGGTCCACGGCGACGACCTTGAGGTGATGCTTGCCCAAGGGGAGGCTCGGTGGATCGAGGACCTTCGAGACTCCGCGATCGGGATCGAATTCCGACTCGAGCCTTCGCCCGTCGAGCTCGAAGGTCACGCCGTCGTAATTGAATCCTTTCCCCTGGTCCTCCACGCGCGCGGAGATCGACGGGCGACGCTTGGTCGAGCGGGAGCCCGGAGCGGGAACGACCTCCAGGATCTCGGGAGGGGAAGCGTCCTGGAGGAGGGCAAACCGACCGTAGCGCCGGAAATGGAGCGACAGGCGCGTGCCCCCCTCCTCCAGATCGCCCCCCTCGTAGGACCAGCGCCGGTGGAACGGATCCCAGCGGTAGATTCCGAGCGTCTCGGCAGCGACGGCATCCGGGGACAGCTCGAACGCCAGGACGCCCCGCTCATCGAGGGCCTCCCCCTCAGGAAGGATCTCGATCGCGTCGGAAATCGACGGCAGCCTGTCCGTTCCCGGAGTCCTCTCGGTGCGCAGGGCGAGCGGTCCGGGAAAGAAGCGCGCCTTCTCTGGAAGGTGCAGGGAGAAGCCCGGCCCTCGATAGTCGACCGGCCGGCCAGGCTCAACCCAGCGCACGTCGAGCGCCAGGCTGGCCACCGGTGTCGGGGAGGAATCGGCGACGATGAAGAAGGGGGCGAGACCGGCGGCACGGCTGTAAGCCAGCCCGGTGCCGCAGAAGAGGCCGTCACGATACGTGAGCGATTCCAGGGGACTGTGGTCCAGTCCGGACGCGAGCCGCAGCGGCGGAACCGCGGGGCCTTCGAGCGACGCCAGCACATCGAGGAACGCGGGCCAGGCCTCGACGTTGACGGGGAGACTCTCCGCGGGTGGCACTGTCGCAGTGTCCCGCGACAGAAGGCGCCATGGGCCGGGGACGCCGTTTCGCGTCTCTCTCAGGCGGACCGCGGAAACGGCGCCTCGATCGAGGACGGGGGGCAGCGTGCAGACCCCGTCGTCCATCCGGCACGTCAGCGCACTGAAGGCACGCTTCCTGTCGTCCCAGAATTCCGCCTGCACGTCCCGGGACGGAGCGGAGCAGGCCGACGGGTCGGCGCCGTGACCGGCGGGGTCGCCGGACGCCTCGGCGGGGGAAAGACGGAAGCGCACCCCCCCGGAGCCCCCGTCGCGGCGGTCCCAATCGAGAGCCTCCACAGCCTTCGGCCGTCCAACCTGGATGCACACGCCTGCGCGCGATCGGTTCGAGGCGGCGTCCTCGACCGTGATCTCCATCCGGTGGAACCCAGGTGGCAGATCGATGGCGCCCGGGTAGACACCTTCGGCTGGTGCCGGGGCGTCGAGAGGACCTGTGCCGAGATCGTTGCCCGGCAGGTGATTCAGGCGATATCCGAAGGCGGCGGGCCCCAGCCTGCTGGAGCGGTGATCGAAGATCAGGCCCGCCTGGGCATACTGATCGAACCGAAAAGAATGGAGCGCCAGGCGGTAACGGACGCCGCCGTCGATCGTCACCTCGACGCCGCCGACGCCGGCGCGCCCGGTGGCGCCCGCGGGGTCGAAGGCGCTCAAGACGGCCAGGAAGGGTCCGCTCACCCTGATCGGGTTGGACGACGTCAGGGTGCCGGGGAGACTGGGCCTCAACGGATAGACCACCTCGCGAGCATCTCCCTCGACGAACGTCGAGGCGGAAGCAGCGGTCACGGTCAGCGCCTCGAGCACCGGAGGACGGCTGTCGGAGGGGCGGGGTAGCCCGGCCAGGAACGGATCGACAGGAGCGTCTCCGCCGTCGCGCACCTCGAAATGCAGGTGGGGGAGACCCACACCCGATTCCCCGGAGTAGGCGATCACCTGGCCGCGCGTTACGCGGAGCGGGCGCTCGAGGTAGATATCCCCCGGGTAGCGGGTCGCCGCATACGCCTGCCGTTGTGAAACGAGTCTTTCGAGGCCGAGCACCTTGTCCTCGTACCGTTCGAGATGACCGTAGACGGTGACGCGCCCACCAGGATGGCGCAGATACAGGGCCCGCCCGTATCCCCTCCATTCCACCTTGAGCCGGAACACTTCTCCGGCCGCCGCGGCCAGGACCTTGAGGCCGGTGCGGCCCCCCGTCGAGATGTCGATCCCCGCGTGCAGGTGGTCGTACCTGTACTCGCCAAAGGACGACAGGACGGCGCCGGGGCGCTCCATCGGCCAGCGCAGGACCGGGATGGCGGAGTGGCCGGAGCGTTTCCCCGGCCGGACGGTCCGGGTCGCCGCCGGCCCCTTCGGGGCGTCGTCGCCGGCGGCGGTGAAGGCGGCCCCGCATAGAAGGGTCGTGAACGCAAGAGAGAGGCGCAGGATCGGCCTGATGGCCCGGCGGGGAGGTCGCGAAGATCGCCGCATGGAAAGCGCATTGTAGCGACAAAAGGTCCGGCCACCTCTCACGCAAATGTTTGACATCATCTTTTGCCATCCATTATCATCGCCACCGTCCCGCCCGTAAGTCCATGGCGGACAAAAAATAAGCCCGATGGCAGGCGATCCCTTCAAAGAGTTTACGGTCAAGCGCAGGAAAGGCGAGACGATCTATGTCGAGGGGGACCTCGGCAGCGAGATGTACGTCGTCCAGTCGGGTGCGGTGCGCATCTTCAGGAGTACGGGCGGGGTGAAGCAGGAGCTGGCGATCATGGAGAAGGGAGACTTCTTCGGAGAGATCGCCGTCCTGGAGGGTCTGCCCAGGACCGCCTCAGCGGAGGCGCTCGACGAGTGCGAGATCATCGAGATCAACAGCACCACCTTCGACAAGATGATCCGCGCGAACATCGAGATCGCCGTGCGCATGCTCCGCAAGCTGAGCAACCGGCTGCAGGAGGCCAACCGGAAGATCGAGATCCTGTCCCGCGCCCCCTCTCCGGGGAAGCCCACTGCGGGGGCACGCATCGCCGCCGTGGACATCGACCAGCCGGCCGAGGCGCCGCCACCGGCCTCGACGGCGGCGCCGTCTTCGGGTGTCTCCGCCGCCCCGAAGCCGATCGGGGAGGTGGAGGTGCCGGAGGGTGCATTCGCCCTGCTCGTCCTGGAGGGCGGCTCACGTCACTTCCCCATCACCACCGACACTTCGCTCATAGGTCGGTACGACCCCGTCACCGGCACGAGGCCGGAGGTCGACCTCACACAGGTCGATATCAACCGCTCCGTGTCCCGACGCCACGCCCGGATCGTCATGGCGGAGGGGGCCTTCCTCCTCTCCGAGGAGGTCGGCGCTTTGAACGGGACGTTCGTCAATGGCCAGCGCCTCTCGTCCGGGGCGCCCTCTCCCATCGTGAGCGGGGACAAGGTCGGGCTGGGGATGGTCACGCTTGTCTTCAAGACGGCGGCCAAGGCCGCCGGACGCAAGCCGGCGGCCGCCGGCCGTTCCTGAAAGGAGATCCTTGGCGCACGCCGACCTGCGCGCCTTTCTCGAGCTCCTGGAGGCGCGGCGCGAGCTGGTGCGGGTGCACGAGCCGGTGAGCGTAGACCTGGAGATCAGCGCGGTGACCGACCGCGTTTCGAAATCCAGGGACGGCGGACCCGCGCTCCTGTTCGAGAGACCCCTGGGGTTCGACATTCCGGTGCTCATCAACGCCCTCGGCTCCCTCAACCGCATGAAGCTGGCCCTGGAGGTCGATTCGCTGGACTCCTTCGCAGAGCGCATCGACGCGCTTCTCGGAACGAGCGCGCCTGTCTCTCTCCTGGACAAAATCAAGATGCTGCCCCGGCTCAAGGACCTGGCCGACCTCTTTCCCGTGTCGGTCAGGAAGGGAGCCTGCCAGGAAGTCGTCGAGAAGGACCGGCCGTCGCTGCTCGCCCTGCCGGTGATCAAGTGCTGGCCGAAGGACGCCGGCCCCTACATCACCCTGCCGCTGGTGTTCACGCACGACCCGGAGACCGGCAAGCGCAACTGCGGCATCTACCGCATGCAGGTGTTCGACGCGACCACGGCCGCGATGCACTGGCAGATTCACAAGCATGGAGCGCACCACCACCGACGGGCCGGGGAACACGGCCGGCGCCTGGAGGTCGCCTGCGCCATCGGTGCGGACCCCGCGCTGGTTTTCGCCGCCGCGGCGCCGCTGCCCGACGACGTGGATGAGATGTTCCTGGCGGGTTTCGTGAGACGCGAGCCGGTGCCGCTGGTGAAGGCGGTCACGGTGGACGTCGAAGTCCCGGCGGGCGCCGAGATCGTGCTGGAGGGGTACGTCGATCCGCTCGAAAAGAGGCGCGAGGGACCCTTCGGCGACCACACAGGGTACTACTCGCTGGCGGATGACTACCCCGTGTTCCACCTGACCTGCGTGACCCGCAGGCAGAAGCCCATCTATCAGACGACGATCGTGGGCCCTCCGCCGATGGAGGATTACTATATTGGCAAGGCGATCGAGCGAGTGTTTCTGCCGATCATGAAGCGTCAGCTCCCCGAAATCGTGGACATCAACATGCCGGCGGAGGGGATCTTCCACAACCTGATTCTCGTCTCCATGCGCAAGCGGTACCCGGGCCACGCGCGCAAGGTCATGCACGCCATCTGGGGGATGGGACAGGCGATGTTCAGCAAGGTCATCGTCGTGGTGGACGAGGACGTGAACGTGCAGGACCCGCGCGAAACGACCTGGAAGGCGCTCAACCACATCGACCCCGAGAGAGACATCGAATTCGTGCTCGGACCGGTCGACGTCCTCGACCACTCGTCGCGTCTGCCGCAGTACGGCTCCCACATGGGCGTCGACGCGACGCGCAAGGGGCCCTCGGAGGGATTCCACCGCGAATGGCCGGACGAGATTCGGCACGATCCGGCCACTCTGGAGATGATCGCCAGGAAGTGGCTGAAATACGGCCTTGCACGGGGGGAGTGATGGGAAACTTCATCGGCGGCTCCGCCTACGCCATGTCGCGCGACATCGCGGAGGGCCTGATCCTGGTCAACACCAACACCTTCAAGAAATTCTCGACGGTCGAACTGAAGCAGCTTGCCTTCGAGCTGGACAAGGTCCAGAAGGAGGCCCGCTCCGAGCAGCCGGCGGGTGACGACACCCAGGCGATCCAGAAGCGTGGACGCAAGCTTGGCCGTATCACCACCGCTCTGCAGATTATCAACCAGTCGATGATCAAGAGATGATGCAGCCCGCCGAAGCCCCTCTCACGGCGAAGCGTCACCGGGTCCTGTCGGGGTTCCGCCCCACCGGCCCGATGCACATCGGCCACCTTGTGGGGGCGCTCGAGAACTGGATCAAGATGCAGGACACGCACGACTGCTTCTTCGCCATCTGCGACTGGCACGCGCTGACGAGCGAGTACGCCGACACGTCCCGACTCAAGGACTATGTCGAGGACATGGCGCTGGACTGGCTCGCCGCCGGTCTCGACCCCGGGAAGTGCACGATCTTCGTGCAATCGCACGTGCCCGAGCACGCCGAGCTGCATCTCCTCCTGTCGATGATCGTGCCACTGCCCTGGCTCGAGCGCGTGCCGACGTACAAGGAGCAGCAGCAGCAGATTTCCAACCGTGATCTGACGACCTACGGTTTCCTGGGATACCCGGTCCTGCAGGCCGCCGACATCCTGATCTACCGCGCCGACACCGTCCCCGTGGGCGAAGATCAGCTGGCCCACCTCGAACTGTGCAGGGAGATCGCCAGGCGGTTCAATTCGCTGTACGGCCCGGTCTTCCCGGAGCCCCAGGCGAAGACGACGCGGTTCCCGCGCGTGCCCGGGACCGACGGGCGTAAGATGAGCAAGTCTTACGGCAACGCGATCGGCCTCTCCGACCCGATCGAGGAGACGCGGCAGCGGATTCTCAGGATGGTTACAGACCCGGCGCGGAAGACCCGAAAAGATCCCGGCAATCCGGATGTCTGCCCGGTTTATGATCTGCACAAGGCGTTCTCGAGCCGCGAGACCCAGGAGCGCGTCAACGTGGAATGCCGGAGAGCCGGGATCGGATGCATCGATTGCAAGACGTACCTGCTGGAGCACCTCGCGCCGGTGCAGCTGCCGATCCAGGAGCGCCGCACGCGTCTGCTGCAGGACCGCGGTCGGGTGCGCGACATCCTGGCAGACGGAGCGCGGCGGGCGCAGGCCGAGGCCCGCAAGACGATGGAGCTGGTCCGAGCAGCCATGAAAATTGACAGCCGGGGGGCACGGTGAACGAAGCCACTCCAGTCCCGCCGAAGACTGAGGAGCCGCGGTCGATATCCGCGGCTTCAGGATCGGACGACGTCCGCCTGGACGCGTTCCAGGGACCGCTCGAGCTCCTTCTCCACCTCGTCCGGATCGAGGAGCTCGACATCACCGAGCTGCGGCTCGCCGAGGTGGCCCGTCAATACAACGAATACCTGGAGCTGAGCCGGAAGGTGGAGCCGGAGGCGGCCGGGGAGCACGTGGTCGGAGTGGCCACGCTCATCCATCTGAAGTCGCGCCGGCTCCTTCCCCCCGATCCCGCCGCGGCGGCCGCGGACCCGGCGTCGCCCGAGGAGTGGGCGCAGGTCGACCGGGCGACGCGCGCCGAGCTCCTTCGTGATGCGGCGGAGCATCTTCAGGAAAGGGAGGCGATCATGGAGCTGGTCTACCTCCGGCCGGCGACGGCGATCGCCGAGTACGCCGGCGAGCAGGGGATCGACGCCGACCTGTTCACCCTTCTGCGGGCGTTCCGCGAGATCCTCCGCCGCGTCGGGAGCGACGAGACGACGCACATCAGCCGGGAGCGCATCACTCTCGTCGAGAGGATCACCTGGCTCATGGAGACGGTGCAGCGGGAACGCCGGGTTCAGTTCCGGTCGCTGTTCAGCGGACTCGAGGATCGAGTCGCCTGCATCCTGACGTTCCTCGCACTCCTCGAGGTCATCCGTCTGCACCTCGTACGCGCGTCCGTGAGCCACCAGTTCGAAGACATCCTCATCGTCCTGGCGGACGAGCCGCCTTCTACGCTCCCCGGGCCCGTCCATGCCTGAGACACCGGCGCCCCCGCAGGGCGGCAGGCTGCGGGCCATCGTCGAGGCCCTGGTGTTCGCCGCGGAAGAGCCCTTGATGATCGACGACCTGTTGGATTTGTTCCCCGGGTCCGACCGGGAGACTCTCGTGGCCGCGCTGGAGACCGTGGCCGGATCGTGCGAGCCGGACGAACGGGGCGTGATGGTGCAGCGGGTGGCGGGAGGCTATCGCATGACCACGAAGCCGGATCTGGGGGAGTGGGTGCGCGCCCTTTTCCGCTCCCGCAACCGACGCCGCCTGTCGTCCCAGGCTCTGGAGACGCTCGCGATCATCGCCTACCGTCAACCGATCACGACCCCGGAGATCCAGACAATTCGCGGCATCGACCCATCCTCGGTCCTGGAAGCCCTGCTCGAAAAGAAGCTTGTACGGATCGTGGGACGCAAGAAGGTGGTCGGCAAACCCTTCCTGTACGGTACGACCTCCGAGTTCCTGGCGCACTTCGGACTGAACTCCCTGCAGGACCTGCCGGACGTCTCGGATTTCGAGGCCCTGGCGGGTTCGGCGGGGGCGCCGACCGCGGCTGCCGCACACGAGCTCGCCGCGCTGGGCGCGGTCGCGGAGCACGGACCCTTCGAGGAGGACAACGAAAACGGCGGCAACGGTGAAGACACCTCGGACGATGAGGACGACGAAAACGAGCGTGGGGACGACGGAGACGACTCCTGACCGCTCCCGCGGGATCCGCCTGCAGAAATTCCTCGCCGACGCGGGCATTGCTTCTCGACGCGAGGGCGAGCGTCTGATCCAGGCCGGCCGGGTCGAGGTGAACGGACGGACGTCCACCCTGCTCGGCGTGCGTGTCGATCCCGAGCGCGATCAGGTGCGGGTCGATGGGCGCCGGGTGCGGGTGGCAGGGGTACGAGTCTACTACCTCCTGAACAAGCCGAAGGGCGTCATCACCTCCTCCGCCGATCCGCAGGGGCGTCCGACCGTGGTCGAGCTCCTGCAGGGTGTGCGCGACCGCGTCTTTCCGGTAGGGCGACTCGACTGGAACAGCGAAGGCCTCCTGATCCTGACCAACGACGGGGACCTGGCCTATCGTCTGACGCATCCGTCGAATCACGTCGCGAAGGTCTACCGGGTCAAGGTCAAGGGCACGGTGGGTGATCCGGACCTCCAGGCGCTCCGGCGCGGTCTTCCCCTCGACGGCCGCAAGACCCTGCCGGCCAAGGTCGAAAGGATATCCGGACAAGCGAACTCCTGGCTCGAGGTCACGCTGTACGAGGGACGCAACAACCAGATCCGGAGGATGTTCGACCGCCTCGGGCACAGGGTGCAGAAACTCAAGCGGATCTCCATCGGACCGATCCGCGATCGCGCGTTGAAACCGGGCGAGTGGCGCCGGCTTACCGCCGAGGAAATCCGACGCCTCCTGGAGGGAACGTGAAGGTCCGCGTGCCGGAGCACATCTTGAAGATCGCACCGTACGTCCCCGGGAAGCCGATCGAGGAAGCGGAGAGGCAGCTGGGGATCCGTCAGGTCGTCAAGCTGGCGAGCAACGAAAATCCGCTGGGCCCATCGCCGCGGGCGCTCAAGGCGATCCGCGACACCGTCGGTCGCGTGCACCGTTATCCCGACAGCCGCGGACATGATCTGCGACAGGCCCTGGCTGAACGTCTGCGTCTGCCCGCCGACCAGATCGTCCTTGGGAACGGCTCCACCGAGCTGGTGGAAATCTTGGCGAAGACATTCCTGTCGCGCGACCGCGGGGCGGTCCTAGCCGACCAGTCGTTCATCATGTATTCGATCGCCGTGCGGGCGATGGCAGCACCCCTGCGTCTGGTGCCCTTGGTGGACAACCGGCACGACCTCGAGGCGATGGCCATGACCTGTGACGACACCACGGCGCTGGTCTACATCGGCAATCCGAATAATCCGACGGGGACGCATGTCGGCCGCGCCGCTTTCGACGCCTACTTCAGCCGGGTGCCGCCCCATGTGCTGACCGTCGTCGACGAGGCCTACCGTGACTATGTCGAGGTCGCCGACTACCCGGACTGTCTCGATGACCTGCGTCAAGGCAGGAACGTCGTGGTCCTGCGGACCTTTTCCAAGATTTACGGACTGGCGGGGATGCGGATCGGCTACGCCCTCACCGTCAAAGAAGTGGCGCAGGCCTTGGAAGGGGTGCGCTCCCCGTTCAACACCTCCGTCCTCGCCCAGGCCGCGGCCTGTGCTGCTCTTGAAGACGTCGATCACGTCGCCCGCTCGAAAGCGGAGAACAGCCGGGAGGCGGCGTTCCTAGCAGCGGAGCTGTCGCGAAGAGGGGTCAAGTTCGTGCCGACCGTGGCCAACTTCTTTCTGGTATTCACCTCCCGGAAGGGAGAAGAGGCGTACCAGGCGCTCCTGCGGCTGGGGGTGATTGTTCGACCGATGGACGCATACGGATTCGCGCACGCGGTGCGAGTTTCGGTCGGTACCCGCCAGGAGAACGAGCGCTTCCTCGAGGCCCTGGACCAGGTCGCCGCAGGTGCCACGGACCGGGCGCGGAAGACCTATAGCGTCTCGTAATCCGATGAAAATAAAGTTTTTCTTATTGACAGACGGGGGGGGTGGTCAGTATGCTTTCCCAATCCTGCCGCGAGGGCTGATGGCTGTCCAGGCAACTATTGCCCGTGCCATCGACCAAGGCGGGACGGAGACCCAACCGGTTCGGCCCAGTGAATCTCCGCGTCACATGTCGTGAGCCGGGACGAGACAGTCCGTCCAAGAATCGGTACCGCCGGTCTCTAGGCAAACGGCGACCGAAAAAAACAAGGAGGTACCTGCCTGCATGGATTTGCAGAAAATGAAAGATGACCCCGCACTCGGACCGCTTGATGCGGCCCCCCAGAACCTGAATCCCTCTCCCAAGCCGAAACGGACCGAACGCCTCAGACCGATGGATGGCGTGGATTCCGAGCTCAAGGACGGCGAGTACGAGCAGCTCCTTGAGATGTACGACCAGTCCCTGCGCACGCTGGCGGAGGGGGAAGTCGTCCGGGGACGCGTCCTGCGCATCAGCGGAAACGAAGTGGTCGTGGACGTCGGCTACAAGTCCGAGGGAATCATCGACAAGGACGAATTCCTCGGCCCGGACGGGCAGATTCATGTGAGCGTCGGCGACGAAATCGACGTTCTCCTGGAGAAGACCGAGAACAAGGACGGCTACGTGGTCCTCTCCAAGGAGAAGGCCGAAAAAATGAAGGTGTGGGAGGAGATTGAACGCGCCTACACCGACGGCCGGCCCGTGACCGGTATCGTGAAGGAGCGCATCAAAGGAGGCCTGGCCGTGGACATCGGTGTCCGCGCTTTCCTGCCCGGCTCCCTGGTCGACCTGCGACCGGTGCGCAACCTGGACGCGATGAAGGGGAAAGAGCTGCAGATGCGGGTCATCAAGGTGAACCGCAAGCGCGGCAACATCGTGCTGTCGAGGAAGGCGGTCCTCGAGGAGGAGAACGCCGAGAAGAAGCGCCGCACTCTTGGAGGGCTGACCGAGGGCAAGGTCGTCCGCGGCGTGGTGAAGAATATCACCGAGTACGGCGCCTTCATCGATCTGGGCGGGATCGACGGCCTCCTTCACAAGACCGACATGTCCTGGGGACGCGTCAACCATCCGACCGAAATGTTCAACGTCGGGGACGAAGTTGAAGTCGTGGTCCTCAAGTTCGATCCCGAGAAGGAGCGCGTGTCGCTCGGGTACAAGCAGCGGAGTCTGGATCCCTGGGAGACCGTCGACGAGAAGTACCCTCGCGAGTCGCGCGTCAAGGGCAAGGTCGTCAGCCTGACGGACTACGGGGCCTTCATCGAGCTCGAGCCCGGGGTCGAGGGGCTGATCCACGTTTCGGAGATGTCCTGGACCAAGAGAGTGAAACACCCGTCCAAGGTGATGACGGTCGGCGACATGGTTGAAGCGGTCGTCCTGGACGTGGACAAGGCGGCGCGCCGACTGTCTCTTGGTCTGCGCCAGACCGAGCCGAACCCGTGGCAGACGATCAGTGAAAAGTACCATGAAGGCGATCGGATCACCGGCAAGGTGCGCAACCTCACCGACTTCGGAGCGTTCATCGAAGTCGAGGAGGGCATCGACGGCCTGGTCCACATCTCCGACATGTCCTGGACCAAGCGGCTCAAGCACCCCTCCGAAATGCTGAAGAAGGGGGACGATGTCGAGGCCGTGATTCTCAAGATCGACTCGGAGAACCAGCGTCTCTCCCTCGGCATCAAGCAGCTGCAGCCCAACATCTGGGAGGAGTTCTTCAAGACCTACTCAGTCGGCGATTTGGTCACCGGTCGTGTCGTCCGCCTGACTGATTTCGGGGCGTTCGTCGAGATTTCCGAAGGGATCGAGGGCCTGGTGCACGTGTCCGAGATCGCCGAGGAACGCGTCGAGAAGCCGGCCGACAAATTGCGCGTCGACGACGCCGTCACCACGAAGATCATCAAGATGGACATCGCCGAGCAGAAGATCGGTCTGTCGATCAAGGCCGCGGCACAGGACCAGAGCCGCGAGGAGCTGAAGAACTACATGAAAGCGCAGGGAGGCGGAACGATCAACCTGGGTGAGGTCGCTGGTCATTCCGGCCGCCGCCGCGAGGAGAAACGCCGCCGGGGGCGCGACACCTTTGAAGAGACCGACGACGAGGATTAGACACCGCGGACCGTGCGGCGGGCGCTTCCGGCGCCTGCCGCGACGGTGGGATGGGACGCAACCATGACGAAGGCCGAGCTTGTGGAAGAGGTGGCCCGGGTCTCGGAGCTGACCAAGAAGCACTCCGAGGTCATCGTCAACACTGTCTTCGACTCGATCATCGACGCCCTGCGCAAGGACGAGAAGATCGAGCTGAGGGGCTTCGGCAGCTTCCGTATCCGGCAACGTCGATCCCGACAAGGCCGAAACCCCAAGACCGGCGACAAGGTCGACGTCCCGGCCAAGCGGATCCCGTACTTCAAGCCGGGCAAGGAGCTGAAGGAATTGATCAACAATTCGGCGCAGTCCTCCGAACCGGCGGCGTCCTCCGTCACCTCGACCGGCGTGGAGCCCTGAGAGTCCGCCCTCCCTCGCATGGACAAGCTCTTCAGCCCCTGGCGCCTCCGCTATATCCGGGGGGCGGGGCGCGCGCGGGGCCGGGGCTGCGTATTCTGCCGGGCCGTGCGCAGGGGGAGCGACAGGACGAACCTCGTCGTCCTGCGAGGCCGTCGCAACTACGTCATCCTCAACAAGTACCCCTACAACAACGGGCACATGATGATCGTGCCGTTTGCCCACGTGCCGTCTCTCCAGGATGCCCCGGTCGAGACGCTTCAGGAGATGATGGCGCTCGCGGTGCGATGTGAAGCGGCGCTCCGAGCGGCCTATCGTCCCACGGGGATCAATCTGGGCATGAACCTCGGGCGGAGCGCCGGGGCGGGCATCGAAGAGCACTTTCACCTGCACATCGTGCCCCGCTGGGAGGGGGACACGAACTTCATGTCTGTTGTCCACGGCACGCGCGTGATTCCGGAGTCGCTGCAGGCGACGTATCGCAGACTCCGTCCACTCCTCGTCTCGAGAGACGGAGCGCCGCGCTCCGTGGCCCCGAGGCCCTCAGGGGCAGGTCGCCGGCCGACACGTCGTGGGAGGTGAGGTGATGTCCGAGAGCCGCCCCCGGCGCTATCTCATCGAGACCTGGGGCTGTCAGATGAACCAGCATGACTCCGAGAAGATGGCGGGGATCCTGGTCGATCTCGGGTACTCGCCGGCGACGGACGAGAGCGAGGCCGATCTCATCCTCTTGAACACCTGCAGCGTGAGGGAAAAGGCGGAGAACAAAGTGTACGCACGCCTCGGGAGGCTCCGCCGACTGAAGAGATCCAATCCGGAATTGCTTCTGGGTGTCGTCGGGTGCGTGGCGCAGCAGGCAGGGGAGGGGATCTTCCGCCGGGCCCCGTATGTGGATCTCGTCATGGGGCCCCGCAATCTTTCACGCCTCGGACAGCTGATCGAGGAGGCCCGCCGTGAGGGCCACTCCATCGGTCTGGCCCGGGATGACGACCCCATCATCTTTCCTACCGGCACGACGGCACGTGCCTCCGGGCCGAAGGCGTTCGTCACGGTCATGGAAGGGTGCAACAAGTCGTGCGCCTATTGCATCGTCCCTTTCACCCGGGGTCGAGAGGTGTATCGCCCTCACGAGGAGATCCTGCGCGAAGTCCGCGAATTGACGGCGAGCGGCTATCTGGAGATCGAGTTTCTCGGCCAGAACGTCAATGCCTATCACGACGGCGGGTGTGACTTTGCATCGCTTCTGCACATGGCGGACCGTGTCCAGGGTGTTCGACGCGTTCGATTCACCACGTCGCACCCCGGCCACCTGACGCGCGGGATCATGGACGCCATGCGAAGCGTGACCAGCGTCTGCAACAATCTGCATCTGCCCGCCCAATCCGGATCCGATCGGGTTCTGCGGTCCATGAATCGCGGCTACACCCGTGCCCGCTACCTTTCCAAGATTGACTACCTCAAGAAGACCGTTCCGGACATGGCCTTCAGCACCGACATCATCGTGGGCTTCCCCGGAGAGTTGGAGTCCGACTTTCAGGACAGCCTGACCCTCCTGCGCGAGGTTGAATACGATCAGGTGTATGCCTTCGCCTACTCGCCGCGGCCCGGCACGGAAGCGCCGCGGCTCGACTCGGCTCTTCCGGAGGACATCAAACAGTCCCGTCTCCGGGAGCTCCTGGCTCTGCAGGAGTCGATCCAGGTGCGGCGCAACAGAGGGCTGATCGGACGGACGTTCGAGGTGCTCGTCGACGGGAGAGGGCGTCTCGACAACGGGTTGCTGAAAGGGCGAACGCGCTGCAACCGGATTGTTCATTTCCCGGGGCCGGCGTGCCGCGGCGATCTCGTCGATGTGAGAATCACGCGCGCCCACGCACACTCGTTGATCGGCGAGACCGGTCCGACGCGTGGCGCTGCTTGACTTGCCCGGATGGCCGGGTTATAAGAACGAACGGGGGAGAGGATGGGAACGATGGAGCTCGAAATGAAGATCAAGGGGCTGATGATCGATCCGATCACGAACATGCCGATCATCATCCTGCGCGATCCGTCCAGCTCGGCCGTCCTGCCGATCTGGGTCGGCATCTTCGAAGCCAATGCCATCGCTCTCCAGATCGAGAAAATCGTCACCCCTCGTCCGATGACGCACGACCTTCTCAAGAGCATCCTCGACAGCATTCACGCCGCCGTTGAAAAGGTCGTCATCACGGATCTGAAGGACAATACCTTTTATGCTCTCATCTTTCTCAACCACGACGGCAAAGTCGTCCCCATCGACTCTCGCCCGAGCGACGCGATCGCGTTGGCGCTGCGCACCGGGTCCCCGATCTTCGTGAAGAGCGACGTGATTGAAAAAGCGAAGAACACCGATCTGACGAAGGACGCAGGGGAATCGGAGCGAATCCGCAAGTGGCTCGAGAATCTCGATCCTGACGAGATGGGAAAGTACGAAATGTAGGTTGTGCGCCCTCGTAGACATGTCCAAGTTGTTCATTACACAAATCTTAGAGCACGCGCTGGCTCCGTGACATATTATCTGCCTCAGTCTTGACACTCCAGAGGCCGCTTCGGTATAAAGCGTCATCGGCGGCCGGCATTTCAAAGCACGCTTCGGCATCGCGCGACCTGACCGATAGGTCCCGACGTGAGACGGAGAACCCCGGCACGTGATCCTGGCCATAGCGAATCAAAAGGGAGGTGTTGGAAAAACCACCACCGCCATCAACCTTGCGGCAGCACTCGCGCAGAAGGGCTTCTCCACGCTCCTCCTCGATCTGGATCCGCAGGGAAACGCCACTCTGTCCTACCTGGATCCCGAGCAATTGAACCTCTCTGTCTATGAGGCTCTTGTCGAGGACAACCGCACGCTGAAAGACGCGGTCCATAAGACAAACATCAAGCTCCTCGACCTGGTGCCAGCGCGCATCAGCCTCGCAAAATTCGAGAGCAAGCTGCTCGGGGACATCGATAGTCATTTTCGCCTTAAGGATCGTCTCAAGCCCCTGACCAAGGATTACCAGTACGTCGTTATGGACACGCCACCGACGCTCGGCCTTCTCACGGTCAATGCCCTCGTCGCGGCCACGCACCTGCTCGTTCCGATTCAGTCGTCCTACTTCGCCCTCGAGGGAACGGATGACCTTCTCGAGACGGTCGAAAAGATCAAGACGAGGCCGAACCCGAGCCTGGAGTTTCTCGGCGTAGTCATCACCATCCACGACAAGCGGACTGTTCTGGGGCGGGACATTCGGAACCACATCAAGGAGGTATTCGGAAACAAGGTCTTCCGGACGATCATTTCACGAAGCGTCCGTCTCGAAGAGAGCCCCGCCTACAAGGAATCGATTTTCAGTTTCGCGCCCCACTCTACCGGGGCGCTCGAATACTACAAACTATCGGAAGAGGTCATCGGACGTGTCTAAGCAACGTGGACTCCCGGTACAGCGACGAATGCGACACGACTTCCATTTTGTGGACAACCTCACGGGAGCACCCGCTCCAGGTGTGGGGCGAATGATTCCTCTCGAGCTCCTGGTCCCCAACCCGGATCAGCCTCGCAGGTCGTTCGGTGACATGGCTGACCTGGTTTCCTCGATCAAGGAAAAGGGAGTGCTCGAGCCTGTTTTGGTTCGGCCGACGGGCGAGAAGTACCAGATCATCGCCGGCGAACGACGGTACAGGGCTTCGGTCGAGGCGGGGCTGTCACAAATCCCCTGCGTCGAAATCGACGTGGACGATAGGGGAGTGCTCGAGATCAGTCTCATCGAGAACCTCCAACGACGGGATCTCAATCCCTTCGAGGAGGCCGAAGGACTTCAGAAGCTTTGTGACAAGTTTCTGTTCACACATGAAGATGTTGCGAAGAAGCTGGGAAAGGCACGGACCTCGGTCACTGAGACTCTCACTTTGAATCACATCCCTGTTGATCTTCGCGAGCGATGTCAGAGTCTCGGGATATTTTCCAGGTCGACGTTGCTGCAGATTGCACGGCAGCCGAATCGAGACTCGATGTCACGGATGATCGAGGAGATCAAGCACTCCGGCCTTACGCGCGACGACCTTAGAAAGATGAAGGACGAAAAGAAGGGGCCAGGGCGGCCCAAGGGGTTCGTATTCCATTTTCGTCCTCCGGACAATAAATTCACCCTCAATCTCAAGTTCAAGCGCTCTGAAGTCTCGAAGAGCGACATCATCGCGACCCTTCGAGATCTGATCGAAAACCTCTCCAACTCCTGAGTGTTGGTCTCCGGGACATGCGGTCTGTAGTTCGATGTCGGCGCGCCGACATTTCCCGCAAGTCCACTCCGGAGGTCGTCTCGCTGAATTGGTAGGTTTACATAAGATATCTTATCGGACGTTGTGCGGATGGCCGCTCTGTACCTTCGCTTGACGCGCCACAAGGGCCCGCCTAACATCGGCACTGCATGCGAACCTTGAAGTTCGACACCATCTGGCGCTACGTGTTTCTCGAGGTGATCTCGCCCACCCTCCTCGGGCTTTGCGTCTACGTCCTGGTCTTTGTGATGAACGCCCTCTTCGAGTTGGCCGAGTTGGCCATCAAGAAGGACCTGTCCGTGCGGTCGGTTGTGACCATCCTTTTTTATTACCTGCCCAGGGTTCTCGAGATGACCATTCCGATGGCGATTCTCCTGGGTGTGCTGGTCGGGATCGGCCGCCTGTCCACCGACAGCGAAGTAGTGGCGTTGAGGGCCAGCGGGGTGAGCTACTGGAAAATTCTTTACCCTGTTCTCACACTGGGGATCGTCGGCTGGGTCGTCTCCAGCGTTCTCATGCTGGCAGTCGAGCCCGGTGCCAACTACAAGAAGCGGCAAATCTACAACCGCCTGATGTATTCGGCCGACATGCGCCGCGAGATCAAGCCCCGGGTGTTCTTCGAGGACGTCCCGGGAATGCTTCTCTACGCGGACGAGGTTCACCAGGGCGGAGATTTTCTCGAGAAGGTCTTCATCTACCAGAGCGAGGAAGGTGGGAAGGAGCTTGTGACAGTCGCCCGCAGGGCTCAGATCGAATATGACCGCCACAGCGGCGTGGCCCAGTTCTACCTGGAGTCAGGGGTGACCCATAGCACGACTCCTAACGAGCCCGAGAGCTACCAGCTCAGCAGGTTCGAAAGGCAGATGATCGTCAAGGAGCCAGACGAGTCGTTCAAGCTTCGGAGCAGCTTGGTCAATCGTCCTCCTCCCAAGAATTACCATGAGCAGAGTCTTGCCGATCTGGGGCATTCGATCGTCCTGGCCGGCGCGATCGAGCACGCCGACACCAGGAATCGAGTCGTCGGCAATATCCTGGCAATCATGCACGATCGATTCGCCCTGCCGGTCGCCTGTCTGGTGTTCGCCGTCCTTGGGGTGCCGCTGGGCATCATGAACAGGCGAGGAGGCAAGGCGTCCGGTTTCAGCCTCAGCATCGGCATCTCAGTCGTCTACTGGATCCTCTATATCGCAGGGCAGAACCTGGTCAGTGAGGGACGCCTGTCTCCCTACCTGGGTCTCTGGGTCGGGAACGCATCCCTCGGTGTGCTGGGTGTCATCCTGCTCATGCTGCGAGAGCGCTCCGAAGGGTTGCAGTTGTCGCTATTGGTTCCCGCGAGGTTACAAAAAACGCTGACGGCATTGCGGCGGCGGCGTGATCGGGAGATGGAGTCTCGGCATGACGAAATCGGCGCAACGGTTCAACAGCCCGGCGCACAGCGCGCGCGCAAGTCCACACGTGTTTCGCGCGGCGGGCACGGCCGGATTCGTGCGGCGCATTCGGGACAGTCGAGGCAGGAGGATTCGCGAACGCCATTGCGAGCCGTCGTGTCGGGTGAGCTCCAGGAGGGGCTCGAACTCTCTTCCTCGGTCGGGATCGACGAAATGGTCGAGGAAGAGGACGCTCCGAGTCGCTGGCTGTCGCGACGGACTCTCCTGATTCTGGGCGGGGGCAGCGCCGCGCTGGGCCTCCTCGTGTCGGCGTCTCATATCCCCTCGCTTCCATTCTTGCTGGTCGGCCTGATCCTTCTGGCACTCTTTCTCGTGTTTCGAACGACCGTGGATCGGTACATCCTGGCCCGCTTCGGAGCCATTTTCGTTGGTTCGGCAGCAACCCTTTACACCCTCTTCGGCGTCTACGAGCTGGTCAGTCTCCTGGATGATCTTGTAGAGCACAATCTCCCATTTTTCATGGCGTTCACCTACCTGAAATATCGATCCCCATGGATCGTGACGCAGGTCCTGCCCATATCCTGTCTCGTGGCGACCTTCTTGACCATCGGTATCATGTCCCGCTTCAACGAGGTGATCGCACTCAAGGCGAGCGGAACGAGCATCTACCGGATTGCGGCCCCGGTCGTCGTGGTCACCGTCGCGATCAGCGCCATCGCATACATGAATCAGGATTATCTCGAGCCGTACGCCAACCAGCGAGCGGCCCATCTGAAAGACCAAATCCGCGGTCGCAGCCCGCGCAGCTACGAACCGGGAGAGCGCCGGTGGGTTTTCGGCGCGAGCGGCCGCCTGTTCAACTTCCGGAACTATGTCCCATCCCCCGTCCCTGTCCTGACCACACCAGGGAGCGGCGAATTCCAGGGATTCTCGGCCTACCATCTCGATCCCGAATCATTCGACATCGACGAACGGATCTATGCGCGCTCCGCCACGTTCGTTGATGGCCGATGGGTTCTGAAGGATGGCTGGATCCGGGCGTTCCCCGGAGGGCAGGAGTCGTTCGAGACCTTCGCGGAAAAGTCATTCGATTTTCCGGAGGGTCCCAGCTATTTCGTCAAGGAATGGAAGACCCCGGCGCAGATGAACTTCACCGAGCTGCAGCGTTTCGTGACCGACCTCAAGCGACGGGGTTACGACGTACAGGAGTTGACGGTCGATCTTTACGACAAGACGGCGCTCCCCATCGTCTCCTTGACGATGGTCATACTTGGAATCCCGTTCTGCTTCAAGATGGGCAAGCGTGGGTCGCTGTACGGCATCGGGATCGCGGTGTGCCTGGTGGCGGTCTTCCTCATCGTCTTTTCCACCACGAACGCCCTTGGCGGGATCGGTCTGATGTCCCCTTTTCTCGCCGCCTGGGCACCCAACGTGCTGTTTGCCGGATCGGGGGTGTATCTGCTCCTCCGGACCGGAACCTGAGCGCGCCCGTGGCTCGCAGGACAGTGATCGGCGGCTTCAAGGCTTGAAGAGCGCCTTTTCCGCCTCGTAGCGGACTGCTTGGGCACCATCGGCGTGAGCAATCGCCCGGAGATCCCCCTCCACTTCGTGCCGGTTCGGCCACGCGGCGACCGCCGCGACCGCCTGGACACGCACCGACTCGTCCCGATCGTTGTGCGCCCGCTCGAGTACGGCCAGCAGAGCGGCGCGTGCGTCGTCGAGGACTTCATCTCCCGTTCCGCGCTCCGACCCGAAGATCTGCCCCAGCAGCCTCAAGGCCTGGCTCCTCAGCGTTGGGGATGGTGTGCCGAGGAGGACGATCATCTTCGGGAGGAGGGATGAATCGGCGACCCGCAGTCGCTCGAGCTCGGACAGCGACGCCTCCAGAAGAAACGGATTGGGGCTATCGAGAAGAGCCCTCAACTCGGCGACCTGACTCGCCGCATCGAGGCCGCCGATCCGAGCCAGCCGACGGATCGCCTCCAGGACGATCTCGGGGCCCTCCGCCGGAAGTGTCATCCTCCCCTGTCTTCCTTTGAAGAGGGTGAAGAGGTCTTTGAATTTTTCGATGTCCTTCTTGCGGACGTTTGTCTTGTAGGGGACCAGAAAGAGGATTTCCTTCTGTCCGTCTGGAAAAACGATCACATCGTCCGAGGGCCCGCGCGTGAAGTTGAAGTCCCGGAAGGCGATCCTGAGATGGGGACCCGGGGGAGTGCCTTTCAACGCCTCGACGACATCGACTTCCGCGTATTTCAGACTCCCGTTGTGCACGGCGACGAGCGTGACGAGATCGGCGCGCGCGACCAGTTGGAACAGGTTCAGGATCTCCGGTTTGGGTCCGAGCTGCGCGAACGCCGATGAGCAGCTCAAGGACAACAACGAGACGATGATGGCAAATGACCTTCCGTTGACCCGGGAGGTAAGGAGTGTCCCGAAGCGCCTGCTCAAGGTTTGTCCGAGGGCGCCGATTCGGGCTTCATTCTCTCGCTCGATCCCCCCGCGAGGGATTTCAATTTCTGGCGGATCTCGGCCTGGTTGGGTCTGAGCCGCAGGGACGACTGGAACGCCGCCACTGCCTTATCCTTCTGGCCGAGACGAAGGTAAGCCTCCCCGAGAAAGGTCTGCATGTCCGCATCCGCCGGAAGGAGGCGCGTCCCCTGGATCAGCAGGTCCACGGCCTCCGCCGCACGGTCCCGACCCATGAGGGAGCGCGCCAGATTGAGGTAGGCGGGGCCGTACCGCGTGTCGATCGCCAGGGCTCGCCTCATCTCGGACTCCCCTTCCTCGACCCTTCCCTGCTTCAGGAGCGCGAGGCCGAGGTTGTGGTGCACGTCGGCATAGTCAGGATCGAGCTCCACCGCCTTGCGATAGGAGGCGATTTCATCAGTCAGCCGGCCGAGTCTCCCATAGACCGCGCCCAGGTTGTTGTGTGCCGAGGCATCCGCGGGATCGACGGCCACCGCCTTCTCGAGTTCGATTCTCGCACGCTCGAAATGTCCCATCGAGTAGAGCAAGGCGCCGTAGTTCGTGCGCACCTGGACGTTTTCGGGATCCCTCTGCAGCGCATTCCGGAAATTTTCTTCGGCCCCCTTCAAATCTCCCTGCTGCTCGAGGATCAGGGCCAGGTTGCTGAACGAGCCGGCGAATTCCGGATCGGCCGAGATCGCCTTTCGGAATGAGGCGACCGCATCGTCCACTTTCCCCTGCTCCTTGTAGATGACTCCGATGTTGTTGAGGGCTTCGGAGTATTCTGGATCGACGGCCACGACCTTCAAGAATTGTTTCAAGGCGTCGTCCTGGCGGCCCAGCTTGTTGTAGAGGATTCCGAGACTGTTGCGGGCGTCCGTGAAATTAGGCTCGTACTCCAAAGCGGTCTTGAACCGTTTTTCGGCCTCGGGGTACTGCTTTTTCTCCATGGCGATGTTTCCGAGCAGGTTTTCCGCTTCCTTCGAGCGGGGCTGCCGGCTCAAGTACTCATTGAGGACCTTGGTCGCGGCGTCGTAATCTCTCTTCTTGTAGAGGGCCCGCCCGATGTTGATGCGCGCCATCCCGAGGTCCTCTGACGACTTGATGGCCTGCTCGAACTCCCCTATCGCCTCGTCGTATTTGCCCTGATTGAGAAGGAGCATGCCGCGATTGTTGTGCGAGTTTGCGGTGTCCTGGCGAAGGTAACCCAGCGATTCGAGCTTGTCCTTGAGCTCCTGATCCCCTTGCGGGTCGAGCGCCGCGGGGGACCCGGACGAGGCCACGGCCGCGACAGGGGCGGCCGATGTCGTCTCGTAGGTCGGCAGGTAGCGGATCGGATGGCCTGCGAGAAACGCGGGATCGAAGACATCGATCAAGGGGCGTCCGTCCATATCCTCGGCGAGGGGCAGGCCGAGCACCGCCAGGACGGTGGGAGCGATGTCGAGGACCGAGCCCTCCCTCAACTCGGAGCGTTTCCGGAACGGAGGTCCCGCGAGGATGATGATGCCGTACTTGCGGTGCCAGTCGGCGGCCTGTCCGTATCCGATCCGTGAGTCGGTCAGCGGACGATTGTCACCGGTTCGAAAGCCGTGGTCGGAGCAGATGATGATGGCCGTTTCGGGACCGGCCGCCTGGACCAGACGTCCCACCAGCTCGTCGGCGTGACGATAGTACTCGTCGACAGCGCGTCCGAACCGCTGCGACTCCTCCTTCGTGACCCCGGGCAAGAGCGGAGGGACGTAGCGCATGAACAGATGCGCCACCGTATCTGTTCCTTCCAGGTAGACCGCCTGGAATTCGGGGTGATAGCGCTCCCGGAGAGCGAGGCTGACCGCCGTGTAGGTGTCGCCCGCAGCCAGGAGGGTCTTCAGGTCGTCGATCAATCTGTTCTGATCGTCCGAAACGGCGGCTGGATCCTCGGGCAAGTGCACATAACGTGAAACTTCCCCCATCCCGATCGTCTCGGGCGCCACGGTGAGCGAGGCCACGAGATCCCCCAGCTCGGCAGGAAAGACCTTGCCTTCTTTCACCGGATCGTGGGCGGCGCGGGCTCCGAACAGCTGGTAAGCCACCCGGTCCGAGACCACGAAGCCGTTCACCTTCTCCGCTGGAAAACTGGCCCACCACCCCGCCACCCCTACGCTCAGACCCTGCTCGCTGAGGATGTTCCAGAGGGCCTTTGTTCTCCTGAGACTCGACGTGACGGGAACCTTCTCCCCGTCACGGCCGGTTGTCGCCATGAAGTCGATGATGCCATGGCGGCTCGGCGAGACGCCGGTGGCGATGCTCGTCCAGATGACCGGAGACAGCATTGGTGTGATCGTGTGCAGCCGGCCGCGTACGCCGGCACGCGCCAGTCTGCCCAGGTTGGGCAGGCGGCCGGCTTCGATGAGCGGGTCGACGATATTCCAGTCGGCGCCGTCCAGACCGATCAGAAGAACCTTCGTTCCGGTCTTCTGTCGGGACGACTGTGCTTCGGCGATCGAGGCGGCGCGGATGCGCACGGAGCTCACGTCACACGAAAGCAACTCGAGTCCGGCCCCCCGGAACCGCTCCGCCAGAGACTGTCCCAGGGCGGATCGCAGGTCCTCGGTCCGCGCCCCCGAGATGCCTCCGTAGTCCGAGGAACCAATGACCGCCCGCAGCCCCTCCCCCACCCATCGGTTGAGGACCCTCGCGTAACGTGCCCCAAGCGCTCGATGCACCTCGAGGATCCGGTCAGGATCGACCCGATATCGGATGGTCCCCTTGGTCGTGACGGCGGTCCCCTCGCGGGTGACCAGCAGACTCCGATCGGTCTCTCCTCCTCGGAAGGAGAGAGTCACCGGATCGGCGGGGTAGCGCGTGAGACGGAGAAGGCCGGGAGGGGCGAGCCGCCAGCCTGGATCGGAAACGCGCGGACGCAAGATCCCCAGGGGCGAATCCAGCACGGCCATGCCACGGGCCGGATCGATTCGATTCAGGCCGCAGAGGAGCCAGACCGCCACGATCAGGAGACACAACCCCAGAAGGACCTTGCGCCTCCTGATCGATTCGAGGTTCATGGTCGTGCGCGCGCGGGCCGCCTCGCGTGTCCTGGAGCCTGAGGGCCTGGCTTCTAGGTCCCCTCGGACCAGCTCGAAAGATAGGTCTGCTGGTCGTCGGAGAGAGTGTCGATGCGGACACCCATCGTCTGCAGTTTCAGACGGGCGATCTCGCGGTCGATTTCTATCGGGACGGGGTAGACCTGACGCTTCAGGTCCTTCCCTTCCTTCACGAGGTATTCGGCGGAGAGCGCCTGGTTTGCGAACGACATGTCCATGACGGCCGCCGGGTGCCCCTCGGCAGCCGCGAGGTTGATGAGGCGTCCCTCCCCGAGAAGGTTGAGGCGGCGACCGGAGGGGAGCGTGTACTGATCGACGTAGTCGCGCAGGCGTTGTTTGCGTCCGGAAGCGAGACCCTCGAGGGCCGGAATGTTGATCTCGACGTTAAAATGCCCCGAGTTCGACAGGACGGCGCCGTCCTTCATGACCTCGAAATGCCGCCGATCGAGAACGTGCTTGTTGCCGCTCAGGGTCACGAAGATATCGCCGGTTCGCGCCGCGTCATCCATCGGCAGAACCTGGTAACCGTCCAGGACCGCCTCCAGGGCCTTGACGGGGTCGATCTCGGTGACGATGACGTGGGCCCCCATGCCCCGGGCACGGAGGGCCACACCCCTCCCGCACCAGCCGTACCCCGCCACGACGACCTTGAGCCCCGCGATGAGCAGGTTGGTGGAGCGGATGATCCCGTCGAGAGTGCTCTGACCCGTGCCGTATCGGTTATCGAAGAAGTGCTTCGTCATGGCGTCGTTGACGGCCACGATCGGGTAAGAGAGCACCCCCTCGCGCGCCATGCTGGTGAGGCGGATCACGCCCGTGGTCGTCTCTTCCGTCCCGCCGATGATCCCGGGCAGAAGATCACGTTTGCGCGAGTGCAGGACCGACACGAGGTCGGCCCCATCGTCCATGGTCAACTGAGGCGCCGCTTCCAGCGCCTGGAGGATGTGCCGGTAGTAGGTGTCGTTGTCCTCACCCTTGATGGCGAACACCTCGATGCCATCGTGCACCGCCAGAGACGCGGCGACTTCGTCCTGCGTGGAGAGCGGGTTGCTGGCGCACAGGCGAACCCGGGCCCCTCCGGCGGCCAGCGTCCGGGCCAGGTTGGCCGTTTCGGAGGTCACGTGCAGACAGGCGGCGAGACGCAGTCCCTCGAGCGGCTTCTCCCGTGCGAAACGCTCGCGAATGCTGCGGACCACCGGCATCTGATCGTCGGCCCAGAGGATGCGCGTGCGACCCCGGTCCGCCATGGCACGATCCTTCACGTCAAAGTTGGTCATGTTCCGTGTCACCCCTGTTTCGATCGCGAAACGCTCAGCCCCGGACCGCCTTGCGGAGCGCTTCGGCCTTGTCCGTCCTTTCCCAGGTGAACGCGGCATCGCCCCTCCCGAAATGCCCAAAGGCGGCGGTCCGCCTGTAAATGGGCCTGCGCAGATCCAGCGTCTCGATGATTTCCCGCGGCTTCAGGCCGAAGTGCTCGCGAATCAACTTCACGATGGCATCGTTCTCGAGATTCGCCGTTCCGGACGTATCGACCATCACCGACACCGGATCGGCGACGCCGATGGCATAGGCCAACTGGACCTCCAGACGCTCGGCGATGCCGGCCGCAACCAGGTTCTTGGCGATGTAGCGCGCCATGTAGGCCGCAGAACGATCGACCTTGGTGGGGTCCTTCCCCGAGAACGCTCCTCCGCCGTGGTGGGCATATCCTCCGTAGGTATCCACGATGATCTTGCGGCCGGTGAGCCCGGTGTCCCCCTGCGGGCCACCGATGACGAAGCGTCCCGTCGGGTTGATGTGCAGGCGGGTTTTCCGGTCGCGCAACTCCTCGGGGATCACGGGGCGGATGATCTGCTCCTCGACATCGCGCCGCAAGACCTCGGTCGCCACTGAGGAATCGTGCTGCGTCGACACGACCACGGTGTCGATGCGGACGGGTCGTCCGTCCTGGTACTCGACCGTCACCTGGGTCTTGCCGTCGGGACGCAAGTACGGGAGACCTCCCGACCGCCGCACCTCGGAGAGCCGGCGCACGAGGCGATGTGCCATCTCGATCGGCATCGGCATCAACTCGGGTGTCTCCCGGCAGGCGTACCCGAACATCATTCCCTGGTCCCCCGCTCCTCCCGTGTCCACTCCCATGGCAATGTCGGACGACTGCTTGTCGATGGAGGTGAAGATCGCGCAGGTGTCGCAGTCGAAGCCGTACTTGGCGCGCGTGTAGCCGATCTCACGCACAGTCTCGCGAGCCAGCGATGGGATGTCGACGGTGGCCTTCGTGGTCATCTCGCCCGCGACCAGGACCACACCCGTGGTCACGAGAGTCTCGATCGCCACGCGCGACAACGCGTCCTGGGAGAGGACCGCGTCCAGGACGCCGTCGGAAATTTGATCGGCGATCTTGTCGGGATGCCCTTCCGTCACCGATTCCGATGTGAACAGGGATCTGCCCTTGACCATGCCCCTCTCCTTCAACTGGACCTACGTACCGGTCGACGCCTTAGGTGGAAAGCCCCGAGAATACGGGAGTTGCGGGTGGAAAGTCAACGGAATCTCACGGCTCCCTTCCCCAGAAGACCCTCCAGGGCCAGCGTCAGATCGCGGCTGGGCGAGACCTTGAGGGCATCCCCCGCGCGGAGCGTGGCTCGGAAGCCCTGTGGCTGCGTCACTTCGATGAAGACGGGGCAGGGCCCCGGTCGTTCGCGCAGGAGATCCCGCACCCTCTCCACGGCGGCGTCACCGAACCCCGCCTGGGGGATGGCAAGGACGATCTCCCTGGCCTTCTCCTCGGCCTGGTCCAGGTGAAGGAGGCTTTCCGCGATGAGGCGCTTCTGGTCGTCGGCCACCTCGACGTTGCCGCTCACCAGGAGCGCCGCGTCCTCCTCCAGGAGACTCCGGTGCTTCGCGTAGGTATCCGGGAACGCGATGACCTCGAGTGACCCGTCGAGGTCGTCCAGGCGGAACACCGCCATCATGTCCCCGCGCCGCGTCTTGCGTCGTTTCAGGGCGGACACAATCCCGGCGACGGCAACCTTGCGCGGCTTCTGGATTTCTTTCACCGTGGAGGTCGTATGGGTGACCAGGCCCTTCAGACGCGCGGCATATTCCTTGAAGGGGTGCCCGGCCATGTAGAAGCCGAGGACTTCCTTCTCCCCTGCCAACAGCTCGCGGTCGGACCACTCCCGGACACGCTCCGCGGGCACCGTCGCGGCACCGAGGGCCGCGGGGCCGGCGAACAGACCGGCCTGGCCGCTCGCCCTGTCCCGCAGGGCCTTCTGGCCCGCTTCGATGGCTGCGTCCACACCGGTGAAAAGCGCGGACCTGGAGGGGCCAAGGTGGTCGAGCGCGCCGGCCTTCACGAGAGACTCGAGGACGCGCTTGTTGATGGTGCGCAGGTCGATCGCGGAGCAGAGAGCCGCGAGGGATCCGAAAGGACCATGCGACGCGCGGGCCTCGACCATCGTCCGCGCGGCCCCCTCGCCGACGTTCTTGACCGCTCCCAGTCCGAAGCGGATCCCCTCCGGCTGGACCGTGAAATCGACACCCGAGTGGTTGACGTGCGGCGGGAGCACGGCGATGCCCATCTCCTTCGATTCGCCGATGTACTTGACGATGTTGTCGGTGTTGTCCTTCTCCATCGTCAGGAGGGAGGCCATGAAATGCCGGGGGTAGTGCGCCTTCAACCAGGCCGTCCGGTACGCGATCAGGGCGTACGCGGTGGAATGCGCCTTGTTGAAGCCGTAGCCGGCAAAGTGCTCCATCAGATCGAATATCCGTTTCGCGTCCTTCTCTCCGACCTCGCGAGACCGGCATCCCTTCGTGAACTTCTCGCGTTGCGCGGCCATGACGTCCTTCTTCTTCTTGCCCATGGCCCGACGCAGGATGTCGGCCTCTCCCAGGGTGAAGCCGGCGAGACGCGACGCGATCTGCATCACCTGCTCCTGGTACACGATGACGCCGTAGGTGACCCCGAGGATCTCCTGGAGCTGCGGGACGATGTATTCGATGGCCTTGCGGCCATGCCGCCGCTCGATGTAATCGTCGATCATTCCCGATCCGATGGGTCCCGGGCGGAACAGGGCGTTCAAGGCGATGAGGTCCTCGAATCGGTCCGGCTTCAGCTTGCGGAGGATGTCCTTCATGCCCGAGGACTCGAACTGGAACACGCCGTCCGTGCGCGCTCCCTGGAAGCAGGCGTAGGTTTCCGGATCGTCGAGCAGCAGCGTCTCGACGTCCACGGGGACCCCCTCGTCGGCGCGGATTCGTTCCCGACAGTCCTGGATGATCGTCAGCGTCTTGAGGCCGAGGAAATCCATCTTCAGGAGTCCGATGCTGCCGATCTCCTCCATGGCATATTGCGTGACGACCTCGTCGTCCCGCGTGCGTGCCAGGGGTGAGAACTCGACGATCGGCCGGGGTGAGATCACCACCCCTGCGGCATGCACCGAGGCGTGACGCGTCAAGCCTTCGAGCCGTCTCGAGACGTCCAGGAGTTGCCGGATCCGATCATCCTGTTCGTGCATCTGGCGGAGCGCCGGCACGGTCTTGATCGCCTTGTCGATCGTCATGTCCGGCTCGGCCGGTATCAGTTTCGCGATCCGGTCGCAGTCGCCGAACGCGATGTCGAGCCCGCGGCCCGCGTCGCGGATCACGGCCTTGGCGCCCATGGTCGCGAAAGTGATGATCTGGGCGACGTTCTCCCGTCCGTACTTGTCGCGCACGTAGTCGATGACGGCGCCGCGCCCCCGCATGCAGAAGTCGATGTCGATGTCCGGCATCGTGATCCGCTCCGGGTTCAGGAAGCGCTCGAACAGGAGGTCGTACTGGAGCGGGTCGACGTCCGTGATGCGCAGACAGAAGGCGACCAGGGAGCCGGCCGCCGAACCACGGCCCGGACCGACGGGAATGCCTTGGTCCCGGGCGTACTTGATGAAGTCCCAGACGATGAGAAAGTATCCGGCGAACCCCATGCGGATGACCATGTCGATCTCACTCGCCAGGCGCCGTCCGTACTCTTCGATCGGGACGCGGAGCAGGCCTTTCGCGGCGAGGGCCTTCCAGGCGGGCAGCCTTTCCTCGAAACCGCGCTCCGACATGTCGCGGAAGTACTCTTCGACGGTCCTCCCCTCGGGAACCTGGAAATGCGGCAGCAGGTTGTCTCCCTTGGGCATGACCAGGTTGCAGCGTTCCGCGACGAGCAGCGTGTTCTCGACCGCCTCCGGGAGGTGCTTGAACGCCGTCCACATCTCTTCGGGCGACTTGAAATAGTGCTCCTGGGTGAAGCGCATGCGGTCGGCGTCCTTGACCGTCTTGCCGGTCTGGATGCAGATCAGGATGTCGTGCGCGAAGTGGTCGTCGCGGCTCAGGAAGTGACAGTCGTTCGTGGCCAGCAGCGGGATCTTGAGGCGCCTCCCCAGGGGCACCAGGATTTCGTTCAGCAGCTTCTCCTCCGGCAGGCCCTGGTCTTGAATCTCGAAAAAGAAATTTTCGGCGCCGAAGATCTCCCGGTACTCGCAGGCGACACGTTCGGCCTCTGCCTGCCGACCCGAAAGAACGAGCTGGGGTATCTCTCCTCCGAGACAGGTGGAGGTCGCGATCAGACCGCGTCCGTGTCTCTCCAGGAGCTCACGATCGATGCGCGGCCGGTAGTAGTACCCCTCCAGAAACCCCGCGGTGGAAAGCCGCATGAGGTTCTGATAGCCGGTCTGGTCCCGGGCGAGGAGGAGCAGGTGATAGTAGGGCTTCTTTCCCGCACCCGCAGGCGTGCGATCCGTACGCGAGCCGGGGGCGACGTAGGTCTCGCACCCCAGGATCGGCTTGATCCCTTTCTCGGCCGCGGCCTCGAAGAACGGGACGGCGCCGAAGAGATTGCCGTGGTCCGTAACGGCCACGGCCGGCATCCCGAAGCGCGCCGCCTGCTCGACGAGCTCCTCGAGCTTGGAGGCGCCGTCCAGGAGGGAGTACTGGGAATGATTGTGCAGGTGTACGAAGCTCATGTCGGCCATCGCGCAGTCACTCCCACTCGATGGTGGCGGGCGGCTTGCTGCTGACGTCGTAGACGACTCGATTGACACCGCGCACTTCGTTCACGATCCGCGCGCTGACGGCCGCGAGAAAATCGAGAGGCAGACGGGCCCAGTCGGCCGTCATGAAGTCATCCGTGGTGACCGCGCGGAGCGCCACGACGTTTTCGTAGGTCCTGCCGTCGCCCATCACGCCGACCGAGCGGACCGGCAGGAGGACGGCGAACGCCTGGGACGTTTCGTGGTACAGGCCCGCAGAGCGCAACTCATGGAGGAAGATGGCGTCGACGCGTCTGAGGATGGCGAGGCGCTCTTCGGTGACCTCCCCCAGGACGCGGACGGCAAGACCCGGCCCCGGGAAGGGATGACGCAGCAAGATGGCGTCGTCCAGGCCCAGCTCCCGGCCGAGACGGCGCACCTCGTCCTTGAACAGCTCCCGCAGCGGTTCCACCAGTTTCAGCCTCATCGTGCTCGGCAGTCCTCCGACATTGTGGTGCGTCTTGATGACCGCCGAGGGTCCCTTGTGGGAGGTCGACTCGATCAGGTCGGGATAAAGCGTTCCCTGGGCCAGGAACTCCACGGGGCCGAGATCCCTCGCGGCCGCCTCGAACACCTCGATGAACACCCGGCCGATCGTCCGCCGTTTTTCCTCGGGGTCGACGAGGCCTCGAAGCTCCGTGAGGAAGCGCCGCGCGGCGTCGATGCGCTTGACCTTGACGTGAAAGGCACGATCGAACGTGTCCAGCACCGACGCCGCCTCGTCCTCCCGCAGGAGCCCGTTGTCTACGAACAGACCGTGGAGCCGGTCGCCGATCGCCCGGTGGATCAGGAGGGACGCCACCGCGGAGTCCACCCCGCCGCTCAGCCCCGCCACGACGCGACCGTTGCCCACCCGGGCCCGGATCGCCGCGATCGATTCCTCGATGAACGAACTCATCTTCCAGCTGCCGGTGCACCCGCAGACGTCGTACAGGAAGTTGCGCAGGATGTCCTTGCCGCGCTCCGTGTGCATGACTTCCGGGTGGAACTGGATGGCGTGGAGCCGCCGCCGCGCGTCGGCCATGGCGGCGCAGGCGGAGTTCGTGCTCGTGGCCGTCCGTTCGAATCCGCGCGGGACTTCGACCACTTCGTCACCGTGACTCATCCAGACCCTCTGGACTCCGGGCTGGCCGGCGAACAGGCCGGCCGCGCGCAGCACACGCAGCTCCGACGGCCCGAACTCCCGCTGCGGCGCCCGGATGACCCTGCCACCGAGCTGGTGGGCCATGAGCTGCATGCCGTAGCAGATTCCCAGGATCGGCAGCCCCAGCCTGTACACCGCCTCGTCCAGGCGCGGAGCCCCCGGAACATCGACGGACTCGGGGCCGCCCGAAAGGATCAGACCGCGGGCACCCCGCATTCGCTCGATCGGCGCGTCGAAGGGCACGAGCTCGCTGTACACATTGAGCTCGCGCACCCGGCGCGCGATGAGCTGCGAATATTGAGCCCCGAAATCCAGGACGAGCACTGTCTCGCGCGAGCTCATCTGTCCGCCACCTTTCTCACCCCCGGTTGTCGGACCGTCCTCGAGGTCCGGCGCGCCGCGTGGTGCACCAGCCGCTCCAGCGCGTTCGCCGGGTCCTTCGCCCCCATCCCCTTCAGCTCCCGATCGACCTTGAGGCAGAACGCCAGTGCGTCGCGCAAATCGTCGGCGCGGGCGCCGCCGACCTCCCGGGTGAAGCGTTCGATCCGCCCGCGGTCGATGCCGTAGAGGGTCGTGGAATCGCGCGGAGGCAGTCTGCGAGCCTCGGCCACCTTGGCGCGCAGAGCGTTCCGGAAGTACCACGACAGGCCACCCAGAATCTTGATGGGGTCCTCTCCTTGCTGGAGCAGCGCCCGCAGGATTCCGAGGGCTTCACCCCGCTCGCCGCGCGCGGCGTGGGCGGCGAGGCGGAAGGAGTCTTCCACGCGCGGCACGTCGGCGAGAAGCGCCAGATCCGCCGCCTCCACGGGGCGTGGTCCGCCCAGGGAGCTCATCAGCTTTTCGATCTCGGCGTCGACGCGTCCGAGACCCGCGCCCGACAGTCCGGCGGCGATCGCCGAGGCGAGGTCGGGACTGATGCCGAACCCGCGGGCGCGCAGTCGATCCCGCACGAAGACGGCCGTGCGCGGTTCATCGAGCGGACCGCAGTCGACCCGCGTGACGTCCTCCGCGAGAACCCGGTACAGCCCCCTGCGTCGATCGAAGCCGACATCGCTGAAGGCGAGGCACGTCCGTGGATTCGGCGCCTTCAGGTACTCCTTCAGCGGGTCGAGACTCTCGGCGCGGAGGGCGTCGGCATCGCGCACGACGATGAGGCGACGGGCGCTTCCCATCGGATACGTCCGCGCCAGATCGAGAAGCGCGCCGAGCGAGATGTCTCCGCCGCGCACGGCGTCGCGGTCCATGGACAGGGCGTCGCCCGAAACGGTGGCTTGCTCCAGAAGGCGGATTCCCTCGTCGTGGAAGTACGCCTCCTCCCCTTCGAAAAGATAGACCGGGGCCACCTGGCCGGCCTTGAGGGCCTCGCGGAAGCGGGCGAAGCTCAGAGACGTGGGCATGATCTCCTCAGAACCCCTCGAGGATCGACGTGACGACGCTCTTCGCGAAGTCGGTCGCCACGTCGTCGATGGCCACGATCTCCTGATCGATGAACACCTGAGGGCTCGTCGCCACGTCGTACTGCCGCTTGAACAGAAAGTGGTCGTCTTCCCACAGGACCCGATCCGTGGTCGTCTCGCTCAAGGTGACGTGCGCCGTGATCAGGATCTCATAACGCGTGGCGCGCCCCTGCTCGCTGATGACGACCGGCGTGACGATGTAGCTCAGGATCTCGCCCCGGAGCACGGCCTGCGCCCCTTCTTCACCGGGAAGGATGCGCACTCTCCCCCGTGTTGTGAACTCGTCGATGACGTGCTCGGTGACCCGCTGCTCCAGCTCGGGGCGGTTGGTCCGGTTCACGAACGTGGGGATGCCCACCGATTGAATCCCCGTCGGCAGCGTGCTCGAGTGTCCCACGAGGTGATAGCCGCATCCGGCGAGGAGGACAGGCAGGAACAAGACGACGACAGCGGCCGGGCGGCGTTCCGGGTCACCGGGAAGCGCCGCGGTGGGTCCGATGGGGGGCACCGGCGTCATCCCGTGCATTATAGATGATGCGGCGCCGGCCCCAACCGGTGCACGCGTCTATCCTACGACGATATTCAGCAATCGACCCTGCAGATAGATGGTCTTGCGGATGGTGCGCCCCTCGAGATGGGACGCCACGTTGACGTCCTGCCGGGCGCGCGCCACGACCTCGGTTTCCGGGAGAGAGGAAGGGATCAGCAGGCGCCCGCGCAGCCGGCCGTTGACCTGGACCGGAATCTCGACCTCGTCCTCCTTGAGCCAGCGTTCCGAGGCGGAAGGCCACTCATGGCGCACGGCGGTGCCCCGCCCGCCCAGGCTCTCCCAGAATTCCTCGGAGATGTGGGGCGCGAACGGCTGCAGGAGGAGGGCCATCGTCAGACCGGCCTCCTTGAGGCAGGGCAGATCGTCGTCGGTGATCTCCCTGGAGAAGTCCTGGATCTCGTTCAGAAGCTCCATCAGCGCGGCCACCGGTGTGTTCAGATGGAGACGCCGCTCGATGTCGACGGTGACGCGCTCGATCGTGCGGTGAACGCGTCGGCGCAGCCGGGCGCGCCGTGGATCGCCGGCGCCGTCGCCCTCTGCGGGCAGGGGGGCGCGGGCCAGGTCCGCGGCGCGGGGGGCCAGGAGGCGCCAGACTCTTTCGAGGAAGCGGAAGCAGCCCTCCACCCCCATCTCGTTCCACTCGAGGTCCTTCTCGGGAGGGGCGGCGAACAGCGTGAACAGCCGGGTCGTGTCGGCGCCGTAGCGGCGCACCATGTCGTCGGGGTCGACGATGTTCCCCTTGGATTTGGACATCGCCGTCCCGCCCTTGAGGACCATCCCCTGGCAGAGGAGATTCTGGACCGGTTCGCCGAACTTCAGGAGCCCCAGATCGCGCAGCACCTTGGCGAAGAACCGGCAATAGATGAGGTGCAGCGTGGCGTGCGTGATCCCGCCGACGTAGAGATCGATCGGGAGCCACGCGTTGACGATCGCGGGGTCGAACGGCGCGCGATCGTTGCGGGGGTCGCAGTACCGGAAGAAGTACCAGGACGAATCGACGAACGTGTCCATGGTGTCGGTCTCGCGCCGTCCTGCGCCGCCGCAGCGCGGACAGGGCGTTTCGACGAACGACCTGACGCGCGCCAGGGGCGATCCACCCTCGCCTGTCAGCGGGACGTCTTCCGGCAGGACGACGGGGAGATCCTCGACCGGCACGGGCACCGTCCCGCAGCGCTCGCAGTAGATGATGGGGATCGGCGTTCCCCAGTACCTCTGCCGCGAGATGCCCCAGTCCAGGAGCCGGTACTGCACGATCCCTTTCGCGGAGCCTTGGGCTTCCCCGTCGCGCAGCATGGCGCTCCGCGCAGCCCTCGAGGCCAGACCGGTGTAGGGGCCCGAGTCGACCAGGATGCCGTCCTCGACCATCGCCGATCGCGGCGCGGGCGCCGGAGCGCCGCCCTCGTCGGGGACAATGACGGTGCGGACCGGCAGGCCGTGCCGGGTCGCGAAGTCGTAGTCGCGGTCGTCGTGGGCCGGCACGGCCATGATCGCCCCGGTCCCGTACTCCATCAGGACGAAGTTGGCGCACCAGACTGGCAGCGTCTCGCCGTTATATGGGTTCCGCACGCGCAGACCGGTATCGATCCCTTCCTTCTCCTCCGGCTCCATGCGGGAGCGCGTCACGTCGCGGGCGTCGATCCGGCGCAGGAAGTCGTCCAGACGCCGCCGCGCCTCGCCCCCGCCGGCAATCCTGCCGAGGACGGGGTGCCGCGGCGCCACGACGCAGAACGTCGATCCGTAGATGGTGTCCAGGCGGGTCGTGAAGATCTCGAGACCGTCGGCCGTGGGCCCGCCGCCCGCGTCGAGGATCGGGAACCGGACCGCCGTCCCCTCGCTCCTGCCGATCCAGTTGCGCTGCATCGCGCGCACGCGCTCCGGCCAGCCGGTCATCGTGTCCAGCTCGGCGTCGAGCTCGGAGGCGTAGGCCGTGGTCTTCAGGAACCACTGATCGAGCTCGGTGCGGCCGACGACCGAATCACAGCGCCAGCAGCGGCCGTTCTCGACCTGTTCGTTCGCCAGCACCGTCCGGCACGATCCACACCAGTTCACGAAGCGCCGGCTCCGATAGGCCAGGCCGCGCTCGAACATCTTCAGGAAGAGCCACTGGTTCCATCGGTAGTAGTCGGGCCGGTGAGCCGCGATCTCGCGGGTCCAGTCGTAGGACAATCCCAGGCGCAGGAGCTGGGCGCGCATGTTGGCGATGTTTTCGTTGGTCCATTTCGCCGGGTGGATGCCGTGCTTGATGGCGGCGTTCTCGGCGGGCAGACCGAACGAGTCCCACCCCATCGGGTGAAGAACCTCCCGGCCGCGCATCCCCTGAAACCGGGCCACCGCGTCGCCGATCGCATAGTTGCGGACATGTCCCATGTGGAGACGTCCGGACGGATACGGAAGCATCTCCAGGCAGTAGAACTCCCGGCTTGAGGGGACCCGCGGCGCCTCGAAGACCCGCTCCCTGCTCCAGCGCTCCTGCCACTTGCGCTCGATGGAATCGAAATGATCCCGGTACTCTCCCAGCATCATCCCTCGCCTCGCCCTCGATCCGTCCGGAGGGCCGTCATTCTAACAGGAACGCGGTCTCAGCGCGGGTCCCGGTGATTTCAACTTCGTAACCCGCAAACCCCGGTGTGCCGACAACTTGCGGCCGGGCGCCGGGAACCTATATTCGCTGCGCCCGGGTGCGGCGGGCGGCAGGAGCGGTGTCAATGAACAGTCTCACCTCGCGGGACAGGGTGCGCATTGCGGAGGACATGATCCCCCCGCGCGCCGGCCTCCCGGGAATTCTGGCCGCCCCCGTTCCCCATGACGAGGCCCTGCAGCAGGCCCTCGCCTGCCTCCCTGCCGGCGACGTTCCGCGATTGCTCGATGCTATCGCCTATCACCGCCTCGACGGACTGGCGCATCGTGCGGTCTCGCGTCTGCCCCAGGACTCGATCGACCCGTGGCTGCGCTCGAGCCTGAAACGGCGCTCGCAGCGCCTCGCGGCGGCGACCCTGTCCCAGGCCCTGGCGCTCGCCGACGTCCTGGAGGGTCTCGCACGGGCCTCGATCCCGGTCGCGGTCATGCGCGGGCTGCGCACGGTCGAAGCGATCTACCGCGATCGATCCCTCCGTCCGTTCGAGGACCACGATCTTCTCGTCCTCCCCGAGGATCGCGATCCAGCCCGGGCCGTCCTCCTGCGCCTGGGATTCGAGGAGCAGGCCTGGAGTTTCTTCCGCCGCGGCGGGGTGATCGTCGATCTGCACGTCGATCCCCTGGGCGCGCATCGTCGTCCATCCAGGCATTCCGTGTTCCCCGTCCACCTGCGCTCGCTGTTCTCGCGGGCGACGACGGGACTCGTGGCGGGGGCGCCGTCCCTGGTCTTCGAGCCCGAGGACGAGCTGCTTCTTCTGGCCATCCATCTCGTCAAGCATTCCTTCGACAGGCTGGTGCGCCTGGCGGACGTCGCCCATTTCATCCATCAGAGGCGCGGAGATCTCGACTGGAATCTCCTGTTCCACCGCGCCCGATCGTGCCGCGCCGACCGCATCCTCGGCTGGACACTCCGGTCCCTGGCGCTTCTCGGCGTCACCGTCCGAGCCGTGGACGTCCCCGCCATCGAGGACGACGGCCCCGTGGAGCGTTTCCTGATGCGGCGCGTCCTCGATTCGCGGCCGTTTCCCTACACCGGCGAGGCGCTGATGACCCTGGCCGCCCCCAGTCTTCGACTTCAGCTCCTGTTCCTGTTCGACGCGTTCTGGCCGGCGACCGAACGGCCGCAGGGGGCCTGGCGGACGGCGGGGGCCCTGCCCCGCCGTGTCCTGGACCTGGCGAAAGAGCGTGCGCTCCAGACCGCCGAGAGGAGGAGAACGTGAGGGACGAGACCGATCTCCTGCTGCAGCCGTGCCTCCCCTCCCCGGACGTCGTGGCGCGGCGGGTGGCGGGCGAGTATCTGCTGGTGCCGGTGCGCAACGGCGCTGCGCAGATGGATTACATCTTCACCGCGAACGAGGTGGGAAGCGCCATCTTCCTCCTGCTGGATGGCTCGCGCGACGGGCGGGACATCGCGCGGCTCCTGAGCCGGGACTTCGCGGTGGACGAGGAACGCGCGCGGATGGACGTGGTCGAGTTCCTGCGCGACCTGTGCGAGGCGGGGCTGGTTCGCCCCGCGCGGCCCGCGGGCGCGCCATGAGTCTTCCGGAGATCAGCTACGGCGACTTCGGGGCCCGGCTGTCGCGCGCGGGAGGAGCCGCGCGCGTCCCGCTCTCCGGCTCGATCGAGATCACCTTCAAATGCAATCTGCGCTGCGTCCATTGCTACGTTCCCGACTACTCGGGCCGGGGCGAGATGACCACCGCGGAGATCAAGAGAATTCTCGGCGAGGCGGCGGACGAGGGTTGTCTGTGGATGCTTCTGACGGGGGGAGAGGTCCTCTGCCGCAGTGATTTTCCAGAGATCTACATGCACGCCAAGCGCCTGGGTCTTCTGTTGACGGTGTTCAGCAACGGCACCCTGATCGACGAGCGGATCGCCGATCTGCTCGCCGAGTATCCGCCGTTCGGGATCGAGTTCACGCTCTACGGACTGTCGGACGAAACCTATCTCAAGACGACCGGGTTCCCGGGACGATTCACGCGCGTGCGGCGGGCCATCGATCTCCTCCTGGAACGCGGTGTGGCGCTCTCCCTCAAGGCGGTGGCGATCGAGCCGCTGCGGGGCGAGATCGAGAAGATGGCGGCCTTCTGCGATTCGCTCGGCGTCCGATTTCGGTACGACGCCATGGTGCACGGGAGACTGGATGGCTCGCTCGCGCCCACCCAGGTCCGATCGTCTCCGGACACCGTCGTGGAATACGACGCCACCGACCCCGAGCGCTTCGCGGAATGGCTGAAGTTCTACAAGCAATACGTCAAGCCGACCCGCCCCTCCCCCTATCTCATGTCGTGCGGCGCGGGCGTCAACAGCTTCCACGTCACCCCGCAGGGGATGCTCCTGTCCTGCGAGGCCCTGCCGCTTCTCGGCTACGACCTGCGCCGGGGGAGCTTCCGGGAGGGTTGGTACGGCGTCGTCGCCGACATCCGCGAGCGCCGTGCCGAAGTGTTCAATGTCTGCGCCGCCTGCGAGCTGAAGGCGTTGTGCGATCGCTGTCCCGCCACCGCCCTCCTCGAGACCGGCAGCCCGGACGGCTGGATTCCCTATTACTGCGAAGTCACCCATCGCCGCGCGGCGCTCCTCGAGGACGCGATCGGAGACACGCAGAAGGCGGCGCGCTACCTCGCCCACGCCGAGAGGGTGAAGACCGGCTGGGTCCCCGAGGGAGCGATCCTGCCGCGGGCAACGGGCCTCCCCGCAGGGGGTGCCGGCTGTGCATCCGGGGGTGCCTGCGCCGCCTCCGGCTGCGGCCGCGCCGCTGCGGTCCAGACACAGCCTGCGTCGCTTCTCCAAATCGAACGTCCCCCGGTCCACGCCGGGACATCCATGGAGGTCGACCGATGAGCCGCAACAAAACGCGGAACGAGGCGGGAGGCCGTCGGACCTACGAGACGCCTGCTCTCAGACGCGTGCGCCTGGTGCCCGACGAGGCAGTCCTCGCTTCTTGCAAAAACAATGCAACCGCCGGTCCGGCTGGTCCGATCCAGAAGTGCGCGACCAACCCGGCAGTGTGTTCCCACAGTGCCAGCTGACGGCGCCCGTCCGCTCATTCTCGAGATCGCCCGCATCGGGCTCGAGGTGCGCACCGCCGACCCTGCCCTGCGCCTCGTCGCCGAGCCGGCGCACCTGCCGTTCCTGGCGGAGGCCACGGTCGAAGACTGCGCCTCCGTCACCCTGGGACCCGCGTCCCGTCGCCAGGCTCGCAAGACCTCCGGCAAGACCCTGTTCGAGACCGGCTCGGTCTGGCGTCTCGAGGAGGTCGGCGACAACCGCCTTCTGACGTTCCGCTCGCCGCTGTTCGGAAAAGACCCCTACCTGTCGGTCGAGTTCGACCGGGAGTACGCGCGGGGCGAGGGCGAGACACTCGTGGGCGGCCCGATCCTGGCCGCGGGAGAGCTGCACCCCTTCGTCTATCCGTTCGACGAAGTCGTGTTCCTGGCGCGGCTGTCGCGCGAGAGGGGCGTCCTGGTGCATGCCTGCGGACTGGCCCTGGGGGGGCGCGGTCTGCTCTTCCTCGGCACCTCGGGAGCCGGCAAGAGCACCACGGCACGTCTGTGGAAGGAGCGCGGCGGCGTCACGATCCTCTCGGATGATCGGATCGTCATACGAGCCGAAGGGGACGGCTACCGCATCTACGGCACTCCGTGGCACGGCGACGCGGGCTGGGAGACGCCCGCTTCGGCGCGCCTGGACGCCGTGTACATCCTCGATCAGGCGCCGCGCAACCGCATCCTGGAGATCAAGCCCTCCACCGCCGTGGCCCAGATGATGGTGCGCGCCTTCCCTGCGATGTGGGACCAGAAAGGGCTCGAGTTCGCCGTGCGCTTCCTGGCGCGGCTGTCCGAAAGCGTGCCGGTGAGACGCCTGCAGTTCCTCCCCGATCGAACGGCGGTCGACTGCGTCCTGTCATCCCTGGATGAGGGGGATGCAACGGCACGGGGCAGGGCTCTGATCGAGAGGCCCGCCCGCACGAGGGGCGACGAATGACCCAGATCCTGGTGGTGGACGACGAGCTCGCCATCCGCGAGGTGCTGATCGAGTTCCTGTCGGAGCACGGCTACGAGGCCGAAGGAGCCGAAGACGGTCAGGAGGCGCTCGAGATGGCGAAGCGTCTCAAGCCCCAGGTCATCCTGCTGGACATCGCCATGCCGGGGATGAACGGCATCGAAACGCTCAAGCGCCTCCGCCAGGCGTCGATCGGGGCGGCCGTCATCATGATCAGCGGACACGCCGATCAGGATCAGGCCCTCATGGCCCTCGATCTGGGCGCCTTCGACTTCATCCAGAAGCCGCTCGACTTCCGCTATCTCGAGCGGACTCTCCTCGCCAAGATCGTGACCCTCGAGCCGCACGACGAGGGTCGCACGTCCAAGGAGGCCGATGGTGAGCGCAGACGGAACACCGGACAGAGGAACCGCTAAAGGGTCCCTGCCCCTGCCCGTCCTTCTCGCGGACCGTCAGGACGTGGCGTTCGTGGCAACCCCGCGGGGAATCGAGAGCCTGCGCATTCCGCGCCGCTACTGGGGCGCGCAGGTCGGCGTCGTGGCGATCCCCGTCAGCGACGAAGAGGTGCGTGGCGCCGAGCTGCAACCGTCGTCCGACGCCGGCGCCTGGCCGCGCGTCGTCACGCGGTCGGACCTGCTGGCGCCGGCCCTGTCGCGCCTCATGGGAGGAGAGCACACCGAGCTGAGCCTGCGGCCGGGTCGCGACGGCCTGAGGGCGACGCTCCTCACGGCAGCCGACGAGGAGCAGCCGTATCCCGTGGCCCCCAAAGACGCGCTCGGGTTTCTCGCGGCGGTGTTCCAGCATGCGCCACGCGGCGTCGTCAAGACCGCCGGTGGGCGCGCGCGCCGGGTCCTGCTGAGCGTGCGACCGGCGGCAAGGCCGCACGAATACCGCGTGCGCATCTCCGGAGTCGTCGAGACGGCCCCACCCGCCGCCCTGAACGACATCGGCCTCTCGCCCGCCGTCCTGGAGCTGCTCCTGGAGAGCCTGGAGCGGCGCGCCGGAATCCTCCTGGTCTCGGGCGGACCGGCAACCGGGCGGACGACGACGCTGGATCTGCTGGCGCGCACGCTGTCGTCGCGCGGACGCACGGGCGGTCGGATCGGTCCGCGCCTCCGGCCGGCCCTTCCCGAGCTTCCCTGGCTCGCCGAGACGCCGGGTGACTGGCCGTTCCCCGAAAGCCTCATGGCCTCCGCTCCGGAGTTCATCCTGGTGGAGCACCTCGAGGGGACGTCCGATCTGGTCCTGGCCGCCCGGCTGGCATCGACCGGCTGTCTCGTCCTGGCCGGCGCCCCCGCGGCCGATCCGGAGGCCCTGGCGAGGAGCGTCGCCCGCGGGCTGGCGGACGGATCCGCCCCCGCGGTTCCCGTCGCCGTCCTGGGACAGACGATCGTGCGCACACCCTGCCGCGGCTGCCTGCACTGGAGCACGATTCCCGCGGAGCAGGCGCGGCGACTCGGCTTCCATCGCCGGGATGTGGACGAGTTCGAACGCAAGGGTGGTCTGCCGATCGCACGGGGCGAGGGCTGCGCCGACTGCTCCCGCACCGGCAGCACCGGCCTCACCGGCGTGCAGGAGTTCGTCGACCCCGAGGCGGGAACTCTGTCGCTTCCGCGTTTGCGGGAGGAAGGCTGGCGCCGTGTGGCGCAGGGCCAGGTCTCGGTCGAGGACGTCATGACCCTGCCCGGCGCCCAGCGACCGATGCGGACCCTGAGAGAGATCCAAGTGCACGCCGGGGCGGGACCCGCGTCGACCGAAGATGGACCCCGGGTGCCCGGCGAGACCCCGCGCGCCGCGGCTTCACGCGACACCTCATCGCGCGGTGTCGGCGGCACGGCCGCCCCGGAGACACCCTCCGAGCCGGCTCTCGCCGAGGCGCAGGCGCTGGCGCAGATTCTCAAGGAAAGCCGCTCGGCGCGCCCGGCCGACGGAAAACGCGTCATGGCGCTCGCCCAGGTGATCGCTGCGCGCTCGGCCAGGGACGCACCGCTCTCGTCTCTCCTGGCGCCGGCGGGCGGCTTCCAGCTGGCCAGCCATTCCGTGAACTCCGGGTTCATCGCGTCGCGCATCTGGGCGTCGCTTGGCAACGCGGAGGACACGCGCCTGGTCCTCCTGGCCCTGCTCCACGACGCCGGAATGGTGAAGGCCGGGACCGATCCCGAAGCCGAGATGCCGGCGGTTTCCTCCGAGGAGTCGGTCGATCCGACCGGTTCGCGCCTCGAGCCTGGAGCGGTCCTGCGATCGCTCGGTGCCGAGGCCGCGGGGATGACGGAGGCCGTTCGAGCGGTGCACCACCTGATCCGATTCGATCTCCCCAGTGTCGGGGAGCGCGCCGGCGCGGACCAGCGCTCCCAGGTGGTGGCGCTCGCCTGCCTGGTGGAGCTGCACCGCCACGGGGTGGGGAACGGGCTTCCGATCGACCTGCATGACGTGACGTCCCTTGTCATGGAGCAGCACGGGCGGCGCTTCAGCCCCACGCTGTTCCGCGCCCTCCTGAAGGCGGTTCCCATCTTCCCCATCGGCTGCCTGGTCGAGCTGTCCAGCGGCGACCTGGCCCGCGTCGTGTCGTTGAACGAGGACAACCACTTCCGGCCACGGGTCGAAATCACTGCCTCCGTTTCGGGTGAGGGGCAGGGAGACAGACGCGTGATCGACCTGGCGCGCGCGCCGTTCCTGCACATCCGCCAGCGCGCCTCGGGGACGACGGCGGAGCGGGTGGCGGTGTGAGCGTGGAACGGGACGCTCTTCCGGTTCTCGAGGCCCTCCTCTCGGACGGCCACGGAATGCTCGTCCCGGTGCGCGGCCGGAGCATGCGCCCGGCGCTCGTCGAGGGGGATGTCGCGGTGGTCGCGCCGTTCCTCGGTCTCCCCCGCCCGGGACAGCTCGTTCTGGCGCGCGCCGCCGGAAGCGTACTCGTCCTGCACCGCCTGATCGACGTCGAAATGGGAACAGGCCGACGGATCTACAGGCTGCAGGGGGATGCGGAGAGCGCCCCCGACACGGGCGTCCTGCGCGAGGATCTGCTCGGAAGGGTGATCGCCGTCGAGCGCGACGGCCGCCGCCTGCCCATCGACGACCCCTCATTCGATCCCCCCGCTGCCGCAAGCCGGCGCGCCCTTGTCCGGCGGGGACGCCGGGTCCTGCGCGCGGTGTCGCTGGTCGTGGCGGTCCTCCTGTGTGCCTTGGGAGTCGTGGCCGCGCAGGAAGGGACCGCCGCCCCGGCGCCGCAGGAGCAGATGATCGCGCCCGCCGCCGATTACCGCTTCGGTCCGGGAGACGTGCTCAGCCTGCGGGTCTGGAACGGCCAGAAGATCGACGAGCTGAAGCTGACGGTGCAGACCGACGGCGAGGCGTTCCTGCCGGTCATGGGAATCGGGTCCATGCAGGTGGCGGGCCGGACGATCGTCGATCTCAAGAAGGACCTCGAGGCGCGCTTCCACACCATCTACAAGGAGACCCACGTCGAGCTCCTGATCACCAAGTACGCCGGGCATCGCGTCAGCCTGATGGGGGAGGTGAAGACCACGGCGCGGGCCGAGAGCGGCCCCGGGAACTGGGCCCTGGAGGGACCGACGCGGCTTGTGTCGTTCCTGTCGGCGCACGGCGGTCCGGCCCAGGACGCCGATGTCATGCGGATCCAGTTCATCCGCCCCACCGGCGAGCGCCGGGAGCTGAACCTGTTCCGCGCCGTGTTCCAGGGGGAGGAGACCGATGACCCGTGGCTGTCGAACGGCGATCTGATCTTCATCCCGTCGCTCTCCATGGGCAACCGCAAGGTGTTCGTCCTGGGTGAGGTCAACCAGCCGGGGGTGGTCAACATCATCGACAAGATGGGCCTGGTCGAGGCGATCTCGCGGGCGGGGGGCTTCACCCAGAAGGGATACCTCAAGGGGGTGGTCGTTCTGAAGCGGGGCCCGGACGGCCACGCCGCGATCACCATCGCCAACTTCAAGGAGATGTTCAAGGAAGCGGACATGAAGGCGGACGTGGCGCTGCAGCCGGGCGACATCGTGTTCGTGCCGCGGCGCGCCATCGTGACCCTGCAGGAGGTGATGTCGATCATCGCGCCGGCGCTCGGCATCATCGAGTCGATCTACATCATCGACAATTTCAGGAAGAACTGACATGAGCGCCCAGTACGATCTCAACCTTCAGGACTATCTGCGGATCCTGCGCCGCCGGTGGAAGATCGTGGCCGGGTGCTGCCTGGCGCTGGGGCTCCTGACCCTGCTCCTGACGCCGCGCGCCGGGTCCGTCTACGAAGCGACGGCGCGCGTCAAGTGGAGCCGCACGGACAGCGTCACGGGTCTGTTCCTGGAGGCCTTCACCTGGAGCCCCGGGGACGACCTCGCCACGCAGGCGCAGATCATCACCAGCAGGCCCGTGGCCCTGAAGGCGGCGCAGCGTCTCGGGCGCATCCCGGTCTCCACCACCATCGAGAACGTCCTGGCCGACAAGACATTATCGGCGGCCCTCGATGCCATGCTGGCCAGCTACACGGCCAAGCCGATCGACAACACCAGCCTCATCGAGATCAGGAGCGCCTGCCCTGGACCGGACGAGGCGGTGCAGCTCGTGAACGCGGTCATGCAGGAATACATCATCCGGCACACGTTCGAGCGCAACCGCCAGGCGATCGAGGCGCGCGAGTTCGTCGAGAGACAGGTCGCCGAAGTCAGCGCGAAGCTCCGGGCCGCCGAGGAACAGCTCACCCGCTTCAAGGAAGCCAACGTGGGAGCGAGCATGCCCGACGCGAAGGAGATCCAGTACTTCCAGGACGAGGCCGCGCACACCGAGGCGCGGCTGGTCGCGCTGGAGCACCTGAGCGACCTGCTCGCCCACCCCGGAGATCCGGGCTCTTCGCCCGAGCTGCTCCTGGTCGACCTGCCGGAGGAGGGGCTGGCCGGGTTGCGGCAGGAGCTCGCGAGACTCGAGGACAGCAAGCGACAGCTCCTCGCGTTCATGAAGGACGATGCCCCCGAAATCCGGTCCATCAAGGACCAGATCGACGTGCTCACCGGCCGGCTGCGGCGCGAGACGACCACCGCCCTCGACCTGATGCGCGGCCGCAAGCGGGAGCTCACCTCGAAGCTGGCCCGCTTCCCGCGCGCCGAGCAGACGCTGCTCGAGCTGCAGCGCCAGGTCCAGGTGAACGCCGAAGCCTACGAGATGCTGATGCGCAAGCATCAGGAGGCCCTGATCAAGGAGGCCGACAAGGTGCAGGAGCTGAGCGTCGTCGAGGAGGCGACGGCCGCCGTCCCGAGACACGCGCCGGGGAGGCTCCTGCGATCGCTGGTCGGTCTCATCGTCGGTCTGCTCCTGGGGCTGGTGGCGGCCTTCCTGGCGGAGACTCTCGACACCTCGATCGGCAGCATCGAGGACGTGGAGCAGTACCTCGGCCTGTCGGTGATCGGCGTCGTGCCGCACATCGACCCCGACGCCACGCGACGCGACATCCTGCAGCGCAACCCGGCCCTGGCCTCCGACCCGAACCTGGAGGGTCTCGGCGCCCTGGTGACGCAGTTCGCGCCGCAGTCGCCCGCGGCCGAGGCCTTCCGCTCGCTGCGCACCAATATCGAGTTCTCCCGGATCGGCAAGGCGGGCCGCACGTTCCTGTTCACCTCCGCCTCCCCCAGCGAAGGCAAATCCACGACCGTCGCCAACCTGGGAGTGGCGATGGCCCAGATGGGAATGAAGACGCTGGTGTGGGATTGCGATTTGAGAAACCCCTCGCTCAGCCGCCTGTTCGGCGTCCCGCGCGAGCCCGGGTTCACGCACGTCGTGCTGGGCATGAACCGGCTGGACGACGTCCTGCACCGCTTCTCGGAGGTGTTTCTCGGGCGCGTCGACATGCGCTCGATGCTCACCTCCGCGGGTCTTGAGAATCTCCGGATCCTCACCGCGGGGGCGCTGCCGCCGAACCCCTCCGAGCTCCTGGCCTCTCCCCTGTTCTCCGATTTCATCGTCGAAGTGGCTTCGAGGTTCGACGTCATCCTCATCGACTCGCCGCCGATTCTCCCCGTGACCGACGCCGTGGTCCTGTCGACGCGTGTGGACGGCGTGATCCTGGTCTACCAGCTCGGGCGGATCGGCCGCGCCGTCCTGAAGAGGGCCAAGACGCATCTCGACAACGTGCATGCCGCCATCCGCGGGATCGTGCTGAACGATGTCAAGGCGGAGGTCAGCACCTACACCGCGGAGATGCAGTACATCTACCAACGCTACGACAAACAGCCGCAGGACGGAGGGGACACGGCGCCCCGCCAGGCTCCCGCTGCCCGCCCCGAGGCCAAGGCGGCCGGCGGCGAACGGTAGCATCGTGTCCGCCGCGCACGGCGCCGTCGGCGCCCTCCCGGCCCGGAAGGCCGCGCTCCTCGCAGGTCTCCTGGGATCGCTTCTCGTCCTGTCGCTCTGGGTGACCCGCGCTCCCCTCGAGGTGCCGGTCGTTGCGACCGTGGCCGCCGTGCTGTTTCTGGCGACCCTCCTGCACGCGGAGGCCGGGCTGGTCATCCTCATCGCGTCGATGCTCCTGTCGCCGGAGCTCCCTCTCGGGGGAGCCGGCGGCGGCGGTCTGGAGGGAAGCCGTTCGGTCATCCTGAGGACCGAGGACCTGGTCCTGCTCCTCGTGGGCTTCGCATGGGTGGCGCGCATGGCGATCCACAAGGACCTCGGGGCGATTCGGCGGACGCGCCTGAACGCCTGCATCTTCGCCTTCTCGGCTTGCTGCCTGCTCTCGACGCTCATCGGTATCGAGACCGGGCGCGTGCGACCTCTCCTGGGCCTGTGCTTCGTGGCGAAATACGTCGAGTACTTCATCATCTTCTTCATCACCGTGAATTACGTCCGCACGGGGGCGCAGCTCCGCCGGCTTCTCCTGGCCGTCCTCGTCACCGCGGCGCTGATCGCCGCCTACGCCTGGTGGCAGATCCCCTCGGGGGTCCGCCCGTCGGCCCCCTTCGAAGGACCCGAGGGAGAACCCAACACACTGGGCGGCTACCTGGTGCTGGTCTTCAGCGTCGCCTGCGCGCTGGCCCTCACTCTGCCCGGGGAGATGCGCCGGCTCAGGCGCGCCTCCGCCCTGCTCTCCCTGTTCGTGATCCCGCCTCTGCTGGCGACCCTGTCGCGCAGCTCCTGGATCGGACTGTCGGCGTCGCTTCTCACCCTGGTGTTCCTGAGCCCGAAGAGACGCAGCCTCATCGGCGCCGTCATCGTGGCCTCGACCCTCTTGTTCTTCGTGCATCCGAAGAGCATCGAAGATCGTGTCCTGTACACCTTCCAGGGCGAGGACCCGTCGGCGCAGGCCGGACGGTTGAAGCTCGATCCGTCCTCATCGGCCCGTCTGTCGTCCTGGGGCGACGCTCTGCAAGGCTTCGTGCAGCACCCGCTGGCCGGGTGGGGCATCACCGGCTACGGATTTCTCGACGCTCAGTATTTCCGCATCCTGGTGGAGCTGGGCGCCCTGGGCCTGCTGGCCTTCTTCCTCCTTGTCGGCTCGGCCGCCACGAGCTTCCACCGCGCCTACCTGACTCTTCCCGATCCCCTGCACCACGCCCTCGGACTGGGGATGACCGCGGGACTCGCGGGGCTCCTCGGGCATTCGGTCGGGACCAACACGTTCATGCTGATCCGGATCATGGAGCCGTTCTGGCTCTTGACGGGGCTGGTCGTCGCCTCGCTCTCCTTCCCGTCGGAGACCCCGTGACGACGCCGCGCGTGCCGGACCGTGGGCGCCGGGCGCCGATCTCCGTCGAGCGGCGCGCGGCCGCGCGCGGGGTCGCCTGGGGCGGCGTGGAATCTCTGACGTCGGCGCTGGTCGGTCTCGTCCTCACGCCTCTCGTCGTGAGCACGTGCGGCCTCGAGGGTCTCGGGATGTGGGCCGCCTCGTGGTCTCTGGCGCACACCACGAATCTTCTCGACCTGGGTGTCGGCTCCTCCTATACGCGGTTCACCTCCCAGTCGATCGCCCTGTCCGACGTGGCCAGGCTCAACCGGACGCTGGCCGCGGGGACCGGCTTCCACCTCGCGATCGCGACCGTCGTGGCCTGCCTGGCATTGTTCCTGGGCCCGGCCGCGCTCGGGATCGTGGCCCCGGCCGGTCCGCTCGCCCCCCACGCCCGGACCGTCTTCGGCTGCACGCTCGGGACCGTTCTCCTGCGCACGACCCTTTCGGCCTACCGCGGCGTGGTGTCGGGAGCGCAGAGAATCGACGCCCTGGGCCGGATCGGGGCCGCGGCCTCGCTCGTGGAGGGCGTGGGGGCGGCCGCGGCGCTTGCCTCGGGCTGGGGCCTCTCCGGCATGGCGGTCAATTCGCTCCTGGTGGGTGCGGGGGCGTCGCTCGTCGAGGCCCGCCTGGCGCACCGCCTGGTTCCCGGCCTGCGGGTGGTGCCGTTCCTCTCCGGCCGCGAGGAGTGGCACGACCTCTTTTCGTTCGGACTCAAACTTCAAATCGTCCGAGCCTCCGAGATTCTCACGGCGCATTGCCCCCGGCTGATCCTGGCGGCTGGCGCCGGTCTGGCGCCGGCCGGACTCTATGACCTGGGTGCGCGGGTCGCGGGGGTCCTGCAGATCGCCGCTCTGCCTCTTCCGGTGATCCAGCCGATCGCCGGACGCCTGGCGGCGCTCGGCGATGCCGCACGATTGCGCGCGCTCGTGGAGCGTGCCACGCGCTACGTCGCGCTCCTGGCGATACCCTGCGCCTCGCTCGTCCTTCTCGATGCCGGGTCGATTCTGAAAGCGTGGACCGGACAGAACGTTCCCCCGGTCGCGGCGTCGACGGCCCGGCTGCTCGCCCTGGCGCTCCTGTGCGGGTTCGTCGCTTCACCTCTGCGTCTGGTCCTGCGCGGCTGTGGCCGGGCGGGACCCGAAGCGTTGGCGGCGCTCACGGGCTCCCTGCTCAGCGTCGCGCTGGCGATCCTCCTGTCTCCCACCTGGGGGGCCGTGGGGGTGGCATCGGCGGTCCTGTGCGGCGCGGTGCTGGCGTCTGCGGTGCTGGCCATCGGGGCCCGCGGAGCGACCCCCGGACTTGCAGGGACCGCCCTGCGAAACCTGCCTGGACCGATTCTCGCCTCAGGTGCGGGACTGGTCGCGGCGACGATCACGCGCGCGCTCTCAGGGGACCAGGACCTCGTCGCGGCGACGCGGCTCGAGGCGCTGTTCCGGCTTCTCCCGGAAGGGATTCTGCTCTGCAGCGTGACGATCCTCGTCGCCTTCCTGGCCGGCGCGCTCCTGCGTCAGGACGTCGAGGACCTCGCCGCCGCGGTCCTCCCGGGGCGTCTGCGGGCCGACCCGGAGCCGGCGGAAGTCCCGGGACCCAGGGGGGGCGCATGAGAGTCATCCTGTCGGGCGCCCTGAACCCCCTCTTCGAGGCGCTTCCCGAGTACCTGGCGTCGGCCCTCCGAGGGCTGGGGCACACGGTCATCCTGTTCGACCACCGCGCCTTCCTGCTGCCGGGCCGGTTGCGCACCAGGATCGCGTTCCTGGACCGGCTGGACCGCGACCGTCTCAACGCGCGACTGCTCGGGCTCGTCCGCCGACAGCGCCCCGAGCTCGCGATCGTGAACCAGGGAATGGTCCTCGAGGGCCGGACGATCGAGGCGATCCGCAGCGAGGGGACGCGTTGCGTCAACTGGTTCTCCGACTTCCCGGCCGAGTTCCAGAAAGGGCTCGCGGTCTCCGCGTGCTACGACGCCTTCTTCCTCGGTTCGTCCTATGCCGCGAGGCGTCATCGTGAAGCCGGGCATCGCAATGCGGCGTGGCTGCCGTTCGGCTGCGATCCCCGCTCGCATCGACCCGAAGAGCCGGGCGATCGGGCGGACTCGGACCTTTGGTCACGCCGATCGTCCGGTGCCGTGAGCCCCGAGGTCGTCTTCGTCGGATCGCACTACCCCGAGCGCCAGATCCTGCTTCGTTTCCTGCGCGGACTGCCGGTGGGTGTCTGGGGACCGGGCTGGGAGCGCGCGGCGGACGACCCCCATGTGGCCCCGATGATCCGCGGAGGCGTGCTCCGGCCGTCCACGTGGCGGCTGCTCTACGCGCGCTGCCGCGTGGCCGTGAACATTCACTATGGCTCGTTCGGGCCGGAGTATGCCTCGGGCGATCTCGCCAACACGCGGGTGTTCGAAATCCTCGCCTGCGGCGCCTACCAGGTGGTCGATCGCCAGGGGGACGTCCTGCGGCTGTTCACCGAAGGACAGCACCTGGCGGCGTTCTCATCCGGGGAGGAGCTGCGGGCGCAGGTGGAGAAGGCCCTGCGAGACGAGCACCTGCGCGAAAGCGTGGCTCGCCGCGGGCGCGCCGAGGTCCTCGCCCGGCACACGTACGAGCACCGGGCCCGCAGGCTTCTGGATCCCCAGGCCACGGCCAAGGACGCCGGTCTCGCGGCCGGTGACGCGGTGGCGAGACCCGCGCCGGAGCGAGGGTCCGGGCCCGAGCCCCGATTCGGGGCCCGGGGGGGGACGAGATGAGTCCGCTCCGGATCGTCCACCTCGTCGAGGCTCTCGACACCGGGGGGCTGGAGCACGTCGTCGCCTCGCTGGCGCGGCACGCGCGCGAACGTGGCTTCGAGGTCGGGGTCCTGTGCGCGGTCCGCGCCGGCCACGTGGCGGCCGAGATCGAGGCGGCGGACGTGCGCGTGCGGGTCCTGGGCGCCACCGGCTACCGTCCGCGGGACATCCTGAAGGCCGCCCACGCTCTCCGCGAGATGGGGCCCGACATCGTCCACTCGCACGGTCATTTCGCCGGGGTCCTGGGACGCGCGGCGGCATGGTGGGCCGGAATTCCGATCGCCGTCCATCATCTGCACACCATCGATACCACGCTGCGGCGAAGACACCGTCGCCTGGAGCGCCTGCTGGCCGGCGTCACCTGGCGGGTCCTGTGCTGCTCAAGGGCCGTGGCCGAGCATGCCCGGCACGATCTCGCTGTTCCGTCGTCGCTGCTCCTGATCGTCCCGAACGGCATCGACCCGGCCCCCGCATCGAGCGAAGGCACGGCCCGGGCGGCCATCGGGCACCCGGCGGCGCCGATCGTCGGGTGTCTCGGTTCTCTTGCACCGCACAAGGGCCAGGCGGTCCTGTTGCGGTCGCTCGAGCATCTGCCGCCCGATCGACCGCTTCCGACGATCGTCTTCATCGGCGACGGTCCCGAGCGCCCCGCGCTGGAGTCGCTCGCGGCGAGTCTAAGTCGCCGGCCGCGGGTCCTGTTCCTGGGCGAGCGCCGCGACGCGCGTTCTCTTCTGCCGGCGTTCGACCTGCTCGTCGTCCCCTCCATCGGGCGGGAGGGATTCGGGCTGGCGGCGATCGAGGCGATGGACGCGGGGATCCCGGTGGTGGCGAGCCGCGTTGGCGGGTTGCCCGAGGTCGTGGAGGACGGCAGGACCGGCGTCCTCGTCCCTCCGGGAGATGCCGCGGCCCTGGCGCGCGCCGTGTCCCGGCTCCTCGAGGGGCCGGAGAACCGACGCTCCCTCGGCGCCGAGGGACACCGGCGCGTCGAGGAGCGCTTCCGCGCGGCGGCGATGGCGCGACGCGTCGAGGACCTGTACGAGGAGGCGATGCATGCGCGCCACGCCGCCTGAGGCGAGAGTGGCCTTCCTGAGCGACCGCTCCGACCTGTTCGGTGGCGGTCAGCTGAGCCTCTGCGAGCTGGCGGAGGCTCTGCTCGTCACCTCCGTCCGACCGTTGGTGGTGGTCCCCGGACCCGGCCCTCTGTCCGAGGCGCTGCAACGCTCGGGAGTGGAGTGGACCCCGATCGATCTGCCGGCATTCGCCAGGGGCGCGGGGTGGGGGGCGGCCGCGACGCTCGTCAGGCTGCGGCGCCTCGTCCTCGGTCGGAACATCGACCTCCTGCACAGCGACTCGCCCCGCACGGCGCTGTACGGAGGCTGCGCGGCGCGCCTGTCGGGCCGGCGGCACGTCTTCCATGTGCGCGCCTCGCGCCCATCCTCCGTGCTCGCCGACCGTGTCCTGGTCCGGCTGAGCGACCGGATCATCGCGGTGTCGCGCGCCGCGGCTGCGCGCAGCTCGCCTGTGCGCGACTCCCGCAGGACGCGCGTCGTGCCGACCGGTCTGCCCCCCATCGATTTCCTGACGCGCCCGCAGGCGCGGCTCCGTCTCGACCTGCCCCAGGACGCCTTCGTTTGCGGCGTAGTGGGACGGGTCGAGGAGGACAAGGGGCGTGATGAGGCCCTCACGGCGTTCGCGGCGGTTCGCCGCGTCGTGCCGGGGGCGCTTCTCGTTTTTCTCGGCCCGGTCGATCCCGGCGACCCCTGGACGCACACGCTGTCGCTGCGCGCCGCGGCGACCGGCATGTCGGGCGCGGTGCGTCTCGCCGGCGCCCGTCCCGACGGGGCGAGCCTTCTGAGGGCGTTCGACCTGCTCCTTCATCCTTCGCGTCACGAGGCTCTGCCACGTGCGCTCATCGAGGCCCTGTTCGCCTCGGTGCCGGTCGTGGCGGCCGCGGTCGGGGGGGTGCCGGAGATCATCGAGTCCACCCGGAGCGGGCTCCTCGTCCCCCCCCGGGACCCGGAGTCCCTCGGCAGGGCGGCCACGGCGCTGGCGCGCGATCCGGGAGCCAGACAGCGGCTGGCCGAGGCCGGGCTCGCGCGGGCCCGCGAGGTCTTCGGCATCGAGAGGATGGTCGCGGAGATCCTGGCGGTTTACGAGGAGATCCTTCCTGCGTCCCCGGCGGCACGGGTGCCCGGCTCGTCCCGCGGCCGACGCGGAGGGCACACCCGGGAGGAGACACCATGAACGAACCGGACGGTCGCGCCGGCGGCGTTCCGCGCACCGGAGCCGAGGGACGCGACGCACCTCCATCGCGGACCCGCGCACACCGCCCGTGCCCCTGCTGCGGCGGTCTCGAGGCCAGGATGTTCGATCGGTCCTCCCGGGGAGCCGACCCGGAGCACGCGACCGTTCGCTGCTCCGCCTGCGCGCTGGTGTTCGTCGACCCGGTGCCGCCTTGCGCCGTGGACCACACCTCGTACGGTGCCGCGTATTACGAGCCCTGGCAGGAGCGGCGGGAGGAACGGGCCCGGATCCGGATGTGGCGCCGGCGTCTGCGTCTGCTCGAGGCGCGCCGGGGAAGGGGCGCTCTCCTGGACGCGGGATGCGGCGACGGTCTGTTCCTGAAAGTGGCGCGCGACGCCGGCTGGAGCGTCGAGGGGATCGAGTTCTCGCCCGAAGGAGCCCGCCGATCCTCGCAGCGTCTCGGCCGTCCCGTGGCGGTGGGTGATCTGACGGCCGTGTCCGGGCTGAGAGGGCCCTTCGACGTCGTGACTCTGTGGCACGTGCTGGAGCACCTGGTCTCCCCCACGAGCCTGCTGGACGCCGCGAGGGCGCGCCTGCGTGCGGGAGGTCTCCTGGTCGCGGCGGTGCCGAACCTCGACAACCTGCCGATGCGCGCCGCCTACCGCGTGGCGCGCGGGCGGCCCCTGCCCCTCTACAAGGAGGGCGCGCGGGAGCCTCATCTCAGTCACTTCAGCCCGGTCACGCTGCGCGAGGTCCTGCGACGGCGAGGGTTCGAGTCGATCGAGATTCGCGCCGACCTGTGCGCGCTCACCCCTGCGAAGCGCTCGATCGACGCGGTCGCCTTCTGCCTCTCACCGCTCTGCGGGCGGCTCCTGACCGACGCCATCGTCGCATTCGCGCGGAGGCCGCGATGATCGATCCTCGCGAACACGTGCGCCTGCGGACGGTCCGTCCCCCCGACCGCATGATCGCCGACCGCCTGCGTCGTGCGGCGAGCTCGATCCTCCTCGCGCTCCGCGCACCCGTCCTGCATCTCTCCGGTCTCTTCCGTCACCGGGAACGTCGTCCACCGGCCCCGTCGCGCGTCACGCGCCTGTTGGTGCTGCGAACCGACCGGATCGGCGACATGGCGCTGACCACCCCCGCCCTCACAGACCTGAGAGCGTATTTCCGCAAGGCCGAGATCACCGTCCTCGCGCCCACGGCGCCCATCGAGCTCCTGCGCCAGCATCCGGCCGTGGACCATCTGGTTCCGCTGACCGGTTCGCGGCTTCCGGAGGGGCTGGCGGGACGGTTCGACCTGGTGATCGATTTCACGCCGGACGAGCAGCTGCGCGGCGCGCTCCTGGCCCGCGCGACCCGCGCGCATCTGCGCGCGGGATTCCGGGCGGCGGGACGACAGGTCTGCTTCAGCCTGCGCGGTCCGCGCGCCGAACGACGGCGGCATATCGTCGATCTCAATCGCGCCCTCCTCGACTCGCTCGGTGTTCCGGCGAAGGCGCTCCGGCCGGACCTCTACGTCTCGGCCGAGGAGCGCGGGGCGGCGCAGGCCCGCCTGGCCTCCCTGGGAGCCGCCTCGCCCCGGGTGGCCGTCCACCCCGGGGCCTTCTATCCCAGCCAGCGCTGGTCGCCGGAGAGCTTCGCCGCGGTCATCACCGCACTGACCGAGAGGACCGGCGCCGCCTGTATCGTGCTGTGCGGCCCGGGCGAGGAGCACCTGGCGGATCGAATCGCCGCGGCGACGCCCGACGCCCTCCTGACGTGCGGCATCCCCATCCGCCAGATGATGGCCCTCGTCTCGGCATGCGACCTGTTCGTCGGGAACAACTCGGGGCCGCTGCACGTCGCGGCCGCTCTGGGTGTGCCGACGGTGTCGGTCATGGGGCCGAGCGATCCGCTCCGCTTCGCTCCGCGGGGCCCCGCCGACCGCGTGGTGCGCAAAGAGCTCCCCTGTTCCCCGTGCAACCGGGCCCGCTGCTGGCACCATACCTGCCTGCGCGGAATCGAGCCGGAGGAGGTCTGCCGCCAGGCGGAGGCGGCCCTGCGGATCCGCCTGCCGCGGGAGGAGGTGCTATGAACCCATCTGCACGCCGCAGCATCGCCGTTCCGATTCCAGCCGGAGGCGCCCGGCGCGTGATCGGCGAGCGGCTCCGGCGGCCCCTCCGCGCCGTCCTCCCGGGCCTCTCCATCCTGCACGTGATCACCCGTCTGGATCGCGGCGGCTCCTCCGACTGCACCCTGCTCCAGGCGATCGCCGCCGCGCGGCGGGGCCATCGCGTGACGATCGCCTGCGGACCGACGCGCCAGTCGAGCCCGCTCCTCGTCGACGCACGACGGCTGGCCGGTCTCGAGATCGTCGATGTCCCGCACCTGCGCCGCGAGCTGTCTCCCAGGCACGACGTCGGGGCGCTCCTGTTCCTCCTCAGACTCCTGCGCGACCGACGGTTCGACATCGTCCACACTCACACATCGAAGGCGGGCGCGCTCGGCCGCCTCGCCGCGGCCCTGTCCTCGCGGGTCCCGGTCGTCCACCAGCCCCACGGTCACCTGTTCTACGGGTACCACGGCCCGATCGGCACCCGCCTGGTGATTCTCGCCGAGCGACTCCTCGCACCCCTGGCGCGGCGGCACATCGTCCTGTCCTGGCGCGGTGCCGAGGAGCACCTCGCGAGGGGCGTCGGGCGCCCCGGCCAGTTCACGGTGGTGCGCTCGGGGATCGACCTGCGGCCGTTCCGGACGTCGGCGAAAAGGCGCTCGGCGTGCCGGGAGCGCCTCGGCCTGCGTGACGACGAGTTCGCGGTCGGGACGCTCTGCCGTCTCGAGCCAATCAAAGGGGTGGACGACCTGCTGCGGGGCTTCCTGCTCGCAGCGTCCTCGCGGCCGCGTCTGCGTCTGTTCCTCGCGGGGGACGGTCCGCTGAGGAACGACCTGCTCGATGCGGCGCGGCGCGCCGGAGCCTCGGCTCGGGTCGCTCTCAGCACGTCCTGGGTGGCGGGGCCCGATTACCTGCCGGCGCTGGACCTGTTCGCGCTGGTGTCGCGCAACGAGGGGATGGGGCGCGCCCTGGTAGAGGCGATGGCGGCTGGGCTTCCTGTCCTGGCGACCAACGTCGGCGGCATGCCGGAGGTCCTGGAGGAGGGTCGCGCGGGTCTCCTCATCCCGCCCGGCGATGACGAGGCGATCGCGCGCGCCATCGCGCGGCTGATGGACGACGCGGCGCTGCGCGCGAGCCTGGCGCGCGGCGCGCGTTCCCGCGCCGTGGTCTTCGGCGCGGGGCGGATGGGGCATGCGCTGCTGCGCGTCTACCGCGAGGTGCTGAGGTGAGAGGACGCATCGACGCGACGGCCCGTCGCTCGTTCCTCGTCCTGGGGATCGCCTGCCTGGCCGGGCCGCCTCCTTTTGCGTCCGTGCCCGCGAACCTGTCGGCCGCCGCCGCTCCGCCCGCCGTGACGGAGATGGTCACAGTGATCCACCTGCACACGACACTCTCCGACGGCGCGGCGGTCCCCGTGGACCTGGCCCGGGCGGCGCGCACGGCGGGAGTGGACGCTCTCGTGATCACCGATCACTACCTCGAGAAGGTGACCTACGCCCCCTGGCCCATCGGCAACGTGCTCGGGCTCTCCCTGTCGCGCGCGTCGGTCCTCTCGGGAGGTATCGACCGGTACTTCGAGACATTGTCCGCCGCCGAGAAGCAGGTGCCGGGGGTGCTGCTCCTGCCTGGTCTGGAGGTGAGCCCGTTCGCGCGCTGGACCGGTTCCCTCCTCAAGCGCACGCTGGCGCTCGAAGGCTGGCACCGGCACGTCCTGGTGATCGGCATCGAGGATTCGAACGCCCTCCGGGATCTGCCGGTCGCCGCGAACCGCAGAGGCGGGCGGTACGGCCCCTGGTCGCTGCTCTTCGTCCTGCCGGCCGCGGCGCTCGTCTGGTCGACGGGACGCCTCGCGAAGCCAGGCTACCGCGAGACGCGCATCGGAAAATTCGTGCTGCGGCGGAGGCGGGCGCCGATCCTCCAGGGACTCGTCGGTGCGGCCTCGCTCGCGCTCTTGGTCGCCGGCTTCCCCTTCCGGGTCGAAAGATGGAGCCCGGTCGGCGTGGACCCCGGCGACGCTCCGTTCCGCTGTCTCGAGGAGCGCGTGCGCTCGCTGGGTGGGCTGACCTCCTGGGCGCACCCGGAGGCTGCGGCCGACAAGGAGGAGCTGGGCCTGCGCATCGCCACCTCTCCCTACCCCGAGATGGTGGTGAGGACCGACGCCGACGCCTTCGGGGCCCTGCCGGAAGGGGTCAAGACGCTGCTGCCGCCGGGGGGACTCTGGGACCGGGCTCTCCTCGATCACCTGGAGGGGAAGCGCCTGAGCGCCCCGTTCGCCATTGCCGAGATCGACGAGCATCGGGCCACGCAGGACATCGATCTGCGCATCCTGCAGACCGTGTGCTCCGTACAGGAGCGCACGCACGCGGGGCTGGTCCAAGCGCTGCGCGCGGGCCGCTGCTACGCGCGCTGGACTCCGTACGATCGCCCTCCGTTGCGCCTCGTCGCATGGGAAGCGGCCCCGGGCGCCGGGAGGGCGGAGGGCGCGGGGGGCGTTCTGCGCCGGACCGGTCCGCTGACGGTGCGTCTGGCCGTTGCCGGCGGGGACGGTCATGAGGTGACCGCGCGCCTGCTGCGGCGGGGCGAGGTGATCTGGAGCGACCGTATCACGCCCCCCTTCGAGAGGATCGTGCCGGACGAGACACGGGGCCCGACCTACTACCGTCTCGACGTCGAGGGGGCCTATCCCTACAGGCTGATCGGGAACCCGATCTTCGTGCTGCCGGGCGCCGAGGCGAGGGAGGGGGCATGAGGCTCGCCGCCCACCAGCCGCAGTACCTGCCGTGGCTCGGTTTCTTCGACAAGATGGACCGCGTCGATCGCTTCGTCCTTCTCGACTCGGTCCAGTACAAGAAGAACGAATGGCAGAACCGCAACCGCATCCGCACCGCCACAGGCTGGCAGTGGCTGACCGTCCCCGTGCATTACCGCTTCCCGATGACGATCCGGGAGGTGGAGATCGACGAGATTGGCGCATGGCGCCGCAAGCACCGCGAGGCGCTGCGAATCCACCACGCGCGCTGTCCGTTCAGGGAGACGGTCCTGCCGGAGATGGACGCCATCTTCGACGAGCCGTATCCGAGCCTGGCGGCGCTCAACCTCAAGGTCATCCGGCTGCTCGCGCGGCTTCTCGGGGTGCGCACGCCCCTCCTGCTCGCGTCGGAGGTTCCGGGACTGCCCGAAGGCGCCGACGAACGTTTGATTGCCTTGTGCCGGCATTTCGGCGCCTCTGACTATCTCGCCGGTCAGGGGGGCGCCGCCTACATGGACCTGGCCGCCTATGCCGCGGCCGGCGTGAGAGTGTCGTTCCAGTCGTTCCGGCACCCCGTCTATGCCCAGGCCTACACGGGGTTCGAGGCCAACCTGTCGGCGATCGACATGATCTTGAATTGCGGACCGGGCAGCATCGAGCGGATCCGGGAAACGCGCGAGGTCGCGGCATGAACATCCTCGCCATCGGGGCCCACCCGGACGACATCGAGTTCGGCTGCGGGGGAACGCTCATCAAGTACGCCGGCAAGGGGGCCTCTATCGATCTGCTCGTGATCACCGACGGGGCCCGCGGCGGCCGGGCGCGCACGCGACGCGCCGAGCAGCTCCGCGCCGCGAAGGTCCTGGGGGTGCGGCGCGTGCACTGGGGCGGCTACCACGACACGCTTCTGCCCTCCGTGCGCCACCTGATCGACTGCATCGAGCGCGTGCTGCGTCGCGTCCGGCCGGACTTCATCTTCGTCAACAACCCGGACGACACGCATCAGGACCATCGCCAGGTGGCGCGCGCGGCGGTCTCGGCTACGCGTTACGCACGCAACGTCCTGTTCTACGAGGGGCCGACCACGGTGAACTTCACGCCCACGGTGTTCATCGACATCGCCGAGGAGATCGATCGCAAGATCGGGGCCCTGCGGCACCACCACAGCCAGGTGATGAAGACCCGCATCGAGGGCACGGCCATCTGCGAGATCGCCCAGGCCTCGGCGCACTTCCGCGGGGTGCAGGGGCGAGTGCGCTGGGCGGAGGGTTTCGCGCCCCTGCGGCTGTTCATCAACGTCACGGGAGCCCCGGCGGCTCCGGGCCCGGCGCGCCGGCGGTGGGGCGCATGAGTGGGAGGGTGGTCGCGGCCTTGCGGTCGGACTCGCCGGTCCGGGTGCCGCATTCCCGCCCATTCCTGGGGCGTGCGGAGGAGGAGGCGGCCCTGCGGGTCCTGCGTTCCGGGAGGCTCGCACCCGGACCGGAGGCGTCCCGGGGCGGGAGGCTGCTCGCGGACCTTTCCGGTTGCGGCACCGCCGTGCTGCTGTCGTCGGGCACGACCGCGCTGACGCTCGCGCTCCGGGCGCTCCGGATCGGCCCGGGCCACACCGTGGCGATCCCGAGCTATACCTGCGCGGCGCTCCTGTACGCCGTGCGGGGGGCGGGTGCCGTGCCCCTTCTGTGCGACATCGAGGCGGACAGCTTCGCCCTCGACCCCTTGGACATCCTCCGGCGCGCCCCGGGGAGGGCGCGCGCCGCCATCGTCGTCCATCCGTTCGGCGAGCCGGTGCCGCTGGAGCCGTACAGGAAGCTCGGTATCCTGGTCGTCGAGGACTGCGCGCAGGCCATCGGGGCGCGGGATCGTGGCTCTCCGGTCGGCGCGCGCGGTGACGCGGCGGTATTCTCCTTCGCCCCGACCAAGGTCCTGACCTGCGGCGGCCCCGGGGGCGGTCTGGCCTCGCCCCGTGCGGCGACCGTGGACGAGGTCCGCGATCTCGCCGGACATGACGAGAAGGACGACGACCGACAGCGCACCAATGGTCTCATGGGGGACCTGCACGCCTCGGTGGCGGCGGTCCAGATGGAGCGGCTGACGGAATTCCTGGACCGACGCCGCGCGCTCGCGCGACTCTACGATGAACGGCTCCTTCCGCTCGGTCTCGAGCGGCCGGCGTCCTCCGCAGGGACGGAGCCCGTCGTGTACCGATACATCGTGCGGGTGCTCGACGCCGGGCGGCTCATCGAATCCCTGGCGAAGTCCGGAATCGTCGCCCGGCACCCGGTGTACCGGCCACTGCATCGGATGACGCGCGTCGAGGGGACCTTCCCGAACACGGAGCGTGCCCAGCGCACGCTCGTCTCGCTGCCGCTCTATCCCGCCCTCACGGACACGGATGCCGAGAGGGTGATCACGGAGGTGCATCGGTGTCTGTCCTAGCCCTGCTCTCCGTCGGCATCATCCTGCTGGCGCGCCCGCCGTCCGGGAGCCTCTTCGAATCGGCCTTGCTCGCCTTCCTCGCGGCGTTCGGTCTCACGCCGTTCGTGCGGCTGCTCGCCCTCCGCGGCGGCGCTGTCGATCGACCGGACGCGCGCAAGAGGCACGCTCGACCGACACCCCGTCTCGGGGGGGTGGCGGTCGTCTCGGCTTTCGTGCTGACCCTGGGCCGGACCGGCGGGGTGGACGGCGAGATGATCGCGATCGCCGCCTCGGCGCTGGCCCTGATGCTGGCGGGGGCCATCGACGACACGCGGGGCCTCTCGGCCCGTCTGCGTCTCGTGCTGCAGCTGGCCTGCGCCCTGATCGTGATCGCCGCCGGTGTGCGGCTCAATCTTCTGCCTGGGACGGCCGGGGCCGTCGGCAATGTCCTGCTCTCGATCGTGTGGATCGTCGGCATCACGAACGCCTACAACTTCATCGACGGCATGGACGGTCTCGCGGGTTCGCTCGGCGCGCTCATCGCATTCCTCCTGGGGCTGGTGGCGCACGGCGGCGGCCAGACGGGTCTGGCGACGGCCTGCGCCGCTCTCTGCGGAGCGCTCCTCGGGTTCCTGCCGCACAACCTGCGCATCGGCGGACCGGCGCGCATCTTCCTGGGTGACTCGGGAAGCGCCAGCGTGGGATTCCTGCTCGCCGCCCTCGCCATCAAGGAGGACTGGGCCGAGGGGGATCCCCTCGTGTCGCTGACCACGCCGGTGCTCATCTTCAGCGTGCTCATCTACGACATGTTGCAGACGACGATGTCCCGCGTCATGTCGGGGCGGGTGCGCAGCTTTCAGCAGTGGATCGATTACGTGGGGCGGGACCACATCCATCATCGCTTCACCGATCTCCTCGGTCATCCGAGGCGGGCCCTCGTCCTGATCCTGAGCCTGGCACTCGGACTGGGGCTCTGCGCCCTGGGTCTGCACCGCGGCGACGGCGCCGAAGCGGTCATCTTCCTGGTGCACGGTGCTCTGGTCCTCATGGTGGTCGCCGTCCTGGAGGGGTCGGCGCGCAGAGCCGGCCCAGGGGGCGGGACGGTCGCGAGCGGCGGCAGGAGACGGAGATGAACCACCCATTCCTCCTGGCGGTCAACGACTTCCCGCCCCACCTGGGTGGCGAGGCGACCCTGTACCATGCCCTGGCGCGTTACCTGGGTCGCGACGAGGCGGTCGTGCTGGCGCCGAGGGCTCCGGGGGACGCCGAGATCGACGCGGCGCTTCCCGTCGAGGTCGTGCGTCGCTGGCTGCCGCCCCACGGCGGAACGATCAGCCGGGTTGCGCGCGGTCTTCTCGAGGGACTCCATCTCGCCCTCCTGCTGGCGCGGCGCCGGTTCGATTACCTGGTGTGCGGTCAGCTCCTGTCGATCGGCGCCCCCCTGAGCCTGCTGGCCCGCGTGTGGCGCCTCCCCTACGCCGTCTTCGTGCACGGCGCCGATCTGGCCGACTACGCGGAGCGGGCCCCCTGGCGATCCCTGGCCCGTTCGATCCTCTCCGGGGCGCACACCGTCGTGGTCAACAGCCGTTTCACCGCCTCGCTCGTGGATCGACTGCTCCCCGGCGCCGCCCGACGGATAATCGTGCTCCCCATGGGAGTCGAGCCGGCGCCGCGGGTGGATGAGACCGCTCTCGCCGAGCTGCGGGCCCGGTACGCCCTGTCGCGCGGCCCCGTGCTGCTGTCGGTGGCGCGCCTCGTGCCGATGAAGGGGCACGACGTGGTGATCGAAGCGCTGCCGCGTCTCGCGGCCCGCCATCCGGACATCGTGTACCTGATCGTCGGGCAGGGGCGATACCGTCCATTCCTCGAGCGGCTGGCCCGCGAGCGGGGCGTGTCACGGCACGTGCGCTTCGCGGGCGTCGTCCCGAGACAGGAGCTGTCGGCGCACTATTCCGTCGCGACTCTGTTCGTGCAGCTCAGCCGCGCTACGGGAGAGTACGACGGCCTCGAAGGGTTCGGCCTGACGTTTCTGGAGGCGGCGAGCCTGGGTCTTGCCAGCGTCGCCGGGAGGTCCGGAGGCGTGCCCGAGGCGATCTCCGAGGGGGAGAGCGGACTCCTGGTCCCGGCGGAGGATAAGGATGCGTTCGCCCAGACCGTCGATCGGCTCCTCTCCGATCCGGGCGAATTGCGACGTCTCTCGGAGGGGGCACGCCGCTGGGCCGCGCTGCACACCTGGGAGTCCACCGCGAAGTGCATGCGCTCGCTGGGACACGATCTGCGCGAGGGGGCTCCGGCCGGCGCGCGGAGGGCCTCCTGAATGTGCGGCCTGGCGGGCATCCTCAGTCTGTCCGGCGCCCCCGTGCGGCACATGGCGCTGCGCGCCATGACCGAGACGCTCCGTCATCGCGGCCCGGACGAAGGGGCAGTCATCCTGATTGCCGACCGGAGCGACCGCTCGCGGACCCGGGCGGCCGGCCGCGAGAGGCGCGGCGAAGCGCCGGTCCCCACGAGACTCGGCCTCGGCCACCGGCGCCTCAAGGTGATCGATCTGAGCGGCCGCGCCGCGCAGCCGATGCGCTCGCAGTCGGGCGCCTGGCTCGTCTACAACGGCGAAATCTACAACGCGCACGAGTTGCGCAGCGAGCTCGAAGCGCGTGGCGCGCGCTTCCGCTCGCGCAGCGATACGGAGGTCGTGCTCGAGGCGCTCGACGCCTGGGGTCTGGAGGCCCTGCCGCGATTCAACGGGATGTTCGCCATCGCCTACTGGGACTCGCGTGGGCGACGCCTGATTCTGGCGCGCGATCGTTTCGGCGAGAAGCCCCTGTACTACGCGATCGCCGCGGGACTCCTGATGTTCGCGTCCGAGTTGGGGGCGCTGGTTCGAAACGGCGACGTACCGCTCGAGATCGATCCCGAGGCGCTCGAGCTCTATCTCACCTTCGGATTCGTTCCGGCCCCCTGGTCCATCTACAGGGGCGTGCGCAAGCTGCCGCACGCCTCGTACCTCGAGGTGCTGCCGGACGAGGCGCCCAGGGTGGGGCGCTATTATCGGCTGGAGGATCACCGTGGCTCCCGCGTCCCCGACCATCCGGAGGACGCCGTTCGCGCCACCCTTCTGGAGTCCGTCCGGCGGCGTCTGGAGGCCGACGTGCCGCTCGGCGCCTTCCTGTCCGGAGGACTCGATTCGACCGCCGTCGTCGCCTGCATGCGCCTGTCGCGCGGCGCGCCGCCTCTCACCTACTCGATGGGGATCCCGGATCTGCCTTACTTCGACGAATCGAGCCGGGCCCGCAGGACCGCCGGAATCTTCTCGACACTGCATCACGAGGTGCGGGTCGATGCGGCGGCGTTGCGGGCGGAGATCCCGTTCGTGCTCGGGCGGCTGGACGAGCCGTTCGCCGACTCCTCGGCCCTCGCCTCCTCGATCATCTCCCGGGCGGCGCGTCGCGACCTGACCGTGGCCCTGTCGGGTGACGGGGGGGACGAGCTGTTCGGGGGATACCGCCTGTTCCGCGGTCTGGCGGCCCACAGGCTCCTGCGGCGTCTGCCGCCGCGCGCCGCCGCGGCCCTGGCGGCGCTCCTGTCCCCTCTGCCGGCCCGCCAGGGGGGCGGCGCGCCCGGCGCCGTGCGGCAGGCGAGGCGTCTCCTCGAGGGGGCGACGACCGATCTGGCCGCCGCCCACACGGCCTGGATGTCGGTGTGCGGACGGAGGGCCCGCCGGGCGCTCCGGCCGGCGGTTCCGGACGAGGACCTCGGAGTTTCGCTCCTGGAGGAGCGCTACCGGAGGTTCGGCGGCGGGCTGGACGCAGCGCTCGCCGTCGAGGTCGACCTGCCTCTGCCCGACGACATGCTGGCCAAGGTGGACCGCACGAGCATGGCCCACTCTCTGGAGGTCCGGGCACCCTTCCTCGATCCGGCGCTCGTGGAGCTGGCGCTGTCGCTCCCGTCACGGACCCACTTCGGTCTTTTCTCCGGCAAGCGTCTCCTGCGGCGGGCGATCCGGGACCTGGTGCCGGCGCACGTCCTGCGGGCCCCCAAGCGTGGCTTCGAGGTACCGGTTGGGGACTGGCTTTCGGGGCCTCTGCAGCCGCTGTTCAGCGAGATCGTGTCACCCCGCGCGCTCCGGGAACTCCCGGGCCTCGATCCCGGCGTCCCCCGGGCCTGGCTCGACGAGCATTGCACGCGGGCCCGTGACCACGGGCGGGCCCTCTGGAGCCTGTTCGCGCTCTGCTTCTGGATGCAGGGACCCCGCCGCGCGCACTCCGGGGGAGCACGCGAGGCGCGGTGTCAGGAGCGGGGAGGCTCGAGCAGCGAGGCGACGGTCTTGAGGAGCACGGAAGGCTGAATCGGCTTCGGGACATACGCGTTGGCTCCGAGCGCCAGGCCCCGCTTGCGATCCTCCTCCGCCCCTTCCGTGGTCACGATGACGATCGGGAGCGTCTTCGTGCGCTCGTTGGCGCGGATGAGAGTGACCAGCTTGAGACCATCCATCATCGGCATGTTGATGTCGGTGATGACCAGGTCGACGCGCTCCGTCGTCAGCTTCTTCAGGGCGTCGACGCCGTCCACCGCTTCGATGATCCGACAGTCTTTCAACCGCCGCAGCGAGAACGCCAGGAGCTGCCGCATCGTGGGCGAGTCCTCGACGATGAGAAAGGTCGTGGCGCTCATCGGTGTCAGGTCCCCTGTGGGGAGGGGGCCGTGAGCAGGTCGAGGAATCCCTGCAGCTCGGACAGCTTCTTCTCCGACCTCTGGTAGAGCTTGGAGCTGAACAGGGCCGTCGCGGCGTGCCCCGCCAGGAGGGTGAACAGCTCGAAGTCCAGCGGCTCGAACCGGTCCTTCTGCTGCAGAAGGCGGTAGAGCGCCACCAGCCCGATGACGCGCGTGCCGATTTTCAGGGGAATGCAGGCGATCGGGTGCGCGACGTCCACGCCGGCCCGTTCCGGGAGGGGATCGGCGTAGTACGACTGGCCCTGGAAGGCGTCCTTGAGGGGTCCGTCCTCGGGCCGCATCTTCTCGGGGACGCTCGTGCCCATCCCCTGGCTGAGCTCGCGGCGCAGACGTCCACCCCTCTCGTCCACCCAGAAGATCGCGAACCCTTCCGCGCCGATGAGGTTGATCAGGATCTCCCGGACCGTGTCGAGTACCTCGGCGAAGTTCAGGGTGGCGTGCAGCTGGTACGAGGCGACGTACAGGTTCGCCAGGTGGTTGTTCTGCGCTTCGATCTCCTCATAGCGTGCGGCCACGCTGCGGTTCATCGCCTCCACCTGCCGGAAACGGGCCAGCAGATCGTCCCGCTCCTTCTCCAGAGTGTGCAGGCGCTCGGTGAGCTCCTTCACCGACTCGGATGGGGAGGGGGTCTTGCCGCCCGGCTGATCGATCTCGCGCTCGAGACCGGCGACCCGAAATCTCAGACGCTCGTTCTCCCGCAGCAACTCCTCGGTGAACGCGCGGGCCCGGCTGAACATGTTGCGCAGTTCTTCGCCGCGCGCCGAGAGGTCGTCGCGCTCCCCGCCTCGGGGGCCCCCTTCCCGGCTCCGGTTCATCTCCGCGAATATAGGTCCCGCGCGAACCCGGTGCAATCCTGTAACCGCTTCGTTGACAGTGGAATGGCGGCGAGCCCGCACCGGGGGGGGCGTCAGCGCCGGCAGCGGCGGGCCATCTCCAGAGCGATCTCCGAGCGTGGCAGGACCAAGTCCGCGAGACCGGCCCTTATCGCCTCGCGCGGCATGCCGAACACGGCGGCGGTCTCCTCCGACTCCGCGATGGTCCGCCCGCGCCGATCCTTGATGGCGCGCAGCCCCTCGACACCATCCCCCCCCATTCCGGTCATGAGGATGCCCAGGGAGCGCGGGCCGAACAGCTCCGCCGCCGAGACCATCAGGAGGTCCGCCGAGGGGGCGTAGCGCTCCGCCGGCCCCCGCGGCCTGACGTGGAAGACGATTCCGGGGGGAAGGCGGTCGAGCGTGGTCTGTCGTCCGCCGGCGGCGATGCAGATCGTGCCTGGCAGGAGGCGGTCCCCGTCCTTCGGCTCGGACACCGGCAGAGGGCAGAGCCGGGCGAGACGCTCCGCGAACAGGGCGGTGAAGCGTCCGGGCATGTGCTGCGCCACGAGGATGGCGGTGGTGGTGCCGCGCGGCAGGCGCGGCAGGATTTCGAGGAGGGCCGGCGGACCGCCGGCGGAGCAGCCGATGACGATCAGATCCGCCGGGCGGGCATCCCCCGCGTCCTGCGGCGCGCTCACGAGGACGATTCGGCGGACGGGCGGGAGACCGCGGCGCGCTCCAGGGTGATCTGCTCCTTCAACGCCTCGGCCAGGACCGCCATCCTGTCGGGCATGTCGGGAAAGCGCCGGCCGATGAGATCCTTGGCCTGGATCATTTCTTCGCGGAAGGCTTCCGAGAAGCGCCGCTCCAGGACGGCGCGTCTGAATTCCTGGGGATGGTAGATCTTGAGATCGGAGACCATGATCCGCGCCAGACGGTGGATCTCCGAGCGCGGATCGATCGGTTCGTCCGCCCCGTTGGCCGAGAGCACCCCGCCCTCTGTTGTGGAGGGGGTTCCCAGGGGGGAGGGGCCGGAACCCTCCGTGGCACCGGCACGCCTCCCCGCGGCGGCCGGCGCGGCAGCGACGCCCAGGAGAGTCGCGAGACGCGCCCGCAGCTGGGCCGCGGGGATCACGTCCTCGAAGTAGTCGTCGGCTCCGTAGAGATTCCCCGGGTGCCGCACGAACCGGTCCGACTTGAACACCGACCCCACCAGGGCCACACGCGTTCTCTTGAGGTCCGGGCTTCCCTTCACCCCCTCGCAGACGGCCACGCCCAGGAGTCGCGTCATGTACACGTTGAGCACCATGAGATCGGGATGATGCGCCACCGCGAAGCGGAAGGCCGCCTCACCGTCACCGGTGACCTCCACGCGGCACCCCAGGGACTCCAGGGTCCGTCGCACCAGGTCACGGAACTCGCGAGCCTCGTCCCCCACCAGGACGAGCGGTGAGGTGCGTCCCGCCCGGCCGGCGGTCTGCTGGGGGCGCGCCCCTGCCGGGGAGGCCTGCGCCGGGGGGCCCGGACCGCCGGCGTGGATGTTTTCCTCCGTCGCGAAGACGCGGTTGCAGGCCCCGCAGCGGACACGGCGGGGTGCGGTCCCGCCGTCGGGGATCCGGTAGTTCCGCGCGCAGCCGGGGCAGACGACGATCATGACATCCCCCGCAGGAGCGCGGCGATGTCCAGGGGGGCGACCTGATTCGAACGGGGCGCGACCCCCGACACCCCGTCCACCACCAGCCCGAGGCGATCGTCGGCCGACCGGACGACGATGACCTGCGCCGCGGCTCCGGACGGGCGCGGCGGGAGGGCGAGGCACCGGCGCAGATCGAGAAGCGTCACCATCTGTCCTCGCACCGGGATGATCCCCTCCACCGCCGGAGCGGTCCCGGGCACCCGTGTCGGTGCACGGTGACGCACGATTTCGATGACCGCATCGACCCGCACGGCGAACTCGCGCCCTTCGATCGTGAACAGCAGCACGTGATCGCGGGCGCCATCGCCGGGGACGGCCGCATCGCCATCAGGTGTTGACGTCGGCATTCTGGTCTCCGGACATGAGCGTCTCGGGGTCGAGGACGAGAACGGCGGTCGCGTCCCCGAGGTCCGCGGCCCCGGCGACGCCCGGCAGGTCCCCGAGGAAGCGACCGATCGGCTTGACCACCACCTCCTGGCGGCGGACGAGACCGTCGACGACGATTCCGAACTTCCGCCCTCCGCCGCCGGCGACGATCGCATACCGCCCGAGCGTCGCCAGGTCGGTCGCACCTCCCCCGGCACCGGACAGGAGGCGGTCCAGCCGCAGGAGGGGCAGAGGTCCGTCCGGCCGCTCGTACAGGGGACCTCTCTCCGACTCACGCACACGTGTGCCGTCCAGCCGCAGGTTTTCGCGGATCGAGGCGATCGGGATTGCGAAGCGTTGATCACCCGAGCGCACGATGATCGCGGGCACCAGGGCCAGACTGATCGGCACCATGACCGTGAACGTCGTCCCGCGTCCTTCGGCCGATCGCACGACGATCGAGCCCTTGAGCGCGCGGATCGCGCGGCGGACCACGTCCATGCCGACGCCGCGACCGGACACCGTGCTGACCCGGCTGGCGGTGCTGAACCCCGGACGGAAGATCATCTCGTGCGCCTCCTCCCGGCTCATCTCGCGATCCGCGGGCCACAAACCCCGGGCCACGGCGGCGGCCTCGATCTCCCGGATGGCGATGCCACGCCCGTCATCGATGACGTCGACGACCACGGACGGGCCGCGCCGGAAGGCGCTCAGGACGAGTTGCCCGCGGCGGGGCTTCCATCGACGCTCGCGTTCCTCCGGAGATTCGATCCCATGATCGATGGCGTTGACCACGAGATGCATCAGGGGCGGGGCGAGGCCATCCATCACCGACTTGTCGATCTCCGTGTCGGCCCCGAGTGTGTGGAGGTCGATCTCTTTCCCCGACGCCCGTGCGGCCCGCGCCACGGCGCGGCCGACCTTGCGGAACTCCTGATCGAGCGGGACGAGGCGGGCCTCGATGGCGCCGCGCTGCAGCGCGCGCAGCCGCGCCAGAACGATCCGCAACAGCGGTCCCATCTGGCGGGTGCTGTGGTCGTCCGGATGCGCCTCGTGCACGGCGGCGATCTCGCGCTCCAGGGAGGCGAGGGCGATCGACAGTGCGTCGACCTGCGACAGGACCCCGTCCAGACGCGCCACCGGGACCCGGAGCGACTGGGTCGCTCCACGCCGATCCGCGGCGGACTCCGTCCCCACCGTTCCCGGAGCGGATCCGTCCGGCGACGCGGCCTCTCCCGTCGCGGCGGACGACGGAGCGGAGACGACGCGGCGATCCTCCACGATGGTCCGCGGCAGGTCATCGTCCGAGAGAAGTCTCGGGCTGGCCACGAGGAGATCGAAGGCGATCCGGTCGTCCCGCTCCCCGACGACCGGCAGCGTGCTGATGAGCTCGCCCACTTCGCCCACGCGGCGCGCGACCTCCTGGAGATCCTCCTCCAGGCTCTGCGGGTCGGGGCGAACGCGCACCAGCGCCAGGTGGAATCCCTGCGACAGGCACTGTTGGAGGCGTCTCTCCTCGTATTCGGTCAGGGAGGCGCGGATCCTCTCCGGCAGGCCGGTCGTCCCCGGACGATCGTCCTGCGGGATGATGATTGCGGCGGCGGCGCTCGCCAGACGGTCGGTCAGCGGACCCAGCCCGGAAAACGCCGCGGATCCGGAGCGCAGGTCGCGCACGGCACCGAGCAGCGAGTCGAGCGTGTCGTGCAGAAGGTCGAGGATGGCCCCGTCGAGTGATCCGCCCAGGCGCAGACGTGTCAGGAGATCTTCGAGCGCATGGGTGAGCGACGCGATCTCCGGAAAGCCCAGGAGCCCCGCGAAGCCCTTGAGCGTATGAGCGCCCCGGAACAGCGTGTTGATCAGATCGAGATGCGGTCGCCCCGCCTCGAAGACGGCCTCGAGATCGCGCACGGCGTCGGAGAGCGCCTCGAGGATCTCGTCCGCCTCGGCGACGAACTCGCGCAGGCTGCGCTCCCGCTCCGGACGGCCGGACCGCTCGTCAGACATGGAAGGCGCTCCGGAGGAAGCGCACCGGGTGTTGGACGTGATGCGTCGTCAGGATCTGCAGCCTCCGCGCCGCGCACCACGACTGTCATTTCGACGGCGGCGCGCGGGCCGCGGTCGGGTCGTGGACGCAGTACGGGGTAAAATCTAGGCCGGATTAAAAATACGGCCACCCATGAAGCCTGGATGACAGGAATGTAACCGGCCGGGTTGGCGGGACCCTACCCGTGCAGGGCGCCGGCGGCCTCGAGCTTCTTGCGCACGGCATCGAGGATTCCGTTGGCGAACTGGGAGGAATCCTCTCCGCCGAAGCGCCGGGCGACCTCGATTGCCTCATCGATCACGACGATGGGAGGCGTTTCCGTCTCGTGGAGGAACTCGTACACGGCCAGTCTCAGGATGTTCCTGTCGACGATCGCCAGACGCTCCAGGCGCCAGTTCTCCAGGTTCTCGGTCAGGATCGCATCGATCTCCCCCAGGGAGGAGAGGGTGCCGCCGGCCAGCCTGTCGGCGAAGGCACGCACCTCCGCGGCGGCGTCGCGGCCCTCCCAGAACGAGGCCGCGACCTCGGCCATCGGGGTTCCCGAGGCCTCGGCCTGGTAGAGCATCTGCAGCGCGAACTCCCGCGCCTTCCGCCGGCTCCCCATGGCTACTCCAGGCTGCGGAACAGCGAGACCATCTCGATGGCCGCCAGGGCGGCATCCCAGCCCTTGTTGCCCCCCTTGGCCCCGGCCCGCTCGATGGCCTGGTGCAGGCTCTCCGTGGTCAGGACTCCGAACGTTACAGGAAGCCCGGCCTCGAGCGCCACCGAGGCGACGCCGCGCGCCACCTCGGCGCAGACCTGCTCGTAATGCGAGGTCTCCCCCCGGATGACAGCCCCGAGGCAGACCACGGCGTCGAATTTGCGCGACAGCGCAAGGCGGCGCGCGGCCACGGGAATCTCGAAGGCGCCCGGGACGCGCACCACCGTCATGTCCTTGTCCCCGACACCGTGCCGGCGCAGACAGTCGAGCGCCCCCTCCAGGAGGCGCTCCGAGATGAAGTCGTTGAACCGGCTCATCACCAGGGCGATCCGGAGCCCCTTCCCGTCCAGGTTGCCTTCGACGATGCGCATCGACACGTATCCGCTCCAGTCGGTAGGCCTGCGCTCCAGGGATCGTAGCGGCCGGCCGCGCGCGCTGTCAAGAACGGAGCCCTGGGAGTGTGTCCGAGTCAGGGAACGAGGCAGGGACGCAGGATGGCGGCCCAGGCGGTGGCGAAGACGGACTTGAGGACGACGTCGGACAGGAGCAGCACTCCGGCCACGAGGTACCAGGTGCGCCGCGGGCCGGCCGGGGGGGCGGGAGGGCGGCCGAGCCTGCGACCGGCGGCGAACAGCAGCGGTTCGGCCAGGCAGAGACCGATGAGGACGAAGGCGGCCACACGCAGGACCGCCCAGGGCGGCCAGCCGAGCAGCAGCGCGGTTCCCGGGGCGCCGCCGACCGCGGCCAGCGAGCCGACGTAGAAGGACATGTAGCCGACCAGAATGGCACCGAACGCTATCCCCAGCAGACCACCGGAGCCGGCCGACAGCAGGCTGAAGGCCAGAAGGTGCAGGAGGTGTTCCGGCACGAATCGAGCGGGGTCGCTCTCGCGCCCGATGCCGCTCTTGATATACGCGAACATCTCCTCTCGATAGGCGGGCCCATTGAGGACCACGCGCTCCATGGAGGCGGGCTCACGGCGCGTGAAGGCGATCACGGAAGCGGACAGCCCGGCGGCCCAGAGCAGCGCGGCCAGCGCCGCGGCGCCACGCCGCCCGCGCAGGAGCAGGGCCGCCATCACGGGATAGACCGCCGCGGTGGCGAGGATCGGCAGAAGGAGCGGTCGCTGGCCGGCCCGGGCCAGGAGCACCGCGACCGGCGCCAGCAGCGCCGGGAGGGCGATCAGGCCGCCCGGCCAGTCCCGATAGGCGCTGTGAGGGCCGAGGATCATCGACGGCCGCTGGCCGGCCCGTCGACGCTGAGGAAATCGCGCAGCTCCCCGGCCCGCCCGTCGATTTCCGCAGTCGTCAGCGCGCCCAGACGCCGGAGGCTGAAATCCTCGACGCAGAAAGACGCGAGGACGCTGCCGTAAATCATCGCCTCGCGCAATCCGCGACCGCCGGTCTCGCCGCTTCTCGCCAGGTGACCCATGAACCCGCCCGCGAAGCTGTCCCCGGCCCCGGTGGGGTCGACCGGCCGCTCGACCGGGTACGCAGGGACCGCGAAGTAGCGCCCCTCCGAGAAGAGCGCCGCCCCGTACTCCCCCCTCTTGATCACGAGAAAGCGCAGGCCGAGCGACAGGAGGCGACGGGCCGCCACGACGGTGTTCAGCTCGCCCGCCAGAAGACGCGCCTCCGAGTCGTTGATGATGAGTCCGTCCACTTCCGCCAGAAGACGCTTCAGGGCCTCGTTCTTCCCTTCGATCCAGAAATTCATCGTGTCGCACGCGCTCAGGCGCGGCCGCGTCCGGCGCAGGACCTGCGACTGGAGATCCGGGTCGATGTTCCCCAGGAAAAGGTTCGGCACATCCGCGTCCTCGGGGCGCAGCCGGGGCTGAAAGGACTCGAAGACGTTGAGGTGGGTGGAGAGAGTCGTGCGCTCGTTCAAGTCGTCGGAGTACTCGCCGGACCACCGGAATGTCCGGCCTTCCCGGACCTCGATGCCGGACACGTCGATGCGGCGGGAGCGCAGGAGCCCCATCGGGGCCTCGCCGAAGTCCGTTCCGACGACGGCCACCATGCGCACGTCGGTGAAGTAGGACGCCGCGACGGCGCAGTAGGTCGCGGACCCGCCCAGAACCTCGTCGGCCGCCCCGTACGGAGTCTTCACGGAGTCGAACGCCACGGATCCGATCACCAGGAGCGGCACGTTCACTCCAGGTACTTTCCGACCAGAAGACCGAGCCGTTCGCGGGTCTCGCGGGGGATGCGACTTCTCTCGGTCAGGATGGCGTTCTTGAGGGCGGAGGCGCAGGGACAGGTCCGGTCGGCCGTCAGGCGGCCGGCCAGCCGCGCCAGGATCGCCTGCGCCATCGCGGCGTTGTCGTTGAGACGGGCGACCACCTCCTCCACCGTGACGGGGGTCTCCTCGGGGCGCCAGCAGTCGTAGTCGGTCACCATGGCGAGCGTCGCGTAGCAGATCTCCGCCTCGCGAGCCAGCTTCACCTCCTGCGCGTTCGTCATGCCGATGACGTCGGCCTTGAACGAGCGGAACAGGTGCGATTCGGCGCGCGTGGAGAACTGCGGCCCCTCGATGCACAGGTAGGCGCCGCCCCGGTGGACGCGTGCGCCGCAGGCCGCCGCCGTCTCGAAGAGCAGCCCGCCCAGGTCGGGGCACACCGGGTCGGCGAGCGAGACGTGCGCCACCAGACCCGCGCCGAAGAAGGTCGAAGGACGGTGCCGCGTCATGTCGATGAACTGGTCCGGCACGACCACGTCCAACGGGTGCATCTCCTCGCGCAGGCTGCCGACCGCGCTGATGGACACGATGCGCTCGATCCCCAGCGATTTGAAGCCGTAGATGTTCGCCCGGAAATTGATCTCGGAGGGGAGCATCCTGTGCCCGGCGCCGTGGCGCGACAGGAAGGCGACGTCCCGTCCGCCGAGAGTCCCCAGGACGTAGGCACCGCTCGGGTCGCCAAAGGGCGTGGAGATCGTCTCCTCCCGCCTGTCCTGCAGGCCGGCCATCCGGTACAGACCGCTGCCGCCGATGACTCCGAGCGCGTTCATGGGAGGCCCCCTGAAAGGAACCGAATCCTAACAAGCCCCCCCGGTTCAGTCAAGCAAACCGGCCCGCAGCGCGGGCTCCGCCCCCAGCCAGGAGCGGATCGTCCCGAGCGCGCGCTCGACCGCGGCCTCCCCGGCGTCGATGAGCCGGGCGGGGTCATCCGGCCAGGAGATCATCGTTCCGCGGCCGCGCACGTCGGGGCGGAGCACCAGGAGCCGCTCACCGCACGCCGTCTCGAGGGAACGCCAGTAGGCCCGGCGGGCCTGGCGCAGGCAGACGACGAGCGACAGATCGACGGCGATCACACGGCGGGCGCAGAGCGGCGGGGCGAAGGCGCGCTCGACCGGCACGGCGGTGAACCAGCCCGCGTCCGCCAGGAAGCGCGTCCTTCCGCCGGATCGGGATACGAGCGGCGGAAACAGGAGCGGGATCGCCGCGGAAGCCTTGACCGCATCGGAGATGCCGATGCTGGCGGGGAGCCCCGGGCCGCCCACCACGAAAACCTCCTCCCGGGATCTGAGGTCGAAGGTCAGGATGCCCAGGCGCCGCACCCCATGGTGCAGCCGCTCGAACGAGGCGCGCTCCAGTCGATCGAGGTAGCCGGGGATCGCCCCGGCCCGGGCGGATGCGGCGCGGGACAGCCAGGGCACGCGCCAGCGCGACAGGGCGAACGCGAAGAGCGACGAGGCGTCGAGCCGGCGCGACGCCTCGAGCATCTCGTCCGGATGCATTCCCACCGCCGCGTGCATCGCTGCGACGATGGCGCCGACGCTGCAGCCGACGATGGCCTCGATCGGAACGTTCGCGGCACGCAATCGCCTCAGAACGGCGGCATGCGCCACGCCGCGGGCTCCGCCGGCGCCGAGCACCAGGACGATTCCGGAGGCAGGCCGCGCCACTCGGACACGCTCCTAGGCGGGGTCCGGCCGGGTCAGACGGATCAGACAGATCTCCGATCCCCCGTGCGCCCTTCCGAACACTTCCAGAGTGGCGGGCCTCGGCCGCAGGAGAATGACGAACGCCGTGCGCCCCCCGCGCTCCTTCCGGGCCGCCGCGATCAGGAGCGGGCGGCAGCGTCTCTCCACGACGCGGGCTCCCCGGCGGGCCGCGGCCGCGGTCAGACCGTTCTGACGAAAGAAGTGGTCGCTGACCAGGCGGGTCAGGAGAACCAGGTCCGGGTCCGCGGGCAGGGTGAGCGTCAGGGTGTCCCCTTGTCGCGCCGTCACGAACCGGGTCCCCGGCCGGTCATCGCGTCTCCTGCCCTCCAGCGCGCGCCCGTCACGGCCCCGAAGCCTCGGGCTTCCGGGCGGCCCTGCGCCGTCTTGATGCGGATCGAGTGGAACGACTGCAGTTTAGGGATTGCCCCGGGGGGCTGTCAATCTCCCGACTGGCACCCCCCCGCGCGCTGCCTTGCAACCACGGCACGCGACACCTAAATTCGTTCTTTCAGGGACTCAGGGGGACGTGTGTCGGTCGCAGGAACGCTGGCGGTGGTCGACGAGCTGAACCGGATGGAGGAAGACGAGCGCAAGGTGCGCCGGTTCCGGTTGTACGCCTACGCGCTCGGTGTCTGCGCGACGGCGCTCGTCGCCTTCAACGTGGCGCTGGCGCACGAACGGATCCGCGAGGATCTCCTGCCGGTCTTCGTCTTCTCGATGTTCATCGGGTTCGCGTGGTACTTCAGCTTCTCCATCTTCCCGCGCGCCAGCCTTTCGATCTCCCTCGACATGGCGTACCTGATGACCGCGGTGTGCGTCCTGCCTCAGCCGCTGCCGCTCATCGTGGCGTTCGGCGGGGCCGTTCTCGGGTGCCACCTGCGCGCCCGTGAGTCGCGCCTGCAGAATCCGTTCCTCCAGGTCCTCAGCCTGAACACCGGCGGCCTGGTGATGACCGCGCTGGCCGGACAGTACCTGTCGGTCCTCCTGGCGAGCAACTGGGACTTCCACCGGCTCGGCTGGGGAACGGTGGGCGCGGTCGCCGCGCTGTTTATCGCGTACAACCTGACGAACGTCGCCATCATGGGGGTGGCGATGCTTCTCAAGGGCGAGCCGGTCTGGCCGCATCTGTCGACCTACCTGCGCTACCTCCCCTCTCTCGAAGTGTTCACGATGCCCCTCACGCTGGGGCTGGCGCTCCTGTACGCCGCGGCCGGGATCTGGGGATTCGTCCCCTTGGCGGCCACCATCCTGCTCGCCAGCGGGCTCCTGAAGAAACTCAACCAGGCTCGCAACGAGCTGAGCGAAGCCAACGAGCAACTCCAGGATCGCTCGCGCGAGCTGCGCATCCTCAACACGATCGGGCGGGAGATCAGCACGAGCCTCGATCCGGAGGTCGTCTTCGCTCAGGTGAGCCGGCACGTGCAGCGGATCCTCGATGCCCCCCACCTGTTCCTGTCCCTGTATCACCGCATCCCGCACGAGTCCTACGTCGAGTACGCGGCACGGGACGGCGTCGTCCAGCCGCGTCCGGAGCGCGCGCTCGGGCAGGGGTTCACGACCTGGGTCGTCGAGGCGAAGCGCCCGCTCCTGGTGCACGATCTCCTGGTGGACCTGGACTCCATTCCGTGCGCCCCGGTGATTCTCGCTACGAGCATCCGGTCGATCATGTCGACCCCCTTGATCTTCAACGGCGAGACGATCGGCGTCCTGTGCGTCGAGAGCCCGCGCCCGGGGGCCTACAGCGTCGATCACCTGTCGGTGTTCACCACCATCGCGCAGCAGGCGGCCGTGGCGCTGGAGAACGCGCGCAATTTCCAGATGGCCACGGTCGACCAGCTCACGCGACTCTACCTGCGGGATTTCTTCTTCCGCAAGCTGTCGGAGGAGCAGGCGCGGGCCCGGCGCTACGGGAGCACCTTCACGGTTCTGATGCTCGACCTGGATTCCTTCAAGGAGATCAACGATCGCATGGGGCATTTGGCGGGTGATCGCTACCTGCAAAAGGTGGGCGAGGTGATTCGCGAGACGATGCGCGCCGCCGACATCCCCTGTCGCTACGGCGGCGAAGAGTTCTGCGTGCTCCTGCCCGAGACCGACCTGGACGGGGCGACCCGCATCGCCGAGCGCATCCGCACGCGCGTCAGCAATCTCGAAGTGCGCATCGGCGACGGGGTGCTGAGGGCGACCATCAGCGTCGGCATCGCGGCCTATCCGGCCGACTACCCCGGGACGATTCAGGGGTTTCTGGAAAAAGCCGACCAGGCCCTCTACCTGGCCAAGCAATCGGGCCGGGATCGGGTCATCAGCACCGCGCTCAAGCCCGATAAGGAGAGCACGCACCGCTGAAGCGTGCTCCTAGTCCCGTCCGGTGAACTCGCGCACGGTCCGGCCCACGCGCCGCTCGAACTGCTTCGACAGGGACGGCACCGAGCCGTTGTCGTCGTCGAGCAGGAGCTTCTCGATCCGGAGCAGCGGGAAGAACACGGTCGACAGACTCAGACCCTCGCCTCCCTCGGCCGTCTGACGCACCCAGTCGTCGAAGGAGTTGAGATCGATACCCTCGATCACCAGACCCGTCGGGTCGAGAGAGCGCAACACCCCCCAGAAACGTTCGCGCGGATTCTGAATGTAGACGATGACGACCGAGCCGGGACGAAGCGGCGATTCGGTCACGATCACGGCGCCCGCATGACGCCGATACCGCGGGGATCGAGGACCAGACGGGCCTCGGTCGCTGCGACGACCGCGTCGACCGTCGCACCCGGGGCGATCTCGCGCAGGACCAGGGCGCCCTCCCCCACGTCGATCACGGCCAGGTCGGTGATGATCCGGTCTACCACCCGGGGGCCCGTGAGAGGAAGACGACAGCGCCGCAGAATCTTGGCCTCCCCTTCCTTGGTGGTGTGGGTCATCATCACGACCACGCGCTTCGCCCCCGCCACCAGGTCCATGGCCCCGCCCATCCCCTTCACCATCTTTCCGGGCACCATCCAGTTGGCGAGGTTCCCCTCCTCGTCCACCTCGAGCGCGCCCAGGATCGTCAGGTCGACGTGGCCGCCGCGGATCATCGCGAACGAATCGGCGCTGCTGAAGTAGGAGCAGCCGGGGGTCTCGGTGATCGTCTGCTTTCCTGCGTTGATGAGATCGGGGTCCTCCTCCCCCTCGAGGGGGAACGGGCCGACTCCGAGCATGCCGTTCTCCGACTGGAAGGTGACATGCATGCCCTCCGGGACATGGTTCGCGACCAGGGTCGGCATGCCGATCCCCAGGTTGACGTAGTAGCCGTTCCTGAGCTCAGTGGCCGCGCGCAGGACGATGAGTTCTCTGCTCGATTCGCTTTTCATAGTTCGTCCCCTGGAGGATGCGCTTCACGTAGACGCCCGGGGTATGAACGCTCTCCGGGTCGATCTCCCCCGGCTCCACGAGGCGCTCCACCTCCGCGATCGTCAGGCGCGCCGCCGTGGCCATGATCGGGTTGAAATTGCGCGCCGTCTTGCGGTATTGAAGATTGCCGAGGCGATCGCCCCTGTACGCCTTCACCAGGGCAAAATCCGCGGTGAGCGAGGATTCCAGCACGTAATGCCGCTCTCCGAAGCGCCGGGTCTCCTTCCCCTCCGCCACCGTCGTGCCGTACCCGGTCGGCGTGAAGAAGGCCGCGATGCCGGCGCCGCCGGCGCGGATGCGCTCGGAGAACGTCCCCTGCGGAACCAGTTCAACCAGGAGCTCCCCGCTCAGGAACTGGCGCTCGAACAGATCGTTCTCGCCCACGTAGGTGGAGATCATCTTGCGGATCTGCCGCGTCCTGAGCAGCAGGCCGAGACCGTAGTCGCTGGTCCCGGCGTTGTTGCTCATGACGGTCAGGTCCTTCGTCCCTTTGCGCTGCAGAGCCTTGATCAGAGTCTCGGGAATGCCGCAGAGGCCGAACCCTCCGACCATCAGGGTGGCCCCGTCGGGGATGTCACGGATCGCCTCATCGGCGCTCGCCACGACTTTGTTCATCGGCCGAGGGTCTCCTTCGCGGCGGTCCGTTCCTGCCCGGCACCGGTCTCCCGCAGCTCGATCAGGACGCCGCCGGTCGCGCGCGGATGAATGAACGCAATGCGCGAGCCCTCGGCGCCAGGCCGGCCGGGGGACCCGACCACCTGGAACCCCGCGTCGCCGACACGCACGAGCGCCGCCTCCAGATCCTCGACCTCGAAACAGACGTGGTGGATCCCCTCCCCCCTCGCCTCGAGGAACCGCCCGACGGGAGACCCTTCGGAGACCGGCTCCACGAGCTCGATCCGCGTCCGGCCGGCCGGCAGGAGCGCGACGCGCACCCCTTCGCCTGCGACCTGCTCGATGCCGCGAAGCTCGAGACCGAGAACGTCCCGGTACAGCGGCAGACGCTCCTCGATGCGCCGCACGGCCACGCCGATGTGATCGAGACGTGCGCCGGGCGGCTCCCCCCCGCGCTCCTCCGTCTCCCGCCCGAGTCTCAGGAGCACCTCGCGGGCCGCGCTGTAGGGGTCGGTCTGCCGCGCAAGAAGGGCCGTCTCGCAGCGCTCCAGCTCGGCTTCACCGACCTCTCCCGAGATGAGGCGCGTGATCAGGCGGTCGCGCAGGATGTCGAGGAAGCGCGCCCGGAGACCGGCTCGTCTCCTCTCCGCCAGCCGGTTTCCCTCCTCCAGAAACGCCCGATGGCGCGCGATCGCCTCCGCCAGCGGCTCGATCCCCTTCCCTTCCGTCGCGACGCATTCGAGGATCGGCGGGGTCCAGTCACGCTTGTCCGCCAGGGACATCATCCCCTCCAGGTCGGACGCCAGACGATCGGCCCCGGGGTGGTCCGCCTTGTTGATCACGAACAGATCCGCGATCTCGAGAAGACCGGCCTTGATCGCCTGGATGTCGTCTCCCTGCCCGGGAGTCAGGACCACGAGGACGGTGTCGGCGACACGCACGACGTCGACTTCGTCCTGCCCGACACCGACCGTTTCCAGGAGGATCGGGTCCCGGCCGGCGGCGTCCATCAGATCGATGGCGTCGCGCGTGGCCCGGCTGAGGCCGCCGAATCGGCCGCGGGTCGCCATGGAGCGGATGAAGACCGCCGGGTCGAGAGTGTGCTCGTGCATGCGGATGCGGTCCCCCAGGACCGCCCCGCCGCTGAAGGCGCTCGAGGGATCCACGGCGACGACGCCCAGGGTACGCCCCTGGGAACGGTAGTGCGCGACCAGGCGGCTGACCAAACTGCTCTTGCCGGCTCCGGGTGGGCCGGTCACGCCGAGGATCGCGGCGCGCCCGGTGCGTGGAAAGAGGTCCGCGACGATCGCCTCTCCCCTGGACGACCCCTCCTCGACGAGCGAGATGGCGCGCGCCAGCGCCACCGGGTCGCCCGCGACCAGCCGCCTCGACAGATCCTCCATCAGGAGGCCCGCTCGCGCGTCTCCCCGAGGAGCTGTCGCGCGATGACCAGCCGCTGGATCTCGGAGGTCCCTTCACCGATGGTGCAGATCTTGGCGTCGCGGTAGGCCCGCTCGACCGGGTACTCCTTCACATACCCGTACCCCCCGTGGATCTGCACGGCGCGGTTGGCGACGCGCACCGCGGTCTCGGAGGAGTAGAGTTTCGCCATCGACGCCGCGCGCGTGACCTCCTGCCCTAGGTCCTTGAGATGCGCGGCGCGCTGCACCAGAAGACGCGCGGCCTGAATCTCGACGGCGGAATCGGCGAGCATCCACTGCACCGCCTGGAAGTCGGCGATGGGCCGGTCGAACTGTCGGCGCGTGCGCGCGTACTTCACCGCCTGCTCAAAGGCGCCTTGCGCGATCCCGACTCCCAGCGCCCCGATGCCGATCCGGCCGCCGTCCAGGATCCGCAACGCATCGATGAACCCCCGCCCTTCTCCGCCGAGCCGGTTGGCGTCGGGCACGCGGCATCCTTCCATGACGAGCTCGGCCGTGTCGGAAGCGCGGCAGCCCATCTTGTTTTCCTTGCGTCCGGGGCGAAACCCCGCCATGCCGCCTTCCAGGATGAACGCGGAGATTCCGTGCTTGTCCAGGCTCCGGTCGGTGACCGCGAACACGACCGCCACGTCGCACACCGAGCCGTGTGTCGCGAACGTCTTGCTGCCGTCGAGGACCCAGTCCTTGCCGTCGCGTCGCGCGGTGGCGCGCGTGCCGGAGGCGTCGCTGCCGGCGGTCGGCTCCGTCAGGCTCCAGGCGCCGATCTTCTCCCCCCTGGCGAGCGGAACCAGGAACCGGCGCTTCTGCTCCTCCGTTCCGGCCATGAAGATGTGGTTGGAGCACAAGGAATTGTGCGCGGCGACCGACAGGCCGATCGAGCCATCCACCCGCGCCAGCTCCTCGATGATCAGGACGTAGTCGATGTACGAGAGGCCGGCGCCTCCATACTCGGCGGGGAAGAGAATCCCCAGCATCCCCATCTTTCCGAGCTTCTTCATGATCTCCCTGGGGAATTGCTGGGTCTCGTCGAGTTGGAACGCCACGGGGGCGATCTCGTTCTCGGCGAAGCGCCGTACGGTCTGGCGGGTCAGCTCTTGTTCTTCGCTCAGTTGGAAGTCCAACGACGACCCCCGGGAGAGTTGCGCAGAGAAAACGATTCTAGTGCAGCGAAGATCCCCGATCAAGCGATCCGGACCGCATCCATGCGAGCGGACGGCGTTCTCGAGGTGGTCCTGTCAGGACGCGTCCCTCGCCGTTTCACGCATCAGTAGATTCAGGCACTCCAGCGCCCGTTCTATCCCCCGGCGATCGACGTCGTAATGCGTGACCGCGCGCACCTGCGCCTCGTCGATCGCCAGGGCCAGGACACCGGCCTCCTTCCAGCGGCCGACGATGTCGTGCGCCGTCAGGCCGCCCCGGGCGACGGAGAACACGACGATGTTCGTCTGCACGCGGGCCGGGTCGGTGGACAGTCCCCGGATGGCTCCGATCCCCTCCGCCAGCCGGCGCGCGTTGGCGTGGTCCTCCGCCAGCCGCTCCACATTCTCCCGCAGCGCCACGAGACCGGCCGCCGCCAGCACCCCGGCCTGACGCATGCCCCCCCCGAGCCTCTTGCGCACCCGCAGCGCCTCCTCGATGAAGCCTGCCGGACCGCAGAGGACCGAGCCGACCGGAGCGCCCAGCCCCTTGGACAGGCAGAACATGACCGAGTCGAACGGCCGCCCCAGATCGGCCGCGTCCAGCCCGAGCGCCACGGCCGCATTGAACAGGCGGGCGCCGTCCAGGTGGACCGGGATGCGTCGCGCCCGCCCCAGGTTGCAGATGGCCTCCGCCTCGGATGCGGGGACGATCGTCCCGCCGGCCATGTTGTGGGTGTTTTCGACCGCGATGAGCCCCGTCTGGGTCAGATAGTAGACGGGAGGGCGGATCGCCCTTCCGACCGCCTCCGCCTGCAGCACGCCATCCTGGCCTCGGATCGGGCGCGGCAGGACGCCGGAGAACACGGCCATCGTTCCCATCTCGTAGTTGAAAATGTGGCTGCGCTCCTCGAGGATGACCTCCTGCCCGGGACGCGTCCAGACGTTCACGGCGATCTGGTTTCCCATCGTTCCGGTCGGAACGAACAGGGCCGCCTCCTTTCCCGTACGCGCGGCGGCGAGCTCCTCCAGAAGGCGGACCGTCGGGTCCTCGCGAAACACGTCGTCTCCGACCTCGGCCTCGGCCATCGCCTTCCGCATGGCGGGGGTGGGCCGGGTCACGGTGTCGGAGCGGAGATCGATTCTGTCCATGTTCGGAATCGTACACGAGGCGGGCACCTGACGTCACCCGGAAACCGCCGTCCCGCCTGCGCGACGCGCTATAATGCCCGCGGATGCGACGTCCCCTTCTCCTGCTGCCCGCCGTGCTCGTCCTCCTGTCCTGCGGTCGGAGCGCTCCCCGTCCGAACGTGCTGCTGATCACCATCGACACCCTGCGCGCGGATCGTCTGGGCTGCTACGGCTACGCGCGCCCGACCACGCCCCACATCGATCGACTGGCGAGGCAGGGGGCGCTCTTCGAGCGCATGTACACGACCCTGCCACGGACGACGCAATCGGTCGCCACGATCCTGACCGGACGGTACCCCAAGTCGCACGGAGCGCGGGGTCTGTTCTCGAAGCTGTCGCCCGCGAACCTGACTCTCGCCGAGATCCTCAGGGATGAGAAGTACGATACGGCCGCCTTCGTGTCGAACCTCTTCCTGCGGCCCGGGCAGGGGTTCGAGCAGGGATTCGATCGGTACGACAATCCCCAGGCGCGCTGGGACGGCGACTCGGCCGGTCCGGTGAGCGCGGGGGCCCTCGACTGGCTCCGAGGCCGCGGGGGCGGCCGGCCGTTCTTTCTCTGGGTGCACTATCTCGACCCGCACTGGACCTACAGGCCGGCCCCCCCCTTCGACCGCGTCTTCGATCCCGGCTTCGCGGGACCCTTCACGCTCTACGAGGATCTCGAAGCCGGACGACTGACCAAGGGGCAGGTGATCTTCGACAACCGGCTTCCACCCCGGCAGGTGGAGCACGTGGCGGCGCTGTACGACGGCGAGATCGCCCAGGTGGACGCCGCCCTCGCGGACCTGCTCGAGTACGCGGCCAGGCCGGAGCTGCAGCCCCTCCTGGTCGTGCTGACATCCGACCACGGCGAGAGCCTGGGAGAGCACGGATACCACTTCGCCCACGGCGAGTATCTCTACCAGCCCACGCTGCGCGTTCCGCTCCTCCTCAGTTTCCCCGGCCGGATCTCCCCGGGGCTGAGGGTCGATGCGCTGGCCGAGAACGTCGATATCGCCCCCACCGTCGTCGCCCTCGTCGGGTTGAGCCGCATGCAGGCGGTGGACGGCCGTCCCCTGTTCATCCCGGCCGCCGCGGCGGGTCCGGGACACCAGGGCGTCTGGGTCCCCGCTCCGGGGCGGAGCATCGTGTTCGCGGAGAGCGACTACCAGTTGATCCACCCCGAGAACCGCCGCTACTACATCCCGGGGCCTTCGGGACGGTGGTCCTCCGCCTTCGACGGACGTTTCAAGCTGATTCACATCCCCCGGCCCGCGGGGGAGATCCTGGAGCTCTACGATCTCGCGTCCGACCCGGGGGAGACGCGCAATCTCCAGGGCACGGGGGCCGATCCGGAGGTGCTTCAGCGACTCCTGAGGGAGCTGCGGCGCTTCGTCGATTACGACGCCGGGGCCGCGGGCGAGCCCCGGACGATCGATGAGGACGAGAGACAGCGGCTGAAGTCGCTGGGCTACATCAACTGATCGGCGGGCGGCATGAGACGCTCGAAGATTTCGTTGCTGACGAGCCTTCCGCGTCGTGTCAGTCGCAGACGGTCCGGAGCACGCTCCACCAGGCCGGACCGCGCCAGCGCCCCGAGACAGGCCTCCCCCGGCGGGACGAAGGCGTCGCCGTAGCGGGCGCGCAGGGCCTCCAGATCGACCCCCTCGGACAGGCGCAGCCCCGCGAACAGCGCCTCGAAAGCGCGCCGGTCACGGGAACGCACGTCCTCGACTCGCGTGCATCGCTCACCGCGGCGCGCCAGGTAGTCGCGCAGATCCGCCGCGTTCGCCCAGCGACGCTCTCCGACATAGGAATGCGCCGAGGGGCCGAACCCCAGATACTCCTCGTCGGTCCAGTACTTCAGGTTGTGCCGGCTCCGGTGTCCGGGACGGGCGAAATTCGAGATCTCGTAGTGCTCGAAGCCCTGATTGAGAAGCTCATCGGCCGCGTCCTCGTACAGGTGCGCCGCCTCGTCGTCGCCCATCGGGCTGCGGCGCCCGAGGGCGACTTCCCGTCCCAGCCGGGTCCTTTCATGGACCTCCAGCAGGTAGAGAGACACGTGATCGACGCCGCGGTCCACGATGCGCCGGATGTCGTCGATCACCCTGGTCCGCTGCTGACCCGGCAGGCCGAGTATCAGATCGATCCCGAGGCTGCGCACAGCCGAAAGTCGCGCGGCATCCACCGAGGCGAGGGCCCGGCGGGCGTCGTGCGGCCGGCGCATCAGCTTCAGGAGATCATCGTCGAGCGACTGGACGCCGATCGAGAGGCGATTCACGCCCGCCGCGGCGTATCCATCTAGGCGGACTGCGTCGAGGTCCTCGGGGTTCGCCTCGAGGGCAAGTTCCGCCGTCGCAGAGACCCTGAATGAAGACTTCAGCGATGCGAGCACGGCGGACAGGAGCGTGGGAGGGAGGAAAGACGGCGTGCCGCCGCCGAAGTGAATCGTGTCGGCCGGAGGCGCCCCGGACTCCCGGCCCGCCAGCGCGATCTCGCCGCTCAGGGCCTCGACGAAGGTCGGGAGGTCCGGACCCCGTCCGGGCATCAGATAGAAGTCGCAGTAGGAGCAGCGCACGGCGCAGTAGGGCACGTGCACGTAGAGACCGAGAGGGCGGGCGGCTCCGCCGGTCAAACCCGCTCCACCATCCCCGAGGGGATCCAGCCGCTCATGGCGTTCGGAAGGCTCACCTGGTACCAGCCGTCGCGCCGGTTCCGCACCTCGAGCCGTGTGCCTTCGTGCACCGTGAACAGGACCGTGTTCTCCGCCGAGGGCCCGCTCAGGACGTCCACCCTGTCGGTCATGACGATGGCCCGCTCCGCCGTCCGGCTCTGAATGGCCTCGACGAGCGCCCCCCCCGCGAGAAGCGCCAGCACCCCGGTGGCCGCCGCGGCGTATCCCAAAAGGCGTCTCCTCCCCTCGCCGCTCGTGAGCGGCAGGCACGCCACGAGGCCGCAGGTGATGACGTACAGGCACAGGAAGACGGCGCTCAGAGAGTCGGGCGGGACCGTGTCGAGATGGTCCTGCATCACCTTGACGGGATAGGGAACCTCGGCATCCTCGATGCGATCGCGGATTTGCCCGCGCGCCAGCTCCAGGTTGTCGCGGGCGTCCTGATCGGAGGGATCGAGCCTGAGCGCCCGCTCGTAATTGAGAATCGCCGGTCCGAGCCTGCCGAGCTTGAAGTAGGCGTTGGCGAGATTGTACAGGACGCGCGGATCGGCAACACCGTAACCGAGGATCTTCTCGTACGCCTCGGCCGCGTCGCGGAACTTGCCCTGCTCGTACAGGCTGTTGCCCCCCTGGAAGAGCTCCGAGGGGGTCGTGGCGAGCGCCGGCGAGACCGGCGCCAGCCCGCACAGGGCCAGGAGCACGCCGAGCGCCAGGAGGGGGCGTCTCATGTGGAGAGCGACCGCTCGAGACGGACGATGATCTCCTCCGCTTCCTGCAGGGTGCGGCGCATCTCCTCGGAGCCGGACGAGGCGGGTGCGAATCGCGCGTAGTCGCAGGCCTCGAGGCACCTGTGGAACTGGCGCCGCTCCTCGTCCGGCGCGCCGCGCGAGGCAAGGAAATCCTCGATCCGATCGTGCGTCAACCCGGCGCCCGAGGTGTCGAACTTGGCCGCTACGAACTCGGTCAGGGCCCGGGCCACCTCGGCGTAGAACGCCCGGGCGGTCGCCGGCGCCATCCGCCGGCGCGCGTCCTTGAGACGGCGGCGCGCCATCGTCCGCGCGCGCCGCTCGCGGCGCTGGCGGGCGTTGGCCCGCTGCGAGTGGCGGGTCCGGGAGAACACGAACACCCCGAAGTCCGCCGCCACGGGCAGGAGGATCAACACGGCGAACCATCGGGAGCGGTAGAAGGGGCGCGAGCGGTCCATGAGCCCGTCCGGCGCCTGCTTGATGAAATGGATGTCGCGCCGAAGCTGCCGCACGTCGCTCTGCACCACCCCGCCGCCGGTCCCGCCCGCGCTCCCCTCCGGACCGCGCGCCACCTGGATCGGAATCGCCGGGCTCGCGACGCTCCTGTAGACACCGGCCTTCGGATCGAAGAAGGAGAACCGGACGGGCGGTATCGCCTGCGATCCCGGCGCCAGGGGGATGAGGACGTAGTCCCAGACCTTCTCGCCGAGCATCCGGTCGCCCGCCACCGACGTGGAGGCGCTGACCTTGGGCGCGTACTGCTTGAAGTCGCTCAGATCGGGAAGCGGCAGGGCGTTCACGGCGTTCAGGTTCCCTTCGCCGGCGACCTTCACCTTCACGCCGACGGCGTCGTTGACCTGCGATTCCCTGCGATCGGCCGTGACCGAGAGGGTGAAGTTCCCCACCGCACCCGAGAAGCCTTCCGGGCGCTGCGCCGCGGGCAGCGGCTGCACGTGGATCGCGATCGGCTCGGTGCGTCTCGTGATCGTCTCGGTCGGCGTGAAGAAGAACGATTCGATCGGATCCTGGCTGCGCCTGCGGACCTGGATCTGGTAGGTCAGGCCCGGGATCATCAGGGTGCCGGTGCCGGTGGGAAACAGGGCCCGCTTCATCAGCGTGTACTCGCTGTACGATTCGGGCCCGCGCTGCACCCTACGCTGCTCGAGGTTTTCCGGCAGCTTGATCTCCTCCGCCCAGAACCCGGGAAACGTCGGCGTGTCCTTCATCCCCAGGTTCAGGATTTCGGTCTGGGTATCGAGGAGGACGCGCAGGGTGATCTGCTGCCCTATGTAGGCCGTGCGCTCGTCGACATCGGCCACGATGCGAACCTGGGGGGCATCCGCCGGTGCCGGCTGGGGCCGGGTGATTCCCTGGGACCGCCCGGGCCCCCCCCCGCGGATCCCCGCTCCGGGTGGGGCCGCCTGGGGCGCACCCGGGCTCCCCGCGCTGCCCGCCGGGGCGACATCCACGTCGATCGCCTCGGTGCGGTAAGTGCGGCCATTCACGAGGAGGCCGAGGGAAGGGATGCGCTGGCTCCCGGTCTGGCGCGGGCGCAGCGCGTAGCTGTAGGTGCGGGTGGCGGAGGTCCGGCCGTTGATCCACTGGAAACGGTTCGAGGTCATCGGCCCGCCCACGATATCGAAGTCGGTGATGCCGGACACGTCCGGCGGGGCGACCTCTCCGAGCGAAGGACCGGAGATCTCGACCGTGAGGACGACCTGCCCGCCCTCGACCACGCTGGTGCTGTCGACCCGGGCGCGCACGCCCACGTCCTGGGCGGACGCTGGATCGACGCCCAGGAGCGCCGCGATCAGAACGGCGATCACGCTGGCCAGGGCGCTACGGCGGGGCGTCACCAGTCCTGCTCCGGCGGGCGCCGGTCGCCGACTGCGGCCCGCGCGTGCTTCTTGATCCCCTCCTTCTCCTCCTGCCGCAGCGCCTCGAGCACCTGCCGCGCCTCGTCTTCGCTCATCTCACCGGGTTTCTTCTGCTGCTGCGGCGGCCGCCCGCCCCCTTCCCCCTGCTGCTGCGGGCTCTTGTTCTGATCCTGGTCCTTGTCCTGCTGCGGTTTTTGCTGCTGCTTCTTCTTCTGCTGGTCCAGGAGACGCAGGGCGAGCTCGAGATTGCGCTTGGCGTCGGTGTCGTCGGGACGCGCGCGGAGCGCCTGGACGTACGCCTGGATCGCGTCCTCCAGACGTCCCTGCATCATGAGGGCGTTCCCGCGGTTGAACAGGGCGGCCTGCGACAGGACCGGGTCGGGCGCGGCCTGGGCGCGCAGGTACTCCTCGACCGCCTTGTCGTATTCCTTCTTGCGGAACAGAACGTTGCCGATGTTATAGTGCAGCTCCGGCGCCCCGGGACGGGACGCCTGGGCGTCGACGTACATCTTGAGGGCGTCGTCGAATTTCTTCTGTTCGTAGAGACGGTTCCCTTCGTTGTTCTTCCTGGCCGCCGGGTCGGCCACAGCCTCCATCGGACAGACGAGAGCCAGAAGCAGCAGGAGACCGGCCGTTCGGAGGTCCCCGAGCATCGACCCGTAACCGTCGCTTCGTCTCATGCCGCATCCTCCCCGCGCTCCGGGACCGGCGCCGCCACCCTGCGCCTCCTCTCCCCCAGGGCGGTGTCGATCCCGAGCAGAAGAATCGCCACCCCGAGAGGGAACTGATAGCGCTCCTCGTAGGCGGTCAGGGTACGCCCGGACAGGGTCCGTTGATCCATGCGCGAGATCTCCTCGTACACGCGTCGCAGCTCCACCCCCTCCGGGGAGGACCGGAAGTACTTGCCACCCGTGGCCAGTGCTATCGCCTCCAGATCCCCCTCGCCGAGACGGCTCGTCACCTTGCGGTGGCCGCGGTCTTCTTTATACCCGATGATGTCGCCGCGCGCGTTCCGCAGCGGGATCGGCTCGCCGCTGGGGCTGCCGACCCCCACGGTGTAGATGACCACCCCCTCCGCCGCCGCCGCGCGCGCGGCCGCCTCGACATTTCCCTCGTGATCCTCCCCGTCGGTGATCAGCACCAGCACCTTGTAGCGCCGCTCCCCGGGTCGGAACGCGGCGACGGCGGCCTGGATCGCCTCGGCGATCGCCGTACCCTGGATCGGGATGAGATCGACGTCGAGCACGTCGACGAACATCCGCGCCGCGGTGTAGTCGAGCGTCAGCGGGCAGGCCACGTACGATGTCCCGGCGAACGCCACCACGCCGACGCGGTCGCCGCGCAGGAGATCGATGAAGGACCCGACCGCGGCCCGCGCCTGCGCCATGCGGTTCGGTTTCACGTCCTCGGCCAGCATGCTCAAGGAGGTGTCGACCGCGACGATCACGTCGACACCGCGCCGCGTGACCGATTCGAGCTTCGCGCCCCACTGCGGCCGCGCCAGGGCCACGATCAGGAAGACCGACGCGAGCACCACGAGCACGGCCTTGATGATGCGTCTCTCGAGGCTGGCGCTTCCGGTCAGACGCATCATGAGCGGCAGGTCGCCGAAGGCCTGAAGCGCCAGCCTGCGGCGGCGCAGCGACAGCACGAACAGGCCGATCAGGACCGGCACTCCGAGAAGCCACCACAGGAATTCAGGTGCCGCGAAGCGCATCAGTAATCCCCGGTACCGCGCCCCGGACCGACGGGTGTCATGGGATCTTCCTCAGCACCGTGGACGACAGCGCCAGTTCCAGGAGAACGAGGAAGGCTCCCGGGTAGAGACACCAGGCGAACTGCTCGGTGTGGCGCGTGTAGCCGCGCACCTTGATCTCGGTCCGCTCCATCCGATCGATCGTCGCGAAGATCTCCTTGAGGGCGCGCGCGTCGGTGGCCCGGAAGTATCGGCCGCCGGTCGCGTCGGCGATCTGCTGCAGCGTCTGCTCGTCGATGTCCGCCTGGACGTTGATGTAGCGCCGCCCGAGGATCGGATCGTCGATCGGGTAGGGAGCCTCCCCTTCCGTCCCGACCCCGATGGTGTAGACCTTGATCCCCATGGCCTGCGCCAGGCGCGCGCCGCTCAAGGGATCGATCTGCCCGCGGTTGTTGCGCCCGTCGGTGAGCAGGATGATCACCCGGCTCTTCCCCTTGGCGTCTTTGAGCCGCGCCACCGCCGTCGCCAGCCCCATGCCGATCGCGGTGCCGTCCTCCTCGCGGGAGGCGATGTCGACCTGGGACAGGAGGTCCTGCAGCACACCGTAATCGAGCGTCAGCGGACAGCGCGTGTAGGCGTTGGCGGCGAAGACGACCAGACCGATGAGGTCGTTGCGCCGTCCGTGGACGAACTGACCGACCACGTCCTTGGCGACGGCCAGGCGGTTCTTCGGCTTGAAGTCCTCGGTGCGCATGCTGCCCGAGATGTCCACCGCCAGGGCGATGTCGATCCCCTCGGTGAGCACCTCCTCCTCATGGCGGCCGGTCTGGGGACGCGCGAACGCGACGACGAGGAGCAGCAGCCCCAGGACCCGCAGAATGACCGGCACGTGGCGCAGCCGCACGGCCAGGCCGGGCGGAATGGCACGGAAGGGGGACGTCAGCGGGAAGACCAGGCTGGCGCGCCCGACGCGGCCACGCGCGAGATGGACCGCCAGGAGAGCGAGGAGGGCCAGGAGGACCAGCCCGGCGTAGGGCGCGGCGAACAGGAACGAGGTCATCGGGCCCCACCCGCGGCGGCGCCGGAAGCGACGGCCGGCATGATGTCCGGGGGCGCGGCCTCGCGCCGCCGTGTCTCGTCGACCAGGTGGTAGGCCTTCTCGACCACCGCGCGGGTGTCGTCGGACGCCGGGATGTGCTTCGCGAACTTGACCAGGTCGCAGGAGCCGAAGAATTCCGCCGTCAGCGCCATCCCCTTCGCGGGCAGCCGTGCCAGCCGCAGCGCGTCCAGGATCTCGGCGCTCGTGCGCTCGAACGTGTCCACCCCGAAACGAGCCTCGAAGTAACGCCTCACGGTCTCCGCGAGCTCGATGTAGAACTCCTTCACGCGCCCCTTCTCCAAAAGCCCCGACGCGAGAAGGCACTCCAGCTCGGCATAGGCGATCTCGTGCGCCGGCCTCGGAGGCGCCGCCGGAGCGGCGGCCTCGACCGGCCCGCCGCGCGCCCGTCTGCGACGCCAGATCCAGACGGCCAGGGCTGCGGCCGCGATGGCGGCCAGGAGGATGAAGGGCCACAGGGGCGGCACCGGCATGACCGCGGGGTTCTTGATGTCGGCGGGGCGCGTGTCCCCCTCCGACAGGACGGAGCCGATGGTGAACGGCACGGGTACTGTGGCGACCCTCGCCTCCTTGCCCGAGGCGTCCACGACGGTCGCCTCGATCGACGGGATGCGCGAGGGGCCGAGCCGGTAGCCCGCCACGCGCAGCACGCGCGTCTCCTGCACCCGGCCATCGGGAAGCGTCGTCTGGGACGATTGCCTGCCGAGTACGGCCAGGTCTCCGAGGGAGCGCTCGGGATCGAATGCCGTCACCCGGGCATCGGGCGGGTGGAGCAGCCGGACGGTCACCGTGATCGGATCGCCGACCGTCACGGTCTTTCGATCGGCCGCCGCCTCGATCCGCACCGCTCCCGCCTGCGCGGGGGCCGCGGGCGTCTGTTCGGGCTGCGGCGCCGCCGCGCCGCCCGCTCCGGCCGGCCCCGTCCCTGGAACCGGCCCGGCCGCCGTGGAGCCCGGCGCCGGTGCGGGGGCGGCCCCGCCGGCCGCGACCGGCAGGACGAGCGCCAGGCCGAGCGCCCCGATCGCGAACGCGCCGGCCGCGGCCGCGCCTCGTGCCGCGCCGGGTCTCCTCATCGGCTCATCCTGCGGGCCCGGCGGTGGAAGAACCGGAGGAGCGGCGCGTCATAGGGGCGGTCGGTGAACAACTCGAGACAGTCGATCGCGTTGGCGCGGAACAGCGCCTCGCGGGCCGCCCGCCGCTGTGCGGCCCATGCCTGGTAGCGCGCGCGCGTCCGGCGATCGGAGGCGTCCACCAGGATCCGTTCTCCCGTCTCCGCGTCCTCCAGGTCCAGGAGGCCGACCGGCGGCAGGGACTCCTCGCGCGGATCGGTGACCGTGATCGCGATGACGTCGTGCTTGCGCGCCGCCACGCGCAGCGGCTGTTCGTAACCCTGCACCAGGAAATCGGACACCACGAACACCACGGCGCGCTTGGTGATGGTCCTGTACATGAACTGCAGAGCCATACCCAGGTCGGTGGCCCTCCCGCGCGGACGGAAATAGAGGATCTCGCGGATGACGCGCAGGACGTGGTCCTTCCCCTTGCGCGGCCGCAGGAAGGTCTCGATCCGATCGGTGAACGCGATGAGACCGACCCGGTCGCTGTTCTTGATCGCCGAGAACGCCAGGATGGCGCAGATCTCCGCCTCGATCTCACGCTTGAACTGCCGGCGCGTGCCGAACTCTCCCGAGGCCGAGAAGTCGACCAGGAGCAGAACGGTCAGCTCGCGCTCCTCCACGTGCTTCTTCACGTACGGATGGCCCATGCGGGACGTGACGTTCCAGTCGATGCTCCGGATGTCGTCGCCGAACTGGTATTCGCGCACCTCCGAGAACTCCATGCCGCGCCCCTTGAACACGGAGTGGTACTCGCCCGCCAGGGACTCGTTCACCAGGCGGCTGGTGCGGATTTCGATGCGGCGCACCTTCTTCAGGAGATCGGCTGGAAGCATGGCTCAGGAATTCGCCGGTGCGGTGCGTCCCGGCGTTCCTAGGGCACCTCGATGGTGTCGAGCACCCTCTGGATGATCTGCTCGGTCGTGACGTCCTCGGCCTCGGCCTCGTACGACAGGATGATCCGGTGCCGCATGACGTCGAAGGCGATCGATTTGACGTCCTCGGGCGTCACGTAACCCCGGCCCCGGATGAACGCGTGCGCCTTCGCCGCCACGGTCAGGAAGATCGTCGCGCGGGGGGACGCTCCGAACTGGATCAGACCCTTGATGTCGAGCTTGTAGTCCTCGGGCCGGCGGGTCGCGAACACGATCTCCACGATGTAGTCCTTGATGCGGCTGTCGATGTAGACCTGGCCCACGACGGCGCGGGCCCGCATGATGTCGGCGGGCGTGATGACCCTGCGCACGTCGAAGTGATCGGGGCCGGTCATCCGGTCGAGGATCTCCCGCTCCTCGGTCTTGTTCGGGTAGTCGACCTTGAGCTTCAGCATGAACCGATCGACCTGGGCCTCCGGAAGGGGGTAGGTCCCCTCCTGTTCGATCGGGTTCTGCGTCGCCAGCACGAGGAACGGCGGCGCCAGCGGGTACGTGGTGTCCCCGATCGTCACCTGCATCTCCTGCATCGATTCCAGGAGGGCCGACTGGACCTTCGCCGGGGCGCGGTTGATCTCGTCCGCCAGGATGATGTGGGCGAACAGAGGCCCTTTGCGCGGCACGAATTGTCCGTCCTTCTGGTTGTAGATCATCGTGCCGATCAGGTCGGCGGGAAGAAGGTCGGGCGTGAACTGGATGCGCTGGAACTTCGCTTCGATGACGTCCGACAGCGTCTTCACCGACAGCGTCTTGGCCAGGCCGGGGACCCCTTCCAGCAGCAGGTGACCACCGCCCAGAAGGCCGATCAGCAGCCGGTCCAGGAGCGCCTTCTGGCCGACGATGACCTTGCGCACCTCGCCCAGGACCTGGTCGACGAACACCGACTCTTTCTGGACGAGATCGTTGACCCTCTTGATGTCCTGCTCCATCGCGGGAAGGCCCTCCGGAAGGCGTGTGATACGAGCGCAAAATTTTAGACCACGCGCGGCGGAGAGTCAATTTGCGCGATCTCCGCGCACGAGTTCGAATGACGACGACCTCGATCCGGGGATAGAATCCGCGCACGATCGATTGGGAGGTCCGCGTGCGCTTTCGGTTCGGCCCCGCACTTCCCCGCCGCCCCTGGCTGACGGCGGGCGATGCCGTCGTGCTGCTGGCGCTGGCGGCCCTGCTTTCGGCCGGTGTGTCCATGGCCTGGCGCGCGCCGGCGGTCCAGCGCGGCCCGATCATCTCCCTGGCGCCCTCCGCACTCCCGGCCTACGCCCTGCTGTCCACGGCGCGGATGGCGGCGGCCTACTGTCTCTCCCTCGCCTTCACGCTCGTGTACGGCTACGCGGCCGGGCGCAGCAAGAGCGCGCGCCGCGTGCTGATCCCGGTGCTGGACGTCCTGCAGAGCGTGCCGATCCTGTCCTTCCTGCCGGTGGTGCTCCTCGGGCTCAGCGCGGTCCTGCCGCAGAAGCCGGCCGCCGAGATCGCCGCGATCCTGCTCATCTTCACCTCGCAGGCCTGGAACATGACCTACAGTTTCTACCAGTCGATGACGACGATCCCGAACGAGCTCCGGGAGGCGGCCTCGGTGTTCCGATTCGGCCCCTGGCTGCGCTTCAGGACTCTCGAGATGCCCTTCTCGGCGCTCGGTCTGATCTGGAACAGCATGATGAGCTGGGCGGGTGGCTGGTTCTTTCTCATGGCCGCTGAGATCTTCACGGTCGGGGCCCGCGACTTCCGGCTGCCCGGCCTGGGGGCCTACCTGCAGGAGGCGGCGAACCGCGGGGACACCCGCGCCGTGCTCTACGGCGTCGTGACGCTCGTCGCCACCATCGTCGTCCTCGACCAGGTGCTCTGGCGGCCGCTCCTGGCCTGGGCGGACAAGTTCCGGGTCGACACCCTGTCCGGCGAGGAGCCGTTCACCTCCTGGTTCGGTCATCTCCTCTCCCGCTCGGTCCTCCTCGAGCGGGCGCGGGCGAGGCTGATCGAGCCCCTGGCCGAGCGTGTCGACACGGCGCTCTCGAGGCGCCTGCGGGATGCCCCGGACGCGCCTGCCGGCGCCCGGGCCGCGCGTCCCTCCACCGTCACGCTCCTGGCGTCCGGCGCTCTCGCGCTCCTCGTCCTCTACGGCGGGTACCGCGCCATGGGGATGCTCGCGGCGCTGCCGATGGCCACCTGGAGACCGCTCCTCAGCGGGCTGGGCGCCACGTTCCTGCGCGTCGCCGCGGCGCTCCTGATCGCTCTCGCGTGGACGGTTCCGGCCGGCGTCGCGATCGGCATGAACCGCCGGCTCGCCACGTTCGTGCAGCCGATCGTCCAGGTGGTCGCCTCGATTCCGGCCACGGCCCTGTTCCCCGTCATCGTGGTCGCGCTGCTCTCGGTGCCGGGGGGCCTGAACATCGCCGCCATCGTGCTGATGCTGATGGGGACCCAGTGGTACCTCCTGTTCAACGTCATCGCGGGGGCCTCGGCCATCCCTCAGGATCTGCGCTTCACGACCGACCTGCTCCGGCTGCCGCTTTTGGATCGCTGGCGCGTCCTCATCCTTCCCGCCATCTTTCCTTATGTCGTGACCGGAGCGATCACCGCGGGAGGCGGGGCGTGGAACGCCAGCATCGTGGCCGAGCACGCGGAGTTCGGAGGGCGATCGCACTCCACGACCGGCATCGGGGCCCTGATCGCGGGAGCGACCTCGCGCGGCGATTATCCCCTGCTGCTGGCGTCGACGCTGGCCCTCATCGCCACAGTCGTCCTGATCAACCGCACCTTCTGGCGCTCCATGTACCGGCTGGCGGAAGAGCGCTATCGGATGGAGTGACGTGGACCGCATGAGCGTGTCGGGCAACGGCAGCCTGCTGGAGCTCCGGGGAGTGGGGAAGGAATATGCCGGCGGCGGGCGCGCGTGCGTCGCCGTCCGGGAGGTCGACCTGACGATTCGTCCCGGCGAATTCGTCGGCCTCCTCGGTCCATCGGGCTGCGGCAAGTCGACTCTGCTCCGCATCATCACCGGTCTGACCCCAGCCACCTCGGGCCGCGTCCTGTACCGCGGCGAACCGCTCGTCGGGATCAATCCGCACGCCACCATCGTGTTCCAGACCTTCGCCCTGTACCCCTGGCTCACCGTGCAGGAGAACGTCGAGATCGCGCTCAAGGCGCGCGGCCTTCCCCCGGACGCTCGCCGCGTGGTGGCGCTGAGGCTCATCGATCTCGTCGGTCTGGACGGCTTCGAGTCGGCCTATCCGCGGGAGCTCTCCGGCGGCATGCGGCAGAAGGTCGGGTTCGCGCGCGCCATGGCCGTCGAGCCCGAGCTTCTCTGCCTGGACGAACCGTTCTCGGCGCTCGACGTGCTCTCGGCGGAGGCGCTGCGCAACGAGCTCCTCGAGCTGTGGCTGGGGAAATCGATCCCCACGCAGGCGATCCTGCTGGTGACCCACAACATCGAGGAGGCCGTGCTCCTGGCCGATCGTCTGATCATCATGGGGAAGGATCCCGGGCGCGTCCTCGCCGAGATGCCGGTCGGCCTGCGCTACCCGCGCCATCGTAAGGACACCGCCTTCATGGCGACCCTCGACAAGGTCTATGCGCTCGTGTCCGGCCCCGCGAAACCGGAGACGGGGGCGGCGGGGACCGGGCAGGGACAGCCGCTGCTGACGAAGCGTCTCCCGAGCGCGCGCATCAACGGCCTCGCGGGGCTCATGGAGAAGGTGGCCGAGGAGGGCGGGCGGGCCGACCTGCACCGCATCGGCAGCGGGCTGCACCTCGAGCTGGACGACCTGCTTCCCGTGGTGGAGGCCGCCCAGCTCCTCGGCTTCGCGCAGGTCGACTCCGGCGACATCCTGCTCACCCCGCTCGGCCAGGCGTTCGCGGACGCGAGCATCCCGGCGCGCAAGGAGATCATCGCGGGACGCCTCCTGCGTCATCCCACGATCCGCTGGATCTACGAGACCCTGCAGGAGGACGACGACCGGCGCGTCGCCGAGTCGTATTTCCTGGAGCGCCTGCAGACGGAGTTCGGGGAGAACGCGCCCGCGCAGCTCGAGACTGCCATCAATTGGGCCCGGTATGCCGAGTTGTTTGCGTTCGACGACGATACTGACGACCTCTTCCTTGAGTCCTGATCAACGTGGCGTCGAGAGTGTTGCGACCGAAGGCGTGAGGGTGGTCGGAGGTCGTGTCTTCTGGCGGACGACGGTGGTGAGGTGCGGTTGCGGAAGTGATTGAAGAGTCGTCTCTTGCTCGAGTCGGGTCTGTGGCACGC